>Ga0310690_10000007_pt1 | contig 486515 bp, 407 predicted proteins | sample AusTroGonzalo_MG_2_FD_207661 | JGI IMG/M metagenome (GOLD analysis project Ga0310690, IMG submission 207661) | Bovine rumen microbial communities from tropical cattle in Woodstock, Queensland, Australia - Gonzalo_04 (v2) (version 2) | ecosystem: Host-associated > Mammals > Digestive system >...
AATGCACCTCGTACAGTTTGGGCTTGTTGCTGGTGAGTGTAATCCAGCTGTAGCCGCTGTAGAGGAAGTGGAGCCCGCGGGCATTCTCGGAATAAGGATTGAGGGCCGCCTCCATTTCTTCATACGGGATTCCGAAGGCAAACGGGATTACATTGGCAAACTTCCACTTTGCCTGTACATTCTTCCAGAAAGCCTTGTTGTGGTACTTGATGTTGCTTACGTGGAAATCGGAGAATATAGGGAGGCCTTCAGGGGAATGGAACACCTTGGACTCCGTCGAATAGAGCCGGACATTGTCTTCCCATAAATCAGGATAGATAATGGCGAACAGGAGTTCGGCCAGGTCCTGGTGCCATTTGAGCTCGCTTCCGATGTTGTAAGGGAGACCGTATTCCATTTCGTTTGATGCCTTGAATGGCTGCAGATCATTCAGATTTTTATAATACGGCCAGACGTTCTCATACGGAAGCGGGCTTACGGTCACCCAGTGACTGTCGCCCTTGCCCTCGGGTCCGAAAGAAGGGCGTACGCATATCCAGTATCTATGAGTGTCTGATTCCCTGAGGACGTCACCGAAGCGGTAGTATGCACTGCCGTTGTCGCCCACGCTGCCGTTCACGTCGCCCTGCTCGGGACTTCGGTAGATAATCTTATGAAGGCCCGGTACGGACGGTACATTCACGTCCACGGTGGCCCAGGAAGTGTTGTCATTGGTCAGGTTCCAGGTGAGGGAGCCTATACCGTCTTTCTGCCAGGTTTTGTAGGGGGTAGTTTCCGTAATGTCGGATTCGGTAAGGTCGTTGAAGTGCGCCACGGCAGCCGACAGGCTGTTGAGGGCCACTACACGCACCGACTCATCGCCGCCGTCGGGATTGCCGATCGTAGGCTCGAAAGTCTTGCCCTCGTAGCCCATCGTAAGGTTACGCGAGTCAGTCAACTGCCCGACCACGTTAAGGAAGATGGTCTCTTCTGAGGTCGCATCGTCGTTCTTATCCGGGTTGAGCCAGTCCCAGTTGCAGGAAGCAAGGCACAGGCAGGCTGCGAGCGTGAGTAGGAGTTGTCTTTTCATATCTAGTTGCTTTTAATTGTTGCGTTGTCGATTTCCTGCCAGGTAAGGATGTGATGGGGCTGGCCGTTCAGATAGAAGTCACTCATATTGATAAAGACGAGGCTCTGCTGGTCCATAGTATTTTGGTAATCTTCATAACTGAGTTCTTCATAATCATCAACAACCCAGAATCGGTCGTGCAGGAGAGTGAGCGTATGACCGTCCACGGTGGTGGTTTTGAAATCCGTTTCTCCACGGTCCCATACTCGGGTATATCGGAAAACCAGGACGGGCTCGTTCCACATATCGCCGGCAAAGGCATAGCCGTTGAAGATGGTCTTGTCGTAGTAATAGTTCCTTACGTCCCTGGCCCTGTCGTCGGTATTGGTTCGGATACTGCGGGGCTGGCCGTCCGTTTGGGGATAATACATGGAGTTCAGGGCCTTCCTGGCATAAGAGTCAAGCGCGTAACGGTTCACCTTTTCCTGATCGGCGATATCCTGCAGCATGATTTTGGTGTCGGAGTAATTCTGCACAAACGTCGTGGCTTCGTCCGGTTGGGCGGGGTACTTGGTGGAACAGTAAAACGTGGGCTGATTCTGTTCGTTCTGGATATTCATAACGCAGCGCAGCAGTGGCTGGGTGGTTTGAGAGACACCGTCGTCGTATGCGATGCTGCAGAGAATGGAAGATGCCCTTGGATCCTTGTTCTGGGCATCTACAAACTGCATAAGTCTTGTAAAATCGACGCCGGCATGGTCCCGTATATTCGTAATCGTCGGCCCGTCGCTCATATCAGTGTCCAAATTCTTTCCCATTCCCACAGCCTGGCTGGTAAGCCGGTACAGGAAGCCGTACATACGGAGTGCGATTTCAAGGGTAGGCAGGTTCGTGAACCTGGAGTGGTCCTGGGCGTATTTAAGACCGACCATATCGAAAGAAACAAGTTCCGCATAGAAAGAATGCTCTTTGCTCTCCTGGGAGGGTCCGTCATAGCCGGAGGGGTTGATGACAAACCACTTGGCTCCCTGCTCATCCTGATATACGCCGCCCCAGCGGTAATGGGGTTTGACGCCGGTGAATTCCGTTGATGTGATTTCCGGCGGGGAGGTGAGGTTCTTCTCCGGGAAGACATCCCGGTAGTAACGATAGACCTCTCCGGCAGCCTCATAGCCGGGGATAGGCTGCTGGTTGTCGAAGTTGCGGGTGTTGGAAAGTTCCGCACCGGTAGCGTAGCGGATAATCCAGCGCGGGTTGTTGTCTCCGAAGAAGTTCGGCTTCTGGATATAGGGCTTGAGCTGGTTGGTCTCCGTCTTGATGTTGAAGGGGTAGTTGATGTTACTCTCATCAAAAGTGTTGGGAACGACTACCTGGGACTGCACCGTCTTCGTCGTCGACTTGTGCATATTTTTCTCGAGCTTGTCGGCGCCGTGAGTGTAGTGTACCTGGTAGAGTTTGGGCTTGTTGCTGAGGGTAGTGCTCCAGCCATAGCCGTAATACAGGAAGTGAAGGCCGGCAGCCTCCAGGTTGTCCGGATTGATGGCACTTTCCAGCTCCTCGTATGTGACGCCGAAGAGATCCCGCACCAGGTTCTTGCTCTTCCACTGACGCTGCACGCCCTTCCAGAACTCTACGTTGTGGTATTGTATCTGATTGCTGTGGAAGCCGCCAAAGATGGGAAGGCCGGTGGGGCCGCCGAAAGTTCCCGTTCCGGAGTTGTTGATGATGTTGGTGTGCCACTGCTCGGGATACATTATGGCATAGAGCATCTCCACCAGGTCCTGCGTCCACTCGTTATCCTTGCGGATGTTGTCCGGGAAGGCGTACTCCATCCTGTTGGAAGCCACCCAGGGCTTGCCTTTCTGCTCCGCCTTGGAACTGTTGTAGGGCCAGATGTTCTCCTCTGGAAGCACGCTGACGCTCACGAAGTGGGCGTCGCCCTTCTTCTCGGGTCCGAAGGCCGGACGGACGCAGATCCAGTACTCGGTGATATGATCTTCGCGTACCTGCTTGATCACATCGCCGAAGCGGTAGTAGGCACTTCCGCCATCGCCCACGCTGCCGTTGGTGTCGCCCTGCTCAGGGCTGCGGTAGATAATCTTGTGCAGGCCTGGCACGGACGGGATGTTCACATCGACGGTTGCCCAGGAGGTGTTGTCGGAAGAAAGGTTCCAGGTAAGGGAACCTATCTTGCCGTCCCTCCATACTTTTGTGGCGGTTGTTTCCGTGATGCCGGCATCCGTGAGGTTGTTGAAACGCTCCACCGCGGCCGCAAGGGTGTTCACGGACACTATGCGTACGGACTCGTCTCCGTTGTCGGGGCTGCCGATGATGGCGGTAAAGGTCTTACCCTTGTAGTCCGAGGTGATGTCGCGGTAGTCCACCAGCTGGCCGACCACGCCCCAGAAGGCACTTGACTCAGAGGCCCCGGATTCCTTTTCTTCCGGATCCAGGCGGTCCGGGTCGCAGGAAACAAGGCACAGGGCTGCAGCCGCAGCAAAAAAGCTCAACAATCGTTTCATAAACATTCGGGTTTATTGCCCCCAGATGGTCTGCCAGCTGGGGATGGTGTTCTTAAGGCCGTTGACGCGACGTTCTTTTTCAGTGTTATAATCATAAGCCTGTCTATAGAAGCCGTCAGTCGCATTCAGTTCCTCATCCAGGTAAGTGGAACCTTCGGAAACAACCTCAAGGTTGATGCCGTCGACAGTACGTGTTGCCCATTCTGCTCCGCGGTCATACAGGGCCGAGGCGCGCATTATCAGCACCGGCTCGTTCCACATACCAAGAGGCTGGGTGCCTGCTGTCCAGGTCTGGAGATCGTACGCATAATTGCTGACCTGCTGTGCGCGTGGTTCAGCGACGGTGCGGAACGGACGGGGTATATTTATCGTTTTGAACAATGGCGCCCTGGCAACCACATCATCTCCATATTGGTTGACCTTGTCCTGGTCGGCCACATCCTGCAGCGTAATAGGGTTGATGCTGAAACTAGTGGGAAGGAGGTCCCAATATACATTACTGCTGCCGGTAGTCGGTTCCTTGGGATAGGAATCATACATAATGCTGAGAAAATTGGATTCTTCGTCCATCATAGAGATACAGCGAAGGAGAGGCTGCCTGGCGGCACCGACAGAGCGGTAGGCTATGGACCAGGATTCTGCCGCACCAATATGGTTCGGACTGTTGTATTGCGGAACAGCAAGTTCCTGAGACAAATGCTTGACGTCCACGTGTCCGCCGTGCAGTATGTTTTTGTAGATGTTATAGAGGCCCGGTTCCTCGCCCGGATTATAGCTATCCCTGGTGATTTTCTTGTTGGCTTCCTGTGAGAACAGCCAGATCAGGTGAAACAGGCGGATGGCCTGGTCTTTTGTAACGATATTGGTGGCAGTAGCGTTATTGGCCGAGTACTGAATCCCTTCAAAGCTCACGAGCTCTGCGTATGGAGAGTTCTCGGGAAGTTCATGCGTGGCGTTCCCGGAGGGCTTGAGCAGGAACCAGAGATTATTGGAATTGACTTCCTTGAAGACTGTCCCCGGTTTATAATGGGCCGTCCCCGTAAAATCACGCAACTCCTGGAATTCCCTGTCATTTACGACTCCTCTTCTGACGTCGGAAATCTCCGGTTCGTCGGTGAGGTTCTTTGTGGGGTAAACATCCCTGTAATAGCGGTATACCTCGTCGTTCGCAGTGAAGCCGGCGATAGGCTGCTGAGGGTCGTACCGGTCGTTCGTGGAGAGCTCCTCGCCTGTGGCGTAACGGATAATCCATCGCGGTGTGTTATCCCCGAAGAAACGGGATTCCTTGATGAAGGGCCGCTGCTGGGTGAGATCATGGACATTGAAGCGGTAGTTGGTGTTGCTCTCTGTCTGGTTCCGGGGGGTGACCACCTGGGAGCTCACCGACTTCTTGGTCTGCTTGTGCATGTTCTTCTCGGTTGCGTCGGTGCCGTGCGTATAATGTATCTGGTAGAGTGTTGGCTTATTGCTGATGGAAATGCTCCACTTGGAGCCTTCATACAGGAAGTACAGGCCGGCGTGCTCTCCATTGGGGTCGATCATGTCGTCTATATCAGCATAGTTTACGCCGAAGACGGTCTCTACGATGTTTTTCTCCTGCCACTGGGACTGGACATTCTTCCAGAAGGCCTCGTTGTGGTACTTAACCCGGTCGTGATGCCAGTCGTTGAAGATATGCAATTTATCGTAGTTGGTGACGTTGGTGAACCATTCGTGCGGGTACATGATGGCGAAGAGCATCTCGGCGAGGTCCTGGTACCATTCCGGGTCGTTGCGGAGGTTCTTTGGAATGCCGTACTCAAAACCGTTGGAAGCCACGAAAGGACCGTTGTAATCAGAGTCGTTATATGGCCAGATATCATCGTCTTCGAGGGGGCTCACGGTTACCCAGTGGCTTTTCCCCTTGTCTTCGGGACCGAAAGAGGGGCGCACGCAGATCCAGTATTCCGTAACATTGTCGTCCCTGCGTTTCTTGATGACGTCGCCGAAACGGTAATAGGCGCTCCCGTTGTCGCCGACGCTTCCGTTTACGTCGCCCTGCTCCGCGCTGCGGTAGATAATCTTATGCAGGCCGGGCACCGAAGGAATATTAACGTCCACGGTGGCCCATGAACTGTTGTCGGCAGTCTTGTTCCAGCTGAGGCTTCCCACCAGTTTGTCCTGCCAAGTATAACTGGGAGTGGTCTCGGAAATTGAGGCTCCTGTAAGGTTGTTGAAGCGTTCAACGGCCGCCTCGATGCTGTTCACGGAGACTACGCGCACACTCTCATCGCCACTGTCGGGGCTGCCGATGATGGCAGTGAATGTCTTGCCCTTGTAGTCAGGGGTAATGTCGTGGTAGTCCACCAGCCTGCCGACCACGCTCCAGAAGACGTCTTCTTCCGTGGGCTTGTTGCCGTACTCGTCCGGAGTAAGGCCCTCAGGCTCGCAGGAAACAAGGCTCCAGCAGGAGACGGCTGCCGCCAGCAGCATTAAAACGCGGTTCCTTTTCATAATCGTATGTTTTAGTCTATTATTTCATTCCATTTCACCATATTGTAGCGCTGACCGTTCAGATACATCGAATCGCCTGTCGTCATGAATAGCATACGGGCATAATCTCTCTCGTTTTCGTAATACTGGTCATCATCAAATACGTAAGGACTGCTCCAGGGACGAGCGGAGACCAGGGTGAGTTTGTGCCCGTCAACGGTCGTCTTGCTGTAGTCGTCGTCGCCCATATCCTTCACACGGGTATAGCGGAACACCAGCACGGGCTCGTTCCACATACTGCCGGGATACTGCACATTTGTGAAGATATTACTGTCGTAGTAATAATTGCTTACAAACCCAGCGCTGTAGTCTGTATGGACACGCTTCAAACGGGGCGTGTGTTCGTCGGAATCGGCCTTGGTATAATGGCTGAGCGGCTGAATCGCGTAAGTGTCTGTAGCATATTTGTCCACCATATCCTGTTCGGTAATATCCTGCAGATAAATGAGTGAATTGGAAAAATCCCGCACGAACTGGGTTACTTCGTCCGGATGGCTGGGGTATTTGGTCCAGAAGTAGAACTGAGGGTCATTGCGTTCGTTCTGGATGTTAACCACCACACGGAACAGCGCCTGCGCAGCGCTTTTGCCGGCGTATGCTACGCAACAGGCTACGGAATTGTCACGTTCGTCGCCGTTCTGGGCTATGATGGATTGCATCAGGTTCCGCGCGTCCACTCCGGCGTTCTGCATAATATTCAAGATAGTCTTTCCATATTTTTCGTCCTCATTCAATTTGGCTTCGGTACGCTTGTCGATGGTCTGATTAAACAGCAGATACAGGAACATATAGGAACGTATGGCAACATCCAGGGACGGGAGGTTGGACACCTTTTGGGGACCTGGATCTCCGGGATAAGTCATTGCATCAAAGCCGCTGGTGTCAAACGAAACGAGTTCCGAATAGGGAGAGGCCTCCGTTAATGCAGGCTCGATGACATCCTTATAACCGGCCTGGTTGATTACGAACCATTTACATCCCGTTTCGTCTTTGTAAACGTTGCCCCAGCGGTAATGGGCTTTGCCCACGTAGCCGAAGCCGCTGCCGCCTTCCACGGTGATTTCCGGGGCGTCGGTGAGGTTCTTCTCGGGGAAGGCATCCTTGTAGTAGCGGTAAACCTCGTTGTTCTTGGTAAAGCCCGGGATAGGCTGCTGGGGGTCATATTTCTCGTTGTCCGAGAGCTCTTCGCCTGTGGCGTAGCGTACTATCCAGCGCGGTTTGTCGTCTCCGAAGAAGCGGGGCTCGGTCAGGTAGGGCATATGCTGGCTGATATTATGGACGTCGAGAGGGAAGTTGGTGTTGCTCTCGGTAAGATTCCTCGGCGTGACGACCTGGGCGCTGACGGTCGTCTTCGTCTGCTTGTGCATATTCTTCTCCTTGTCGCCTTCGCCGTTTGTGTAGTGCAACTGGTACAGCTTGGGCTTGTTGCTCGTCGAGGTGTTCCAGCTGTAGCCGTTGTAGAGGAGGTAAAGGCCCTGGGCATTAGCGTTGCCCGGGTTGAGGGCCGCTGCCATCTCGTCGTAAGTTACGCCGAACACTTTCAGGACGATATTCTTGTCCTTCCACTGCTGCTGAACGTTCTTCCAGAACTCTTCGTTGTGGTATTTAAGGTTGTCGTCGCTGAAGTCGTTGAATATCCTCAAACCGTCTATCATACCCAGAAAGTTCGTGCTGTAGAGGTTCGTCGCATTGGTAAACCACTCGTGAGGATACATAATGGCGAAGAGCATCTCGGCGAGGTCCTGGTGCCACTCGACATCGCTTCCTATGAGCGTGGGGAGACCATAGTGCATCTTGTTGGAAGCCTCGAAAGGCTTGCCCTTCTGTTTGGAATCCGTACTGTTGTAAGGCCAGATATTGTCTTCCGGAAGCTTGCTTACGCTGATCCAGTGGCTGTCGCCCTTGCCTTCGGGTCCGAAGGAGGGCCGCACGCAGATCCAGTATTCGGTGAGCAAATCCTCTCTCGTGCGTTCTATGACGTCGCCAAAGCGATAGTAGGCGCTGCCGTTGTTGCCGACGCTGCCGTTGACATCTCCCTGCTCAGGGCTGCGGTAGATGATTTTCCTGAGCGAAGGTACGGCGGGGATATCCACCGTGACGGAAGCCCAGGAGGTGCTGCCGTCGCCGAGTTGCCAGACGAGGCTTCCGACTTCCTTGTCCTGCCAGGTGTGGGAAGGGGTTGTCGCGGTGATGGAAGCACCGGTCAGTCTGTTGTACCTCTCCGCTGCAGCTCCGGGGTCGTTCACTGCAACTATGCGCACGGACTCGTCGCCGTTATCGGGTGTGCCGATGTTGGCCTTGAAGGTCTTGCCCTTGTAATCAGGGGTCATGTTGCGGTTGTCCACAAGCTGGCCCACCACATTCCAGAAGACGTTCTCTTCCGCAGGGGCGTTGACTTTCTCATCCGGATCAAGGCTCTCGGGCTCGCAGGAGACAAGGCTCAGGCAAAATGCTGCCAATACTATTGTTATAAAGGATTTTTTCATAATTCACTGTCTTTGATGTCTCTCCAACGTATTACATTGTACTGCTCGCCGTTAAGATACATATCTCCATTTAAGGTCTGCCACATTACCATTGGGTAATTCTGGACTGAGTCATAACAGGCATCACGGTCGGGATTATTGAACGTGGACCATACGCGTTCCTGGAAAAGGGTGAGCTTGTGCCCGTCAACGGTCGTCTCGCTGTAGTCGTAGTCGCCCATATCCTTCACGCGCGTGTAACGGAAGAAGAGGATGGGTTCGTTCCACATGCTCCCCGGATACTGCACGTCGGCAAATGCCTGCTGGTCATAGAAATAGTTCCTCACGTCGTTGGCCCTTGGATCGGCCTGGGTTCGGACGGGACGGGGCGTAACCATATCGGACGAAGCCAGTGAGAGATGCGACAAGGGCTGGACAGCGTATGTGTCTGCGGCCAGGTCGTTTACCGACTGTTGGTCGGCAATGTCCTGCAGGTAGATGGCCCTGGGGCGGAAATTCCGTACGAACTGAGTCTGTGTGTCAGGGTTTAAGGGATATTTCGACCAGGTATACAAGTTAATCTGATATCCCGGTTTCTGCGTATTGAGAATGCAGCGGGCCAGGGCCTGCTTGTCTCCCGGGGCGTTGTAGGCAATGCAGCATAAGCCGGAACTGGCCCTGGCGTCCTTGTTCTGGGCCATTACAAATTGAATAAGTTTCCGCATTTCCACTCCGGCAGACTGAAGGATGTTCCAGGCAGTCAGGCCAAAAGACTCGTGGTCCTGAATCTCCGCGTCAGTCTTGCCGATTGTCTGCATACTCAAATTCATAAGGAACGGATAAACGCGGAGAACTATCTCCAGAGGGGGGAGGTTGGACACCTTTGTGGGTGCGTCCTTTCCTGCCGGCGTGTAAAGTTCGAAGCCGGCGGTATCAAAGGATATGAGTTCCGAATAACGGGAGCGTTCGTCAAGTGCGGGATTGTTCAGATTGGAGTCAAATCCCGACTGGTTGAACACGAACCACTTGCAACCCTTCTCGTCTTTATAGACATTGCCCCAGCGGTAATGGGCGCGCCCCACGTAGCCGTCGGTGCCTTTCTCGTCGGTGATTTCCGGCGCTTCGGTAAGGTTCTTCTCGGGGAATACATCCTTGTAGTAGCGGTACACCTCGTTGAATTTGGTAAAGCCGGAGATGGGCTGCTGAGGGTCGTAGCGCTTGTTGTCCGCGAGTTCTTCGCCGGTGGCGTAGCGCACGATCCAGCGCGGCTTGTCGTCACCGAAGAAGCGCGCCTCGCTCAAGTAGGGAGTATGCTGGTTGAGATTATGGACGTCGAGAGGGAAGTTGGTGTTGCTCTCGGTGAGGTTATTCGGAGTAACGACCTGGGCGCTGACGGTGGTCTTGGTCTGCTTGTGCATATTCTTCTCCTTGTCGCCTTCGCCATTGGTGTAGTGGACCTGGTAGAGCTTGGGTTTGTTGCTCACCGAGGTGCTCCAGCTGTAGCCGTTGTAGAGGAGGTGAAGCCCCCGGGCATCCGCATTGTCCGGGTTGAGCGCAGCTTCCATCTCTTCGTAAGTGACGCCGAATACGCTATCTACGATATGCTTGTCCTTCCATTGCTTCTGCACGTTCTTCCAGAATGCTTCGTTGTGGTATTTGAGATTGTCATCGCTGAAGTCGTTGAAAATCCTCAGTCCGTTGATGAAGCCGAGCATATTAGTGCTGTATAAGTTCCAGGCATTGGTGTACCACTCTTCCGGGTACATTATGGCGAAAAGCATCTCGGCGAGGTCCTGATGCCACTCGATATCGTCTCCGATGAGGGTAGGGAGGCCGTAGTGCATCTTGTTGGAAGCCTCGAAAGGCTTGCCCTTCTGTTTGGAATCCGTACTGTTGTAAGGCCAGATATTGTCTTCCGGAAGCTTGCTGACGCTGATCCAGTGGCTGTTTCCCTTGCCTTCCGGGCCAAAGGATGGCCGGACGCAGATCCAGTATTCGCGCTGCATATCTTCTCTCGTACGTTCCAAGACGTCGCCGAAGCGGTAGTAGGCGCTGCCGTTGTTGCCCACACTGCCGTTGACGTCTCCTTGCTCAGGGCTGCGGTAGATAATCTTACGCAGCGAAGGGACGGCGGGGATATCCACCGTGACGGAAGCCCAGGAGGTGTTGCCGTCGCCGAGTTGCCAGACGAGGCTTCCGACCTCCTTGTTCTGCCAGGTATGGGAAGGGGTTGTCTCGGTGATGGAAGCACCGGTCAGTCTGTTGTACCTCTCCGCTGCAGCTCCGGGGTCGTTCACTGCCACGATGCGCACGGATTCGTCGCCGTTATCGGGGGTGCCGATGTTGGCCTTGAAGGTCTTGCCCTTGTAGTCCGGGGTTATATCGCCGTTGTCCACAAGCTGGCCCACTACGTTCCAGAAGACGTTTTCTTCTGCAGGGGCATTGACTTTCTCGTCCGGATCAAGGCTGTCCGGGCTGCAGGAGACAAGACTCCAGCAGGCAAGGGCCAAAACTGTATATTTGAAGGCTAATCTCATAACTGTCAATTATTTAATAATTTCTTCATCGCGTATGTCATCCCACTTGCGGACGACATAGGGCTCACCGTTGAGGAAAACTGAGTTCTCCAACGTCTTCCTCAGGAACATCGGATACATCTTCGCGTAGTTGTAAAAATCATCGGGGTCCGGAAAAGTAAAAGAACTCCATACCCTTTCGGCAAACAGCGTGAGTTTGTGCCCGTCAACGGTTTTTTCGCTGTAGTCGCTGTCTCCGCGGTCCAGCACGCGGGTATAGCGGAACACCAGGACGGGCTCGTTCCACATGCTGCCCGGATACTGCAGGTTCTCGAACGCATCCAAGTTGTAGAAATAGTTCCTCACGTCATTGGCCCTTGCGTCGGCCTGTGCGCGGATGGGGCGGGGCGTAACCTGATCTGAAGTGGGTTGGGTGTTTACGCTGAAAGGCTGGACTGCGTAAGTATCAGGGGCCAGTGCGTTTACCGACTGCTGGTCGGCAATGTCCTGAAGGTAAATGGCCCTGGGACGGAAATCCCGCACGAACTGGGTCTGTGTATCGGGGTTCAACGGGTATTTTGTCCAAAGATAGAATTTCGGGTCTTTTCTTTCGTTCTGGATATTCATTACGCAGCGTAGCAGGGCCTGATTGTCTCCAGTTGAGTCATAGGCGATGCAGGTGAGATAAGTGTCTTCGCGGTCGCGTCCCGTCTGGGGCCTTACGCTCTGTAAAACGGTCCTCAGGTCAACTCCAGCATTATGCCAGATGTTCCATGCCGTAAGTCCGTAATTTTCTTTGCCCTGAAGCTCTTCATCCGTGGTTAGGCTGACGATTTGATTGTACTCTAGCCAGAGGAAGGTATAGGCGCGTATGGCGATATCCAGTGAGGGAAGGTTAGACACTTTGGTGGGTGCGTTCTTCCCGGCCGGCGTGTAGGTCTCAAATCCGGCGGTGTCGAAGGATATTAGTTCCCCATAGGGCATATGCTCGTTGTAAATCTCGGGCGAATTGCTTTCGAAGCCTGCCTGGTTGATGACGAACCATTTGCATCCCTTTTCGTCCTTATAGATATCGCCCCATTTGTAGTGGGCCTTGCCTACGTAGCCGTAGCCGCCGCTGCTGTCGGTCACTTCAGGCTCGTCGGTGAGATTCTTTTCCGGATATACGTTCCTGTAATACCGGTAGATCTCGTCGTTGGCGGTGAAGCCGGGGATGGGCTGCTGGGGGTCGTAGTTCTTGGTTGAAGACAGCTCTTCGCCGGTGGCGTAGCGGACTATCCATCGCGGAGCGTTATCGCCGAAAAAGCGCGCTTCGCTCAGGTAGGGTTGGACGGCCGTAAGCTTGTAAACGTCAAGGGGATAGTTGGTGTTGCCCGCGGTCTCGTTCCTGGGAACCACCACCTGTGAGCTTACCGACTTCTTGGTCTCCTTGTGCATGTTCTTTTCCTTGTCTCCTGCACCGTTGGTGTAGTGTACCTGGTAGAAGGTGGGCTTGTTGCTCACCGAGACACTCCACTTTGAACCCTCATAGAGGAAGTGGAGTCCGCGGGCATTCGCGTTGTCGGGATTGATTGCGGCAGCCATCTCTTCATAAGTGATGCCGAACAGGAAGGGCACGAGGTTCTTCTGCTTCCACTGGTTCTGGACATTGGTCCAGAAGGCCACGTTGTGGTACTTTACGCGCTTGTAGTGGAAGTCGTTGAAGATTTCAAGACCTGCGGGCGTGCCTATGACGGCGTACTCGGTGGAATACTCGTCAATGTTGTGCTTCCATCTCTCCGGGTACATGATGGCGAAGAGCATTTCGGCAAGGTCCTGGTGCCACTCGGTGTCGTTGCGGAGGTTCTTGGGGATGCCGTATTCGAATGTGTTGGAAGCCACGAACGGTCCGTAGTTGTAATCCTTTTCGTAATAGGGCCAGACGTTTTCCTTGGGGAGGGGACTGACGCTGATCCAGTGGCTGTCTCCCTTGCTCTCGGGACCGAAGGAGGGGCGTACGCAGATCCAGTATTCCTCAACGCCATCTACTGCGCGCTTGCGCTTGATGACATCTCCGAAGCGGTAGTATGCACTGCCGTTGTCTCCCACATGTCCGTTTACGTCTCCCTGTTCGGGGCAGCGGTAGATAATCTTACTCAAGCCCGGGACCGAAGGGATATTCACATCCACGGTAGCCCAGCAACTATTGTCTCCGCTGAGCTGCCAGCTGAGGCTTCCCACCTGCTTGTCCTGCCAGGTGTGGCTGGGAGTGGACTCCGTTATTCCTGCGTTCGTGAGGCTGTTGTAGCGTTCGGCTGCCGCAGCCGGGGTATTCACGGAGACTACCCGCACGGACGCATTGCCGCCCTCCGGGCTGCCAACCGCAGCCGTGAAGGTCTTTCCCTTGTAGTCCGGGGTTATGTCGCGGTAGTCCACAAGCTGGCCCACCACGCTCCAGAAGACGTCTTCTTCAGTGGGTGTGTTACCATACTCGTCCGGTTCAAGTCCTTCCGGCTTGCAGGAAGCAAAGCACATACAGGCAAGCGCCAGGCTGATATATAAATACTTTTTCATGTTATTGTAGCTCACGCCAAGTCTTTAAACTCCTTTTCTGGCCGTTCAGGTACTGCTCTCCTATGCTCATCCATACCGTGGCAAGATTGTCGACGACTTCGTAATAATCATAGTCGTCCCAGGGCCGCTCGTGAACGAGGGTGAGGGTGTGGCCGTCAACCGTCGTCGGGCTGTAATTAGAATCTCCCAAGTCCCTGACGCGGGTGTAGCGGATTACCAGGACGGTCTCGTTCCACATGCTGCCGGGGTAGGTCATATTTTCGAAAGCGTCCCTGTCGTAGAAATAGTTCCTTATATCCAGAGCCCTGTCATCAACGCTGGTACGGATGCTGCGTTGCTGGTTATCGTCCGATTCCGGCCAGTAGAGCCTGCTCAGCGGCTGCACGGCATAGGTGTCGCGGGCATAGCGGTTTACCATAGTCTGGTCCGCGATGTCCTGCAGCATGATGTCTATGTTCGAGAAATTCTGAACGAACTGGGTCTGCGTGTCTGGGGCCGACGGATACTTGGTCCAGCAATAATAATGCGGGTCTCTCTTGGCGTTCTGGTAGTTTACCACGCAGCGCATCAGCGGTTGGAACATACTGCCCTGCCCGTTGTCATAGGCGATGCAGCATGCGATGGAGGCGTTGCGGGGATCGTTGTCCTGGGCCTTGATGGCCTGCATGATTTTTTTGAGCTCGATTCCGCCGTGATTCTTGATATTCAGGTAAGTAAGTCCGTCACCCTCACTCAACTGGGCATGTTGGTCACTTTGGTAATTCATGGACTGGTTGGCCAGTCTGAAGAGGAAGGGTATCATACGGTATGCCTCTTCCAGAGAGGGCAGATTGGTCGCTTTCATGTGATCGGCCGAAACCTGTATGCCGGCGTGGTCGAAGGAAATGAGCTCCGTGTAAAGGGAGTGCTCGTGGCAGGTGGGGTCGTTATAGTCGAATCCGGAGGGATTGATGACAATCCACTTATCCTGATTCTCGTCCATGTAAACGTTACCCCAGCGGTAATGGGACTTGCCGATGTAACCGTCGTCTGTGATTTCCGGCTCGTCGGTGAGGTTCTTATCCTGATAGACATCCTTGTAGTAGCGGTACACTTCATCAGCACCGGTAAAGCCTGAAATGGGCTGCTGGGGATCGTAACGCCCGTTGCTGGAGAGGTCCTCGCCGGTAGCGTAGCGGACAATCCAACGGGGGGCCGCGTCGCCGAAGAAGCGGGCCTCGCTCAGGTATGGTCTGTTGAGGTACAGATTGAACACGTCCAGCGGGAAGTTGGTATTGCTTTCGACCTGATTCCTGGGGGTCACCACCTGGGCACTTACCGTGGTCTTGGTCTGCTTGTGCATATTCTTCTCCTTGTCGCCTTCGCCACTGGTGTAATGCAGCTGGAAGAGTTTGGGCTTGTTGCTCGTCGTGGTGTTCCAGCTGTAGCCGTTATAGAGGAGATGAAGACCCTGCGCATTAGCATTGTTGGGGTTGAGGGCCGCTGCCATCTCGTCGTAAGTTACGCCGAATACGGTCTGGACGATGTCTTTGGATCTCCAGCCCGACTGCACTTTCTTCCAGAATTCCTCGTTGTGGTACTTGATGTTGTCCTTGGAGAAGTCGTTGAAGATGCGAAGTCCGTTGATTACACCGAACATGTTTGTGCTGTAGTTGTTGATGGCATTGGTCTGCCATTCGTGAGGGTACATAATGGCGAAGAGCAGTTCCGCCAGGTCCTGGTGCCACTCGACGTCATCGCCGATAAGGGTTGGAAGGCCGTATTCCATACCGTTGGATGCAGTGAAAGGCCGGCCTTTCTGATCCGAACTCGAACTGTTGTAGGGCCAGATATGAGACATCGGCAGGGGACTTACGCTCACCCAGTGGCTCTTTGCCTTGCCCTCGGGGCCGAAAGCGGGACGTACGCAAACCCAGTACTCCAGGGCGCCGTCTTCCTGCCGGAAGCGTTTGATGACATCGCCGAAGCGGTAGTAAGCGCTGCCGTCGTCACCGACGCTTCCGTTGGTGTCACCCTGCTCAGGGCTGCGGTATATAATCTTGTGCAGGCTGGGAACGGCAGGAATGCTCACATCTACAGTAGCCCAGCAGGTGTTGTCGTTGCTGAGGGTCCAGGTAAGCCGGCCAACCGCGTTGTTTCTCCAATCTTTGAAGGGGGTGGTCTCGGTGATGGATTCACCGGTAAGGATGTTGAAACGTGAGACTGCGGCACCGAGGTCGTTTACGGACACGATACGCACGGACTCGTCACCTCCGTCGGGGCTGCCGATGGTGGCCTTGAAGGTCTTTCCCTTGTAGTCAGGGGTTATGTTTTTGCTGTCAACCAGCTGGCCTACGACGTTCCAGAAAACGTCCTCTTCCGCAGGCGTATCGCCGTATTTGTCCGGTTCAAGTCCTTCCGGATTGCAGGATACAAGGCTGCAGCATACAGCTACTGTGCAAAGAATAGGTATATAAATCCGTTTCATATCTTAATCAATTATTTCGCCCATACGCTTTGCCAGGTGGGAAGTGCGGCGTTTACGCCGCTTACGAGGCGGTATTCGGCAACGTCATAGACCTGAGCCTGCTGGAACCAGGTGTAGGGGGAATATTCTGCCCACTCCTCGCCGACTCCGCCCTTGCTGTCCAATGAGAGTTCCACGCCGTCGACCGTTTTGGTTGCATACACCGTTCCCCTGTCATAAAGAGCCGTAGCACGGAGGAACAGTACCGGTTCGTTCCACATACCAAGAGGCTTGGTTGCGGCTGTATCCCAGGTATTGATATTATAGACGTAGTTGGAAGCTTTCTCGGCCCGTGCATCCGCTGCCTTGCGGTATTCGCGCGCCACGTTAATCGAGGAGGAGAAAGGAACGCTCGCCATATAGTCGGGACCATACTGGCTTACCTTTTGTGCATCCGCCACGTCCTGCAGGTAAATAGGCGTGTTGCTGAACTGGGCCGCTGTAATGCCGGGATATACGTTGGTCTGGGTGCTCACAGTGGGGTAGTGATCGTAAATCACCGTAACAAACTCATTCCCGGGATCTTTGGTCTGTAGAATGTAACGAAGCAAGTGCTGCTTGTCGCTGCCCTGAACGTTAAAGGCGAAGGAACACACTTCTGCGATAGACGGCGTCGTTCCATTATATCTCTGTGTGTAAAGTTCGTTCATCAGGTGCAGGAGTTGTACATTGGCACGTGTCCGGATGGTCTGGGACAGCAGTTCCACATACCCGTTAGGATGCTTGTAGGCTTCCTGGCAAAGGAACCACAGGGGCATAGCCACACGGATCAGCCTGTTTTTGTCCGGAACGTTGGTGGCCACTTTCCCGTCTGCCGAGAAGGTAATACCATCGAAAGAGACCAGTTCAGCGAAAGGCGACTGATCGGTATAATGATTGTCCTCGAGACTGCCGCCCGCAGGCCTGACAACAAACCAGCGGTTGCCGTTTGCATCCCGCAGGACATCTCCGAATGAATAGTGGCCGTTACCTATAAAAGCGGAAGTGAGGTCCTGCTTAGTCTTGTCGTTCTGGATGCTTGTGTATTTATCCGTTACTTCCGGGGCGTCGGTGAGATTCTTCTCCGGGAATACATCCTTGTAATAGCGGTAAACCTCACTGGCTACGTTAAAGCCGGGAATGGGTTGCTGGGGGTCATAGTTCCTGGTGCTGGAAAGCTCCTCGCCGGTGGCGTAGCGGACTATCCAGCGGGGATTCTCGTCGCTGAAGAAGCGCCTCTCCACAAGGTAGGGATTAGCCTCCGTGAGCCTGGTGTACACGTCGAGGGAATAATTGGTATTGCTTTCGGTCTTGTTCTTCGAGGTGACCACCTGGGAGCTTATCGTGGATTTGGTCTGCAGGTGCATGTTCTTTTCTTCAAACTTGCTGCCGTTCGAATAGTGCACCTGGAAGAGCTTGGGCTTGTTGCTGACAGTTGTGCTCCACTCATATCCGTTGTACAGCAGGTGAAGCCCGCGGGCAGTCGCTGAGTTGGGGTTAATGGCATTTTCCATCTCTTCGTATGAGATGCCGAAGATCAGCCTCACCAGGTTCTTGTCTTTCCACTGCTGCTGGACGTTCTTCCAGAATTCGGCATTGTGGTATTTAATGTTGTCGAGGTCGAAGTCGTTGAACATCCTCAGTCCGTTGGGCTTTCCGAAAACATTCTCTGTATAGTAGTTGGTCACGTTGGTGCTCCAGATGCCGGGATACATTATGGCAAAGAGCATCTCGGCCAGGTCCTGGTGCCACTCGACCTCGTTGCGGATCTTGGTGGGCAGGCCGTAGTTCATGTCGTTGGACGCCTTGAACGGGTTCCCGTTATCGTTGTAGGGCCATACGTTGGCCTTGGGAAGAGGGCTGACGCTGATCCAATGGCTGTCGCCTTTGTCCTCGGGGCCGAAGGAAGGACGGACGCAAATCCAGTACTCCCTGACATTGTCGTCGCGCACACGCGTGATAACGTCTCCGAAACGGTAGTAAGCACTTCCGTTGTTGCCGACGCTTCCGTTCACGTCGCCCTGCTCAGCGCTGCGGTATATAATCTTGTGCAGGCTGGGGATGGAAGGGATATTCACGTCCACGGTGGCCCAGGAGGTGTTGTCGGTGGTCTTGGTCCAGATGAGGCTGCCCACTGCCTTGTGCTGCCAGGTGTAGGCGGGTGTGTCTTCACTGATGGACGCTCCGGTGAGATTGTTGAAACGTGCTGCAGCAGCGCCCGGATCATTCACGGCCACTACGCGTACGCTTTCGTCGCCGTTATCCGCGGCGCCAAGAGCCGGCGTGAAGGTATTGCCTTCGTATCCGTTGGTAATGTCACGGTAATCGATGAGCTGGCCTACTACGCTCCAGTACACATTCTCATCGCTGAGGGGAGCATCGGGGCTGTCCGGGTCCAGTTTGTTGGGGTCGCAGGAGGCAAGGCTGAAGCAACTCGCCGCCAGGGCTGCAATAATCAATAACTTTTTCATCTCTTTTATACTATTATATATTATTAATCGTTTAGCATTTCACGCCACGTGTGCATATGGTAGGGCTGACCGTTAAGATACATTCCGATAGCACTTTCAAATACTGAGCTGTTGTTTGAGACAATCTCCTGATAGTCATGGTTCCAGCCCCTGTCGTGCAGCAGGGTGAGAGTGTGCTCGTCCACGGTGGTGCGGCTGTAATCGCTGTCGCCACGGTCACTCACGCGAGTGTAGCGGAACACCAGCACGGGCTCGTTCCACATACTGCCGGGGAAGGTCTCGTTGCGGAATGTCTGCATATCATAGAAATAGTTCCTCACATTCCTGGCCCGGTCGTCGGTCTGGCTGCGGATGTTGCGGCGGGTGACGCCGTCCGAAGCAGGGGAGTAAAGCTGGCTCAGAGGCTGCACCGCGTAGGTGTCGGGGGCATAGCGGTTTACCATAGTCTGGTCTGCGATGTCCTGCAGCATAATGGACACGTCGGAGAAATTCTGTACGAACTGGGTCTGCGTGTCGGGTGCCGACGGATACTTGGTCCAGCAGTAGAATTTGGGCATATTACCCTCGAACTGGATGTTCATTACGCAACGCACCAGCGGCTGGAACAGCCCGTTTCCTCCGTTGTAAGCAATGCAGCAGGCATTGGAATCCTGCCTGGGATGTCCGTTCTGGGCCTTGATGCCCTGCAAAAGCTTTTTGGCCTCTACACTGGCGTAGTCCCTCATGTTCAGTATGGTATGACCGTCCATATAATCCATCTGCAGAGACTCATCACTTCCCCTTCCCATTGCATTCATAGAGAGCCTCCAGAGGAACATATAGGCACGCAGCGCCTCGTCCAGGGACGGAAGGTTGGTGATCCTGGCACCGTCGGCCGTTACCTGAATGCCTGCGTGGTCGAAGGAAACCAGCTCGGAAAATGTAGAATGCTCGTTTGCCTCGTCCCCGCTGTAAAGACTCCCGGCAGGGCAGATGACAAACCACTTGTCGCCGTTCTCATCCGTGTAAACGTCGCCCCAACGGTAATGGGCCTTGCCGACATAACCGTCGTTGGTGACTTCGGGCTCGTCGGTGAGGTTCTTGTCGGGGAAAACATCCTTGTAGTAGCGGTACACCTCATTGTTTTGGTGGAAGCCGGCTATGGGCTGCTGGGGGTCATAGAGATCGTTGATTGCGAGCTCCTCGCCGGTGGCGTAGCGGACTATCCAGCGCGGAGAATTGTCGCCGAAGAAGCGCGCCTCGCTCAGGTAGGGAGTATCCTGGTTGAGATTATGGACGTCGAGAGGGAAATTGGTGTTGCTCTCGGTAAGGTTCCTCGGAGTAACGACCTGGGCGCTGACGGTGGCCTTCGTCTGCTTGTGCATATTCTTTTCCGTATTGCCGGCGCCGTTGGTGTAATGGACCTGGTAGAGCTTGGGCTTGTTGCTCGTCGTAGTGTTCCAGCTGTAGCCGTTGTAGAGGAGGTGCAGTCCGCGGGCATTCGCGTTGCCCGGGTTGATGGCCGCTGCCATTTCTTCATAAGTAACACCGAATACGGTCTGTACTATATTCTTGGCCTTCCACTGCCTCTGCACATTCTTCCAATACTCTTCGTTGTGGTACCTTATGTTGTCTAAAGAGAAATCGTTGAAAATCCTAAGACCGTTGGGGCTCCCGAAGACATTTTCCGTGTAGTAGTTGGTCGCATTGGTCTGCCATTCGTGCGGGTACATAATTGCGAAGAGCAGCTCGGCGAGGTCCTGATGCCACTCGATTTCGTCCCCTATGAGGGTAGGGAGACCGTATTTCATATTGTTTGAAGCCTGGAAAGCTGCTCCCTTTTCGTTGTAGGGCCAGATTTTCTCATCCGGAAGCTTGCTTACGCTGATCCAGTGGCTTTTCCCCTTACCTTCCGGGCCGAAGGAGGGGCGCACGCAAATCCAGTACTCGACGATATGGTCTTCGCGTACCTGCTTGATTACGTCGCCGAAGCGGTAGTATGCGCTGCCGTTATCGCCGACGCTGCCGTTGGTGTCGCCCTGGGAGGGGCTGCGGTAGATAATCTTATGCAGGCCCGGAACCGACGGAATATTGACGTCCACGCTTGCCCAGGAGGTACTGCCGTCCCCGAGCTGCCAGACGAGGCTTCCGACCTCCTTGTGCTGCCAGGTATAGGAAGGGGTGGTCTCAGTGATTGATGCTCCAGTGAGGGTGTTGTAGCGGGAGGCTGCAGCTCCGGGGTCGTTCACGGATACTATGCGCACTGATTCGTCGCCACTATCGGGGCTTCCGATGTTGGCCTTGAAGGTCTTGCCCTCGTAATCAGGGGTTATGTCGCCGTTGTCCACCAGCTGGCCCACTACGCGCCAGTAGATATTATCGTCACCGGCGTTGATGTCCGGAGTGGGGTCTGGATCCTCCCTGTTGCAGGATACCATGGACAGGCAGGTTGCGGCGGCCATAAGAGCCAGGATCACATTCTTTTTCATATTACGCAATTCTCAAATTATTTATTTCCTATATTGAAGCGCAGGCCGCCGGACACGGTGAACATCAGCGGATGCGCGCTCCTGTAAGTTTCCAGTTTTGGTGTACCCGTTGGTACGCGCCAGCTCAGTTCCGGTTCCAGATAGATGCCGAGCAGGGGGCTCAGGTTCATCTGGATGCCGCCTGCGCCTTGCAGCCAAAGGCTGAATCCGTCTTCTCCCATGCACTTGTCGCCTTCCACGCCACCGCCCAGATAAACGTCAAACAAATCGTTGGATGCCATAATCCAGTTTATCTTGACGGGAATTCCCAGGTAATGTACGGCCTGGGTTGTCTTGCCGGCAATCTTGTAGTTGAACGAGGACAGGTAGAGGGAGTAATTCAATCCCGTGGATACGAACCATCTGTCGGAGATGGGAATGCCCGCCGAGAGGCCCACTCTTATCGGGAAGTAGTGCACAGGATCTTCCACGAGTTTGTCTCTAGGATCGCCCATGAACGGGCCATGCTGCCCGGATGACGTATTCCCGTTTCCGATGAGAGGGGAGACTGCAGCTGCCAGCAGTCCTCCTCCTGAGACAATACCTGTGGCAGGTACTACCTTTATCGTCTTCTTGCCGGTTGCGGCAGGTGACGGAGTTTCGGGCTTAATGACTTCCGGTACAACGGGCTGAGTCTTGTCGCCATTGTCGCCATTGATGCCATTGTCACTGGAGGCATCTCCGGACTTATCTCCTGAAGGCTTGGTGGAATCGGCAGTATCTGTGGAATCCTCAGAATCAATAGCATCAGCAGAGTCGACTGAATCTGTGGCATCTATCGAATCGGATGGTTTAACTGCATCAGCAGGGGAGATGGAACCGATGGGCTTTACGGATGCGGCAGCATTGCCGTTCCCGGCAACTATATCGTCGCTTTCGGAGTCCGCTATCGTTTCGGTTTCGTCATCGTCTTCCGTGACTACAGCCACAGGTGCCGTTGTCTGCGGAATTATCTGCACTCCTCCGGATGGCACTGAAGGGTTGCGCAGAAGCAGGATGGCGGCAAGGCCTGCGGCCAATGCAGGGATGGCCACCCACACCCACGGGAAGGGCTTCTGCGTGTTCGCAGGAGCCTCCAGACGGGAGTGGAATTCATCAAGGACGCTCTCCGGAAGTATGCCGTCCGGCGCTTCCAGCTTGTCCTTGACTATGTCTTCCCATTTTCTCATTTGTCGCGTTCCTTCAAATATTGTCTAATCTTCTCTTTCAATTGTCTCCTGGCCTTCGCCAGGGTGCTTGTGGAACCTCTCTCGCTGATTCCCAGCATTTTGCCTATTTCCTGATGCGAGTACCCGTCCAGGCAGTACAGGTTGAATACGGCTCTTCGGAGTCCGGGCAGTTCTGCAATCCATTCCTGGATCTTTTCCCCCGGAATCGTTTCCATCTCTTCCTCCCGCGGCTCCGGAATCTTGTCCTTCATCCATCCGTCCAGAGGGATAATCAGCCATCGTTGCTTGCGGATCTGGCTGAGCGCCTTGTTGATGGCAATCTTTCCTATCCACCGGCCGAGGGATCCTTCTCCCATGTACCTGTAAGTGTCAATCTTGTCCAATGCCTGCACAAGCGTGTCCAACATCAAATCCTTCGCATCATCCTCGTCGCCGAGGTACCGCTTGCAGAGTGTGTACACCTTCACTGCATATCTTCTATACAGTTCATCTCCCGCCAATCTGTCTTTTTGTGAGCATCGCATGGCCAGCGCCTGCTCATCCAGATCCCTATACACGCTCTTCTATTACTAATAATGCAGCGACGCCTTCAATGCGTCACCAAAAACTATAAAAATCTATTTGCTGTTGATTTCGCTGTCTTTAATATCCTGCCAGGTCTTCAGCTGATAAGGCTGTCCGTTCAGTTTCATCAGGTCCAGGTTGTGCCACAATGTAGTAGCATATGTCTTGACCATATCGTATGATGCGTCGAGCCCCTCGTTGTTAATGTTCCAGTCGCGTTCGGCCACCAGGGTAAGTGTGTGGCCGTCAACGGTCGTTTTGCTGTAGTCTTTGTCGCCCTGGTCCTTCACGCGGGTGTAGCGGAATACCAGCACGGGCTCGTTCCACATACTTCCGGGATAGGTGAGGTTGTTGTATTGAGTCGCATCAAAATAATAGTTCTTAATATCGCGGGCCCTGTTGTCGGCCTGGGTGCGGATGCTGCGCGGAGTGTTCAGATCCGAATCGGGCTTGGTTTGCGGGGCCAGGGGCTGCACGGCATAGGTGTCCGGAGCGTACTTGTTTACCACCGCCTGGTCGGCGATGTCCTGCAGAAGAATCTTTATGGTGGAGAAATTCTGCACGAACTGCGTCTGGTTGTCAGGTGCCGAAGGGTACAGGGTCCAGAAATACATATTGGGATTCCTCCCGGGGTTCTGGTAGTTGACAACACAGCGCAACAGCGTCTGTCCTAAGCTTGACGAAGGGTCGCTGTATGCAATGCAGCAAGCCAGGCTCGCGTTGCGCGGATCATTGTCCTGAGCATAGATGGCCTGCATCAGTCTTCTTACATCCACGCCTGCGTTGCGCAGTATATTCAAGGCCGTTCTGCCTGTGATGGGGTCATCATTCAGCAGCGCCTCGGTGTTTTTGTCAATGGCGAAACTGGTAATATGGAACAGGAAGAGGTAGCAACGCATTACCTGCTCCAGGGTGGGCAGGTTGGTGACCCTGTAGTTGTTGGATGTCGTCGTCAGGCCTGCGGTGCCGAAGGAAATGAGCTCCGAGTAAGGAGAACGCTCGTTGCTGATGTCGTCTCCTCCCATATCATTGCCGGCCTGGTTTACTACGAACCACTTGTCTCCCTTCTCGTCTTTATAGACGTTGCCCCATTTGTAGTGGGCGCGGCCGGAGTAGCCGTAGCCTCCGCCCTCCACGGTGATTTCCGGAGCGTCGGTAAGGTTCTTCTCGGGGAAGACATCCTTGTAGTAGCGGTAAATCTCATTATTATTGGTAATGCCGGGGATGGGCTGCTGGGGGTCGTAGCGATCGTTGTTCGAGAGCTCTTCGCCGGTCGCGTAGCGGACTATCCAGCGCGGCTTGTCGTCGCCAAAGAAGCGAGCCTCGCTCAGGTAGGGTCTGTTGAGGTACAGATTGAACACATTCAGCGGGAAGTTGGTATTGCTTTCGACCTGATTCCTGGGGGTCACCACCTGGGCGCTTACCGTGGTCTTGGTCTGCTTGTGCATGTTCTTCTCCTTGTCGCCTTCGCCACTGGTGTAATGCAGCTGGTACAACTTGGGCTTGTTGCTCGTCGTGGTATTCCAGCTGTAGCCGTTGTAGAGGAGGTAAAGCCCCTGTGCGTTGGCATTGTTGGGGTTGAGGGCCGCTGCCATCTCGTCGTAAGTTACGCCGAATACGGTCTGGACGATATTCTTAGCCTTCCACTTCTGCTGCACGTTCTTCCAGAACTCTTTGTTGTGGTATTTGAGGTTGTCCCTTCCGAAGTCGTTGAATATCCTCAGTCCGTCGATCATACCCAATATATTCGTGCTGTACAAGTTGAAAGCATTGGTATACCACTCTTCGGGGTACATTATGGCGAAGAGCAGTTCCGCCAGGTCCTGGTGCCACTCGACGTCGTCGCCGATGAGGGTCGGAAGGCCGTATTCCATCCCGTTGGATGCAGTGAAAGGCATGCCTTGCTGATCTGCCTTCGTACTGTTGTAGGGCCAGATGTGAGACATCGGCAAAGGACTGACGCTCACCCAGTGGCTCTTTCCCTTGCCCTCGGGGCCGAAAGCGGGACGTACGCAAATCCAGTACTCCGCTGACCCGTCTTCCTGACGGTTGCGTTTGATGACGTCGCCGAAGCGGTAGTAGGCGCTGCCGTTGTTGCCTACGCTGCCGTTGGTGTCGCCCTGCTCAGGGCTGCGGTAAATGATCTTATGCAGAGATGGGACGGAGGGGATGCTTACGTCCACGGTTGCCCAGGAGGTATTGTCGGAACTCAGGTTCCATACGAGGCTTCCTACCCGCTTGTCCTGCCAGGTATAACTGGTAGTAGTCTCGGTAATCGAGGACTGGGTGAGGCCGTTAAAGCGGTCAACCGCAGCCGTGAGGCTGTTCACGGACACGATGCGCACGGACTCGTCGCCGCTATCGGGGCTGCCGATGTTGGCCTTGAAGGTCTTGCCCTTGTAGTCCGGGGTTATTTCACGGTTGTCCACCAGCTGGCCTACCACGCCCCAGAAGATATTCTGATCGCTGATCTCGCTCTCTTTATCGGTCTGGCCCTCCTTCTCGCAGGAGGCCAGGGCGGCAATAGCCGCAAAGGCAAATACAAAAATCCGTTTCATAAAACTATCGGCGTGTCTATTATGCATTCTGTCTGTATTCTGTCGGCGTCATACCATACTGGCGCTTAAACTGTTCCCGGAAGTTGGCGGGGGTGAACCCCACGGCTTCGGCAATGGCACCGATGGGGGTGTCAGGTTCTTTCTGCATCATACGGATGGCATCCTGCATGCGAATGCCGTTGATATAGGCGGTAAAGGACTGGCCGTCGGCGTAGGCCGTGAACAAGTCATTCAAGGCGTGGCGGCTTATGCCAAAACGGGACACAATGTCTTGCCGCTGCAAATTGACGTTAGTATATAGTTTTTCCTTACGGATAATCCCGTCAATCTGATCAAACAGTTCTTTATCAGGCTTGGGAGTATCGGCCTCGGATGATACTCCGGCAGAAGAGAGTTCGCCTATCATCCTGGCCAACGCCTTGTTTTTCCGTACGATGACATGTCGCTGACGCATTGAGTAAATGGCAAAGGCGGTGCTGATGAGCAGAATCAGCCCAATCACCTGGATGACGGCGCCTTTATGGGCCGATTCAGACTCTGCCTCCCGAATCTTCTGCTCCTGTTCCATTGCGTGGTAACGGGCAGCATAATCCTGAACTTCCGATTCCAGACGCTGCTCGCTCAACTGCAGTTTGAGGCCGGTATAGCGGTCCATATAAGAGAGGGCCTGGGAGTAGTGACCTCTGGCCTTAGCGGCATCGGCCCTGTCTTTCAGGATTGTGGCAAAGTCTGTATTCAACGTGTCGCCCTCCATTAAGCGCTCCGCCTCCTGATCTACAGAGAGGACTTTATCCCACTCGCCCAGGGATTTCCAGACCTGGGACAGCATCCACCGGCCGCTGAAAGTATGTCCGTAGTCCGATTCTTCCACCATGCGGACATATTTCCTGGCTTTGACCATGTCGGGAGGGGCGATCATGGTGTAGGCCCTGGCTAAGAAACACTGGGCCTGGGCCCGGTAAAACTGACAGTAACTGGAGTGAGCATTCTTGTCCGGTCGAAGGCGGAAACTGTCTTCGGCATAGGCCGAAGGACGGCTCTCATAGTCGTCCAGCTTCCTTATGATGGCTTCGGCATCCGGAATGATGTCCTGATAGCGATTGGCATGGTCCAGTACGACGATTCTGCGCTTACGGGCCACAATGACGGCATCCATCCGGTCCACGCTGGGGTCTCCTTTCTCAAGCGCATTGATAGCTTTCTCCATCCTGATCATCCCTTCCTCGCGGCGTCCCATGCGGGTCATGGCCGCCCCAATCTCGGCCTCCATGCGCAGGGACTCGGTTTCCATGCCCATGCTTCGGCACAGTTCGGCCCTCTCGATGGCATAGCGGAGCCACTTATCGTCGTCTCCGTTTGTGCGGCAGGCTCCCAGCATCACATCCAGCACATCGTTACGGTTGACGGCTGTTCTTTTGTCCACTACCTGCGTGGAATCATGCTGGAGCAGTTTCTCACAAAGGATGATGGCGGCGCTCCGTTGAACTCCTTTCTGAGAGCCGAGAATCTTGGCTCGGAGGAAATCGGCCCTGAACTCACTTACGTTGCCAACGATAAGGGCTGAATCGACAATTGCGAGGGCCCGGTCCGGCTGGGTGCCATAAATCTTCATGGCAGCCCGGGCCGTGTACAACGAATCCGAGGCCTGAGTAATGCGGACAGGGGCTTTTCTACTCCTTCCACATCCAATCATCGTAAGGATGATGCTTAGTAAGATGAAGAATCTGCGTGTCACTGATTATGCTTATCCTTATTTAACAAACTAAAATAATGAAAAAAAATCAGTCAATGATTAAAAACGCATGCGCGTATTTGGGCTGTCCCGAATTCGAGCATGAGAAAGTGTCTTTCCCTGAAATTAGTTGACTCGCAAAGCCGAGTTAACAATCTCGAAGGATTTTCCTCTCAGCAAGACTACTGTTGCCAAATGGATTGCTAACTTTGTATCAGAGAATCCGCAACAAGCACGGTATCCGCATCAGTATGACGGAAACCGGAGACTCTGAAGACAACGCACAGGCTGAACGAATCAACAACACAATGAAGAATGAACTACTCAAGGGAATGCGCTTCGAGTCAATCGAAGAAGTCAGTGACGTAGTAAAGGTCCACATCACCAGAGCGTATTGTGAGAAAATCGCGGGAGACGATTAACTGCTTTGCATCGGGGTGCTCTTTTCCTGTATGCTGGCACTTCAAAACCGGGCAGTGTGTCATATAGAATCTTAAAATAGGACTTGGCTGTATTGACCGAAACGCCATAATCATAAGCTAAATGGTCGTAATTCAGAATCTCCGTATTCGTGACGGCCGCCAAACAGGAACATTCCTTCATCAAGGCGGTTAACTATGTCGAATACTCTATGGTACATAAAACTTATAAAAATTATAAGTATCGTTGATGAAATTCGTGAAAATCGTCAGCGTAGATGCTAATTTAATAAAGTTTTTCCGGAGAGCAAATAATTGGGGAAAATACTGGTTTTGACATTGTTCGTAATGTTACCTTCCCCCGCATTAGACAATCATTTTTTTGCAATAAGGATAGTAACTCTGAGCGAGAGCGCCGGAACTGACCGGAAACTTTAACAAGGTATTAGTCTTTATGGTTTCTTATAATTTTCAGGCCCGCCTTTCCGGTGGTTTGTTTGTGAATGGGAGTTGATGTTGTCTGGGAAAATGAGTAAATTGCGTTCGCAAAACTTAATATAGATCTAATATGATTCTTACAACAACACCTTCCGTTGAAGGTCACATAATCAAAGAGTACAAAGGCGTGGTTTTCGGTGAGGTGATTTCCGGCGTTAATTTTCTCAGAGACTTTGCCGCAAGCATACGCAACATCGTCGGGGGACGCAGCGTGTCTTACGAAGAAGAGCTTATCAACGCTCGTGAACAAGCGATGCAGGAGATGTCACAACGGGCTGCACGGCTGGGTGCAGATGCCGTAGTTGGCATAGACATCGACTATGAAGTCCTCGGAGAGAACAACGGAATGCTTATGGTTACGGCTTCAGGTACCGCGGTCAAACTTGCATAAATGAGAGTTTTGTTCGTTTGTCACGGCAACATCTGCCGCAGCGCGATGGCTGAGTTCATCCTAAAGGCTCTAGTTAAGGCCAAAGGACTTGAACACCAATACCATATTGAGTCGGCGGCGGTTTCCACAGAGGAGATTGGCAATCCCATCTATCCGCCTGCAAGGCGTTGCCTGAATCAGCATGGAGTCTGGTTCGACGCTGGCAAACGCGCTCGGCAGGTCAGGAGGGCTGATTATGATTTCTTCGACCGCATTATCTGCATGGATGCATCGAACCTGAGGCTAATCAAACATATCATTCCGGAAGATCCTGAGGGAAAGATTCACCTGATTATGTCATACACCGGTGTCAGCCGCGATGTGGCGGACCCGTGGTACACCGGAGATTTCGAAACGACCTTTCAGGATCTGTTGGAAGGATGTGAGGCTATGTTGATTTCTTGCCCGGGATTCGATTGACGGAATGCGCCCCGGCAATCCGCCGTCATGCAGGCATCGGTGGTGACGTCCTGCTTTTTTTCTATAAACCTAGCTGTGAAAGGAAGTGGACTAAGATGTACGGTTTGCAGGCGATAGGGAAGAGGAGGCCGTAAACCGCTCCCCAGAAGTGGGCGGTGTGGCCGATGTTGTCCATGTTGCGTCTGGCCATGTACCAGCAGTACAGGAGGTACAGCGGCGCAAAGATATAGCCGGGAACAGGAATGGGAATCAAGAAGATGTATATTCCCATCTTAGGTTCGAAGAGGATTGAGGCGAAGAGAATAGCGGATACCGCCCCCGATGCTCCAACGGCATTGTAGTATATGTTGTCGCGATTCTTGATGAGGTCGCCGACGGTTGATACTGCGATTGCGCTCACATACAGGACTGCGTACAGCAGTAGCCCGGCAGAACTTCCGAATGCCGACGAAAAATGCTGCTCCACCACCGGCCCGAAGAAATACAGCGTGAGCATGTTGAAGATGAGGTGCCCCCAGCCTGCGTGTACGACTCCGTAGCTCAGCATACGGTACCATTCCCTGCGGTGCCAGACCTGATAGGCATTGAACACCAGAGTGTTGGCGTTCAGGCGACCGTAGAAGCATAGAAAGCTTACGACTGCAGTGATGAGTATTATTATGATTGTTATCATAGACGGCAAAGATACTGTTTTTCGGATTATTCAAGAAAAACAAAAGAGGATGCCGGGCTCTGCAACTTGCCAAGAGCATGGAAATAGAGAATTATTTGTACTTTTGCATTTATGAAAACTCCTCTTCAAACCAAGTATTATTTGACGGCGGCCCTGGTGTTGGCTGCACGGATGATGATTGCACAAATGTTGATTCTTGCCGCCTTTGTTTTCGGCTCCGTAAATGCAGGGGCACAGCCGGCAAAGGCCTTCAAGACTATCAAGGAAAACAGGATAACCAGCGTTAAAAACCAGTATCGCAGCGGTACTTGCTGGAATTATGGCACATTGGGATTCCTTGAGAGCGAAATTCTTCGCAAGACTGGTAAGACCTACGACCTCTGCGAGATGTTCGTGGTCAACAAGGACTATATGGACTGCGCCACCCATTATGTGCGCATGCATGGCTATAGCCAGATATCCGAGGGAGGTTCATGCGACGACGTAATCGATGTCATCCGCCGCTACGGCATCTGCCCCGAGGATGCGATGCCGGCTCCCGGCTCTCTCACCGGTGACTCGCTGGCCAACTTCAGAGTGTTTTTCCCAGAATTGGAAAGAGTAGTTATTTCCGCCGTCTGGAGCGAAGGCAAGCCTGAACTTAACCGTTTTACTACAGAGGAGCAGGCCACGTTGCGCAACAAGACACCCAAGCCCAATTGGCAGGATGACGTTCAGGCTGTCATTGACAAGTATGTAGGCAAATGCCCTGAGTCTTTCGTTTATGAGGGCAAGACCTATACTCCAAAGACCTTTGCGGAAAGTCTCGGCCTGAATCCGGCCGACTACGTGAGCCTTACGAGCTACACCCATCATCCTTTCAACGAATGGTTTGTGATAGAGGCCCCTTACAAATGGCGCCTCAAACCCAGTTACAACATACCCATCGAGCAACTGATGGCTGTGCTCGACAAGGCGCTGGACGCCGGTTATGCTGTTGCCTGGGGCGGCGATGTGTCCGGCGACTTCCACCGCAAAGAGGCGCTTGCCGTGCTGCCGGCAGGTGTCGTTCCCACCCAAGAACTCCGCCAGCAGCAGTGGGATGACTGGCGCTTTACCTATGACCACGTGATGCTTATCTACGGCAAGGCCGTGGACGAACAAGGCGTACCCTTTTATATGGTCAAGAATTCTTGGGGCGAGAGGGGACCGTACCAGGGTATCTGGTATATGTCCCGCGACTATATCGCCCTCAACACAACATACATCTTCCTGAATCGCAACGCCCTGCCCCGGAAACTCAAAAAAGCCGTAAGGTAGTCGTGTCCGCTTAGTGTCCCTTCTTACACGGCCAGTTCTCCCAAAAGCCTCAGGGACGAGCGCTTCAATATGAAGAAAGATTGAAATCTACCACTATCGGCAGGTGGTCTGAAGGGCGGAAGAACTTTGAAATCCTTTTGCCGTCTTTCATAGCCTTCTGCTGCCTTGTGTAGTCATCGAAGATAATGCGTGCGTCCTTGATTTTTTCGTACATTGGCGGGGTTGCATATACGTAATCGATTCTCCGGCGCACAGCCGTCGAAGAGTGGAAGTTGTTCGGCTCCCTTTCGGCGATGACATCTATATAAGGCGTTTTGCCGTTGACAAAATCGTGGACAAGGAACTTGGTATCATCTTTATCCAGATCATAGACCCAGTTTTCCCGGCTCGTGATGGAATTGAAATCACCCATCATCATCCATAGCTCTTTCCCCTCTGGATCGGCCTCAAGTATTGTGTGCCTGCAAATATACTCAATCTCGGTTGCCCGGTAATAGTCGCCGCCATGGGCTTGACCATCCTTCTCTCTGTCTTCCTTGGCTACGCCGTGACCGTATTTATGCGGCCAGGTGTGGACCGTGACAAAGTTGACCGGTACGCCGGAAAGGGTGATTCTGGCCCATCCGGCACCGTGGGCGACCAGGGTGTCTGCCTTATTCCCGGTAATCCTTGAAACAGAATCGATAGGGAAGCATGATGTGATTATCTGAGGGTAATTGTCCCTGTGACCGCCCAAAAATACGTACTCATGACCATATTTTTGAGCCATGCCCTTCCAGAACTCAATGAGGGGGGCATCTTTTCTCCATTCATCAATGTCGTCCAGCTTATCGGATGTGTTGGTCTTATAAATCGGCTGGGCTTCGCACCATACGCAAATGTCCGGTTGCTTGTCTTTCACCCAACCAATGAAGCGGGAATAATTATCTTCCTGCCCGTCCCACATTCCGTTCTGGATATTCCAATATAAGAGCCTGTAATTATCCTGCCCCAGCGCATTTCCGCAAAGGGCTAATAACAGTAAAGATGAAATAAAAACAATTCTTCTCATAATATGTTAAGTGTATTCTTCTTCAAAAACTTTCTCGAAAATCTCCCGCAGGCGTATTTCGTCCTGGATAATGCTCCTCAGTTCTGCCAGCGGCCCTTCGTTAGGGGAGCCGGGAATGAGCAGGTGAAGATAACCGCCCTCGGCATATTTCTCGTGCAGATGCTCCAATGTCCGCTGCCAATGCCCTTCTTTGTCTAACCCGGGATAGTGCGTCAGTCCAAACTGTACTGTGCGGCGTATAATGGTTTCCGGGACTATCATACGGTCGGCTTCTGCAACCAGCGCGCCGTAAATGCTTCTCGGGGGCGTCTGAGCCGATGCCCTGTGGTCTTCGGCCGCCTGCGCAATAATCTCTATCTGTTCCTGTGTAAACCAGCGCTGCAGTCCGGCATCTTTCCTGATGATCCGGCCGCTTTCCAGATGGTGCGTCTTCCTGTCTACCTCCAGCCCAAGGTCATGAAATGCAGCAGCGGTAAACAGCATATCTTCATCTACATCATATCCCTTTCCCATTTCCAGGGCGCGGCCGATTACGGAGCGGGCATGGTCTTCCCTGTGCGCCTTGTCAAAAGCGGCATATCGCGGGATAACGCGGGTTTCTACATATTCCACAAGTGATGGAGTCAATCTGCGGTACTGATTAAGCGTATATCAGCATGAAACATAGCGCTGCAATGCAGCCTCCGGCAATGGGACCGCAGACGGGTATCCAGCTATATCCCCAGCCGCTGTCGCGTTTGCCTCTGATGGGGAGAATGGCGTGAGCGATTCTGGGAGCAAGGTCACGGGCAGGATTGATAGCGTAACCCGTTGAGCCGCCCAGCGACATGCCTATTGCCATGATAAGGCAGGTTACGGGAATGGCTCCCAGGCTGCCCATTCCGAGTATCACGTTCTCCTTGGTGGAGAAGACCAGGATGACGAAAACCAGCAGCCAGGCGGCGAGAGCTTCGCAGAAGAAGTTGCGCCATTTGTTCTCTATGGCAGGTATGGTACAGAATACGCCGAGTTTGGTGTCGCCATCTTCTGTAGCGTCGAAGTGGTCCTTGTAGAAAAGGTAAACGGCAACTGCACCAAGCAGGCCGCCGGCCATCTGGCCCGCAATGTATGGCAGCACTTCCTTCCATGGGAACTGGCCGGCTACAGCCAGGCCGAGGCTGACTGCAGGATTCAAGTGGGCTCCTGAATAGGGCCCGGCGATGAATACGCCGCACATTACTGCAAGGCCCCATCCAATGGTGATGACTATCCAGCCGCCGCCCAATCCTTTAGACTTCTTAAGCGTGGTACATGCTACTACACCGTCGCCCAGAAGAATGAGCACGAAGGTGCCGATTAACTCGAAAAGACATCTGGTAAAGAGTTCCATAATTATTTGCTTAATGTTCTTGATACAGCGTCTTGCCAGCCCCGTACGGCCTTGCCGACGGCTTCCGTAGCGGCCTCGGGGCGGAATACCCGTTCTGCGCGCCACTGCTGCTTGAGCTCCTCCAGAGAGCCCCAGAAACCGACCGCCAGGCCGGCCATGTAGGCTGCACCGAGAGCCGTGGTCTCGGTGATGACAGGGCGAACCACATCCGTGCCGAGAATATCGGCCTGGAACTGCATCATCAGGTTGTTGCGCGAAGCTCCTCCGTCCACTTTGAGGGAGCGGAGGGCCACTCCTGCGTCTTTGCGCATGGCGTCCACGACATCCATGGTCTCGAAGGCTATGCCTTCCAGCGCGGCACGGGCAATGTGGGCGGCAGTGGTACCCCGGGTGATGCCGGTAATGGTACCCTTTGCGTACTGGTCCCAATATGGGGCTCCCAGGCCGGTGAGGGCCGGAACCAGGTATACGCCTCCGTTATCTTCGACCTGGGATGCCAGAGCTTCGATTTCAGAGGAACTCTTTATCAGCCCGAGACCGTCTCTCAGCCACTGTACTATGGAACCTGCCACGAAAACGCTGCCTTCAAGAGCGTAGTCCACACGGTCTCCGATTTTCCATGCTATCGTCGTAAGCAGCTTGTTCTGAGACTTGATGGCCTTGGAACCGCTGTTCATCAGCAGGAAGCAGCCGGTACCGTAAGTGTTCTTGACTTCGCCTGGCTCCGTGCACATCTGGCCGAAGAGAGCGGACTGCTGGTCGCCGATTGCGCCTGCCACGGGAACGCCTCCGATAAGGTTGCAGAAACCGTAAACCTCGCTGCTGGAGCGTACCTGAGGCATCATGGATGCGGGTATGCCGAGCAGATCCAGCAGTTCTTCGTCCCACTTGAGAGTGTGGATGTTGAAGAGCATGGTGCGGGAAGCGTTGGTCACATCCGTGCAATGTACGCGGCCTTCAGTGAGCTTCCAGATGAGCCAGCTGTCCACCGTGCCAAAGCGCAGGCGGCCGGCGCGGGCAAGGTCGAGGGCGTCCGGTACGTTCTGGAGTATCCAGCGAATCTTGGTGCCGCTGAAGTATGCGTCTATGAGCAGGCCGGTCTTTTCCTGAATCTTATCCGTAAGCCCGAGGGCCTTGAGGGAGTCGCAGTACTCGGAGGTGCGGCGGTCCTGCCAGACTATGGCGTTGTGGATGGGCTTGCCCGTAACGGCATCCCAGACAATTGTGGTCTCCCGCTGGTTGGTAATGCCGAGGGCGGCGATATCATCTGTAGAAATGCCGGCCTTCTTTATAACTTCCTGCATTACGAAATACTCGCTGGACCAGATCTCCTCAGGATCGTGCTCCACCAGACCGGGGCTTGGAAAATGCTGGGTAAACTCTTTCTGGCTCACGGCACAGGGGGTGCCGTCGTGATCGAAAATAATGGCGCGGGAACTGCTGGTTCCTTGGTCAAGTGCTATAATATACTTTTTCATGACAGTGGTTACGCAAAAATAATTCTTTTTTGGTATTTTTGCAAAATAAACGATACTCAGTCATGGTAAAATTGAATTTGAACGGATGCAACTCTTTTGTTAAGGATGCAGATTATCAGAAGTACGTAGAAAAAGCTCTCGAGGCCTGGGACGTGCTGGACAAGGGTAATGGCGCGGGGAACGATTTCCTCGGCTGGAAGGCCCTGCCGGACGGAACTCCCGATTCCATCATTTCAGATTGCGAGAAAGTAAGCGAAGACTGGAAGGGCCGATGCGTCAACCTGGTGGTGGTCATCGGCATCGGCGGGTCTTATCTCGGCGCCCGCTGCGCCCTGGAGGCTCTTAACCATCAGTTCGTCCCCGATTCATCCAAGCCCCGGGTGGTATTCGCCGGCAACAATCTCTCCGAAGACTATCTGGCGGAATTGATGGACCTGGTGGAGAAGAGCAACGTGGCATGTATAGTGATTTCCAAGTCCGGTACAACTACTGAGCCTGCAGTTGCATTCCGTATCATCAAGGAACATATAGAGACCCGCTACGGCAAAAAAGAGGCCTCTGCCCGCATAGTGGCCGTTACCGATGCTGCAAGGGGAGCCCTCAAGACCCTTGCTACCCAGGAAGGTTATCGCACTTTCGTTGTGCCCGACGACGTGGGAGGCCGTTTCTCAGTGCTCTCTCCCGTGGGCCTTCTTCCTATCTGCGTGGCTGGATACGACATCCGCGCCCTTCTTGCAGGTGCCGCCGCAGCAAAGGCTCAGGTGGCCTCACGCGATGCTTCCAATCCTGCCGTGCAGTATGCTGCAATGCGTAATCTGCAGTATTCCGAGCTCGGCAAGAAGATAGAGGTGTTGGTTAGTTACAACCCCCGCCTGACCTATCTGGGCGAATGGTGGAAGCAGCTCTTCGGAGAGTCCGAGGGTAAAGACGGCAAAGGCATCTATCCCGCCTCCGCCAACTTCACCACGGACCTGCACTCCCTCGGCCAGTTCATCCAGGACGGTGACCGCTGTATGTTCGAGACTGTTCTCAAGATAGAGAATGCAAGCCGCAGTGTAGTCATCGGCAGCGACGAGCAGAACCTGGACCAGCTTAACTATCTAGCCGGTCAGCACGTGGAGCACTGCAATGCAATGGCGGCTCTTGGTACTAAGCTCGCCCATATAGACGGCGGAGTGCCCCAAATTGAGATTTCAGTGGAGAGGGTGAACGAATTCTGTCTCGGAGAACTCTTCTTCTTCTTTGAGGTAGCCTGCGGAATCAGCGCTTATCAGCTGGGAGTGAACCCTTTCAACCAGCCTGGCGTTGAGGCTTACAAGAAGAACATGTTTGCTCTTCTGCGCAAGCCTGGCTACGAAGCCCAGACCGAAGAAATCCTGAAAAGGCTTTAGAAACTGAAGCGGAGAGCTGCGAAGGGACGCGCATGGAACCCCCTGCAGCCCAGATAGTTATAAGACAACTCCAGCTCTCCGCCAAGGCTCAGGCCGTCCCAGCCAAAGAACTGGCCGACGGCATACCAGATTTGCGGCGTTGCTTTCACGGTAAAGTATGCCGTATCTTTTTTTGAGGAACCTGTGAGAACAGGAACAGAATCTCCGTACCAATAGTCTGTCGTCTCTCCCCATGCTTTTGCCTGACCGCGGAACTCCAGACCACGGACGTTTCCCAAGTCCTTCATATCCCAGAGTAACGAAAGCTGGACCGGAACCTTGCTGCGTGCACTTCCATTGAAAGTCTTGTACATTATGCTTAGCTTGAACAGGTCTTTGACCGGCAGTGTATAGTCCAGGCCGAACAGCCAGTTTGAGTTTCCCATGTACAGGAAGCCGTTGAACTCGGCGTGGACTCCCAGCCCCTCCACAGAAGTGCCTTTCCAGAAATTCAGGGTGCGGGCGACTTCCAGGTAGGCGGAAGCAAGGCTGCTATGGTCTGCGGCGAAGTTGAGGTCTGCTCTGGCGAAAGTATCGCCGAAGCTGTCCTGGCCGTACGAGCTGAGAGTGAATGATGCATAACGTCTGTCGGGGCTGAAATTGTATCCTCCGATAACGTCTGCAGAATATTGGGCGCGTGCGCCGAACGATGCCGCAATCAGGAGAACTACGGCTGTTGAAAGTACTTTCCTAATCATATCGCTACAAAGATAGCGAAATTTTTGCATCACAGTACCCGCAGCGGGCGGTACCGTCGTCACTGAGACGGAATCGTTTCTCCACCGGCTCGCAGTTGCAGATGCATTTGGCGTTGGGACAGCGTCCATTGACGCTTGCTGAAGGCTCTGGAGACCAGGCGTGGGCGGGATCGTCCTTCCATTCCAAAAGCTTGGATATCAGGGCCATGCGTACGAACTTTCCATTCTCTACCTGGCGGAAGTAAGCGGCACGCGGGTCGGCATCCACTTCTGGCAGAATCTCGTTCACGCGGGGCAGGGGATGGAGCACTGCCATCTTGGGTTTGGCCAGCGCCATCTTGGCGGCGTCCAGAACAAAGCTGTCCTTCACCCTGTCGAATTCATCCTCGTCCAGGAAACGCTCCTTCTGCACGCGTGTCATGTAGAGCACATCCAACTCTGGCATAACTTCCTCTATTGTATGCACTTCGCGATAGCTGATCCCCATCCGCCCGCAGACGTCATGCTTGATGTAATCCGGCAGGCGCAGTTCGTCCGGGGCAATCAAGACGACCTTGATATCATTGTAGCGCGCCAGGGCCTTTATGAGCGAATGTACTGTGCGGCCGAACCGGAGGTCGCCGCAGAAGCCTATGGTGATTCCGTCTATGCGGCCGAGCTCACGCTTGATGGTCAGCAGGTCGGTAAGGGTCTGGGTAGGGTGGCTGTGGCTGCCGTCTCCGGCGTTGATGATGGGGACGGGGGAGACCTGGGCGGCAGCCAGGGGGGCGCCTTCAATGTGGTGTCTCATGGCAATCACGTCCGCGAAGCAGCCTACAACCCGCACTGTGTCCTGGACGGTCTCGCCCTTGCTGACCGAGGAGTTTCGTGCGTCCGAGAAACCAAGCACGTTGCCTCCCAGCTCCATCATGGCTGAGGTGAAGCTCAGGCGGGTGCGGGTGCTGGGTTCATAGAACAGCGTTGCCAGCTTGCGATGGGCGCAAAGGTCCTGGTATTTCCCGCGATTGCGGATGATATCTTCTCCGAGGGCGACGATTTCGTCGGTTTCGGCCTTGCTCAGGTCGGTAGGGTCGATGAGGTGTTTCATAAGCTGTTGCGGAATGCGATGATACTTTCTTTCTGCCCGGGAGCTATATAGCCTTCTTCTGCCGCCACTTCAACCAGGGCGTCAAGATTACTGAGGGAATAATTCACTGTGCCGGCTTCGCGCAGTCTCTCCAGGCCGCGGCGCATGCCGTAGGTGAAGATGCTCACTATGCCGAGCACTTCCGCGCCTTCTTCGCGAAGGGCCTCCACAACATCTACGGCACTGCCGGCAGTGGAGATAAGGTCCTCTACCACAACCACTTTCGTACCCTGATCCATGCGCCCTTCGATACGGTTGGCGCGGCCGTGGCTCTTGGCCTCCGACCGTACGTATCCCATAGGCAAGCCGAGCAGGGTGGCGGTGATAGCAGCGTGGGCGATGCCGGCGGTAGAAGTTCCCATCAGCATCTGGCAATCGGGGAAATGCTCTTTGATAAGTGAAGCCAGGCCGGTTTCAACTTTTTCCCGTACCGCAGGAGCCGAGAGGGTCAGGCGGTTGTCGCAATAGATGGGGCTCTTGATGCCGCTTGCCCAGGTGAATGGATCGTCCGGCCTGAGGAAGACCGCGCCTATGCTGAGTAATGCTTTTGCTATTTCTCGTTCCATAAAAAATCAGTTACACAATTGTTGTATGCCTCTACCGGGTTCGGGGCAGCGGTAACGGGACGGCCGACCACAATGAAGTCCGACCCTATTTCGCGCGCCCTGGCAGGGGTGGTGATACGTACCTGGTCGTCGGAGGCTGCACCGGAGAAACGTATTCCCGGTGTTACGGTGAGGAAGCCGGTACCGCAGGCCTGTTTTACCAGACCGGCCTCACGCGGCGAGCAGACTACCCCGTCCAGCCCTGCTTCGCGGGCATTGATGGCGTATCGACGTATAGTTTCCTCCATTGAAGCTCCAATCAGCAGTTCCTGCTGCATGCGTTCTTCGGATGTGGACGTGAGCTGGGTCACGGCGACAAGCAGCGGACGGCTGCCGTCGGGCCGGGTAATCCCCTCAAGAGCGGCACGCATCATATCCACGGTGCCGGAAGCATGGACGTTTACCATATCTATGTCCAGGCCGGAAAGCACCTTCATTGCCTTGCGAACGGTATTGGGAATGTCGTGCAGCTTGAGGTCCAGGAAGATACGGTGCCCGCGACGCTTTATTTCGCGGACTATATCCGGACCCTCGGCATAGAAGAGTTCCATTCCTATCTTCACAAAGGGCTTGCGTCCGCCCTCGAAGATATCCAGGAAGCTGAGTACCTCCCCGGCGCTGCTGAAGTCGCAGGCCACAATGACGTCTCTGTTCATACGCATCCGATAATATCGCTTAAACGTTCTATGCCGAGTTCTTCCATAACGCCTGTCAGAGTTTCTACTATCTCTTTACAGGCAAACGGGTTACGCAGGTTTTCGGAACCTATCTGTACTGCCCTTGCGCCAGCCATCATCATTTCTATCACGTCTTCCGCCCGGCATACTCCGCCGCAGCCCATTACCGGCACGCTGCAGGCTTTGGCAACCTGGTTTACCATGCGCAGGGCAAGAGGGAATATAGCCGGCCCCGAGATGCCTCCGGTGCGGTTGGCAAGTATGGGCTTGCGCGTCTTGATATCTATTCTCATGCCCAGGAGGGTGTTTACCAGGCAGAGGCCGTCGGCACCGGCATCCTGGCAGGCGAGGGCAATGGATACAATGTCGTTGACGTTAGGGGATAGCTTGACCACCAGAGGCTTATGCGTCACGGCACGCGTCGCGGCAGTGACTTCCGCCGCTGCCTTGGCATCGGTTCCGAAGGCCATTCCGCCCCCGTGTACATTGGGGCATGAGATGTTCAGTTCTATGATATCTATGCCGTCGCAAGTGTCGGCCGCACGGCAGCATTCCCTGTACTCATCTACCGAGAAACCGCTGATGTTTGCAATGATACAGCCGCTGTAGCGCATCCGCAGCGCCGGCACTTTTTGCTCAGTCAGCACCTGTATCCCGGGATTCTGAAGACCTACCGAGTTCAGCAGCCCGGAGCTGCATTCCGCTATGCGCGGGGTAGGGTTGCCGATGCGAGGCTCAAGGGTGGTACCTTTGAGCGAGATGCCGCCCAGGACGTTCAGGTCGAATAAGTCCGCCAGCTCAAGGCCGAAGCCGAAGGTGCCACTGGCCGGGACTACCGGATTCTTTAGACGAATGCCGCAAAATTCTGTAGATAAGTCTCTTACCATATCAGGTCCTCCTTCCTGAAGACGGGGCCGTCGGCGCATACGCGCGCAGGTCCCAGGTGGGTTTGTATGGTGCATCCGTAGCAGAAACCGGCTCCGCAGCCCATCCTTTCCTCCATGCTGGCCTCGCCATGAGCTTCTACTGAAAGGCAGACTGCGCGCATCATAGGCAGCGGTCCGCAGGTGTAGAAACAGTCGAAGTCTGGTCTTGGTGCATCGGTGACAAAACCTTTCCTGCCGAAGGAACCGTCCAGCGTTACGATTTCCGGCTCAATGCCTATGGCCCGGTATGCGTCCGTCAGCACCACATCCCCGGCAGTGTTGAAGCCGAGAATGGAATGTACACGTTTGCCGTCGGCCAGCAGCCGTTTTGCCAGAAAGAACAGAGGTGCAGAGCCCAGGCCTCCACCGAAAAGCAGCGCGCTGTCCCGGCAAAGCTCAGGCGAAAAACCCTTTCCAAGTGGTGCGAGCAGCTCCAGCGACTGCCCGGGAACCATCTGTGAAAGTATCTTTGTCCCTTCACCTACCGTCTTGTAAATCAAAACTATACGTCCATCGTAAGTGTCGTGGACAGAGATGGGCCTGCGCAGGTATTTACCTGGGATATCTAGCTGCACGAACTGCCCTGGCTTTAATACGGGCAGTCCATCCCCGCACAACTCAAGCCGGTAGCAGTTCCGGTTGAGCGGCAGGTTGGAGCATATCTCCAGGCTTATTTTACTTATATTCGGCATCTATGGTGGATACGGTGAAACTGATTTCTTCCAGTACGTCCAGCAGCACCCTTACAGTCTCCAGGGCGGTAAAGGTGGTCACATTGTTCTCTACTGCAATGCGGCGTATGTCGTAGCCGTCCAGGTGTGAAGACTTCTGGTTTATGTCTATGGTGTTGATGACGTAGCTCACGTGCCCCTTGCGTATGGCCTCGCAGATGTCGTCACTGCCCTCGCTTATCTTGCGCAGGGTTCGGGTACGCAGACCGTGCTCCTTGAGGAAGCGTGCTGTTCCGCTGGTCGCCTCCAGATTGAAGCCCAGTTCATAGAATCGGCGTATCAGAGGGAGCGCCTCTTCCTTGTCCTTGTCGGCAATGGTCACCAGCACGGTTCCATAAGGTCTTACCAGCATTCCTGAGGCCTGCAGCGACTTGTACAGGGCGCGGGTGAGCGACTTGTCGTAACCAATCGCTTCCCCGGTAGATTTCATCTCTGGCGAGAGGTAGGAATCGATGCCCTTTATCTTGCCGAAGGAGAAGGCGGGAGTTTTCACGAAATGTCGCTTGCGCTCGGGGAAATATACCTCCGTAATCCCCTGTTCCTTAAGGGAATGCCCAAGCATCACACGGGTAGCTATCTTGGCAATGGGGATGCCTGTGCTCTTGGAGATGAAGGGAACTGTACGGGACGAGCGGGGATTAACCTCTATCACATATACGTCGTCGTTTTCGTCCACGATGAACTGAATGTTGAAGAGGCCTTTGATGCCTATGGAGCGGCCCAGCTGCACCGTATCTTCAATAATCTGCTTCTTTACCTTCTCGCTTAGGCTGAAGGAAGGATACACGCTGATGCTGTCGCCGGAATGGATACCGGTACGCTCGACGTGCTCCATGATGGCAGGGATGAAGACGTCCTCTCCGTCGCAGATGGCATCTACTTCGGTTTCACGGCCCATAATGTAACGGTCCACCAGAACAGGGGAGTCCTCATTGATTTCTACGGCATTGTGCAGGTAGTGGCGGAGCATCTCCTCGTTGCCCACTATCATCATGGCACGGCCGCCGAGCACGAAGCTGGGGCGAACCAGAACCGGATATCCGATTTCTGCTGCTGCACGTACTCCGTCCTCTACGTTGGTGACCGCGCGGGCTTCCGGCTGTGGAATGCCGGTCTTGCGGAGTATGGCCTCGAAGAGCTTGCGGTCCTCCGCGTTGTCTATGGCCTGGAGGTCTGTGCCTATTAGCGGGACTCCGAATTCAGAAAGCGGAGCAGCCAGGTTTATGGCCGTTTGGCCGCCGAGGGTAACTATCACTCCGTCAGGCTTCTCCAGATTTACTACGTTCATTACGTCCTCTACCGTCAGCGGCTCAAAGTAGAGCTTGTCGGAGATGGTGTAGTCGGTGGAGACAGTTTCGGGGTTATTGTTGATGATGATGGCTTCGAAGCCTGCCTCCCGTATTGCCCAGATAGCATGTACGGTGGAGTAGTCGAACTCTACGCCCTGGCCAATGCGTATGGGGCCGGAACCCAGAACAAGTATCTTCTTTCGCTTGCTCCGGACAGATTCGTTTTCTTTCTCGTAGGTAGAGTAGAAGTAGGGGACATAGGTGTCGTGCTCGCCGGCGCAGGAATCGATCATCTTATAGACCGGACGTATGCCCAGACTCTCGCGTATCCGTATCATCTCGGATTCGCTCTTATGACGCAGAATGCCCAGGTACTTGTCGCCGAAGCCCATCCGCTTTGCCTTAAGGAGCAGTTCCGCCGATAGTTCCGGGGCGGCCTGGATCTCTCTCTCCATCCGTACGATATTGTAGATTTTCTCCAGGAAGAGCATGTCTATCTTGGTACGGTCGTAGATGCGGGAGAGGTCTATCCTGAGTCGAAGCAACTGGGCGATGGCGTAAATGCGGTCGTCGGTGGGCTTGCTTATGTAGTCCAGCAGCTGCTCCATGCTCCAGTCGTCGAATTTCTTCTTCCAGATATGGCAACAGCCGTTTTCCAGGGAACGCATGGCCTTGAGTATGCTTTCCTCAAGTGTGCGGCCAATGCTCATCACCTCGCCGGTGGCTTTCATCTGGGTGCCCAGTTCGTTGGAGGCCTCGGTGAACTTGTCGAAGGGGAAGCGGGCGACCTTTGCCACTACGTAATCTATCGCAGGCTCGCAGCAGGCGGGTGCTCCGGCTATCGTAATCTCGTCCAGGGTGAGGCCCACGGCGATCTTTGCAGTCACGCGGGCGATTGGGAAGCCGCTGGCCTTGGAGGCGAGGGCGGAGGATCGTGAGACGCGCGGGTTAACCTCGATGAGGTAGTATTTGAACGACAGCGGGTCGAGTGCGAACTGCACGTTGCAGCCTCCTTCGATGCCCAGTGCGCGTATGAGCTTGAGGGCTGAGTCGCGCAGCAGCTGGTATTCCTTGTCCGTCAGCGTCTGGGCGGGCGCAACTACCATGGAATCGCCGGTATGAATTCCCACAGGGTCGATATTCTCCATGCTGCAGATGGCGATAGCCGTGTCCGAGGAGTCGCGCATGACCTCGAATTCAATTTCCTTGTAGCCCTTTATGCTCTTTTCCACCAGTACCTGATGCACGGGGGAAAGGGCGAGGGCGTTGCGCATGAGGTCCCTCAGTTCTTCTTCATTGTCTGCGAAGCCGCCGCCGGTGCCGCCGAGCGTGAACGCCGGGCGAAGGATCACCGGGTAGCCTATCTCCTCCGCAGTGCGTAAGCCGTCCTCTATATTATAGCAGATTTCCGACGGAATCACGGGCTCTCCTATATTCATGCAGAGTTCCTTGAACTTCTCGCGGTCCTCCGCCATCTCTATGCCCTCGAATGAGGTGCCCAGAATCTTCACGCCGCACTCTTCAAGAATGCCCTTCCTGGCGAGCTGGACTGCCAGGTTGAGGCCTGTCTGTCCGCCAAGTCCCGGGACGATGGCGTCGGGACGCTCGTAGCGTATGATTTTGGCGATATATTCAAGTGTTAGCGGCTCCATATAGACCTTGTCGGCCATCTGGGTGTCCGTCATGATGGTGGCAGGGTTGGAGTTAACCAGGATGACCTGATAGCCCTCTTCCTTGAGGGCAAGGCATGCCTGGGTGCCGGCGTAGTCGAATTCCGCCGCCTGTCCTATGACTATCGGCCCGGAGCCGATGACCATGACCTTCTTGATATCAGTCCTTCTTGGCATTTTTCTGATCCTCCATCATGTTAATAAATTTGTCTATCAGGTGAATGAAGTCCCTGGGGCCCGGGGCCGCTTCCAGCTGGAACTGTACTCCGAACACCTTGTCTTCACGGTTTTCGAATCCGGCCACGTAGCCTTCCGGGACGGTGATGTGGGTTGGAGTGAGGCCTGTGCCTTCCATGCTGCGGAAGAAGTAGCTCTGATTCAGCACCGCAATGCCTGTGCGTCCGCTTCCCAATTCCCGCACCGGGTGGTCGCCGTGTATGCCGCAACCCATCCATTCGGGCCGGGCACCGTAGCTGCAGGCTATTATTTCTGCTCCAAGACCTATTCCGCATACCGGCAGCTTACCCTTGAGCTCTTGAAAGAGGGCGTTGACTTCGGGAACTTCCGGTACATTGTCGGGCCCGTTGGACAGCAGAATTCCGTCCGGATTGTAAGCCAGGATGTCTTTTACCGCCGTGTCGAAGGGAACGATGGTTACGTTGCAGCCCTTGCTCCCCAGCAGGCGCAGGATAGAATGTTTGATGCCGCAATCTACCGCCACCACGTTGAACCTGTGGTTAGGGGTACGGGTCAGCCAGCGTTTGCGGCAGCTGACCTGCTTCACCGCCCGGCTGCCTTCAGGAGTCTGCTTTATAAGCTTAATGGCTTCTTCTACCGGCATGTCGTCATCCACTATGGCCGCGCGGGGGCGTCCCAGTTCACGTATCAGCTTGGTAATCTGACGGGTGTCCACTCCGCTGATGCAGGGGATTCCGTGTTCTTCAAGTTCCTCTTCCAAGGTCTTGGTCAGACGGAAGTTGCTGGGTGTGTCGCAGCACTCGCGGACTACGATGCCGTCTATGTAGGACAGCTTGGATTCGTAATCCTCATCGGTAACGCCGTAATTGCCTGCCAGCGGGTAGGTGAGAACTACTATCTGGCCTGCGTAAGATGGATCGGAGATTATCTCCTGATATCCTACCACGGATGTATTGAAAACGATTTCGCTTACCCGGTTGCAGTCTGCTCCGAAGAGCACGCCCCGGAATTCGGCTCCGTTTTCAAGCACCAACTTCTTCTTGGGTCGAATCATATACTAAATAACCGTTATAATAAGTCTTGACTATCTTTCCCGTTACCTGCATACCGTCGAACGGTGTGGAGCGCCCCATGGAAAGGAAACTCCTGCTGTCTATTGTATATGGGGTGTCCAGGTCAACTTCGATTCTGTCCTGCGGGGCGTCCGGAAGGCGGAAAACCCTTCTCGGGGCTGTAGAAAGGGCTTCGACTATGCGTTCCAGGCTTATGAGGCCGGTGCTGACGAGCCTTGTGTAGAGCACCGGGAAGGCGGTTTCCAGTCCCACTATGCCCATTGCGCTGCCTTTCAGGCCTCTGGCCTTTTCCTCTGCCGAATGCGGGGCGTGGTCGGTAGCGATTACGTCTATGGTGCCGTCCCTAAGGCCTTCAATCAGGGCATCGCGGTCTTCTGCACTCCTGATGGGCGGATTCATCTTGAACCGGCCGTCTTCCTTTAAGTCATCCTCGCAAAGAGTGAGATAATGTGGGGCGGTTTCGCAGGTGACCCTTACTCCGCTCGCCTTGGCCTGCCTGATAATGTCCACGCTTTCTTTGGTAGAGATGTGACAAACGTGGTAACGGCATCCTGTCTCGGCAGCCAGTTCAAGGTCGCGGGCTATCTGGCCCCATTCGCTTTCGGAGCAAATACCCTTGTGGCCGTGCGCCCTGCAGTATTTTCCGTCGTGGATGTAGCCCCCGTTGAGAAGCGAGTTGTCTTCGCAGTGTGCCGCCAGAATCACGTCGGCTGCTGCGGCGGCGCGCATGGCCTCGCGCATAATTGCCCGGCTCTGGACTCCGCTGCCGTCGTCGGAAAATGCCGCACAACTGTTCTTCAGTTTTTGGAAATCAACTAGTTCCAGCCCCTTGCGGCCTTTGGTGATGGAGCAGTAGGGGAGGACTTTGATAACTGCGTCTTTGTTTATGATGGCCTGCTCGAGGGCCAGAGTTTCCGGGCTGTCCGGTACCGGGTCAAGATTGGGCATGGCACATACCAAAGTGTAACCGCCCCGCGCAGCGGCCATACTGCCGCTGCGTATGGTTTCCTTCCATCTCTGACCCGGTTCACGGAAGTGCACGTGAAGGTCTGCAAAAGCGGGGAGCGTTACCATATCTGCTTAATAATCAAAAAAAAGGACAGCTTAAACAGCTGCCCTGATGTCATCTTGTATATTCGGTATGTAATTGCCGCCGGTCATTTTTCTACGCGATTTCTTGCAAAGGTAGAAAGAAACATCTGAATTATGAAATTTTTTTATAAACATTTTTTTGTGGAAAAACCGGAGCTATTGATTATACTGAGCGCAGCGAGTCGAGACATCCGCTGTTATACAAGTACGTAACTGGTAGCGCAGAAGTTTTCTCCCGCCCGGGCTGCGGGGAGCTTAGTGAAGCTGCTCTCCTCGCCAGGCCGAGGAAAACTTTCGCCCGAGAAGCTACCCACGTCCTCCATTCTGAATCAGGAACGCCTTCCGGCAATCCCGAACGCTGTAAAAGGGGGCAATCCGGCAGCGCTTCTTTCGGGTAGAAGCCTCTCCGGCTACGTCCATTCTCGCTTCGCTCCGCTCGCTGCGCCCGCTCAGGATGACATGGAGGATGCCTCAAAATCGCCGGATTTGTGGCAAAACATCAGGGAGAATGGCGAAAATGACTCATAATCGCCTGATTTGCGGCAAAACAGCAGAGAAAACGGCGGGATTCGCACTCCCACCCGAGATCATCATTTCCCCCGGTCATCTCAAGCGTGCCCCATCTTGTCATCACGATGGTGATCGCTCAGGATGACAAGATGAGGCTTCTGCCCGGGCGAGGCGCTGCCACATACAAATTATTTCAACCTCTCAGGCCATTGTGGACCACATTCGATGAGCTGCAAAAAGGAAGAAACAATTAATCAATCAGTGTATTCTATGACTGTTGCAGATACATAAGTTGTTTGAGTAATGACAAGAGGCAAAAACACAATGGGAATGAATGTGCTTTCAACAACATTCATATAGGCAAGGGCTTGATTTGGCTCTAGTTCTTTTGTCATATCCGCAATTGCCGACCTTAACGCCTATGTGCAACCCTGGGCGTTACTATTTTCATACCGACGGGTTTTAGTTGAAAGGCTGTCGAATCAAGACGGCTCCGGCACATGCAGGTGGCTGTTGAAAACTTCGTTGAAAAAACGGCCGAAAGGGTTTGCATGGTTCGTGGATTCGTTATAACTTTGTGCCTTGTTGTTAGTGGATATCTTATGATGAAAGTGGCCGTCATTATGGGCAGTGCAAGCGACTGGGATGTAATGTCCCCGTGCTGTGCCACCCTGGAAGAATTCGGAATTCCTTACGAGAAAAAAGTGCTGAGCGCCCACCGCAACCCGGGACCGCTCGCCGATTACGTGAAGGCCGCACCCGGGCAGGGCTGCGAAATAATAATCGCCGGAGCTGGCGGAGCTGCCCATCTCCCCGGGGTCATAGCGGCCCTCACCACTCTCCCCGTAATAGGTATCCCTGTGAAATCCAAGGCCTTGAACGGCCTGGACTCCCTCTTGTCAATCGTCCAGATGCCCGCCGGTATTCCAGTGGCGACAATGGCAATCGACGGGGCTAAGAACGCGGCACTGTATGCCGTCTCCATCCTTGCCCTGCATGACGCGGGCCTTGCTCAAAAACTTAAGGAGTTCCGTCAGCAGCAGAGCGACAAGGTCCTGAATACTGTACTGTAGATAAACTGCCCGCCTCCGCACCTGCGCCGGTGGGTTCTTTTTTAGGAATCGTCTCGATATGAACCGTCGTTTGTTTGTAGAAAAGAAGGACCGTTTCCGGATAGAGGCTGTCAGCCTGCTTTCCGAATTCAACGAAAACCTGTCGCTGCAATTGAAGAGCCTGCGTCTGCTCAACGTGTACGACCTATTCGGTTTCAGTGAGGAACTGCTTCAGAAGTGCCGTTACAGCGTTTTCGGGGAAGTGGTGACCGATACCGTGTACGACGCTCTGGACCTAAGCGGCAAGAAATACCTCGCCGTAGAATATATCCCCGGCCAGTTCGACCAGCGGGCCTCGTCAGCGGTGGACTGCGTACACCTGATAGACCCGGCCGCACAGGTGGAAATCAAAAGCTCCCGCCTCCTCATCTTCCAGGACGACCTCCCTGAGGAAACGCTAAAGAGGATTGCACATTATTTCATCAACCCGGTAGAGAGCCGTCCAAAAGACCTGAGCCAGCTGGCCCTGGGAGAGAAGGCCGACGTGAAGCCCCTTGAAAACCTTTCCGGCTTTACAGCCATGCCCGAAAGCGAATATCCTGCATTCTGCAAGGAACACGGTCTCGCCATGAATACAGACGACCTGCGTGAGGTGGTCAGCTATTTCAAAAAAGAAAAACGGGACCCTTCCGAGACTGAACTCCGTATCCTGGATACCTACTGGAGCGACCATTGCCGCCACACCACTTTTACATCGGAAATAGAGGAAATAAGAGTTGACGACTCTTTCCTCAAGTCCGAGCTTGAATCGTCCATGAGTCTTTTCATGGATATGCGCAAGGAACTGGGCCGGGAGCATAAGCCTCTGTGTCTCATGGAACTGGCTACAATTGGCGCGCGATATCTTAAGGCAAAAGGAAAGCTGGACGATCAGGAGCGGAGCGAGGAGAACAATGCCTGCAGCATATTTGTGGATGTCGATGTGGACGGCCAGCAGGAAAAGTGGCTCCTTCAGTTCAAGAACGAAACCCACAATCACCCCACAGAAATCGAGCCCTTCGGAGGTGCCGCCACCTGTCTGGGCGGGGCTATCCGCGATCCGCTCTCAGGACGTGCCTATGTTTATCAGGCAATGCGTGTCACCGGAGCGGGGGATATCACCGCCAGCGTTGCCGACACTATCCCCGGAAAGCTTCCACAGCGTATGATTTCCCGCAAGGCCGCCGCCGGCTATTCCAGCTACGGCAACCAAATCGGCCTTGCCACTACGCACGTGCGCGAAATATATGCCCCCGGCTATACGGCCAAACGTATGGAAATCGGTGCTGTAGCAGGTGCCGTGAAGGCCGAGAACGTGCGTCGTGAATCACCGGTGCCCGGAGACGTAATCCTCCTGCTGGGCGGGCGCACCGGACGCGACGGAATAGGCGGAGCGACCGGCTCTTCCAAACAGCACACGGAGGCGTCGCTCGAAAGCTGCGGCAGTGAGGTGCAGAAGGGGAACGCCCCCGAGGAGCGCCAGCTGCAGCGTTTTTTCCGCCGTCCGGAAGTTACCCGTCTGATAAAGAAGTCAAATGATTTCGGGGCCGGAGGAGTGAGCGTAGCCATTGGCGAGCTGGCCGACGGCCTGGATATATGGCTGGACCGCGTGCCGGTGAAATATGCCGGTCTGAACGCTACCGAGCTGGCAATCAGCGAGAGCCAGGAGCGTATGGCAGTAGTCGTGGAGGCCAAGGATGAAGCGCGTTTCCGTGAACTCTGCGCCATTGATAACATAGAGGTGACGCATGTTGCCGAAGTTACGGCAAGCGGCCGTATGCGTATGTTTTTCCATGGAGGTCTGGTGTGCGACCTGACTCGCGAATTCATAGACAGCGCCGGCGCCAGGCATTACGCAAAGGCTGCGATATCGGGTGTAGAGGAGCGCAATCCTTTCCTCCGTGAGCCGAAAGGTGGTAGTCTCGAGGAAAAGATGCTCAATGTGATGTCTTCCCCCAACGTTGCCTCCCAGAAAGGTCTTGTGGAGATGTTCGATTCCACCATAGGCCGTTCTACGGTACTAATGCCTTACGGTGGTGCGCGTCAGGCTACCGAAACGCAGGTATCTGTCCAGAAACTGCCCGCCGACGGCTTTACCAATACCGCCAGCGTGATGGCCTTTGGCTACAATCCCGACCTTGCCGTATGGAGTCCCTATCACAGCTCCGCTTACGCGGTAGTTGAAGCTTGTACGAAAGTGGCCTGTTGCGGTGCCGACTGGTCCCGGATGCGTTTCTCCTATCAGGAATACTTCGAGCGCATGACCGAAGACCCGCATACCTGGGGCAAGCCTCTGGCCGCCCTGCTTGGAACTCTCAAGATGCAAAAGGAACTGGAACTTCCGTCGATAGGCGGAAAGGATTCCATGAGCGGCACCTTCGAACATATACACGTGCCGCCTACCCTGGTGGCCTTCGGTATCACCACCGTAGATGCCCGTGCGGTGATATCACCTGAATTCAAGAAAGCTGGGAATAGAATATATCTGCTTAAGCACCGGGCGCTTGCTAACTATATGCCCAATACTGAGCAGCTCAGGGAAAACTGGAGCTGGCTGCGCAGGCAGATAGAGAATGGGAAGGTAGTTTCCGCGTGGTCTATAAGTTACGGCGGTGTGGCCGAGGCGCTTGTGAAGATGGCTATGGGCAATGCTCTGGGAGTGAATGTCAGCATCCCTGAGGCAGAACTGTTCAGCCTTGGCTATGGCTCGGCAGTGCTGGAGTCGGATGCTGAACTGGAAGGCCCTGCCGTACAGCTTCTTGGAGAAGTCGCTCCCACCGGTATTCGCATCAATGGAGTGGAAATGTCGCTCGAGACGCTGGAAAAGGCTTACGAAGGGCGGTATTTCAAGCTTTACCCGCCGAGGGTGGAGATTTCCTGTCGAGCCGGGAATGGCGCGACGGACGGAAGTCACGTAATTGCTGATTACGATCGGCAATCCAGTACCTTCGACAAGTCCAAGCTCGTGTATCCCGGAGCTCCGGTGGAGCATCCGGTGGTCTGCCTGCCGGTGTTCCCCGGAACCAACTGTGACTACGATACCGCAAAGGCCTTCCGCAAGGCCGGCGCTGAAGTTCGTCCCTACGTCTTCCGCAATCTCACAGGAGAAGATGTTCTCCGGTCTATCGACACCCTGGCCGCCCGTATAGATGAAAGCCACATTCTGGCCTTCTGCGGCGGTTTTTCCTCCGGAGACGAACCCGACGGCAGCGGAAAATTTATCGCCGACGTAATTGGAAATGCCAAAATCAGCGCTGCGATTGCTGCCCTGCAAGCGCGCGGAGGCCTTATCCTGGGCATTTGCAACGGTTTCCAGGCACTCGTTAAGAGTGGCTTGCTTCCGTATGGCAAGCCGGGCTGCGTCAGTCCGGAATCCCCAACCCTTTTCCGTAACGATATCAACCGTCATATCTCGCTGATCGCCACTACCGAGCTGGCCTCGGTGAACAGCCCCTGGCTGGACGGTCTCAAGCTCGGAGAGCGTCACAGCATAGCGTTCAGCCATGGTGAGGGCAAGTTCGTAGTGAAACCTGAACTCGCCCGTGAACTTTTTGCACGCGGGCAGGTTGCATTCCGCTATGTGGACAATCCCAACGGTTCCTATTATGACATAGAAGGCGTGCTGAGCCCGGACGGTCATATTCTGGGAAAGATGGGTCATACTGAACGCTACGAGGACGGCCTCTATAAGAATATCGCAGGCAACTGCCGCCAGCCTTTGTTTGAAAATGCAGTCAACTACTTCAGAAAGTCAAAATGAATAAGCGAGAATTAGTTTTCGAGGGTAACGAAAAGCAGGTATTCGCTACCGACGTTCCGGATCAGGTTATTTTCCGTTACAAGGACGTAATGGTGGCGTACAACAACGTCAAGCGCGCCCGCTTCAAGGATAAGGGGGCGCTGAACAACAAGATTTCTGCACTGTTGCTCAATTATCTGAACGAGAACGGTGTAGAAACCCATTTCATACGTACCTTGGGCGAGAAGGAGCAGCTTTGCCGCATGATAGAGATTATCCCTCTTCAGGTAGTGGTGCACAACCGTATCGCAGGCTCACTGGCCTACAGGCTTGGTGTGGAGGAAGGCTTCAGGCACTCCAACACTATCATAGACCTCAGATACAACAATGATGCGCTGGACGATCCTCTTATCAACAGGGACCACGCGGTCGCCCTCGGCCTGGCAACCTATCAGGAGCTGGACGGGATGTACGACATTGCCCGCCGCGTAAACGACTTGCTGAAGCCCCTTTTCCATAAAGCCGGTATAGAGCTGATAGATATGAAGATAGAGTTCGGCCGCGCCGCCGATACCGGAGCCGTCATCATTTCTGACGAGATAAGTCCGGATACCTGCCGCCTGTGGGACGAGGCGACTGGGGAGCGCCTGGACAAGGACCGCTTCCGTCTGGACCTCAGCCGTGTTGCCGAGAGCTATCGTACCGTTTTTGACCGTTTGAACAAAGTAATCAATTCATAATATGGGCGTACTTGCTGTATATGGCGTAGATAATGCATCCAATTTCATTTATTACGGACTGCATAACCTCCAGCACCGTGGCCAGGAAGGCGGTGGCATTGTTACCTTCGACGACGAAGGCGCGAGTCACCGTTATCGCGGCCAGGGCCTGTTGAGCGAGATTTTTACCAATGGCGAACTGAACCATCTTCCGGGCCGGCTGGGCATAGGCAGTGTGAAGTACGCTAATGCATCAAAAGGCGGCCCGGACAACGTGGAGCCGCTGTTCTTCAGGCATCAGTCGGGAGATTTCGCGATAGCAGGCGAGGGTAATCTGGTGAACTCCCGCCAGGTGACGCAGTACTTGGAAAGACGCGGTTCCATATTCCAGACAGATACTGACAGTGAACTGCTCGCCCACCTTATCAAGAAGAGTGGCAAAGTCGATCGTATCGTGATGATAGTGAAGGCCCTTAATATGATAGAGGGGGGATTTTCCTTCGTCATCATGACCAGGAACCGGATTTATGCCTGCCGTGACAAATATGGCATCAAGCCTCTCTGCATAGGCAAGTTGGGAGACGGTTACGTGGTGAGCAGCGAGTCCTGCGCATTCGAGATTATGGGTGCCGAATTCATCCGCGACGTACAGCCAGGAGAAATTGTCGCCCTGGACAACCACGGCATACGCAGTACAATTTATTCCCACTTCAACCGTCACCGGATGTGTGCGATGGAGTACATCTACTTCGCCCGTCCCGACAGCGATATAGACGGATGCAACGTACATGCCTACCGTAAGGAAGCTGGACGCCGCCTTTTCCGGGAGTGCCCGGTAGAGGCCGATATAGTTGTCGGCGTTCCGGAGTCCAGCCTGAGTGCCGCGCAAGGTTATGCCGAAGAAAGCGGCATACCTTACGAGATGGGGCTTGTGAAACATAAATACGTAGGCCGTACTTTCATTCAGCCTGTACAGTCTCTTCGGGAGCTGGGGGTAAAGATGAAGCTTTCCCCGGTGCGCAGCATAGTGAAGGGCAAGCGTATCGTGCTGGTGGACGATTCAATAGTCCGCGGTACAACTTCCCTCAAGATAGTTAAGCTTTTGCGAGATGCCGGAGCTGCAGAAGTGCACGTACGCATAGCGAGTCCCATGATGCGCTTCACCTGCCACTATGGAGTGGACACTTCCACTCCGGAGGAACTGCTCTGCTCCAGAAGGAGTCTCGAGGAAGCGCGGCAGGCCATCGGGGCCGACTCTCTGGGCTACCTTAGTCCTGAATCCACCCGCGACTCCTGCTTCGGCTGTGCGGATCCATGCCAAGCCTGCTTCACGGGTGAGTATCCTACCTTACTTTATGATGAACAAATTGAAAACGAATAACTTATGGCAAAAACTTATGGTGACGCCGGAGTGAATCTCGAGGCCGGTTACGAGGTCGTGAGACGCATCAAGTCTCACGTGGCCTCAACTGCCCGAAAGGGCTCAATGGGCGGGATAGGATCTTTCGGAGGAATCTTCGACCTCTCCGCTCTCGGCCTCAAGGAACCTGTGCTGGTGAGCGGCACCGACGGCGTGGGGACAAAGCTGAAGATTGCGTTCGCGCTGGACAAGCACGACACCATAGGAATAGACGCGGTGGCAATGTGCGTGAACGACGTGCTGGCGCAGGGGGCCGAACCTTTGTTCTTCCTGGATTACGTGGCCTTGGGGCATAACGAGCCCGCCAAAGTTGAGGCCATCGTGTCAGGTGTAGCAGAAGGTTGCCGTCAGGCCGGTTGCGCACTTGTAGGTGGCGAGACGGCGGAGATGCCCGGCATGTACGAAGATGGCGAATACGATATCGCCGGTTGTACTACGGGGGTGGTGGAAAAGTCGCAGCTTATTGATGGAAGCAAGGTTAAAGTGGGTGACGTTCTGGTTGGGATAGCTTCAAGCGGAGTTCACTCCAACGGGTTCAGTCTGGTGCGCAAGATAGTGGCCGATGCCGGACTCGACTGGAAAGATACTTCCGTTCCCGAGTTCTCCGGCCTCAGCGTAGGGGAGGTGCTGCTTACTCCGACCCGTATTTATGTGAAGCCTGTGCTGGACGTGATACGTAACTGCTCCGTGCACGGCGTAGCCCATATCACCGGCGGCGGGTTCGATGAGAACATCCCCCGCGTACTGCAGCCCGGACAGGGGCTTAGGATACAGGAGGGCTCATGGGAAATACTCCCCGTCTTCCGCGCCCTGGAACGCCTGGGCGGAGTGCCCCACAGAGAAATGTTCAATATATTCAATATGGGTATTGGCATGGTGCTGGTACTCGATGCCGCCGAGGCTCCCAGAGCTTTGGAAATCCTGAAGTCCCACGGAGAAAACGCCTCTGTCATCGGTGAAGTCACCGACATGCCGGGCGTCGATATCCGTTAGCTGTTCCGAACCCTCTGTCATTCTGAACGAAGTGAAGAATCTAAAGCAAATAGCAGTATTCGCCAGCGGCAGCGGTACCAACTTTGAAGCCCTCGCATGCGCATGCGAAGACGGGCGTATTCCGGCCCGCTGTGTCCTCATGGTATGCGACAAGCCCGGAGCGGCCGTAATAGAGCGCGCAGCTCGTCACGGCATTCCCGCATTCGTCTTTTCGCCTAAGGACTATCCCGACAAGGCTGCCTTCGAGAAGGAGATAGTCTCCCGTCTGGATGAGCTGGGAGTGGATTTGGTGTGCCTTGCCGGATACATGCGGATAGTGGGGGATGTGCTGCTGGGCGCATATCGCGGACGTATAATCAATATACACCCCTCGCTGTTACCGTCTTTCAAAGGCGCCCATGCTGTTGAGGATGCGGTAGCCTATGGAGTCAAGGTCTTCGGCATTACAATCCACTATGTAGATGAGTCTCTCGATGGCGGCCGCATTATTGCGCAGAGGGCGTTTGAATATGAAGGCTCAGATTCTGCGGAGGTTCATAGAATAGGACAAGCAATTGAACACCAATTATATATAGAGACTGTAAACAAACTTCTGAAATGAGAGCGTTAGTTAGTGTTAGCGACAAAACAGGACTTGTTCCCTTCGTGGAGGGTCTGAAAGGGCTTGGCTGGGAAATAATCGCTACCGGAGGCACCCGGAAGATGCTGGAGGATGCAGGAATCAAGACCATAGGTATCAGCGAGGTCACGGGCTTTCCTGAGATTTGCGACGGGCGCGTGAAAACCCTTCATCCCAAGGTACATGGAGCACTGCTGGGCCGCAGAGACCTCCCCGGCCACCTCAAGGAACTGAAAGACAACGGTATAGACTTTATCGACCTGGTTTGTGTCAACCTTTATCCTTTTGCCCGGACTATAGCTAAACCCGGTGTGACCATGGAAGATGCTGTTGAAAATATCGATATAGGCGGCCCCTCCATGCTCCGCAGTGCGGCTAAGAATTGGAAAGATGTTACCGTGGTCTGTAATCCTGAGGACTACGACAGGGTCCTGGAAGAACTGAAAGCCAACGGCAACACCACTCTTCAGACCCGCCTTGAACTGTCGGCCAAGGCATATACACATACTGCAGAATACGATTGCCGTATAGCAACTTACATGAGGGCGCAGGCCGGACTTGAGGAGCGCCTTTTCCTGGAGTTCAAGCTCAAACAGCCTCTGCGCTATGGAGAGAATCCTCACCAGAAGGCCTCTTTTTATTCGTCCATGGCTCCGGAGCCCTTCTCCCTGGCCTCGGCCTTGCAGATTCAGGGTAAGGAGCTATCCTACAACAATATACAAGATGCCAATGCGGCTCTTAATGTAGTACGTGACTTTGAGGAGCCTTTCTGCGTGGCCCTCAAGCACATGAACCCTTGCGGAGCTGCCGTGGGAGCAACGCTTGAAGAGGCATGGCAGGCTGCATACGAGGCCGACAAGGTGAGTATATATGGTGGGATAGTCGCAGTAAACCGCGAACTGAGTGCCGAGGTGGCCCAGGGGATGAAGCCCATTTTTCTGGAGATAGTTATAGCCCCTTCTTATTCCAAGGATGCTCTGGAGATTCTCGCCACCAAGAAGAACCTCAGGGTGCTGCAAGTAGATATGACGCGTACGGAAGCTCCCGTGCAGCAGTATATAGGTGTCAACGGCGGTATGCTGGTTCAGCATCTGGATACTCAGGTGGAGAGACTCAGCCTGGACCAGTGCGTGACCAAGGTGAAGCCTACAGAAGCGCAGCTTGCCGGCATGCAGTTCGGATGGAAGATAGTCAAGCATGTGAAATCAAATGCTATAGCTGTGGTGCGCGGCAATCATACCATAGGTATCGGGGCAGGCCAGACCAATCGTGTCGGTTCGGCCCACATTGCTCTGGAGCAGGCTCGCGAAGCTGGCTTCACTGAGGATCTCGTACTTGCTTCCGACGGCTTCCTGCCTTTCGGGGATACAGTGGAACTGGCTGCCCGTTATGGCGTAACCGCTATTGTTCAGCCCGGCGGCAGCATACGCGACGAGGAGTCCATAGCAAAGGCGGATGAGTTGGGTATTACGATGATTTTTACGGGGATAAGGCACTTCAAACATTGACCTTCGGCCAATGTTTCTCTACACATCACCCCCACCCCAAACCCCTCCCCTCAGGGGAGGGACTTAGTTGATAAGGCGGTCAATGTTTCGCTACAAAATTAATTATGAAAGTATTGGTAATCGGCGGCGGAGGCCGCGAACACGCAATCGTTGAGGCACTGAGCCGAAGCGGAAAAGTAGAAAAGATTTATTGCGCCCCCGGCAACGCCGGCATAGGGATACTGGCCGAGTGCGTCCCCATCAAAGATACTGATGTAGAGGGCCTTAAAGCCTTCGCGCTAAGGGAGAGCATTGATCTTACTGTAGTCGGTCCGGAGGCTGCCCTTTCTGCCGGCGTAGCAGATGCTTTCCGCGAAGCCGGCCTTCGCATTTTCGGACATAGCAAAGCTGCCACCCGGATAGAAAGCAGCAAGGAATTTGCAAAGGAGCTGATGGCCAGATATGACATTCCTACCGCAGCTTACTGTAGTTTTTCGGACTATGAAAAGGCTCTGGATTACGTGCTCTCCCGTCCATTTCCAGCTGTACTCAAGTACGACGGTCTCGCTGCAGGCAAGGGGGTGGTGATAGCCAGGGATCCCGACGAAGCCCGTACCGCCCTCGCGTCCATGCTGCTGGACCATAGCTTCGGCCAGGGGCGCGTGGTGGTGGAGGACTACCTGGAGGGCCCGGAGTTCTCATTCATGGCTTTCGTAGATGGGGAACGCGTCTATCCCATGCCTCTTTCGCAGGACCACAAGCGTGCTTTCGACGGTGACGAGGGCCCCAATACTGGAGGGATGGGGGCATATACCGGCCTGCCGTTCATTACTGATGAAGATAAGGAATTCGCTCTGCACCAGATACTTGAGAAGGCTGCGGCTGGAATGGTGACCGAGGGCTGTCCGCTCTGCGGCGTGCTGTATGGCGGACTTATGAAAACCCGCGACGGAGTAAAGGTCATAGAATTCAATGCACGCTTCGGAGACCCCGAGACGGAGGTTGTACTGCCTCTGCTGAAGAGTGATATTTCCGATATTTTTTGCGCTGTCGCTGATGGCCGCCCGGCTCCCGCGCCCGAGTGGAGTGACGAGGTTACAATTGGAGTCGTCCTGGCATCGAAGGGCTATCCCGCCTCGTACCAGAAAGGCTTCGAAATCATGCTCCCGGACGCCTCCGGGAACATTACTCTTTTCCAGATGGGAACGTCAGTGAAGGATGGTAAACTGGTGACGGCAGGCGGACGTGTGCTGATGCCTGTAAGCAAAGGCGCGAACCTCAGTGAAGCCCGCGCCTGCGTGTATGAATATGTAAAGCAGATTCGCTGCGATAACCTTTTCTATCGTTCAGATATCGCACACCAGGCGTTATAGGTGTTTTCCATCAGCATCGCGATAGTCATGGGGCCGACACCTCCGGGGACAGGGGTAATCCAGCCTGCAACCTTTGATGCGGACTCAAAATCGACGTCTCCGGTAAGATGGCCGTCTGCGGTACGGTTGATTCCAACGTCTATCACTATGGCGCCGGATTTTATCATATCGCCGGTGATTGTGCCCGGTCGGCCCACAGCTGCCACAAGTATATCGGCCTGAAGCGTAAGTGCTTTCAGATCGGGAGTGCGTGAGTGGGCGATTGTGACGGTTGCATTGCGGTCCAGCAGCAGTTTCGCCACCGGTTTGCCGACTATATTGCTGCGGCCAACCACAACGGCGCGCTTGCCTTCTATGGGCTCTCCGGTGCTCTCTATCAGCTGGATAATACCCTTTGGAGTGCAGGGGACAGGGCAGGGCCGGCCAAGCCATAGTTTGGCGACGTTTTGAGGATGGAAACCGTCCACATCCTTTTCAGGCCGTATGGCATCTATTACCCGGTCTTCGTTGATGTGGCGCGGGAGGGGAAGCTGAACCAGCAGGCCGTCCACTGCCGAGTCGCGGTTAATCTCGTCAATTATGCTCAGCAGCTTTTCCTCCCTCACGTCTTCCGGGAGCTCTATCAGCCGGCTGTCCATCCCGGTGAATTCAGCCGCTTTGATTTTGCCGCGCACGTAGGAGCGGCTGGCGGGATTGTCGCCCACTATGATAACAGCCAGACAAGGTACGCGCCGGCCGCTTGCCGCAATTTCTGCAATCTTTTCTTTAAGCCGTTCTTTAGCTGCCAGGCTGACAGCCTTTCCATCAATGATTCCGCTCATGTTTATTCCCAATATTTATAGAACAATGCGATGCTTTCCATTCCACCGAAGAATTGCTTCAACAAATAACTCTCGTTTGGAGAGTGGATGGTGTCGCGCTCCAGGCCGAAGCCCATCAGCAGCGGGTCGATGCCCAGGATCTTCTGCACCTCTGCCAGTACGGCTATGCTGCCGCCGCCCCGGGAAGGTACAGGCTCAATGCCGTAAACCTCGGCAATTGCACGGCTGGCTGCTTTATAAGCACTGCCGGAGATGGGGATGAGGAAGCCGTCTCCGCCTTCACATGGCTTTACTTCAACTTTTACGCATTTGGGCGCAATGGCCTTGAAATGCTTTGCAAACAGTTTTGTTATTTCGGCACTGCGCTGGTTGGGGACCAGGCGCATGGATATTTTGGCATGTGCCTCGCTGGGCAGGACGGTCTTGGCTCCCTCTCCGGTGTAGCCGCCCCAGATGCCGCATACATCCAGGCAGGGACGTATCCCGGTTCTCTCCAGGGTGGAATACCCCTTCTCTCCGCGTACCTCGCGTATGTCCAGGAATTCCTTATATTCCTTGAGGTCGAAGGGGGCTCTGGAGAGCAGCTTGCGGTCGGCCCTGGAGAGCTCCACCACCTTGTCGTAGAAGCCAGGTACGCTTACCCGTCCGTCGGAATCTATGAGAGTAGAAATCATCTCGCATAGTACCTGTATGGGGTTTGCTACTGCACCGCCGTAATGTCCCGAGTGCAGGTCTTTGTTGGGCCCGGTGACCTTGACTTCCAGATAGCTCAGGCCGCGCATCCCGCAATTGATGGAAGGCACTTTCTCGCTTATCATGGTGGTATCGCTGACCAGGCATATATCAGCCTTCAGCATGGCCTTATGGGCCTTTATCCAAGCCGGCAGCGAGGGGCTTCCGATTTCTTCCTCGCCCTCGAACAGGAATTTCACATTATGCTTTAGGGTGCCGGTCCTGAGCAGGTATTCGAAGGCCTTAATGTGCATGAACAGCTGACCCTTGTCGTCGTTTGCCCCGCGCCCCCAGATGGCTTCCTGCCCGGTGGCGTCGGGGCCGATAACCGGTTCGAAGGGGTCCGTGCGCCATTTCTCAAGAGGTTCGGCCGGCTGTACGTCGTAGTGCCCGTATACCAGCACCGTACTGGCGGCGGGATCAACGGTCTTCTGGCCGAAAACAACCGGGTGTCCGTTGGTTTCCCATACGGAGGCACTGTCGGCCCCCGCTTCCAGGAGAAGTTCGGTGAGCCTGGAAGCGCAACGGTACATATCGGACCTATGTTCGGCCTTGGCACTTACGGAAGGGATACGCAGGAGGGAGAATAGTTCGTCGAAGAAACGCTCCTTATTGTTTTGTATATATTGTTTCATGTTGTAAAGTTACACAATTATCGTTAATTTTGTGCAATTCGTAACACTATGGCACTCATCAAATCAATCTCGGGTATCCGTGGAACCATCGGAGGCCCAACAGGGGAGAACCTTACTCCCGTCGATATTGTTAAGTTTACTTATGCTTACTGCCACTGCCTGCGTGAGCGCAAGCAGCCTTTCGGCGAGCGCTACAAGGTGGTTGTCGGCCGTGATGCCCGTATCAGCGGCGAAATGGTGGAGCAGCTGGTGGTGGGTACATTGATTGCCTGCGGAGTGGACGTGGTACGCTGCGGATTTGCCAGTACCCCTACCACTGAGCTTGCGGTTACCTTCTCCAGGGCCGATGGCGGCATCATCATCACGGCCAGCCATAACCCCCGACAGTGGAACGCCCTCAAACTGCTCAACGAACACGGTGAATTCCTCACTGCGGTGCAGGGCCAGGCTATCCTGGACCTTGCCGACAGCGGAGAATTCAATTTCGCTCCCGTGGATGAGATAGGAACAATTGAAGACCATGACTTCACCGACGAGCACATAGATGCTGTTCTCAAGCTGGATGCGGTGGATGTGGAGGCCATCAGGGCCGCCGGTTTCAAAGTGGTGCTGGATGCCATCAATTCCGTAGGCGGAATAATCATGCCCCGCCTGCTCAGGCGGCTTGGCGTTGAATGCATAACCCTTAACGGCAACCCTACCGGCGACTTCGCTCACAATCCCGAGCCTCTGCCCCAGAACCTGACAGATCTCAGCTCCACCGTGGTACGGGAGAAGGCAGACCTTGGTATCAGCGTGGATCCTGACGTGGACCGTCTTGCGCTCATCTGCGAGACCGGCGAACCTTTCGTGGAAGAATACACCCTTGTGGCCGTCGCCGACTATCTGCTGGACGATGCGGTGCGCCGTGGCGTGAAGCCTCTTGCGACAGTTTCCAACCTCAGCTCCAGCCGTGCCCTTCGCGACGTCACCGAGGCTCACGGAGGTACTTATTATGCTTCTGCCGTGGGTGAAGTGAACGTCACCACTCTCATGCATAAAGTTGGCGCCCTTATTGGCGGCGAGGGTAACGGAGGCGTTATTTATCCCGCCTCCCACTGCGGCCGCGACGCCATGGTCGGCGTTGCCCTCATCCTCAGCCAACTGGCCCGCAAGAAGCTTACGGCAAGCGCATATAAGGCCACGCTGCCCCAGTATTTCATCGCCAAGAACCGCATCGACCTGAGCGACAAAGCTCTAATCGACCGTATTCTGGACGAGATGAAGGAACACTTCAAGAACGAGCGGGTGAATACCATCGACGGCGTGAAGATTGACTTTGAGGCGTCCCGCCGCTGGGTACACCTGCGACGTTCCAATACCGAGCCCATAATCCGTATTTACTCTGAGGCTCCCACAGCTGCCGAGGCCGAGGCTCTGGCTGCTGAAGTGGTAGCTCTGGCACAGCGCATCATAGGGAATGTTTAGTTTCAGGACCACGCCCATCGGCGAACAGCCCGACCGCGGCCTTATCGAGGGGCGCGTGGCCTGTTTCTGTACACCCAATTGCTGGGACAGTGCTTCCCAGACTTATCTGTACGATATTTTCCGCACCCGTGGCAACCTGGTCCGGGTATTCGGCCCTTCGGGCGCCGAGATGGATCCGTCCGCGGGCCATATTGACTTCAGTGCAGAGGATCTGGAAGGCTTGGATGCAGTGGTGGTAGAGATACAGGACGTGGGAACCCGTTACTTCGGTTATACCCGCGACGTGCTCCGTCTGCTTAGTTTCCGGGCCCGCATGGAAGAGGGACCTTCAATCTACATTGTTGACCACATTAATCCGGCGGGTCGTGTGGTGGAGGGCACTATTCCCGTGCTTGAACCGGACTCATGGACTCCTAAAGTGGCTCATCGTCACGGACTTACGCTTGCTGAGCTGTGTAATCTCTGGTGTGGTGAGATAGACGCGCACTTCCCGCTCCACATTATCTCGGCCATGGCCGCCGGGGTGGGGAAGGATCTGCTTCCTTGGACGATTGCTCCGGCACCCGATATTCCGGGACTGTTTAGCTGCGATATGTACAGCGGAGGAGGTCTATGGAGTGCGACATCCATCACTGCCGGACTTGGCACACCGCGGCCCTATGAGTATATCGGTGCACCTTACGTCGGCAACAGTTCTATCCCTCCGAGCCCGCAGGGAGTGCTTATGCGCCCCTGTTCTTTCACGCCTTCGGCAGGGAAGTATGCCGGGGAAGTTTGTCGGGGCTATCAGATTATCCTGCTCCCCGGCGCACAATATCATTCGTTGTTGCATACTGTTCAGCTTATGCGCTGGTTCGCTGACAGGGACTCACGTTTCGAGATTACTCAGGAGCTGCTGGACCGCATAGACGACCCGGTAATTGCAGAGTACCTGCAGGGAGGGATTACTTTCGACATAGTGCAGGAGCACGTAAAACTGGAGGAGCAGAAGTGGATACGCAAGGCGCGCCGTTTCCTGCTTTATGAGGATTCGCCGTATAGAATAAAATAGTTTGCTTTTTCGCAAATTTGTACTATATTTGCGCCCGCAATTAAAACTAGTTTTATATGAAACAAGGAATCCATCCCGAAACCTACCGACTTGTAGCTTTCAAGGATATGTCCAACGAAGACGTGTTCATCACCCGCAGTTGCGCCAACACCAAGGAGACGATAACTATCGAGGGCGTTGAATATCCTCTCGTGAAGCTTGAGATTTCCAACACTTCTCATCCCTTCTACACCGGCAAGATGAAGATCGTCGATACCGCCGGCCGTGTGGACCAGTTCTACCAGCGTTACAAGGCCCGTAAGAAATAATTCTTGCGACTCAATAGGTGAAGAAGACCGACCCGCAGCGGGCCGGCCTTTTTTTTGTGGATATTATTAGCTACTTTTGGAATTGCAAGCTAGAACTTATGGTATCAACCATGCTCCGATATACGCCTCCCGAGGCGGAATTGCTCCTGCATGTAACAGAGTACATGCTGGCAGCATCCGGTTTTGACGCCGACGACAACACTGAATTATTGGATTATGAATATGGCGGCCTTCTTTAAGAAAATTATGGTGGCCGTCTTGTCTGTGTCGGCCCTGGCATCCTGCTCCAAGGATAATTATTCAGAGGAGCAGCCGTATGGCGTATATACCTTCATCCTTTCCGATGGGGACGGCAAGTCGGTCCTCGCCGATGGTGCGAACGGCAAGCACGGGCAATGGGAGACAGGAGACAGACTAGGTACCGTTGTGGGCTCCGAATCACCTGCGTATTCTAACATTACGCCCGGCAGTCCTTCTTCGTTCAGGATCTATCGTCCAGGCGGGCTCAATGTGGGGGACCGTGTGTATGCGTATTATCCATACAATCCTGCCGCAGGCAATTCACATGCGATTCCTCTGGAAATCCCGGCTCTACAGCAACAGAACGGAGACGTGTTCGATTTCGACGCTATGCCTATGGTGGCCGAGCCATTTACTGTCACAACTTCCAGCACCACTGCTCAGACTGCTGTAACAGGCGCTATTTATTTGTATAATCTGGCGTCACTGGCCGAATTCAAGATTTTTTCTTCCAATTCAAAATTCAGGGGTGAGGTAATTGAGTCCGTGGAGTTTGCTGCAGATTCGCCGCTCTCCGGAAGCTTCAGTATGGATATTACTGCAGTAAGCGCCTCCAATCTGGCCTTTTATGGATATAGCGGTACTACGGTGCGGACTGACATAAGCGATGGTGCTTCCGTGCCTGCATCCCTGGAATCTTCCGCTAAAGTTTATATGGTTGTCGCGCCTGGTACATATAAAGGTACTGTAAGCGTTATTACAGATAAGGCTGTTTACCGGTTTCCGCTCAAATCTTCCCAGACCTTTGTCCGGTCCGTTATCCGGGGGCTGGGGGTTGACCTTGGGACCTGCACGGACCGTACTTCCCGCAGCACTGCGGTTCCAGTTACTCTGAATATGAGTGTTGACCAGATTCTTGCAGCTTCTGGTATCAGCTCTCCCGACAATGGTGTGAAGTATGAGGTTCTGGCCATGGATAACGTGATTACGGTGGAGACCAACGGGGCGCTAGATTCTGGGAAGTATTATAGTTCCGGTTCCTCCTGGCGAATCTACCCGATTGGTTTTGGCAACGTGAAGATAAAGGCTGCGCCAGGGTATGAGTTGCAGAGCGTAACGCTCATATATACCATAAATTCCGGAACGAGTGGGGGCAATACCGTTTATCCTTCTTTCGATGCTCCGGCAAGCGGAGTGGCTGCTGCTGTAAGCGGTTCGGGAATTACCTATCATGTAACAGGTGCTGCAGGGCACGTGCGTATTACTAACATCTCAGTGACTTACGTACAGTCCTCCAAGGCGCCTTCCAGGGTATATCTGGGTTGTTATGAAATGCCGGCGGTGGAGAGCATAGGGTGTATAAGCGGCAACGAGAACTTTTCAGACGACGAGGGTACCGGAAGCTGGTATGCTTTCGACACTCCCGATGCGGACAGGAAGCTTGTTACTCATACCTATGCCTACAGTGGATCGCTGTTCCGTAATTATACCACTATGGTGGACAGACAGAAGCGTTGTGCCCTGTGGGTGGCGTATCCCATGCACGGAGTTGCATACGCCAACCTGAATATCGGACGTTCCGGTTCTTTCGACGAAAAGAAAAGCTATGACCCCGGGATTCCGGCATCGTGGCAGTCCAGCGGGAGCACATCTGACTATAATAGCGGCAACGGTTATTCCCGCGGGCATCTTTGTGCTTCCGAAGACCGCCAGACTACTTATGCGGGCAATTGCCAGACCTTCTATTATACCAATCAGGACCCTCAGTGGCAGAACAGTTTCAACAGTGGAGTCTGGAGCGCTTTGGAAAATAAGGTGCAGGCCAAGGCCGCTACCCTCACGGCCAGGGATACTCTATATGTGGTATCCGGTGTATTGTTTGAGGATGGTAATTCCGGGGCCAGCAATGATGGCGGTACGGTTGCACGCCCGAGCCACTTCTATAAACTTCTGATGCTCTGCGGCTTCAGCAGCGGTGGAGTGATGACATCCGCCCAGGGAGCGGCCTTCATTTATACCAACGAAGCTCATACCAAGGCGAAGGATTCCAACGTATATGATTATTCCGGATTCCGGACCACGATAAACGCCATTGAGGAACGTACCGGCTTCAACTTTTTCGCCGCAGTGCCGTCTGCACTCCAGGAAGCGGCTGAATCCAGCTTCAGCAACATATTATAGATAAGGGGCAAAGAAAAATTTGCAGATTCAAATATCTTCACTATCTTTGCAGTCCTATCCGCTGGGTTCGTATAACGGTTAGTACTCAAGATTCTCAATCTTGCAATAGGAGTTCGATTCTCCTACCCAGTACAAAAAATCAAGCCGGCCCGCAAGGACCGGCTTGAGTCATATTATAAAAAGTTGCTTTTACTTTCCCAGCGGGTAAGTGCCGTCGTTAATCATCTGCTTTACAGTGGCCAGGAAGTTGCGGCAAGTAGCAGCATATTCCTCGGGATACTTGGCATAGGAATTTGCGTGAACAGCGCCCTTTGCCACCCATTTCTCCTTGTAGCCGTATTTCTTCGCATCATAGTTGGCCTGAAGGTGAGAGAAGGGAACGAAGTCGTCCGCATCGCCGTGGATAAAGAGCATGGGAAGCACGCATTTGGCCAGCTGGTTCAGAGAAGAAGCCTCCCAGAAGCTCCAGTTATAGTTCTTCTTGGTAACGAGACTTGCACTCTGGAGTACATCCGGCGGGATGAAACCGAAGCTCTGTTTGCGGTTCTCGTTGAACTGCTTCACTACGGATGAATACCCGCAGTCTTCGATGAAGCACTTAACATAACCGGGGAGACGGTCGCCGCTGGTCATCATGACTGTTGCGCCGCCCATGGAAACGCCATGCAGCACCATGAAATTATCGTTGAAAAGCTCATGGGCAATGGGAATCCACCTTTCGATATCAAGGCGGTCGAACCAGCCCATCTGGATTTCGTCGCCCTCGGAATAGCCGTGATACTGCAAATCAGGGAACAACACGTTGTAGTTGAACTGGTCCCTGTACATGCGTACAAGATAAAGGAATACCAGGTGGTTGTCTCCGTAGCCGTGAATCACGATTGCGGTTCCTTCCGCCTCCTCTGGCCTTGCAGCAGGGACATAGCAGGCGTGAATCTTCTTGCCGTCCCAGCTTGTAGTCCAGGTATCCTTCAGGATGCCCTGGGCCTTGAGGCCGTCATACCATGCGGTACTGCCGGGCATAAGGGAATCGGCCTTGTGGCGGGTACGCTCAATGTCGGCTACTCCGTGAGGCTCCGGCCTCAGAGCAAAGCGGCTCATGAATTTGCCGGCCACGCAACTCCCCAGGGAAAGGGCGACGAGTCCGAGCAACACGATATTAATTAATCTCTTCATGCAAATGTGTATTAGTTATTAGTTCGATTCTGCAAATATATAAAAAAACTATTTGGCAGGTATGTTTACAAGCACTTCCTTGAGGAAATCCCAGACTTTCTGCACGGAAGGGATGAAAGCACGCTCGTCAGGAGAATGAGGACTGAGGAGGGTAGGTCCCATGGAAACCATGTCCCAGTGAGGGTAGGCTCCGGAGAGGATACCGCACTCCAGACCGGCATGAATGGCCATCACGAGAGGCTCTTTATGGAACATGTTTTTATAAACCTTCTTCATAACGGCAAGAATCTCAGACTGGGCGTTAGGGGCCCATCCGCTGTAGCCGCCCGTAAAGCGTACTTTCACTCCGGCGAGCCTGAATACGGACTCCATACGGCGGGCGAGGGCCATCTTGGCGCTGTCCACTGAACTGCGCATGAGACAGCTCAAAGTGAACTTGCCCCTGTAAATCTTTACCATTGCCAGGTTGTTGGAAGTTTCAACCATGCCGGGCATGGCATCGCTCATACGCTCCACTCCGTCCGGGCAGGCCAAGATACAGCGAACAAAGCGCAGAGCGGCTTCTTCGGAGACGTACTTGCAATCCTCCGGATCGCATACCTCGCCGGGCGCAGCTTTGTAAGGCTCAAAAATCACTTGAAGGTTAGGGTCGGTTGCTGCATACTCGGCCTTGAGCGCTGCCTCAATACGGGCGACAGCGCGCTTTGCTGCGAGCACTTTTTTCTTGGGCACATACACTGTCGCGAAGGCCTCGCGCGGGATGGCGTTACGCAGTGTGCCGCCTTCAAGGTCGATGAGTTTCACGTCGTGACGGCTCAGCAGGGGCAGAAGTACTCGTGCTATTGCCCTGTTGGCATTGGCGCGGCAGAGGATAATATCCATTCCGGAGTGACCGCCCTGGCAGCCCTTGACCGTAAGGCTCCAGCATTCGTGGCCGCGGGGTTCCTTCTTGCGGCGGTAGCTTGCGCTTGCGTTTGCGTCCAGTCCGCCGGCGCAGCCTACGTAGAGTTCTCCTTCTGTCTCGGAATCGAGGTTGATGAGTATATCACCCTTGAGTACTCCTGCCTTAAGCTGGCTAGCACCGGTCATTCCGGTTTCCTCGTCATAGGTTACCAGTATCTCGATGGGACCGTGCTTCACCTCGGGAGATTCGGCCACCGCCATGGCAAGGGCGACGCCAAGGCCGTTGTCGGCACCCAGGGTAGTCCCCTTGGCGCGCAGCCATTCGCCGTCCACCACGGTCTCGATGGGATCGGTAAGGAAGTCGTGCTTTACGTCGGCGTTCTTCTGGGGAACCATATCCATGTGACCCTGAAGCACCACGGTCTTGAGATTCTCATATCCGGGAGTTGCCGGAACGCGCATGATTACGTTCCCTGTCTCGTCGGCAAATGCCTCGATCTTGTGAGCTGCAGCCCAGTCTAGGAGGAACTTGCGAACTATTTCCTCATGTTTTGAAGGACGGGGGCAACGGGTAAGGGAATAGAAGTTATTCCAAACTACAGAGGGTTGTAAATCTTTGATTGTCATATTGTTGTTAATTATTATGTTTTGGCGGGTGATTAAGGCCTTCTGTCTCGTCTTTCCAGCGCCTGTGAGTCCACAGGTAGTTCCAGGGCTGGGCTTTGATATCGGCTTCCAGCAGCTTGTAATACTGCCCCATTATTTCTTCCGCGCTCATTGTAGAGGCGTCTTCGCAAATAGTCGTGTAGCGTAACTTATATAGTCCCCTGCGCTCCTGGGGCATGCTCATGTAGCACACTGCCATTCCCGTTTTACGCGCCAGCTCGGCGGCTCCCTTCATAGATACGCATTTCTGGTTCATAAAAGTGAAGCGCAGGTAAGCCAGGGACTCAGCATAAGGATACTGGTCTGTGATGAAGTTGTATATAATCTTCTCGTTCCGGTGCTCGAAGACTGCGCGAACAGCTTTTGTGGACTCCAGATAGCCCCGGTAGTGCTTACGGTCTTTCAGGGGAGCGGTGCGGTTTGCCTCGGCTATGCGGTTGACGAATTCTACGGACTGCTTGCGATATACCACAAAAACGTTGTTCTCGCTTATGTCGGATATTTGCCCGGTGTAGTCGTAGTTGATTATTCCGCCTATGAGTTCCCAGTTTCCGGCGTGCGACATCAGCACCATGACGCTGGGAGATTTATCATACAGGCGTTTGAGTTCTTCCGGATTTTCCATCTCCACCAGATGTTGACGGCGAAGGCGCTCGGGGTTGAGGCAGCCGCCGAACCATGCTATCTCCGCCGCCATCTCCCCGAAATGACGGTAGAACTTGTGCTGAATCTCCTTCAGCTCGTCATATTTCATTTCGGGAAAACTACGTGCCAGATTCACAGCCACGTCCCATACCCTGTAGCGGAACACCTTTTCCAGCATCCAGGATACGAACCGCCCCAGGACATAATGCACCCTCAGCGGGAGCCGCGCCAGCAGGCGCAGAAGAAACTGCAGGATGAACCCCATATCATTACAAAATTAAAAAAAATTCTTGAACTTTAGCTGGATATTGCGTATTTTTGAGAAATTTTAAAATTGAGAATATTTAAAACTGATCACAATGTTCAAAGGTCAACCTAAAGGTCTCTTTGCCCTCGCCCTCGCCAATACCGGCGAGCGCTTCGGTTATTACACTATGCTGGCCATCTTCCTGCTCTTCCTGCAGGCGAAGTTCGGTTTCTCCGCAGCTGCTGCGGGCCAGTTTTACGCCATTTTCCTGGCGGCAGTATATTTCATGCCTGTCATAGGCGGCTGGCTTGCAGACAAGATAGGCTTCGGCAAGTGCGTCATCACCGGTGTTTGCGTGATGTTTGCCGGCTACCTCTGCCTGGCAATTCCCACGGATGCTTTTGCGGCCCGGGGCTTTGCCCTGGCGCTGATGATAGGCGCCCTTCTGCTGATTGCGGTGGGCACCGGCCTGTTCAAGGGAAACTTGCAGGTGCTCGTGGGCAATCTGTACGATGACCCCAAGTATTCCGCCAAGCGTGATTCCGCATTCAGTCTCTTCTACATGGCTATCAACCTGGGTGCAATGTTCGCGCCTACTGCAGCAACGGCTCTTACCAACAGTCACCTGAAGAGCGCCGGGCTCATATATAAGGCCGATATTCCCGCCCTTGCGCATCAGTATCTGAACGGCACCCTTGCCGATACCGGCCTGCTTGAGAATCTGCAGACGGCGATGCCGGGCAGCGACATTGCGGCAATGAACCTCACAGAGTTCAGCCAGTATTACATAAACAACCTGGCAACTGCTTACAACCTCGGTTTTGCAGTGGCATGCGTATCCCTTATCTTCTCCATTGCCATTTATCTCGGCTGCCGCAGCTGGTTCAAACATGCAGACGTGAACGCCAAGCAGGCGAATGCAGGAGCAGGCGCTCCGGTGCAGGAACTCACCCCCAAGCAGACCAAGGACCGCATCGTAGCCCTGATATTCGTTTTCGCGGTTGTGATTTTCTTCTGGATGGCATTCCACCAGAACGGCTCTTCGCTTACTTACTTCGCCCGAGACTACACACAGAGCACGGTCGGAGGGCCTCTCAAGATAGGATTCAACATCTGGGCCCTCGCACTTATCGCGGTCTCCGTATATACCCTCTTCGGAACTTTCCAGTCGGACAGCGGCAGGGGAAAATTCTTCAGCGCCCTTGCAACCGTACTTCTTTGGGGCGGCGCATTCCTGCTTTATAAAGGTATGGACAGCCAGATCAGCATACTGCCTCAGCAGTTCCAGCAGTTCAATCCCTTCTTCGTGGTGGCGCTTACCCCCATTTCCATGGCGATTTTCGGTGCCCTTGCAAAGAAAGGCAAGGAGCCTTCCGCTCCCCGCAAGATTGGCCTGGGCATGTTCGTTGCCGCACTCGGTTACCTCATTATGCTTGCTGCGTCCAAAGGACAGCCGGCTCCGTCGGAACTGATGAACGTGGGCGGCGTCTCTCCCGATCCCGTGGTTCCTACCTATCTAATATCCACCTATCTGGTGCTCACTTTTGCCGAACTCCTGCTCTCACCTATGGGCATTTCTTTCGTTTCTAAGGTAGCTCCTCCTAAGTTCAAGGGACTGATGATGGGTCTGTGGTTCGCCGCTACGGCAGTGGGCAACTACCTGAGTTCCATTCCATCAATGCTCTGGAACAACGTTCCCCTCTGGGTTAACTGGACCGTACTGATGGCACTCTGCGTCATATCTGGCCTGGTAATGTTCTCAATGCTCAAGAAACTCGAGGCAGCAACAGCATAGCCGATGACGGAGAAGACTGCACAACTGCTCAGGGAGTGGGCGGAAGAGTACAACGACCTCAAGTACTTCGAGGACGACCCGGTGTGCTTCCCCAGGGAATTCGCGCGCCGGGGAGCGTCCTTGCAGGATATTGAGATAGCCGCGGTATTTGCCGCCCACCTGGCCTGGGGGCGCAGGGCAATGATATTCAGGGACTGCGAGCGCCTGTTCGACGAGATGGAATGGCGCCCGTCCGATTATGTGATGGCCGGTTCCTACCGCGATGACAATGCCTCCCTGCACCGCACGGTGAAGTGGAGCGAGGTAGCCGGCATCTGCGGCCGACTGCGCGAGTGGTACACCTGGCACGATACCTTGGAAAAGTTGTCCGCCAAAGAGATACGCTCTATTATCTTCCGTCGCAAAGATGACCCTAAAGCACCGGACAAGAAGATCAACCTGATGCGCCGCTGGATGGTCAGGGACGACGGTAAGGTGGATCTGGGCGTCTGGAAAGACACTCCGGCAAGCGGGCTCGTTGTTCCTCTGGACGTTCATGTCCACGCCCAGGCGACAGCTCTCAAACTTACAAGACGCAAGCAGAAAGACCTCGCTACCGCCCTGGAAGTTACAGGCAAGTTCCGCGAAATATGGCCGGAAGACCCGCTGCTCGGAGATTTCGCTCTTTTTGGATACGGAGTAACGCATAGCAAGTAATGCCAAGGCTCTACATTCTCGCAGGTTGCAACGGCGCGGGCAAAACCACTGCGTCCTACACCTTCCTGCCCGAGATTCTCGATTGCCGAGAATTTGTAAATTCCGACGAATTTGCAAAGAGCCTTTCCCCGTTCGACCCGTCTATCGCCTCTGTTTCCGCCAGCCGCTATATGCTCAGACGCATAGAGTACCTGCTGGCTCAGGGCAGCGACTTCAGTATAGAGACTACCCTGGCTACCAGGTCACTTGTCAGCATTATTAACGAGGCTCGCTCGAAAGATTATCTGGTAACTATTCTCTACCTTTGGCTGCAAAGTCCGGAAATCGCCATCCAAAGAGTGCGTGACCGCGTCGCTACTGGAGGACACAACATCCCGGAAAGCGTTCTCCGGAGACGCTACACCACAGGACTAAAGTACCTTTTCGACATCTATATGCCCATCTGCGACCGCTGGATGATTGCCGACAATTCCGGCCCAACCTTTACTCTTATAGCCGAAGGCAACAACCAGCGCAGCATCATAAAAGACGAGGATAAATTCAAGAAAATCAGGAAGATGACAGAAATCGAGGATGAGGAGTAAGTGCGACATATTCGGTGTAAGCCGGGAGGACCTGAGGAGCATTGTAGCAGAAGGCCTGAAGGGCGGAAACTGGTGCGACCTTTATTTTGAACAGACAGTTTATAACGACTTGCTGCTACGCGACGGCGTGGTTGCATCGGGCGGTTTTCATCTCGACTACGGCTGCGGAATACGGGTGCTGGACGGGGAAAAGACCGGATACGCCTACTCTGAATCCACCGACCTGCCGGCACTGATGGAGGCAGCACGTGCCGCCGGAGCAATTGCGGGCCGTCGCGGAACCTTCGGTGTCTCTTCCGGCATTACCGTGCCGCCGGAATTGTACAGAATGAAGCAGGCATGGGCCGATGCTGATAAAAGAGCCCTGTCCGCTTGGCTGGAGAGCCTGGAAGCGTCGGTTCGCGCCCGCGAGCCCCGTACCCTCAAAGTGATAGCCATGCTCTCATGGTCTGAGAGCGACATCCTGATGTATAATTCTCTAGATGAGCTGACTGAAGACAGCCGTCCGCTGTGCAGCGTGAGCATGACAGTAATCTTCGGCGACAAAGGGCGTACCGAGCAGCGTCCGGTCTCCAGGAGCCTGCGTTGCGGGAGGGAGATGTTGAGCGAGTCTCTCATCGAAGAACTTGCCGACGAAGCCGTGCGCGGCCTGGACGACAGTTTCGCCGCCCGGCGTCCCAAGGGTGGACGCATGAGCGTGGTGATGGCAGCCGGTGCCTCCGGCATCTTGCTTCATGAAGCTATGGGTCATGCCTTCGAGGCCGATTTCAATCGTAAGGGGCAGTCAGTTTTTTGCGACAAGATGGGCCGCAGGATATGCAAGACAGGCATAAATATCCTGGATGATGCAACCATTCCCGGGAACCGTGGTTCGCTTCGTTACGATGACGAGGGAGTACCGGGACAAAAGACCTATATGGTAGAGGACGGCATCCTTACTTCATACCTGCACGACAGAATTTCTGCTAACTATTACGGAGTCGCTCCCACAGGAAACGGCCGGCGTGAGTCTTTCCGCTACAATCCCATTCCCCGGATGCGGGCCACCTATATGGAAAGCGGGGCCGACGGCACTCTCGCAGACCTGATAGCCTCCGTGCGAAAAGGTGTCTTTGTAGATAAGTTCGCCAACGGTGAAGTACGCATAGGCGAAGGCGATTTCACCTTCTACGTTAACCGGGGCTATATGATTGAAAACGGGAAACTTACCATGCCCGTAAAAGACATCAACATAATTGGTAACGGGCCCCGTGCCCTGGCCGATATAGTGGCTGTGGCGGATGACCTCAAGATAGATGACGGTACCTGGACCTGCGGCAAGGAGCAAAGCGTGGCCGTTTCCTGCGGAATTCCAAGCGTGCTCATAAAGAATTTAACGGTTGGAGGCGAATGATTACTCAGGAAGAACTTAAGCTGACGCGTGAATGTGTAGAATTTGCAAAGGCCTCCGGTGCCTCTGCGGTCCGCATTACGCTTACCAAGAGCACAGAGAACCTGGTGGCCACTCTGGATGGGGAAATCGACAAAGTTACCCGCTGCGCCGACCGCAGCATGAGTATAGCTCTTTTTGTGGACGGACGATACGGTAGTTTCTCTATTAACAAGTTGGAAAAGGAGGCTCTTGAGGATTTCATCCTCCGGGCAATCGAGACTGTTCGGATGCTGGCCCCAGACGAGTTCCGCAGGCTGCCGGAACCAGAGCGATGTTGCGACAACGCTGTAGGCGGGCGTGAGATGGAACTGTACGATGATGCCTGGGCCGGCCTCACGCCTGAAGACCGTACCCGCATGGCCCTGGATGCCGCCGTTTCCTGTCATCCTGAACGAAGCGAAGTATCTTCCACGGCCCCTTTCCGACTGATATCCGAAGAAGGCGAGTTCAGCGACTCTGAATACGACATCTATGTGGTTGACAGCCAAGGCCTGGAGTGCCGCCATAGCGAAACCTCTTTCGACTACGGAGTGGAGGTCACCATTGAGGATGCCGAGGGTAACAAATACAGCGACTATTGGTGGACGGCTTCTCCATTCCTCAAGGACTTCGATGCCGTCGGATGTGGGCAGACTGCAATCCTAAGAGCCGGCGCCCAGATTGGCGCCAAAGCGGCACGAAGCGGCAGGTATAATATGGTGGTTGGGGCTGAAGTTGCGTCGCGTCTGGTTACCCCTCTGCTAAATGCGCTGAACGCCAGTTCCATCCAGCAGGGCAATTCGTTTTTGGTTGGCAGTGCCGGCCAAAAGTTATTCCACGAAGGCCTTACTATCATGGACGAGCCTTGGCGCAAGGGCGAGACAGGATCCAAGCTATTTGATTCAGAAGGCGTAGCCACTAAGCAAGCCTCCATAATCAAGGACGGAGTGGTGCAGCGTTACTTCGTCAACACCTATATGTCGGCCAAAATGGGGATTCCGGCCACCGTAGAAGATGCGATACGGCCGAGACTATGCGGCTGGCCTGAAGAGGGCTTGGATAGGGAGGACTTGATGGCGCGCTGCGGCAACGGGATTCTGGTTACAGATTTCAACGGAGGCAACTGCAATATGACTACCGGAGATTTCTCTTACGGTATCTCAGGACAGCTATTCGAAAGGGGGAAGCCCGTCCGCCCTGTACACGAAATGCTGATTACCGGGAACTTCCTGGAGTTATGGAAACATTTGCTCGCCGCCGGCTCCGACTTCCGCCCCTGCTCAACCAAGCTGATACCCTCCCTTGCTTTCTCGGAAGTTGACTTCAGCGGGTAAAGCTGTTGACTCTGCATCGTACAGACAGGTTTGATCTGTCCCTTTGGATAGAAAACCAAATGAATGCTGTCTGTCATCTGATTCGTGGTAAAAAGGTCAACGAAGGAAGTGTGGGATATTATCATGATGTGGAGCATTCTTCCGATTGGGCAGGCCCAAGCTCTCCAGATAATTTGACGCAACTTGAATTCGAAGATGATGCCGCAATTGTTTATTTGGGCGGACATTGGCGCATGCCGACAAGTTTATATTCTTTCCTGCGGCTGGGTGCAAGAATGACACTGAAGTTGGCGATAATCTGCCCAATAGAGCATTATGCTGGAGTTCTTCCCTTTCTGGTCTTTCTGATCGTGGCTTCTGTATTTATTATGAGAACAATCCGAGATATGCTCAAGGGTCTGGTGGTAGTGATCGTGTTTATGGATTACCCATTCGTCCTGTATATGAATAATTGTGTATTCGTGTGAATTATTAGTGGTATTTGCAGATAGTTATGCCTAAAACAGTTATCCCGTATGCGGAGCGGACTGCTTTTGCATACGGGATAACCTGTTATAAATAAGGATCTTATTCTGCGACGACTTCGAGTTTCACGTCGGCGAAAACACCCTTGTAGCACTTCACCTTGGCTTCGAACTCGCCGAGCTCCTTGATTTCGGGGACCTCGACATTCTTCTTGTCTACCTCGAATCCCTTGGCCTCGAGGGCTGCTGCCACCTGAGCTGCGGTCACGGCGCCGTAGAGCTTGCCGCTCTCGCCGACCTTTACAGCTACCTGTACGGGCTCGGCTGCAATCTTGGCGGCCTTTGCCTGTGCCTCGGCAACGTTCTTGGCTTCTTTGTGAGCCCTCTGGCGGATAGTCTCCTCGTGCTGCTTGAGAGCGGAAGGGGTGCCGATGGCGGCGAATCCCTGAGGAACCAGATAATTGACAGCGTATCCGGTCTTAACTTCGACCACCTCACCGGCATCGCCGAGATTGGCCACGTCTTTCTTAAGTATAATCTTCATAACGCTTCAATTATTTAAGGAGGTCAGTAACATAAGGAAGCAGGGCGATGGAGCGCGCGCGCTTCACGGCCTGGGCGACTTTGCGCTGGAACTTGAGGGAAGTTCCAGTAATGCGGCGGGGGAGAATCTTCCCCTGCTCGTTGAGGAACTTCTTCAGGAACTCAGCGTCCTTGTAATCCACATACTTAATGCCGGCTTTCTTGAAGCGGCAGTATTTCTTCTTGCGAACCTCAACGGTAGGAGGGTTCAGATAGCGGATCTCGTTGTTTTCAATGTTTGCCATAGCTTATTCCTCCTCTTTGGTTTCGGGTTCAACTTCGGCCTCGGCAACTGCAGGAGCTGCTTCTTCTGCCTTGGGGGCTGCTGCCTTGCCGGCACGGACCTGACGGCGATGCTCGGCATAAGCGATGGAATCCTTGTCCAGAGCCACGGTGAGGAAGCGGATGATACGCTCGTCACGGTGATACTGTGTCTCAAGCGTAGCGACGAACTGAGGGTCCGCCTTGAATTCGATCAGGTAATAAAAACCTGAGGTCTTGTGCTGGATTGGGTACGCGAGCTGCTTGAGCCCCCAATCCTCTTCGTACACGACTTCTCCGCCGTTGGCTTTGATGAGATCCGTGTACTTGGCAACCGCTTCCTTCATCTGGGAATCAGACAAAACGGGAGTTGCAATGAAAACGGTTTCGTACTGTTTAATCATAATGTTTTGTTAATAAATTTGTTTACCCTTTTCTAAGGGGAAGCAAAGATAGCTATTCTTTTGTGATTAAGCAAATCTTTTATAAATTTGCTATCTATGGATTATTTTGAGGAACTTAATAAAGACTACCGGTTCAAGGAGGGCTTCCATACTTGTATCAATTGTGGGACCTGTACTGCGGTGTGCCCGGCGGCGGAATTCTACTGCTATGACCCGCGCAAGATAGTCTCTATAGTTCAAACCCGTGATAACGAAAAGATTGAGGCCCTGCTGAAAAGCGAGACTATATGGTATTGCGGGGAATGTATGAGCTGTGTTACGCGTTGTCCGCGAAAGAACGGTCCGGGCCTGGTGATCATGGCCCTTCGCAACCTTAGCATACGTCTGGGCTTCTTCACGGAATCGGAGAAGGGCCGTCAGATTTATCCTCTTACGAAGGCGTTGAATTCCAATGTGCTGAACCTCGGCTATTGCGTGCATCCGAGTACTTTCCGTTTTGAAGACCATCCCGAATCGGGCCCTGTTTTCCAATGGGCTTTGAACAATAAAGAAAAAGTTTACGCCCGCATGGGCGCTAATTATGACAGGGATGGAGAGGGGGCGCTGCGCAGGGTCTCCAGGGAAGACCTGGATGAACTGAAGGCCATATTCGATGTGACGGGCGGCACCGAGCGGATGAAACAGGTCGAGGAGTGTTCCCGCAAGAAGGCGGAACAGATGGGCATGAGCATGGAAGAATATGCCGATTATACCTACACTCATTGTTCCAGAGGGCATTTTAATGGAGAGGACTAATCGATGATATATCAAGGTAAACAGAAGATTTGGTCCGAGTACCAGAAAGAGATTCCGGACGATCACTGGTTTTACGTGCGGAGTTGCATTCGCCAGAGCTTTTTCCCGGCTTCTGAAGCTCACTTTGTGAAAATAGTGAGGGACGTTTTAGGCAAGGATCTCTATGAGACCAAGCATCACACCACCTGCGGCGGCATAGCTTATCACAGCGACACTATCCCTCAGGAAACCGCCATGACCATTGTAGCCCGCCAGTTTGCGCTGATGAAAGAGGCAGGTTACAAGAACCTGGTAACCAGTTGTATAACCTCCTTCGGCAACTATACCGAGATACTTGAGACCTGGCGCGAATATCCGGAATTGGAGACGCGTATAAGGGAAATGTTGTGGAAGGCCTGCCGGCGGGAATTCGACAAGCCCGAGTATGTGGCTCATGCCAGCGATCTGGTTTACAAGTTCCGTAACGATATTGCCGAGAAGGCCAAAGTGCGCCTGGTGAATCACGAGACTGGGGAACCCCTCCGGATTGTGGAGCATATAGGTTGTCATTATTCCAAGATGTTTCCTCACAAGGGCGTGGGCGGTGCGGAATATCCCTGCGTGCTGAGCGGCATGGCAGAATCCTGGGGCGGTCAGGTGATAGACTATCCTGAGCGCAGGCATTGCTGCGGATTCGGTTTCCGACAGTATATGGTCAAGGCCAACCGCGGCTACAGCGTCTCCAATACCCATAAGAAGTTTGAGTCCATGGAACCATATCATCCCGATGCAATCATCACCAACTGCCCGGGTTGCCCGTATTTCCTGGACCGTTGGCAGTATGTGATTTCCGAACAAACCGGCAAAACTTACGGGAACGACGGTTTCGGCATACCCGTTTTTACTTATGAGGAGCTTGCCGGACTTGTGCTGGGTTACGACCCCTGGGACCTCGGCCTCCAGCTGCACCAGGTAGCGGCGGAGCCTTTCCTGGATAAACTGGGGGTGGCTTATGACCCTGAGGCCAAGTATTTGGGCATCAATAAGGAAGACCTGCTTAAGCCGGCCTTGCCCAGAGTGCTTAAATGTTTCTGAGTTATGCAAAACAAGAGAATACTCGTCATAGGAGGCGGAGTCGCCGGCATGGAAGCCGCACGTCAGCTCATGAGGCTGGGCTGGGAGCCTGTCATAGTGGAGAAGTCCGACCATCTGGGCGGCCATGTGGCCCGCTGGCATAAGCTCTTCCCGGATATGATGTCCGCTTCGGAGCTGGTTGAGCATCTTGCAGCAGGCCTGGACAGCGCAACCATTTACCTCAAGACTCGTGTGGCGTATATGAATAAATTGAAGGACGGCTACAGCGTGATGCTGTCCAACGGAACGGGCCTGCAGTGCAGGGCGGTGTTGATTGCCTCCGGCTTCAGCCTGTTTGAAGCAGCCAAGAAGGAGGAATACGGCTACGGAGTTTATGATCATGTGATTACCAATGCAGATCTGGAGGCCTGGTTTAACGGCGCCGATGACGGCCGTGTGCCCGAGGCTCCCCGAAATATAGCTTTCGTGCACTGCGTGGGCTCGCGCGACCTCAAGGCAGGAAATCCTCAGTGCTCCAAGGTTTGTTGCATGACGGCGATCAAGCAAGCCATCGAACTCAAGGAGCTTTTTCCGGAGGCTGAAATCTGGTGCTTCTATATGGATCTGCGTCTCTTTGGCAAAAAATACGAAGACTTTTATATCAACGCTCAGAAAGATTACGGGGTACACTTCGTTCGTGGCCGCGTTTCCGAGGTCGGGGAGGCGATAGACGGCAGGGTAGTGCTTAAGGCTGAAGATACCCTCTCCGGGGCTCCGGTCAAGCTGAAAGCTGACCTGCTGGTGCTGATGTCGGGCATGCTGTGCAATTCTGATTCAGCCTCGCTGGCTGCGATGGTACGTACCGAGGTGGACTCTGACGGCTTCCTGCGCAGCAGGGATAATATTTACCGTATTAATGAGTCCCGCCGCCCCGGAGTTTTTTTCGCCGGAGCTTGTACGGGCACCAAGACCGTTCCCGAGACTGTGGCGGAGGCAAGGGCCGCCGCTCTGGATATTCATAACTACCTGAACGGCAATGACTGATTTCGGTTTTTCCCTTTCCAGAAGTTCCGCTGTCGAACTGGACGCTGTGGATTTAGGTCTTTATCGTGAGCTGGAGCGTCTGGAACCAGGTGTGCGTACCTGTATGGCCTGCGGTTCCTGCAGCGCCAGCTGTACTGCCGCGCCCTGGTCCGGGATGAGCGTTCGCAAACTTATCCTGGCTTTGCAGAGGGGGAAGGATGTGGAGAAAATGCTGAACTGCTGCATGCTCTGCGGTAAATGTACTATGGTTTGTCCCCGGGGTATTAATACCAGGCATCTCATCCTGAGTCTGTGCCGCATATATAAGAAGAAATGAGAGAACGGTTTGTAACAGGTTTTGACCCCTTCGTGCTGCCGTTCCTCATAGGGATGGTCTTTGTACTTGGCTATTGCGCCTTTGGTATTTTGCGCATACTCAATCAGTTGCCAAGGGAGGACCGCCGTAAATTCCTGCTCTCGTTGATTACGCCGCAAACTGCGTTTAAGAATATTAAGGATATTTTTAGCAACTGTTTGCTGCACGTCAAGTTGTGGAAACGAAACCGTATGCTGGGCTTTATGCATTCCAGCATAGCTTTCGGCTGGTTCATGCTGATTTTGCTCGGTCACTTAGAGGTTATATTATATTGCCCGAACCGCATCCGGCTCTTTTATTACCCAATCTTCTTCAATTATTTTGTAGCGGAAAACGAATCCACTATCGGGGGAGCTCTGCTGTTTTTCCTGATGGATTTCTTCCTGCTGTTGGTGCTTGTGGGAATTGCCTTGGCAATCATAAAGCGTGTGCGCTCACGTATCTTCGGGATGCGGCGTACCACCATGCCAAGCCTTCTGGACCGTATTGGACTGTATTCATTGTGGGCCATTTTCCCCTTGCGCCTCCTTGCGGAAAGCTTCACCGCGCATATCAGTGGTGGTTCTTTCCTTACCGAACCTGCAAATTGGGTATTCCGCCAGTTTCTGGGGAACGACCTGAACCTCCTGCCCACATGGTGGGCCTACAGTATAGCCCTGGGTATCTTTATGTGCGTGCTCCCGTTTACCAGGTACATGCATATTCCGGCCGAGATGATGCTGATTCCCATGCGGAACGCGGGCCTGCGCATCAGACATCCGCGCAAGGGATTCGCAAAGGTGGAGGTGCTCAGCTGCCCCGGTTGCGGGGTATGTATAGATGCGTGCCCAATGAGCGTGAAGAAGGCGAATATCAAGGACTGTACGGTTTACCTTAGCCGGCAGATTCGTCGCGGCAACGAGAAGCGCATAGAGGAGATTTCCGACAAATGCCTTCTCTGCGGCAAGTGTGAGGCCGTTTGCCAGGTGGGAGTTGAAGGCCCCGCCCTGCGTATAGAGCAAAGGGCATCACGCAGCTATGGCCTTTCTCCGGACTTTTCGTCAATAGATATTTCTGCATTGAAATCTGCTCCCGAATCGAAAGTACTATATTTCTCCGGCTGCATGACCAAACTCACCCCTTCCATAGGCAAGGCGGTTTGCTCGCTAATGAACAAGGCGGGCGTCGATTTTACCTGGATGGATCGCGAGGAAGGCCTCTGCTGCGGCCGTCCTTTAATGACGGCCGGGCGCCGTGAACAGGCGGAGCAGCTGATGCGGAAGAACGAGGAGCTGGTTCTGGGCAGCGGGGCAGATACTCTGGTTCTGAGTTGCCCCATCTGCTATAAGATTTTCAGTCAGGATTATAATTTGCCGGGAATAAGGGTGATAAATTATGTGAGCTATTTCTCCGAGTTGGTAGCTGCAGGACGGCTTAAACTTGAGAAGAGCGACATCTGTTATGTATATCACGACCCTTGTGACCTGGGACGTGGATGCGGTATTTATGAGGAGCCACGCAAGCTGCTGGGACAGGCCGCATGTATAGCGGAGGCTCCACAAAACCGCGCTGAAAGTATTTGTTGCGGCGGCTCGCTGGGAAGCCTTACATTAGATTTCGCTGCCCGTAAAGATATGACTCTCAAGGCGCTTCAGAACCTCTACGACAGCAGGGCCGACGCCGTCGCTACAGCTTGCCCACTTTGCCTGTCAAGCTTTAACCGTTACGCAGACCGCCCGGTGCGGGATCTTGCTGAGATTCTGGATTCCTCCGCAATTTAGCGAAGATCGGCGAGCTCCAGGACGAGACGCTCAGTCTTTTCCCAGCCGAGGCAGGGATCGGTTATGGAGCAACCATATATGTGCTCGCCCGATTTCTGATTGCCGTCTTCTATGTATGATTCTATCATCAAGCCTTTTACGATCTTGCCTACCAGATCGCATTCGCGGGCGCTGTGAAGTACTTCCTTAGCTATGCGACCCTGCTCCAGAAAATTCTTTCCAGAGTTGGAGTGGTTGCAGTCCACTATGACGGCGGGATTGTTATAAGTGCCTGCGGCATAGAGGTCTGCTAGGCGCCGGAGGTCTTCGTAATGATAGTTGGGATGGCTGGTACCATGACTGTCAACGTAGCCTCGGAGTATGGCATGGGCGTATGGGTTGCCCTCGCTGGTGACGTCCCAGTTGCGGTAAATGAAGGAGTGGGAGTGTTGTGCCGCGTTGATGGAGTTCATCATGACGCTGAGGTCGCCGCCTGTCGGGTTCTTCATTCCCACGGGAATATCCAGTCCGCTTGCAACCAGCCGGTGCTGTTGATTCTCCACGCTGCGTGCTCCGACTGCAACGTAAGACAGCAGGTCGGAGAGGAAGAGATGATTCTCGGGGTAAAGCATTTCGTCTGCGCAGGAGAATCCTGTCTGCTCCAGTGCTTTCAAGTGTAGTTTTCTGATGGAAACCAGTCCCTTGAAGAGGTCCGGGTCTGCGATAGGGTCGGGCTGATGAAGCATACCCTTGTATCCGGCGCCGGTAGTGCGGGGCTTGTTGGTATAGATGCGCGGCACTATGACAATCTTGTCAGCAACCTTCTCTTGAAGCGGCCTTAGCCTTGATATATAATCGATTACAGAGTCCTCGCGGTCTGCCGAGCAGGGGCCGATTACCAGCAGCAGCTTGTCGCCGCTTCCGTCCAGGACTGCCTTTACCGCTTTATCGTTTTCTGCCTTTCGCGCTGCCGCATCTGCAGAAAGCGAATACATCATCTTAAGTTCCTGCGGGCTGAAGAGCTCGCGGTTGAATATCATCTTCATTTGTCGAAAAATGTTCTTCTTTCGCTTGACAGTTTCATGATTGAGCGCAGGGTTTCAGCATCCCCGTCTTCCACAGCCTTGCGCAGTTCGGCCATACGGCCTGTGAACAGATCTATCTGCTTCAGCAGTTCGTCCCGGTTAAGCAGGAAAAGTTCACTCCACATCTCGTCGTTGATTTTGGCTATGCGCGTGAGATCCCGGAACGAGTCTCCGGTGTAAGCGGAAAGGCTGGTTGAATCCTTGCAGGTCATCAAAGCTACGGCTATGCAGTGGGTGAGCTGGCTCAGGAATCCTATCATCTCATCATGTTTCTCCGGGGAGAGTCTGGAGATTCGTGCAAATCCCAGTGCCTCACCTAGTTGCTCTATCGTTCGTATAGCCGCCTCGCTGTTCGCTTCAGTGGGTGTGACAATATAGTTGGCTCCTTTGAAGATATTGCAGTCTGCATTGCGTATTCCGTAAACTTCTCGGCCGGCCATGGGGTGGGCACCTACAAATTCCAGGTCTGTGCGAAGGCTTTCCTGAATCTTGTAAACCACGGCGCCCTTTATGCCGGTGACATCGGCCAGAAGCGCTCCTGGCTTTATAAATTGCTGGTAATCAGCAAGCCACTTTAGCATTACGTGGGGATAGAGGGCAAATACAAGGATATCATAGCGGCCTATGAATTCTGCAGAGGGTTCGATGCTGCCCTCGTCTATCATCCCTTGTTCGAGGGCGTAGGCTATGGTTTGCCGGGAGCGGGTGACGGCACCCACGCAGAAGCCCTGCTTCTTGAGGCCCTGCGCGTAGCTCCCGCCTATGAGCCCGAGGCCCACTATAAGTATTTTCTTGTCTTTAGTCAACATATTTCAGCAGCTCTTCAATGGTTTCCGCAAGTGGGCCGTTGTTGCTTATGATGTGCTCCGAGGCTTTCCTGTAGAAGGGTAGTCGTTTGGTGAATAGCGATTCAAGGGCGTTGCGGTCTTGCGAGAGAGGCCTGTCGGCAGTAGGTGTAAGCAGATTTATGTCCCTCTCGAGCAGACAAATGCTTCCGTTGTGCCTAAGCAGCCGAACGTTTTCTTCCCTCAGCACAGCGCCGCCGCCTGTGGCGATTATTAGCCCCTGTTCCGGGGCGATGGATTCGATTGCGGCTGTCTCCCTGTTGCGGAAGCCCTCCTCTCCTTCCCGGGCGAAGATTTCCGGAATCTCCATCCCCGCCTGAAGGGCGATAATCTCGTCTGTGTCTATGTAGCGGCGTCCGCAACGAGAGGCGAGTTCCCGGCCGACTGTTGTTTTGCCGCAGGAGGGCATGCCCGTAAGTACCAGGTTTCGTTTGTTCTTGAGAATGCGCTCATGAATCTTCTCAGTGGTATCTTCCGGGAGGCTTATGCCGTCAAATAGTTCGCGCGCCCGGACAGCCTGTCCCACAAGCATATAGAGCCCGCCGGCCGCCGGTATCCCGCGTCCCAGGGCTTCCAGAACGATGCGCGGACGCAGAGGGTTGTAGATGCAATCCAGTACTCCCCGGAGCCGTGGCAGGGCGCTTATGTCCACCGGAGCGGCATTCCAATTGGGATACATGCCTACCGGAGTGGCGTTTATGAGTATCTCGCAGTCGCTCCAGCTATCGGGCTTACCGATAGGAAGTTGCTCTGCTGTGTGGATATTCCGGACAGCGTTGCGTACGGATGCGGCTCCCATGCTGCGGGCGGCCGCCGCAACGGCTCTTGCCGCTCCTCCGGCACCGAGTATGACCACCTTTGCACCGTTGAAATCTATTCCGGCGTGTCGGGCGAGGGCGATGAAGCCGTCAAAATCTGTATTGTGCCCGTAAAGTCTGCCTCCGTTGTTGATTATGCAGTTGACGGCCCCTGTAAGCCGGGCGGATTCAGCTAGGATATCCAGCTGAGGCATCACGGCACGTTTGTAGGGGATGGTGACGTTAATGCCCTTGAAATCTCTGTCATGCAGGAATTTTTCCAGTTGTTTCGGGGCCAGTTCGCGGAGTTCATAGGGCGCATCAGTCAGCATCCCGTGGATTTCCCGCGAGAAGCTGTGTCCGAGATGTTCGCCTATGAGTCCGAATTCCATTATCTCAAGTAGTCTGTGCCGAAACGAAGTGCCAGCATGTCGCAGAGGACAACGGCGGTGAGACTGCTCACAACTATGCAGATGCGACGTACGATGGCAGGATCGTGCCGCCCCCTGAGTTCCAGGGTGGCGGTTTCGCCACTTTGCATATCTATAGTCTCCTGGGCTTTGGCTATTGAAGGCGTCGGCTTTACTGCTGCTTTGAATATCACCGGCATACCATTGGATATTCCGCCGTTGATGCCGCCGCTATGGTTGCTGGAGGTAAGTATTGCACCGTCCTTGACGACGAAGTTGTCGTTGGCCTCGGAACCGCGCATTCCGGCCAGCGAGAAGCCGCTTCCGAACTCCACACCCTTGATGCCTCCAATTGAGAAGATCGCATTTGCGAGTGCGCCTTCCAGCGAGCCGAACCAGGGTTCACCTACTCCCGCAGGCAGTCCGCACACCGCTGTTTGAATTGTGCCGCCCACTGAGTCTCCGTCTGCCTTGGCTTCGAGGATGCGGGCTTCCATTGCCTCACGTACGTTGCTGATTACTGGGAAGTCCAGTGCCGCCACTTTCCGGATCTGGGAGGCGGTGAGTTCAGGATCTATACCATCGAAGGGGAGGTCTTGAATGCCTGCGCAGCTGAGTATATGGGTGCCGACGGTGATGCCTTTGGCCTGCAGGGCCTGCAGGGCGATGGCACCTGCCGCTACTATGCCTGCCGTGATGCGTCCGCTGAAGTGGCCTCCGCCGCGCCAGTCTTCGCAGCCGTCGTATTTAATGTGTGCGGTGTAGTCTGCATGCGAGGGGCGCGCGAGGGTATGTGTGGCGGCGTAATCGGCGCTGAGTATGTTCTCGTTGGGGATAAGGATGGTGATGGGGGCCCCAGTGGTTTTGCCGTTGAAAACTCCTGAGAGGATGCGGTAGTTGTCTGCTTCTCTACGGGCGGTATCCGTGGGACCTTGGGGGCGGCGTTTTCGGAGTTGCTCCGCCATGAATGATTCATCTACCGGGAGGCCGGGGGCCATGCCGTCCAGCACGGCGACTATAGCTTCACCATGGGATTCTCCCGCGAGAGTCAGGATCACACTTGTTCCTATGCTGTTTTTCATTTCTTTCTTGCCTGGATTATGGTTCTCAGTTCTTCCGGGCCTGCTTCTTCAAATCGGAAGCTGCCTATTTCATCTAGCTTTACCAACTTTATCTTGCCGCCTTTCATTTTCTTGTCGTGGAGTGCGTACTTAATCAGCTCGTCCACTCCGCAGTTGTCTTCCGTCGGCAGTCCGTACTTCACCAGCAGCGCTTTCAGCCGATCCCTGGCCTCTCCTTCGCTCATGTACAACATCCCGATCGCCACGGCCTCGCCGTGGTAGTATCCGGGTGTGATTTTGCTCTTTTTGCACCCGGAATCCGCCGCCACGCCCTCCAGGGGATTCAGGAGGCCTTCATGGCCGACAGAGGGGTTCAAGGGGTTCCTCCCCCTTGTCCCCTGGGGGTGCAGGGGGATAGTAGTCGTCAGACGATTGGCCATGCCCTCCAGGGCATGGCCAACAGTGTGACCGAAATTAAGAACCGCTCTTATTCCGCATTCTTGCGGATCGGCCTCTACGACGGCAATCTTGATGCGGAGGGCTGCGGCAAGTATTACTTCCATGATGGGTCGCAATGAGTCGGCCGTCTCCAGAAGGCGGAAAAACTCGGCATCACAGGTGGCCGCCATCTTGATGATTTCCGCCATCCCCTCGGAAAAGAGCCGGGGAGACAGTGTATCCAGTGTTTCCGGGTCGATAAGCACCCCGGAAGGTTGCCGGAACGCACCCACTATGTTCTTGACACCGTTCAGGTTGACCCCTGTCTTGCCGCCTACGGAAGAATCTGCCTGCGAGAGCAGGGTGGTTGGCACGTTGTACCAATTAATGCCTCTCATATAGCAGGCAGCAGCGAATCCGGCAGTGTCTCCGATAACGCCGCCACCTACGGCAATCACTGCGTCGCCACGAGTGAAACCATGCTCCAGCAGAGCCGTAAGGATCAGCTTCACAGACTCAAGTGTCTTGTTCGCCTCTCCCTCCGGAATCGTCAGCAAATGACCCTCGGGACATTGCGCCAGCACTGCGGCCGCATACTGCTCAGGCACCTCCTCTCCGGTGACTACCAACACCTTGCGCCGCAAGTCGAAAAACTCGCCTGCCCGAGAAAGAATCCCCCTGGCTATAATAATGTCGTAGGAGTCGGAGCCTTGCCGGTAGTGCAGTGTCATAAGCAAAGACTGTTGTAGGAGCCAACCATCTTCAGACGGTCGCAAACCGTCTGGAGCTGCCTCAGGAGGTCACGCCCGTTTTCCGTATCTACACTGCCCTCGAGTTCGGCAAAAAAGTAATGGTTCCATAGCGGTCCGGCTACTGGACGGCTGTGAAGGCTGCTCATGTTGAAACTGTGCGAACCAATGATGTTCAGAATCTTTGCCAGGGCGCCGGCCTCGTTGCGAACGGTAAACACCAGGATAAAATGCTCGCCGCCGCTGCCTGGCATGGAAGTCTTGTTGAGAGCACGGGAGAACACGGCAAAGCGGGTAGTGTTGGCAACCTGGGAGTTGATGTTCGGGGCCAGAATCTCAAGTCCGTAGAGCTCGGCGGTTTCGCGGGAAGCAATGGCTCCCAGAGTCTTGTCGCCGGCTCTGGCAACCTGTTGCGCCGCAATGGCGGTATTGGCGAATTCTTGCGCTTCCAGGCCCCTGTCAGTAATGAACTTGGCACACTGGGCGAGGGCCTGTGGATGACTCAGCACTGTCTTTATGTCTGACGGGACGGAACCCTTGATGCCCAGAAGATTCTGCGATACATCCAGTTCCAGCATCAGGTTGATGTAGAGACTGCCGCTGAAGCACAGGTCCATGACTCCGCCCACGTCTCCGGCAAAACTGTTCTCTACGGGAAGAATGGCTATGTCTGCGTCCCCGTTCTCACAGGCATGGTAGGCACTTTCGAAATCGGGAAACGGCACAGGGGAGGCCTCGGGGAAAGCTTTGCCTGCAGCAATGTGGGCAAAGGCTCCGGGCACTCCGCAATAAGCTATGCGCATGCCGTTCATCAGACGCCCCTGGAAGGCCTTGGAAATCTTCATCATATCCCGGAGGAACAAGACGTAGTACTCGCGTACCGAGGGATCGGATATGTTGCCAAGGTTGTTGGCGATAACACGCTCCTCCTGCCTTGCGTCCAGAATGGGAAGCCCGTTGCCCTTCTTGTAGTCCAAAACCTTGCTTACCAGCCTCATTCTTTCTTCGAACAGGGCGGCAATATCCTTATCGACTGAGGCAATACCCAGCCGCGCTTCTTCCAATTCGTTCATAGATAAATGCTTACTGCTCTGGCTCGAACATGTCTTTTCCTACTCCGCAGATGGGGCAGACATAGTCGTCGGGAAGTTGGTCGAACTTTACTCCTTCTGCTTCCTCGTCGTGAACGTAACCGCAAACTGTGCAAATGTACTTCATAATCGTATGTGTGTTAACTTACAAATATACAAAATTATTTGTTAAGAGCGTCGGCGCTGGCAATGAAGCGGGCAATTTCTTCGTCTGAGACGTGATAGTTCTGCATCTCGCCGGAGAAGTACTTGTCGTAAGAAGCCATATCAACTAAGCCGTGACCGGAGAGACAGAAGAGGATGTTCTTAGCCTCTCCCGTTTCCTTGCATTTCAGGGCCTCCTTGATAGTGGCGGCAATGGCATGGCAGCTCTCCGGTGCGGGTATGATACCCTCCGAGCGAGCGAAAAGCACTCCCGCGCTGAAGGATTCAAGTTGCTCAATGTCAACGGCTTCCATATATCCGTCCTTCATTAGCTGAGAAAGCACCACTCCGGCACCGTGGTAACGTAATCCGCCTGCGTGGATGGAGGCAGGTTTGAAGTCATGTCCGAGGGTAAACATGGGGAGAAGGGGAGTCATGCCGGCTTCATCGCCGTAGTCGTACTCGAATTTACCCCTGGTGAGTTTAGGACAGGAGAAAGGTTCGGCTGCGATGAACCGTGTTTTCCTGCCTTCCTGGATGGTGTGACGCATGAAAGGCAGGGCAAGGCCGCAGAAATTGGAACCGCCGCCGAAGCAGGCAATCACTATGTCGGGATACTCTCCGGCCAGTTCCATCTGCTTCTCTGCCTCCAGACCAATGACTGTCTGGTGAAGGCATACGTGATTCAGAACTGAGCCGAGGGCATATTTGCAGTTGGGCGTAGTGAGAGCGAGTTCTATTGCCTCGGATATGGCGCAACCCAGGGAGCCCCGGTCGTTGGGGTTGCGGGTAAGGATATCCTTGCCGGCTCGGGTACTCATTGAAGGAGACGGCGTTACGGCAGCTCCGAAGGCCTGCATGATACTGCGGCGGAAAGGCTTCTGTTCGTAGCTTACCTTAACCATATATACGGCACAGTCTATGCCGAACTTTTTTGTTGCATAGCTCAGGGCACCTCCCCATTGACCGGCACCGGTCTCTGTTGTAAGGTTGGTTATACCTTCCTGCTTGGCATAGTAGGCCTGAGCAATGGCGGAGTTAAGTTTGTGGCTTCCGGCAGGGGAGACACTCTCGTTCTTGAAATAGATGTGCGCAGGAGTTCCGAGGGCTTCTTCAAACTCATAAGCGCGTACCAGAGGGGTGCAGCGGTAGGCAGCATATTGCTCGCGCACGGCCTCCGGAATAGGAATCCATTCATCTGTCTGATTCAGCTCCTGATCGGCGCAGGCCTTGTTGAAAAGAGGGTAGAGGTCCTCGCTCTTCAGTGGCTCGTGAGTGGCCGGGTTGAGGAATGGCAGGGGCTTGTTTGGCATCACCGCCTGGATGTTGAAGTAATGGGTTGGAATCTCGGATTCCGGAAGCATAAATTTCTTCTGTCTCATGATACTGTATATTTAATTGCTTGTAAATCAAAAAAAAGAAGCCGTCCGCAACCGGACAGCCTCTTGTATCTCAATGCAGGCGCTTCGCCTGACTTGTGTACGCAACTATAGAGCCTGACCGGAGATATCGCTCAGACGCCACCAATAAAAGTTGTTGTTCTTCTTACACATTCTTTGGCAAATATAGAAAGAATTATGAAAAAACAATAGCGCTTGCACATTTTTTTCGTAACTTAGGGGTGAATTTCAAAATTTTAATAGTATGTCAGTTTCCAGGAAACTTTGGTCCAGGACCGCCGACGGCAAGGCAATTTACCGATACACAATAACTAACGATTCAGGCGCATCAGTCGTGCTTAGTAATTACGGCGCGGCGATAGTGTCCGTAAACGTGCCGGACAAGGAGGGCAGACTCGGAGACGTAGTGCTCGGATACGGCAAGGCCGAGAATTATTTTCATGACGGGCCCTGCTTCGGCAAGTGCCCGGGGCGTTTTGCCAACCGAATCGCGAAAGGCCGCTTCACCCTGAACGGCAAGATTTACGAGCTGCCCGTGAACAATGGTCCCAACCATCTTCACGGCGGCCCCGACGGCTTCCAGAACCAGGTTTGGGAATCCCGTAAGAGGCGTGGCTCCGTTGAGTTCAAATATGTCTCTGCGGACGGAGAGATGGGTTATCCGGGAAAGCTTGTGGTAGTAGCCCATTATGAGTGGAGCGAGGATAATGTGCTGAGGCTCACTTTTACAGCCAAGGCAGATGCTCCCACAGTGATCAACCTTACCAATCACGCCTATTTCAATTTGGACTGCAAGGGCAGCGTGCTGAACCACAGGCTAAGGCTCAACGCTTCCGAGTATCTCCCTACGGACGAGACACTTATTCCTTTGGGCGAATCGGAACCCGCAGCCGGCACCCCTATGGATTTCCAGAACTTCAAGCGACTCGGCAAGGATATTCGTAAGGATTTTCCCGCTCTCCGCATTGGTAAGGGATACGATGCCTGCTGGCTGATAGACGGTTATATGAAAGGCCAGCTCCAGGAAGCCGCAGTGCTCAAGGCTGCCCGCAGCGGTCGCGTGCTCAGGGTAATCACTACCCAGCCAGGCGTGCAGATTTATACCGGAAACTGGCTCGGCGGCTGTCCTAAAGGTAAGCGTGGCCGTATATACCACGACTACGACGGTGTGGCCATCGAGTGCCAGCATTATCCCGACAGTCCCAATCATCCCGAGTATCCTCCAGTGATCCTCAAGCCCGGTAAACTCTTCCATGAAGCAATTATTTTCGAATTCGCAGTTCAGAAGTAAATGTATTCCTTTTTAATCAGTATAGTGGCCCTTTTTGCGGGCTATTTTATCTACGGCAAGCTAGTTGAGAGAATATTCAAGCCGGATCCGGCACGGCTTACACCGGCCGTGGAGAAAGCTGACGGGGTGGATTTCGTGCCTATGCCCACATGGAAGGTCTTCATGATCCAGTTCCTGAACATAGCTGGCACGGGACCAATTTTCGGCGCAATCATGGGTGCCAAATTCGGCCCCTCCTGCTATCTTTGGATTGTGCTTGGCAGCATCCTTGCAGGTGGCGTTCATGACTATTTCTCCGGTATGATTTCCATGCGTAACGGGGGAGCGACTTTGCCTGAACTCGTGGGGAACGAGCTCAACAAAGGCAGCCGTATCGTCATTCTGGTGTTCACCACCATAGTGCTTCTGATGGTAGGCACGGTGTTCGTTTACAGCCCCGCCCTCATTCTGGGAGACATTGCAGGAGACGGATCTACGGGTTCCATTCTTCTATGGACTGCCATAATACTCGTGTATTACATCGTCGCCACGCTTTTGCCTGTAGATAAGATTATTGGCAAAATTTACCCGATCTTCGCCTTCGCCCTGCTGTTCATGGCGGCTTCCCTAATGGTGTGCCTCTTTATCCACTGGCCTGCCATACCCGAGCTTTGGGACGGCCTGGGCAACAGGGCTCCCAGCGTAGGAGTAACCGGCCAGAGTATTTTTCCCTGCCTCTTTATCACAGTGGCTTGCGGCGCAATAAGCGGCTTCCACGGCACCCAGAGCCCCATTATGGCAAGGTGTCTCAAGAACGAAAAGATGGGACGTCCTATCTTCTACGGCGCCATGATAGTAGAGGGTATCGTCGCTCTCATCTGGGCGGCCGTGAGCTCATGGTTCTTCTTCGACGGTGGAATGGAGGCCTGTGGCCTTACCAAAGCGTCTGCTCCTCAGGTGGTTACCGCAGTCAGCAAGCACTGGCTAGGCATCCTTGGAAGCATACTCGCCATCCTCGGCGTCGTAGCGGCTCCCATCACTTCCGGAGATACGGCTCTTCGCGGCGCCCGTCTCAATATCGCAGATTTCCTTCACCTGAAGCAGGACAAGATAGGCAAACGCCTGCTGGTGAGCGTACCCATTTTCGTCGGAGTAGGCCTGCTGCTTCTGTTTGACGTGAAGTACGAAGACGGCTTCAATATTATATGGCGCTACTTCGGCCTGTCCAACCAAATGCTCGCGACCTTCATGCTCGGCACCGCCACCGCCTATCTGGTGCATAAGAATCCCGGCGGCTACCAGTACCTCATCACCGGCATACCGGCCATCTTCATGTTCAGTGTCTGCATGACCTTCTTTTGCGTGGATTCTACCTGCCTGCACCTGCCGGCGCTGTGGACTCCTTGCTTCGGCGTCATGTGGGCGATAGCCGGAATAATCCACCTTGGTGCTTTCCTCCAGAAGGTACGGCATAATTCGTACGAGGGGCGCAGATACAATAAACAGTAAAAATGAAACGATTCGACATCCCTCTCCGCTGCTCCAGCGCCCGCGTGCGTGAGACGGCGCTGGCCTCCGACGGCGAATTTACCCTTATCTATACCCGCCCCACCGAGCTTTCGTGGGTGCAGTTCGGCCTCGAACGTCTGGTTCAGGTTGCCATCGATTCAGGTGCAGTGATGGCTTATTCGGACCACTTCAACGGTGGCGATCCCGCTCCGGTAATCGATTATCAGCCTGGCTCGCTGAGGGACGATTTCGACTTCGGCGGAGTGCAGTTGTGGCGCACTTCCGCTCTCAAGGAAGCTGCAGCTGCGATGGACAAGGACTACGAGTATGCAGGCCTCTATGACCTTCGCCTGAGAGCTTCCCAGCTGGGTCCCCTGGTACACGTCAACGAATTTCTTTACTATGAGATAGAGACAGACAACAGGGCTTCCGGGGAGAAGCAGTTCGATTATGTTGACCCCCGTAACAGGGCGGTGCAGGTAGAGATGGAACGTGCCTGCACGGCGCACTTGAAGCGCATCGGAGGCTGGCTGGCTCCGGTATTCAAGGAAGTCGATTTGAGCGCAGGGGAGTTCCCTGTGGAGGCGAGCGTGGTGATTCCGTGCCGCAATCGCGCCCGCACGATAGGGGATGCAATACGTTCAGCGCTAAGTCAGAAGACAGACTTCCCCTATAACGTGATAGTAGTGGACGATAACAGTACCGACGGCACTGTGGAAGTCATCCGCTCTTTTGAGGATGATTCCAAGCTGGTATATATCGCCCAGGACAAGACTTACCATGCTATTGGCGGCAACTGGAACGCCGCCCTCCATCATCCGCAATGCGGCCGCTTCGCCCTGCAGCTGGATTCTGACGATATGTATTCCGACGAACATACAGTGCAGCGCTTCGTGGACGCTTTCCGGGAGCAGGGATGCGCTATGGTTGTAGGAACTTACAGAATTACTGATTTCGAGCTCAACGAAATTCCGCCGGGAGTGATAGACCATCGTGAGTGGACACCCGATAACGGACGCAACAACGCCTTGCGTATCAATGGTCTGGGTGCACCGCGAGGCTTCTGGACCCCGCTCCTTCGTGAGCTCAACTTCCCTGTGACAAAGTACGGCGAAGACTATGCAGTGGGACTGTGCGTGAGCAGGGAATACCGCATTGGCCGCATCTACGACGTGATGTATAATTGCCGCCGCTGGGGAGGAAATTCGGATGCTGCCCTGGACGTCGAGGCCGTGAACAGAAACAACCTCTACAAAGACCGCCTGCGCACCTGGGAGCTGGAAGCGAGGATAGCGAGGAACAGAGGTGAATAATCGGACAGTTCTGGACGCATAATAACACTGAAATCTGATGAGAAGAGTACAAATCCTTGTCCTGGCTGCCTTGATGGCGGCATTCCTGCCTGTGCAGGCAAAGAAGAAACCGCAGAAGTTTATCCATGAGACCGTGCAGCTGCCGGCAGTTGCTCCCCGGGTGATTCCGGTAGAAACAGCCCGGACCCAGCTGATTCTTCAGGTGGACGGGAAGGGGACAGTGAGAACCATTCACTATGGTGCCAAGGTCGGAAATCCTGAGCAGTTTCTTGACTTCCGCTTCGGCGGTCAGCACAACTACGAGGACCCTTCCGCGTATCCGGCCGTTGGCGGAAGGTACAACGGTTATGACGCCCTTCATGTCGAATACGCTGACGGTTCCCAGAATACTGAGCTTTATTTTGTGTCGTCAGACACTCATCCTCATGATGGAATTATCAGCACGGTCCTGCATCTGAAGGACTATGTAACCGCCCTCGAAGTGGACCTGGTATATGATGCACATCAGGCTGAAGATGTGATACTTATGCATAGCGTAATACGGAACTCGGGAAAGAAATCCGTTACTCTCCGCAATTATGCTTCCGCCTCTTTGAACCTTGTGGCCGACGATTATCTGCTGACCCATTTTTACGGCGGCTGGGCCACTGAGATGCAGATAGACCAGGAACTGCTTACCCACGATACCAAGGTGCTCGAGTCCCGTCGCGGCACTCAGACCACCCAGGACTGCAATCCCTCGTTCCTGCTGACTTTGGGCAAGTCCTTCAACGAATCATCGGGAGAAGTTGTAGCGGGCGCTCTTGCCTGGTCAGGTAATTATCGCATCAGCTTCCAGGTCGGGCAGAGCGACAGGCTAAATATCATCTCCGGCATCAACCCCTTCGCTTCCGCCTATCCGCTGGCGGCTGGAGCAGAGTTCGAGACTCCGGAAATGATTTATACCTGGAGCTGCGAGGGCGCCGGCGGAGCATCCCGCAACATGCACCGCTGGGCCCGCAAATACGGCGTATGGAACGGCGGTAAGGTGAACCCTACGCTGCTCAACAGCTGGGAAGGGGCTTACTTCACGTTCTCCACAGAAACACTTCTGCGCATGATAGACGATGCCGCCGCAATGGGGCTGGAGATGTTCGTTCTGGACGACGGATGGTTCGGCCTGGAGCACCCGCGAAACAGCGACAGGGCCGGCCTGGGGGACTGGGAAGTAAATACCAACAAGATTCCGGAGGGCATAGATTACGTGGCCTCTTATGCTCATTCCAAGGGACTCAAATTCGGTATATGGATTGAGTCTGAGATGGTCAATCCGGATTCCAACCTTGCCCGCGAGCATCCTGACTGGATAGTCCAGAGTCCAGGGCGCGAAATCCATCAGTCCCGCAACCAGTGGATACTGGACCTTTCCAACCCGGCGGTGCAGGACTTCGTGTTCGGCGTTTTCGATCGTACCGTTTCCCTTTCGCCCGATATCGACTATATTAAGTGGGACAGCAACCGCCGCATCATGTCTTTCGGCAGCCCTTATCTGGGGACGGAGCAGGACCGCTTCTTTGTGGAATACATTCAGGGCTACTATAATGTGTGCCGCCGCATGAGGGAGAAGTATCCTAAGCTCATAGTTCAGTGCTGTTCGGCCGGCGGCAGCCGCGTGGATTACGGCTCCATGCGCTGGTTCAACGAAGTGTGGCCCAGTGACAACTCAGACGCCATTTCCCGTGCTCGTATCCAGTGGGGAACGTCGCTTATTTATCCTTCCTGCATCATGGCGGCTCATGTGTCGGCGGTGCCAAATCACCAGACGGCAAACGTTACCCCGCTCAAGTTCAGATTCGACGTCGCTTCTTCCGGCAGGCTCGGCATGGAACTGCAGCCCAAGAGCCTTAGCCCTGAGGAGAGGGCGCTCGCAGACAGATGCATACGCTCGTACAAGCAGTATCGCGACCTTGTGTTCAGCGGCGACCTGTATCGTCTTGCATCACCCTATGACGGCGATTATTATGCACTTATGTATGTGGCTCAGGATAAGCGCAGGGCGGTTGTATTTACCTATTGCCTGCGTTTTCAGAATCACTCCATTGGCTCTCATATCTTCCGCCTTCAGGGACTTGACCCTTCCATGAAGTATAAGGTTACCGAGCAGAATGTGGACAGTAGCTGCTGGTGGGGAGACGGTCAGAGTTTTGACGGTGCATTCCTCTCACAGGGAGGCTTCAATCCTTCTTTCCGAGAGGCCAACACCAGCGCCGTTTTCGTGCTGGAGGCTTTATAAGCGGCTATTTAAGAGAGTGGCGGCGTTCATCGTTGCTGACTCCGCCTATGTCTTCCGGCTGCGCCGACAAGCCTTAAAACGCCCGGCCCTTGAGGAATTCGTCGATGCGGTCCTGCCATGTGTAGGAGCCCGTACCGGGGGATGCATGGCGCTGGAAGCAGTGGTGTCTTGTGGCAAAGGTGTGAAGCTCGCAGTCTATCCCAATGGCACGCATCTTTTCCCACACGGCAACCGAGTTCATGGAGGAATAAACGTCTGCATCTCCGTGGAGAAGGAGTAGAGGGGCGGTATCCTTGTCGAAGATGAATTCAGGGGCGATAAAGAGCCCGTCATCGTTGCCGCCGCTGGTATTCCTTCCATCGAAGCCGTCAGAAAGGACGTATGCAGGATAGAGCCCTATGCCCCATTGGACATTGCAGGGAATATCGTCAGTCTTGTCAATCTTGCGGTATGCGCGATGATGTGAAGATGTGGTTCCCATTAGGGTAAGGTGTCCGCCGGCGGAACCGCCCATTATGCCGATACGGTCCGGGTCCAGACCGCGTGCGGCGGCCTCTGAACGCACGATGCGTATGGCCCTCTGCAGGTCCTGCCATGCCGTAAGGTGTTTGGAGATACCCTCGGGGCGGGGAGTCCGGTATTTAAGGGAGACTACAGTCATGCCTTTGGCATTGAGATAGCGGCGGGTTGGGGCGACCTCGAAGCCGTCCGGATTGTTTTTGGAGTAGCCGCCACCGCTATAAATTATTTGTATGGCGGTGGTTTTCAGTTCTTTGGGAATATGCCACTCGATGTAGGGAGTGCATTGTGACTCCTGGAAATCGGGTGTCTTGCCCTCCGGCCAGATGTCTTCACGTATGACGGTGGTCCGGTCTGCATCGGAAGCGAATCGCTCCATCAGGTCTTCTTCTGCCCCCACAGGCCCGAGCCAGCCCATCTGGGTCATGAATTCCACTCCTCTTTCAAATCCGAAGGCCCCATGCTTTTTGCCAGGGTACAGGTGAAGTTCGGCGGGAATGCCCATACGGCGGAGCTGATGGTAAACCATGGTGGAACCGTTGGGGGAGTAGGGATCCAGATTGCCGTGATGCAGGCTCATGGGACAGGTTTTCTCGTCGAACTTGAACACCTTGCTCAGGTGTACGTCGGCACCGTAGCCCTGATATGCGGCTATAGCGCCGTCCTCTCCGTCCGAAGTGGCATAAGCAGGCGCATTGAGAATTGCCCAGTTGATGTGACAGGGGAGGTCGTCCACTGCATCTATACGCTCATAAGCCGCTGTTTGTGAACTGGTTCCAAGCAACAGTCCCAGATGACTGCCGGCAGACATGGCGATTACACCTATCTTTTCCGGATCGAATCCGCGCTTCTCCGCCTCCTGCCTTACCAGGCGTACAGCTCTCTGACCGTCTTCCCACGCGGACTGATAAATGGGAAGACCTTTAGGGCGCGGAGTACGATAGACCAGGTTGACGCACTGCACTCCAAGCTTGGTAAGCTCTTCGCCCCACATCTTCACCAGTGAAACGTCACAGGTGCGCTTATAAGAACCTCCGGAGATGAGGATCATACAGGACCCGCAGGGCTTTTCGGGGGCGGGGAGCCAGTCTATGTAAGGAATTGTATAATCCTTTGGATTGAATCCTTGGGCTTTGGAAACGTCCGTCATGGCAGCATACTGGTGCTCCTGAGGGTCGGGCATAAGGCCTTCGGGCCACAAATAAACGCGCTGGGCTTCCGAATGGAAGCATACCAGGATAAGCAGAAGTGTCAGTAACCTTTTCATGATAATCAGCGGAGAATATTACGTAATAGTGTTATTATACCGTCCATGGGAGCGCCAACGCCGTTGTGAAGTTTGCCGATGATGAATATCAGCTTAAGCGCAAAGTACAGGTAGAGAGTATGCTCTTTGCTGCGTATCACTTCTTCGTCGTCCGTCTGGTAGTAAACCGGAGCGAAGATTTCCCAGTGCTTTTTAAGGTCCTCCGGCTTAAGGTGGAAGATGTTGTCTGCACGCTCTGCAGACATGCGTTGCGCCATATAAAACAACATACACAGGTCCCATTCAGGCCTGCCGTACGAGAAATCTCCTACGTCAATCCAGAGATCCCGTTTTCCGTCCGTAATGATATTGCCGATATGAAGGTCTCCGTGGAGGCAGGTTGTGGCATCAGGAAGCTTGTCCAGAGTTGCGAGGGCCTTTGCACGTATATCCTCAGGAAGCCCTTGGAAGCGAATGGTTTCCTTGCGTACAAGGTCCTTCATGGAGGGAAGCCTGGAGGTGTCGGCCTCCAGCTGGTGCAGTTCTCTGGCAAGCTCTGCGAAGCGTATGGTGAGCGGCTCCATCATTTCCGGCTCCTCGGAGATAATGCGGGTGAATGAACGCTTGTCGGCAATCAGTTCATATTCAGCTCCGTAGCGGGTTCCGTCCGTAATCAGTCGTACTGGCTTGGGCGTAGGCAGGCCCATGTCGTACACTATTTTGTTCACATTGAATTCACGCTCTGCGGTATCGGCGCACATTCCAGGGGTGAAGAGTTTTGCCAACGTCTTCCCGTCTTTGTTGTTATATGTAAGAGCTGTCCCGCCCTCTCCGGTCTGTGTATAATCGTCAAGATTGATTAATTCGTAAGATTCCATATAAAATCTTGTGTTACACTAACAAAAATAGCGATTTTCCTTAAAAAAGCAATTTTTCTTTATTACAGACAAAAATCCTCCCGAAAAACGGTATATTTGCATCATGCCTGGGTCATTTTCTACTTTAGCTTTCATCCTTGCCTGCTTCATGGCAGGTGTCCACCCCGTCCATGGTCCCGGCGCTGAGGTCTCAGTGCCTCTCTATACCATTCACAGCGGGGAAGTTACTGTACCTCTGGCCCTGAGTTATACACCTTCCGGGAGCTGGACCTTCATTGCCGGAAGTTCACGCGAAGACGATGCAGGCAACCGGGTCGAATTTACAGACACTACCATTCAATGGCCTCAGGGCAGCATCCGCATGTGCCGGGACAGCATGGTGGTATTCGACGAATCCGGAAGCAGAATCAAGACGGTCAGCTTCGGCCGAACCCCGGACGGGAGACTGTCATTAATCAAGGAGCGTTCAAATCTCACTCATTTTTCTTATTTGCCGGATGGCATAGCGGTCAGGCGTCCCGGAAAGGGGGCTGCCGAGTACCGCTTCGACGCTTCCGACAGGGTAGTATCTGTATGCGGATTAAGTGAGAGCGGGTATTGGTTGAAGCAGGAACTACAGTATGCCGGAGATACTCTTACTGTCTGTGCATCAGATAGTTCAGGAATTGTTGAAAAGGCCGTCTTTCTGGGCTGCCCGCAGGTTTGGCGTAAGGAAGAGTATAACTCCAGGGAGGAACTCACCCGCAGCATCACTTATCTGTATGAAAACGGTCTGCCGGCGGGGGAGATTATCCAGGTGTATTGTGCAGGAGATGGCCGAATGCCTACGGTATCCAGCCGCCGGCTCAGCTATAGCCCTGGAAGCCCATACCCTGTATCGGAGTCCGTTCTGCATTCTGACGGCACTATGGAGAAGACTACATTTACTTATTCGGGTCATCGTCCCGGAGCTCTTCTTTCGGTCTCTCATTGGTCCGGCGGCGTGAAGACAGATTCTACCCGTATAGTATATTCCCGATTCCCGGGTCACGGAGGGAGGCGGATTATAAGGCCGTCGGCAGTACTTTACGGCAGAGGAGACGGCCCGCTGGATACCTGTGTGCGGTATATAACTTACGATTTCAACGGGGTTCACAGCTACAGGTCCAAGCGCAGGCATCGCTTTTTCCCGGATCCGCGTATTGTCCGTATCTACATGCCTGACCCATATCGTGCCCAGGCCGCCGAGTTGCGTGCTCATGTCCTCAGCACCGGCATGTTTTTCAAGGCCGACGAAATTGATGGCGACAGCGTCCTTTTCGACAAAGACGGGAACTTTCTCTCCAGGGTGCATTGCCCTGAAGCTCAGGTGATTATGTATCAGGGTGCCGGAGCCGGACTGCTTACGGCAAGCTTCGCCGATCCCGGCTATGACCCTGCTATGGTGGCTCACGGCTCGCGGATTATGCCCATTGAGCCTGAAGATGTAGATATTTCTATGCGCAAAACTGGAGTGTACGACCCTAAGGTGCACGGGCTGATTCCCGCCTGTTTCTTCCTGCTGAAAGCCAGTGCATACGGAGGTATACTCGACTTTGCCGTAAACGCCCGGCATCAGGTGTACAATAATGTATGGTATATTGGAAGAACGGCCGTTGAAGGATGGCTGGCGCACAATAATTTCAATTACGGCAACATGCTCTGGGGCGCATCAGCCCGGGCGACGGGCATTCCGTTCTGGGTTGCCCGTCTGGGGTCCGACTTCAGTAATTTTTTCCTCTCACCGGACAATAAATGGCGGCTGGACGACCTGGACGACATCCTTTCTATCCGTGCAGGTTACCACTACCTTGAAGAACATGTCCTGAAACTTTAAATCGGCAGTATTACAAAAACAAGCGCATCCCAGATGGCGTGGCTGACAATCAGGGCGGGGAGAGCTTTGGGGCAAAGGCGGTAGATAAAGCCCCAGACCGCTCCGGCTACAAGAGCCGCCATGATCAGCATGAAATTGAATGACCAGATATGCACAAGTGCGTACACCAGCGCTGTAATGATGAATGCCAGGTCTGGAGCTTTCCTGCCTGGCAGCAGCCTCTGTAGCGTACGCTGCACATAGCCGCGCCAGAACAGTTCCTCGGCAGGGCCTATGAGCCCCAGCAGCAGAAGTGCAATAGCCCAGGACGGAAGCCCGGTTTTCATCGCATAAACAGCATCCACACCTGGACGGGCAAAGTCAAACATCAGCGCCGCCAGTTTGTCGCCAATCCAGAATATGCCCCAGAGAGCAAAAGCGATAAGCACCCCGCCGGCTAGCTGAAGCATAGGATGCCGGACTTCAGCAAGTGATTCCCTGTCCGGGGTGAATGCCAGGCCTAATGTGGTGAGCACCAGGGCAGCACAGGACATCAGTGCCCAGAAATTAATCAGCCCGCCAGTACACGGACTGAACATGAAAAACCATAGGACAGCTGCTGTACAGACAGCAGCCGTCAGTTTCTTAAGTTCGCCGCTCATAGCCAGCGGGAAGCGAAAAGGCCGGCTGCAAGCAGGAGGGAGAATGCCATCTGGAGCTGGGAGGAACGGAAGTCGAGTCCTTTCATGCTTTCCCTGCCGTTGGTTTTATACCCGGCTGCCTGCTTGAAGTTCCGGAAGGCCTTGACGGCAGCCAGGATGCAAAGCAGGGCAAGGGGAGTCAGGAGCCCTGCGGTCACGGCCGCTCCGATGCAAATGAAGGGCAGTACCATATAAATACAATACAGTATTGCAGAGGCTTTTTCTCCCAGCAGCATTGCAAAGGTCCTGATGCCTGCAGCTCCGTCGGAGGGTATGTCGTAAGTGTTGTTTGCGTGAAGAACGGAAACGGTGATAACGCCTATCGGCAGAGACAGTACAAGGGCGTCCCAGCACCATTCTCCAGTGATGGCGTAGGCCAGACCGAGTACAGGTAGTATGCCGAATACAATGAAGATGTCAAGGTCTCCGAGGGCATGGTATTTAAGGAAAGAATACAGGGCTGTGAGGACCACTCCTATCACACCGACTATAAGTACTCCGGTACCGCTCATGCAAACTACTCCGAGTCCCAGGGCTATTCCGATAACGAATAGTATAATGCTGAGAATCAGGTATTCACGGGGCTCGAAATGCTTGAATACGAGGTTGGGGACGGCAAAAGCGTTCTCGTTATCTACGCCGCTGCGGTAGTCGAACCAGTCGCTCAACAGGTTACCTGCGGCATGCAGGGTAACCACACCTAACAGGGACATTAAAAGGATAACCCAAGGCAAAATGCCGGAAGGAACCAGTCCCTTGCCGAACAAATATGCAAATGTAACGAGAACCGGCATTGTGGATACCGGAAAAGACCAATAGCGGGTGGTTGCAACCCATTCTTTCAAACTGTGATTGCTCATGATTTCTTTACGGGATCGCAGGTGAGGCCTACTCCCAGCTTCTTGAATATCTTCCGGTCAACTTCGCTTAGCATTACCGTGGAATGCACCTGGCAGCCTTCGAACATGGGAAGGGTTTCAAGTGCCATGCGGCAGTTTTCATCCTTCATGCTAAGCATGGATAGGGCGACCAGCACTTCGTCCGTATGCAGCCGTGGATTACGTCCGTGGAGGAAGTTTATCTTGGTGCGGGCAATCGGCTCAATCATCTCCTGCGGTATGAGCTTGACATCATGGTCTATACCGGCGAGATGCTTCGCTGCATTAAGTATCAGTGCAGCGCAGGGGCCGAGGAGCGGGGAGGTGTTGGCAGCAATTATGGTTCCGTCCTGCAACTCTATGGCTGCTGACGCCACACCGGTCTCCATCTTGCGCTCGTAAGCTGCCACAGTGGTCTTGCGCCATGCTGTGGAAATTTTGGCCTGACGCATCAGCAGGGCGGTTTTATTAACCTCGCTGCCGTCGCATTTGCCGTCTGCCAGTTTGCATAACGCATCGTAATAGCGGCGTACTATTTCGTCCCGGGATGCGTCACAGCATACATCTTCGTCGCAAATGCAGAAACCTACCATGTTGACTCCCATGTCGGTAGGAGACTTGTACGGATTATCGCCGTAGATTCCCTCGAACAGGGCGTTCAGCACGGGAAATATCTCTATGTCTCGGTTGTAGTTTACCGCCGTCTTTCCGTAGGCCTCAAGATGGAACGGATCAATCATGTTGATATCGTTGAGATCGGCCGTGGCTGCCTCGTAGGCGAGGTTGACGGGGTGTTTCAGCGGCAGGTTCCATACGGGGAAAGTTTCGAACTTGGCATATCCTGCTTTGATGCCCCTTTTGTGCTCCTGGTACAGCTGACTGAGGCAAACAGCCATTTTGCCGCTGCCAGGACCTGGGGCGGTGACTACCACAAGCGGACGGGAAGTCCGGACGTAGTCGTTGCGCCCGAAGCCCTCGTCGGAGTCGATAAGGGACACGTTATTGGGATAGCCCTCAATGGTGTGATGGTAGTAAACAGTGATGCCCAGGCGCTCCAGTCGTGCCCTGTAGCTGTCGGCGCTGGCCTGGCCATTATAATGGGTGATGACCACCGCACTTACCAGCAGGCCTCGCTTGACGAACTCTTCGCGAAGGCGCAGCACGTCCATGTCGTAGGTGATACCGAGGTCGCTGCGGACTTTGTTTGCCTCAATGTCGCTGGCGCTGATTACGATTATGATTTCCGCATAGTCGGCGAGCTGCATGAGCATCTGGAGTTTGCTGTCCGGCTTAAATCCGGGTAAAACGCGGCTGGCGTGAAGGTCGTCGAACAGTTTGCCTCCGAACTCAAGATAGAGCTTGTCGCCAAACTGGGCGATACGCTCCTTGATGTGCTCCGATTGAATAATGAGATATTTCTCGTTGTCGAATCCGTATTTCATACGGACTACAAAGATACTGAAAAAATGATTATTTTTGCACGTTAATACTAAAAAAATGAAGATTGGAAAAGGAAAAGTCGTGGCCGTGAGCTACGAGCTGGAAGTTGAGGGGCAGATTGCCGACAAGGCCGGCGCCGATGCTCCTCTGGAGTATATTCATGGTACAGGAATGCTGCTGCCTAAGTTTGAGGCGGCTTTGGAAGGAAAGACGGTTGGAGACGGTTTTGAGTTTACCCTTTCTCCTGCGGATGGATACGGCGAGTACACTCCCGCCTACATGGCAAGGATTCCCATCGAGGCCTTCCAGATAGACGGAAAGGTGGCCACCGAACTGCTTCAGCCTGGACGTACTCTCCCAATGCTGAACGGCGAAGGACAGGTAGTCCGTGGTGTAATAGTGGAAGTGAGTGAAAAAGAAGTCGTTATGGACTTCAATCATCCTATGGCCGGCAAGACACTGCATTTTACCGGCAAGGTGGAGGCGCTTCGTGAGGCAAGCGAGAAGGAGCTGCGTGAAGGTCTTCACGGTGAATTCCTTCCCCCAGAGGGCGGTTGCGGTCACTGCGGTGGCGGATGTAAGAACGGCTCCTGCGAGGGGGGCTGCGATTGCGAGGGCAGCTGCAAATAGTTTATGAAGACAGCCGTCGTCATACTTAACTGGAACACGGAGCGCTATTTGCGGGCCTTCTTGCCTGCATTGCTGGCCTCCTGCCCCCGGGACGCTGAGGTGATTGTAGCCGACAGCGGCTCGACAGACGGCTCGTTGGATTATCTTACAAGGGAGTTTCCGAAACTGCGCACCATAGCTCTCGGCGATAATTATGGCTTTACGGGCGGCTACAACAGGGCATTGGCCCAAATAGAGGCGGAGTATTACTTGCTGATTAACTCTGATGTCGAGGTGGCGGCCGGCTGGCTGGAACCGATGGTGGAGTATATGGATACCCATCCTGAGTGCGGAGTGTGCGCTCCCAAACTGCACGGTCTGCTGGAATCTGCGGACGGCAGATTCGAACGCAGTTCCCGTTTTGAATACGCAGGAGCTGCCGGAGGACGTCTGGACCGATTCGGTTATCCTTTCTGCCGTGGCCGTGTGCTTCAGAGAGTGGAGGAGGACGAAGGGCAGTACGACAAGACCTCCGGCCTGCTATGGGTAAGCGGTGCCTGTATGCTCACCCGTTCGTCTTTGTGGCGCGAACTGGGTGGTTTTGATGACCGCTTCTTCGCCCACATGGAGGAGATCGACTATTGCTGGCGGGCACAGTTGAGCGGATGGACGGTGGCAGTGGTGCCGGAGAGCGTAGTATGGCATCTGGGAGGCGGTACTCTGGCTCCCAAATCTCCCTGGAAGCTGGAGCTCAACCATCGCAACAACCTCTTGCTGCTGGAGAATAATCTGGGGGCGACCATAGGCCCCGGCCGTGCCCGCCTGCGTATTGTTTTCCGGTTGATGCTGGATTGCGCATCTGCCCTCGTGTACCTTTTCAGCGGCCGTCCGGCAGACTTCCGTGCAGTCCTGCGTGCCCACAGAGGATACCTGCAGTTGCGGGGCAAGTCTGTCCCGGCGACAAAAAAAACGGCAGGGGTTAAGGGATATACGAGAATTAGCATTATCTTGCAGAGTTTTCTGCGGGGAGATGGAATATTCAGATATTTAAGACGATATGAAGATAGTCATTGAGGGTGCCGGGGAGATCGGTTCCCATCTAGCAAAAATGCTGAGGGCGGAAGCCAACGACGTCACTGTTATCGACAATGACGCTCACAGGCTCAGTGCGCTGGGCGGATACGCCGACGTGGAGACTTTCCTGGGCAACCCTTCATCCATAAATACCCTTCGCGACGCCGGGGTTGCGCGTGCAGACCTGTTTATCGCGGTCTATCCTTTTACTACTCAGGAGGTAAACATTGTGGGTGCTCTGCTGGCTAAGCAGCTGGGGGCAAGGAAAGTGATTGCGCGAATCAATGACGAGGACTATCTGGCTGCCGAGAACCGATTGTTGTTCAAGGAGTTGGGAATAGAACTTATGTTTTATCCCGAGAAGAGTGCTGCGGATGAGATTGTGAGTTCACTGAAGCATATTTCTTCTTCCGAGACTATGGATTTCGCTCACGGTAAATTGCAGATATCCGTGTTCAAGATAGATGAGGATTCGCCTATGGTTGATTTGCGTCTGGAGGAGTTTATCCAGATGATGACGCCTGAGGAGACCTCTCTTTTCCGTATTATTGCGATTTCCCGCGACGATAAGACCATTATTCCCAAGTTCGATACCAAGTTCCAGTTCGGAGACCTGTTGTTTACGGTTTCCAAGAGGGAGGGTATGAAAAGCATCATTAAGTATTTCGGCAAGGCGGACAAGACAGTGGACAGGGTGATGATTCTGGGTGGTTCTCCTCTTGCCGAGATGGTTGCACGGGCCATTGCTCCTACTATGGATGCGGTGAAGATTGTTGAGAAGGATAAGGAGCGCTGTATTGCTTTGTCCGAGCGTTTGCCGGATTCTGTGATGATAGCTAACGGGGATGGTAGTAATTCGGATTTCCTGTATGAGGAGGGGATTCGGGACTATGATGCTTTTGTTGCCTTGACAGAGAGTGACGAGAGCAATGTGCTTTCATGCGTGGTGGCGAAGAAATTTGGGGTGCCACGTACTGTGGCCGAGGTGGAGAATATCGAGTATATTCGCCTTGCCGAGGAGATGGGAGTGGATACGGTGATCAACAAGAAACTGATTACTGCCGGTAAGATATTTAAGTTTACGCTTTCCGGGAAGGCGCGATTCGTTAAGTATTTGTCGGGGAGTAATGCCGAGATTCTGGAATATACCGTGGCTCCTGGCAGTGCCGTTACTCGTAAGCCGCTGAAGGATCTTAATTTCCCGGCTAATGCGATTATTGCGGGTGTGGTGCGTGGCAGCGAGTCTTTAATTGCTGTCGGGGACACCCGGATAGAGGATTACGACCGCGTGGCTATACTCGCACTTCCTCAGACCATCAAAGAAATCGACAAGTTCTTCAAGGCCTGATCTGCGGCATTAGCTGCGTTCTGCAGCGGCATGGCCGCAGAGCCAGCGGCAGCGGAGGCGCGAAGCGACGACAGAGGGGATAGCTGCGCAGCAGCGGAAGGGGAACCTTCCCCTTTTCCCCAGGGGGTGCAGGGGGATAGTAGGCGGCGTTAGCTGCGTTCTGCAGCGGCATGGCCGCAGAGCCAGCCGGTGCAGAACGCCAGCTGAAGGTTGTATCCGCCAGTGTCGGCGTCTATGTCGAGGGCCTCGCCGCAGAAGTAGAGGCCGGGGACAAGCTTGGATTCCATGGTTTTGGGGATGACTTCGTCGGTGCTGATGCCGCCGGCGGTAATGACGGCTCGTTCCCAGCCAACGTAGCCGTCGATGTCGAAGTGCCATTCCTTCAGCCCTTTGGCGATGCTGACCAGGTTGATCCATACCTTGGTGTCGGCGCGGCCGCGGCGTTCGAGGGTGATGATTTCCGGGTGCGCAGCGGTGAATGCGGGGATGAGTTCCCAGGGCATGAGCTTGCCGAGGAGTATGCGGCAGCGCTCTTTTTCGCGAATGCGGGCGCTGCGGGGATCGCGGGCTATTTCTTCCCAGAGTTCTTTGACTCGGGTGGTGAGTTCGGTGAGGCTGACTCTCGGTTTGAGGTCGAGTTCCAGGGCGACTTTTGATCCGTTTATCAGTGATTTGACGGCTTTGCGGCTGAGCTGGAAGCCGAGCGGACCTTCGATTCCGCCGTCGGTAAAGTCGATGTCGCCGAATTCGGCTCCGGCTTCGGTGCCCTGTACCAGCAGCCTGGCACCGACGTTCTTCAGCTGTATGCCGCAGAACTTTTGCCCGAGTTCGCTGAGGGGCGTCTCGCGGGGGATATGACGGGGGAGTGATCCGTCATGCCCGACCAGATCGGGCATCTTATACCCCTTCGGCACCAGGGCCGTCAGCGACGGGAAGAGGGGAGTGACGCAGTGCCCAAGCTCCCGCGCCCAGCGCAGTCCGTCGCCGGTGGAACCGGTCCCGGGGTAACTCAGACCGCCGGTCGCAATTATAAGCCGGCCACAGTAGTGTTCGCTGCCGTCCGCCAGCCGCAGCCTGAAACCTCTCCCGTCATGCCCGGAGGGATTGCCGGTCGAGCCGGCAATGACGGAACCGGCCTGTCCCTTTCCGTCATGCCCGACCTGATCGGGCATCTCCCTCTCTATCTCCACCACCTCCGCCTCAGTCAGAATGACCACCCCGACACTATGGCAGGCGTTCACAAGGGTATCAACGACATCCGAAGCCCGATAGGACGCCGGGTAAGCCCGGTCGCCGCGCTCCACCACACTCGCCATGCCGAAGCTTTCGAACCACTCCGCCAGCTTCCCGGGAGGCAGGCTGTAGAAAGCCGAACGGAGAAATCTGGATCCGGAGCGTACGTGGGCGGAAAACTCATTCCAGCCCTTCATGTTGGTAAAGTTGCAGCGCCCCTTCCCGGTAATCATTATCTTGCGTCCCGGCCTGGGCATCTTCTCCAGCACGCAGACACGCAAATCGCGCCCCGAGTCGGCAGCACTGCGGGCCGCGGAGTATGCAGCCATGAGTCCGGAGGCTCCTCCGCCTATTACCAGAATGTCGTACTTCATATTGTTGAAAAGCTGTTTACAAATATAACTAAAGATTTCTTTGAGACTATTTATATTATATATATTTTTGCAGATTGAGCAACTAATATTATCAATATATGACATCGTTGAAAACACTATTAACCGCCAGGGTTTATCAAACCCCAGTCGCAGACGTCTGCGAGCTCATCGAAGACGTTCTCCTCTGCGATAGCACCAGTTGGACTGTCGATGATTGGGAGAACGACAGCAATCCCATCAACTTTTAAAAATCACAGGATTATGAAGACTAAATTTTTTATTCTCGGCGTCCTGGCAGCAGCTGCCACCGCTTTCATTTCCTGCGATAACAAGGAAATCGACATCAACATCGCTCCCGTCTCTGTTTCCGAGGGCGTTCCTTTCGAGATTACCCTCAACGCTCCCGATACCAAGAATGTATGTAACGATCTGGTTACTTCATGGATGGCGGGAGATGCCGCGAATGTATTCCATGCAGTAGCCGGTACCACAAATTATGTGAACGATGGTATGTTCTCGATAGAGGAGAACAATTCCAGCAAGTTCAAAGGCACACTTGCAGAAGCTCTCGATCCCACCAAGGCTTACGACTGGTATATTTTCTATCCATACGGCTCTTACATAACGACTCCTGAGAATACTGAAGGATATACGTTTGTGGCTCCGTTCATTAATGTACAGAATGTAAGCGGCAATACCGAGCATCTGATAAGGATTCCTCTAGCCGGAAAGGCCACGTCGCTTCCGGGTGAAATGGAAGTCAGTGCGTCGATGAAGCATATGACCTCCATTTTCAAAGTGGTTGTCAACAATAATTCCGGTGCCGTGCTGCCTGTCAAGACAGTCGCATTCAAGGCTCCTGTCAAGGTGGTCGGCAATTATTGCATCAATTTCGTCGACCCTCAGAATCCCACGTACAGTATTCCCGAGAATGTTACAAGCCAAAGCGACAGCGTTACCGTGAGAACCGAGTTGGCTATCAATAACGGATCCCAGGCAACATTCTATTTTGCCACAAAGCCCTATACCGCCGAGGCAAATGCCAAGATGATGCTCTACGTAAACGATTTTCTCAAGACAAACATCCTTTCTGCTGAAAGAGTGTTCAGTCCCGGGAAGATTTACACCTTGAACTTCAACTACACCCAGCCTCAGCCCATGGCCAGCCTTCCCTTCCAGTTCAGCGGCGGCACTTCCGATGCAGCTCATGGCAAGGCAGATCTCATGGCCATGACCGGCGTTACCGCATCCGGACTTGGTTCCGACTATTCGGCATCCAGTGCTCCTTTCATTATTAAACTGGATACTAATGGAGACTATATCCAGGTGCGTTATAACGAACCGGCCGATTATGCGCAACTGCAAGTGAAGATCAATGGCACTAATAACGCCTCGTCATCTATTAGGATGTCCGGCTCTGCAGACGGCATCAACTTCACCGATATTCAGACATTCAATTTTGCGGCTTCCAACGGCACTACTATGGAGGCTTTATCTACCAATGCAATAAACACATCATACAGATTCCTGCGCTTTACTTTCACCAAAGGTAGCGGAAACAATCTCGGACTGGGATTCCTTGCAATATGGAAGCCCTCTACCGATCCCGTGCTGTCCGTAAAGGATGTCAACGATTTCTCTCCTGTGGGTGGCAATGGCAACACTACTTATTCCGTGAAGAATTTCTCCGATGACGTCAAGGTCGACAGTTTTACCGGTTGTGTTACTGCCGCAAGCGCTTCTGCCGGCAATGTGAGCTTTACACTCGCTCCGAATTACAGCTATCAGAAGGCGACAGGTACTATAGTTCTGAAATCTGCCTCCAAGGCGGTAAGCGCTACCATCAACGTTTCCCAGCTCGGCTCTAATCTTATGATTGATAATAAGACGACCAAGACGCAGGAGATTCTCATTCCTTACGACAAGACATCAATCACTGCCTCCGTGCTTTCTGATTACTTCGGATGGAGCGCCGAGGTTACTCCTGCCGAGTCCATGAATCTGTCTCTCAGCCCAACTTCCGGTTCCGCCAGTCTTGAGGCCGGGTCTGTAACCATATCTTCCACCACAGCGGGTGCCGCAGATGTCTTGACGCTGGGAACCATAGTATTCAAGCGTATAGACGAGGATACCCAGACTCGTACGGTGACTGTGAAGAAGGATGCCGCTCCTTCCGGTAATTACTATACCAAGGTTACTTCCATCACTTCCGGCGGCAAGTATCTGCTGGTAAGTGAGTACGGTGAAACAAAGTATATCTGCAGCGGACTTATTGTAAGCAATGCTCTGCCTCTTGTTAAACCTGATATTTCAAGCAATAAGATTGCATCCAACACTACTGTTGATACTTATGCTGTAACTATTACTTCAGTCTCCGGAGGTTACACTATTGTAAACTCTGACGGAAAGTATTTTGTGCTTTCAAGTGATTTAAAGAGTGTTACTTTAGGAACCTCGGCCCCTGCCACGCCATGGACCCTTACCAAGCATACAGACAACTCCTTCATTTTTGTGAACGCTGAAAAAAATGGGGCCAATGATGGGTCTACCAGATCAATTTTCATCGGTAATTCCGGCAAATCCTGTAAGTATTATGCCAGCACCAACTTTGGAAAGACCAACTACGCTACTACTTACCTCACTCTTTACAAGTACCAATAGAAAACCAATAACAATCTAACCTTGAAAATATGGCTTACCAGAAAGTAACTACAACTTCCTACGGCGGTCGTCTCAAGAATGCTTTGAGCGGGGTTGGAATGGGATTCGTGATGTTGATAGCGGGTACGGTACTCCTCTTTTGGAATGAGGGCCGTACCGTGAAGACCACACGTATGCTCAAAGAGGCCCGGGGGGTCTGCGTTGATCTTCCCGATATCGGCACGGTCGATCCCTCATTCAACGGCAAAATGATTCACGCCAGCGGCTTTGCCAACACCGAGGATGTCCTTACTGACGGACAGTTCGGCATCAGCCTCAATGCCATAAAGATCATCCGCAGCTCCGAGTACTATCAGTGGGTGGAGAAAGAGCATAGCGAGACCCGGGACAAGGTAGGCGGCGGTCAGGAGACCATCACTACATACACCTACAGCAAGGAGTGGGTGAGCAATCCTGTCAATTCCTCCAATTTCGAGGATCCCGAATACCGGGGAATCGACAACGATGTCCTCCTCAATGTCGATGACAAGACCTGGATGGCTGAGAACGTCAGTTTCGGTGCGTACTCTTTCCCTTCAATCCTTACCGACCAGATGAACAACAGCGTTCCGCTGAATGTCGAGCTGGCACCTGAGGTGCTTGCAGGTTTCGAAAAGGACTTCCACCGCACTTATAATGTTGCGGCGAGTGAGACATTTATGCATCCTGCGGGAAATATCCTTTATGTCGGAACCAATCCCAACAGCCCAAGGATTGGTGATGTCCGCGTTACCTACAAGAAGGTGATGCCCGCAAATGTCTCCATACTCGCGAAGGTCAACGGCAGTACTTTCGAGAGGTACACTGCCAAGAACGGCTACGGTCTTATCACTCTTACCGACGGCACCGTAAGCATGGACGAAATGTTCGCCCAGGAGCACGCTTCCAACAAGACTACTGGATGGATTCTGCGCCTGATAGGTCTCCTGCTGGTAATCTTTGGCTTCAAGAACATTTTCAATATCATTACCGCCATCCTCAAGGTGCTCCCGTTCCTCGGCAACATCGCCAACCTCGGAGTCGGCCTTGTCGCCGCGGTGCTTGGCCTCGCCTGGTTTTTGGTGGTGGTGGCTGTTGCATGGCTGTTCTACCGTCCGGTTCTCGGAGTCCTTCTACTTGTGGCCGCCGGAGCTCTCATTTGGTTCCTTGGTAAGAAGAGCAAGGAGAGGGCCGGTCTCCAGGCGGCTTCTTCTCCTGCTGCAGTTCCGGCTGAACCAGCCGCTCCCGCTGAACCGGCTGCGCCGGCCTCCGAGGCATAATGCTATTTGTGGTTGCCAAAAATTGTTTGTATATTTGCAACCCGCTGCAGGATTAGCACATCGGTAGTGCATTGGCTTCCCAAGCCAAGGAGGAGGGTTCGACTCCCTTATCCTGCTCGAAAGTCCGGTTTAGGCCGGACTTTTTCGTATCCAGGCTATCAGCTTCTTCCGTTCTTCCGCCTGGAACCCAAGCAGCCATATCATAAGGCCTGTTATTACAAGTGTGAACAGGAATCCGGCAAGGTGCCCCCAGTTGGACGTCCATGTGATAAACTGGTAGAAATACAGATAAACCAGCATCACGGCGGCTGCCAGCAGGGGCCTGGAATAGGCATGCCGGACGAAAGACCATACGTCGAAACGGAACTGGGCCCTCAGCAGGATGAATTGTATCACGCGGTTAAGAAAGTCTGCAGCGATAAAGCAGACCAGTATGGACCATGCAGGCGCGCCGTTCTTGAAAAGAATATATCCGGCGGGCAGGCACAACAGGTACAGTACCGATATTTCTATCTTGTACCATTTGATGCGGCCGAAAGCGTTGATGAGCTGGACAAGTCCGGCAGAGGTAGATGCGACAGCCGCTATGAGCAAAGTCCAGCGGGCCATCTGAACTGTTTCCGGAGGCATATTGCTGCCCAGCCACAAGCGCATCAGGAAATCCAGCTCGCTCCATAGCGGGAAAAAGAGCAGCAGGAAAAGCAGCAGGCAGATACGGCATGCCCTGCGAGCCAGCCGCACGGCCTCTCCAGCGTTCCCCGCCCCCACGTTCCGGGTAATCTGAGGTGCCGATGCCGTATCAAAGTTGTTGACGAACTGGTTTACGTAGTTCTGAAGGGTGAATGCGTAGAAATATGCTGCGTTGGTGGTGGTGCTGAAGAAGGCGTTGATAAGCATATTGGAGCCCTGCGAGCGGGCAATCAGGGAAGTGGAGTGCAGCAGGTTGTAGTTGCTGAAAACCAGCACGTTCTTATAAGCTGATCTTTCCTTCACGAAGCTCCAGCGCACTATCTCCGGCCAGCAGCGGGTGCTCAGCAGGTGATATACCACGAAGGAAATCAGGGTAGTGACGCTCATCATAACGGCGTAAATCCTCAGTCCGTATGGATTGTCCCTGAAGACGAACAGCAGCGCCACCAGCACAAGTTTCAAAATGGTGTTGCAAATGTCCACCATAGCAGTGGTCCCGAAGCGTTCGTGTACGGTGAAAAGGCTTTGGAACGGCACGTTTGCTATGCCCAGGCACGCAGCTACAGTCGAGACATGGAATACGAACTGCGCATCGGCCCCCTTTCCTGGAGGGACGTTCAGTTTATAATGAATGTACCAAAGGCCTATGGTCTCCAGCAATACGAAAAGCAGTGCGGCACCCCAAAGATGTATGGTGTGGCAGATGTTGAACATCCTGTTTGGATTGCCGGGCACCTTTCCCATCTCTATGTTCATGAAGCGGACCGTCGTGGCTGTGAGTGCCCCAGTTATTACGCCGACGAGGGCTACGGTGCTGCCCACTGCACTGTAGATGCCCACGTCGGATGCCCCCAGAGCCTGGAGGACAAGTCTGCTGGTAATAAGTCCGACGATAATGGTTACAGCCATCCTCACGTAGATGATGCCTGTATTCTTTGCTATCCTTATGTCAGACTGTAACGGCATTAGTGCTTGAAAAGATGATAAAACCCTACCAGCTTCCGTCGGAAATACTTCCACGCGACATAGCACAGGATAGGAAGGGCATATCTGGGGAAGTGAGGGACGATTTCAGAGAAATAGTAACGCAGAAACTCCCGGGGCCAGTCCAGAAAAAAGGAAAAGGAGTATTTCCTGGGGATAAGGTCTATGCGAATTCTTTTGCTGTCCTTGAAGCGGCAAACGTCCAGCATTACGCCCAGTCGGGTGCGATACTCTTCCGGGCTTGCTTTATGATCTGTGAACTGGGACGCGGCCAGGCTCCCTTCCCGCTCGGTAACCACAAACAGATCTTTGTCTATCACTGCAATGGTCTTGGCGTAAGTACCGCATTTGAAAGAGAATGCAACATCGTTGCTATAACGGGTCTCGTCGAAGCGTATGCCGTGTTCCTGAATGAGTCCGTGCCGGAAAATTTTTCCGGCAAGAGATTCGAATCTGTACCGGAACCATCTCTCGTCTCCGTCGGTCTCATACTCTTTAAAGTACTTTCTGTACCAATCCCTTTTGCCTGGGGTGCTGAGGTCTGAATTTTTTACTGGAATGTAGTTATGAAACAAAATGTCTTCCGTCCTGTCGCGTGCGGCATCCAGGATTTCTTCCATATTGTCAACAAAGAAGTCGTCGGCGTCCATGCATATAATCCATTTGCCTTTAGCATGGTCCAGTCCGATGTTCCTTGCCCTCCCGGCGCTCCCTCCGGCGGGTGTGCGGTAAAACTCCAGAAACGGCCGGGAAAGCGCAGGATACTTTTCCAAATAATTGTCAGATCCCGGGCTGCAGTCGTCTATTACCAGCACCTGAATGTCTTCACGTACGGGGATGCTGTCCAGGCATCTCATCAGAAGTTCCGGGCAGTTGAAGTGTGGGGTGATTATGGAAAAGACGGCATTCACGGTGCAAAAATATAAAAAAAACTAATACCTTTGTAATATGCCGGCAGTTAGCGTCATAGTCCCCGTATTCAAGGTGGAGCCGTACATGGCCCGCTGTGCCCGCTCGCTGTTTGCCCAGACTCTGGATGATGTAGAGTACATCTTCATTGACGATTGCAGTCCGGATGACTCTATGAAGGTTATGGAGAGCATCCTGCGCGAGGAGTTCCCTTCGCGAATCCCACAGGTAAAATGCATACGGATGCCCCGGAACAGCGGTCAGGCAAAAGTGCGGATGCTGGGCATATCCCTTGCGACGGGGGATTATGTTATTCATTGCGATTCGGATGACGAGGTGGATATCAGTGCCTACGAAACAATGTATCGTACGGCAGTTGACAATAATTTCGATATAGTATCGTGCGACATTCTTACAGGTAATGAAGGTGCTTGGAGAGTGAAATCCTGTTCAAGCCTTCCCGGCCGGGAACTTGCGGATATACTGAACGGGGATGTAATGGGAAGCCTCTGGTCGCGGATGGTGAAGCGTACGCTGCTGGAAGACCTTGTGTCTCCGGCTGGCAATCTGGCTGAAGACATGGTTATAGTCATCCAGGCAGTCTCCAGAGCGAAAAGTTTTGCTCATATAGACAGGCCGCTGTATCATTATTTCGTGCGTGATGGCTCGGCAACCCAAGCCGCCGGATATGAATCGGCTTTGTATAAATATGAATCGATGTTCGCCAATGTGAACTTGTCTCTGGAATTGCTGAACGGGCAGGATATCGGTTTAGCTGACATAGTGCTCTTCAAGTACCGTTCGCGTTATTTTCTGGAGCCCTACGTGCATCTTCCGGAAATTTATTGTAAATGGAAATCCACCTTCCCGGAAGTGGACAGGCAGTTGTTTTCCACGAGAGGCATCCCTTTCAGCGTTAAATTCTGGAATATACTTATCCGTCTTCATCTGTTTCATCCATGGAAATGCGTCACCGGCTTTTTCCGCAATATCAGGAGTAAACGAAAATGATTCCCAAAATAATCCATTATTGCTGGTTCGGCAGGGGAGAGAAACCGAAGAAAGTGTTGCGCTATATAGAGTTGTGGAAAAAGATTCTTCCGGATTATCAGATTATCGAATGGAATGAAGAATCATTTGATTACTCCCGTCATTTATACGCAAAGGAGGCTTATGAAGCGCACAAGTATGCTTTCGTAAGCGATGTCGCCAGGCTTCATGCCCTTTACACTGCCGGCGGGATTTATCTGGATACGGATGTGGAGTTGCTTAAGTCGTTCGATTCCTTCCTGCAGAATTCCGCATTCATGGGGTTTGAGACTCCTTCGTTTGTGGGGTCCGGCATAATCGGTGCAGAAAAGGGAATGGACTGGGTGGGACAGCTGCTTGAAGATTACAAGGAGAGACACTTTGTGCTTGAGGACGGAACTCCGGACCTTACCACCAACGTAAAGTATTTGACCAGGTTTTTATTGAGCCGGGGCCTTTCTGCAGACAACAGCCTTCAGGAACTGCCCGGAATTGGAACAATTTACCCCAACGATTATTTTTCTCCTCTACATCCTTTGACCGGCAGGCTAAAGAGAACGCCGAATACAGTTGCCATACATCATTACCTGCGCAGCTGGAATTCCTCCCCAAGTCCTGTAGAACGCTTCAGAAGATGCTATATGTTCCTTTTTGGGGAGAATGCGTACTACAGATTTAGGCGGTTGAAGCTGAAGCTGTTCCCCAAGCCATGGAAATAAACGATATATGAAGCGCCTATCCCTGATCATACCGGTTTACAACGTTGCTCCGTATCTGCATCGGTGCCTGGAGTCTTGCCTTGCTCAAGACGTTCCAGCAGAGGATTATGAGCTTATTATAGTGAACGACGGATCTACCGACGACTCCCTTTCCATTGCCGAAAAATACGCCGCCACTCATCCCTCCCTGCGGATTCATTCTCAGGACAACAAGGGCTTGAGCGAGGCCAGGAATGCCGGTGTTTCCCTGGCGCAAGGTGAGTATATCTGGTTTGTTGACTCGGATGATTATATCGCCCCTGCCTGTCTGGGAGCATTATTGGGAGCCATCGCGCGTTTTGAACCGGATATCCTTGTGGTCGGAAGTGCACGCGAACTTGAGGGCACCATACGCCAGGATATTTTCTATCCCGATGGTTTGCGGACCCGCGCGCTCAACGGCGCGGAAGTGTTGCGAAAGGGCTTGCTTAAATCTGTATGCGCACCGTTCTATGTGGTCCGGCGGAGCTTTTTTACCGATGGAGGATTCTCTTTTTGTCCCGGAATCTTCCATGAAGATGATGAACTCATGCCCCGGCTGATTTATTCTGCGGCAAAAGTGGCTTTCATGCCAGATATCTGTTACTACGCATATTCCCGCCAGGGCTCAATTACCCGCCAGTCCAATCCCAAGCGTTCATCTGACCTGCTTGCTGTTGCGTCCAGTCTCGACAGTTACGCACAAGGAGTACCGGCGCCGGACCGTTATCTTTTCTCCCGCCACATAACGGATGTGCTGAATATGGCCTGCAAGCTTACCAGAGATTATTCGGAGGTGGACAGCAAGGCTTTCCAGATCCTTCTGTACGAGAACCGCCGGCTACTGCGGCACATGTTATACTGTCGCCGTCTGAAATTCGTTCTTGAGGGAGTGTTGATGTGCGCCTTCCCAAGGCAGAGCCTTTCTATCTACAGAGTCCTGCAGGGGGCGGCCAGAAAAGCCGGTCTTTCTACAGAGAAGAAGCGATGAACTGCCGTTTTGTCAGAGGCATGCTGTTTGATGCTGGAAAGTGCAATTAATTTATTATATTTGCACGATTTGGCAATAATTTTATAAGTATGGCATTAGCTGACATTATCAAGAAACTCTTCGGATCCAAGGCGGAACGTGACTACAAGGCCGTGAAGCCTGTTCTGAACAAGATACTTGCCGTATATCCAGAAATCGACGCTCTTTCAAACGATGAACTAAGGGCACGCAGCGCAGCTCTCCGGGAGCGTCTTCGTGCGGTTGAGGCCCCTTTTGAGGAACGCATTGAGCAGATTCGCGAGGAACTCGGCAAAGACATCCCGGTGGGAGAGAAGGAAAAACTGGCGACTGAAAGCGACAAACTGGTGAAGGATGAAGACGACGCTATCGAGGCTTGTCTCACCGAGATTCTGCCGGAGGCGTTCGCTATAGTCAAAAGCACCGCCCGCAGGCTTAAGGAAAACGAAACAATAGAGGTCACCGCCAATCAGTTCGACCGTGACATCAGTGTGAATCACGATTTCGTGACAATCGAGGGCGACAAGGCAATATACCGTAATACCTGGGTGGCCGGAGGCAACGAGGTGACCTGGGATATGGTTCACTACGACGTGCAGCTCATCGGCGGTATTGCCCTGCATCAGGGCAAGATAGCCGAGATGGCGACGGGTGAAGGAAAGACGCTGGTAGCTACCCTTCCTGTTTTCTTGAACGCCCTTGCGGGGAAAGGAGTACACGTGGTTACCGTTAATGACTACCTGTCCAAGCGCGACTCCGAATGGATGGGGCCGCTCTATATGTTCCACGGTCTGAGCGTGGACTGTATAGACAAGCATCAGCCCAATTCCGATGCCCGCAAGCGTGCCTACGACTGCGACATTACATTCGGTACCAACAACGAATTCGGCTTCGACTACCTGAGGGACAATATGGCAGTGGCCAAGGAGGACCTTGTCCAGCGCAAGCATCATTACGCCATAGTGGACGAGGTGGACTCGGTGCTCATAGACGATGCCCGTACCCCTCTCATCATTTCCGGTCCCGTTCAGAAAAGCTCCGACGATGATGCCCAGTATTCCGAGTTCAAGCCCTATGTGGAGCGCCTATATCTGGCGCAGAGACAGCTGGTCAACCAGTGCCTCAACGAGGCCAGGAAACTCATCGCTGCCGGTGATGAGCGCGAGGGCGGAAAGCTGCTCCTCCGGGCCCACAAAGGTTTGCCTAAATATCAGCCCCTCATTAAATATCTCTCCGAACCGGGAATAAAAGTTATACTCCAGAAAACGGAGAACTATTATATCCAGGACAACGAAAAGGAGATGCCGGTCATCACTGATCCTCTCTATTTCGTTATAAACGAGCAGCTTCACTCTGTCATTAAGACGGATAAGGGAGACGCCATGCTGGCCTCCTCCGTGAGCAACGAGGACTTCTTCGTGCTGCCCGACGTGGGGGCGCGTACTGCGGAAATCATGCAGGGCGAGGGTACCGCCGCCGAGAAGCAGGCAAAGAAAGATGCCCTGATGGAAGAGTTCTCCCTCAAGAGCGAGCGCGTGCATGTGGTAGAGCAGTTGCTTAAGGCTTATGCTATGTTCGAGAAGGATGTGGACTACATCATTTCCGACGACGGAAAGGTGAAGATTGTGGACGAGAGCACCGGACGTATCATGGAGGGACGCCGCTGGAGCGACGGTCTGCATCAGGCGGTGGAGGCCAAGGAAAGCGTTAAGGTGGAAGCTGCGACGCAGACCTTCGCCACCATTACCCTTCAGAACTATTTCCGTATGTATCACAAGCTTGCTGGTATGACCGGTACCGCAGAAACTGAGGCCGGCGAGTTCTGGAGCATCTATAAGCTGGACGTAATGGTTATTCCCACCAACAGACCCGTTATACGTGACGACCAGAATGACCAGATTTACAAGACCAAGAAGGCCAAGTACGCAGCGGTGATTGACCGCGTGGCAGAACTTTCCGGAGCGGGACGCCCTGTGCTGGTGGGCACCACCGACGTGGAAACCTCCGAACTGCTTTCCCGAATGCTCCGTATGCGAGGCATACGTCACAATGTGCTGAACGCCAAAGAGCACGCTCGTGAGGCGGAAATAGTCGGCCAGGCCGGCCAGAGTTCCACTGTAACCATCGCCACCAACATGGCTGGACGTGGTACCGATATCAAGTTGTCGGAAGAGGTTAAGGCTGCCGGCGGTCTGGCTATCATAGGCACCGAGAGACATGATTCCCGCCGTGTGGACCGTCAGCTCCGCGGGCGCGCAGGACGTCAGGGCGACCCGGGTTCTTCGACCTTCTATATCTCCTTGGAGGATAAGCTGATGCGTCTATTTGGATCCGAGCGCATTGCGGGCATGGTGGACAGGATGGGCATGCGCGACGACGAGGCTCTCGTGAGCAGCATGCTATCCGGTGCTATAGAGAACGCCCAGAAGAAAGTTGAGGAAAACAACTTCGGCATACGTAAGCGTCTGCTGGAATATGACGACGTGATGAACTATCAGCGCGAGGCCATTTATTCCCGTCGCCGCAACGCAATATCCGGAGAGAAAGTAGAAATCGACCTCCAGAATATGATGGTTGATTCCGCTTCGCTCTTTGTGGAGAGGAGCGAGGGAATGCCTTGCGAAGATTTCCGCGAGGCCCTTATGGCCAAATACTCTATCGACCTGGAAATCACTCCCGAGGAATACGACAAGGTTCGCCGCCAGGACCTCGTTAACCGTATATGCGGGGTGATGCAGGAGGCTTACAGGCGCCGTATGGACGGCCTGGATGAAAAACTCTATCCTATAGTCAAGGAGGTTTACGAGAAGCAGGGCTCGATGTATCAGAATATAGCCATCCCTATTTCCGACGGCCGCAAGACCATCAACCTTTCCGTCAATCTGGAGAGGGCCTATCAGAATGAGGGAAAGGAGATATCCAAAACCCTGAGCAAGAATATCATACTTTATCAGATCGACGAGCATTGGAAAGAGCATCTGCGCGATATGGACGACCTCAAGCAGAGCGTCCAGAATGCTGCATACGAGCAGAAGGATCCTATAGTGGTTTATAAGCTCGAGAGCTACAATCTCTTCTCCGAGATGCTGGAAGCGCTTAACCAGGACGTGCTGTCTTTCTTATTCAGGGCCTTCCTGCCTCTGACGGACCGAAGCCAGCCGCCACAGAGGGCCATGCAGCGTCGAACCGATATGTCTCAGATGCAAACCCGGCACAGCGACCTCAGCACCAACGGGGAGCCTAAGTCAAATGCTCCCGTGAAGGTTGAAAGGCGGGTTGGCCGCAATGATCCCTGCCCTTGCGGAAGCGGCAAGAAATATAAGAACTGTCATGGCAAAGACCTTGTTTAATAAACACTCAAATATGTCTAAACTAGCTGAAATAGTGGAAGTTAATTCCGTAAGCCGTATTTCCGAGGGGACCTCGGTCGTAGGCGAAATCAACTCCTCCAACGATATACGTGTGGACGGAAAGGTAAAGGGCAAGCTCTATTCGGAAGGCAGGATTGTGGTAGGGGAGCATGCATCCCTTGAAGGTACCCTGATCTGTAATAACCTGGATCTTTGGGGAAAGGTGCTGGGAGATGTGTATGTGAAGGACCTTATGTCCCTTAAGGGTACCTCGTCCATTACCGGTACCCTGCATGTGAGAAAGCTTCAGGTAGAGATTGGTGCAGAACTTAACGGCACATGCAAGATGATAGGCGAGGAGGAGTTCGACGCCAGTCTCGGCAAACTCGTCTCACAGCCGGCGGAGGTTGAATAGCTTGTTCTCGCTCATATTGTAAACGAAGTCGAAGCACCTGTATTCCAGGTGCTTTCCTTTTTTCTCCACCCTGTGAGTGACGCACTCGGGCAGAAAGCCCATCTCCGTCAGTTCGTCCAGTGGACAGTTTCTGGCTTTAAGCTTATGCAGGTGCTCCAGGATACCGTAGTTCCTTTGCAGGCTCGCCATTGTCTTGGAGTATGCCATGTTGTGCAGGCTGCGCTGCTGTCCGTGATACCGGCTTTTGCAGGCGCGGTTGCAAAACACCTTGTCCGTGCGGCCGTATATAGGTTCGCCGCACTCCAGGCAATGTCTGTCGTCTTCTGTCGTTATCTTGTACATGCCGCCAAATATCAGTACGGCTTTCCAAATGTCCAACAAACAGAAAAATACGTAAATAAGATTTTGCTGATTCTTACAATTAAAAATAATTGATAGACGAAAGAATAGTAAGCACGACTTTTTGCACTCGCCCCGAAAAAGAAAAAAATCGTAAATAAGTGCACCCTAAATCCGTTTTTTCTTTGACGGTAAGAATTAATCTCTTTCCTTTGCATCCGGGTCGAAGGCCTGACAGGCCGGGGCGCCCGAGGATAACTTAAACATGAAGAACAAATATGGAACAGATTAATCGGATCGAATTGCTGGGAATAGTGGGCAACGTCCGCCTTCAGCGCATCGGCGACAGAAAGATGGCAAGATTCACCGTGGTGACAAACCGTGCTTACAAAAACAAGGAAGGCGCTCCTGTAATAGAGACCCAGTGGCACAATGTCACTGCTTTCGAGGGTAAGAATGTGTGTGATCTGGAAAGCATTGCCAAGGGCTGTGCAGTACATGTCTGGGGCCGTCTCCAGGTGCAGCGAGTCAGTACGGTGGACGGAATCGACCGCACCTACGTTGATGTCATCTGCAACAAGCTGAATATCATTCCGGAAGAGTTTGAGGTACAGTACGAATTTTAGGAGGATGTACGTATGCGCCGTATTGTTTTCCTTGTATTGTGCCTGTGTCTGTGGGCGTGCTCTGTAAAGGAAGATCGTTCGGGATGTCCATGCGAACTGCTTATACGCCCCCGGGAAGCATTAGGGACAGACGGCAAGGTACTCGTGAGTGTGATTCAGGACGGCGCGATGGTGCGGCAGAGCCTGCTGAACTGGGATGATTTCGAGGGTGGGAAATGCCGTCTGCGTTTGAACCGCCGGCCTGCCCGGGTGACCGTTTTCTCCGGAATCACCGAGATGGACCTTCTTCGCGGACGCATGCTGGATATACGCAGCGAGCATCAGTGCGACGCGGTGTACAGCTGCAACGATGTGACTGAACTGCAGGCCGATTTCTGCGAACTGCCTGTATCTTTGCACAAGAATTATATACAGCTCGGTCTTACCGTACTGAATATGCCTGACAGCTCCGCGTTTTGTGTATGTGGCTCCGTACGTGGCTACGACCTGCTTGATTCGACTCCCTACAAGGGCAGCTTCATCTGCAGCCAGGAAGACGGCAGCGCAACGGGCAGCTGCTCGCTGCGCCTGCCTCGCCAGCTGGGCTACGATCTGTATCTGGATTTACTTCAATGTGGAGAAACTCTGCTTTCAGTCCCTCTTGGAAGCTTTATAGAACAAAGCGGCTACAGCTTCGAAGATGAAGACCTTATGGATATTACGATGATGCTGGATTTACAGAAAGCCTGTGTTTGGCTGAGAATCAGCGATTGGGAGGAGGTGATGCTTCCTATAAAAGTTGGCTGAGGAAAGTTTTTAACAATGTTTTAGTTTTATAGTTTAGCTTGAGGTCTCCGGCCGAGGCTCCCTTGGCCGGGGTTAGGCCTCCGCAGATATCCGCGCCGATGATGCGGTGGGAAAACGCTATCCGCCCCAGTGCGTCAGTCAGGTCTGACAGGCTAAGCGAACCCTGGTCCCAGTCTGTCCGTGCATATTCCGGGGAAAGGACGTCAAGGTCTATTGAAAGGTAAACGGGCAGATCTCCGGGAATCTCGGACGTGTTGAGGTAGTCCGCTTTCATCAGCGGGAGTTCTTCACGTGCCGACAGAACCCAGCTCCCGCAGCTCAGCAGGCTTCCGAAGGCGGTGGCCTGGTCGTCGGTATGGTTATCGAAAAGGGCCAGCACGAAGGGCTCGGTTATCTTCTCCATCCACAGCTTGCTGAGGTAGTGGTAGTCTCCGGTATCTATCCAGTGCATGCCGGAAAGCGGCATGGGAGCGATTGCCTCGCGCAATGCTGCTTCAGCCTCGGGATCGCAGTAACAGCAGCAGCCTTGGAGATTACTCATATCGAGAGTCTGTGTTGCCGGAAGAACCCAGCCTTCATCGTTGTAAACGCCGCTGATGTTGATAAATGTGTTCATAACTTTCCAAATCTAAAAAAAAATATTAAATTTGCCAACTGTACACATGTAAAGACTATTTTTTACGATGGAAGCAGAAGCGCTGTTCCCTTTGGATCCGGAGAAGATTTACTTCTCGATGGACGAGCTCACGCTCGACACCGAGGACGGACCTCTCACCATGAAAATCGGGGCGTGGTTGAATGCGGATCCAGTCAGGATTCATCGTATGATAGTGAAAGATAAGGTGTTGCAGGTTGATAGCTTTGAGGTCCTCAACCCACTTGTGAGCAAGCTCCGCAGGGCGGACCCCGATTACTACAAGCGATTCATGGGATTGCAGCTCATTATTGATTATCCCGGATACAGCACCGGCATCCTTGCCAAAATCCCTTACGAGAACGACCCTGTGGGCTTTTACAAATGGTGGCGCAAGGGTAAACACGAAGACAAAGTTTATCTTTCCCTCGGCAACCGTATCAGGCTCTTTCAGAAAGTCTCCATGATGGAGCCCAAGATGATTCTCAAAAAAGATCTGAAACTGCTTCAATAATGAATCACATAGTCCTCCCGGATAGTCTGGAAAGGCCTCTGACCTTCTATCTTGCCATGGAGGAGTACGTGGCTGCGGCTTATGGCTGCGGTTTTTTTGTCTGGCGCGTGGCTCCCACGGTAATTGTAGGCCGCAATCAGGACCTGGAAACGGAAGTTAATCTTCCTTTTTGCCGTGAGCACGGAATAAATGTGGTGAGACGCAAGAGCGGCGGAGGCTGCGTGTATGCGGACCGCGGCAATCTGATGATTTCATACATAACATTGCGGAAGGGTGTCGAGTCCGTCTTCGCCGAGTATCTGGACAGCCTTTCTGCTTTCCTTCGTACGCTTGGACTCAATGCGGTCAAAACAGTTCACAACGACATACTTGTAGGTGGGGCCAAAGTCTCCGGGAATGCTTTTTTCAGCCTTCCGCACGGGAGCATAGTTCACGGAACTCTATTGCATTCCGTTGATTTCGAGATGCTTGCACAGGCTATAACACCTACTGAAGCGAAGCTTGCCAGGCATGGGGTAAAGTCTGTAAGGCAGCGGGTATCCAACCTATGCGACCTTGGCCTGGTACTTGGTCCGGAAGCTCTTGAGCAGGGACTCGTCAGCCATTTCTGTGATGGAACAACGGTGATGGAGCAAAGGGAAATCGAGATAATCCGGAATACGGAAAAATGCTACACTGAACCTTCATTTATTCTTGGAAAAGCGCTATAAAGTCCGTACCTTTGACGATGCTATGGACCAAGAGTTGAAAACCACCTGCCTGCATGATGAGCATCTCGCTCTTGGGGCGAAAATGAGCCCCTTCGCAGGCTTCGATATGCCTATCCAGTATTCTGGAATAATTGATGAACATAACGCCGTGCGAAAGGCCGCCGGAGTATTCGACGTCTCTCACATGGGGGAAATTCTGGTTGACGGACCAGACGCTGAAACTTATGTAAATCACATTTTTACCAACGATGTCCGCGGCCTCGAGCCCGGTCACATACTCTACGGAATGATGTGCTACCCGGACGGGGGAGTGGTGGACGACCTGTTGGTTTACAAGGAATTCGAAAGCGGTTTTCTGCTGGTGGTCAATGCTGCCAACATAGACAAGGACTACAAGTGGATGCTTGATAATGCTGAAGGTTTCCAGGTGGAAATATTCAATGATTCCGAGTCATGGGGCCAGCTTGCCGTGCAGGGACCTGCTTCAGAAGATGCAATCGTGCGTTATTTCGGTCTGGATGAACTAAGGGAACTGGAGTTCTACACTTTCTATGATCTGGAGGATGAAGACGGAGGCCGTATTATCGTAAGCCGGACCGGTTATACCGGAGAAGACGGCTTCGAGGTGTATGCTTCCCCAGACAATATCAGAGATATGTGGGCGGCGCTGCTGGAGGACGGAGTAAAGCCATGCGGCCTGGGCTGCAGGGATACCCTTCGTTTCGAAGCAGGCCTTCCCCTTTATGGCGACGAACTTAGCCCCGTGATTTCTCCCGTCATGGCCGGGCTTTCCATGTTCTGCAAACTGGACAAGCCGGAATTCATAGGCAAGGATGCCCTGCTTAAGCAGAAGGCCGAAGGCGTTGCCCGCAAGCTTGTAGGTATAGAATTGAAGGACAATGCAATTCCTCGCGCCGGTTATCCGGTGGAACTGGAAGACGGTACTGAGGTGGGTGTGGTAACCACAGGGTACCATTCTATATCTCTTGACAAGAGTATCTGTTTTGCTTTGGTGGACAGCGCTTATTCCGCTCTGGGCAGCAATCTGTTCGTACGCATTCGCAAGCGCGTTTTTCCCGGCGAAGTCATCAAGAAGAGATTTTACAAAACAAATTATAAGAAATGAGCAAAGTCATTGAAGGACTCCTCTACAGCGAGTCTCACGAATGGGTAAAAGTTGAGGACGGTGTTGCCGTCATCGGTGTTTCTGATTATGCGCAGGCGGAGATGGGTGATATCACCTATGTGGATCTGCCTTCCGAGGGCGACGAGGTGACCGCCGGCGAAGAGTTCGGCGCACTCGAGAGCGTAAAGGCATCCAGTGAACTGTACAGCCCCGTCAGCGGTGAGGTCGTGGCCGTCAACGAGGAACTCGAGGCCGCTCCGGAAAGAGTAAATGAAGATGCTTACGGAGCCTGGATTATCAAGGTTCGCATGAGCGATGAATCCGAGCTCGAAGCCCTTATGGACGCAACTGCATATTCAGCCATCGCCAAGTAAGATGGGAAGCTTTGCTTATTTTCCACACACGGAAGAGGATATACGGATCATGCTCCGGCGCATAGGCGTGAAGAGTCTGGACGATCTTTATTCCGATGTGCCGGTTGAATTTATCCATAAAGGGGAATACGACCTGCCCGAGGCAAAAAGCGAGGAGGAGGTAAGAGCCTGGTTTAAGGACTTTGCGTCACGCAATACGGAACTGACGGTATTCGCCGGCGCCGGCGCCTACGACCACTACACTCCTTCCGTAATTCCCTATATCACATCCCGTTCCGAGTTCCTTACCGCATATACTCCGTATCAGTGCGAAATTTCCCAGGGGACTCTTCGCTACATCTTTGAGTGGCAGAGCATGATATGCCGCCTTACCGGTCTGGATGTGGCAAATGCATCCATGTACGACGGACCGACGGCAGCTGCGGAGGCCATGCGTATGTGCGTGGCCTGTACCCGCAAGCGCAATACTGTAGTGGCTTCGTCTGCCCTGCTGCCCAATGTGCTTGATACTCTTCGTACCTACGCCCGCTATTCCGGAATCAACCTGGTCGAGACCTGGGAGGTTCAGGAAGCTGTAGCTGAAGGTACACTGGACCTTGCCGGTGTTATTGTGCCTTCTATCGACAAGTATGGTTTTATTGAGAGTCATCTCGGCCTGGCCGGGCTGGTGCATGAAATGGGTGGCCTGCTTGTGGAGTATTGCGACCCATCCGCTCTTGCTGTGGTCAAGACTCCGGCCGAGTGGGGCGCCGACATTGCAGTAGGCGACGGTCAGAGTCTGGGTATTCCTCTCTGCTACGGTGGACCTTATGTGGGCTTCATGGCTTGCCGCAACGAGTGGATGCGCAAGCTTCCCGGCCGTATAGTGGGACAGACCGCCGATGCCGAGGGGCGTCGTGCGTTTGTGCTAACCCTTCAGGCCCGCGAACAGCATATTCGCCGGGAGAAGGCGACTTCCAATATATGTTCCAACGAGTCCCTGATGGCCCTTTGGTGTACGGTCTATCTTTCTTTGATGGGGCCGGAAGGCATGCGCAGACTGAACGGAATCTGCTACTCAAACGCTCATTATCTGCATGACCAGCTGCTTGCTACCGGTAAGTTCAGAGATCCTTTCGAGGGGCGCGAGTTCCTCAAGGAGTTTGCTCTACAGCCTCTGTGTGACGTGAGAAAGCTCCAGCAGGCTTTGCTGGAGGCTGGATTCTTCGGTGCTCTCGAAACCGAAGAGGGTTACGTGACCTTCTGCGTGACCGAGCGTCGCACGCGCGAGGAGATTGATTCTCTTGTCAAAGTTGTTAAGGAGGCCGCGTTATGAAGTACTACGATAAGCTGATATTCGAGTTGTCCCGAAAAGGCCGGACAGCCTTTTCGCTCCCTGAATGTAATACGGAGCTTCCTGCTTCAACGCTGTGGCGTGCAACGCCATTAAATCTTCCTGAAGTCAGTGAACCTGATGTGGTGAGGCATTATACGAATCTGAGCCAGATGAACTTCGGCGTGGATACCGGTTTCTATCCGCTCGGTTCCTGCACTATGAAATACAATCCCAAAATCAACGAGGAGATTGTATCTCAGTTTAACAGTCTCCATCCCCTCCAGCCGGAAGAAACGGTAAAAGGCGTAAAGGCTGTCTATGACTTCATGGACAAGGCCCTGGCCGAGATTACCGGCATGAAGCATTTCACCTTCCTGCCCTGCGCGGGTGCACACGGAGAACTCACCGGCCTGATGCTGATGCGCGAGTATCATTTCAGCAGGGGAGACATGGCCCGTACCAAGGTGATAGTTCCGGACAGTGCTCACGGCACCAATCCGGCCAGCGCCGCCGTCTGCGGACTGGATATTGTGGTAGTGAAGTCCAAGGAGAACGGACTCGTGGACGTGGAAGACCTCAAACCACTTCTCGGCCCAGATATCGCCGGCATCATGATGACCAATCCCAATACCCTCGGACTCTTCGAGAGAGATATTAAGGAGATTGCGGAACTGGTCCACGAGTGCGGTGGACTTCTCTATTACGACGGGGCAAATATGAATCCTCTCCTTGGCGTGGTTCGTCCCGGTGACATGGGATTCGATATCATGCACCTCAACCTCCACAAAACCTTCTCCACCCCTCACGGAGGGGGCGGCCCCGGAAGCGGTCCTGTCGGTGTTGCAGAGAAACTTGTACCATTCCTTAACATTCCGAAGGTCAGCGGTTTCCACGGAAACTTCGGGATCATCCTGAGAGCCTGTGCTTATATCCTTGCCCTCGGGCGCGAGAACGTTAAGATGGCAGGGCCTCTGGCCACGCTTTCAGCAAATTATATCAAGGAAAGCCTGAAAGACTGCTATAGGCTGCCCATAGCTGCGGTATGTAAGCATGAGTTCGTATTCGACGGTCTGGCAGAGCCCAATGGAGTGAGTACTCTCGACGTCGCTAAACGCCTTCTGGACTACGGTTTTCACGCTCCTACGATTTACTTCCCTCTGCTCTTCCATCAGGCAATAATGATTGAACCCACGGAAACCGAATCGCTGGAGACCCTGGATGCTTTTATTGAGGTGATGCGCGCAATAGCACGTGAAGCTGCTGAGGACCCTGAGCTGCTTCACTCAGCTCCACATAATACTCCCATAGGCAGGCCGGACGAAACTATGGCGGCACGCCAGCCTGTTTTGAAATATTAAGTATATCTTTATATCAACTAATTGTCAAACTTTTTATGAAAAATTATTTCGATCTTACCGGCCAGGTTGCAGTTGTAACCGGTGCTTCTACAGGTCTCGGCCTTCAGATGGCCAAGGCATTTGCCAATCAAGGTGCTAATCTCGTCCTGCTCGCCAGGCGTATGAATCTTCTCGAGGAGAACGCCAAGGCGATCAAGGAAGAATTCGGTGTAGAGGTTCTGCCTTTCGCATGCGATATCACCGATACCGAGAAGGTAAAAGCTGCCGTAGCTGCCACCATTGAAAAATTCGGCCGCGTAGATATTCTCATGAACAACGCCGGTACCGGCGCCGTGGCTCCCGCAGAGGAGATTACCGACGAACAGTTCAAGAAGGAACTGGACATCGACCTCTTCGGAACCTTTGCATGCTCCCGTGAATTCGGTAAGGAGATGATCAAGGCCGGTTACGGACGCATCATCAATATTGCTTCTATGTACGGTCTGGTGGGCAACCTCATCTGCGGCAGTTCTCCCTATCATGCAGCCAAGGGCGGCGTGGTCAACCTGACCCGTGCTCTTGCAGCCGAGTGGGGCAAGTACGGCATCACCGTGAACAGCATCTGCCCCGGTTATTTCTATACCGACCTTACCACCGCAACCCTGGATTCCGATTTCTTCCAGGCTATCGCAAAGCAGAGCATACCTATGGCTCGTTACGGCAAGTCAGGAGAGCTTGACACCTGCGCTCTCTTCCTTGCATCTCCCGCCAGCACCTATGTGAACGGTCAGAATATTGCCGTCGATGGTGGTTACACTTGCATCTAGTTCAATAGGTACATGTATATAAAAATGGCTGAAAGTCATCGACTTTCAGCCATTTTTACTATTTCTTTCGCTTTTAGAGTGCACGAAAAAAGGGAAAGTTTTACTGAATCGCACCGCTACAACCTCATACCCTTGCTGCCTTCCGGCCCTGGGGGAGTTTTGAGGGAGCTGGTCGTACAGGACTTTCCCGTTGCAAAGATATAAAAAAATCAGATACTGTCGAAGATCAGGGGAAGAATATCGTCCACTTTCTCGAATTTCCAGATTTTCTTGGCACCGACCATAATTACGCTCATGGGCTTGCCAGCCTTTGTCTGATACTGGGCCATAACCTGACGGCAGGCCCCGCAAGGAGTGGCCGGTTCGTCGGTTATGCGACCATATACGCCGCCGACGAGTGCCAGGCTGCACATCTCCTTGTCTGGATATTTGGCGCCTGCGGCAAACATGGCGGTACGCTCGGCACAGATTCCGGAAGGGAATGCTGCGTTCTCCTGATTGGCCCCCCGGACAATCTGCCCGCCTGTCATACGTACAGCAGCTCCCACGTTGAAGTGGGAATAGGGGGCGTATGACCCTTTCATCCCTTCAATTGCTGCCTGGGCCAGCTCGCGGTCTTCCTCATTCAGCTCTTCAAGCGATGCGTACTCTTTGTATCGGACGTTAATGCTCTTCTCTGTCATTGGTTACTAGTTTCTGTGGGACTTAAGTAAACTGTTCTTTCAGCCTGGCTATCTTCTCATCGGCATCGGCACCCTTGGCTCCGAAGTAGAACTTAATCTTCGGCTCGGTTCCTGAAGGGCGCACGGAAACCACATCGCCCGCCTCGTCGAAGAACTGCAGCACATTTGACTTGGGCTGGCCGGTCTTCTCCGTATCCAGATAGTCAACTACCTTGGTAACGGGTGAACCGCACAGTTCTGACGGCGGATTGCTGCGCAAACCGACCATTATCTGCTGGATTTCAGCAGCTCCGCTTACACCTTTGCGGACAAGGCTTACGAGTCCTTCGCGACGGTAACCGAATTCGGCATATATCTTCTGCATCAGCTGATAAAGCGTCATTCCGCTGTCGGCGGCCCAAGCTGCGCATTCCGCTATCATCATGCAGGTTACAGGTGCATCCTTGTCGCGGACGAACTCGCCCACATTGAAGCCGTAGCTCTCTTCGCCGCCGCAGATGAACTCTCCGCCCTCGGCCTCCTTGCGCTTCACTACCTCGGCAATATACTTGAAGCCTGTCAGTACATTGTACACAGGCACGCCAAAGCTCCTGCAGATGTCTGTAATCAGTTCAGTGGTGACAATGGTCTTGACTACGTACTTGCCTTCTCCAAGTTTTCCGAGTTCCTTCCAGCGCCTGAGAATGTAGTAGGTGAGCATGGAGGCGGTCTGATTGCCATTGAACAGCACTATCTTGCCATCGTTGTCGCGCACTGCTATGCCTACGCGGTCTGCATCGGGATCGGTACCAATCACCAGGTCGGCACCAGTCGCCTCCGCTTTTTCGGTGGCTAGTTTAAGGGCGGCAGGTTCCTCAGGGTTGGGGGAAATGACAGTGGGGAAGTCGCCGTCGGAGATATCCTGCTCGGGTACGTGGATTATGTTCTCAAATCCGCTGCGTTTCAAAATTTCGGGTACCAGACGTACGCCGCATCCGTGGAGCGGGGTGTAAACTATCTTGAGGTCTTTGTGCCGGGCGACTGCATCAGGGCTGAGGCGGAGGGAGAGCAAATCTCTCAAATACAGCTCGTCAACATCAGCGCCCATGGCTTCGATTTCGCCGCAGCGCAGACCGGCCTCGAACCTGACCATCTCGGGGCTGCTGACCTTGGCTACTTCCGCAACGATTTCTTTATCGACCGGTGCCGTGACCTGTCCGCCGTCGGACCAGGAAACCTTATAACCGTTGTACTCCTTGGGGTTGTGAGAAGCGGTTATCATGATGCCGGCCACGGCTTTCTTGAGCCGCACTGCGTAGCTCATCTCTGGGGTGGGCCGAATATTGTCGAAAATGAACACGTGGATGCCGTTTGCGGAAAGGACGTCGGCGGCGATTCGTGCGAACTCCTTGCTGTTGTTGCGGGAGTCGTAGGATATGACTACCTTGGGGTCGTCTCCGTCGTAGTGCTTCAAAATATAGTTGGCAAGCCCCTGGGTGGCCATCCCTACCGTGTATTTGTTCATGCGGTTGGTGCCGGGGCCCATTATGCCGCGCAATCCTCCGGTACCGAATTCCAGATCTTTGTAGAAAGCGTCCTCGAGTCCCGCAGGGTCTTCGTTGCGGAGTTTGAGAATCTGTATTTTGGTTGCCTGGTCGAAGTTGCCTTCCAGCCAGCTCTGAGCTTTTATTTCAAATTCTTTCATATTTCTATACAGGTTTCGTTCTTGGTTTCGAATACGCGGCCGGGATAACGGTCGATGATGCTGCGGTTGTGGGTAACCATTACGATTGCCGTTCCTTGTTCACGGTTGATCCGCATGAGCAGCCGGAGTATCCCTTCGGCAGTCTCGGAGTCGAGGTTGCCGGTTGGCTCGTCTGCAATTATCGCTTCGGGCGAATTCAGGATGGCGCGGGCAATAGCTATACGCTGCTGTTCGCCTCCGGAAAGCTGATGCGGCATCTTGTGTGCCTTGGTCTGCATACCTACGGCATCAAGCACCTCCGCAATACGCTTGTCCATAGCCTCCCTGTCCTTCCATCCGGTAGATTTGAGAACGAATTCCAGATTGGATTCCACGCTGCGGTCCATCAGCAGCTGAAAGTCCTGGAATACGACTCCCAGCTTGCGCCTGAGCATGGGGATGTCGCGCTTGCGCAGTCGAGTAAGATCGTATCCACAAACCTCTGCTTCACCGCGCTGGAGTGGGTTTTCCGCAATTATGGTACGAATTATGGATGTCTTTCCCGTACCGACTTTGCCGACGATATAGACCAGGTCGCCCTCGCGGACTTCCATATTCATTCCGTAAACGACGATGCTCTCGCCGCTAGTGATGTAAGCATCTTTGAAAAATATCAAATTTTTCATGAATTTTCTGGCCTTAAACTCTGCAAATATAAGTTATTTTGAGTAAATTTGTAAGTTAAAATATGGATTTTATGCGAGTACGTTTTTTTATAGCTGCCATTTTCCTTTCGGTGTCGCTTTTTGCGGCTCCGGACGGGGACAGGGATACGTTCCGGGAGGCGGTTAATCTATATAACGGCAGAATGTACGAACGCGCCCTTACCTTGTTCGAGAGGTTCAAGGGAGAGCCGGAAGCCGAAGCCTATATGCTCCTCTGCGCCATCAAAACAATGGATGCCGATGTGGATCAGAAAGTGGAAGATTTCGAGAACGTATGGAAGCGTTCCGTGCTTACTTCCGTCATTGATTGGGAATACGCGCGCCTGCTTTTCAACCAGGGGCGCTACCGCAGCGCTATTACCCGCTTCAACAGGGTTGACGGAAAACGCCTGGAGAAGGAGCAGCTGCCGGAACTGGCGTTCAAGAAAGGCTATTGTGAGTATGCTCTTGACTGGCTGACCGATGCCCGTATGCACTTCCTTGAAGTGGAATCCCTGCCCATGTCAGACTACAAGGCGCCAGCCCGTTACACCCTTGGGTATATGGCATACGGCGAGAAGAATTTCGATGAGGCGGCAAAGTGGTTCCAGCTGTCTGCCGCTGATCCCCGTTTCTCGCAGCTATCCCGTTTCTATCTGGTAGACTGCCACTTCATGAAGAAGGATTATGCGTACATATTGCAGGAAGGCGTATCCCAGTTCGAGGAGCAGCCGGAGTTGCGCCGTAAGCGCCTTGCCCGCATGATATCCGAGGCCTATCTTGTGAATGGCCAGAAAGAAAAGGCGATGGAGTATTACGCCGCCGTGTCTAAGGATGAGCTGAGCCGCAGCGACTGGTTCTACGCAGGCTCGTTGATGTATGCTGTCGAGGACTGGAAGGGGGCCATAGAGAACTTCGGCCAGATGCCGGACCGCACCGACTCCCTCGGGCAGATTGCCAATTACCAGTTAGCTAATGCATACCTTAAGACCGGCAACAACGTGGCCGCCATGGATGCTTTCAAGGATGCTTCCAAGCTCTCCTGGGACGGCGTGATGAAGGAGGATGCCCTGTTCAACTATGCAAAACTGGCCTTCGACCTCAACAAGGACACAAAACCTTTTGCTAAGTATATTTCCGATTACAATACCGCCAGGCGCGGTGACGAAATCTACAACTACATGGCGCTGGCATCCCTCTACGACAGGGATTATGCCGGAGCAGTGGAGGCATACGATAAGATTGACGAGCTGGATGCAGCACAGCGTGGAAACTACATAAAGGCTTACTTCCTGCGAGGCGAGCAACTGATTTCCAGCGGCTCATATACGGATGCTATCCCTTGCCTGAGGGCAGCCGCCTACTATCTGCCCAAGAACGATAAGATAAACCAGCTTGCGCGTTACTGGCAGGCCGAGGCCTTATACCATTCAGAAAATTATGCCGAGGCTGCGAAGCTCTTTGCAGATCTTTACAACATCTCCGCACTTGAGGACGAAAAGGAAGGAAAGTTGCTTCCATATAACGTGGCGTATGCCCACATAAAGAATAAAGAGTATTCATCTGCAGCCCGCTGGTTCGACATTTATCTGCACGAAGGCGATACCACTGCCCGCAAAGATGCGTTGCTTCGCCGTGGCGACTGTGAATACGTGCAGCGCAAATATCAGCCCGCTATTGCTGCATACCGTAATGCGGTGAAAGAAATCGGCGTCAGCGAGGATATATATCCCTATTATCAGCTCGCCCTTTGCTATGGCCTTGCCGGAGACAAGAAAGCCAAGGCTGAAGCTCTTTCCTTCGTAATGAACGCGGATCCGTCAACTCCCATGTATTCCGAAGGGCTGTATGAGCTGGGCCGCGCCTACATGGATATTTCCGACAACGGACGCGCCCTGAATGCCTTTACCCTGTTGCGGGATAACGCCGGCGACAAGGAGACCAGGGCAAAGGCTCTTATAGGCATGGGCATGGTTTGCCGCAATACCAAGGACTACGACAAGGCCCTGTCCTGTTACAAAGAGGTGGTCAGGCTCTTGCCGGGCAGCCAGTACTGCGAGGATTCCCTCTATGCCATCGAATCTATCTATCAAACATTGCAGACTCCTGAGAAATATCTGGACTACGTGGAGTCCAATAATCTCGCCGCCGGGAAATCCGATTCAGACAAGGAAAACCTCTACTTCAACACCGCTGAGCAGGTTTACCTCTCCGGCAATTATACTCAGGCTGCTGCGTCGCTTCAGAAGTATCTGGACAATTATCCCAGCGGCAGCCATGTGACCAGCGCGATATTCTATCTCGCCGAATCCTACGCCGCCCTCGGCAACAAGGAAAAGGCCTGCGATTACTACGAGAAGGTCACAAAATCTCCCGATGCCGGTCCGTTTGCCGAGACGTCCATGTTGCGCACTGCCGAGCTGAACTACGGTCTGGAGCGCTATTCCGCTGCTTATGATGCTTTCCTGCGCCTGCGCGACGGGGCTAAATTCGAGGAGAACCGCACTCTCGCCATTTACGGCATGATGCGTTCCGCTTACAAGGCCCGCGAATATGAAAAGGCTGCCCAAGCCGCAGCTGCGGCCGAGTCCATCAGCGCCCGGTCAGACGCACAGAAACGCGAAGTTTCCTATATCAAGGCCAAGTCGCTGCTGTCCTGCAGCCATCGTGCAGAGGCTTTGGAAGAATTCCGTAAACTTTCTGCCCAGGCATCTACAAACGAAGGTGCAGAGGCCTGCTACATACTTATTCAGGATGCTTTCGACAGGGCCGAATACGATTCGGTCCAGCAGAGCGTCTTCGACTTCTCCGAGAAGGCCGGCGGCCAGAATTACTGGCTTGCCAGGGCCTATATTACTCTTGCCGACACCTTCGTGCAGCTTGGAAAGACCGCACAGGCCAAGGCTACTCTCTCCAGTATCGGTGACGGCTACACACCGGAGGGAGTGAATGATGATATCCTTGACCTTGTGAAGGTAAGACTTGACAAACTCAATCAGGAATAGAATGAAACGACACATTATGCTGACTGCAGCCTGGCTGCTTCCGTTGAGCCTTCTGGCACAGAACCTTAATCCGGAAGTCCAGGTGACCAACGAATACGAGATACGTATCGGCGACGTTGTGAAAAAAGGACCGTCGATGACTGTTCCTGATTCCATGCTGCGTTTCGACTATCATTTTGATTATTCAGTCTTTGAGTCCCCCTACAAGGGAGCGTATGAGTTTTCCCCGTATTCCGTGAGAATCGCTCCGGAAGCCGGTAAGTACGACGGGCGCAAATTGTTCCTTCAGGCCGGTGCGGGCTGGACGCTCAAGCCTGAGCTGAAGCTCGACTGGACCCCTCTGGACGAAAAGAATTCGGTAGTGAGCGTATTTGCCAGGGGCGACGGATTCTATGGAAGGTATCGCAGGATAAAGGATGATTTGACAGTAGATAGTGCAGTTAAGGACTGGGGATGGGACTTCAGGACAATTGCCGGCGTGGATGCACGCTTTGCCGTCGGAGGGGCTACGCTGCGTGCGGAAATGGCCTATGACGGCCTATTTGTCGGTCATGACATATATCACAATGGTATCGCTCATGCTCCGTATGCATCCGTGAGCATCCAGAGCGAAACCATGCAGGGCTTCCGCTACGGCGCAAGGCTTAAGTACCGTTACGTCAACGACAAATTCGAGGTTTTCGATCCTATGCAGGACCACGATGTGAGGCTGGAGGGCAATATCTCTCCATATTACAACGAGAGCATGCGGATGGGACTGGATTTTCTGCTTACTATCAATTCTGTATATTGGGGCGCTGGAGTTAAGCCGCATCTCCTTCTTCGTTCCGGCAACTGGGACTTTGATGCAGGCCTCCGGCTGGGATGGTACAGCAATGATACCGATCACGGCCAGTTAACTCTCAGTCCTGACGTAAACGTGGTATTTCATGCCTTCCACAATTATCTTGATCTGTTCGCCGGAGCGGTTGGTCAGAACTACCACATGAGCTATTGGGACTACAAGACTATGGCTCACCGCTTCGTCAGGTACAACAACTATCCGGATCCCCGCCCTGTACGTGAGATTGCCGACCTGTTCCTGGGGGTTCGCGGCTTTGCTGATTTCGGTCTCCGCTACAATCTCAAGGCAGGTTACCGTTTCCTCAAGGACGCTCCTTTCTGGGCTGTCGGAGGGGATGGCCGTGAGACGCTTCTGTTCCAGGACTGCAATATGCTTCACGCCGACCTGGACCTTTCGTGGAATACAAACCGCTTCGATGTGGTAGGAGGAGTCCATTACAAATGGCTGCCCTACGGGGTGGATGAGCGGGTTTTCGCCCCGGCCTCGGTCACGGCCGACCTCAGCGTGACTTATAACTGGATGAAGCGCATCTATGCCGGGATAAGCGCCGGCATGGCAACGGAGCGCGTGGCCGTTTTGGGAAATGAAACCAGAGTTATGCCCTGGTACCTTGACCTTGGCGTCCGCGCCGAGTACAAGCTCACCGGCAATGTCGGTTTGTGGCTGAAGGGAAGCAATTTGCTTAATATGGACATACGGCAGAGTCCCATGTACAGTCCGTATGGACCGGCGGTCATTGCCGGCGTCACCATTGGTTTGTGATTTTTTGTGTAAATTTGTGAGATTTATTTAGATATTATGATTGATCAGGAAGAGATGAAACAGGCGGAAGAGCAGTATTCCGCGAATAGTATCCAGGTTCTTGAGGGACTCGAGGCGGTGCGCAAGCGCCCGTCGATGTATATCGGCGATATTTCCGAGAGAGGTCTCCATCACCTTGTGTATGAGGTTGTCGATAATAGTATCGACGAGGCGATGGCCGGGTTCTGCGACACTATAGATGTTCGTATTCTGGAAGACAATTCCATCAAAGTGACCGACAACGGCCGAGGCATTCCTACCGGCATGCACGAAAAGGAGCACCGCTCTGCACTGGAGGTGGTTCTGACCGTGCTTCATGCCGGCGGCAAGTTCAGCAAGAACAGTTATAAAGTGTCCGGCGGTCTGCACGGCGTGGGTGTTTCCTGTGTGAACGCGCTCTCCGACCTTTTGATTGCGGAAGTTCACCGCGAAGGTAAGGTTTTCGAGCAGCGCTATTCCAAGGGCAAACCCATCACCGAGGTCAAGGTAATAGGGGAGTGCAACGATACCGGAACCATCATTACTTTTCATCCTGATCCTGAGATTTTCGTGCAGACAACGCACTATAAGTACGATACCCTGGCGGCCCGTTTGCGTGAGCTTGCCTTCCTCAACAAGGGTATCAAGATTATGCTGACAGACGAGCGTGAACTTACGGATGAGTTCGTAAAAGACGGAAGCGGTGAATCCAAGGCTACCGGCCGCAAGGTTTTCCGTTCGGACACTTTCTATTCCGAGCAGGGTCTTAGCGAGTTTATCGAGTATCTTGACGCCGGAGCCCAGACCATCATCCCCCAGCCGGTCTGCATTTCATCTGACAAAATCATTCCCATCGACATAGCTTTGCAGTACAATAACGGCTATTCGGAGAAGATTTATTCTTATGTCAACAACATCAACACCATAGAGGGTGGAACTCACCTCCAGGGCTTCAAGATGGGCCTCAGCCGTTCTCTCAAGCAGTATGCAGAGAAGAACAAGCTCCTTGAAAAGTTCAAGGGCGACCTGGCACCTGAAGACTTCCGCGAGGGCCTTACGGCAGTGATTTCCGTCAAGGTGGCCGAACCTCAGTTCGAGGGGCAGACCAAGACCAAGCTCGGCAATCCCGAGGCTACTTCCGCCGTATCCCAGGCCACTGCAGCCGCTATGGATATGTATCTGGAAGAGAACCCCAAATTTGCCAAGACCATTATAGACAAGATAGTGCTTGCGGCCACCGCCCGTGCTGCAGCCCGCAAGGCCCGCGAGATGGTGCAGCGCAAGAGCCCTCTGGGCGGAGGTGGAATGCCCGGTAAACTAGCCGACTGCTCCGACAAGGATCCTGAGCGCTGCGAGCTCTTCCTCGTGGAGGGTGATTCCGCAGGCGGAACCGCAAAGCAGGGCCGTGACCGCCGCACCCAGGCCATCCTCCCCCTGCGTGGCAAGATACTTAACGTAGAGAAAGCTGCAGGCGACCGTGCGTTTGATTCAGAGGAAATCCGCAATATTTACACCGCCCTCGGGGTTACTGTGGCGATGGAAGACGAAACCGGAGAGAAGCACATGGATTTGAGCAAGCTGCGTTATCACAAGGTGGTCATCATGACTGATGCCGATGTGGACGGCTCTCACATCGCCTGCCTTATCCTGACATTCTTCTTCCGCTATATGTACGACCTTATCAAGAACGGCTACGTCTATCTGGCGACGCCTCCACTCTATCTTGTCAAGAAGGGCAAGGAGGAAATCTACTGCTGGACTGAAGAGCAGCGCGAAGAAGCCGCTCTCAAGTTGGGAAAAGGCACGGATAAGGGTTATACTGTACAGCGTTATAAAGGTCTTGGAGAGATGAGCGAGGAGCAGCTCTGGCAGACCACAATGAATCCGGCCAACAGGCGCCTGCGCCAGATTACCATAGATAACGCGGCCCAGGCTGAGCGTACATTCTCCATGCTCATGGGTGATGACGTACCGCCTCGCCGCCAGTTTATTGAAGAGAATGCCCATTACGCAAATATTGATGCTTAATATTTGTCATTTTGAGCTAAGTCGAATTATCTCTGAATTATGTTAGACATTTTCGAGCGCATAGAACGCGACAGCGGCGGCCCCATCGGACAGTATTACGAGCAGGGATTCGGCTACTACATGTATCCTAAGCTGGAGGGTGAACTTGGCCCGCACATGGTCTTCAACGGCAAGGAGGTTCTCAACTGGAGCCTCAACAACTATTTAGGCCTGGCGAATCATCCAGAGATACGCAAGGTGGAGACCCAGGCGACGGCTGATTGGGGCTTGAGCGCTCCCATGGGCAGCCGCATGCTGTCCGGTCATACCAAGTATCACGAGAAGCTGGAGAAGATGTTCGCCGACTTTGAATGTAAAGAAGACGCATTCCTTTTCAATTTCGGCTATCAGGGCATAGTCTCCACCATAGATTGCCTTACCGCCCGCCACGACGTTATAGTTTATGACAACGAGGCCCATGCCTGCCTGCTGGACGGCATTCGTCTGCATACAGGCAGCAAGTACAAATACCGTCACAACAATATGGCCGATTGCGAGAGGGTGCTTGCCCGCGCCTGCAAGGAAGCCGACGAGAGCGGCGGGGGAGTGCTGCTGATTACGGAAGGCGTTTACGGAATGACAGGGGCCCTTGGCAAACTGGACGAAATAGTAGCCCTCAAGAAGAAATATCCCTTCCGCATACTCATAGACGACGCTCACGGTTTCGGCCTTCTTGGGGCGCACGGGCGTGGCACGTCCGAACACTTCGGTGTGATGGACGGGGTGGATATCTATATCGGCGCCTTCGCCAAATCCATGGCCAGTATAGGTGGCTTTGTGGCGGGTCCCAGAAAGATAATCAATTACCTTAGGCTCAACATGCGTTCCCAGATGTATGCCAAAAGCCAGCCCATGGCCTACGTGCTCAGCAACATCAAGCGCCTGGAAATCATAATGTCGCCGGAGGGAGACGAACGTCGCCGCAAATGCATGGAAATAACTCATGCGCTTCAGCGTGGCTTCCGCGAGCAGGGCTTCGATATAGGTGAGGCGGAGGCCTGCGTCACGCCTATACACATAGACGGAGGCGGAATCGCCCAGGCTACCAAGATTGCCAAGGACCTCCGTGAAAACTACAAGATATTCTGCTCCATGGTCATCTATCCGGTGATACCAAAGGGCATGATTATTTTCCGCATAGTTTCCACTGAGGCACATTCAATGGAGGATGTGGAATACACCCTGAACGCTTTCAAGGAAATCAAGGCCAAGCTCGACGCCGGGCTTTACGACGGCGACGACATTGCCGAGATGAAGATAATCTGACGTCCTTCTGAACCAAGCCCTTTCATTCTGAACGAAGTGAAGAATCTAAACTTCCAGGACAAAGTCATCATCGTCACCGGTGCCAGTTCAGGCATAGGCCTGGCCTCGGCGCGCCTCTTCGGCCGCCTCGGAGCCAAAGTGGTGATGGCGGCGCGCTCTTTTGATAAGCTGATGGCCCTTGCGCCGTCAGTGGGGCCGGCCGACAGCGTCCTGTGCGTCCCCTGCGACGTCTCCGTAGAGAAGGATTGTAAGGCTCTTGTGGATGCGACGGTAGAGAGATTCGGCCGCATAGATATATTGGTAAACAATGCCGGGCTCTCCATGCGGGCTATGTTCAAGGACTTGGACCTTGCAGTTATACATTCCCTTATGGACGTTAACTTCTGGGGGACCGTGTATTGCACCAAATATGCACTGCCTCATCTTCTGAAGACCAGGGGGCAGGTGGCGGGAGTGATAAGCATCGCAGGCTATTCGGCCCTGCCCGCACGTTCGGGATACAGTTCTTCCAAATACGCAATTCGCGGGTTCCTTGATACCTTGCGAATAGAACATCTTCACGACGGACTCGGAGTCTTGGTTTTTGCTCCCGGATACACTTCATCCAACGTCCGCAATGCTGCGCTTACAGCAGACGGCAGCGCCCAAGGAGAAACACCGCTGGACGAGGACAAGCTGATGAGTGCCGAGGAGTGCGCCCTTCATCTGGCCCGAGCTCTTGCCGCCCGCAAGTCCGAGGTGATTCTCACCGGCCTCGGAAAGGCCACGGTCTGGGCTCACAGACTTTTTCCACGACTTACTGACAAGCTTACTTACAGATACATAGCACGTGAAACTGACAGCCCATTTAAATAAGTCCCTGCCTCTTCTTATTGTCGCGGCGCTCATAGCTCTTGCTGCCCCCAGGACGGCAAAGTTCGCTTATGAATATAAAAAAGGCGCGACATGGCATTACGAAACTCTTTTTGCTCCCTTCGATTTCCCCATACTCAAGACTCAGGAGCAGATACGTGAAGAGATAGACAGGACGGCTGATTCTTTCGTACCCTATTACAGGTATTCGGCAGGAGTTACCAGTTCTTGCATGTCGTCTGCATCCGCACTGGACCTGGGCCCCCTCAGGCCGGCGGTATTGACCTCCTTGAAGAATATTATGGAGAAGGGAGTACTGGCTGATGATGACGTTCCTTCACGCGCCGAGGTCGTTTACATCCAGAAAGACAAGCGGGCGCTTAAGCTTCCTGCCTCGGAGGTGCTGGGGATTTCGCAAGCCCGCGAAAGGCTCCTTTCCGACGTACAGGAGGCGAGTTCCTTCGAGGCTGCTGACTCTCTGCTGAAGGCCCGGTCCGTTTACAGCCTTATCGTTCCAAATCTTGTTTTCGATGCCCAGACGACAGATGCCGTGAGCGCTGAGGCTGTCAGCCATATTTCTCCGACCGGGGGATATGTGTCTGCTGGTCAGCTAATTGTTTCTAACGGTGAAATAGTGACCGCTGAGGTGGCCCAGATTCTGGATTCTTATAAGAAAGAATATGAGACCAACCTTGGATCTTCCGGGCCTGCGTACCTCGGTTTAATAGGCAATGTGTTGGTGGGCATGATGCTTATCTGCCTTTTCTTCCTTGCCATTCTGTTTTCCGGCAAAAGTTTTTTCAGCGAGAGCCGCTATTACTACCTGATGTTCGTTTTCGGACTTTTTTCGGTGGCTATTACGCTGATAGCCCGTATCAATCCCGCATGGCTCTTCCTGGCCCCTCTCACCCTCGCGGCCCTGTACCTGCAGGCATTCGTAAGGGCCAGGGTGATAGTGCCGGTATATATAGTATCCCTGATGCCGCTGCTGGTATATGCCGACCACGGAGCCGCCTTGTTCGTGATTTTCCTTACCGGCGGTATGGTTTCCATATATGCTTCCCGCTATCTGATGCAGGGTTGGAAGCAGTTTCTGCTTGCTTTTATCAATTTTATGGCCATGGCTCTTGCTTTTGCAGCCCTCCATCTGGCCGGAGCCATCAATACGCCTGTATTGCCGGTCCTGTTGCGACTGCTTATAGCTTCTTTCATGGCAATCGCAGGATATCCACTCATTTACCTTTTCGAGAAGGTGTTCAATCTGGTATCCAACTCACGACTGGCAGAGCTGGCGGACACATCAACCCCTATTTTGCGGGAGCTTGAGGCCAAGGCTCCCGGCACCTTCCAGCACTCTCTTCAGGTAATGAACATGGCCGATGCCGCGGCCCGTGCAATAGATGCCAATCCTCTTCTGCTCAGGGTGGGTGCCCTGTACCATGATATAGGGAAGATCAACAATCCGCTCTGTTTTATAGAGAATGAATCCATGCTCAACAAGCCTGAGAATGAGAAATATCATACCGGACTCTCTCCTCAGCATAGTGCAGAGGATATAATACGCCACGTTTCCGACGGCGTAGAGATGGCCCGCAAGCACCGGCTGCCGGGCGTGGTGGTGGATTTTATCCGCACTCATCACGGAACTACAGTTACCGGCTATTTCTGGGGAAGATACCTGAACCAGAAGGGCGACCCCAAGGCAAAGTCCCTGTTCACTTATCCCGGCCCCGCCCCCACCACCAAGGAGCAGGTAATCCTGATGCTCTGTGACACAGTTGAAGCTGCTTCCCGTACCCTCGTCGAGTACACTCCGGAAGCGTTCTCGGACTTCGTAGAAAAGATGGTTCAGGGCAAGGTGGACCAGGGACAGCTGTTGAATGCGGAAATTACAATAAAGGAACTTAACGAGGTGAAGAAGGCTCTGAAGGCCTATCTTGCCCAGATGCACCACGGTCGCGTGGCCTATCCTGTACAAAGAAAGAAATTTTTAAATTTTAAATAGATTATGAAGCTTACCAAGAAAAAAATCGACGACCTGAATCTTGAGCTTACCATTGCAGTGGCTCCCGAGGATTATGCAGAAGAAGTGAAGAAGAAACTTGCCGAGCGCAGGCGTACGGCTGATTTCAAGGGATTCCGCAAGGGCATGGTGCCTGCATCCCTCATAAAGAGAGTTTACGGCGAGCAAGCCCTTGTCGATGCCGTCAATGACGTTATTACCAATGCTCTGGATAAATACATCAACGATAACAAACTGCACATCTTAGGCGAACCCCTTGGCAGTGAGAAGCAGCCGGAGATAGAGTGGACGGAAGGAAACGAATTCACTTTCATCTTCGATGTCGCCCTGTCTCCAGAGGTGAACGTAGAAGTGGACAAGGCCGACGAAATATTGAAGTACAACATAACAGTTTCCGCTAAAGAAAAGGCCTCCATGGTAGAGAATATGAAGAAGTTCTACGAGGAGCGCAAGGAAAAAGATGGCGGCGAAGTCAAGAGCGACGAGGAGATAGAGAAAGAGGTTTCCGAACGTCTTAAGGAGCAGAACAAGCAGGAGGCCGAATGGCGTCTGAGCAAGGATATCCGCGATTTCTACGTGAACAAGGCAGGTGTTAAACTCCCCGAGGAGTTCCTCAAGAGATGGCTGTTCGTCGCCAACCAGGGCAAAATCAGCAAGGAAGATATCGAGAAAGATTTCGCCGGATTCTGCGAGGACTTCAAGTGGCAGCTCGTACGCGGCAGCCTGATGCAGAAATTTGGCTTCAAGGTGGAGCAGGACGACATTTATGAGGCGGCCAAGGCTTACGTCACCTATCAGTACGCCATGTATGGAATGGGTAATGTTCCCGAAGAAATGATTATGGAGGCTGTCGGCAACATCCTCAAGGACCGTCGTCAGATAGAGCGGCTCTCCGAGCAGGTTGAGGACCGCAAGGTGCTGGACAAGATTAAGGAAACAGCAAGCTTCAAGGAGAAGAAAATTTCTTCCGAGAAATTCCGCGAGCTGTAGGTTTTGCGTAGACCCAAGCTATTCGGAGCATTCAATAGCTGGACGAGGTACGGACTACTTCCGGTTTTTGTAAGGATTTTTGATTAGCGTGGAGTTGAAGTACACCGGGTTGCCGGTGACTTCTTCTCCAAGCCATGATGGTTTGTCGAAGGGCTCGTTCTCGTCGGCCAGTTCTATTTCGGCCATGGTGAGACCGTCATTGTCGCCGTAGAACTCGTCCACTTCCCAGGTATGTATGCCGTCGGTATTCTTTATCAAATAGCGGGTCTTTTCTATCACTCCGGGTTCTGCAAGCTCCAGAAGGGCCTTCGCTTCCTCCACCGGGATTTCCTTTTCCCACTCGAAGCGTGTGGCTCCGGAGTCGTTGCCCTTACCCTTTACGGTGATAAATCCCTTGTCGTCATTCACGCGTATCCGCACAGTCCTTTCCGGAACGCTGCTCAGGTAGCCTTGAGTGATACGGGCCGCCTTGAAAGCTTCGGACTTGCAGTCGCCCTTGACCAAGAATTTCTTTTCGATTTCCTGTGCCATAAAATAATAGCGCTTTTTGACGTAAAAGTAGATATACTTTTTGTGAAAACAAACAAGAAAAGAGTATATTTGCAGATATGAAATTGCTACAGACACTTCCTATCGCACCTTCCGCTGAAGAATTAAACAGTAAAGTTGATTCCGTAAAAATGGCTGCCAGCAGTTTTGCCGAGGCGCTCGCCGAGAACCCCTCGGAGGCACTTCGACAATTGGGCGTCGATGCGATTCAGTTCGGCCTGAAGGTCCTTCTGGCTTTCGTCATATATTTTATTGGCGCCTGGGTTATCAAGCTTGTCAAGAAAGGGCTGATGAAGTTTTTCGAGGCCCGCAAGACAGACAAGACAGTCGCGTCTTTCGTCTCCAGCTTTACTTCGGTTGCTCTCACGTTGCTGCTTATAATCATCACCATAGGCACCTTGGGGGTGAATACTACTTCTTTGGCGGCCTTGCTTGCGGGCGGTGGCCTGGCGGTAGGTATGGCCCTTAGCGGAACTCTCCAAAATTTCTCCGGCGGCCTGCTCCTGCTTGCCTTCAAACCTTTCAAGGTCGGTGATTTCATAGAGGCGCAGGGCTACTCCGGAACCGTGGCAGAAATGTCCATTGTAAGTACCCGTATCAATCTCCCAGACAACAGGAGCGTGACCATTCCCCACGGCACGCTTGCAAATGGCAATATCAACAATTATTCACGCAATCCTGTCCGCCGTCTCGAGTGGAAGGTTGCCCTGGAATACGGCACTGACGCCGAAGCCTGCGAGGCTAAGCTTCTGGAAATAGCTGCGGCCGACCCGCGAATTCTGGACGACAATACTCCCGGAGTTCCCAATCCTATGTCGGCAGTCTTTTCCCTGGACGACAGCGCCGTGACTTTCGTGCTCCGGGGCTGGGTTCGCAATGCCGATTACTGGGACGCTTTTTTTGCCGTCAACGACGCTATTTACAAGCAATTGCCCGAAGCTGGATTCCAATTCCCCTTCCCGCAACTGGACATACACGTCAAGAATTAAAAAAGTCCGGCCGAAGAAATGCGGCCGGACTTTTTCTTTATAGCGAAAAACTTACTCGGGCATCTGGGCACCGTAACCGGCGACTTTGCCGAAGAGGTCTTTAGCCTTCTCCCAAGGATATTTGTTGCAGTACATGCTGGGGCGTACAATCTCGCTGCCCTGCTGGTTGAGGCCGAACATGCGGTTTACCTGGTTGGCTGCGGAATTTGCATTATAACTTCGTGACTCCATGATCTTAAGGTTCAGGAAGCCCTCCAGATAAGGCTGGTCAATGGCCTGGACGAATGCAGTCTCGCTCTCGGGGAGCTCCTGGTTGCCTTCATACCTGGGGCCGATCTGCTCGGCTTCCTCGATACGGGCGGCAGGCACCGAGATGCTGGACTTACCGGGTGCGGCAATTTCAAGGTCCCTGCGATTGGCGAAGTAGTAGTTGTCGAACAGGTTGCTGATCTTGGCAGCTTCCATGGCCTTGTTGGCCTCGTATCGGCATCTTTCAACACCGCAGTTGCTATTGCATCCGAAGATGTTGTTGTGTACGTTGATGGTGCGTATGCCGTTCATGAAGCGGAAACCCTGACCCATGTCCTCGAAGGCCTTGGTGCGGGTCCAGGTAAACAACACTGTGTTGTGATGGAAGTCGAGTGAGACTTTCTCGATATCCTCGTCGCGTACTGTTCCGGCAATCTGGCAGGCGGCGTAGCGGCAGGCGATGAAAATGTTGTTGCAAACTTCCATGTGACCTATGCCCATGAGGGCTGCAAGACCGAAGTCCCGGCAGTTGACGAAGATACAGTTGGAGACACGGACATTGCCTTCAACGTCCATGTGAAGCGCATATTCGTCACCGTTGTGGTAGCCTACCTTGGGGCAGTTGGGGGAGGCGTCGGGCTCTACGAAGCGGCCGGTCAGCACACCGGAGTTGGGTGTGCCGGTCAATTCCAGATCAGGATTGGCGGCGCAGTAGATGTTATTCTCCCCGAAGTCGAAGACCAGGCCGTCGATTACCACGGTTCCCATGGGGCCCTTGTATCCGTATGGCCTTCTGGCGTTGAAGTTGAACAACGGGGCGATGAAGGTCTGCTCTACGGGTTGAAGTTTGGTCACGTGCTTGATGATGTCACGCTCACTGAAATCGGTGGAATAACCTCCGTAGATGCTGATGAACTTGCCAGGGGACTGGGCGGTGCTTCCGAACTGGCCGCACTCTATATAGCCACGGTCCATGTTGCCGAGATAGTTGCCCTCAGCTACAAGAATCCTGTCGTTTTCTTCAGCTAAATCGATTGCTTTCTGAAGGTCTTTCAGCGGCTTCTCGGGAGAGAGTCCGTCCGAACGTGCTGAACCGGTAGAAGCGCTCACATAGAGAGTTTTGCCCTCTGGAGCCTTAATATTGGCCACCTCTTTTGCTTCGGCATCTTTCTTTGCGTTATCGACTGCCCTCTGGCCGGCTTTTCGGGCTTCGGTCTGGGCGGCGCCGGCAACTTTGTTGCCCAGAGAACGTATAAGGCCGGACTGGGCGGAGGCAGGTTGAACGGCCAGTAATGTTATGGCCGCGATGAGAATGAGACTGATTTTTTTCATATAGTATGTAAAGTAAAAATAGTCAGTTTCGTCAATGCAAAATTAATATATTTTTAGTACTTTTGCGTAAAACAAGATAAAACTATGTCAGAACCTGTTTTTACCCCTGTAGCACTGCCTTATTCGCAGGAGGCCCTCCAGCCGGTTATCAGTGCAGATACCCTGTCTTTCCATTATGGGAAGCACCTTCAGGCTTACATTAACAATCTCAACGCGGCTCTTCCCGGCAGCGGTTTCGAGAACAGTACCCTGGAAGATATTGTGCGCGCTGCCGAAGGCGGCCTTTTCAACAATGCAGGCCAGGTACTCAACCATACTCTGTATTTCCTTCAATTCAAGCCTGCCGGTAATCCGGGAGTCCCCTCAGGACCCCTTGCGGCAGCAATTGAACGTGATTTCGGCAGTTTTGACGCTTTCAAGGCGGAGTTTGAAAAGAAGGGCGCAGGACTCTTCGGCTCTGGCTGGGTGTGGCTTTCAAAGGACCCGGAAGGGCATCTCGTAATCACCCAGGAAGCTAATGCCGGAAATCCTGTTAGGCGCGGCAACAGGCCCCTGCTGACTTTCGATGTCTGGGAGCATGCCTACTATCTGGACTATCAGAACCGCCGCCCGGCTCATTTGTCAGCCCTGTGGGATATAATAGACTGGGATGTCATTGCCTCCCGTTATCAAGATAAATAGTTGAAAATATATTTAATATGAAGAAGTTATTAGTCATGGCAGTGGCAGCCGTGCTGTTTGCGGCCTGTTCCGAAGGGGGAGAGTGCGTTATCAAGGGAAGCGTCCCCGAGGATGTTTCTACCGTTTCCCTCATTAATCAGGATGAAGTCGTGCTGGACAGCTGCTATGTGGCCAATGGAAAATTCCGTTTCAGCTGCGAGAAGAAGAAAGATGTAGCCGTGGCCCTTATCATGGATAAATATGCAGATCCTATTACGCTAATTCCCGATGCTTCCAGTATTACCGTGAAAGTAGGCGAAAAGGGAGCAAATATAAGCGGCAGCAAACGCTCAAAGGAGCTTTCCGCCCTGCAGACCTGGGCTATCAATATGTATATGACTACCTCAGGCGAGCTTGAGAAGTTGTTCGAGGCTAAGGATTACGAAGCTGCAGAGGCTTTTGTGGACAAGCGTGATGCCGATATCATCAAGCATTGCAAGCCCATCTTCAAAGCTCATAAGGATGATTACGTGGGCGTTCAGGCCATGGTGCTTATTTACAACAAACTTGACCGGAATGAGTTTGTCAAGCTATACGAAAGTGCCGGCCCTTGCGTACAGGAAGACTTCCGTCTGCTTGGTTATTACAACAATATCAAGAAATAGGGGAGTATTTGCAGATTAGAAATTATTTGCTAATTTTGCAGTCCCAAATACGGACAGGGGCGTAGCTCAGCTGGTTTAGAGCGTTTGAGTCACATTCAAAAGGTCATCGGTTCGAATCCGATCGTCCCTACAGAAAGAGCCTGGCAGCGTTGCCAGGCTCTTTCTGTGTATTAGCAATTACCTTCTGTCTCCTGGACTTGCAAGGGTAATCTTTTTCCCAAGATAAGCCCTTGAAGTCCAGATATGAATCCTATATTCCCAGTGTGAGGCCGAAAGAGAGGGTGTGGGAGTTGTTCCAGTCGGACGGGAAGAGGGGGGTGATGCCGTAGTTCACGAAAACGCCGAGCAGACCATAGGCGAAGCCGGCTTCGGCACTTGCACGGAAACGTTTGAAGAGGTCGCTGTGGACTTCGCGGTAACCGGGATTCTTGTATTTGGTGTAGCCGTTGACCAGATATTCGGCACTGGCACCGACATATACCTTACCACGGCCGGCTTTGTAGCAAAGACGTATGGGAATGCCTATGTAGCTGGCGTGGATTTTGGATTTCTTGCCGTCGTACTTGGTATTCTCGTAGAGAATCTTGTATGGGGCATATACTCCTGCGTCATTCTTGCGGAAGGTTATGTCCGTGTTGTTCAGCGCAAAGTCCATGAAGGTCCAGCGGACTCCGAAGGAAACCCCCAGGTGGCTCTTCCTGGAGGAAAAGCTCAAATTTGCCATTTCAAACTGGTACAAGAAATTCTTATAGAATATTGTTTCAAGATTCTTGTCCTGGTTGTTGAGCAGGAGGGATTCGCCGAAATACATTGGGAAGGCAATGCGGAGATTGGACTCAACCTTTTCTGTCTTTATCAGTTCTATGCCGCCGTCATATTTCTTCTTGGACTCAGAGTCGCCGGGGCGTTTCTGTGCTGATGCGGCTACTGAAAATGTCGCGAAGACCGCAAAAACTATGATTATCTTTTTCATGGGTACAAATATACGATTTTTATAATATACCGTAGCAAATGCGTTCCGCTTCGGCGAGAGTGTCCAGTTTACCCACATCTATAATGGTGAGATTCTCCGGTACGGCCCCGTAAATTGGATATTCAGCGCAGGCTTTGAGATAGAAGTCCATAATAGGGAAGCGCTCAGGGCATCCGTATTCGTCGAACACTTTAAATAATCCGGTGGAAATGTTGTGTATTCCGGCAAAGGCGTAGCGGCGGCAGCCTTCCGGCTTGAGTCCCGGGTAGGGGCTGCGGACTTCGCCGGTAGCTATGTTTGTCCACCCGACCAGGCGCATGTCATCGGTGAAAAGCAGGTATCGCTGTGTGTTTCTTTCGCTTACGAGCAGCGTGGCAAGAGCGTCTGGGCGCATTTTGGATCGGAACCACTCCAAATCCAGGTTCGATATAATATCAACATTATGGACCAGGAAGGACTGTGGCCGTTCCGGAGCGGACAAGGCCCTCAGGGGCGAAATACTTTGGGAAAGCCCCTTCGAACCTTCGTCCGCTCTGGAGCCGACAGCCCCGTCCCATACTGAAGACTCCAGCAGCGGCCGGGCGAAGCGGATGGCGCCGCCGGTTTCGCGCAGCAGAGCGCTTTCGTCGGAAATTGCAATTCGGACACCGAAGTCGTTCTGCTGAAGGTAATCCCGTATCTGTTCCGGGAAATGGTGTACGTTGACTACTATATCGTCGTAACCGGCGTCGCGCAGCTTGCAGAGAACGTGATATAGCAGCGGTTTGCCGCAGACGGGCACCAATGCCTTGGGCATGCTGTCCGTGATAGGCTTGAGCCTGGTGCCGAGCCCGGCGGCGAAAACCATTGCCTTCATGGCTTACAGCGTCTTTTCTATATCCAGCTCCCGGTGAGTCAGCTTAATCTGAACGTCATATTTGCCGGCAAGGTGGCGCGCCAGGTGTTCGGCGCAGAAGACAGAACGATGCTGGCCTCCGGTGCAGCCGAAACAGACCTGCAGGTTGGTAAACTTGCGCTCAAGGAAGCGCTCGACGTGGGCATCGACCAGCTTGTACACGCTGTCCAGGAAGACATTCACTTCTCCGTCGTCTTCCAGGAACTTGATTACCTCCGGGTCGTTGCCGTTGAACTGGCGATAGTACTCATACTTGCCGGGATTGTTGACGGAGCGGCAGTCGAACACATAGCCTCCGCCGTTGCCGGTATTGTCGGCCGGAATGCCTTTCTTGTATGCAAAACTGTAAATGTGAACCTCCAGCCGTTTGTCTTCCGCGATTTCGAAAAACTGCGGCATGTTGGTCAGTTTTGTAAGTATTCCGTTGAGGTAGGGATAATTGTCAAAAGGAGTTTTGAGCAGGCTGCGGAGATTCCCCAGGGCGTATGGCACGCTGGCCAGGAAATGCGGCTTCTTTTCGAAATAGCCCCTGAATCCGTAAGCTCCCAGTACTTGCAGGGTGCGGAAAAGAACGAAGAGGCGGAGCCGCTCGAGGAAATGCTCTTCATTGACCTCCATGTAGCTGCGGAGCGCGCGGAGGTAGCTGCGGATAAGTTCCTGCTTGAGCTCTTCGGGGAAGCGGGAACGTGCCTGCCAGATAAAAGAGGCTACATCGTAATATATCGGACCGCGCCGTCCGCCCTGGTAGTCGATGAAATAGGGTTCCCCGTCCTTTATCATTACGTTGCGGGACTGGAAATCACGGTAAAGGAAGGTATCGGTATCTTCTTCCAGCAGGTCGGCCTTGAGCCGTTCGAAGTCGTCTTGCAGCTGCACCTCGTTGAATTCCAGGCCGGTAGCCTTTAGGAAACAGTACTTGAAATAATTGAGGTCGAAGTCAACCATCCTCTCGTCAAAGGACTTCTGCGGGTAGCAGATATCCCAGTCCAGGCCTTCGGCACCCTTGAACTGGAGCTTTGGCAGCATCTCGATGCTGCGGCAGAGCAGGTCTTTCTCGGCACTGCTGTACCGTCCACTCTCCCGTCCGTGAGAAAGCTGGTCAAAAAGCATCTTCTCCCCAAGGTCCTCCTGAATATAGGACATCCAGTCTTCGGCGACTGCAAGTACGGTGGGCACATTTATGCCCTTTTCCTTGAAGTGACGGGACAGCAGGACAAAAGCCCGGTTTTCATCGAAATCGGTACCGATTACACCGATAAGGGAAATATTGCCCCCCTTGAGTCGGAAATAACGCCTGTGGCTTCCGGAGGAGGGAAGTTCTGTCTTCTCGGCAAGTTTCTGGCCGCTGTAAGATTCAAATAGCTCTTGAAGGATATCGTTGCTCATATTCCGAGAAGCTTTTTACGGGACAGGAAGCAGTCCCCAATGGCTATGGCTTTTCGGCCTATGGTAGAAAGCCGTATTTTGGTATCGGAGCTTACGCGCTCCATCGAAAGCTTGTTCACGGCAGTCCGTATCGGCAGGATGAGGTGGTCCTTGCCCACAATGAGCCGGCCGCCAATAATCACGAGTCCCGGGTTGAAAATATTGATGATACCGGAAATGCCGCGTCCCAGCGTTTCTCCGATTTCGCCAATGCATTCAATGGCAAGCACGTCACCGTCCTGTACGGCCTTAAGAATTTCAGAGAGGTCCAGTTCGCCATGCTCTTTGTATAGTTTGGAGAGGGACGAACGCCGTCCGGCCTTGAGTTTTTCCGTTATCATGCGGTGGAGGGCCGAGCCGGAAGCGCCGGTTTCGAGGCACCCAACCTTGCCGCAGCGGCACATAATGTCGTTGTCCAATAGAGGGAAGTGGCCGATTTCTCCGGAAAAACCGGACTTGCCGTAATAAAGCTGTCCGTCCAGTATCATGCCCATTCCGAGACCCCAGTTGAGATTGATTGCTATCATGTCCTTGTTGGCACTCTTGCCCAGGCACATGTATTCTCCGTAGGTTAGAGCCCTGGAGTCGTTCTCTATCGTTACGGGAACGTTAAGCTCCCTTTGGAACAGGTCTTTGAGCGGCAGGTCGTCGCTAACAAAATAGGTAAGGGAGTAACCTTCCTCGGGATTCACCCTTCCGGTAAGGCTGACTCCTGCGGCCAGCACCTTTATCCAGGGTATACCGGCCGTTACCACCCTGTCCTGGACCAGTCGGCACATCTCCCTGAAAGACTGGCTGTTGGATTCCAGCACGAATTCTATGTCCTCGATGTACTTCAACATATTTCCCTTGAAGTCCATGACGGCTATGTGGAAGTGGTGGCGCGCTATGTCGATGCCTATGAAATAGCCGGCGTTGGGGTTGAGGCCGTAGATACTGGGCCGCCGTCCGCCGGAGGTTCCAATTTTCCCCTCATCCAGGAGGAAACCATCGCTTATCAGTTCCCCTATGAGTTTGGTGATTGTCGGGACGCTGATACCCAGGTTCTTGCTGAAGAAAGAAATACTCGACTCGTCGTGGCTGATGCAGAGTCTCAAGATGTCCCGTTTTATCTGTGCGTTCTTGCCGGTATTGTCGTTCAGGAAATTATTGGCCATAGTGTACAAGCGGTTCTTATGCAAAAATATCAATTTATTCTTATATTTGTATGGATTTTGTAAAAAATTTTAAAATGAAGTTGTCAATTAAGGCAAAATTGACTTTGAGTCTGTCCGCGATTGCTGCTATATTGCTGATTTCCGCGACAATATCGGTGCTGGAATATTCCAAGATGAGCACCTATGTTTCAGACCTCATTGCCGACGACATAACAAGTCTTAACACCGCACACAAGCTTGCAGACATAAGCAGCAAGTACAATCTCGACATACTTGCAGTCATCGGAGATGATGCTCACGGCGAACTTCCTAGCTTCGACCAGGAATATTTCCTGTCTCATTGCGACATTCTCCGTTCTTCCCTGGAGTCCAATGTGATTCAGCCCCTTACAGATTCCGTGGTGTACTCCTGTGCTGCTTATGTGCTGACGTCTCTGGAGCTGGAGAACGTTCTGGATTCTTATTTCATAGATTCACGCAGCTGGTATTTCAACCGGCTGCAGCCCAGTTTCGCCCAGCTCGACGCGGATATAGTTGCGCTGCAGACAGCAATATACAACGACCTTGAGAAGAATTCCAAAACTTTCGAACGCGGCTTCTACCGCAGCATCATACCCGGAATAGTGGCTGTCGCCGTGGGCCTACTGCTGGTAGTAATGCTCTTCCTCTTTATTCTGGCATATTACGTTAATCCGCTGTATAAGATGCTGGATGCCATGGACGGCTACCGTTCGTACGGAAAGAAATACACATACAGCTTCGACGGAGACGACCAGCTTATAAAGCTAAACGACGGCCTGGCTGAGATCGCCAACGAAAACCTGCTGCTGCGCAAGCGGCTTAAAGACCTGAAAGCAAGAGTATCGAATGAATTGGAAAGCAATCAGCCGTAACGTCGGCCTGGCGCTCCTTGTGAGCTCCCTGTTTATGCTGCTTTCGGCATTTGTTTCGGTGCTGAACGGGAACGACAGTGCCCTGGCTGCCCTCATAATCAGCTTTACCATAACTTTTCTAGTTGGCGTTTTCCCCTTCATTTTCGTCCGCCGCACCAATGCCATCACGCTGAAAGAGGGGTACGTGACGATAACCCTTTCCTGGCTGCTTTCCTTTATCTTCGGAATGCTCCCCTATGCTCTTTGGGGCGGTCCCTTTTCCCTTGAGAACGCATGGTTCGAGAGCGTCTCGGGATTTACCACTACGGGCGCCTCTATACTGGACAACGTAGAGGCTCTGCCCAGGAGCCTCCTGTTCTGGCGCGCCAGTACTCATTTCATCGGAGGCTTGGGAGTTGTGGTGTTCCTGCTTCTGATTATCCCCGACTCCAGCCCTGTCAAACTGAGGCTGGTGAACATGGAGATGAGTTCTCTTTCCAGAGGCTCATATTCCATGCGCGCCAATCGTACGGTTAATATTTTCGCCTACGTCTATCTGGCTATTTTCGTACTGGCGATGCTGCTATATCTGCTGGCAGGGATGCCGGCTTTCGATGCTGTATGCCATGCGATGAGCGTTTGCGCTACCGGCGGCTTCAGTACCCGGAACGCCTCCATAGGGGCCTTTGGCTCTCGCTGGATAGAGGCGGCCACGATGCTGTGCATGTATTTGTCTTCCTTGCACTTCGGCCTTTTGTTCCTGACTGTGGTCAACCGCAGTCTCAAGCCTATGAAGAACGCTGTGGTCACGTATTATACGGGGTCGCTTCTGCTCTTCTCCATGCTTGTTGGAGTAGGCCTTAAGGCGGGTGGCTTATGCAAGGGCTGGGGTGATTCCCTCTGGAACGGTCTGTTCGAGGTGATGTGTATATCTTCTACCACGGGCTTCGCCATAATAGACAATTCTGCATGGCCCCCTGTGCTGGGTGGCTTGATAATTCTGGCGGCGGTGGTCTGCGGATGCGCCGGTTCCACTTCCGGTGGTCTTAAGATAGATCGTGTAGTCCTGCTGTTCAAAGCGACAGGGCGGCAGATTAACCGAATCCTTCATCCCTCTTCCGTAAATGAAGTCAAGTTTGGCGGCAGGGTGCTTAAAGATGAGGACGTGGCTCCTCATCTGCTTTACATTGCTCTTTACGCCGTTCTGCTCGCCGTCTCCACGGTACTCTGTCTGCTGATAGGAGTGGGGTGGCAGAATTCGGTGGCGGCTTCTATTACCAGCATAAGCAATGTCGGCCCCGCACTTGGCGAAATGGGGTCGATGGGCTCCTTCAACTGCGCACCGGCTGCCGCCAAACTGCTGTTTACTATGGATATGTTTCTCGGGCGTCTGGAAATCTACCCTGTGCTGGCGGTGGTAGCCATGATATTTGACAGACGTCACCGCTGATGAATGCCGGTACCGTTTACGAGGGCTTCTTAAAAGCCCTGGGTATAGAGCCTACAAGTTGCCAGGATGCGCTTTTCCGCAGCCTGGCAGATTTTCTGACATCCGACGACGGCGATATCTTTGTCATAAACGGTTATGCCGGTACTGGTAAGACTACGGCTCTATCCGCTGTTGTCAATTCTTTATGGCGGATAGGTATCCGTTCCGTCCTTCTGGCGCCTACAGGCCGCGCAGCCAAGGTGCTGTCTGCTTCTTCCGGCCGTCCGGCATTTACGGTACACAAGCATATCTATCGTCAGAAATCCGTAGATAATTCCGGCTGGGGCCGCTTTTCCTTGAGCCCGAACAAGGCAAAGCATACTTTGTTCGTGGTCGATGAGGCCTCGCTTATCGGGGTCGAAGACAGCAGCCGGCAGCAGTCCATATTCGGCTCCGGCAATCTCCTGGAAGATCTGGTGGCCTTTGTGAGAGCGGGGGACGACTGTCGTCTGATACTACTGGGGGACGCGGCGCAGCTGCCTCCTGTCGGGCTGCAGGCTTCACCGGCACTATCTCCGTCGTTCATGGACATTTTCGGCGGGGTGCATTATGCTGAACTTACATCCGTGGTGCGACAGGCGCGGGAGTCTATGGTACTGACTGATGCTACCATGCTGCGCCGCTTGATAGAAAAGGCGGCGCCGGATGAGATTTTCGAGAGCCTTGAACTGGCTGCCGGAGAGGGCTGCGAAGTGCAGCGTATCGGCGGCGGGGAGCTGCTTGAGGCAATCTCCGATGCTTACGACCGTTATGGGTATGACGATACGGTCGTTCTCTGCCGTTCCAACCGTCGTGCTATCAGATATAATCTGGGGATACGTGCGCAGGTGCTTTTCAAGGAAGAGGAGATTTCCCGCGGTGACAAGTTTATGATAGTGAAGAATTGCTACCAGTTCGTAGAAGATGTGGAGCAGATGGATTACATTGCTAACGGTGATGTGGCGGTGCTCCAGAAGATATGGCATTACGAGGATCGTTACGGGCTGCGCTTTGCGGACGCGCTGCTGCGTTTTCCGGATTATGATGACGCTGAGCTGCAGGCTAAGGTGTGCCTTGATACTCTTAGGGCGGAATCTGCGTCGCTGACCGTGGAGCAGCAGAATCAACTCTACGAGGGGGTGAGTGCCGATTATGCGGACCGGGGGACCAAGAAGAAGGTTTGGGAGGCGGTGCGTGAGGATCCTTATTTCAATGCGCTTCAGCTTAAGTTCGCGGACGCGATTACCTGCCATAAGGCTCAGGGTGGTCAGTGGAGCTGTGTTTTTATTGATAATCCTTTCTGGGAGGGGACTCTTACGGTGGAGGACCTGAAGTGGCTCTATACTGCTTTGACACGTGCCGTGAAGAAGGTATATCTGGTTAATTTCAAGGATTATATATTTGCATGAGCGGGGGCTTTGCTGATATGCTCAAGTCTATGGAGGACAGTTCTTTGCAGCATCTGGCTGCGAAGGTGCCTTCCTGGGCTGGACATAGTCTGGAACTGCCTTCGTCACTAAATTTTCAACAGTGTTCAGGAGAGAGTGCTGCACGGTACAAGGCTTCTATAGTACCGGAGGGATCTCGTGTGGCTGATTTGACAGGTGGTCTGGGTGTGGACAGTTGGGCGTTTTCCTTGCGTGCTTCTGCTGTTTGGTACAATGAAAGGGAAGTTGTGCTGCTTGGTGCAGTAAAGCGAAATTTTGCTGACCTGGGTGTTTCCGGAGTAGTTTTTAATGGCTACGATATTTCTTTATCGGATAGTGCCTGGCTGGATTCGCTGCGTTCTTTTGCTCCGGATGTGATATATCTGGATCCGGCGCGCCGCGATGCGGCCGGACGAAAGGTTTTTCTGCTTGAGGATTGTAGTCCGGATGTGGTTGCCTTGATGCCGCTGCTGCTTGAAGTTGCATCGCTGGTAATAGTTAAGGTGTCGCCTATGGCCGATCTTACCATGTTGCAGCGGCGGCTCGCCGGATGGCTTTCGGAACTTCATGTTGTGGGCGCCGACGGAGAATGCAAAGAACTCCTCTGCATTTGCCGCGCCGCGTCTTTGAAGTCGTCGGTTCGTGTCGTATTGGCTGAGGACGGCTTCGTATTAGGCGGAATCCGGCCGGAGTCGGCGGAGCGAAGCGAGACTCAAGCCGAGGCATTGCTCTTTGTGCCGTCAGCGGCGATGGTGAAGTCCGGGCTGGGGGCGGGAATAGGGATGATGGGGTATGACGAAGAATTAGCGCACTTTGGTAAGTACTATGAAGTAATTGATAACCTGCCGTTTGCCTCCTCTCAATTAAAGGAATTGAGGAAGTGCTGGCCTCAAGCGGAAATAACGGCTAAGGGGGTTCGCCTGAGTTCGGAAGAGTTGCGCACCAAGATGAAAATCAAGCCCGGCGGCCCCATCCATATCTTCGCCTGCGTACTCAACGGTGACCGCCGCATGCTGGTCTGCCGTCGGTTTGTAAAACTATAAAGAGGACGTTATTTAGTTAGTCAATTATCCTAATCCAGCAGGTGGCGGGTCCAGAAAAGGTGGTCGGAGGCCTTGTCGTGCTCGTGCTGTGCACCTCGGTAGCCGTGCATGCCGTCGGGGTAAATCATAAGCTCGAACTGAATGCCGGCTTTCTGCAGGGCGTCTATCAGCTGCAGAGTGTTTTGGAAATGGACGTTGTCGTCGCCTGTGCCGTGTGTAAGCTTAAGAGCAGGAGAGCCTCGGTGCAGGCCCCGGCGCTCCTTGAGTGCGCAGGAGTCAACCCAGCTCAGGACGGATGCTTCACGGTAGCCCTCGGGATTGGCCTGCGGCGTATCCATAAAACGCTCTGTATAATGGGAATCGTATAATTTCCAATCATATACGCCTCCGCCTGCAACTCCGCAGCAGAAATGCTCAGGATACCTGAGAACAAGCATTGCGGTTGTAGTCCCACCAAAGGAAAAACCTTCCACTCCGATGCGGGAAGCTTCCACGTAGGGGAGACTCTGGAGCCACTTTGCCCAGCAGATGTAGTCCTGCAGCTCGATGACGGTCATGCGCTTGAAGGCCTGGTCCATTCCTGCCCGGCCGTTCTCTCCGGATGAACGGGGGTCAACCACAATATAAATGATGCCGTTTTCCCAGCACCAACGGTCCTGGGAGTCGCGGTTGAGCCACCAGTCACGTACGTATGGAGTCCCCGGGCCGCCGTAAAGCTGCATCACCACGGGATATTTCCGGGAGGGGTCGAAACCGCGCGGGAGGGACATAAGTCCATACAGATCAAAGCCTTCGTTTTTCAGTTTTATGACCTCAGGATATGGACATTCATCCTTACTTTCGGAAGACGTATCGAAATTTTTGATTTTCAGCGCATTACCTTTTACATTAAACCAAGGTGTGCGGGCATTGCAGAGCCTTGCTGTGAAGGTCTTGCAATCATCGGAAATCTCTGCGGAAGCACAGTAGTATTCAGGGTCTGTAAGTGGATAAACAACGCCCTTCCTATCGAGTCTGTAAAGGCTCGGATGTATGCGCGAATCCCGTTTTGCGGTGAACCATAAATCACCCTTCTTTTTGTCGTATTTGAGCAATCTGATGTCCCAGTTGCTGCCTTCGGTAAGACGCTTGAAACTTCCGTCATATCCAAGGAAATAAATCTGTTCCCAGCCGGTCTCGAAGTTTCTGGCCATCAGGAGGCCGTTGTCTGTAAAAATCATCCCTTCTATCCATGTGACCCAGGTGGGATACGATTCGCTGTAAACAGGCCTTCTGCTGCCGTCTGTCGCCGAAACGGCAAAGACTTCCAACAGGCTCTGGCGGCGAGGCATGCGGCTGACGTAGAGTTCGTCCGAACCCGGCCCCCAGAAAGGCGTGCCGAAGTATTGCTCCGGGTCTTCGGGAAAATCTGCCCAGGTAGTGCCGCAGCCGTCTGCCAGAGCAATACCTATCCGTACAGGCGGATTGCATTCACCTGCCTTGGGATAGCGGGTAAGCGATAACTTGCCGTCCTGGCCGAAAGGGGAGTATATGGGAAACATTGGGACCTGGCTGTTGTCGAAGCGGTAGAATGCCAGCTTTCTGGAGTCGGGGCTCCACCAGAAAGCGCAGTATTTGGACTGGCGGCCGAAAATTTCCTCATAATAAACCCAGGAAGCGTAGCCGTTCAGGACAAGCTCGCTGCCGTCGAAGGTGAGGCGGGTTTCTGTCCCGCTGGTTATATCCCTTACCCACAAATCGTTAGCTCTTGTAAATGCGACTTTTGAAGAGTCGGGAGAAGGAGTTTCGTTGAGGTCTTGCGCGTGCACGGATGCGCATACGAACAAGAGAAATATAAACAAATTGCGTTTCATTGCTACAAAAGTAATGAATATCCCGCAAAAATGCCTAAATTTGGAGATTAAAACAACTGTTTAAAAAATGGCAATTATTGAATGCAAGGAAGTCTGCAAGAACTTCGGTGAGAAAGTGGCGCTCGACCATGTGAGCCTGAGTATTCCCGAAGGGCGGATTTTTGGCCTTCTTGGTCCAAACGGGGCCGGCAAGACCACACTTATCCGAATAATCAACCGTATCACTATACCAAATTCCGGGGCAGTCCTGTTCAACGGCGCTCCAATAACACAGCAGGACGTAGTCCGCATAGGTTATATGCCTGAGGAGCGTGGCCTGTACCGGAAGATGAAGGTCGGGGACCAGGCCATGTATCTTGCCCGCCTGAAGGGGATGAGTACCGCAGATGCACGTAAGGAACTGAAAGACTGGTTCGTGCGTTTCGGTATCCAGGACTGGTGGGACAAAAAGGTGGAAGAACTATCAAAAGGCATGGCCCAGAAACTCCAGTTCATCACCACCGTGGTGCACAAGCCTTCGCTGATGATTCTGGACGAGCCGTTCTCCGGCTTCGACCCTGTAAATACAGAAGTCATACGCCGGGAGATACTGAGGCTGAAAGACGAGGGGGCGACCGTGATTCTCTCCACTCACAACATGGAATCGGTTGAGGAACTCTGCGACAATATCGCTCTAATCAACAAGTCCCGTCTTGTAATAACCGGAGGCACAGACGAAATCCGTCACCGTTACGGTCAGGACAACGTGGAGATTGAATACACTGAAGGAGTGGAAAGGCGTCAGGAAGTCATCGACCGCAAATTGGTGAATACCCGCCTGCAGGAGCTGATAACGAGCGGTGTAAGCATCAACTCCTTCAAGGAGCTTATTCCTAGAATGAACGACATCTTTATCAAACTTGTAACCCAGGAGGAGGCTTAGTATTATGAACGTCAATACATTAGGAATCATAATCCAGAGGGAATACCTGAATAAGGTAAAAAAGAAGAGTTTCCTCATTATTACCTTCCTTGCTCCCATCCTGTTTGCGGCTCTCTGCATCCTGCCGTCGTTAATTATGCTTGGAGCCAAGGAGGAGGCTAAAAAGGTCGGAGTTATAGACCGCTCCGGAATAGTGGCTCCTTTTCTGGAGAGCGGGGAGACTATAGAGTACGTTATTTTGGAAAACGTACTTGCGGAAGATGTGAAGACAGATTTGTCCGGCCATGGGATAGATGTACTGCTCAGCATTTCCGAGCTAGACCCCGAACAGCGCAGCGTTACTGCCGACTGCTATTCGGAAAAACCCCTTGGAATGGATGCCGGCTCGATTATCGAGAACCGGATCAACGACGCTGTGGAAGCGTACCGCATTGAATCTTCCGGCGTGGCAAACCTGGAGGAAATCATGGCCGGTGTAAAGTCCAACATTCACCTGCGGAGCTATACCGTAGATGAATCCGGCAAGGAGACTATTTCCGAATCCGGAGTGTATATGGCACTCTCTATGCTGCTCGGTATGGCAATCTACATGTTCATAGCTTTGTTCTGCGGCATGGTGATGTCTTCTGTCATAGAGGAGAAGAGTTCCCGTGTGGTAGAAGTTCTGGTTTCTTCCGTGAAAGCTACCGAGCTTATGTTCGGAAAGATTATCGGAGTTGCCCTGGTTGCGCTCACACAGTTCCTGCTATGGATTGTGCTCACTCTTGCCATACTTGCCGCTGCAATGGGCATAATAGGCAAGGACAAAATTTTTGGAGCCATTGCTGATGGCGACACCGCGCAGATGACTCAGATGATGACACCCGGCGTAAACATGCCCGACGACATTCCGTCTATCGAGTCTCTCGCTACTTCGGCGGAGGGCGCTTCCTCCGAGACTTCGGGCATGCAGGCTATTATTGGCACGCTTGCAAACATCAACCTGCCCCAACTGCTTGTGTGCTTCCTGCTGTTCTTCATCTTCGGCTATCTGCTCTATGCGTCGATTTTTGCGGCGATAGGTTCAGCCGTGGAGAACGAGGGGGACAGCCAGCAGCTCCAACTGCCGGTCACAGTTCCGCTGCTGCTTGGCTTCTTTATCGCCATCTATGCATTCAAGGCACCGGACAGCACCCTGGTATTCTGGGGCTCGATGATTCCATTTACTTCTCCTATCGTCATGCTGGCCAGGATTCCTTTCGGTGTGCCGACATGGCAGATAGCCATTTCTGTTGCTCTTCTCGTCGGAACTTTTGCCGCCTGTGCGTGGCTTTCCGCCAAGGTTTATAAAGTCGGCATCCTGATGTTCGGTAAGAAATCCACATGGAAGGACCTTTGGAAATGGCTAAAACAATAAACTTATGAAAAGGTTTGCCCTGATACTGACAATACTTCCAACGCTTTTCGGCTGCAAGTCCGGAATGACATGGGAAAAAGTTCTTATCGATGCCCACCGTACCGGCGTTTGTGCCCCTAATGCGGACAATATTGAGGAAGCGATGGGTTCCATCGACACCCTCAGCGGAGCCTATACTGCTCCAAACGGCAAAGTTTTTACGGACGGCGTTACTCCCGGGGTTGCAGCTCTGATGCTGGCCGCTCAGCCAGCCATGGCGGAAGTCAAGGAAATCATTGCTTACTCTCCCCGCTGTATGGCCGCCCACAAACCGGAGAGCGAGCTCAGCAACTTCGTTGTGGATTTTGTGCGCTCCGAGACCTCTCGTCTTGTCAAACGTCCCGTGGATGTGGCCATCACCAATTTCGGCGGAATACGCGTAAGTATGCCGGAGGGAGATGTTACACTGGATGATATCCGTTCCATGTTCCCCTTCAACAACAAGCTCTGCTACGTCGAAATAAAGGGCGAAGACCTGCTGTATATCGCCGAGTTCATGGCCAGGACTAAGGTTCAGTGCCTCAGCGGAGTAAAAATGGTGGTCAACAAGCATAATCTGGAGAGCTTCGAGGTGGGCGGCAAGCCTGTGAATCCTAAAAAGTATTACGGTGTTGCTACCATCGATTTCCTGCTTGACGGAGGAGACAGCCTCTACGTGGCCCGCAACGCCCGCAAGCTCATAATGACGGATGCCGTCATCGGCAAGTCCATCGAGACTTATGTGCGCCAGCTTACTGCAGAAGGCAAGCCTGTTGAATATTCGACCGACGGGAGGGTCGTAGTGAATAAATGAGAAAGTTATTTTTTATAGTCGCGGCGGCTGCAGCCATCTGTGCCTGCGGACCCAAGCTTGTGATACTTCATACCAATGATACCCACAGCCACCTGGATCCTCTGCGTGACGGCAGGGGCGGTGTAATCGAAAGGGCCGCTTTCGTGGATTCCGTGAGAAAGGCGGAAGGAGCAGGCAAAGTCCTCCTTCTTCATGCCGGCGATTTCAACCAGGGCACTTCTTATTATACCCAGTTGAAAGGTAGGCTCGAGGTGGATTTGATTAATGCGATGAAGTACGATGCAATAGCTCTCGGCAACCATGAATTCGACAATGGAATAGAGGACCTTACCGAGAGGGTGCGCCGCATAGAATGCCCCGTGCTCTGTGCCAACCTTGATCTTAGCTCCTTTGAACTGGGCAAGTACGTTACGCCCTATACTGTACTCCGCAGGGGTGGCATGAAGATAGGCATCATAGGCCTGGAGGCGGATATTTCCACCTGTGTGACCAAGTCTGTTTCTTCCCGCATCCCTCAGCTTGATCCGGTGGAGGTTACTAACAAATGGTCCGATTATCTGCATAATGTGGAAAAGTGCGACATGGTTATCCTGCTGTCGCATCAAGGCTATAAGCCCGAAGATATGGATAACATGCCTCACATGAGAGGTATAGACCTGGTGGTCGGCGGCCATTCCCACACCTTTGTGGATGACTTCGTGTACGTTGACGATGCCGACGGCAAACCCGTTCCTATCATTACGGACGGTTGCTGGGGCCTGGAGATGGGATTGATTAAAGTTTATTGAGATGATTCAGTCTATGACCGGTTACGGCAAGGCGGAAGCCATGCTGGAAGAAGGGAAACTAACAATAGAGATACGCACCATCAACGGCAAAAATGCGGAGATAAGCATCAAGAGCTCCCTTTTGCCCAAGGACAAGGACATCCAGCTGCGCAAGATTCTTGCCGAGCGCCTGCAGAGAGGGACCATTGACGTTTTCCTCACTTGGGAGCCCAATGCTGGTACTGCGGCGCGCACCGTGAACCGGGATCTGGCGCTGGACTATTACCGCCAGATTCGTGAACTGGGAGAGGAAATAGGGGCTGTAAACCTGCCGTTGAACGAGCCTAATTATTTGATTGCCACATTATTGCGTATGCCTGAAGTGCTGGATTCCACCAAGCATGACGTGATAACGGAATTCAACTGGCCTCTGGTGGAGAATGCCTTCTACGAGGCCCTTGACGCTGTGGTTACCTATCGTTCCCATGAGGGAGAGGCATTGTACAGGGACGTCACCTCGCGGGTGAAGCGTATCCTGGAGCTTGAAGAGGAGGTGGAGTCTTGTGAGGCCGAGCGTGCAGAAGCTGCGCGTGAGCGCATTCTCAAAGCGGCCGAAGACGCAAAGCTGAGGCTCGACCCGGAGAGGCTGGAGCAGGAGATGGTCTATTATCTGGAGAAGTACGACATCAATGAGGAAAAGGTAAGGCTGCGCCAGCATTGCAAGTATTTCATGGATACCATCAACATCGAGGCTTTCCCCGGCAAGAAACTTGGCTTCATTATCCAGGAGATGGGACGGGAAATCAATACTACCGGCTCCAAGGCCAATCATGCCGTTATTCAGAGGGCGGTGGTCCAGATGAAGGACGAGCTTGAAAAGATTCGCGAACAGTCGCTGAATATACTATGATTTTAAGCAAGCAATTATTGCGGCAGGCGGCCCTCCATCCGTGGGCCAAAAGATTTTGGGAAAAGGCCCCCGGACAGAGGGCCGGCTGCCTTGTGCTGGCTTGCCTTCTTTTTCCTTTCGTTTCATACTCACAGGTGCCTGATACGACCGGTATATATGGGGAGCGGAAAGATACGCTTGCAGCGGCCGGTACCGCCGCGAGAGGCAGCAGTAACTTTTTGTCCAAGGGAAAGGATATAAGGACGGAGGTGATTACGGCGGCCGGTCTTTGCAAGATGGCCTGCTGTAATCTGGCGGAGAGTTTTGAGAATTCCGCAAGCGTGACTGTGGGTTATAGTGACGCCGTTACTGGAGCCAGGCAGATACGTCTGCTGGGGCAAAGTGGCATTTATGTACAGATGCTGGATGAGAACCGCCCAGTGATGCGCGGTCTTGCTGCACCCTGGGGACTGAATTATGTGCCGTCGCAGTGGCTTGAGAGTATACAGGTAGCCAAGGGCGTGACGTCCGTCATCAATGGCGTGGAGTCTATGACAGGGCAGATCAATCTGGAGCACCGCAAACCTACTGACGAGATTCCCCTTTTCGTGCAGGCTTCTGTGATGAACGACACAAAAGCCGACCTGAATGTCGCCAGCTCCCTGCAGCTGGACGAGGAAGGGAAGTGGAGTACCGCTATACTTGGGCATGCGAGCACCAATTTCATGGATATGGACCACAATGAGGACGGCTTCCTGGACGACCCTCGCGGCCGCCTCTTTTCTCTGGGCAACAGATGGCTGTACTATGATCCCAGCGGCCTTCAGGTCCGTTTCGGCCTGCGAGGAATCTGGGATAAAAAGATTGGCGGCCAGATGTCCGATTCCCAGGAAGCATGGAAGACAAACATAGGCAACAACAGCCTGAACGCTTATGTCAAGGTGGGAGTACCGCTTAATGAAGATAACAGCCGCAATTTCGCCGTGGTGCTCGACTACAACGACGTGTATCTGGATTCCGGTTTCGGTATTCTTACGCCAGGCTCTCCGAGCAACAGTTACAGCGCCAAACAGAATTCGGCCTTCGTGAATCTGCTCTATCAGGATCAGCGTATGGACGCCCATCATTTTACTCTTGGCCTCTCCAATACCTTCGACATATATCATGAAAAACTGCTGCTGAAACGCGCTGACGTGACTTATGGTCCAAGCAATATAAGTGTGCTGAATGACCTTGGTGCTTTTGCGGAGTACACCTTCCATCTCGAGGATAAATTTTCAGCCATCGCAAGCCTTCGTGGCGACTGGTATTACGGGCAGGGTATTTTCTGCTCTCCCCGCCTTACATTGAAATGGGTGCCGTGGGAACAACTGGTGCTTCGGGCCAACGGCGGCAGGGGACTAAGAAACAGTACACCGCTTACGGACAACATCGGCACCCTGTCTTCAAACAAAAATTTCAAAGGTGACTGCATGAATCACCTTCTGGAGGATTCCTGGACCTACGGAGGCAACGCCACCTGGTACCTGCCATTCGATGACAGCCAGAAGACGTACATCAGCTTTGATTACTTCGGTACTACTTTTACCCGGCAGATGCTGGTGGACAGGACAGCCGATAGTATAGAGTTCTATAGCCTGGAGGCTGTGGGAGGCTATTCTTATACCAACAATCTGCAGCTGGACTTCGGCGCAGAGCCTTTCCGGGGCTTCACCGTCACCCTGACAGGCCGCCTCACGGATGCCCGGCAGACCATGAAGAGCCAGAGCGATGACTACCGTCCCATGACGGACCGTTACAAGGCCGTGCTCAACCTTCAGTACGCCACAAACCTGAACAAGTGGATATTTGACTTTACCGCCTCCCTCAGCGGCCCCTGCCGGGTTTGGGACTTCATGCGCAGCCTGGACCCCATGTACGCGAACGGCTGGACCAAGCCATATCCTCTGCTGTACGCCCAGGTCACTAAGCGCTTCAAGGGAATAGATATTTACCTGGGAGGTGAAAACCTCACCAATTATACTCAGCCCAACCCTATTGTAGGCTGGGAGAATCCGGCTCAGTCCAAGTTCGACGCGGGCTGTGTGTGGGGACCTTTAATGGGCATACGTGTATATGCCGGATTAAGACTGACAATTTGGAAAACTGAAAATATATGAGAAATCTTATGATTGTACTTGCGGTAGCGCAAGTAGTATTCGCGACCAGTATTCATTGCGCCAGCTGCGGAAAGAAGTTGCAGGAGAACATTGCGTTCGAGAAAGGTGTAAAGGACCTGAAAGTCGATGTCCCGGGCAAGACCGTCACCGTGACCTTCAATACCGTCAAGACGGATACCCTGAAACTCAAAAAAGCTATCAATAAGCTTGGATATTCTGCTGAAGTTGTTGATTATAAAATTGTTAAGTAGTGGAAGAAGAACGTAAACTGAATTTTCTCGAGGAGATTATCGAGAACGACCTAAGGACCGGCAAGGTGGACAGCATACTTACACGCTTCCCTCCAGAACCTAACGGATACCTTCATCTCGGCCATGCCAAGAGCCTGTGTATCAACTTCGGTCTTGCGCAGAAATACGGGGGCAAGACCAACCTGCGTTACGACGATACCAACCCCACCAAGGAGGATACCGAGTACGTGGATTCCATAAAGGAAGATATCAAGTGGCTGGGATTCCAGTGGGAAAAGGAACTCTATGCATCTGACTATTTCGGGCAGCTCTATGAGTGGGCCGAACAGCTGATACAGAGGGGTCTTGCCTATGTGGACGACCAGACTCAGGAAGAGATTTCCAAGGGCCGCGGCACCGTGGAAACACCCGGAACCGAAAGTCCCTGGAGGAACCGCAGCGTGGAAGAAAACCTCCGCATCTTCCGTGAAATGCGTGACGGCAAGTACGAAGACGGAGCCAAGGTGCTTCGTGCCAAGATAGACATGGCGCACCCCAACATGTTCTTCCGCGATCCCATACTATACCGTATCAAGCATGCACATCATCATCGTACCGGAGACAAGTGGTGCATCTATCCGATGTATGATTTCACCCACGGCCAGTGCGATTCCATCGAGCATATCACCCACAGTATCTGTACTTTGGAGTTTGATGTGCACCGTCCGTTGTACGACTGGTTCATTGAGACGCTGGGTATCTATCCCAGCCATCAGTACGAATTCGCCCGACTCAACCTTACCTATACGCTCATGAGCAAGCGCAAGCTGCTGGAGCTGGTGCAAAAGGGCCTGGTGAGCGGATGGGACGATCCCCGTATGCCTACACTTTGCGGAGTTCGCCGCCGGGGTTATACTCCCGAGGGCCTCAAGCTTTTCTGCGACAAGATAGGCGTGAGCAAGCGGGACCAGCTCATGGATATCCAGCTGCTGGAGTGGTGTGTGCGCCAGGATTTGAATGCCCGCAGCAACCGCTACATGGTAGTCCAGGACCCTCTGAAGCTCACCATAATCAATTATCCCGAGGGGCAGGTGGAATGGTTCGACTGCCCCCTGAATCCAGCCGAGCCTGAGGGAGCCTGCCGCAAGGTGCCGTTCAGCCGCGAGCTCTATATAGAAAGGGCAGATTTCATGGAGGACGCTCCCAAGAAGTTCTTCCGCCTCAAGCCGGAGGGGGAGGTGCGCCTGAAGTACACCTACATCATCAAGTGTGAAGAGGTGGTTAAAGACGCGGACGGCAACATAGTAGAGCTGAAATGCAGCTACGACCCTTCCACCCGTCCCGGAGGAGGGGAGTGGCGCAGTGTCAAGGGCACGATTCACTGGGTGAGCGTCGAATACGCCAAAAAGTTGGAGATACGCAATTATGACCGCCTTTTCACGCTTGCCGACATGTCCCAGGTGCCCGAAGACAAGGATTACAAAGATTACCTGAATCCGGAATCCCTGGTGGTAGCCGAAGGATTTGCCGAGCCTGCCCTGCTGGGGGACGAATCCGGCATTGCCGTTCAGTTCGAGCGCAGCGGCTATTATATCAAGGATCCCGACAGCACTCCGGAGAAACCAGTATTCAACCGTACCGCAACATTAAAGGACTCTTATAAGCCCGAATAATGAACGATTTTGTAGTATCAGCACTCTTGCTTGGGGCGCTTTCTACCAGTGGTAATCTGCCTTTCTGGGCGACCGCCAACCAGGGAGGCATAATGCCGGATAACAATGGTGCACTCGCCCTTGTCCAGGCTTACAAGCCTTTTGACGAGAGCAAGACTTTCCAGTGGCGGGCTGGAGTTTCCCTTGCAGCCAACTGGCAGCCCAGCGACCCTCTCAATCCGGAAAGTTCTCCCATTCATCCTATGGTTGATGAACTTTATGCCGGTGCGCGTTGGAAAGTTCTCCGCGCAGACGTGGGAATGATGCGCAGGGAGAGTGAATTCATGGGAGCAGACAAAGTGCTGGGCTCCCTCAGCGTGAACGAGGGACACATTGTAGAGAGCAACAACGCCCGCACCATGCCGGGGTACAGGTTGGTACTTGAACCATGGGCCATTCCCTTTACCGGCAAGCATGTGCTGATCAACGGTGTATGGGCAGACTACAAGACCCTTGACGACCGTTGGATGAAGGATGCACTGGTACACAGGCTTCAGGCTTACCTGACCATCGATACCCGCAGGCATTTCTACATACGCCTAGGACTGGACCATTATGCTCTCTGGGGAGGTGCCCACGGAGATATGAGCATGCAGGTCAACTGGAAAAACTACTTCCGGGTAGCTACTGGCCGCAGCGCTGGTTCGGACGGCACACTCAGCGACAGAATCAACGTAATCGGAGAGCATGGCGGGGCGGAGGAACTGCGCATGGGATGGCGCGAGGACAAATGGGAACTTACTTTCCAGTACGAAAAGCCCTACAGCGACAAGTCCGGTATGCGTTGGAACAACCTTCCCGACGGTGCGTACACCCTGCATTTCAGCTTCAAGGACAAGGACCGCTGGGTAAGCGACGTCCTGGCCGAATTCCACTATACTATGTGGCAGTCCGGCCCCAGGCATGATCCCGAACTCGACGAGAACGGCAACAAGATAGAGTGGTACGAGCACCAGGACATGAACTTCTTCGGCGGCGACAGCTATTTTACCAATGGCGAGTACAAGTCTGGCTGGACGCATTTCGGCAGAAGCATTTCCGGACCTCTGTTCTTTACCAAGGCTCATGCCGACGGCGTTGTCAGGATTTACAACAACCGTTATATGGCTTATCACCTGGGGGTTTCCGGAAAGTTATTCCGCTTTGCACCTTACAGGCTCATGCTGACCTACGGCAACCATTACGGTACTTATGATAAACCTCTTGTCCCCGGTGCCACAAGCTGGGACAGTGACTGGAAGTGGTGGAAAGAAAACATCTGGGACAAGCCACTGCACCAGTTCTCCGCGGCACTCAACGGCTATGTGCCATTCAGGTTGGGCGGAATACACCATCTGGACCTGGTTTACGGCCTTTATGTAGATGCCGGGGAAGTGCTTACTAACGCTTTTGCATGTACTCTCGGAGTACGCTATACACTTAAATAGAAGCCAATGGAACTTAGTCAAAGAGCAATCAACATGCCCAGCTCGCCTATACGCAAGCTGGCTCCTTATGCGGAGGATGCCAAGCGCAACGGCGTGCATGTATATCACTTGAACATCGGCCAGCCGGACATCAAGACGCCGGAATGCGGATTAGCGGCGCTCCGCAGTGTGGACCGTGAGATTCTGGAGTACAGTCCGTCAGACGGTTATCTGTCGCTCCGCACCAAGATGGTGAGTTATTATGCCCAGTATGGCATATACCTTAGCCCGGACGAGATAATAATTACTTCCGGTGGTTCGGAGGCCGTGCTGTTCGCTTTCCTTGCCTGCCTTAGCCCAGGGGATGAAATTATAGTCACCGACCCCTTCTACGCCAATTACATGGCCTTTGCCATCTCCGTAGGTGCAGTAATCAAGTCTGTGAAGACCAGCATAGAAGACGGTTTCCGCCTGCCTTCCGCTGAGGCTTTTGAGGAACAGATAACTCCTCGCACCAAGGCAATACTTATATGCAACCCCAACAATCCGACCGGATATCTCTATACCCGTGCTGAAATGCTGCGACTGCGCGAGATAGTTCTAAAGCACGACCTTTTCCTTTTCAGCGATGAGGTGTACCGTGAATTCATATATACGGGGATGCCTTATATCAGCGCCTTCCACCTGGAAGGCCTGGACCAGAATGTGGTGCTCTTCGATTCAGTCTCCAAGCGTTATTCAGAGTGCGGAATCCGCATAGGCTGTCTTTGTACAAAGAACAAGAAGGTGCACGATGCGGTAATGAAGTTCTGCCAGGCACGTCTGAGCCCGCCTCTTATCGGACAGATAGTAGCGGAAGCTAGTATTGGCGTGCAGAAGAGCTATCTTCAGGCTGTTTACGAGGAGTATCTGGACCGCCGTAACTTCCTGATAGACGGATTAAACCGCATCCCCGGAGTATATAGTCCGATTCCCATGGGCGCGTTCTATACCGTTGCAAAGCTGCCGGTTGACGATGCCGAAAAATTCTGCATCTGGTGCCTGAGCGAGTTCCGTTATGAGGGCGCAACCATTATGCTGGCCCCGGCCGCAGGTTTCTACACGGAACCGGGGGAGGGCAAGCATGAGGTCCGTATAGCATACATACTTAATAAAGATGATCTTGCCAAGGCGCTCGTATGCCTGGAGAAGGCTTTGGAACAATATCCCGGACGAATTAATTGACACAACTTATGAATATCGACCATTTACTCCAACTCTTCGTAGTGAAGGAAAAAAGTTTTTTCCCCCTGTTTATCCAGTCTGCTGAAAATATCAGCGCAGCAGCCGCACTCCTGCTCCAGCAAGCTCAGGAGTCGGATCCCGACGAGCGCAGGATACTTGCCCACAGAATCAAGGAACGTGAAACAGAAGGAGACAATATTACTCATCAGATTGTGGATGTTCTCATGAATGCCTATATCACTCCTTTCGACAGGGACGATATTCACGACCTGGCCGAGGGCCTAGACGGCTTCCTGGATTCCATCCGCGATTCGTCCAAGAAGATTGCAATCTACCAGCCGAAAGACCCATCCAAGAAACTGATAGAAATTGCAGATTACATAAACAAGGCGGCTTTGCTCATGGTAGAGGCTACGAAGCATTTTGACACTTTGCGCAAAGATGCCAAGGTAATAGACAAGCTATGCGATGAGATAAAGGAAATAGAGCACACAGTGGACGATATTTACGAGAGCTATATGTCCAATCTCTTCGAATTTGAGAAGGATGCCATTGAACTGGTGAAGAAAAAGAATATCGCCCAGGCTTTCGAAGATACCTCCGACGTGGCCAAGTCGGTATCCAGCATAATACGCAGCATAGTGGTCAAGAACAGCTGATATGGTAGCGATAGTTCTCATAACGGCACTGATTGCGTTGGCTTTCAGTTTTACCAACGGAATGAACGACGCCGCCAACTGCATTGCGTCCGTAGTCGCCACAAAGGCGCTGCCTCCGAAAGTGGCAGTGTTCTGGGCGGCGTTCTGGATATTCATCGCCATGTTCATTTTCGATACCACGGTAGCCGCAACAATGGGAAAAGGAATAGTGGACGAGAATTGTATAGACGTTTACGTGATACTGGCTGCTTTGCTGGGGTCGGTACTCTACATTTTCCTCTGTACCAGGCTCGGCCTGCCCGTATCAGCCTCGCATGCTCTGGTAGGAGGCCTTATCGGCCCGGTCTGGTTCGTTTATGGAGGCAAATATCTGATTACCAGCGGCATATTCAAGATTGTAGCCTTTATATTCATTTCTCCACTCATAGGCATTTTCCTGGGCTTCATACTCAACTGCCTTATTATGTTGCTCTTCCGTAAGGTTAACGTGAAGAAGGTGGACAAGGGCTTCAGGCGCATGCAACTGTTCTCCAGCGCCGCATTCTCCCTCGGATTCGGAGGTAACGACGGGCAGAAAACAATGGGTGTAATCGCGATATTGTTCGCTACCGCTTTTGCGTCAAATCCGGACAATGCGGTGATGCAGTTCCTCTATGGCAACGGCCTTCTGGCTGCACAGGCAGCAGGTTATACCGGTTTTTATGTTCCTACGTGGCTGAAGGTCACATGCTACGGGCTTATCGCCCTGGGTACCGTGACCGGAGGATGGTCCGTCATCCGCACCCTCAGCGAGGGCTTGTCCAAACTTTTTCCCACACAGGGCTTCTGTGCTGAGGCTTCAGGTGCAATAACCCTTATTCTTACCGCAGTACTCGGCATACCCGTGAGCACAACCCACACTATCACAGGTTCAATTATAGGAACCGGACTTACACGTGGCATCAAGACAGTCAAGTGGATTACCGCAAAGAACATTGTCTGGGCCTGGATTCTTACTATTCCCGCAGTTATCGTTGTAAGCGGCGTCATTTATTTGATAATGGTGCACTGGTTCGGCTGTCCGGTGAAGACTCTTTAAAAATACGATGAAGGATTTCTGGAGCATAATACGGCGTTACGTCAAACCCTACAGAGGCTATCTCGGCGGTTCGGTGGTACTCAACATACTGTCTGCCGTCTTCAATGTCTTTTCTTTTTCGTTGCTTATCCCTATTTTGCAGATATTATTTAATATCAACGAGATGAGCTACGAATTCATACCCTGGGATTCGACTGCGGCGGGCTTTAAGGACATTGCGGTGAACAATCTCTACTGGTTCGTTACCGGAATGATGGACAAGTGGGGCGCCGGCAACGTACTGCTGGCTCTTTGCATTGTGCTGTCTATGCTCACGGCCGTGAAGACCGCCTGCTACTTCGGCTCCACCGCTGTAATGGTACCAATACGGACGGGCATAGTAAAGGACCTCCGTATGGAACTGTACCGCAAGATAGTATCCTTGCCTCTCGGCTATTTCAGCCAGGAAAGAAAGGGTGATATCATTGCCCGCATGAGCGGCGACGCCCAGGAGGTGGAGACATCTATCACCGCCGCCCTCGACATGCTCATCAAGAATCCTATCCTGATAATATTCTACGTCGCCACGCTGATTGCGATTTCCTGGCAGCTGACTGTATTCGTTCTGGTGTTCGCCCCGGCGATGATATGGCTTATGGGCTTTATTGGCCGCAAACTCAGACGCCAGTCCAGCGAGGCCCAGGTGCTCTGGAGCGAAACCATGAGCCAGGTGGAGGAGACACTGGGCGGCCTGCGTATCATAAAGGCATTCCTGGCGGAGAAAAAAATGGTGGGGCGTTTCGACAATGTGACCGGTACAATGAAGGCCAGGAACAGCCGAGTCGCCACCCGCCAGGCACTGGCTCATCCGGTAAGCGAGTTTATGGGTACCGTGATGATTGCCATCGTGCTTTGGTTCGGAGGCACTCTTATTTTGGGAGACAGGGCCGTCATCGACGCTCCTACCTTCATCTTCTATATGGTGATGCTGTATAATATCATCCAGCCGATAAAGGAGTTTTCCAAGGCGGCATACGGCATTCCCAAGGGTTTGGCAAGCATGGCCCGCATAGACGCAATCCTTAACGCTCCAAATCCCATCGAGGAAATTCCGAATCCTCAACCCATTAAAGACTTCCGTGACAAGATAGAGTTCAAGGGTGTCAGCTTTCATTATGAAGACGGCAGGGAAGTGCTGCGCGATGTCAATTTTACCGTACCCAAGGGACACATGGTCGCGATTGTCGGAGCCTCCGGATCCGGAAAATCCACCCTGGTTGACTTGATTCCCCGTTTCTATGACGTGAGCGGCGGTAGCGTATGCATAGACGGCAGGGACATAAGGGAGATGTCGTTACATGAACTCAGGTCCCTCATGGGCAACGTGAACCAGGAGTCCATTCTATTCAACGACACCATTTTCAATAATATAGCCTTCGGAGTAGAAAATGCCTCCAGGGAGGAAGTAGAAGTGGCTGCACGAATTGCCAACGCCCATGACTTCATCATGGAGAAAGAGGAGGGATACGATACCAACATAGGCGACCGGGGGGTCAAGCTCAGCGGCGGGCAGAGGCAGCGTATAAGTATCGCACGTGCAATACTCAAGAATCCTCCCATTCTTATTCTGGACGAGGCAACAGCTTCCCTTGATACGGAGTCCGAACGCAGTGTCCAGGATGCCCTGGACAGGTTGATGGCCTCCCGCACCACCATAGCTATAGCCCACAGGCTCAGCACTATAAAAGGTGCGGACGAGATAATAGTGCTGAACGAGGGACTAATAGTGGAACGTGGGCGGCATGAAGAACTGCTTGCCCAGAGAGGTTATTACAAGAAGTTGTACGATATGCAGTCACTGTGATGAAAAGAACTACTTTATTCCGCATACTTACTCTCTTGTATCTGGGAGCCGTGGCGTTGCTCTGCTTCGCCAACTTCAACAATGTGCCCGAGGTTCAGAAATTCTTCCTTGGCATCCCCCTGGACAAGATAGTTCACTTCCTTATGTTTCTCCCTTTCCCGCCTCTGGCTTACTGGTCCATCGGCCTAAGCCGCAAGGGGGTGTTTAATACACTGCTTATACTGGTGGGACTTTTCGTGCTTGGATGCCTGATTGCCTGGGGGACGGAGTACGTTCAGAGCAAGCTCCCGTACCGTTCCATGGATATGATGGATTTCCGTGCTGACCGCATAGGCCTTGCTTTCGGAGCTCTTCTGACTTTTTTCATTCAGCTGTTCACCACTCCCAAGGCCGATGCGTAAACTGCTGCTGACATTGGTTATGGCCTTGCTGGTGCTGCCAGTTGCTGCCGATGGAATACCGAAGCCTTCGCAGTTCAGTGAGGTTTGCGATACGCTTACGGCACGCTGCAACAGACGCTTTCAGGTCATTTCTACGGTAACGTTGGAACGGCTCTTCCTCAACAACGGCTCACTCGACCTGTATTTCAACCGCAGTCTTGCCGACTATCCCTGGCATGAGGAAGATATCCTGTGGTTTCTTTCAGAACTGAATTCGGAAGCCTCTGAAGTGCTTGGCGGCTATACTATAGGCGCATGCATGACAGCCGGCGGCCGTCTGGAGGATCTGGAGACGCTTCACCTGTCCCGAGATGGTAAGTACCGGAAGTACAAATATTCCGTTCCCCTTCCAGTTGCCAGTCCTCTGGTCAGGCGTGCCGGTGCAAGATTTATCTCCAAGGGGCTTTTCGGACGTCATATAGTGGTATGGCAAAGTCATGGCCTCTACTGGAATGAGAAAGAAGGCCGTTGGAAATGGCAGCGCGCACCGGTTCACAGAACGGTTGAGGATATGTACACCCAGAGTTATGTGCTTCAGGGACTTATCCCTATGCTTGAGAATGCCGGCGCCTATGTGATGACTCCCAGGGAGAGAGATATTCAGATTCAGGAAGTTATATGCGACAACGATCCCTCTTTTGCGCGGGGAAAAAGCGGGGCGCTGCTGCGTTTGGAGGGTTATTATTCCGAGATGGGCAAATGGGAAACTGCATCCTGCCCTGGTTTTGCGGACTTCAAGCAGGAGTATGATATTACCGATAATCCATTCAAGGCAGGAACGGTACGTACGTCTCAATGCAGCGTCGGACCTTCAAGTTCGGCCCGTTGGACACCGGATATTCCCGAACGCGGCGAGTATGCCGTATATGTGAGTTATCTGTCACAGAAGAACAGTTGCCGGAAGGCCAGATATACCGTTCGGCACCTTGGCGGCAAAACCAGTTTCCAGGTGGACCAGCGTCGCGGCGGCGGCACCTGGATTTATCTTGGTACTTTTGATTTTGCTCCCGGGACTGAAGGATGGGTGGAACTGGACAACAAAGGCGAGAAGGGTGAAATAGTTAGTGCTGATGCAGTCCGCTTCGGCGGAGGTATGGGGAAGATAAACCGTGGCGGAGGCGTGTCCTGCATGCCTTCGTTTACTGAAGGGGCGTCGTACTGGATACCTTGGGCAGGAGCAGACAGCACCTTGCGCAAATGGGATGGAGACTACACCAACGATTTCGCTACCCGAGGCGCCTGGACACAGATGATGAGGGATCAAAAGGGCATACAGTTTGACTGTTCCCTGGCATTTCACACAGATGCCGGCATCACTCCCAACGACAGCATAGTGGGAACCCTTGCCATTTATACCCTCCGGGGAGACAATGGTCGTAAGTTCAAAGACGGAAGCGATCGTATTACATCCCGCACGTATGCAGATTTCGTGCAGACCCAGATAGTGGAAGACTTGCGTGAGAGCTTCGATCCGCGGTGGTCGCGGCGTCAGCTACGTGACCGTTCATATAGTGAGTCGCGCACTACGGAGGTTCCGGCATTGCTTCTGGAACTGCTTTCCCACCAGAACTTTGCAGATATGAAGTTCGGTCACGACCCCGGCTTTCGTTTTATCGTCAGCCGTGCTGTATATAAAGGTATGCTGAAGTATCTGGCTGCCAGGTATGGCTGTTCTTATGTGGTGCAGCCCCTGCCTGTGCGTGCTTTTTCAGCAGTACTGAACAAAGACGGCAGCGCCAGGCTCAGCTGGGCTCCGACTCCGGATCCTCTTGAACCGACAGCCGTGCCTAAAGGATATACGGTATATACCAGAGTGGACGATGGTGCCTTCGACGAAGGAGTTCCGGTTACCGGATGCGAAGCCCACATGCAGATGGAACCGGGACACCTCTATACCTGGAAGGTGGTGGCATGGAACGAGGGCGGTGACAGTTTCCCCTCAGAATTGCTCTCGGCCGGCATACCGAGTAACGTGGAAGGCGACAAGGTGCTGGTGGTCAATAACTTCGAGCGAGTGGCGGCACCTGCATGGATAGACACTCCTTCCTATGCCGGATTTGATTCCAGGCTCGATCCCGGTATGCCTTATATAAAGGACATTACTTTTATAGGGGACAATTATGAATTCCGCCGCAATCTGGAGTGGGAGAGCGATGATGCTCCAGGGTTCGGAGGCTCTTACAACGATATGGCAGGGAAAGTGATTGCCGGTAACAGTTTCGACTATCCTTCTGTTCACGGGGAGTCGCTGATGAGGCTCGGTCACCCTTTTTGTTCCATGTCTTCTGCTGCCTTCTGTGCGGACACGACTCTGTCCGCTTCATACAAGTTACTTGACCTTATTTGCGGAGCTCAACTGACCACAAGCTGCGGCAGCGGGGCTTATCCTCCTCGTTTCCAGGTATTTCCGGACGAACTCCAGACAGCTCTCCGTGCTTGGACTCGTGAGGGCTCTTCAGTCCTGGTTTCCGGTTCCCGCATAGCTACAGATATATGGGATGCGGTATATAAGTATGAGAGAGATTCCCTTGCTGTAGAAAAAGGGAAGGCATTTGCGAAAGAGGTACTGGGGTACCGTAGGGCTTCATCTTATGGTACCAATACAGGAATAATAGGCGGTATGTCTTTCTACAGCGCCCCCAATCCACTGCGGTATTATATTGCCAATCCTGACGGTCTAAAACCAGCCGGTCCGGGAGCAAAAGTGTGGATGCGTTATGGTTCGACAGGCATTCCCGCTGCAATTAAGTATGACACCGGCAGCCATAAGGCCGTTTCAGTCGGAGTGCCCTTGGAGTGCCTGAAAAACACGCAGGACCTCGACCGCGTACTGCGTGAGGCCCTGGAGTTCTTGCAGTAATTATAACACCGACCGTCCTCGCCACTCGGCGGGAGTCTTGAGGCCGAGGAGTTCGGCCAATGTGGCCGTAGTGTCGTATTGTAGCACGAAAGATGAAACCTTGCCGGGTTTAACCCCGGGGCCGCAGATGAAAAGAGGGGTGCGGAAATCTTTCAGGTCATAAGAACCATGTTTCTTGTCTGGTTTTCCTCCATGGTCCGCAGTGAGTACTATGGTGGTCGAGGCATAGTCCGGGGAAGCCTTCAGGGCGTCCAGGAGCAGCCCTATCGCCTTGTCGCAACGTGCCATGGCCTCGTAATACTCAGGAGAGCCCCAGGCATACTTGTGACCAACCTCATCGGGATCAAGGATATAGAAGAAGAATATGTCAGGCATGCCTGCCTCTATTACAGGTACTCCGTATTGCTTTACATAGTCTATAGAACTGAGGCTATCCGGCTGATATTCAACATATTGATACTTTGAAACCGAAAGAGTGTCCAGAAGTGGCGCAATTCCGTCCCAGTCGTAGATGCAGACAGATTCTGCCTCCGGTCTCTGTTCCTTTAGCAGAGAGAAGAGAGTAGGAGGCATTCCGTGTTCTGTCATTTCGTAAGCCGTGAAGGCCGGTTGTGCCGAATTCCATTTGTTGTATCCGTGCATCTCTACCGGTACTCCCATGAAAATGGTAGCCCAGTTGATTGCTGATGCCGTTTTGTAAACAGCCCGCTTCTCCAGCGTCCAGCGTCCCTGGTCCATAAGGCCCTTAATGTTAGGAATCTGGTCCGGGATGCTGTCGAGGGCCGTTTCCAGACACCAGGAGGCCAGTCCGTCAACTCCTATGAACAAGACCTTTCCAGTCGGTTTTGTGCAGGCTGTAATTGCCAGAATGCACAGTGCAATGATTAGTTTTTTCATAATATTCAGGGTTTACAATACCGTTCAGCAAAATCAAGCATCCATTTCCAGTCGTGTTCGTCTATGCCGTGTTTGCCTTTGCGCTTGACATAGCCAAGGACAGGACCGATTGCCTGGGTATCATAAGAATGAGGGAATTCTACGTCGGGAAGGGCGCCTGCGCCAAGTAAGGTCCATACAGGAGAGGCCGCCTTAAGGGCCAGAAATTCTCCCCGGGCGTCAAACCAGGGATTGGTGAAACCTTCTATCAAGAGAGGTCTTGGAGCAATACATGCCAGAAGCATGTGCTGGTCGAAGGGCATGTCTTTCTCGGCCCCGGCCCATTTGGCAAAATCCCTGCACCACCAGTATCCGAAATGCTCCACCTCGGAAGAGACATACTCACCAAAATCGCGCTTGGCCAGCGGAGCTCCACCTCCGCCTGTCTGGACTGGTGCAACCACGGCAAAACGCTGGTCGAAAGCTCCTGCAAGCAGGGCAGCTTTACCCAGTCGCGAGCAGCCGGTAAGAAGCACGCGGGAAGCGTCAATCCTCTCGACTTTCTCCAGCATATCCATACCGCGGCAAAGAGCCCATGACCAAGCCATTATGGAGCCGGTGCTGATATCAGGGTCCCACAGCTCGTATATTCCGGTCCTTGCCGTAGCCAGCTGCTTCACTCTGTCCTGCATCTCGTCCGGGTCGGGGGAAATGTCTTCGTAACAAGCTGTTACGTATGCGTATCCTCTATCGAGGATTTCTTTAACCGGTACCGGAAATTGTTTATCCGTGAAAACAGCGTCGTTTCCGTAAAAATTAAGCATGATGACGGCAGGCACTGGGCCGGTAGCATTGGCCGGGTAGAGAATCATCCAGTTAATCTGCGGCCCACTGCCATCTTCGCGGAAAGTCATGCGTATGCGGCTTGTATCTCCAGGACACTCTTCCAGAAATACCTGCCCGGCTGGAGGCATGACACCGTACATTTCCTTCTGGAAGATGTCCAGAATTTCCTGACGCCGTCGTGCCCAGTCGGCAGGGCTTTCTACAACTGCACCGTCGGCAAATACAAGTGGGTCGGGCAGACTGTAGGGCTTCACCTTAGACTCATCCTTGTTGTAAATCCAGCTTAACTTATTGTCCTGTAGCTTGATGCCATTTATTGCATACTGCTCGGGTGCTTCTTTTATATTCAGTCTCCTCCGGCATTTCAGCGTACAGCGCTGGATAGTAATATTTTCCGCAACAGAGAAGGGAATATCCGGACGTCCCTGCAGGTCGAAGAACTGGGTCCAGGGTTTGGCGTACAGGATATTCCTGACCTGGCCATCTACATCCTCCACAAGTATGTCGGAATAACGCTGAGGCGTGTCCGGACGCATTTTAAGCCAGACCAGCCTGTCAGTTCCGTCCACTTTGCATCGCCTCATGATTACGTTCCCGGCACCTATACATTCGCTCCCGAAAACCAGCACTCCCGGCCCGTGACCGAAGTTGCAGTCCTCCACAAGTATCCTGGCATTGGTGCCGTTGTCGGCATTGCAGTCGGCCCAAGGTCCTTTTCCGCCCTTGAGGGCGATGAGATCGTCTCCAGTGGCGAAGCTGCATCCGGTGATATGTACATCGGTGCAGGCGTCAAGGTCTATTCCGTCGGATGACGGAGCCTTGACCGGTTTGACGGGAGCATATATGTCTATGCCACTTACATATACTTTGGAACACTTGTACAGGTGAATATTCCAGAAGGCGGCATTCCGCAACTGTATGTCTTTTATTATAAGATTTTTGCAGTGACTGGCGGAAATCATCCGGGGCCGTCTTACTTCCAGGTTGGTGCATTTGGGATTCTCCTTGCGCCTTGCCCAGAAAGACTCCCAATAGGGGAGACCGTTGCCGTCCAGGGTGCCTTTGCCGCTGATTGAAAAACCATCGCATCCGTCGGCATTTATCAGCGCTGCAGCATAAGGCTGCAGTACGCCTTCTATATGCACCGGCACGTCCGGGAAATCCCATGTGTCGGTACTGCCTTTGAGCACTGCCCCCTCTTCCAGCAGCAAGTGGGTTTTAGGCTTGAAAAACAGGGCTCCGGAGAGCCAGACGCCCTTGGGGACAACAACTGTACCTCCATTACTCGCTGCAGCATCAATCGCTTTTTGAATCGCCGCTGTCTGCAGCATAGTGCTGTCTTGAACGGCGCCGTAGTCGGTGATGATGAATTGACGGCACTTGGCAGGAGAGTGGGCACGGCTGAACCAATTGTCCATGGTGCTGCCGTCCGGCCATTGTTCTGCATAAGCTTTCCCGTACAGTGGGAAAGCAAGCAGAGAGCACAGTATCAAATATGCCAGTCTCTTCATCAAACTACTGTTATTCTGCCATCTTTAAGCTGAGGGAAGGAAGCTTATCCCATTCTCCGCGGGTGAAGTCCGGCATCACTACAGGCATGCTTCCGTGCTTTATGGATACCTCGGTAAGCTCTACCAGGGAGCTCCATTCAGCCGCGTCATATACATCCTGGTCCAGAGGAAGCCCGTGGTGAAGACAGTATATAAGCCTGTAATCCATAATGAAATCCATACCGCCGTGACCGCCCACCTTAAGCGCCCGTTCCTTCAGCCCGCCTTCCCGGGTGATGGGGTGTTGATAAGCGAGCATCATGGAGTCTCTGAGCGCATCCGGCATGTACTTTTCGGCATCCAGATTTTCCGAATCAAGTCCTTCGAGATCCTCGCCTCCGAGGGCCAGGCCCTGGTTGGGATACTTATTGGCAAATCCCTTTGTGCCGGTAAGCTGATACATACGGCTGTAAGGGCGAGGGGTTACTACTGCATGCTCGACCAGGATGGTCTTTCCTTTGCGGGTGCGGATTATAGTACTGGTATTGTCGCCGTTTGCATATTCACAAGCCCCCTTGCCATACCGTTTGTCCGCAATTTCCTGTCCACGGAAGGCTTTGCTGTCCATTGATACCAGGAGGTCCATCTTGTCGCCACGATGGATGTTCAGTGCTTGGCAGACGGGGCCGATTCCATGAGTGGGATAAACGTCGCCGTGATGTTCGGCATTGTATTTCATTCGCCAGTCTCCCTGATAATTATCCCACCAGGGATCAAGATTGTGACAATATGAACCTTCGGCGTGGACTATCTCGCCGAAAAGGCCTTGCTGCGCCATATTGAGGCAGGTAAGCTCAAAGAAGTCGTAGCAGCAGTTCTCGAGCATGATGCAGTGGCGGCGGGTGCGCTCCGAAGTGTTTACCAGCGCCCAGCACTCTTCGATGCTGGTGGCGGCAGGGACTTCGATTGCAACGTGTTTTCCGTGTTCCATTGCATAGACAGCTATGGGGGTATGCAACTGCCAGGGGACAGCCAGGTAAACCAGGTCGATATCGTCCAGCTGGCAGAGTTCCATCCAGCCTTCTTCTCCGCTGAACTCATGTATGGCACGCGGGGCACCACGCTTTACCAGTGATTTCTGTGCTCTCTCAATTCTTTCCGGCATCAGGTCACATAGAGCTACTACGGTGGCGTCTTCAATGAAGGGAATACGTTTGACAACATTCTTTCCCCTGTCGCCCAAGCCGATAAGTCCGATACGTACGTGCTCTATAGGTTCACATGCGAAGCCCAGCATGGACTGCTGCCCGGCCGGGCGCGGCGGAGTGTTGTAAACTATCTGGTGATTCTTGATGCTGTATCCGTATTCATTGCCCGTACATGCAATCAGGCATGATAAGAATACAAACGCGAAAGAGAAGGGTATAAATCGTCTCATACTTTTAGAAAGAGTTTGTTTTTATACATAAGAAGGAGAAGTACGAAGAGCAGAAGCGCGTTGCCTATGGCCTGGGCCAGGTTCTGATATGACAACAATTCTCCCAGGCAGTAGGCCGTAATGGCATTCATTCCGTATATTTTCAACCAGGACAGCCCCTTGCCCCAGTGGTGCACGTCCACTATGTAGTAAGTCAGGGCAATAAGCAGGAAGCATATACCGCCTGAATAAAGGGTCATGGAGCTGCTCCATATTTTCTTGATTATTGGGAAGACAGGGCTCAGAAGCAGACCGGCGGCAACAAGGGCGGCACCGGCAAAAGCCAGTATAGCGGCCCGGGCCTGAGGCGTACGTTTCTCTGATTTAAGCGTCTGCCCGGCGAAGCAGCCCAGCAGTACCGTTACCGCAAAGTTAAGGCTGGACAGAACCCAGGTGTACTGATACCTCTTCATGAATCGCCAAGTGCCGTCTGCGGCCCATTCCACACCGTCGCGGTGGGGCCCCAGGACTGCCTTGTCAATCATCATGGCAACGTTCTCCTGGGGATTGGTGTTCATGCCTGTCAGGGCAAAGAAGGCGAAGAATGTGATGAAAAGGATGCAGCAGGCAACGATTTGCCATTTAAGATCCGTGTGTACAAAAAGCAGCGCGGTAATGACATAGCCGACGGCAATGGCCTGGAGCGTATTTGCAAATGGATGGAACATCTTCCAGTCCCACATCAGCAAGTTGCCCTGTACTATCCATCCCAGGAAGAACAGCAGGAAGAAGCGTCTGAGGAGTTTGACGTAAAACTTTCCGTCCGGTCTGAGTCCGTTCTTGTACTTGGTCATCGAGAAAGGAATCGTAATACCGGAGAGAAACAGGAACAGCGGCATAATGATGTCCCATACTGCAAAACCCTCCCAGGGGACGTGCTGAAGCTGGTGGGAAAGCCAGCTCATGTTATCAGGGAACAGTTTGCAGATGTTGCGGAGGACTGGCCCCAAAAACAACAGCAGGAACATATCTGCCCCACGTAAGATGTCAATGGATTCAAGTCTTTCCTTCATCAGGCTGGTATTCCTTAGTTTTGAGACAAATATAATTAAAGTTCAAAAACTCCTCCTTTTGAAAAGAGTGGATCTACGATAGAATCGTAGAAGCCGCCGCGCTTCCCGAGATCCAGCAGGTTGAAGCGGAAACGCATCAGCTGCACCAGAGGGAACATGTCACGCAACTGCTCCCTGCTTAGACCGATTTCGGCAGGGTCCGAGGGAGCACCTGCTCTTTTCAGCAGGTCCTGCATCTTGCCGAAACTGTAAACCTGTTTCTGAAGACGGGCTTTCAGCTCGGGCCACTCAGCCTTCAGCTTATTGAGCTGCTCGCGAATAATATCAGCTTCGTCGTATTTCTTGGTTATCTCATTGTAACCGAGTTGCGGGGCGGGGAAGTCCTTGAAGAGCTCAAGGGCCCGCGCCTGCTCCTCCTCAAGCGAGGGCCAGGCGGCGACGCATGCGTCAACGTCCAGAGCGGTCAAGTCATGTTTGAACAGTTCATCAAAAACGGCGCACATGGTAAGTGTGCCTATGGCTACCTGGAAACCGTGGGACTGAAGTTTCCCATTGTAGCGGTGCTCGGTCATGTCCATAATGTGACTGAACAGATGGTCGCAGCAGGAAGCGGGACGGGACGAACGGGCGGCCTGCATTGCTATGCCGCTCAATGTCAGCCCTTCAAAGACATCAGCAATGGCGTCGGGGTCTCCGGCAGCCACTGCATCCGGTTTTGCCAGGAAGTCGTCAAGATAGTCCTGTAGTACGTGCCATGCATCGGAATGAATGGGGGCCTTGCCGACGAAATCGGCAATCATCCACTCTCCTCCGGCGGGGACTTTTGCGGCAAGGTCTGCATAACCGGCAGCCGTCATGTGCGCCGGGGCCGCTGCGATTACGTCTATGTCGGCCACGATTGCTACGGGAGCAGGGCAGGAGAATGTCTGTTTAGCTCCCTCGAAGGTGATGGAGGCACCGAAGGAGGAGTAACCGTCTACCGAGGCGGCAGTCGGAAGAGTAAGATAGGACTGCTCGTGATGGTGGGAACTCAGTTTGCAGAGGTCGTTGATTACCCCGGAGCCTACCGATACCAGAACGGCGTCAGGGTTCTGGTCCAGCAGAGAGTCAACAAGTTCTACATATTTCCATTCAGCATGGAACTCCTCCTCCATTATGATATGGCGGTCAACGGGAATTCCGGCTGTCTGGAAGAGGCCGTACACCTTTTCTCCAAGGGCTGGCCATGTGTGTATATCGGCGATTATCAGGGCTTTGCGACCGGGAAAGAATTCCTGGAACACAGACGGCGACTGTTTGGCTGCGCCTCTTTCCATCACGAACAGGCGGGTATCCGTTGCGATGGACATTGCAAATGCAATTCGCTCTTTAGAAGAAGTCATGGTTTATTTCAGTTCAAAAATGATTTTAGCGGCGGTACCCATATTAAGCCTGAATATTCCATCCACGCTCTGGATGTAGAAGGAGTCACCGTACATGGAGATGTCTTCGAATTCACCGCTTGTTACTTCAGAAAGGTCCAGGACCTTCATAGAGTGTTTTTTGAGGTCCCATATATAAAGGTATGACGGCCTGTCAGGCTTGCCTACTCCGGTGGGCATATAGAGCTTGCCTTTGTGGATATACAGCCCCTGGCCTATGGGATTGAAGCGGAAGTCGGAAACTTCTTCAATCAAATAATTCTCGAGGGCTTCCTCGCTCTTCAACGTTACGAAAGAGCCCTCGGACAGTTTGGGAAGGCGGAATTTAATGATACGGTGACGGTTGGCCGAATCGGAGTTGTTGATTGTGTTGCCGTAGCCGTAAAGCATCTCCTCCTCACGATCTATCACCCATTGTAAGGCATAGCCGAAGTCGTAGTTTACATCGTCGTAAAAAATTGTTTGAAGCAGTTCGGACCCGGAAAAGTCGGGGAGTATCCGTTCGGCGTACAGTACGTCCTTCATGCCGTCAATGGTGTTTTTGCTGCACTGGCTTATGTATGCAAGCGGGAGCGGGTCACCTTCCTGCGCCTTCTCGATACCGAATGTGACAACATTGGCATGGTTGTCTTTATGGAATGATGCCAGGTGGAACTGTCCGGCCAGCTCGAAGCTGTCTGCCGAAAGGGTGTAAACGCTGGCCACTCCCTGGTTCTGGCAACTGAGCATGTAGTCTCCGTGAATGTCCATTCCCTGATAAGGGAAGGGTTTGGCACCTCCATTCTCGCCCTGCAGCGGTCCGAGGAAATCAACTTTTGCCTGGGAACACGATAGTGCCAGCAAGCATAATAATAAAAGACTTTTTTTCATTTGACGCTTTTAGTCGTGAATATATCCGTCGTCTTTAATGTTCCACAGGAAGGCGACAAGAATGCCTCCGAGAATGGAGAAACCGGCCATTAAAATAAACAGGTAGTCCCAACCCCAGCGGTCGCTGAACCAGCCAAGGCCGGCTCCCGTGATGAGTACTGATACGTAACTCATAAGACCGATGAGGCCAACGGCAGATGAGGCAGCCTTTTTGGTGGCGTGCTTGGAGGCGGTGACCCCGAGCAGGGCCTGAGGGCCATACAGGAAGAATCCGGCAAGAGCAAGGAGGAAAAGCACCAAAACGGGGGAAGCAGTAGGTGGCAGTATCTGAAGAACCACCAGACATATTGCTACAAGGCCCATTTCAATTGCGCAAACACGGTGGGCTTTGCCCTTGAAAACCTTGTCTGATATCCATCCGGCGCAGAGCATACCGGCGCAACCCGCGATTTCGAAAATACCTATGGTCCAGCCGGCAAGCTGGGGAGACAGCTGTACGGACATTTTGCCGAGGAATGTAGGACCCCAGTCAAGCACTGCGAATCGCACGACGTAAACAAATAAATCCGTTACGGCAAGAATCCAGATGACCGGACTCAGGAATACCTTTTTACGGACAAAGGCCCTGTAGGCTTCGGGGGTATCATTGTCGTCCAATTCAGTCTTGGTGTCCGGGAGTTCGGGCAGGCCAACAGATTTTGGAGTATCTCTTAAGGTAATGATAATGAAAATAATACCTGCTGCGGCTATGAATCCGGGAATCCAGAAGCAGAGCCTCCAGTCTCCGGTGCTGCTGACTATGTATCCGCACAAGACGGCGAGGATTCCTGCTCCAATGGAGTGGGAGGTGTTCCAGATTGACATCTTGGTGGCCAGTTCCTTGGGAGGGACCCAGTGGTTCATGAGCCTGTTGCAGGGAGGGAAACCGCAGCCCTGGAAGATATTGTTCAAGACCAGAAGGATACCCATTACCAGAACCATCGTGCCCACGAAATCGGGGCCTCCTGTCTGGCCGGTAATCATGGTGGATATCTTGTCGCTCCACCCGAAGAGGAAGTTGAGCATTACGCAGGCGCTTAGGCCTATCACCATGTGCCAGCGGGCATTAAAGCGGTCGCCGATGAATCCGTTAAGGAATTTTGATACTCCGTAAATAATTCCGACCAGCGACAGTATGATACCGAAATCGGTATTGGTAATTCCGTACTGCTCGCTAAGGACCGGCATCGCGAAGGAGAAATTCTTCCGCACGAAGTAGAACATGGAGTAGCCAATCATCGAACAGATGATGACTCTCCATTGCCAGTAGCTAAAGCTCTTTTTTGTTTGCATATCTATCTGAACTGTTCAAACGTGAAGGCTTCCCAGGGCAGGTCGGCATCTGCCATGCCCTTGTCGAGAATGTCCGCTATGTGCATGAGGAGAGGGAAATTTTTGAGGTCAAGCAGGCCGAGTTCAGCCTTTCTCTTGACTGCGATTCCCATTACCCTGGTGATTACCAGGGATTCCAGGGTGATACCGGCCAGAGCCTCAGTAACCTGGTCGTAATTGAGCCCCTTGCCCATGAGAACGCCGCATCTGCGTGTGCGTCCTGAGAATATGGTGACGTAAAGGTCGCCGAGGCCTATTGCTTCCGATTCGAAGGTGCCGCCCTGCATCTGCATCAGGGCGTGGGTTTCACGTACCGCCTGGGTGAAGGTACCTGCCTGCGAATTATAGTGCTGCGGCTCGTCTTCTCCATGCCAGCGGATATTCAGGCCGACTGCCAGGGTGACTGCCATTGCGTATGCGTTCTTGAGGGCTACTGCGCTTTCCAGGCCGATTACGTCGTCCGTAAGTGAAATATGGTAATACGGCCGCTGCATGGCTTCCTTCATCATGCGGAGAGCTTCACGGTCGCGGCCGCAGAAACCGACCTCGGAAGGATCCATGAAGACAAGTTCGTATGATGTGCAGGGGCCGCCGATTGCGCAGATTTCCCTGTGGATACCCACTTTGGCGAGTTCGCTTTCCCAGTAGCCGGGGTAAGAGATGAGTGTGCCGTCAGGAAGACCGCGGAGTCCCTTGGTCACGCTTAGCACGGGGATAGAGGGGTCAAGCTGCTTGAGTATTTCTTCCAGGAACCATTCCACGCCGAAAGATGAAACTCCGCCGATGATGAAGTCGGCCCCTTTGACGGCTTCTTTCCAGTCTTTGAAATAATAGTATTTGACATTGTCGGGGAATGGACGGCAGAACTTTTCGTGTTTATGGGTCCTGATATATCCGTCGATGATTTCATCGTCGAGGCAAGTGCCTACGATGCGAACTTCGTTTCCATTTTCGGCGGCTGGGAAGGCGAGTGCCGAGCCCATCATGCCTGCACCGATAATTGTGATAGTCCTTTTCATGATATAATTAAAAAATAACTTGCATTCGGAACTGACAAAAATAATAATAATTTTTGACTGAGAAACTGTTTAAATTGCAGAACGGATCCATCAGGGGCTGAGATTGAAAAGGGGAGAAGCTGTCTGACGGGGAAGGGGCGTAAGGTTTATGCCGCCGGCGGCGCTCAGACTCTCTTCGTAAGCCAGCTCCGGGGTGTTGTTGTGCTCGCTCAGATGGCAGAGGAAAATGTGGCGTAGTCCGTCGTGCCGGAATGCGTCTATAGCCTCGGCGCACTCCGGATTGGAAAGGTGACCGTGGCCTCCGCGGATACGGGCCTGCAGGTCCGGGGGATAAGGGCCTTTGCGCAGCATCTCCGGGTCATAATTGCTCTCTATGACCACTGTATCAGCCTGCCGGGCAAGCGAAAGTGCCTCTTCGGTCATCGCACCGATATCCGTCATTATCACGAATTTGAAACCATCCAGCAGAAGTGCGTATCCAACTGTCTCGGTAGCGTCATGGGGCACGATGAAGTGGCGCGCGCTTATTCTTCCCGGAATAATCTCGTTCCAGCGCCCCTCGCGCAATTCCATACGGTAGTCGCTGATCTCGTAGCGGGTCAGCATGTGCCTGGACAGTGCTCGGTGAAGGTTTTCCGTCGCCCATACAGGCTTGCCTATATGTTTACAGAAGGAGCCGAGCGAACGTATGTGATCTGCATGGTCGTGGGTAACAAGCACGGCACTGAAATCATCGAAGCATAAGCCGTCGCGCAGCATCTCTTTCTTGAGTCTGCGAGGGCTCACTCCGGCGTCTATGACGACTCCCGCCTCGCAGTGGCGGCCATCTTCTCCGAAGATGCCGATGAAATAGCAGTTGCCGCAGCTTCCGGAAGAGAATGACTTGAACTTTATGCTACTCATCTGCCTTGCAGTATTTGTCTATCACGCTGTATGCGTCATGCACTCCAAGCTCACCGGCACGGGACAGGTCTATACAGCCCTTTTCTTTGTCTTTCAGATATATAAGCACAAGGCCGCGGTTGAAATAGGCATCTCCCATAGACGGGTAGATCCGAAGGGCCTGGGAATAACTGTCTATAGAATTCACCATTTCTCCGCTCAGGCAGTATAAATTGCCAAGATTGAAATACAGGTAGGGTATATCAGGCACCAGTTCTGTCGCCGCCTGCATATCTTCTATTGCTTCGGTATAGTCGTAGTTTCTGGCTACACGGTCCGATACTCTGGCACGTGTGGAACCCTTGTCGTCCATGGAGAGTGTCTGAACGTTACCCTCCAGCGAGGCGATAAAGTCTATCATCTCAGCCCTCAGAACACCTCTGTTCATCAGGTAGAATGCTTGATAATAACGGCTGTACCTGTCTTTCTCGGCATCATTTCCGGCGGCGGCAACGGCTTTATCGAACCAGCCGAGGGCCGCCTGATAGTTCTTTTGCTGTACATCGTAAATACCTCTGATAAAGAAGGTCTCGGATGGTGTCAGATGCACGTTTCCGGCCCCCGCACTGCCGTCTCCGGCAAGTACTGAAGATAGCGAACGAACCAATTTCAAAGTGGCCAGACTGTCGTTGTTGGACACGACTACTGGTACCGGAACCGAGTCTATGAAACGCTCCGTAAGCGGGTGTTCGAAGCGTGTGCTGAGCGCCAGGTTGCGCTGCTCGCGCCGTGCTGCCAGTTGGAATTTAAACAGAGGCCGCAGACGTATGTCTATGTCGCGGTGCTGAAGCAGCTCGTTGTCGAAATCCTTCTTCGCAAAAGCAGCATCCAGGGCCAGCAAAGCGTTGTATTTCCTGGTAGTGTCGGCGAACGAGGCCTCGCTGCCTGCAGTCTTGGCCCTGTATTCTCCAACCTTGCGGAGTGCGGTCTTGTAGTCGGCCTTGGATTCCTTGGTCATGCCCAGCATATTCTCCACGTAGGAGCGGTTCAGGTAGGCCTTGGCGAAGTCTGGATAGAGTTCTATCGCCCGGTCGTAGTCGGCAAGGGCGTCGCGCCATCGGCCCATTTCCATGAAGAATGCAGCACGGTTGAAGTAAGCCAGTACGTTGCGTGGATTGATATTAAGCACCCTGTCCATATCTTCAAGGGCGCTGGTATAATCCCCGACCTGTGCAAATATAAGCGCACGGTTGTAGAGGGTGAGCGCATTGCCCGGTTCGTCCTTCAGTACCCGGTTCAGATCGCTCATGGCGGCATTGTAATCGTGAAGCTCGTAGTGCAGCAGGGCCCTGTTGAAGTAGGCGAAGGTATTGGTGCTGTCCAGTTCTATTGCCCTGCTCATATCGGCTACCGCTTCCGGGAATTTCTCCTGGGCCGCCAGCACACGGCCACGGCGCACATAGCACTCCGGCTCGAATCGGTCCAGCTTGATGGCCTTATTGTAGTCGTCCATCGCCTTCAGCGTATCGCCCAGGAAGAGGTACGAGGCCCCCCTGTTAAGGTAGGCGGAGGGGTCCTTGGGTTCCTTGCGTATGTAGCGGTCGAAGTCGGAAACGGCCTCCGGGAAGCGTTGTGCCAGGAAATTGGTCACTCCCCGGCTATAGTAGAGTCCGGTGAAACCGGGGCGCAGGCTGATGGCCTTGTCGAAGTCGTCGAAGGCCTTTTCATATTCTCCGTTGCGGCTCTCTGTAATGGCCCGGTAGTGGTAACCGTTGGTAAATACAGGATTTAGGCGTACAGATGTGTTGAAATCCTTATGGGCGCCGCGGATGTCGCCCAGGTTGTATTTTGCAATGCCCCGGTAGAAGAAGCACCAATAGTCCGTGCTGTCCAGCCTGGCAAGGATGTTGAAGTTCTCAATCGCTTGTGCATACTTGCCGTCCTGCAGCGCAAGCCGGCCCCGGAAGCTGAATACGTCCTTGTCATATTGGGCGCGTACGGAAATGGCTGCGGCAAGCAGGATCGATATTGAAAGGAGAAACTTTTTCACTACATTTGCAAAGATAATCATTTATCGTGCCGTTTTGAAGCGTATTTGTAAAATTCTTCTGTTCTTTTCAGCTCTATGTTCGATGAGCCTGCCCGCTTACGCCGGCCTGAAGGACGACGTGGCCTGCCTGGCGGATTCCCTGATGGAAGGACGCGGACATGCGCGCCGGGGAGCGGTAGAGGCGCAGGCATACCTGCTGCGACGCTTCCGGCAGATAGGGCTGGAACCTTCACTTCAGTGCTTCAGGACAGATAAGGGTGTGGGCCGGAATATTTTGGCCGTATGCCAGGAGAATCCCAGGTCGTCGCATTACATATTGATATGCTCCCATTACGATGGAGTAGGGAAGCTCAACGGTGTTGTTTACCCGGGTGCTGATGCAAATGCCTCCGGCGTTGCGGTAATGCTCTATCTTGCCGAACAGCTGAAGGGAAGCGGGCGAAATTTCATTTTTGCCGCTCTTGACGGCTATTCGGAACGTCTTGCCGGGGCGGAGGCGCTGGCTGCGGAAGGAAAATGGAAACTGTCACTGGTAGTGAACCTGGATACAATCGGTTCCACCTTGGCTCCGCCCAACAAGTACCGTCCGGATTTTCTCATCGCCCTTGGCGGCAAAAAACATGAGAAGGCATTGGAGTCGGTGAATACTGAGACCGGACTGCGTCTCTATTTCGATTATTACAAGAGCAAGAGTTTCACGGATTATTTCTACAACAGGGCTTCCGACCAGGCCCCATTCCTCTGCAAGGGCATTCCTGCGCTTATGTTCACCTCCGGCATCACCATGAATACCAATAAGACGGGGGATACAGCAGAATCGCTCGACTACGCCATTATGCAGCGGCGAGCCGAGCTGATTCGTAACTGGTTGATTCTTTAGTAACCCAGCCGCTCCAGAGTTTTTACCGGGTCGGGCACGACTGTTGGCGCTTCCGGATTAATCTTTCCGGCACGAAGGCCGTGGTCTATAAGATACTGCAGGGTTAGGTCGGAACGGTTGGTGAAGAAACCATCGGAACGCTCCGTCTGTTCTTCCATCTGGGCAATGGTGTCGAAGGAGTATGGATGGTTGAGCATTCCGGCTTCATGCACAAGCTCCGCCTGCCAGGCGTGGTTGAGTTCTCCATAATTGTTAGGCTTGCCGGAAATGGACGGCCCGCTGATATTGGCTCCGTTCGCCCTGGCCCATTTCAGGATGGCGCGGAAGCCTTCTTCTGTGTCCAGATTGCCGTCGGGAATATCCTCGGGGCAGGGGTGCCAAAGCAGGAAGCACATGGGCAGCTGACCTTTGAAAATGGCGTTAGCCCTTACGAGAGAAGCCGTGGAGAAGGTCTGAAGAATAACTTTACCTCTTGTCTTGCCAACCTGCACTTTGCCGTCCCGGTAGAAGTCCGTCTCTTCAGGGTCCTTGGTCATGATATTCCATCCGCAGACATCCAGGATATCGTAAACCCTCTGCTCCATATCTTCCGGGTTCACCGCGGGCTCCTTGAACTCAATATAGATTCCGGGGCGGTTGCCGCTGTCGGCCGGATCGTCGGTGTATGCCTGGGAGAAGTCATAGTCCAGGAACTCCATATATTTCCCGTTCTCCTTAGCTTCTGAGCGAATTTGGGCGAGAGTCTTCCCTGCACACTCCGGCTTGATGCTGAACGGCAGTATGCGGCAGCCGTCGGCATCCCGCCTCAGCATACGTCCCTCGGCGTAGGCAATCTGGTCCTGGAGGGCAGATACATACTGACTGCCGGCGTATGCAGGGCGGGCTTGCTCCGGACGGGCATTGTTGAACCAGGAACCTGCATCAAGGGTAAGCAGCTCGGCGTAATAATATGATGCTGCGTAATATGGGACGAAACTATCTGCATCGCATTTCAGCTGCTCGTCGGCATCTTCTTCGCTGAAACCCAGCGAAATGTAGAAGTCGCGACGGGATGCCGGTACTTCAGGGCCGAAGGCCTCTGTTATATTGGTTGTACGTGTGAGCTTGATGTCGTGGTTAGCCAGGATAACTCCGTCCTTGGTACACTGAAGGTCGGATTCCAGATAATCGGCACCCATTTCTCGAGCCCAGCGCCAGGCGCTTTCTGTTTCTTCAGGCGCCCAGTAGGTGGAGCCGCGGTGTGCCATTACCGCATATTGCGGAACATAAGAATTGATGTCTGGAGCCTGTGTGGAGCAGGCGGACATGACCGCAAGAGCGGCCATTGCAAACGGAAGGAATTTCATATACGGTTAAATGCTAAGTGTATAATATAGTATTTGCAAATTTAACAAAAAAAGCCGTCCGAAAAAGCGGACGGCTTTTAAAGAATTGTTATACGCTATTCAGAAAGTTTCTTGTAGGTGTTGTAGCGTATCTTAGCGAATTCCTCGGTCTTGGCGAGAAGTTCGCCGGCTGTCTCGGGATAGAGCTTGCTCAGCGAGGAGAAGCGTACCTCTCCCTTGAGGAAGTCCTGGAACTTGGTCCAGTCGGGCTCCTTGGAATCAAGCGAGAACGGGTTCTTGCCGGCCTCCTCGAGTAGAGGATTGTATCGGTAGAGCTGCCAGTAACCGCATTCTACGGCGAGCTTCTCTTCCTTCTGGCTCAGTCCCATGCCGGCCTTGAGTCCGTGGTTGATACAAGGTGCATAGGCGATGATGAGTGAAGGTCCGTCATAAGCCTCGGCTTCCTTGATGGCATTCAGGTACTGCACGGGGCTTGCACCCATTGCAACCTGGGCTACATAGACGTATCCGTAGCTCATTGCCATCATTCCGAGGTCCTTCTTGCGGATCTTCTTTCCGGAAGCGGCGAACTTGGCGATAGCGCCTGCCGGAGTTGCCTTGGACGACTGACCGCCGGTGTTGGAGTAAACCTCCGTGTCGAGCACCAGGATGTTCACATTCTCGCCGCTTGCAAGTACATGGTCCAGGCCTCCGTAGCCGATGTCGTAGGAGGCACCGTCGCCGCCGAATATCCACTGGCTGCGTGCAGGAATATACTGCTTGAGGGCGAGCAGGCTCTTGCTGACCTCGCAACCGCATGATTCCATGAGAGGTACGAGTTTGTCGGCCACCTCACGGGTAACTGCATAGTCGCTTCGGTTGTCGAGCCACTTCTGATAGAGTTCTTTCATCTCGGGGCTGCACTTTTCGCATTCGAGTCCCTTTGCCATGAACTTGGCGACCGTCTCGCGTATGCGCTCGGAACCAAGACGCATACCAAGGCCGAATTCGCAGAAGTCTTCGAACAGACTGTTCTGCCAAGCCGGACCGTGGCCCTTGTCGTTGGTACAATAAGGGGAAGCGGGGAAGGAGGCGCCATAGATGGATGAACAACCGGTGGCGTTGGCAATCATCATATGGTCGCCGAAGAGCTGGGTGATGTTCTTAATGTAAGGGGTTTCGCCGCAACCGGCACATGCACCGCTGAACTCGAACAGAGGCTGTGCGAACTGGGCTGCCTTGAGGTTGCTCTTAGGATCGAAAGGCTGCTTGTATCCGACCTTGCCGTTGAGCCAGTCGAAATTGGCCTGTTCGGAGGCGTTGTCCTGGTAAGACTGCATGCTGAGGGCCTTCTCCTTGGCGAGACATACATCGACGCAGTTGCCGCAGCCGGTACAGTCTGCCACGGAAACGCTCAGGGCATACTTGTACTGCTTGAGGTTGGCCTTGCCGTCGGTGAGTTTGAGACCGGCGGGAGCCGCGGCTGCCTCTTCCTCGTTCAGGAGGAACGGACGGATAGCGGCGTGAGGACAAACGAATGCGCAGGTGTTGCACTGGATACACTTCTCTGCATCCCAGACAGGCACATTGACGGCCACTCCGCGCTTCTCATAAGCAGCAGTGCCGGCGGGCATGGTGCCGTCCTGCCAAGGCACGAATGCGCTCACGGGGAGGGTGTCGCCGCACTGTGCGTTCACCACGTCGGCAATCTCCTTCACGAAGGCGGGAGCAAGACGCTTTGCGTTCGGATTGACGAACTTGGCAGTAATGCTCGCCCAGTCGGCGGGAACCTTGACCTCGGTGTACTCGCCTCCGCGGTCGATGGCAGCATAGTTCATATTCACCACGTTTTCACCCTTCTTGCCGTAGCTCTTGAGCGCGGCATCCTTCATGTATTTAACTGCATCCTCAGCGGGAATGATGCCGGTAATGCGGAAGAATGCGGACTGCAGAATGGTATTGGTACGTCCACCAAGACCGATTTCAGCAGCGATCTTGGTAGCGTTGATGATGTAGAGTTTAATGTGCTTCTTCCCTATGACGGCCTTGGCGTGGTCAGGAATGCGCTTAAGCGTTTCTTCCTCGTCCCAGAGGGAATTGAGAAGGAGGCTGCCGCCTTCCTTGATACCCTTAAGTACGTCATATTTCTCGAGATAGGAAGGCACGTGGCAAGCAACGAAATCTGGAGTTCCCACGAGGTAAGGGGCTTTGATCGGAGACTTGCCGAAGCGAAGGTGGCTGCAGGTATAACCACCGGACTTCTTGGAGTCGTAGTCAAAGTATGCCTGGCTGTATAGGTCGGTATGGGAACCGATGATTTTGATGGTATTCTTGTTGGCACCCACGGTACCGTCGGAGCCGAGACCGTAGAACTTGCACTCGGTGGTGCCGGGCTTGACGATGGAGATTTCCTCCTTCACGGGGAGGCTCTTGAAAGTCACGTCGTCCACAATGCCGATGGTAAAGTCGTTCTTGGGGGCCTTGAGCTCGAGGTTGTCATAGACTGCAACGATCTGGGCAGGAGTGGTGTCCTTGGAAGAAAGACCGTAACGTCCGCCAATCACGAGAGGAGCGTCCGCCTTACCCTGGAAGAGTGCCTTGACATCCAGGAAGAGGGGCTCTCCAAGAGCTCCTGGCTCCTTGGTGCGGTCCAGTACTGCGATTTTTTTGACACTCTTGGGAAGAACCTTAAGAAGATACTTCTCCGAGAAGGGACGATACAGGTGAACAGAAACCAGACCGTACTTGCGGCCCTTGGCGGCAAGGTAGTCGATAGTTTCGCGTATGGTTTCGGTGACGGAGCCCATTGCCACGATGATGCACTCCGCGTCTTTGGCTCCATAATATTCGAAAGGACGGTAGCAGCGGCCGGTGAGCTCACTGATCTCTCCCATATAGCGGGCGACGATGTCGGGAACAGCCTCATATACCTGGTTGCGGGACTCGACGGCCTGGAAATAAACATCACCGTTCTGGGCGGTACCGCGGGTTACGGGTGCGTCGGGATTCAGGGCGCGGGCACGGAAGTTTTCCAGTGCCTTTTCGCTCACCATCCCTTTGAGCGCCTCCTCGTCGAGTGCCTCTATCTTCTGGATTTCATGTGAGGTGCGGAAACCGTCGAAGAAGTGCAGGAAGGGGATGCTGCTCTTGATGGTAGAAAGGTGAGCGACGGCTGCCAAGTCCTGGGCCTCCTGTACGCTGCCGGATGCCAGCATGGCGAAACCTGTCTGTCGGCAGGCCATCACGTCCTGATGGTCTCCGAAGATGGAGAGGGCGTGGGATGCCAGGGCGCGGGCGGATACGTGAAAGACTGCAGGAAGCATCTCGCCGGCAATCTTGTACATGTTGGGGATCATGAGCAGAAGTCCCTGGGATGCGGTGAAGGTACTGGTCAGAGCACCTGCCTGAAGGGAACCGTGAACCGCTCCCGCAGCTCCGGCTTCACTCTGCATTTCGGTGACCTTGACGGTCTCTCCCCAGAGGTTCTTTTTGCCCTGGGCTGCCCATTCGTCAATATTCTCCGCCATCGTGGATGAAGGCGTGATAGGGTAGATAGCAGCGTGCTCGCTGAAAAGGTATGCGATGTTGCTGGCTGCCTGATTACCGTCACAGGTAATGAATTTTTTCTCTTTTGCCATATTTTTATATAGTGTTATTGGATTCCTTGTATGATGATGTTTTCCCTGGCTCCCGCAATGCGCTTGATGAGGCCTTGAAGTACGTTACCGGGGCCGATTTCTGTAAAGGCTGAAGCTCCGTCTTCCAGCATGGCTCTCACGCTTTGCGTCCAGCGGACTGGAGAGGTAAGCTGCTGAAGGAGATTCTGTTTGATGCGTTCCGGATCGGTTTCGGCCTGAGCGCTGACATTCTGGTAAACAGGGCAGCGGGGGACGCTGAAAGCAGTGGTGCTTATTGCCTCGGCAAGCTCCTTGCGGGCCGGCTCCATAAGAGGGGAATGGAATGCCCCGCCTACCGGGAGGGGGAGTGCGCGCTTCGCTCCGGCGGCTTTGAGCGCCTCGCAGGCTGCTGCCACCGCCTCCATGCTGCCGGATATCACTATCTGGCCGTCGCTGTTATAGTTGGCTGGGACCACTATGCCGGGAGTTTCTTCACAGATGCGCTCGATACTTTCCTGATCCAGGCCGATGACTGCTGCCATAGCTCCGGGGACCTTTTCACAGCATCTCTGCATTGCTTCTGCACGGGCCGCCACGAGTCTGAGACCGTCCTCAAATGAAACGGCACCGGCGGCCACGAGGGCACTGAATTCGCCCAACGAGTGACCGCCGACCATATCGGGAAGAGGAAGAGGACTGCATCCGGCCAGGGAGACCGAATGCAGAAAGATGGCCGGTTGGGTCACCCTCGTAGTTTTGAGCTCTTCATCCGAGCCGTCAAACATTATGTCGGTTATGCGGAATCCCAGAATGTCGTTGGCCGTCTCCATCATTTCACGAGCCCTGGAGCTGCTTTCGTACAACTCTCTGCCCATGCCGGACGACTGCGAACCCTGTCCCGGGAAAACAAAAGCGTTTTTCATCAGCTACAAATATACAAAAGTTTTATTATTTTTGCAATCCGAAACAGGCCCCTGTAGTTTAATGGATAGAATTTCGGATTCCGGTTCCGACGATAGGCGTTCGATTCGCCTCGGGGGTACGAGAAAAGCTGGCAGTATTGCCAGCTTTTCTCGTATAAAGGATTCGAACGGATTACCGTTTATCTACGATTTTCGCGTCGGGGTATTTTGCGGGGTTGAAGGTAACTTCGTCTTCACTCACTCCTACGCGGATATCCCGCATGGTCATAGTGACGCCTTTCAGGGAAGACTTGAGGCTGAGAGGAAGATAGGTGGCCTTGGCAACGACCAGGTCCATTTTTTTAGGATCGTCTTTATTTTTGTTGCTCTTGGATTTTGTGCACAGGATGCTCCATGAATCAGCGGTTTCGCCGCTGATTTTTACGTCGTATCCTTCAGTAATGTTCTTGAACAGTCCCAGATTCTCATCCGCGTCTTTCGCCTTTTCCTCTGTCTTGGCGTTTTCTATAGTTACTGTGTTGTCCTTTGATGAGTAAACCCAGTTTGTTACGCCGTCAGTCCAATCAATCCCTATCTCACCCTGCATCTCGGTCTCTACGCGCAAGCGGTCGCCCAGGACATAGGACGCAGCGGCAACCGTGCCCAATAACGGAATCTTCATTTCCATGACGAAGTAGCACCCTTCGGTATCGCTGGGCCTAAGGGCATCATCCATCTTTGATACAATCTCTTCGGCCGTCTGGGCAAAAAGAGCTGCGGGGTTGGCGGCAAGGGCTATTGCGCTCAGCGCCACAGTTAAAAGAATACGTTTCACTTTAATATCCAAAAATGTCTTCAAGTGATACGGTCTTTACTGGACCGAGTGTTTTGAGGTACTTGGTATCCAGATCTTTGATGTCTCCGAGTATGGCGTAGGTGTAGGTGCGTCCCTTGACCCATTGTTCCTGGCAGGCTTTTACGTCGTCAAGGGTAAGAGTGGGCAGGGCCTCGAACACTTTGCTGTCGAGGGGTTCGGAAATACCCAGGCGCCGGCAGTTTCTATAGCTGCGAAGCACGCTGATGCCTGTAGTACGCTGGGTGCGCAGACGGCTCTCCAGTGCGTCTTTTGCAATGGCGAATGCCGCGTCAGATTCGGGCATGTTGTTGATGATTTCGTCAAAGGCCTCCACGGCAATGCGCATCTTGTCGTTCTGCGTCGCGATGAAAGCGGAGAATGAGTAGCTGCCTTCCGCGGTAGCAGGGTTGCGCAGACGGGCGCTGGCGCTGTATGCAAGGCCGCGGGCCTCACGCATCTCCTGAAATACTATGGCGTTCATGCCGCCGCCGAAATACTCGTTGTACAGCGTCCTCACTGGCTCGCTGGCCGCATCGAACTTTTCTCCCCTGTTGGAATACTGATAGTAGTAGAGCTGCTTTGCGTCGTACTGGGCCAGAACAACTCTGGATTCCGCTGTCTGCAGCTGTTCGGGGTAGCGTTCGGGAAGCTGTTCGTAGCTGCCCTCGAAGGGGACGGCAGCCTTGACTTCAGCCTCGCTCATAGGACCATAATAAAGAATCTCGCATCCTCCGGAAAGGACGTCACGCACCTTGGCGAGAAGTTCGTCGGAACTCAAGGCCATCACCTCTGTGTTGTTCAGACGGGTTTTCCTGATGAATTCAGGACCGTAGGTGACATAGTTGGTAAGTGCGGAATAGCAGGCGCGCTGGTTGCGCTTTCCGTCGATACGGCTCTTGATTTCATCGGCCTTAAGGTTTGCGAGAATATAGTCGTTGCCGACTGCGTTAGCCGCAAGGTCGCGTACTATTGCCAGGGCCTCCGCCATATTTTCACTGAGTCCGCTGATGGATATAGTCGTCTGGTTTGCTCCTGCGCGTGAACTGAAGGAACAGGCGAGTTCATACATACGTGCCGCAATGTCTTCGGCGCTCTTCTCGGAGGTACCGAGGTAAGGCAGATAATCGAATGCCAGGCCGATTGCAGGATCGTTTTCGGTGCCGGTATTATAAATCAGTTCGAGCTGGAAGACGTCGTTGATAACGTTTTTCTTGTACAGGACGTCAACTCCTTCTGTAAGACTGAACTGCGACATGTCCTTGCTGAAATCCACGAAGACAGGCTCGATTGGTTTGACGCTGCTGTTCTTGATTTCTTTGAGGAAGTCGCTCTGGGCGTCACGGTTGGTTACGATAGGAGTAATCTTGGGTGCGGATATCTTCTGCACGCTGGTGTCCTCACCATGGCGTTTGTAAACGACCGCATAGTTGTTGCCTCCAAGGAATTCCTTGGCCCAGTTTACGATATCTTCCTTGGTCACGGCCTCGTAACGCTCGATTTCGGTAGCTGCATCCTTCCAGCTGATGCCGTTGATGAATGCGTTTACGTATTGCATCGCACGAGTACGGTTCTTTTCGAGCTGTACCATCTTCACTAGCTTTATGTTGTTGATGGTAGCGCTGATAAGGGACTCGTCAAAATCTCCGGCCGCAAGCTTGCCGACTTCTTCCAGGATTAAGGCACGGAGTTCGTCCAGACTCTGTCCTTGCTTGGGGCTGGACAGGGCAAGGAAGGAGCCATAGTCGGGCTGGATATTGGCACCGGCGTACATGAATAGAGCCTTCTGCTGCTGGTTGATGTCAAGGTCGATAAGGCCGGCCTGGCCGTTGTAGAGCACGGATCCTGCTATTTCTGCAATTGCACTATTGGTGAGGTCGGCAGCGCCGGGCAGTCTCCACGCTAGAGCAATATTTTCCGCCTCAAGACCATAAACCTCCTTGACTACAGGCTCGAGGATGGGCTCTTCGGGCTCGAACTCAAGGGCGGGGATATTCGGATTGGGCTCCCAGTCGCCGAAGTACTTTTCGAGAGCCGCTACCATTTCATCCGGATTGAAGTCGCCTGAAACACAGACGGCAATATTGTTAGGCACGTAATAGGTATCGTGATACTTTTTGACGTTGGTAATGGAAGGATTCTTGAGGTGCTCCTGGCTGCCGAGGGTTGTCTGTTTGCCGTAGGGGTGATTGGGGAAAAGAGCCTGGTCAATGGCCTCCCAGAGTTTGCGGGAGTCCTTGGTGAGAGACATATTCTTCTCCTCATATATGGTCTCGAGCTCGGTATGAAATCCTCGGATAACTCCGTTGCGGAAACGGTCTGCCTGGATACGGGCCCAGTTGTCTATCTGGTTGGAAGGGATATCTTCCACATAAACGGTCTCGTCGCTGCTGGTGAAGGCGTTGGTGCCGTCCGCTCCTAACATGGACATGAGTTTGTCGTATTCATTTGGTATGGCAAGTTTGGACGCTTCGTAGCTGATGGAGTCTATGCGATGGTAAATTGCTTCACGATCGGCCGGATCAGTAGTCTTGCGATATACCTCGAAAAGCTGTTCAATTTCGTCCAGCAGGGGTTTCTCGGCAGCGTAATCAATCGTTCCGAAGTTCTCGGACCCTTTGAACATGAGGTGTTCGAAGTAATGGGCCAGGCCTGTGGTCTCGGAAGGGTCGTTCTTGCTTCCGACCTTTACTGCTATGAAGGTCTGGATACGTGGCTGCTCCTTGTTGACGGACATGAAAACTTTCATTCCGTTTTTCATCGTGTAGATCTTAGTCTCGAGTGGATCGTTGGGAACCGTCTCGTACTTGTTGCAGGAACTGAACAACAAAATAGCCGCAAATGCGGCAAAAAAGATTCTTTTCATAATGAACATTAGCTAAATTCTCCGAAAGGTATAAAAAATTTTGTTGTATTAAAAATAAATTGTATATTGTCGGCGAAGTTTTTCATAGTTTAAGTTTAGGTTAAGTAGCAGGGTACTCGCAGTGATGCAAGTGCCCTGTGAATTTTTCACAGGGCACTTGCATGCTTCCAACCCCCGCCGCGTTGCGGCTGCCCCCAGGGGCACTGAGGGGCTGCCCCCTCAGACACCCCCGTAAGGTGAATTTTTCACAGGGCACTTGCATGCTTCCAACCCCCGTAAGGTGAATTTTTCACAGGGCACTTGCATGCTTGTCACCTGTAGTTGTAGTCTGAAAGATTTTGAATTCCAGGGATGCCGTAGTAAGACTCGACAAGGTCACCCTTGATAAAGAGCTGACGTCCCAGTAATTCCGGGTTATCGACAAGATTGAGCGCATCCCTTATGTCTCCTTTTGGAAGCTGAACGGAGAGACATGATGCCTTGTCCGTGCAGGACGATTTGGCTGCGATTACAAGATTGGTGCGGGAAGAAAAGGGTGCTGTAAACGAACAGCTTTTGCTGCTCAGATCTCCTCCGACAATATATCCATATACCCAAACGTCCTCCTCCCCGGAGTGGTTCTTTGCCTCTGCCACGCTGTAGGCTTCGGATTCGTTTTCTCCACCGCCATTGTCACCACCTATAGTATAATTGTCGTTAATCCAGGTACGGCTGGTATCTACTTGTACTTTCACCCCGTTCCTGCCTGACGCCTGGTCGCCGGTACCGATGTTCAGGGTAAGAATCTGCTGTGCCTCAAGGAGCCGGGAAAACAGGGTCTGTTCCTTGCTTGAATCTGCCATCAGCAGCGATACCGTGCCTGGGAGGAAGTAGGCTATACGTTTTTCGGAATATGCGTACATAAGCTTGCCTGCAGAAGATTTGAGGAACAGAACGGCATCAGGGTAGGCGTTTAGGAAGCTGGAATCTATCCTTAAACGCACTCCGGAGTTCAACTGCGTACAAGAGAGGGTGACTACGGTCGTCTTGCCGGACTTGATTGCCGCAACCTGGGTGTCGCCGTACTGTGGAGTGTCGAATGACGGAGTGCTGAATTCACAGGATTTGGCAATAATAGTATAACTGCCTTCATTCAACTGCAGATTCTCTTTAAGGGCACCGTAGCTGCCATCATAAACCGATTTGCCCTTGGAGTCTGAAATACTGATAATGAATTCGTTGGTATCCGGCAGGGCAGAGGCTTTTGTGCCGGGAATAGTGGTCTCGGAGAAGCGTATCTGCAGAACTCCCTGCATTCCGAAAGTATGCATGAAGTCTTCGCAGGATACCGCAAATGGAAGCGCGGTCAGTAGAATTAATAAGATCTTTTTCATAGTAGTTTATTGTTTAAATCCGAGCTCAATATAGGAAACGACGGCCGAATAGAAAAAAAGAATCAGCAAAATGATTTTTTTACTGATTCTTTTCAAAAAAAACGTATCCGGGTTTCTTAGAACTCGAAGCCTATCCTTAGTCCGACAGCGTGGGTGGGACTCCAGCCAGGCACCATCTGGAAAATGTAGCTAAGACCGGCTATGAAGTCGTTGCGGGGCATTCCTACGCGCACACCTACGGTGGGGGAAGCATAAATGCACTTGAAGCTTTCAGCGAAATTCCATCCGGCATCCAGGCTCCAGTAGGGCACGGCCATCCTGGATTCCTGGGAGATGAGATTGCCTCTAAGGTCCAGATAGACAGGAAGGCTGAAAGCTCCGCCGCAGATACCGGGAGAGACGCCGGGACCGAATCTGAAAAACTCTCCGGCACGATATCCCAGGATGAGGTCTGCTTGACAGCCGAGGCCGGTGTTGAAGTATGAAGCACCGCTGGCCTGGACGGCAAACCAGAATCCGCTGTACTGGCTTGGAAAGTCTACATACTTGCCCCTGTGGGGCTTGTCGGGCAGAGTATAATCTGTATGATTCTGCGCCATTGCGGGCAGAACCGTCAGCACAAGGCTGAGAATCACTACGAGCTTTTTCATAACAATCCGTCTGATTTAAGTCTTGCCCTGAGCTGGGGAACCAGCACTCGTACGGTAACACCTACTGTGACGTCGCGATAGTTGCGCTTGATTCGGGTAGAACCGGCACGCTTGTCTTCCATACTTATGTACTTATGGTATTCGCCGCGGTCCATGAAGAAAATGTCGAAGTAGTCCTGATAGCGCTCGCGTGCGTTTACCTCGGTCATGACAGGCCTCATGTTGTAGTCTGTATTGCCCTTGGTAATTCCCTTGAACAGAACGTCATAGACGGCCTGCTTCTTAGCCTGCTCAAGAGCGTCGGTACGGTTGCGTCCGGTGCCCCACACGCGTAGAGTCAAGCTACCGTCGAGTTCCTTTCCGATGCACTCGGTTTCCTGGGCGAACGCTCCTGCACATAGAAGCGCCGCAAAAAGGGTTAGAAATATCTTTTTCATAATCACCACCAGCCGAAGCTGTTCATGTTGTAATAATTAACAGGTCGTTTTGCCATTGCTTTTCCAACCTCTGCCGTAGCCTCGATTCTCTTGCCCTCAAGATTGGTTTCAGCTTCAAACTGGCGCATCTTGAAATCCCACTCCCTTTTGTCAAGCTCCTTGATGCGGGTTGCAATGCTCTTGGAGAGAGCCATTCCTCCTGCGACTGCAGAGGAAAGGGGATGAATACGGGAAAGGTAGCCGGCAGCCTCGTTGGCACCGTCCCAGCTCTGGTTGGCATTCCATACGTGTGTTGCAGTGTTCAGCAGGGATGCGCCTTCTACGTCAATCTTCTGCTGGAAAATCTGCTCTGCGGCACGCATTGCCTTGTCGAAAGCGGCTTTGCAGACGCTGGGGACAGTGAAAAGCAAAGCTATGCCTTCATCGTATTTCCCCTGTCCGGCGAGAGAGTTGGCCTCGCTGATGAGGAAATCGATCTGGCTGTTGTACCATTCTATGATGCGGGTCTTGCCGGTCTCGATAAAGCGCTGTACTGCGGGGTCGTCAACGCGTATTCCCTTGACTGCCTGCATGTATGCCTTAGTCTCATTGGTGCCTGCGCCCTTTATCTGATTCAAGGCACAACTGGCATAAAGAGTGCCGGTTGCGGCATCGCCGATATACAGGGTGGGGGAGAGGACAAGTGCCTGCATGACTGGAGCTGTTGCAGTGCTTTCGTGGCTGATTTCCACCATGTTGGCGGTAATGATGAAGCGGGGATCGAAACTGTCCGCTCCCAGACCGTTCTTGGTGACGATTTGAGTGAGCTTGTTGAGCACCACATTAGCTGCCGGGGCCGGAATAGAACTCTCCTGAAGGATGACGGGAGTGAGCGCGATGCGGCCGCGGTCATCCATCTGCCCTTCATCGTTCTGGGCGCCGGCAAAAATGCATGCCGACATCAGAATTATGCTTGCGATAAACTTTTTCATACTTTGTCAATTATTTGTCGCCGATGGTAACCCATACTTCGCCCAGACCTCTGGGGGAGGAACCTACGGTAAGATTGTAAGGCTTTTTCTTGAGCTTGCGGACCAGAGGCTTGATGAAAGCCTCCGCATCGATAGCGACGTCGCGTCCGTTCATGTTCTGGGCGTAGAGAGGAATACGTACCTGATTGAATCTCATGCGGTTGGCGGATTTTGCGGCAGTTGTATAGCGGCCGTTGACGGTATTGTCCGCCATCCATGCTTCGATAATTTCCGCCAGCTCGTAAGATTCGCCGTTGACCTCGAACTCTTCCTCAAAGTCAATAGGGCAGTTGTCGTAGCGAAGGAGGGTTACGGATACCTCGCGTCCGTTTGCGAAGAGATCGTCGAAGTAGTGCTGCAGGCCGCCGAGGAAGTTGTCCTTGAAGCTGAGCACACATTCTTCAAGAAGAGAGGTCATAGGAGCGTTGGCATCCGAACTAACGCCGGTGTTTCCTGAAATCATCTTGGACGAATAGGCGTCGATGGCCTGGAGGTTGAAGCTCACCTGCTTGCGGGGACCGTTGCGGTGGATTTCGTAGTCCAGGTCGAGGATGATGTCTGCCTTGGCGCTTCTGCGGAGCCTTTCAAGGGGAGTCTCGTCTATTTCGCCGCCGCTCTTTCCCGTCATCATCGCCATTTCGGCGTCTTCTGTCTGGATGCGCTTGAGCTCCTGCTCAAGGGACTGGATGGGGAAGTCGTTCTTGGCCATGAAATCGCCCATCGCGGAGACCAGGGTGCGGATGTCGCTGTTCTCCTTCATGGCGCGGGAGTAGTCGGGAGCGGTATTGGTCGCTCCTGTGGTGTTTATCTTCTGTACATAACCGTTACGCTCGCAGAAAGCGTCGCTCGGCACCACCATAATAGTAGGCTTCTTCGCCTGTGACCAGCCTGCAAAGGAGCAGGCAAGCAGCAAAACTGCAATCAGTGAGAACTTTTTCATATTCTAGAAACCAGAGCTAAGTTTGCGTGCAATGCCGTCCGCCTCCAGTTTGTGCTTGAGGTTGTCGTACATCACCTGAACATAGAGGCCGACTTTATATCCGCCCTGGACCTTCCGGCGGTCCGTACCGGAAGGGACGCCGTCGGTGGTCATGTTTATATATGCCAGATAGGGCCCGCCGGCGGCAAAGAAGGTCTGGAAATAGTCTTCATGTGCTGAGAGTGTCTCCGGATTGGGACAGATGGGAGGCGTGCTCATGGCTGTGGCGTTGCCGGGCAGGCCCCTGAAAATACAGGCGTGCACGGCGTTCTTCTTGGCCTGCATTACGGCTGCATCGACGTTTTTGCCGAAGCCCCAGACCTTGACGAACTTGGTTCCGTCAACACCGACTTTCTCGGTGCTGATCTCGTAGTTGTCCCAGCTCGTGAAAGACTTTCTGCGGTCCTTGCCTGTCTGGGCGCTTGCCGTCACTGCCGACAAGGTCATCAGCAACGTCAAGGCGATAAAAAGTGTTTTTCTCATATAATCATGAATTTAGAATGTCCATTTGGCGCCGACCTGGAAGCCGAATCCGCTCTTGTGGCCGACATAGCTGTTGTAGTTCCTGTAATACTGTCCCTGAAGGGTGAGTATGTCGAAACATGCTTTGCCGTATATCTGCAGGGGGTATGCTACGTTTACGGTGGCCCTCACTCCAGGCTCCAGCACGAGCGCGGATTTTTTCAGGAAGGTTGTTTTACTCTCAGTCGCAGACGTGGAGGCGCTGAGGTAATCGTCAAGCAGCATGGCGTATGGAGCAATCTCGAAGAAACGGCTCAGATGGATTCCGTATGCGTATCCTGCGCCTACGTTATAATTGAAGTAGCCGGTTTTTGCAAGGTCGAATCCAAATCCGAACAGCAGGTAAGACATCATGCCGTTGGTCTTGACGTTTATCAGGTAATCTGCGTCAATCGAGAGCGAGGTCTTGCAGAGGCCTCCGAATTTTATGCCGGCCATTACCCCTAAGCCAATATCGTTGCTCTGTTTGATCGTCCAGCCTTCGTCAATATTTGCAAAGCCGGAAATCTGGTAGAACTCGGAAACGTCAGTTGCGCCTGAAGACATTCCAATATTATCGGTGATTTCTGTGGCTCGCAGATAGCCTTGGGGGACGGAAATCAGATTGCCTTCGCGGTCTTCCGAATATGAATATGCGCGGTAGCGGTCTTTGTTCTGCAGCCCTTCCTTTGTGCCGATCTTGGCGCGAAGCGGCTTGCGGGAGGCAATGGTTACGGCAACCTCCCAGTCGGAGATGTTATTCTCAAGCTCGGTAATCAGCCCTCGGAGGGAAGAAGATACTGCACCTTCTACAGTAGAGCCGGAGGCTGTGGAAGAGACTACGGCTACAACGGTCATCCTGGGAGCGTAGTCATAAAAGGCCCGGCGCTTCGCGTCTTTGGTCGCAGTGTTGTCGTCCTCATAGATCCAGCACTTATCATAGAAGTCGTTGAGTTCCTGCTCGCTGAGGTCGAGTTTGTATGCGTATCCCTTGGTGGAGGCATTCCAGCTTACCTTGCCCTGGTCGTTAACCTTTTTCTCTATCATGTAGGGATCGGCGACGATGATGTAGCTGTGGCTGATGAGACCGTGGCCGGCATCACCGAGGGCGTCCAGGCCTACGCGGGAGGCGCGGGCGTTTATGACGTCCTGGTCCTTGGCATCGTAGTTTCCGCGGTAGCGTATGAGTTTGTCGTTCATGAATCCCTCGGCATCACGGTTGAAGGTATAGCTTAGAATCTCCCGTCCCAGGTTGCCATCGACCACAGATCTGTTGATAGTCTCCAGGGGGATAGTATAATCTGAAGAATAGTTCTTGGAGGAAAGAGATCTGGTCTTGCGTATAGAGAAACTCTTGGTTGGAATCTTGTTGATGTCGAATTTATGTCCCGGATTGAAGCTTTTCACAGCCGAGAGGACATCTTTGTCGAAGGAATCACCGCGCTGTACAGCTATGAAAGATACGCTGTTACGGTTGTAATTGCTGGTCACCACTTCAGAGACCTTGGCTTGCGCATTTGCCTTGAACCAAGGCAATACCGCAAGCACGGCAAAAATCAAGATAGATTTTTTCATAAACACCTAAGGTTAGTAACTCACAAATATAATCTTTTTTGCACGTAATACATATAATCAGAGCGTATTCCTTGTAAAAAAAGGAATACGCCCTCAATTGTTAATTATTTCCAGCCAGACTATTTGACCCTCATGATGACCTTGCGGGGGCCGACTACGAGTGCAGGTGGATTCCACGTGGCAGGAGAACAGAGACCGTCATTGTCTTTGAACACACGGAATACGCCTACATCCATCAAGAGACCTTTAGGATCGTCTTTCTCTACCATAATGGCGGAATAGTAACAATCCTTTATGCCCTTTGATGCTACTGTTCCGGAAATCACAAATGCCAACTTATAAGTCGCCTTGCTGCCATATTCTTCGGCAACACCTGTCATATTGAAGTAGGCGGTGAAATTCTGTCCTTCTCCGCTTATGAATGCTCCAGGGCCATCTTGCTTGGAGGCAGTATCATAACTCGAGAAGTCTACGGTATTTTTGGTAAAGTTCATATTGGTGAAGCGGAACGTCATCGGAGCCACCTGTGTGCCGGGCGTGTAACCACCATGGCCTTCATCCTCACAATACACGGCAACATTGGGAGACACGATATATGCGCCGGATACGTCAGGAGGGTTGATGCCGTCATATATGGGCATGTGATCGTCAACCTCGTCCAGTATTTCCGGGGGTACGACTGAAGGCAGGCGGTCGTCTACATAACCGTCACCGGGATCATCTCCTGGATCATCACCGGGATCATCTGGATTGTCGGGTTTATCTTCTTGCACTACTATACGGATTTCGGTATCATCATAGAGTATGATGATAAGTACGCCGTCAATATAGCGGACGTCCTTGAAGAAGCAGGTGCAGTCGCACTCGGCCTTGACCCTCTGGCCCTCGGAGTCAAGCAGATAGACGAAAGTCTGGCCCTTGTCGTAACTGACAAGCCAGAAGCCGTCCTCGCCTACACGCAGAATAGGGCTCACGCCGTCTTGCCCTGCTACAGGTATCTTGTTCCCCTTGTCGTCCAAGAGCCAGGAAGAAACTCCATTCACAGTCTGGCACCAATAGTATATGCCGTTCTCTTCCTTGATTCCGATGACGGGGATGCTGCTGAGCGATGAACCGGAAGCTTTGACGCCGGTGTCCTTGCTGCCTATCCACCAGTTGCCGTTGCTGCCGATGAAAGGAGTGAGTCCGTCGGCGCCGACCGCCTTGACGCCAGTGTCCTTGCCGTCTATCCACCAGTTGCCGTTGTTGCCCACGCTCGGTGTCTTGCCGTCATCGGCTATAGCCTTGATACCAGTATCAGTGCTGCCTATCCACCAGTTGCCATTGCTGCCGATAAAAGGAGTGAGTCCGTCGGCGCCGGCTGCCTTGATTCCGGTGTCCTTGCCGTCTATCCACCAGTTGCCGTTGCTTCCAAAGATCGGGGTCTTGCCGTCATCGCCTATGGCCTTGATTCCGGTATCAGTGCCGCCTATCCACCAGTTGCCGTTATGACCTATAGTCGGCACCTTGCCGTCGAGGCCGCTTGTGATGGTGTAAGAGGTACCGTCCGAGAACGTGATACGGAAGCCGTTTTCAATCTCCACCACACTCTTTATGGAGATAGAGCCGTTGAGTGATTCGATGAGCTTGCTTAGTGCGCTCATGTCGGTGTTGATCGTCACAAGCTTGTCCTCTATGGCCTTGACCCGGCTTTCCAGGGAATTGATTCTCTCCCACACCGCCGTATCGTCATAGGGCGAACAAACCGTCACCAGAAGCGTGGTCGCGGCCAGCGCCGCAGTCCTGAAGAATTTGATAAGTTGTTTCATATAGTTGTTGTTTTTATAACGTAATAATAATAGCCGTGGGCCTGACTGTATATCCACTCATACGGGAACCAAGGTTCAAAGTGACATTAGAATCGTTAAAATAGAGATAATTTGCCCTGGAAGGATAGTTTGCGAACAAATCTCTAGTCCAATAATAGCCATATTCACCTTCTTTTTCAAGAACAGAGCCGTTCATATAGCCTGCAGCTGGGAGAAATATTGAATTACCGTTCTTTCCTGTTATCTTATACCCTTTCACACCATTTTGTGTTGACAGTTTCCACGTACATTCAGATTTCAACTCCTCAAAGTCTTCTTTGGATGGCATTTCCCAGCCATAAACTGATAAACTGGTGCATGGATCATCTGAATGAGTCAGGGACGTGAGACTTTTTTCGTCAACCGAACCAAATGAAGGCATTTGATTATATTTTGTGAGGCTTGTCTCGGTTCCATTACAGTACTTGTATGTTCCCCAAGTGTAATTACTTTTGGGCTCCGTTTCCCCCCAGGCAAAATAATCACCATACTCTTCAGGCACAGTCGCACCCAGGTTAAATGACCCCCATCTCTTTCTGGACGTCAGGCCAAGGTCAACAGGTTCAGGAACGTTATAACCAGGTCCGGTCACGGTAACTGTTGTCCTGCAACTGTTCCCATTGGGCGCCACAGCATAAACATACGCATTTCCAGGACTGATTGCTTTTGCAAAGCCTTCGTCTTCACCAATGCTTAAAACAACAGGGTTGCTAGATATCCACTTTATATACTTTACAGTTGCATTAGAGGGAGATATTCCAGCAGAGAACTGGAACTCTTCGCCAACCGTCATTTCAGTTTTATAATTTGAAAAGAATACATTACTAACATCTACTCTGCTTCCTTGAACTGGACGGATACTGAATCCTTGATAGCGCTCCGGATTCTCACAGTAATTGCCGGTCTGAACAGTAATGTAAGGATTTCTAAAAAGCTGACAATAAGGATTACCAATGCCGTAATAATGCGCGCCATAAGAAAGACCATCTCCGTCCAAAATCTGCAATTTTGTAGAAGCTCGATAATACCCATATGGTATAAAAATACTCTTTCCATTGATTTTGGATGTAAACGTAAAGCCAGTTCCCCCATCAAATGCCCCCCCTGACCCATTTGTTGTCGTCGTACAATTATCTACCAATTCGTGCCATTCATCCTCTGTGGGCATTCTCCACTGACTGCCCCAAATTGCCCGGGCCGCATCATCTTCAAGATCTAGAAGAGTCTTTTTGTCGCTGGTATTGTACTTTTTATAAATATTGGGATCAGCGGGATCAAAAAAACGGTAATTCTCTTTCGTGAATTCACTCTTGGTCGCTATTTCTCCCCAGGCAAAGCCGGGGCCTGATTCGTCAGGAGAATTCGCACCTAAATCATACGAAGCCCACATGGTTCCGGAAGGCAAGCCAAGGTCGACTGCTTCGGGACCGGAACTGCTGCCATCGTCCACTACAGTTACGGAACAGGTGGCTTTGTACTTGCCGTCAAGGGAAGTGGCAGTAATAGTGGCTTTGCCTACGGCCTTTGCGGTTATCACGGTACTGGAACCGGAATAGTTGGAATAATCTACTATTTTATAGTCGCTTGACGACCATGTCAAGCCCTGATAAGTAGCATTGCTGGGCTTGAGCACTTTAGAACTATACAGAGTATAACTTTCTCCTACCTTAAGCGTCAGAGGCTGGAACGTAGAATACATTCCGGAAACCGGCACATAAGATACTCGTTCTGCCTTGACGGGACGGATTGCGAGGCCGTGCTCCCTGAAACCGGCGTCGTGGCTGTGATAATCTACAGTAGGTTGCGACTCGCCAAAATACATGAAGCACTGACGGCCGTATTCCATGTTATTGACTAGAGAAGAACTATAGCAGCCAAGGTCTTTCCAGTACAAGTTTGTGCCATACTTCACACCAGTAATCGGGAGGAAGATGAATCGCTTCGAATTCTTCTTACTATAGAAGTAATATCCGCTCACACCTTCAAGCTTTCCTGCCTTCACATTACAATACCGTATGAGCTCTTCAAATTCAGCGGCGGTAGGGATTCGCCAGAGTCCGTTGAACTTTGCGGTAGCTGCATCGTCTTCTGCTTCAAGAAGACGAAGATTGTCGTTTTCGAAATACTTTGTAAGGTTCCAGAATGAACCCGACTTGGTGAAGTATTTATAAGTTTCGTCTGCGTAATTGCTCTTTGTCGATGTCTCGCCCCAGGAATAGTAATCACCGATTTCCCACGGTTTGCTTGCTCCAAGGTTGAAGCTTCCCCAGAGAGTGCCTGAAGGCAGGTCGAGATCCACTTCGTCGGGAGAAATATCTCCTCCGCTATCGCCTCCGGTACCTCCTCCGCTATCGTCGCTGGATCTGGCGCCGAAAACGGGACGGATTGTGCCGCCGTAATACCTGGTCATTCCAGTCAGGGAAATGCGGTTCGAACTCATCTGAAGATTCTGGCCTTCATCAGACTTGCTGCCGTTGAGCGACGCGGACCAGTAGTAGCCGTAACGTCCGGAAGTGGACAGGCTTTTGCCGCTCATCCTGCCGGCTGCCGGAAGGAAAATGGTATTCTGATTAATAGTACTCTTCACCTCATATCCCCAGACTTTTTCAAGCTGTTTCCATGTCCATGTGCAATAAGTCTGCAGTTCTGTGAAATCCTGCGCTGTAGGCATGCGATACTTCTCGCCCAAGGCGCAAGTTGCCGCATCATCGTCTTCCTCAAGGAGACTCATGTTATCGACTTTTCCGTACTCGGAACTCAAAACATATTTCTCAAGACGGTTGGATGCATTTCCGTACAGATAGCCGTACCAATTATAATTGGTCTTCGGAGAAGTTTCCGCCCAGGAGAAGTAGTCGCCGGACTCTTGGGGTTTAGTTGCCCCGAGGTTGCAGGAAGTCCACAGTGTGCCCGAAGGTAATCCCATATCCACAAGATTGGGAGACTCGGCATGGTATGGCGGATCCCATTTGCAGTACTCACTGATTAGGTCGGAATCATAGAAAACGCGGAACACACCGGCGTCCATATACCTGTGCTGCGTGTCATTCTCCTTCTCTACCATAATAAACGAATAGTAGAGATCCTTGATGCCCTCCGTTACCATGGTTCCGGAAATGACGAGGGCCTTCTTGAAGCGGACAGTACCGTCTCCGCCTTCGGTGTTGAAGAACACCGTGAAGTTATCGCCCTCACCGCGGATGAAGGCTCCGGTGCCGTGTTCAAAGGTATGGCCTCCATAACGGTCGAAATCGACGGTGTTGTTCACCATATCCTGATTGCTGAAACGGATTACGATAGGCGTCACCACTGTTCCGGGAGTGAAGCCACCCCTTCCCTCGTCCTCACAGTAGACAGTCACGAACGGACTAACCATAAAGGCGCCTTCCACGAACGGAGGATTGTCGCCGTCATAGAGCGGCATGTATGGAGCTATTCCGCCCGGATCAAAAGGATCCAGAACATCAACCATGCCATCCGGGAAGTCCGTCTTGATCTTGATACGGAGCACGGTGCCGTCAATAAGAATAATGGTAAGGTAACTCCCCTTTAAACTCACGCTCAAGAAGAACGTCGGGCAGGTACATTCCTTGATGGGCTGCCCGGAACTGTTAAGGACCAATTCCCTGGTCACGCCGCCGTCAAAGCTGATTACCAGATATCCATCCTGATTGTATGAAAGTTCCGGCACCTGTCCGTCCTCCCCGGCAACAGGAAGTTTATTGCCGTCCTTGTCGGTCAACCAGATGGTTAAGCCATCAATAGTCAAGGTCCAATAATAGCGGCCCTCGAACTGTTTGATGCCGACCACGGGCGGTGTGGAGCCGGAATAAACTCCTGTGTCTTTTTTGCCAATCCACCAGTTGCCGTTGGGACCGACATAACCAGAATTACCATCGATTCCTAAGGCGGAGACACCGGTGTCATCGCTCCCAATCCACCAGTTGCCGTTACTGCCGATGTATGGCGTCAGGCCGTCTTGTCCGGATGCTTTCACACCGGTGTCCTGGTTTTCAATCCACCAGTTGCCGTTACTGCCGATGTACGGCGTCAGACCGTCTTGTCCGGATGCTTTCACGCCGGTATCCTTGTTCCCAATCCACCAGTCGCCATTACTGCCGATGTACGGCGTCAGACCGTCTTGTCCGGATGCTTTAACACCGGTATCCTTATTTCCAATCCACCAGTTGCCATTACTGCCGATATATGGGGATTCTCCGTCGGTCTGACTGACAATCTTATAGGAAGTATTATCTGAGAAAGTAATGAGGAAGCCGCCTTCAACCTTGGTCACGGATGTAATCGAGACATCAGATTCAATGGCTTCAACAAGTTTTTTCATTGTTCCCACGTCCGAATTCAACTGAGAAAGCATAGACTCGCTCCTGGCTATCCTGCTACTGAGTGAGTCCAATTTTTCCCATAAAGCCGAATCGTCATAGGGTTTGCAGCCGAACACCAGAACGGCTGCAAGCGCCAAAGCAATTCTTAAGTACTTAATCATAGGTTAAAATATTAGTATCCGAAAACTCCTTGAAGTATACAAAAAACACGAGCGGTAATTGCCCGTGCTGAGGTTGTAGGATACCTTACTGGAAACAAGAATCGCCCGTGTAAAACTCCGGGCGCTCACAATTTACCATATCCAGTCGGAAACTTCCTACATTTCAGCACTGTATGAGCAAATAGCAAACGCTTTTGTATTTCTACAAAATTAGAAAATTCTTTTATGATGTCAAATTGTTGAAAAAACATTTTAAATTTGTTGTTGTTAACATTTCCGAAAAATGACCACACATGTAGTTATCATGGCCGGGGGGGTGGGTAGCCGGCTGTTTCCTGTAAGCACTCCGGAGCATCCCAAACAGTTCATAGATCTGCTTGGAAGTGGAAAGACTTTGATTCAACTCACATACGAGCGTTTCCGGGCTGTAAGCAGGGATATCCATTTCTGGGTGGTGACTTCCGCTGCATATACCGGCTTTGTCCGTGAGCAGTTGCCCGATATTCCTGCGGATCAGATTCTTGCGGAGCCGGAGGCGCGAAATACCGCTCCTTGTATCGCCTATGCGTGCTGGAAAATTAAGCAGAAGTTTCCCGATGCCAACATAGTCATTACCCCGGCTGATGCGTACGTGCCTGATGCTGAGTCTTTTGCCGTCACTATTCGCACGGCCCTTGATTTTACCGCTGCCTCCGATGCTATCGTCTGTATAGGCATCGCTCCGGATTCTCCTCATACCGGCTACGGATACATTCATGCGCCGGCAGAGGTGGGCCGGGTGGTCAAGGTGGCCGCCTTTAAGGAAAAACCATCGGTGGAGGTCGCTCAGGCTTATCTTAAGCATGGCGGCTATTGGTGGAATGCAGGTATTTTCGTGTGGAACGTGGGGACGATAGAAAAAGAACTGCGTAATAACGCACCTCAGATTTGCGGAATAATGGACGAACTGGCACCCAACCTGTATGGGGCGGGGGAGACCGAGGCTCTCAGGGAACTGTTCCCGCGCTGCGAAAAAATCAGCATAGATTACGCTGTTATGGAAAAATCATCTGAGGTCTATGCACTTGCGGCCGACTGGGCATGGAGCGACCTGGGAAGTTTTGAGTCAATAGAAAAGATTACTGGCAGGGATCCCCGAAAAAATCTTTAAAAATTTTGATTATTTCGGAAAAGATTCTATCTTTGCAATCCCAAAATACGGAGGATGACTCGTTAGCTCAGTTGGTAGAGCATCACACTTTTAATGTGGGGGTCTCGGGTTCGAGCCCCGAACGGGTCACAAAAATTGAAAATTTGCTTCCTTAGCTCAGTTGGTAGAGCACCTGACTCTTAATCAGGGTGTCTAGGGTTCGAGCCCCTAAGGGAGCACTTATTTTTGAGGGCATAGCTCAGTTGGTTTAGAGCGCTTGCTTGACAGGCAAGAGGTCGACAGTTCAAATCTGTCTGTTCTCACGAAGCGGACTTTGCGGTCCGCTTTTTTTGTGATAGTCCTCACTTAATAACATCCCAAACCCTTTTTGTTCAGTCCTTTACGGGGAAGTTGAAGTATGTGTCGGGGAAGGGCTCGTTGCGAAGGGTGAAATGCCACCATTCGCTGTCCAGAGGCTTAAAACCATGTTTCAGCATCACTTCTCTCAGCAGTTGGCGGTTGCGGAATTGAGCTTCCGTGAGGCCGCGCGGCTCTTTTTCCGCGGCCTTCTTATCATAGATGCCGGTGTCGGGGTCGCCGCAGAAGTCCGGATGGCTTTCCTTGCCGAACCAGTCGAATGTGCTGCCCATGTCCAATTCCCTCTGAGTGGCCATGTCGAAGAGGGTCAGATCGACGGTGGAGCCTCTGGTGTGGCCGGACTTCTCCATTATATACTCCTGTTCGAACAGAATGCTTTTGTCCACTTCCGGATAGAAATACTGCTTCATCGCGGTATCGTCCAGGTCGGACGCCCATCGGACAAAATGGTCAACAGCTTCCTGGGGTCGGTAGGCGTCGAATATCTTGAGCCGGTACCCTAGCTTCATGACTTCGTCATTGACTGCTTTAAGGCTGTCTGCGGCTTCTATGGTAAGCAGGGCGGTAGGTGACAGGTATCCATCGACCTTCGCTCCCACAAAGTTGAAGGTGGAGAAGTAACGGATTTCCAGTATTACATCCGGAATAGCCTCGCTGATAAGGGTGAAATTCTCGCGGCCCGCCATTCCCGCGTCCTGATCGTTACCGTTGAAAGTGCAGGAAGCCAGAGATAGAAAAATGGCTTCGAGAAGAATAAACAGAAGGCGTTTCATAATAATAGTTAATCGACTCACACAAAAATACTAATAATTTCCCGGAAATTTAGCTTATATTTGTGAAAACGCCTTGATATGAAACGACTCTCTTTTCTTCTTGCCCTGTTCGGATGCCTGTTGTTTTCAACTTGCCTGTTTGCCCAGGAAGACCTCAGATATTTCAATACCGATGAGTTGCCTGATATTATAAAGTGCCTGCCGGCGCCTCCTGATTCACTCTCCCAAGCGTTCTCATATGACGTGCTTCGCTACATGTGGGGTAAAACTCAGCGTCAGAATCCGGATCGTGTAGCCCAGGTAAAAAGAGATGCCGTATGGACGTACGATGCTCTCATTGATGAATTCGATAATATCTTCGGTCTGGAATTATCTAAAAAGACTACGCCGGAGATTTGGAAACTGCTCGAGTCCAGCCTGCAGACGGTGGATCAGATGCGTGTTGCTCCCAAGGCGTATTATCGCCGTGTCCGGCCCTTCGAATATTTCGGAGAGAATACTCTTACAGGCGAGGATGACATTCTTCGCGGGGAGGGGAGTTATCCGTCAGGTCATACCATACGCTCCTGGCTGGTCGCTACGCTGCTTTCGGAGATTAACCCACTGGCTGCCAACGAACTTTATGCCCGTGCCTGGAGATATGGAGAGAACCGTGTAATAGCCGGAGCGCATTGGCAGAGCGACGTGGATGTAAGCCGTTTAGTTGCGGCTATAGGATACGGACGCCTTCAGACCAGTGTGGGGTTCCGTATGCAAATGGCTCGTGCGCAAAATGAATTCCGCCGCCTCTATTAGGCCGCTAAGTATTCGTATTCAAAAGAAGCTCTGCTGCTGATCGGATCCAGAATAGTTTTTCCGTCGATACTGAATATGTAGCGTGCGCGCCTTCGCGTCTCGTCCGCACCGCTGAAAATGGCCCTACAGCTATCTGTAGGGCCTTTTCTTTTCCAAAATGTGCCTACATTGTGCCTACATTTGAGCATTTCTATAGAAAATGCCTGGAAGCACAATTGACGTGTGCCTCCAGGCGGTTGCGTTTATGAATACTCCGTGATGGAGATATCCAGTGCAAAGTTAATGGAATTTCCGGGAAATAGGTATTTCCACATAATATCTTCAACTTGCCGTCAGATCCAAGACGACAACTATGAAGATTCTTCTCGACAATGGCCACGGCTTTGATACGCCTGGCAAACGTAGCCCTGACGGCCACTTCCGCGAATACGCCTATAATCGCTATCTCGCCTACCTTATCCGCGAACGTCTCTCCGCTATTGGACTGGATGTCCAGATCCTCGTTCCTGAACGAGAAGACATCTCCCTGAAGGAGCGCTGCCGTCGTGTCAATAGGATCTGCCAGCAGCTGGGCAAAGACCAAGTAATCCTCATCTCTATTCACGTCAACGCCGCCGGAAACGGCCAGAATTGGCTTGATGCACGGGGCTGGAGCTGCTTCACCACCCGAGGCAAAACCAAGGCCGACGAGCTGGCAACGAGCCTGTACGAAGCCGCGAAAAACCATCTGCCGGGAATGAAGATCCGGACCGACTACACCGACGGAGATCCCGACATCGAGAAGGACTTCTACATCATTCGCCACACCAGCTGCCCCGCTGTCCTCACCGAGAATCTCTTCATGGATAACCGGGAGGACGTGGCTTTCCTGGAATCAGAAGAAGGGGCCAAGGCCATCGTCAATCTTCACGTAGATGGCATCCTGCAGTACATCTCTAAATAGCCACACATACATACAGCAAGCCCCGGCAATCCTCCTGGACTGTCGGGGCCTATTCATTTCGATAAACAAGGAATTTACTTGTCGCTTTTGGCCTTTCTTTTCTCTTCTTCCTTATAGGACAATAACATAGACAGAGCAAGCAGCGCATATGTGACTAAACCAAGTATTTTGACGAATCCCCATCCAGGGTAAAAGAGCCATACAATGAAAAGAATCACAAACAGTGCAGCGAGTGCCACCTGCCATTTTTGTCTTTTATTCATACTCATAAATTCCGATTTATCGAACGCAAGTTACGAATTTTCCCCGACATGCCCATAAGAAAGCCCCTCCGGACACCATCCGAAGGGGCTAACCGATTCAGTTCGTACTCAGAGACTGCTAGACAGACATCACTTTGCTGGCCAGCTTCTCACCGGACTTCTCGCCGGTGGCGGTGTTCACGTAGAAATACTTGAAGAACACCTTGGGAGCGCCGGCGGACGGAGCGCCGTACTTGTTGTCGTACCTGCTCTTAATGTTGAGAGCAGTGGTAACGGGAGTGAAGGGATCGTCGAAGGCAGCAGCCTTGCTGTATGCCTTGGTGATACCGTTGCCCTGGGGCTCGGAAGCCTGGATGATAAGCTTCAGGTTGGTCACATCACTGGGGATGCTGTCCAGCTGGAAGGTCATCGTAGAGCTATCGAGAACAATGGAGGCGTCGGCCGGAGCCTCGATACCGGTCAGGGTGGGAACGGCGGTCATGATGTTGCCGCCGCAATAGACCACCCAGTAGTTCAGCCTCATGAAGAGGTTGCAGCCGGAGATCTTGGACTTGGTGCCCAGGACGGAGCGGCCTTCGGCGGTGTTCGCGGCAGCATTCCACGCGAGAATCTGCGCGTTGGTGAGACCCTGCCAAGCCTGGCTCAGACGCTTGAACACGGCCTTGACGGATGCCTGATAGCTCGTGCGGGTGCTGCCGCCGTAGCCACGGTTGCGGATGTACTTACGGCTCTTGACCTTCGCTGCGGTCACGCCCTTGGCGGAGCCAGACATCTCTTCGAAAGCGATAGAAGGAACGTACTTCATAGTTTGAAAAGATTAAGGTTGAACAATTGTTTTATGACGAAATATATGATTACCAATAGTATAGCAAGCAAACAAATTCCACCGGTCTTCATCTTCAGCGCTTGCCAAGGGGTCAGGGCCTTTTCCACTTCCTCCTTATTCTCGACCACCCTGTCCCGGAAGACCACGCTGTCTCGGTAGACGATTTCCTTCTCTACCTTCACAGGCTCCCGGACAGCTTTCGTGGCGAGCGAGTGAGAAAGCCGCCCTCTGGAGACCACGGCCTCCGACTTGGCATACTTATTCTCCAGCACAGACGCAGTATCCAGCGTCACCACCTTTTCCACGATCACCGGCAGCTCCACCCAGGCCGTATCCACCACGATCTCCCGCTCCACACGCACTTCCACCCGAGTACTGTCCTGGACTGGAAGCGTCCGGACAGTACCGCAGGCAGAAACCTCGAGGAGCAGAAGCAATGGCAAGAAGCGTTTCATAGGTTAGTCTGTATGCTGACTTTCATTATCTATCACTTGACGGAGTTCGGCTTCGAACTTCCTGAATTTCACATCATAGCTGGCCTTTACCCCGAGAATCGCCCCGCATAGCACCAGCAGCTCGCTCACGATCGAGATCGCTGAGCTGGCAATCTCACCCAGCGGCGGAATCCAGAACAGGCACACGGCCGCGATGATGACCCCGCTGCTGAAACTTGCAATGGCAATCACGCCCTGCAGCTTAGTGAGCTCTATGCGTTTCTTCTCGGTCATAGGTCAAAGGTTTATTCACCGTCCCTCACAAGGAACGCGAAGATGAACGGATCGTAGCCGGTGCTGTCGAAGCCACTCATTCTTTCCTGGCAGGTGAACACGCCGTTTTCGACGTGGGCCAGCGAGTAGCCGTTGACGGACGGGTTGTACTGGTTGGAGCCGCCGAGGAACGGCACATCGGCACACACGTCGGTCGGGAAGTTACCCATATTCGCTTCCCACGGTTGATTCCGGTAAGAGTACGAGCAGCTGGAGAATTGCATATGCAGAAACACCCAATGCTCGAAAATGACGCAGAAGGTGTCGGAGCTCCAATACAAGTAGCGAGTCTCCTGAGTCATCTGGATAGCAGTACGGGTTCCCTTGATCGTGCCACCTCCCTGGTTAAGGCTCGGATAAAGCGCCAGGATGAAGATGGTGTGCTCCGCCTTGTCATCGAAGTTGGTCAGCTTCTCGATGCAGATGGTATTCTTATCCTTGATCCAAGACTTCACCGCCGTACCGCCGTCATTGTTCCAGGTGTAGGAAGAATAGACGTAGCGATCCTGGAATGTCAGGAAGACACCTGCCACAGCACTACGGTTGATAGACAGATCCGGGACATATATCTCCAACACGTCGGCCGCCTGGTAATCAGCGTTCGACGGGTCATAGGTAATCTTGGCATTCAGGACCACGTAGTTTTCTGCCTGGTAGTCCTTGAACTGGATGGTGCCCGCACCGAAGTTATTTCCTGTTGAATTGAACATAGCCGTATTAGTAGAGGATGCCGGGGCCAAAGACCTCCGTCGGTTTCACATAGTAGCCGCCACGATGGGCAAAGCAGATATTGGCACCGTCCCAACTGGAGTTGCGGAGCCAGATGATATAGGACTGTGCCGCCAGGGCTGCATTCCCGTCGCCCATACCACGACCGAGGGCCATGCTAGTTCCCAAGCAGTCTGCGGGAAGGTCATCTTCCAGATATGCATAGGAGGAAGCCACATTGCTGTGGCCGAGACAGACGGTATCGAAGCTGACCACAGGGGCGTTGGTGGAGAAATCCACATCACACTCAGAGACGTGGCTGTCTTCCTTGACATCTGCCATCGTGATCTTCTCCCTCTTGACATACCCTTCCGCCTCTGCATCTTCTTCACTTTCAACCACTTTGCTTGTTTGAATAGACGGACCAACCACGCCGGAGGCCGGATCGAGCCAGTACATTTCAAGGAAAATCTTTTCTCCAACGCTCGGTTTTACCCCGATGGTCTTGAAGTAGAGATACGTCATGTCTGCATCGCCCCAGTCATCTTCCATTCCAGGAGAAACGATCACAGCTTTGCTCCATCCACTCGACACGCCGGCAGACTGGCCACCAGTCATCTTTACCACCAGTTTCAGGCCGACCTCGTGCGCGATTCCTTTGATGATGACTGTCTTGGGAGTGATCCAAAGAGCAGAATACGACACAAGAGGCAGCGCGGCAATCATAGCAGGAGCGTCTTTTAAGATGCTCTCGCCGGCCATCACACGACTCACATTCAGGCGCACGAACAGATTGATTCCGGTGAGCTCAGCCTTTTGGCCGAAAACGCTTTGCCCGCTGGTATGTTCAGCAAGACGCTCCCACGCAATCATCTGATCTGCCGTGAGAGTCTGGTAAGATTTAGTGATTCTGGCGAGTGAAGCCCGTCGAGCCACCTGGGCATTCGTCTTCTGACCGGTGGGCCAGCTTCGGACGGAAAGGATGCTACGGCCGCCGACGTGGCGAGCCGTAACATCCTTGGCCGACCCAGAGAAGCCCCCGAAAGCGATGGAAGGAAGGACAATCATAGTTTAAGCGCGTATGCAATTACAATTTTGAAGTCTAATCTCAAATGCGAAGTTCTGCATAAAATGTGGAAATGACAATCAAGCAGTTAGATAATTTCAAGAGAATCACACACTTATCTTCTACCCTCGTTTTAAGGCCTTGAAACAGCGATTTTGTGAACAATAAGTAACAATTTTATTAATACTATACTAAAACTATCGGTCTGAGGGGTTGCAAACGAGCAAAAATCCTACTTTTCGGAAATGTAAATGCCCATCTTGGAATAACGCGGTTACAATTTGAAAGCGTATTTGTGTTGAAAACTTTTCTTGAATTTTTTGCACGCGCCTGAGTGGCATCTAAGGCATATTCCCGTGCCAACAAAAACTTGTCTTTCTTTCAGCAAATTATGATATTATTCGCGGAATATCAATTAATTGACTATGCAATAAAGCCCCATTTATTAAGGCTTTTTATGCCCATTTTTACTCTGAAAATCATTTTCATATTTCCACATTTTGCGTATATTTTTGTACTTGCTGTCAAACCGATAGCAGGACGTCGCGACTCCTTTTCACTAAAAATTTTTAATAACCATCGATTATGTCTGAAACAGATATGATTCGGGGATTCGTCAAGAATATCCTGAAACCCATTATCGCTGAGGCTATTGCCGAGGCCGGCGTAGAGAACGCCCAAAAGAGTGAAAAGAGATACTATACCAGGGAGGAGGCCTGCCAGCATCTGAAGATTGGCACTACGACCTTCTACCGCCTGGCGAAGAAGGGCAAAATCACCATTCTCAAGATCGAAGGCAAGACCCTGGTGGATGCCGACGAACTCGACGAAGCGATCGAGACCAGAGCCGTCTTCCGTTACCAGCACTGATAGGAGGAGCGCGCTATGCAAGAAGATCCAATCAAAGCAATCAGTGCCGAGATTGAGAGCGCGGCATCAGCGGATAATATCGGAATGTTCACCGTCAAGACCGCCAACCGCACCCTCGCCGACGCTAGTTTGCGACCGAATCCCGACCCCCTCTATCACGAGCTGTGGTACGAAGGCGAGGTCTGCTGCCTGTTTTCCGACTCCAACCTGGGCAAATCCATCTACGCTGTCCAGATGGCGGAAGACATCGCTCTTACCCAGAACGTGCTGCTGGTGGACTGCGAGCTATCCGACAAGCAGTTCCAGATGCGCTACACCGACCCTGACACCGGCACCCTGCACCAGTTTCCCGCTGGTCTCTTCCGTGCCGAGATCAATCCAATGTCCCTTGACGTCAAGGACTACGAGGAGAAAATCCTGAAACACATCGAGGAAGCGATGCATAAGCTGGGCTGCAAGATTGCCATCATCGACAACCTGACCTATCTCTGCAACAGCTCCGACAAAGGCGTCGACGCCGGTATCTTCATGATGAAACTGATGAATCTCAAGAAGCAGTATGGGTGGTCGCTGCTGATTATTGCCCATACGCCCAAGCGAGCGCTCACCAGCCCCATCACCCAGAACGACCTGGCTGGCTCCAAGAAACTCTATAACTTCTTCGACTCGGTTTTTGCTATCGGCAAGTCCGCTAAGGATAACCGGCTGAGATATGTAAAGCAGTTGAAGGTGCGAGCCGGTGAATTCCGCTACGACTCCGACAATGTGATGGTGTACGAGATCGAGAAGACCGGCGGATATGTCCACTTCTCTTTCCGGGAATTCTCCTCAGAATACGACCATCTCCGGGACCGCTCCGATGAGGAGACCAAGACCCAGGACCAGAACGTTAAAGAGTTGCTGGACAAGGGGAAATCCTACCGTGAGATCGCCGGTATCCTTGGCGTCAGCAAGTCTCTTGTCGGCAAGATTGCGCTCCGCATCAAGTCCATGTCCACAGGTCAGGGCACAAACACCTCGGACTCTATGGACGGCGTGGACACCCAAGTTCTTGCCGATTCCAAGACTCTCTTTGAATAACTGTCCACTTTGTCCACAAACTCCACGGTGGCAACTCCTTCCGCTACCGTGGACGCGTGGACATAAACGCAAATCCTATGTACAACTTACAGAAATACAAAGGGATATCTACCCGATATACCTGTCCAGCGTGTGGACGGAAAAAGTGCTTTACGCTCTATGTAGATGAAGCCGGAGACCCGCTTCACGAATCAGTAGGCCGATGCGATCATGAGAGCAGCTGCGGCTACCACTACACCCCAAAGCAGTTCTTCGCCGACCATCCGGACCTGAAGCCTGGAAAGGACTGGAGAGACGGCCACACGGTCTATGTACCGAAGATGAAACCCAAGCCACTCTGCACCATCCCCGAACACGTTGTCACCCGCAGCGTCCGCTTCAATCACGATTCCGACCTCATAACCTTTCTCAAGACTATCATTGACCCTATGGTGGTGGAAGGGCTCATAGAGGAGTACCGCATCGGCGTCACTCGTGGCGGCGACACCATCTTCTTCCAGCTCGACAAAATGGGTCGATGCCGCACGGGTAAGATTATGAAATACGACCCGGAGACAGGACATCGCATCAAAGATCCCGACGTTCCCGGACGCATTAACTGGGTTCATAGCCTGATGAAGCAATCCGGTCAGTTGCCGGCCGACTGGGAACTCTCGCAGTGCCTGTTCGGCGAACACCTCCTGCTGGAGCATCCCGGGATGCCGGTTGCCCTGGTCGAGAGCGAGAAGACTGCCGTCATCTGCTCCGGCCTGATGCACCAGTATCTCTGGCTGGCCACCGGTGGCAAGTCGTGTATCAATGACCGGCTGTTGGTATTGCAAGGTCGTAAGATCATCGCCTTCCCGGACATCGACGGGTTCAAGGAATGGACCGAGAAGCTGGCCAAGTACCCGCAGCTGGGCATCACCGTCAGCCCGATTCTGCAGCAGAATGCCACGGCGGAAGACCTGGAGGCACACATCGACATTGCCGACTGGCTCATCCGCTACAAGCTGCGCCCGCCCGGGGAACCGGTCAAGAAACACTGCGTCGACTTCTTGAAGGCGGCACGGTATATCTCGCCCGAGTACCACGAGGAGCTGGAAGCGCTCATCGAGGAGTTCGACCTGGAGTTCTGGGGAGTGGAGCGAATAGATGATTCGTCTAACTGATTGAGCTATGAATAGTTGATTCGAACCTATTATTCATCTGGTGCAACCTTCTATCGTGTTCTTCATGAAATGATACGATGGAGGTTGCTTTTTTTGGCACTAGCACTTCCCTTTCCAATAAAAATTGCTTATCTTTGTCAAAAATAAAAACACGAATTATGTACGCTATAGGACCAATTTTAAGGGAGCTACGTGAAGAAAGAGGGCTTCAACTAGCGGCGGCTCAGGAGCAATCAGGAATTGAAATGACAATCCTAAGCCGTATTGAAACTGGCAAACGGCTTCCAACGGTTGAACAGGTGCAACGTCTTGCCGCAGTATATCAGTTTGATGAAAAGAAGCTTCTTGTACAGAGAGAAAGCGATCGCATCATTACTACAGTAGAATCTCCCGAAGTCGCAATAGAAGCACTGCAGGTCGCCACCGATAAGCTCACTTACGGCCAACAGTATTTACCCATGTTTCAAGATGCTATATATGACAAGCCAATTTCACTCGAAAGCAGGAGATATATCGGTAGTAAAGCAAAGCTGACAGATTGGATAATGGATGTTATAGACAGTCGAGCCAAAAACATTCATTGCTTCTGTGATATTTTCGCCGGAACTGCTACTGTCGCCAATAGGGCATTCCAGAAGTATGACAAGGTGATCATAAATGATTTCTTATACTCTAACAACGTCATCTACAAAGCCTTTTTTGGCCAAGGCGGCTGGGACAAAGAGAAGTTGTGTCAATTTGTTAATAAATACAATTCATTAAATCCGGATGCGTTGGCCGACAATTGGTTTTCTGACAGCTATGGCGGAAAATATTATGAATACAGAATCTCAAAACAAATCGGTCATATTCGCCAAGATATCGAGGATTCACGCGAGAAATTGTCCGAAAAAGAGTATTGCATTTTATTGGCTTCTCTTATTTACAGCATAGATAAATTAGCAAATACGGTTGGTCATTTTGACGCGTATATCAAGAAACCCATTAAGCCACAGCATCTCACCATGCGTCTTGTGGATGCCCATTCATATCCTGGAGCAGAGATTCATAGAGAAGACGCGAATGCTTTGGCCAGAAAAATACATTGCGATCTTGTTTACATTGATCCACCATACAACTCTCGTCAGTATAGCCGCTTTTATCATTTATATGAGACTTTAGTGAAATGGGACGCTCCAGAGCTATTCGGCGTTGCCAGGAAACCGGCGCCGGAGAATGTGAGTGCTTATTGCTCTACTCGTGCGGTGGATGCCTTCCGTGATTTGGTCACAAGCCTGGATACTAAATATATCGTTGTATCATACAACAATACCTATAATTCCAAAAGCCATTCTTCAGAGAATAAGATTTTGCTGCAAGATATTGAGAGTATTCTTTCAGCTATAGGAAAAACTGAGGTGCTCGAGCATTCTCACCAGTTCTTTAATACTGGGAAAACAGAATTTGACGATCACAAGGAATTACTTTTTGTTACAAGAGTGAAATGAAAAACGATCAGTTCAACAGATCTCCTTTCTTTTATGTAGGTGATAAGTTCAAACTTGTCCCAGAAATAAAGCCATACTTTCCAGAGAAGATTAATCGTTTTGTCGAACCCTTTGTCGGAGGAGGGTCAGTCACATTGAATGTAAACGCAAATTCATTCTTGTTGAATGACATTGATTCAAACGTTATAGCTATCCATAAGATGCTTTGTTCTTATGCCAAACACCCGGAATCCTTCTTTCGAGACTTTTACGGCATAGTAGATCAATACAATCTATCGTGCTCTTTCAGGCATGACATCATTCCTGAAGAGCTTAAAAAGGAGTTTGTGAAAACATACTTTGCGAGATTCAACAAACAGCCTTACGAGAAACTCAGGGCTGACTATAATGCATCTGATCGCAGTGATTTTCTGACTCTTTATGTTCTTCTGATATATGGCTTTAATCGTATGCTTCGGTTCAACTCCAAGGGGAATTTCAATCTCCCTGTGGGGAATGTAGATTTTAACGCCAATACAGAACAAGCACTTCGAGGGTATTTCAGAGAAATGTCCCAAAAGAAGGTGAAATGGTATTCTCAAGATTTTCGGACGTTTCTTAAGAAGATCAAGTGGGTCGAGGATGATTTTGTGTATTTAGACCCTCCTTATTTGATTACATTTAGTGAGTACAATAAACTTTGGAATGATGAAACAGAGGTTGCCTTGTTGGGTTTATTGGACGAATTGAGCGCTAAGGGATGCCATTTCGCCATCTCAAATGTCACACATTACAAAGGGAAAGAGAACAGTGCATTTATCGCCTGGGCGGAGAAATATAATGTGCATTCCATTAAAAGTAACTATATTAGCTACCACGATAATACAATCAAGCAATTCAACGAAGTCCTTGTAACAAATTATTAAACATATGGCACCAAGAGAAAGAGAGTATAAACCTCTCCTTTTTACAACTACTGTCAGAAACCCGAGCAGGGTCAAGGCTTTGCTCTTTGTTTTGAGGAAATTCGACGGTCAAATCTTAACAGATGCACTTGCCACGGTAATTGTCGGAGAGACAATTCGTTATGGCTTATACCGTCCGATGAGAAAAACAGAGCAAATTAAAGAGAAATGGCGCAATATGCCTGAAGGAGAATTCGGAAGGATTATCCTCACTGACAGAGAAGTCGCTTATATGCTCAGCCATAACCCACAGAAACACAAAGAGGCAGGTTTTGCCTGGGGATTCCCCTCACGCTTTGCTACAATCTTTGACTTTGCTAAAGAGCTGGGGCTAGTCTATTTTGCTCCTGGTGAAGCAATTGAGTTTTCGGCGATTGGTAGAATGATGTCTGAGGTTTATTCTGTAGAAGTTTCGGACGACGGTCAAATATTCGTTGAAGAGGAACACCCGGAGTATGAGCAAATGGTATTTCTGCATGCAATGGCTAAGTCGCAGCGGAAGAACCCTTTTGTAAGAGTTCTCAATGACAACATCCCTCTTGTCCTGCTCTTACAAACTATCAAGAAATTAAATGCCGATCCAGCTTTCAATGGTTGTGGGATAGCTAGACACGAATTACCCCTGTTGATTTTCTGGAAAGACAATGATGCCGAAGCACTTTATCAACGCATTAAGGAATTAAGAAGGCAATATCGCTACAGCCCGAGTGATGAGGTAATAGTCGATATTTGTGTCGAAGAGATTATGGAAGGCTCATTTAAGGAGTTCAAGACTAAGTCCATTATGGACGAGTATCCAGATGAGTTTATCCGAAAGATGAGAGCAACAGGCTTGGTATCTCTAAGAGGTGCCGGCCGATTTATCGATATTAATCATAACGAGGACGAAAAGGTCGAATATGTGTTGGCACACTATTCAAGGTACACTAGCTATGCAAATGCCACTGAACGAGAGTATTTCGACTATATGGCAGAAGTCGATCAAGGATTACTCGAGATTAGGGCCGTCGAAGTCACTGCATCTCAAAGTGAAGCATTGTTAAATGATTGGGTTAGTCAGTATAGCTGGGAGCAGATTAAGCAAGAACTTGATATCCTTTCAAGGAGAGATTCGTCTAGAGATAATGTCTTGAAGTTCCTCCCTGCACCTGTTCGGCTTGAATTCTTAACCGCATTGGCAATTAAGTCACGTCTTCCTGATGTCCGAGTAATCCCGAATTATTCTTGTGATGATACTGGATTGCCCACTTCTACGGCAGGGGGTAACGCTGGAGACATTGAATGCTTTGAGACCATCAATGGAATACTTGTAGAAGTTACTATGGCTGAGGGAAGAACTCAGACAATGATGGAAGTGTGGCCAATTGATAGACACCTGGATTCCTTCATTGAAACCTATAATTTGCCCTCTCAATGCGTTTTCATTGCGCCTTCAATTTTTACAGATTCAATTAGGCAGATCAATTATGTGAAGCTTCAGGAAGGAAAAACGATCCGTCCCTATAAGATTGTAGACTTTGTTTCATATTTGGATAACACCACTCAGTTATATGAAGCGGTTCATTAAACAAATAAACTGCAGTGAGCACTTTGAAGAAACCAGAAGGTCGGCTCCGTTCATCTATGTTAAGTACCAGTTAGACTATGAGTCGAATGAAGATGATCGGGTACTGATAGATACACTTATCGAGAAAGCAACTCAACTCGCCGAAAAGGTAAACCCGCATCCAGCAAATGCTCATGAAGAAGTGCGGCTTCCTGAAACAATCTTAGCCAATTCAATCGCGGGAGTCGTTTCAGAGTTTTTTTGGAAGGATTTCTTGAATATGGACCAACTCCTGGTTCGTGAGACCGAGTATAATGAAGCCGCCTCGCAGATTGATCTCGAAACTGTTCACGGAGAGAAGCGAATTGAGGTAAGGTCTTCCTTCCCTAGAAATGGTGTTCCCTTCGCATTATGTCATCCAGAGAATCAATTTGATATCTTAGGGCCTTACGCAAATACCACTTATAAACCAGGGGAAATGCGTAAGGATTTCTATATTAGAACATTATTCGAAGCAGAAAAGCCTACAGATATTATTGAAAAGATCAAACAGGACAACTTTAGCCTCTATTTGACTGGTGGTGCAACTCTCTCGATGATGCGTACAAAAGGAATGTACACCGAGAAAAGACTTCTCCCGGAAGACGCCATTGGTGTAGCAGGAGTGGCAAAATATCGTGTTGTCCCTTTTTCCCATGCACTTGACACTTTCCAAATACAGGCGATGATACGACAAACCGCCTTTATTAAATAATATATTATTCAATATTAAATTTATTTGGATAATATACTAATAGTTTTGTACCTTTGTGCCATAAACGAAATATGTTATGGCCAACATTGAACAAAACCTTCGGGAGTTAGTTAAGGCTAAGGGGCTGAAACTCTCCGACATCGCAGACCGAATGGGAACGACGGTCAGCAACCTTCTCTCCAGTGTTAAGGGCAATCCAACCATCTCCAAACTGCAGGACATTGCCAACGCACTCCAGATTTCGGTCTCTGAGCTCCTGACAAAGAGCCCGGAGAAGGCCCTGGGTGTCGCTATTATCGACGGCAAGGCTTTCCAGCTCTCCAATCCGGCGTCTTCCACCGTCCAGCTTCCTATCTATGACCGCTACGATACACTTCGTGAAGAAATAAAGACATTCATCAAGAAATGCGTAGAGGAATCTGAGCGCGCAACCAAGATGGGCCTTGTCGAAACTATGGAGGTTTTCTCCCTCGTCTATGATCCCGATGCCACAAAATTCTTCCTCTCTCTTTGCTATGCCGACGGAAGGACACTAACGAATGCATACGACAAATACGAGTATTGTGACTGGGACAAGAGCAAGGCAGAGGACGATGCGCCCTGGGATCTTGCCTGCATCACTGAGGAAATCATTAATGATATCGAAGGATACGTGCCGACGAAGCTCCTGTCATTATGAAGCCAACCTTATTGCAAATAGCCGAGTCGTATCCCGACATCTGCGTCAACATCAAGCTGTCAGATCTTCTGGAGGCATTTAGGCAGATTGCCGAAGAAATCCAAGAAACTCGCGAAAACGAAAGGGCCGCTGAGGAGAAAGACGTCCTGATAACAAGAGAAGACGCCATGGAACAGTTGGGCGTAAGTTCAAGCACACTATGGCGATGGAATCAAGAGAATTACCTCAAGCCAGTCAAGATAGGTGTTAAGGCCAGATATCACCAAAGCGACATTGACAAATTGAAGCAGAAGTATGGCCGATGAATGAAGCGGTCATACGACAGACTGCAGCCGGACAAGCCGGCAGCAGACTGTCGTCTGTATTTATCAGAGCCCTCCAGGTCGGCAAGCCGCCCCGGAAGGCTCACGCGCAAAGCGCGAATCAAGCGGTCAGCCTACGGCTGGTTAATCCCCACCCGGTCGCTGCGCTCCCTTCCCACCCATAGAATGAAAGCGGTCGCAGTCAGCAGTCGGTTGTTCCGCTCGCTGTCGCTTGCTCCACAACCGCCAGCTCACTGCGCTGGTTTATCCCCCCGGCCCCCAGGGGAGAATAAACGCCCGGGAGCGTCCTACCAGCGCGACCGTCAGTGCCCCGAATCCGCGTACATTAACATAATCCCGTCGGGATTGTGTAACTCCTCGCAAGACCGTCATCTCTCCGCATCAAGGGTATCAAGTCGCGCAGGAATGTACCCCGCTGCGACCGTCCTACAGGCTGCGGGTTAGCACAATCCGGATTATGTTAAGTACGCTCCGTCAGTAAGTTGGCGAGCGTCCTCCCTCCGAACTCCCGGGCGAGGCGGCGGCAGACAGCAGCCCCCCTCAGGGACCTCCGGCCTCCAGGCCCGTCGGGGGGCTGCGCACTTTCCGGGTGCTTCTAGCCACCGGCATCAAGGCGCCAGCTCCGCTCCGGCAGTCGTCTCCGGGGATAAACCCACGGAGACCACTGCCTCCGCTCCTCTCTTCGTATCAGTAGAAGGTGGTATGCGGGGCCGGAAAGTGCCGGGCACGAGGACCGTCAGTGCTTCGCGAAGGTCAGGTTCTCGCTATCAGTATCCGTGCTGTGCGGGCAGTCTGCCGCCTTACGCAGCTCCGCTGCTGGGTCGCTCCCTCTCCGGAAGTCAGCTGTCCCGCAAGCGAGCCAGCTCACTTCCTCCGCTCCCGCTCCTCGGTACGCCTGCGGCGTGGTTAAACCTGGTCGCTATTCCTCCAGACCTCCGCCGGGGTAAACCCCGCCGGAAGTCTTCCGGGCGCCCAGGATGCGGCCGTCCCGGCCGCTGGCGCAGACAGTGTCGGGACAAGCCCGCCACAGACTGCGCCGGAGCGATGTACCAGGGCCTTCGGCCACCAACGACATCACGCTATCCAGCGTTGCATTGAGCCGTCCCGGCTCAGACCGGTGAGGCCGTCTGCCTCCCCTCGATGTCGGTCTCCTCCGTTCCGCCGTCGAGCCCGCAAGCGGTCTCGCCGATGCTCCACTCCGGAGCCCGCCATCCCCACCACACCAGACCGCCTCCCCGGCCAGCCTCCGCTTCGCTCCGGCTCCTTGGTCACTGGCAGACTCACAGCCGCCACCCACAAGCCCCCACACCCATCCGCCGGCTGCGAGACTGCCAGCAACCAAGGCCACCCAGGATACGCACGCTTCTGCGTAAGATGCAGTGCGACCGCAGTACCCCGCCCGGGCGACGAGAAAAGGGTATAAACATATAACCAGAGGGAGCAGCGGCTGACGCCGCTGCTCTTTTGTTGATGGTGCGTAAGAATTTGAGTATCTTTGCTGTTGGGCGCAATTCCTCCCAACTATTTCCGTATCACTTCTTAACCCAAGACTTATGACTTATGGCACAGCTGCGCCCCAATCTCATCATCACTGACGCCTACGGATCTGCCGGGGCCGTCACCGCCTATCATCGCAACGGCAAGTGTTTTCTCCGTCAGCGGATCTGCCCTGTGTTTCCCGGTACCAGTGGCCAGCTGGCATCCGCGTCAGTTCATATGAGGGCGCTGCAGGCCTGGCGCTCGCTGCCTCACGAGGAGCAGCTGCGCTGGGAGCCTTTCGCCCGGGACGTGGAGCCGCACCGGCCGCCGTTTGACCATCTGGCCAGGATCTCCGGCAACAATCTGTTCATCTCTGCGTATCACGGCTTCGCCACCCTGGGGCGGGAGCACATCCCGACTCCGGTGCCATTCGAGAAATTCCCGACGTATCAGGTCAGTATTCTGGGAGCCAGTGCAGCAGCAGGAACGCTGCAGATCCGGTGGAAGCTGGAGATGGAGGACAGCGAGGACCGGTACCGGCTGCTCACCAAGGTGCAGCTCGGCCGGCCGGGCCGTGGATGGAATACCGGCGCCCTCCGGAACTACCTGGCGGAAGGAACCGCGAACGACGCAGCAGTGACCACGAGCATCCCTGACTACGTGTCGGTCTATGGGCTGGATCTGGATTCATATCAGGTACACGCCCGCTGCATCCTTCTGGATACAGTGACCGGATACCGGAGTCAGTTTCTGCCGGTATCCGATATCGTGGTGTTGTAAGGGCTAGCGGAAGTATTCGTATTTGTCAGTCAGCTTCTCGACGACTTCGAGGGAGTCTGCCTTGATGTACTTCTTCAGCATCTTCGGGGATGCGTGGCCAGTGACCTTCATAATATCGTACAGGTCAACGCCAGCAAGATACATCAGAGTGGCACCGGTGCGGCGGGCCGTATGGCTGTGAACGAGCTTGTATTTCTCGGTCTTCTCCTTCTTGGGCGTTCCGCCCTTCGTGGTCTCAATCTCCACCAGCTCAGTCAGGCCTGCATCCTTGGCTATATCCTTGATGTAACGGTTGATGACCTGGTCAGCGAGGTGGGGCACCTGGTAGTTGTACTTTTCGAGGATGGCTTTCAGAGCGGAGTTACAAGGAATAGCAACCTTGGCGCCGGTCTTCTGCTGCCGGATATTCAGATAGGTAATCTCCTGTTTCTCAATCCAGGCCTTCTTCTCGCCGGGATGTTCCGGATCGTCCTCTTCCTTCATTACATTCTTGGTCAGAGAGCTGAAATCCTCCTTCTGGATATTGTTGTAGTCAGAGACTCGCTGGGCAGTCCAGACACCTATCATAAAGATGTCGCGGGCCTGCTCATAACCATACGGATACTTGGAGAGGTCCACGGCCATTATGGCGTCCAGGTCATCCTTCGTCAGGTAGATGCTATCCACTTCCACGCGGGTGCCTTTGAATTTCTTATCGCGCCATACATGGTTGGTATGATGCCCTTCGCTCTCGGCACAGGCCATAATAGTCTTCAACTCCTTGATGCATTTCCCATACGTATTGATGGAATAACCCTTCTTCTTCAAGTGGGCCGTATACGCATAGTAGAAATCCATGTTAATGTCATTGAAGTCGTAAGTTCGCCTCGTCTCTTTCTGGAACTTGGTGAATTGATCCAGAGCGAGCTTGACCGTCTTCACGGTTGATGGAGCAAAGTTGCTGCCCTTCTCGGTCTGGCGGGCGCCGGTAGTAATCTGATCACAGTACATCGCAATATACTTGTTCAGTGTCATCCGCTTTGCTTCGGCTTCCTTATGGGCCTTCTCCTCTTTCTGCTTTTGCTGGGCTGCGCGAGCTTCTGCATACACTATGGAGTCAATGATTTCGCGCATCTCCTCTTTTGTTATAGGAGTTTCGCGCTTGAGAGCTGAATCCAGTCCCTTCTTGATTGCATCCATTTTAGAGGTCAAGACAGGATTGGATTCACGGAAGTTATTCAGAAGAGTAGCGCTCTTCTTGGACTTGTTCCAGGACTGGATATCTACCTCGAGACCTGAAACCATACGATAGTCGATGCCATGTATTCTTGACTGGCATCGGACAATCAGGGCTGTGTACCCCTTTGTCTCTTTCGTTCGGATTTTGAATTCAGTAGCCATATCACAATTGATTCATAAACGCAACACAAAGATACAAAATTTATCTGAAATCTGTGCCTACTTTGTGCCTACATTTTAGAAAAACTGCGAATGGCAAGGAAATGTCTATAGAGTTAAATCATTGATAATCAGTGATAGGCATTTTCTCCCTTTTCCTCGCTTTGCCACAAACGCGGTCTCGTCCGCACCGCTGAAAATGGCCCTACAGCTATCTGTAGGGCCATTGTTTTTTTAATTTGGGGCTACATTCAGGCTACATTTTTGGAGTTGCAAACAAAAAGTCTGGAGTAGTCCCTTAAGACCTCCTTCCGGAGTAGCGCCTAAGGATCGACTGGTGAGGAACCACTGAATTGTGAAGAGAACAATTATTAATGCAAAGTTTATTTTGCATTATGAAAAATTTACTTAACTTTGTCGTCGGAACACAATTCAAGTAATCGCCATGAATAACAAAAGTATCCTTATGCCACACTCCTGCCAGAAGATTGGCTGGTGGCTTCTTCTCCTGACGGCTCTCATTGTAGTTGCCAAGATTATCCTCTTATATACCATACATAATATAAATGTGGCCTGGTATATGGCCAAATCATCACACCTGATTCTGATTGCCTCACTGTTCTTCATAACCCTGTCAAAAGAGAGGGTTGAAGACGAAATGATCTCAGGACTGCGGCTGAAAGCAATCGGGCTCACCTGTTATGTCTATTTCATAGTATTCCTGCTTTTGAGTCTTGTATTGGAACTGAGATTATCCACCCTATTCCGGAATTATGATAGCGTAACGGAAGCGTATTTGAGTGAACTGTTTCTAGTTTTCCTACCTGTTGCTATAGCTGGCCTGTATTATCTGATTTTCCGCGTACTGCTCCGTCAATCCAAAAAGGGAAAGGCCGTATGAAAAACACTGTCCGCGTAGAAAGGGCCATCCTGGACATTACCCAGCAGCAGTTGGCCGACGCAGTAGGCGTAAGCCGCAACACCATCATTTCCATTGAATCCGGGCGTTACCTTCCTTCCACCGTCTTAGCTATGAAGATTGCCCGTCATTTCGGGAAACCGGTCGAATCCATCTTCCAACTTGACGAGAACGACTGAGAACGTCTGCCTTGATGTACTTTTTCAGTATCTTTGGCGAGACGCGGCCGGTGACCTTTATAATATAGTACAGGTCAACTCCAGCAATATACATCACCTTGGCAACGGTTTTCTGCTGGCGGGTATGTGATAAGCAACAGTCAGTGCAAGTGTCTGATTATCCGACTGTAGTTTGAAATGCCAACCACAAAAGTAAGTTCTGCAGGCCATTAATAACAGTTTTGAACTCAATAAATATAAATAAAAAAGACCAACAGGAATTTGGAAATTCAAAAAATGTAACTATATTTGCAACCGCGTTTGACGCAGACCAGCGCAATTGGTGCGGTAGTTCAGCTGGTTAGAATGCCGGCCTGTCACGCCGGAGGTCGAGGGTTCGAGTCCCTTCCGCACCGCAAAACCCCCTGATTTTCAGGGGGTTTTGCTTTTCTTACACATTTTCTTACACAACTGAAGCCACTTTTTGAAATGTAAATTGAGATAGTTTCTACTATCCTCTACTACTCTTCCGGATTGACACAAAGTTCTTCTTTTTCTCCATACTGAAGAAAAAATAGTTAATCTCGATACTCTAAACAGAAAGCCCCAGCAGATTTCTCCGCCAGGGCCAACCTAATAACCGGATTAAAACCTACTCGCTCGCAAACACTCCCTGCACCAGGACATCTCCAGACTTCTCACCGGTGGCGGTGTTGACGTAGAAGTACTTGAAGAAGACCTTGGGCAGACCGGCGCTCACGGCACCGTTCTTGGCCTCGTACTTGGCCTTGATGTCGATGGCCGTGGTGACCGGAGTCATAGGGTCGTCGAAGGCGGCTGCCTTGCTATATGCACGGGTGATACCGTTGCTCTGAGGCTCGGAAGCCTGGATGACAAGCTTCAGGTTGCTGACATCCGAAGGGATGGCAGACAGGGTGAAGGTCATCGTGGAAGCGTTGATGACAACGGCTGCGGAAGCCGGAGCATCTACGCCGGACAGGGTGGGAGGGGTCTCCAGGAGAGCACCACCGCAATAAACCCTCCAGTAATTGAGGCGGAGGAACAGGAGCAGACCGACCGCAGTTTTAGCGGAGGGAGGTGAGCTTGACCGCTTATTATTTTGCTATCTTACTATCATTATGGTTTTGATAACTTGTGGAAGATGGCTAACTTTGCTGAGTACTATAAACGTGTTGTTATGAATGATATCCAAAGTGGTCCTCAAGAGTTCGTTTTTTACAATTCGGAGGACGGAACTTTAAAGGTGCAGGTACTAATAGATCAGGTTACCGAAACGATATGGGGGAACCAGAGAGCGTTGTCAGAGTTGTTTGGCGTAGATAGAAGCGTTATTAGTAAGCACCTTATTAACATTTTCTCATCCGGGGAACTTGAAGAATCTCAAGTTTGTGCAAAATTTGCACAAACTGCCGCTGATGGAAAAGTGTATCAAGTAGTTTTTTATAATCTTGATGCGATAATTTCCGTGGGATATCGTGTTAATTCTCAACGCGCAACTCGGTTCCGCCAATGGGCGTCTAAAGTACTTAAAGAGTATCTTGTTAAGGGGTTTGCTCTTGACGATGAACGATTGAAAGCCGGAGGTAACATATTCGGGAAAGAGCACTTTGATGAACTATTAGAGCGTGTACAGGAGATTCGTGCATCTTAAAGATTATTCTATCAGAAATTGACTGATATGCTTATGGTTAGCGAGGATTACGACCCAGCCTCAAAGGAGGTGAGAGATATTTTTGCATTCCTTCAGAACAAACTTGAGTTTGCAGTCATAGGCAATACTTCTGCAGAAATAATTGTGTCCAGGATAAATGCTCAAAAACCAAACTGTGGCCTGTTATCTTGGAGAGATAGGGCGAAAGGGGGTAAGATTCAATATTCGGATACGACCATAGCAAAGAATTATATGACGCACGACGAGTTAAGCGAGCTGACAACCCTCGTCAACCTCTGTTTAGATAGTGCAGAGATTAAAATCAAACGTCAAGAGCATATAAAGATGGCGGATTGGATTGAGATGTTTAATGCTCAATTAAGAGTTCATGGATACGAGATTCTCTCGGGGAAAGGGAAGGTATCAGCAGATACGGCAAAACAAGTCGCAAAAGAACAATGGCAGCATTTTCGGCCAATACAAGACGCAATGTTTAAATCAGATTTTGACAAGCTTGTTGAAGCCACACTAAAGAAAAAACCATAAGATCATTTATATTACTCCGACTATGGCTGTTTGCTTGATGGCAGTTTCTGCATCGGTGTCGGCCAAACTGGTCTCGTTTTCCAGAATCGGCGGAGCTATGGCGCGGAGCATCCGGGAGTCCATGACTGGAGCGGCAAAGTCCGGAGGGAGCGGTATCCCAGCGTAGATGGCAAAAAGTAGGATAATCGTGACGTGCAAGGATATAGTTCACCAAGAGCCTGGCGATGCGTCCGTTTCCGTCCTCAAACGGATGGATTCGGATATAGCGGTAATGGAACAGTGCCGCCAGTTCTATCGGGCAGTGTGCTTTTGGGTAGTCTTATGGGTAGTATCCTGGTTTTTGGGTAGTTTTTAGTGAGAATAATCCGAAAAATGATACTTTGGACGAGAAAGGACATCAACGTATACTGTTGCTTATTCAAGCACAGCCCTAACGGGAATGGCTGTAGCGCGGCCGAAGCCCTTGACGTAGGCCTTGTTGCCAAGGTATTCCGGGGAGAGGTTTATGTGATATGCCTCACTCGGATTATCTGTCCTCAGGGAGGAGGACCAGAAGTATCCTAGGATTCCAAGGTTATAATGGGTTGAGAACACTTGTCCAACCTTGTATCCGGTGAAGGGGAAGAAGACGGACCGGTCCGTGTATCCCTCGACATTGCTGGTTACGAGGTAGCCCGCCACTCCGTCCTGCGTGGTTTTGACCCATGAGCATTTGCCGCTGGTCCAGAGTTCTTCGCATTCTTCCCGTGTGGGCATGCGCCACTTGCCTCCATAGTAAACATGCGCAGCGTCGTCATGGGGTTCAAGTATAATGCGGTTATCCACCTTTCCGTAGTCGCTGCTGGTGTTGTACTTCGTGAGTTTCCTGGAGGAACCGCCGCACCAAATGTATGACGACCAGGCATATTCTCCATGCTCCTCAGTGTCTCCCCACTGAAAGAAGAGGCCGAATTCACCGGGTGCCGATGCGCCCACGTTAAACGAGGCCCATTTCACGGACAGGCCAAGATCGATGGCGTCAGGAACCGCACCGGGGCTGAATACGGGGCGGATATTGGCCCCAAATTTCCTGTTGCCGAAAGACTTGTTCTTATATCCGCCCGAAGTAAAGCTCTCCACCCTGGCCATCATCGGGCCGTCTCCATCATTTCCGGTGTTAAGCGATGAGGTCCAGTACCATCCCCTGGAGCCGGCGTTCGAGATGCCGTATCCGTAGCACCAACCTCCTGCAGGCAGGAATATCGATGCGCCTTCGTATCCTTCTTTCAAACTGGAAACAAGGTAGCCGTTCACGCCGTTCCGCTGTGTCCATTCCCATTTACAATTCAGCGGGTCCACCAGCTCATCCATTTCTTCTGCCGTAGGCATCCGCCAAGCGCCGCCCCACTTCACGGCGGCGGCGTCATCTTTCGGCTTGAGCGTGGTGAGATTGTCCACGGCGCCGTATCGCGAGTCGGTGTTATATCCGGTCAGTTTGCCGTCGCTTATCCACTTGTAGGCGTCTTTTGATACGAAGGGCTCCGTATCGCCCCAGGAATAGAAATCGCCCGCCGTTTCGGGGGCTGATGCACCCAGATTGAACGATGCCCACATGACAGACAGGCCAAGGTCGACTGCCTCGGGCTCATATATGCCGTCGAAGTACACGCCGGCATCCACATTCTTCTTACTTCCGAACGCGCCTCGTTTGATGGAAACAGGGGACGGATAATCAGCGGCTCCCCATGCCTCATCCTTATAGAAGAACATCCTGAATCCTTCCGGGAGTTCTGCGGGAAAGGCCACTATGTAGTACCATGTGTCGGTCCGGAACGTTTCTCCTTCAGGAGGATAAAGGTCTATGCCGGTCTTGCCTCCGCTGATTTCCCTCACTTCCGGCAATTCGTTCACGAAGGCGGCTTTAACCTGTCCGGCGATGTATTCACCACCTGCGGCTTCAAACCTTATCCTCTTGATGCCAGGCTGCGAGAGCGTGAAGCGGAAGCCGCCGCACAGTGCGAAGAAATGCATCCTGTCGGTGTCCGTATGGCCCATTGTGATGTACAGGTCCTGGCCAAAGCTGCCGGCGACGGCGTTCTGTACGTCGGGCAGCGACAGGGAAACTGCGTTGCCGTCAGAGGTAAAGTCGTTGCTGTATGGATACACTCCGACGAGTTCTCCCTCGCCCGGGTCGTCGTAGATAGTACCGCGGAAGAGGGCGCTTCCGGCCTCAGACTCGATATTTGTGGAGAAGAAGCCCCTGCTGCTTCCCCTGAAAACGGCAATTGCGTCGCCAGGCTGCCAGTAGACTGAGGTGCCTCCGTCGATTACGGCCGTGCGGGTGTCATCAGAGATGCTTGCCGTGATTTCCATCTGCAGGGCTGAGATGATTTCGGGCTCAACATTCTGCGAACAGGCGGCAAGGATGGGAAGGGCGAACAGAATATACTTTTTCATAGGCCTACCACTCTTCATAGATTAAATTTTCATTATCATTGTCGCCAACCAGGCTCGCACACAGCATTGCCGCCGGGTCCGGGACAACGGCTTCGCAGCGCGGATCTCTATAGGGACGCTTCATGTTGCTGATCTTTTGATTGTTATGCTCAAAAGACAAATATAAACATTTTTATGATTTTTATACAATTGCTATAATGATAGGATATTTATGGATTCATTATAGTAAAAAATGAGTAACTTTATAAGGATTCTTTAATGGTGACAAATAATACCTGGACAGTATGGAAGTAAGATTCAAAAACAAATCGGACATCTTCAACATTGTAGTTACAGCTGTAGCCGCGGCTCTTTCAGTGGGAATCATGCTGTACGGCGTGTGGCATTACGGCGTGCTGAATACATGGCCTGAACTGGTGCTGAACCTGTTTTACATTGCCTGTCTGGTGATGATGTGGATGTATTTCTTCAATGGCCCCATCACTACAAATCATTTCAATTATTGGAGTTCCGTGTGCGTGGGCGTAACCATATCTTCTCCGCGACATCCTTTTTGCACCCACGCTGGCATTTTACCCGCTGCATCTGGGATGTCTGGTCCTTTCCGTGGCGCTTATCATGATGCTTACTTACTTCTATGCCCGCAAGGACTGGAAGAGCTATACAAAGAAAAACCTGTGGGCCATCTTTGTGGTGGACATGCTCATTGCCCTGCTGTATAACCTCGATATAATCCTGGAACCCACCGACGAATTCACAAGTTACATGATGGTGGAGATATGGATACGTCCGACCATTACCTATAGCCTGGTGGCATGTTTTGTAAAGGAGACCAAAAAACAATAATTAATGATAAACATCATAATCGCTAAAACCACGAAAGCAGACAAAATCATTAAAAACGGAAAAAGTGGAGTGGTAAAACCATATGAGCAAGTTGTTCGACAACAGTGTTAACCCAATCCTGCTGAGTCTTCCTACATGCTCTCTTTAAGGATCTCCGCTACATCTTCTTTCGTCAGATTAAGGTAGCCGATGGATACAGCAGCCAGAGTATAGCCGTGGGGGGCATGTGTCCAGGCTCCTACGCTGTGGCCTATCATGTGCACCATCCAGTCCTCTTTCTTTCCCAGGCCGATTAGGGTATTCAGTGCCCAGCAGGTGCCGCTCCTGTGCTGGTTCTTGACGCTGGTAACCGGGATCTTCTTCAGCGTGGTGAACGATTTCTTCTCAGAGGACGCAAGCGCCCCTTTCTGCAAATGCTCCTGCGCAGATGCTAAAAGCGCCAACCCGAGGAATGCGGTCAGCGCCAGTAGTTTCTTCATCATATTCACGATGGGCTTGGACTAGTCTTCTTCGAAGTGGAATTTCAGAGTGAAGGATTTGGAACCGCTCTTGAGGTAGATATATTCGATTTCCTTGTCACTCTCTGTCTTGGTCTCCTTGGTGAATGTCCAGGTCTCGTTCAGGTAGGTGTATTTGTTGTCAATCTTGATTGTGCACTCATTGGCACTCTTGATGGACATCGTGCCGGTAATGTAATAGTTGATTTCCAACTTGTCCGGTTTGCCTCCCCATTTGTCGTCGTCGAGCACAACCTGGAATTTAAGGTTATTGCCTTTCTTCCCGGCGAAAGCAGGTTTCTCCACGTGGGCGGCAATGAGGGCTTTGGCCTCTTCGGAACTCTGGTCTGTGTCGCGCACCCAGTAACCTATACTGTTCTTGATGTGCGGGTCGAGGGAAGTCATCTCGTCAAAGTAGTCGTCCATAAGGCCGTCGAGATTGCAGGAGAAGATCAGAGGCAGCATTGCCAGCAGAACAAGGACTTTTTTCATAACGATATTACTTTTGAATGATAATTAGAGTATTATGCCAGTTTTACGGCAGTGCCGGAGGCGGTGACCATCAGCATTCCGCCGTTCTCGCCGAGGACCTCGTAGTCGATGTCTATGCCGACAACGGCATCAGCTCCTTTCTCGCGGGCGCGCTCCTCCATTTCACGCATGGCCTGCGTGCGGGCGGTAATCAGTTCTTCTTCATATGAGCCGCTGCGGCCGCCGATGATGTTGCGTATGCTTGCAGCAAAGTCGCGGATAAAGTTTACGCCGGAGATGACCTCTCCGAAAACGACGCCCTTATATTCGGCGATGGTACGGCCTTCAATGGTAGGGGTGGTAGTTAAAATCATAATAGTATCGGTTTAGGTTACTAATGTAAGGATTATCTGTGGAATGACCAAAGAAATAAACCATAACTTTGTTGTGTTTATTATCCGGTTAACCCTTTTGTTGTACATCGTAGCCAGTACTGGTCTAATACCCACCTTTGGAGACGAACTCTTGAGGGGCCCGCAAGCGGAGCGCAGTGGGAGGGATGAGCGAAGCGAAGGCTTCCGGGGGAGAACGGCCTGCGCTCGGAGGCGATGATTACAAAAGAAAGAGGATGACCTCAAAGGGCAGTGGGGGATAAACCAGCACGGCGAGCTGGCGGTTGGTGGAGCAAGCGCAGCGAGCGGAACAACCGACTGCTGGCCGTGACCGCTTTCCCTTTAAGTGCGTAGGGGCGAGTCTGCGTCTGCAGTCTCGCTGCGCGGGAGCCAATGGAGCGTGGGGCGAAGCGAGTCTGTGCCGGGCTTGTCCTGGTACAGACTCGCCGCGAAGGGGAGCAATGAAGGTCGCTGGTCTGACGTTGCGCAGCAAGCGGCAGACGAGCGAGTACCTTATTTGCTACTACATTCTATGAAATACACGTAGTCTCTTATCTTTTTCACCTTGGTGCTCAAACTCTTTCCGTTGACATGGTTATTCCCGGATATGTCGATTCCCAGATTTGAAGATGAAACCAGACTGTAGAGATATGAGACTTTTACAGCATAGTTTGCATTCTCTGCTTCGGCGTGTTTGCCACAAACTATACCGATTACCGCACCATCAGAATTAAAGAGTGGACCGCCACTATTGCCAGGTTGTACGGCGGCAGAGATCTGATACATTGAGTCATCTCCTTTATACCCAGAGGTAGAGCTGATTATACCTTCGGTTAGTTTAACCCCTTCGCCCATCGTTGACGTCATTGGATACCCCAAAACGAACACATCATCTCCCATATCCACAGCTGCTTTCCCGATGGAATAAGGAATCGTTCCGAAGCTATCAAAATCTTTATCTACAATCTTAATAATTGATATATCGTGGTCTTTGTCTGAGGCGACAACATAGCCTGTGTATGATTCTTTCATGTCCCCCTTAATCCCTTTGACGCGTATATTTTTCGCGCCACTTGTCACGTGGTAGTTGGTAACAATATAGCCATCAGAAATAGCGAATCCAGAACCAGTCCACTCTGCTTTTAATACCTTTTCATACTCAGAAGTCGGAGGATAATCTTTGACGAATTCATACGTTACGAAAAAGTTATAATAGTTATTTCTACCTGTTTCAAGGCGGAAATCAAATTGCGTTGGATCGTCAATCGTTACACGCCCTTCTGAAGAATAATCGTTGTCTTTATCGATCTTCATAATGGCGTAGTTGGCCATCTGGTTAATCTTGGTGTCCGAATAGCCATTTGAAGACAGGTAGGCTTTGGGGAACAGGTGGTGCTTCTCAAGAGATTTCCGCTTGCCGTCGGTTCCGACCTCAAACAGCTTGGAGACGAGGAGATTGGTCTTTGAGAAGAGGATTCTCCTGTTCAGGATGTTGAGGGCGGCGACATAGGCAAACCATGCATTGTTTCCGGAGCCAGACTTGGCCAGGCCATCACTACCGACAAGGGTGATGTTGAAGTAGTCGTTGGTGAGCACGGTGTTGACCCTGGAAAGGATGAATTGCTTGAATTCCTCGACAGTGTGCAGTTCCTTGATTGCATTCAGCTGGTTTTCAAAGACTGACAGAAGTCTGCTTCTTGGAATTCTGTTTATGAGGTTTCATCCTCTGCTTCTCTGCATCCCAAGAATCGGGGTGGACGGAGTAGCCAATATTGGTGTTGATACGAGTCTTGATCACATAGGCCGAGAGGCGTATAGGGCACTCCCCTTTCTTTGTCGGCCGATTCTCCAAATAGTAGTTCAGTATCATAACGATTCCCACATAAAATATCCGAACAGATTCCCGAACACTATTTTGGAAATCCAAGTAAATTGAGGGAAATATCGTGGTTTCTTTTTCGGTGATTTTCAAGTAGTTAGAAAACTGACGGAAACTGCAGGAAACTCTAAACATTTAGCCTTCAGCACCGCCAAAAAGTGCCTTTCACGTATGTGGAAGGCACTTTTTGATGTTTCTTTAGACCAACCCCTTCAACCTAAAATAAAATCCTTATCGAAAACGGAACGGCATAGTACTGCAGGAATGCACTATGGACGAAATGATAGAGCACTGCGCCCAGTTTGTCGATGAGGTAAACAAGGGCCTTCCCCAGCCTATTACGAAGGAAGAATACATCGGCCAGATGAAGATGTATTTCCCGCATCTGAAGCGTTGGCAAAAGTCATTGGACATTGACGCTCCTGAAAATCCTGCTTTGGTCGGTGTATATGACCTGATTGTTGTACTTTCAGGATAATGAGGTGTGACGGTATGAAGCTGCTGAGCTGTATTGCGGGTTCTCGGTCTAGCGGTCTAGAGCCAGGCGGTACATGTCTATGAGTTTCTGTGCCGATTTGCTGATGGCGTACTCACGGGCCCGGTCTGCATAGATCTGGGCCATGCGGTTTCTCTCTTCGGGATGCTCGATCCACCAGTCAATACGCTCTGCAAGTTCTTTTGCATCACCGCTCTTGAAGATGCTGCGCTCGTCCAGGGCGTAGTCTGTAGTGCCTACGTACGGATTCTGGGAGATTACGGGCACGGTTCCTTCCCGGAGGGCTTCCATGCAGCCGAGACCTTCTACTTCCATTTTTGCGGCATGCACGCATAGATAAGAGTCGTGTGCCAGTTCCTTGAGGCCCGATTTGTCAAGAAAGACGAATATTGGTTCGTGAACAAGCAGTCCGTCGGCGAGCATGCGTGAAGCACTGTGCCTGAGTTGCTTTTCCAAGACTCCACTGCCAGCGAAAACGAGTTCTATTTCTTTTGAATGACGAGAATGCTTCATCGCATCGAGAAGCAGATCGGGGCTTTTTATGCTTGCAAAACGGCCAATTTTTATGATGCGGTATGGACCTCCGGTATAAGGTTTGGCGATAACGCGCTCCTGCGGAATCTCGATACCGTTGGAGATGACATGCAGACGGGCGCGGAAACCGCAACTCTCCAACAAGTTCTTGACTACGCCTGTGGGGCACTGCACGTCTGTCATGTGATCATAGTACCGCTTCTTCCACAGTTTCATGAGGAGACGGTTGCTCCAGCGGAAGTTGATAAAGGGAAGCTCGGAAAGAATGTTTTCCGTGTACATGTGGAAGGTGCCGGTAATGGGTTTACCCATCTTCTCGGCCATGTTCATTGCGACTTTCTCAAGAGGAAGCGGTTCTTCAATATGGACGATGTCCGCCCATTCCACAGCTTCCCTGATTGTTTTCTTTTCAATGCATGCGTAGCTAAAACCGTTGGCATCGATAATTGGCTGGAATATAGGGAAGTAGAAGCGTTTCAGTCGGAACTCGGGCTGGATGCCGTCCGGGTCGGCGTTTTCTCCGGCCAGCAGACGCACATCTAAACCTGCGGCACGCAGGGCGGCGGAAGTATTGCGGGCAGAGGTACAAATGCCGTTACCGGGCACCGAGATATTGTTGCAAATGTATAGTATTTTCATTGAATAATCGTTTTGGCCCGCAAAGATACGACATAATCAACAATCAGCCAAACTGATTATAAAAGAGCTAGCTCAGTTTACGGATGGTCATAAGCGTGATGTCATCAGTGGGGTCGGCCGTGCCGATATAGTCCTTCACGGCAGCCATAAGGTCTTTGCCGCCGGCAACTATCTCCATCCATTTCTGGTCGCCCATCATCTTGCGCCCGACATTGCGAGCCTCGGTAACGCCATCGGTATAGAGTACCAGTGTCTCGTCTTTTTTCAGCACAAATCCTTCTTCAACATATTTGTAACCACCATCGAAGCCTAGAGGAATATTGGCCTTCATTTCTATGCTTTTTACACCGTACTCAGCGTCTTTGACCAGAGGGAGCAGATGCCCTGCATTACAATAGAGCAACTGCCCGCTGGGAATATGCAGGTGGCCGATGAAAGCGGTTACAAATGTCATTGACGGATTATTGTTGCTCAGCACTGCGTTCATATCTTCCATGATTGCCTTGGGAGACGTCTGGTGTCTCAAGGCGGAGCGGAAGAGATTGACGGCTGCAGACATAAACATAGCAGCAGGCACCCCTTTGCCGCTTACGTCTCCAATAATGAACCAGAGGATGTCTCCTTGTTTGTAGAAATCGTACAAATCGCCACCAACTTCCCGCACGGGAAGCAGGTCGGCGCGCAATTCTACATCGTTGTCCCGAGGAAAATCCTCCCTGAGAATACCCATCTGGATCCTATGAGCGATTTGAAGTTCATGCTCCATTACCTCTTTCTCGGTTTCCAGATAGTCCCTTGCCTTTTGGTCCTGGAGCATACGGCGAATAAGAAGACCTACCACGATGATACCGAGAACAAATATAATCAGGGGCAGCAGGATGTTCAGGCGTATGCTGTCCCAAATAAGCAGTCTTGGGACGGCAACTATCATGTCGATTCCGATAGGGTCCAGCTGTTTGCGGGATAGTATCCACGAGTCTTCGCTCATGGAAGACGGGTCCGCGCCATTAAGGTTGTCGCTGGCGGCCAGAAGAGTACCGTTGGAACTGTAAAGCACTAATACCGCTTTCTCAAAAGGTTTAAACTGCTCCAGTAAATGATGTAACCACGACACACTGAAATCCAGGCCGACAACGCAAATCAGATTGCCGTCATCATCCTTCAAGGCATCAGAATAGGTAAAGATAGGTTCGTCTATATCTTCGTCAGAGTACTGCTGGCTCCAAAAACCTTTATTACCGCTCTCCACTGCGCCGTTGTACCATTCGCGCTTGAAATAGTCATGATCTTTGTCCCCAAATACTGCCGAAAAAACGGTGTCTTTGGGACGGTAGGAACTAATACCGTACCATTTCCCCTTATTCGGAAAAAAGTATTCAGGGAAAGCGACATAGCAGGAATAGAAAATCGGATAGCGCCTGATGAAGGACCGTGTTTCAATCAGAAGATTCTCCGGATTCGGTAAATAATCGGGGACAATAACCTTCAACTGATCAGCAACTTCATAGGCGGTGTACAGCTCGAACAGGAGCTTGCCCTGGGCTATCTGCATCTTATGGTCTATATGCTCCTGGACCTGAATCCTTTCCTGCCGGTAAGTCAGGATAACCAGAACAGCCATACCGATAATCAGAAACAGCGCGGCCAATATATGAACATACCTGAATTTCATTTCAAGCGCAAGTTAGTAAATTTTAAGTAAAAATCATTCCCATCCTCGAGGCAGCCATACTGCATTCTCACCGTGAACGATTTTCCTGCGGCCGTCGAGGACAGGGTCGTCCACACTCGCCTTGCTCACGAATACGCCGTCGGCGGGAGTAGGAGCGTCGTCAGGCAACTTGGTAATCTCATGTCCGAGAAAAACGTCCATGTTCTCGCAGCGCTGAACCTTGCGTCCGTACACCTTTTCTCCGGCCGGGATATCCTTGCAGAGGGCGGCATAGCCTATGAAATGGTTGAGCCCGGGGACGATGGGGGAGAACAGCAGCACCGCAGCCACTATAGAAGAGGCCAGGGGCACGGTACCTTCGACGGACTTATCCGGGAAAGTCTTAATTGCGGTCAGAATGCCTCCTGCCGCCAGCACTCCTCCGACAGCTGCCATCCATGGGCTGTGGAAGAAGCATAGATAAGGCTGGATTGATGAGATGCCGTCCAGAAGAGGCAGCAGGGAGACTAATAGGAGAATGAGGCCTAACAGGCCCGTAAGAGCCGCTGGTACAGCTATGGCCCAGCTCATCCACCGTCTCCATCCCAGACGCCCTGCGGCAAGCGGTACCAAATATATCGTGAAAGGAATAATGGGGGCAAGGTAGAGATTGATCTTGGAGCTGAAGCAACTCAGCATTACGAAGGCGGACAGGGCGGTGCAGCGCAGCATGGTCTCCGTAGGCGTCGAGTTTTGGTGCTTAATTAACGAGATGATTAACAGCGGAATGGCTAGCAGGCACCAGGGGAAGAGCACTTCCCAGATGCCCAAAAAGTAGAAGAAGAACGGCTCCTTGTGATTGAAGGAGTTGACAGCCCTGTCTATTGTCTGATGGAAAAGCAAGTTGCCCAGATACTCTTTTCCGCCTTCTAAATAAGCCCCGGTAAACCAGATAGCGCAAAGCCCTGCGGTAAGCAGCCAGAAGCGCCAGCCCAGCCAGCGCCCGAGCCCTTTGCTGCGGGATACTGCAAAGTATGTGATTAACGCAAGAGGAGGTGCCAGCATACCTACAGGCCCCTTTGTAAACAGCGCCAAGAAGGTAAACAGGGCGAACAGCCACGGCCTGTCCTTATGCCAGGAATACAGGGCCAGTACTATGAACATAGTCATCAGCATGTCCATCCTGAGAAACATGGATATACCCATAAACAGCATGGAAGTGCCGAGCATAAGTGCGGATGCCGCACGCTTCCCGGAATTCCCGCCGCCGTCTCCATATACCCAGCGGTCCATGGTGAGGACTATGACAGCCATAGGGATAAAAGAAAACATTGACAGCACGTACATCACATGTCCGCCGAAGATGAGCCGGCAAAGCATGAACAGCCACAGGTAAAGCGGCGGTTTGTCCGCGTACGGCAGCCCGTGATTGGTAAAGGCGAAAAGATGTCCTTCCCGTATTGCTTCGTCTGCAATGCTCAGGTAACGTAGCTCGTTGGCCGGAGTGAAATCTCTCAGTGCCATCAGCGGCGAGAAGCACACGAGCATCAGGACCAGGACGGTACAGGCGGGATATTTGTCAAACAGCCTTCTCATCGTTTGCCTTTTGAGAACTGAAATAAATCATCATGTTGCGTATAGAAGCAACAATTCCTACCTGCCCGGCGATAAGCACCCAATCGTGGCGTATCACTCCGTAACAGATAATCATAAGCGATCCGCTCACGGCCATCAGCCAGTATCCCAGGGGCAGGACGGATTCCTTGCGCCGGACGCTGTAGATTATCTGATAAACGAAGCGCATCTTATAGACAAACTGTCCAAGGGTGCCGAATGCCAGCAGTGCCGCCGGCATATAACTGTTTCGCAGGAATGTTGCGGTGAACTGGGGCAAGTCCTTTAGCATCAGGGAGATTATTAGCACGGGAAACAGTCCTTGAGCCCATACGAGCAGCTTAAGACACTTCTTGTACAGCCCCTTGATGCCTATGTTCCACATGTATATGTAGTAGGATAGAAATTCGCCGAAGATAATGCTAAGGTCTTGCCTAAGGTAGCCGTAACAGAAGAGAATTACCGATCCCGCCATGCTGAATATCCAGAAAAGTGAAGGAGACTCTACCTTGTGGTGCTTCTCGCTAAGATACCACTGAACAAGCACCCTGCCCACATAGAACAGTTGTGCCGAGAGACCTAGGAGGTATATCCAGAGAGGGCTGTCCATAGTTTAAATGTCGCTCTCCATAATCTTATAATTGATACAGCGCCTGCGCATCCAACGGTATGCAAAACAGTCAACGAAAGGCCCTGCCAGCCTGTTCATGAGATGGAATTTGGAGCTTCCTGCCGCGCGGGGGAAATGCCGGACCGGCACCTGCTTGTAAGTTCCTCCGTCTTGAAGGAGCACGAGTGCCGGAAGGAAACGGTGCATTCCTTTGAACAGCGGCAGTCTTTTAGCTACGTCTGTGTGAAGGACTTTCAAAGGGCATCCGGTATCCTCTGCGCCGTCGTGAGTCATCATCCGGCGCCAGCTGTTGGCAATCCTGCTTTGGAGTTTCTTAAAAGCGGAATCCTTGCGCTCCGTCCGTATGCCGGCAACCATTGAATACCTGTCTATATATTCAAGCAGAAGATTAAAGTCTTCCGGAGCTGTTTGAAGGTCGGCGTCCATATACGCTACCAGTTCAGAGCTGCAGGCATCAAAGCCTGCCTTGAGTGCGGCCGATAGGCCAGCATTGCGCTCGAAGCTGATGTAGTAGAATTGCTCGTTGCGGGAGCAGATTTCTTTCAGCAGCTGCAGGCTGCGGTCGCAGGAGCCGTCGTTGACGAACAGAACGCACGCGCTCACAGTGCACAAGGGAAGCCATGCTCTCAATCGTTCCTCCAAAGCCCGGATATTGTCTTCTTCATTATATACGGGCACGACGATAGTGAGACTGTATGATGCTGTTTTGTTCACCTGTTGATTGCTTATTGTACAAAAATAGTAAATCTTTCGTAAATTTGCGTGATATGCTTATCAAGGGGGCGAGAGTCAATAATTTGAAGAATGTCACGCTGGAGATACCGCGCGGCAGGCTAGTCGTTGTTACAGGTATTTCTGGCAGCGGCAAGTCCAGCCTGGCTTTCGATACCTTGTTCGCCGAGGGGCAGAGGCGTTTTGCCGAGAGCCTGAGTTCTTATGCCCGCCAGTTCCTCGGCCGTATGACCAAGCCCGACGTGGATGGAATAGAAGATATTCCGCCGGCAATAGCCATAGAGCAGAAGGTCAACATTAAGAATCCCCGCTCTACCGTAGCTACGACCACGGAAGTATATGATTATCTGCGTCTTATCTTTGCCCGCATCGGCCGCACATTCAGCCCGGTCAGCGGCAGGGAAGTCCGCAAGGATGGCCCGGCAGATGTGATGGCTTTCCTTGAATCCCAGCCGGACGGCACCGTCCGTTATATACTTGCATACTTGAACTGGACGCAGAGGAACGACCGTACGGAACTACTCCTTCAGCTTAAAGAAGACGGATACAACCGCCTCTGGGTTGACGGCAAACCGATTAAAATAGAGGATTTGCTGCAATCCGGCGGCGAGCCGGATGATGCATGGCTGCTGATAGACCGTATCCGAGACCTCAGTGACCGCACCCGCGTCCTGGCCAGCGTATCCGACGCCTTTGTCCGCGGCGACGGTCTGGTACGGGTTGTCTGCGAGGAGTCTGCCGCGGAGGGGGCGGTGCCCCCGGCAAGCCGTGCCACCCTCGGCGACGTAAGAGGGGGGACCATGAGCGAAGCGAGTGGTGGGGTCGAGCGGAGCGAGACGCTTGTCGGGGGTACCGCCCACTCCGCAGCCATTACCGAGTTCTCCAGCCGCTTCGAGCTGGACGGAATCAAGTTTGCCGAACCGGACGACTTCTTATTCAGTTTCAACAGCCCATTAGGCGCCTGCCCTGTTTGCGGCGGACTCGGCAAGATAATAGGAATCAGCGAAGACCTCGTAATCCCGGACAAGAGCAAGAGCATTTATGACGGAGCTATTGCCTGCTGGCGTGGGGACAAAATGGGATGGTTTCGCGAGCATCTGGTAGAACTGGCCCCTAAGTACGGCATCGATGCGTTCAAGCCCTACTGCGAACTGAGCGAACGCGAAAAAGACCTTATCTGGGAATCCCGCAGCGTCAGGGACGACGCAGGCACGCTTGTCGGTATCAACGAGTTCTTCGAGTGGGTTGAAACACAGCGCTACAAGATACAGTACAAGTTCATGCTGAGCCGCTTCAGCGGACGTGCCACATGCCAGGAATGCAAGGGCACCCGGCTGCGCAAGGAAGCCCTTTACGTAAAGGTCGGGGGCAAAACGATAGCAGAACTCCTGGCAATGAACGTGAGGCAGTTGCTGGAGTTTATGGAAGAACTCAAGCTGACGGAAAACGAAGCCTCAGTAGCTTCAGAGCCAAGGTCGGAAATCATCTCCCGCCTCCGCTGCATAGACGACGTGGGGCTCGGATACCTCACCATGAACCGAGCCTGCAACACTCTCTCCGGAGGTGAAAGCCAGCGCATCAATCTGGTAACGGCCATAGGCTCCTCGCTGGTTGGCTCTATGTATATTCTTGACGAGCCCAGCATTGGTCTGCATCCTCGTGATACCGAGAGACTTATAAATGTTCTGAAACGCCTTCGCGATCTCGGCAACACCGTTATCGTGGTCGAACACGACGAAGAAATCATACGAACTGCGGACTGGCTGATTGATATGGGCCCAAGGGCCGGAGAGTTCGGTGGAGAAGTAATTTATCAAGGTCCTCCGGTAGATTTTAAGAAGCAGGATATTGACAAATCCCTTACCCTCCAGTATCTTGAAGGCAAGCGGCAGCGCGACCAGCGACCCCGCAGGCCTTGGGAGTACAGTATCACGGTGGAAGGCGCCCATGAACATAATCTCAAAGACATAGACGTACGCATTCCTCTCGGAGTACTCACGGTAGTAACAGGAGTGAGCGGTTCCGGAAAGTCCAGCCTGGTTGGCGACATTCTATATCCGGCTCTCAACCGCCGTCTGAACGACAGTGGCGACCTGCCCGGTGTGTTCAGGGCACTCAGCGGTAATCTGGACCGCATCCAGAGAGTGGAATATGTAGATCAGAACCCCATCGGACGCAGCAGCCGCTCGAATGCCGTAACCTACCTTAAAGCTTACGACCCCATTCGAGAGCTGTTCGCTGCCCAGCAATTCGCCAAAATAAACGGATTCGGACCTAACTATTTCAGCTTCAATCAGGAAGGAGGACGTTGCCCGGAGTGTCAGGGAGAAGGAATAGTAAAGATAGAAATGCAGTTCATGGCAGACGTAACCATGGTCTGCGATGAATGTGGGGGCAAGCGTTTCAAACCGGATATACTGGAGGTACGTTACCGTGGCAAGAATATAGACGACATACTCAATATGAGCGTTTCCCAGGCTTCGGAGTTCTTTGCCGAGGGTGATGAGCCGGAGGCAAAAGAGATAGTCGAGAAGCTTCAGCCGCTGTTGGACGTTGGACTGGGCTACATACGCCTGGGCCAGAGCAGCAGCACTCTCTCGGGTGGCGAAAGCCAGCGTATCAAGCTGGCGTACTTTCTCAGCCTGAGCCGCCGCAACAAGAAAGCGGAACGCATACTCTTCATATTCGATGAACCTACCACCGGTCTTCATTTCTACGATATCGAAAAGCTGCTGAAGAGTTTCGACGCCCTTCTTTCTGCCGGCCATTCGCTGGTCGTGGTGGAGCATAACCCCGATGTAATCCGCAGCGCGGACTGGATAATAGACCTCGGCCCCGATGCTGGAGACGAAGGCGGACGAATAGTTTTCCAAGGTACTCCGGAGCAGCTCCGGAACGCAGGTACTTTCACTGCCCAATACATTTAGAGATGCCAGTATCCAAGACCATGTACGACCCGCTGCGCCGCAAAGAAGTGGCTGCCACACCTGAAGAACAGGTGCGCCAGTGGTTCATTGGTGTGCTTAACTCGGAAGCCGGAGTGCCGCTCCATATGATGATGAGTGAAGCCTCCCTGAAACTTGGGGCAAAAAGCTGGCGGGCAGATATTCTCGTTTACGACCGCAATGCCGCACCCTTGCTTGTGGTGGAGTGTAAAAGGCCGGATGTAAGGCTGGACGAGGAAGTCGCCGCCCAAGCTATAAGATACAATAAGGTGCTGAACGTGAGTTGGATAATCCTTACCAACGGAAACAGTACCCTTGTTTTCGGCAGGGCCGGCGATTCTTTTGAACCTGTAACAGAATTACCCAATTACGATAAAATGCTATGCCTGCGTTAATGCCCCAGTTTCTGGACCGTCCTGTATTTCGGCTGATTAGTGAAGTAGCTGCTGAAAGGAGAGTGAAGGCCTTCGTCATAGGAGGCTATGTACGCGACTGTCTCCTTGGCAGGGAGTGCAACGATATTGACGTAGTTGTAGAAGGCAGCGGGATAGATTTCGCTAAGGCGGTGGGGAAGAAGAGCGGCCGCAACGTGTCTTATTTCCCCAGCTTCGGAACCGCTATGCTCCGTTTCCACGGGGATGAGATTGAGTTCGTGGGGGCCCGCAAAGAATCGTACCGCAGGGAGTCCCGCAAACCTATAGTGGAGAACGGTACTCTGGAGGACGACCAGCGACGCAGGGACTTCACCATCAATGCTTTGGCTCTCAGCTTACAGCAGGGGGCCGACTGTTACGGCGAACTGGTAGATCCCTTTGGTGGAGTCCGCGACCTCGCGTCTGGCATTATCCGCACGCCTCTGGATCCGGACACTACTTATTCTGACGATCCTCTCCGCATGTTGCGGGCAGTGCGTTTTGCTGCGAAACTCAGCACTCCGGAGCTGCCCTTTAAGATTGTTCCTGAATCCATGGAATCCATGCGCCGTATGGCGGGACGCCTCTCCATACTCTCCGTGGAACGCATTACTGATGAACTGGGAAAGATGATGGCATCTCCCAATCCCTCCATGGCCTTCCGGCTGATGGACGAGGCTGGCTTGCTGGTTCATATTCTCCCGGAAATCACCGCTTTGAAAGGGGTGGAGACAGTGGACGGCAAGGGCCATAAAGACAACTTTCAGCACACACTTGCCGTGCTTGATAACGTGAGTGCTGTATCGGACAGTGTGCCGCTGCGCTGGGCCGCACTGATGCACGATATCGGCAAGCCGGCGACCAAACGCTTCGACCCCGTTATAGGCTGGAGTTTTCATGGACATGAGGTGGCAGGGAGCAAGATGGTGCCGGTTATCTTTGACCGTTTGCGCCTTCCGATAGAGATGAGCAAATACGTGCGTAAGCTGGTTTGGCTGCACCTGAGACCTATTGCACTAGTAGATGACGGTGTTACGGATAGCGCCGTGAGACGCCTGCTTTTCGATGCCGGAGACGATATCGACGACCTTATGATGCTCTGCAACGCGGACATCACCTCCAAGAACCCTGCAAAGGTGGCTCGGATAAAGAGCAATTTCGAACTTGTGAAACAAAAGTTGGTAGATGTGGAGGCGAAAGACCAGATACGCAACTTCAAGAATCCCATCACAGGTGAGTATATTATGGAGGTTTACGGTATCCCTCCGGGACGCGAAATAGGGGTGTTGAAGGAAAGTGTCAAGGAGGCTATTCTTGACGGCCTGATAGGCAACAACTTTGAAGAAGCCGATGCCTTCATGCGCCGCAAAGCAGAAGAAATGGGTATGAATGCGAAATAAGTACCTTTCATATATACGCGACATCCGACGGTATTCGGAACGCACCTGCGAGATTTACTCTGAGGTGCTTGCCTCTTATGTGGCATTCTGCGAAGGCGATGAAGATTTTGCCAAGACTCTCAACGTGAACGCAATACGTGCCTATGAGGTTTATCTTTTTGATAAAAGGAAACTTTCCTCACGTACCGTTACCCAGCACCTCAGCGTGCTGAGCGGTTTCTGCCGCTTCCTGATGAAGCAGGGTATTCTGAAGAGCAACCCGGTACACTTGGTAAGGAGGCCAAAGCAGGAGAAGCGGCTTCCTGTCTTCTACAAGGAACAGAGTATGGAGGCATATTTCGAGTCTACAAAGGGAGATCCCGAGTTCGGCACTTACGAGCAAAAGCTGAATCGTCTGATTATCAGCCTTCTGGCATCTTGCGGCCTGCGCCGGGCTGAGTTGATATCACTTAATGTTTCGTCCGTTGATTTAGGCAGGCAGGTGCTGCGCGTCACCGGAAAAGGAGATAAAATGAGAGATATTCCTCTTCTTCCTTCGCTTTGTGAAGAAATTTCATTATATTTGAGTGCAGTCAGTTCTTTGAAAGAAGATGCGTATTCTCCGGAGGCCCCGCTCCTGCGGACTCCCAAGGGGGACCGGCTCTATCCTGTATATGTGGACCGGGTGGTAAAAAAAGAGCTTGCAGGCGTTCCTGATATAACTGTACGCCGCTCGCCGCACGTGTTGCGCCACACACTTGCTACGGAATTACTTTCGGACGGAGCCGACCTCAATTCCATCAAGGAACTGCTTGGGCACAGTTCGCTGGCGGCCACGCAGGTATATACGCACAGTTCTGTCGAAAGGCTGCAAAGTATTTATAAGAACGCCCATCCGAGGGCTAAAAACGGAGGTAAAAATGGAGATTAAACTCAAGACCCTGAAGTTCGACGCCGGTGAGAAGCTCACCGCATTTGTCGAGAAGAAAGTAGCACGTCTGGAGAAGTTTTTCCTTCCCGGTGTAGCTCCTGAGACCGAGGTCTCTTTGGAAGAAGTGAAAGAAGGAAAGAAGGCCAAGCTGCACATTCACCTTCCTGGTGACGACCTCATCATCGAGCGCGTTGCCGACACGTTTGAGAACGCAATCACCGGCGCAGTTGACGCGATGAAAGAAAAACTTACCCGCGCCAAAGAGAAACTCTTCGACAAATAATAATTGAAAAGGCGGCCGATTCGGCCGCCTTTATTTCTATATTACCCCAAGTTCCTTGCCGACTTTGATAAATGCGGCAATTGCCTTGTCCAGGTGCTCTTTCTTGTGGGCGGCAGATATCTGGACGCGTATGCGTGCCTGTCCTTTGGGTACGACGGGGTAGTAGAATCCCGTAACGAAAATCCCTTCCTTTGCAATCTCGGCCGCAAAGCGCTGGCTGAGCGGGGCATCGTACAGCATTACGGCACAGATAGCGCTCTGGGTGGGCTTGATATCGAATCCAGCGGCTATCATCTTTTCCCTGAAGTAAGCCACGTTTTCCTGCTGGCGGTCGTGCAGTTCGTCGCTCTCGTCCAGCATCTTGAACATCTCTATACCGGCGGCGCATATCATCGGAGGCAGGGAATTGGAAAAGAGGTAAGGGCGGCTGCGCTGACGCAGCATATCGATGATTTCCTGACGGCCGGTGGTAAATCCGCCCACTGCTCCGCCGAAGCTCTTTCCGAGGGTGCCGGTATGTATGTCTATGCGGCCGTAAAGGTCGAACAGCTCGGCCACGCCGCGGCCTCTCTTGCCGACGACTCCGGCGCTATGGCTCTCGTCTACCATCACCAGGGCATCGTACTTTTCTGCCAGTTTGCAAATCTTGTCCATCGGTGCAACATTGCCGTCCATCGAGAACACTCCGTCTGTCACAATAATGCGGAAACGCTGCGCCTGAGCCTCCTGGAGACATTTTTCCAGCTCGGCCATGTCGGCGTTGGCGTAACGGTAACGTACTGCCTTGCAGAGACGTACGCCGTCGATTATGGAGGCGTGATTGAGGGCATCCGATATAATTGCGTCCTCAGCTGTCAGGAGCGGCTCGAACACTCCGCCGTTGGCATCGAAGCAAGCGGCGTACAGTATGGTGTCGTCCGTGTGGAAGTATGCGGAAATGGCTTCTTCCAACTGGCGGTGAAGGTCCTGTCGCCCGCAGATGAACCGCACGCTGGACATGCCGAATCCACGTTCGTCCATGGCCCTCTTTGCGGCCTCGATGAGCCGGGGGTTATCGGACAGGCCGAGATAGTTGTTGGCGCAGAAATTAAGAGCCTTGCTGCCGTCAGAAAGGGTTATCTCAGCTCCCTGGGGTGAACAAATTGTCCGCTCTCGTTTATACAGGCCGGCCTCGTCTATGGCCTTGAGCTCCTGCTGAAGATGTGCTTGGAATTTCCCGTACATAAATATGTGGTTTTTGTTGGTGTTTTCTTCTACAAAATTAATAAATTTGCGCTGCAATTGATAACACTTTATGAAAAATGTGCTGATTATCGGTTCCACCGGCCAGATAGGCTCGGAACTGACAATGAAACTTAGAAAGACTTATAGGCACGGCCGCATCGTCGCCGGTTACATACCCGGTGCGGAACCCAGCGGCGACCTTCTGGAAAGCGGTCCGGCAGAACAGGCGAACGTATGCAACGGCAAGCAGATTGCCGATATTGTTGACAAATACGACATTGATACAATTTACAATCTTGCCGCCTTGCTTTCCGCCACGGCCGAAAGGCTTCCTCTGAAGGCCTGGGATATTCAGATGAACGGCCTGATCAACGTGCTTGAGGTTGCACGCGAGAAGCACTGCGCAGTTTTTACCCCTTCGTCTATCGGCTCATTCGGCCCTGATACGCCGCGGGACAATACGCCTCAGGATACTATTCAGAGGCCTACGTCAATGTACGGCGTGACCAAAGTGGCTACGGAACTGCTTAGCGATTATTATTTCCATAAATATGGTGTGGATACTCGCTCTGTCCGTTTCCCCGGTCTAATATCATATAAGACTCTGCCAGGAGGCGGTACCACAGATTATGCTGTGGAAATTTATTATGCGGCAGTAAAAGGGGAGGAGTTCGTCTGCCCTCTGGCTCACGGCACATATATGGACATGATGTATATGCCGGATGCAATTAAGGCCGCCATTAATCTGATGGAAGCCAATCCGCGTTATCTGGTGCACCGTAACTCCTTCAATATCGCATCCATGAGTTTTGACCCGGAAGAGGTGTACGAAGTTATCCGCAAGTACTATCCGGAGTTTAAGATGCGTTACGAGGTTGACCCTGTGCGTCAGGCTATCGCCGATTCATGGCCCAACAAGATGGACGACGTCTGCGCCCGCAAGGAGTGGGGATGGTCGCCTTCGTACAATCTGGAAACTATGACCCGCGACATGATAAAGCATCTGCGGGAGAAGTTGCTTCCAGCGGCGCCTGCACGCTAGTTGCTTGCATATTCGGTTTTTTATTTATTACTTTGCAGCCTCATTCCAATTGGGGCTGTTCTGGTTTTGACAGCATCGATCACGGAAGGTAAGCACGTCGGGCGTGGACCGTTGGCCCGTTAATCCCAGCAGTCGAACAATTAGTAGGCAACTACAACTTCGCATACGCTTGCTAATCTCCAAGAGATTGAGCATTAATCAGAGCCGCCAAGGCTGCGGCACTGACGTATATCCCTCCGGCTTTACGCCGCTTATGTCCGGACCCAGGGGTATCATTCAAAGCGGATGCGCGGAGCCGCCGCCTCCAAGTCCCGTTAAGTTTTAGAGGATAAGTTGCGGACCAGGGCGTCTTCCCTCATTCCGCCGCCGACAACCAAAGGAAGAATAAGCGTGTAGAAAGCTTTTCGGGGCTTTGTTTGGACGCGGGTTCGACTCCCGCCAGCTCCACGAAAATAGCTCTGGCGACCGCCAGAGCTAGTTTCGTGGAGCCTTATTTCCCCCGCGGCTTCGCTGCTGCCCCCAGGGGCGACTGGGGCATGCCCCAGACCCCAGCCCTCCAGGCTTTCGTGGAGCGCACGCCAAGGCGCGCTCCTACTATCCCCCTGCACCCCCAGGGGACGGGGGAAAGGATTCCCCCGCACGGCTGACGCCGTCCCCCTTCTGTCGCTTAGCCTCTCTCGACGGCAGATGTAGAACCGTTAGCTCGGTTTAGCAGTTCAGTATCTTTGCGGTGAGTTCTACCATCAGTTCGTCGGGTGTGGCGGCTCCGCCGTCGCCGCCTTTGGCGAGGTAGTCGTACTCGCAGAGCAGCGACATTACCGCCATAGCCTTGGGTAGTGGATAGTTGCGCACCGCGGTGTCATATTCCCTGTAAAAATAGGGGTTGACACCGGAAAGTGCTGCGGCTTTGTCCTCGGCCGATGGCATACCGCCCCTTGATAGTAGGGCGGCGTATTTAAGGATACGGCTGAAGTGCATATATAAGGCGCTGATTGCCTGTGGCATATTGAAACGAGCGGCAGTTCCCAGGTGAGCGGCAATCTTCAACGCTTTGGACGCATTCCTGAAAGAGAGTTCTTTGTTAAGCTCGAAAATACTGAACTGCCTGGAAATACCAACATTTTTTTCAATGTCTGATACAGAAACAGACGTGGCCCCTTCCGGAAGGTTCTTGCGTAATTTGTCTGTCTCTACGACTATCGTAGAGAGCTCGGTTCCAACCGATTCGGCGAGCAAGGACGCCGCTTCAGGTTCTATCTGCAGCCCAAGGTTCCGGTAGTAGGAACTAATCCAGGCCGGCACATCATAATCCCTGAGGGCAGGACTGTCCAGCACCGCGCCTATCTTCTGCACGCTCTTGTACAGGGACTTGCGTTTATCTACGGTAGCCTTGTGGAGCAGGAGCACCAGAACTGTGGAGTCCAGCGGCTCGTTACAATAGACGGCTATATCCTCCAGACTCTTCATCATTTGTGCCTCTTTTACCACGACAAGCTGACGGTCGGCCATCATGGGGAATCGTCTGGCTGCGGTAACCACTTGCTCTGCAGTTACATCCGCACCGTAGCACACGGTCTCGTTGAAGTCCTTGCCGAATTCGTCGACGCAGTTGTCCAGTATGGCCTGACAGACGAGGTCGGGATAATAAGGCTCGTCGCCCATCAGAAGGTAGACAGGCTTAAAGACGCCTTTCCGGGCATCATCTATCAGCGCGCGGCTGATGGCGGCTATATCTTCTTTCTGACGGGCCATGCTCTAATAAATGGAATCTACCAGGGCGAGAACGCGATTGCGATTCTGCTCTACGGTTCCCGGATAACCGTTGACCTCGAAGTACTTGCCTGCGGCACGGTAATACTCCTTAAGCGGCTCTGTCTGTAAATGATAGGTCTTGATACGATTGGCGATTATTTCCGGAGAAGCATCGTCGGCGCGACCTTCGATCTTGGCCCTGCCTGCGATTCTCTCGTAAACCAGGGAGTCGGGAATCATTATGGAAATAACTCCGTTTACCTTCTCGCCGCGCTTTTCCAGAATGGAGTCCAGAGACTCAGCCTGGGCGATGGTGCGGGGGAATCCGTCCAGCAGGAAGCCGTCAACTCCGGTAATGGTGTTGAAAGCGTTCTCTATCATACCTTCCACCACTTCGTCCGGAACCAGATTGCCGGCATCTATGAGCTCCGCGGCCCGTTTGCCCAGGGGAGTGCCTGCAGCAATCTCTGCGCGGAGCAGCTCTCCGGTGGAAATGTGCTTCAGATTGTATTTGGACGCAATGGCACCTGCATGTGTGCCTTTGCCTGCCCCGGGAGGCCCGAAGAGAATGTAGTATCTCATTTGTCCAGTGTATAAATGTCTTGCAGGTTTCTGCCCAGGCCGTCGTAATCAAGGCCGAAGCCTACTATAAAATCGTTGGGAATTTCCATTCCTACGTAATCCAGTTCGACGTTCTTCTTGTAAACCTCCGGCTTGAGAAGCATGGTGCACATACGTACTTCCGTGGCTCCGTTGGCAAGTAGCAACTCCTTGAGCGCCAGGATGGTATTGCCGGTATCGACTATGTCTTCGCATGCAATGACGCGCTTGCCTTTTACATTTTCCGAAAGTCCCTGGACAGTGAGCACGGTACCTGTGGACTCGGTGCCGTTGTAGGAACTGAGCTTCACGCTGCCGAGCTCGCAGTTGAACTTAAGGCGCATGTAGAGTTCTCCAGTGAAAGGGAGAGCGCCGTTGAGAGTACAGATGACCACCGGGACGTCTTCGCAACCTTCAAAATCCTTGTTGATTTTCTCGGCAACTTCATCGATGGCTTCCTTGATGCGGGAGTTCAGGATAAATTTGCGGAAAGTTTTGTCGTGCAATGTTACTTTATCCATAATTTCTATTGATTTTGCTGTTTGTCCAGGAAGGCTACCACGTCTGCTACGGTGCTGAATCCGGCCAGTTCCTGATCCGGAATGACAATGCCGTAGTCATCTTCTACACGCATGAGAAGCTGGAGGATGTCGAGGGAATCGGCACCAAGGTCCTTCTTGATTTGTGATTCGAGAGTAATCTTTTCAGGGTCAAGCCTGAGCTGTTTTGCCAAAATAGCACGTACTTCTTCAAACATGGTTATGATTCGTAATGTTCGTATTTACAAATGATTTCTTCAATCTTGCCGTTGAGATTGCGCTCCTGAATCCGGTATGCCTGCTCGATGCATTTCTGCACGGCCACAGCCTTGCTGCTTCCGTGGCCCTTGATTACCACCTTGGAAGTGCCCAGCAGCACGCTGCCGCCGTAGTTCTGGTAGTTGAAGAACTCCTTCTCTTCCTTGAACATACGGGCCATCAGGGCGGCGCCGAGCTTGTAAAGCAGCCGGGAGTATATGTCTTTTTTTAACTTTTTGAGCAGTTCAACCGCAGTGCCCTCGGTAGCCTTGAGGAGAACGTTGCCGGAAAAGCCGTCGCAAACCACGACGTCGTAGTTGCCGCTCAGCAGGTCGCGGCTCTCCATGTTGCCGACGAAATTGATTTCGGAGGTCTCCGATAGCAGCTTATATGCCGTCTGACGCAGTTCGTCGCCTTTTTCGGCTTCCTTTCCTACGTTCAACAGAGCAACTCGAGGCTTGCTTACGCCGTACACATTTTCCATGTAGAGGCTCGCCATTATGGCGAACTGACGTAAGTGTTCAGGGGTCACCTCAACGTTGGCTCCGCTGTCGCATACACCTACCAGCCCGCCGTTTACTGTAGGCAGGGTGGGGCAGAAGGCAGGACGGATAACGCCGTGAAGCCTTCCGATGCGTGTGAGAGCAGCAGCCACCAGGGCTCCGGTGGAACCGGTACTGACCAGAGCCGATACGGAATCATCGTCCCTAAGGAGACGCACTGCTTTCACCATGGAGCTTTCCCGCTTGAGGCGGATTACGTCTGTGGGCTTTTCGTCGCATCCGATGACCTGCGGAGCATGGAGGAATTCCAAACGTGACGCATCGTAACTGCGTCCTTCCAGCAGCTTCCGCAGCGCCGGTTCGTCTCCTGAGAGTATCAGGTGCAGGTCCGGCAGCAGGGACAGGGCGGCGAGGGCACCGTCGATATTGGCCTCGGGGCTATGGTCGCCTCCGTAGCAGTCGAGTATAATCTTAATCATATCAGTTTCTTGATAAAGGCGCGGCGTCTCTTGTTCTCACGGCGGTCGAAGTGCTTCCAGAGGTTTTGGATGTCGTAGTTGTCTTCCAGGTTGAGATTGGTGTCGGCATATTCGATTCCGTCTTCCCTGAGCATACGCATGAGGGCGGCGGCGAATACTGCGCTGACTCCGCGGTTAAGGTACTCCGGATCCACTCCTACGAGCCCCAGATCGATGATGCGAGGATGCCGCTTTATCTTGAGGAAGCGCAGCAGCATGCCGGGAGTGATGCGGCCGCCGGATTTCTGAACAGCTTTGGTTATGCCGGGGAAGCAGACTCCGAAGGCGACAATCTTGTCGTTCTCATCCAGTATGACGGCCACGAAACGGAGGTCCACGATGAAGCGGAAACCGTCTATCATCTGCTTGCGCATCGCATCCGTGAACGGCACGGTGCCGTAGAGTTTGTCGTAGGACCTGTCTATCAGCTCGAACAGGCCGTCAGCATATTTGTCGACGAAGTCGTTGACATTCTTTGCAGGCCCGAGGCGAAGTTTGTAGCGCTTCATCACAAAGTCGCCGATTTTCTCAAGGCTCCCGTCATAATCGGCCGGAACGCGCAGCTGGCTCTCCGTCCAATCAACTTCTTTGGTGTACCCGCAGTTCTCTATAAGTTTCTGGTAATAGGGGTAATTGTACTGCTCTTCGAAGGTGGAAGGCTCCTCAAATCCCTCTATAAGCAGTCCCTCACGTTCCAAGTCGGAAAAGCCCAGAGGGCCGTGGGCGGTATCCATTCCCCGGGCAATCGCCCAGGTCTCCACCGCTTTGAAAAGGGCGTCGGCCACTTCCTGGTCGTCGATGCTGTCGAAGCGGCCGAAGCGGACTCGCTTTTCGCCGTTCTTTTCGTTGGCGGCCTTCTGGATTATTCCCATTATGCGGCCAACCATCGCTCCATTGCGCCAGGCTCCGTAATATACGGTGTCGCAGGTGTCGTTGTAGATATTGTTCCGGCCAAAAATGGCCATCTCGTCCCCGTAGAGTGGCGGGCAGAAGTAGGGGCAGTCTTTGTATAGCTTCAGAGGAAACTCAACGAAAGCCCTCCTGTCGCGACGTGTCCGTATTTCCCTTACCTCAAGCATAGTCTATCTGTGGATTCCGTGGAAACAAAGGCCTACGCCGTTGGGTCCGCAATGGCTGCCGATAGTGGGATTGACCATAGTGGTGATGATACGAAGGTCGTCGCCGAACTTGGCACGAAGCCTTTCAGTTATCAAATCCACCAGGTCCTGGCAGTCGGCGTGACCTATTACCACCCGATGGCCCTTTACGTCGTCGCCCAGCTCATCTACATACTGGACCAGACGGTCGATGGCTTTAGTCCGCCCCACTTCCTTGCCGATGGAGACCATTTTGCCTTCCTTGTTCACATGGATGATGGGACGTATGCCGATCAGGTTGCCCATGGTGGCTGCAAGTCCGCTCACGCGACCGCTGCGACGGAAGAACTTAAGGTCGTCGGCAATAAAATAGAGAGGGAATTTTGGGACCTCGGTTCTAGCCCATTCGACTATCTCCTCAGCAGTCTTGCCGGCTTTGTAGAGGTCGCCCACTTCCATCGCGATATTGAGGGATTCTGCAGAGATGCCCAGGGTGTCCACCGTCCATATTCTGCGTTCGGGATACTTCTCCTTGAGTGTACTGATGGCTTTGTCCATATTTTCGAAGGTGTTGGACATGCCTGAAGAGAAGTGTACGTAAAGGATGTCGTTCCCTGCCTCCAGCTCGGGCTCGAAATATTTAATATAGACGGCTTCGCTTACGGCGCTGGTGGTAGGCAGAGCGCCCTGGCGGAGCCTGTCGTAAAACGCTTTGTGGTCATAATCCTCGCTCTCTACGTATGGGTGGTAGAGTTTGCCGTCTATGGCATAAGGCATGGGGATGATAACTTTGTAACCGAACTCCTTCGCAAGGGCGGGAGTCATATCGCAATCGGTGTCGGAAATTAGTGTTAGCATAATATGAATGTGTAATCGAAGACGGGCTGGCCGCCATAGTTGTACATGAATTCTACTGAAGGGTATTTGGCCGCCAGTTCGCTGCAGAGTGCGGCTGCTTCATCTTCAGGCGCACCGGCTCCGCCAAAAATGAGTACTACGTCGTGGGAACCGGCCTCAAGGGCATCACAGAGCGAGAGTGCAGCAGATTTGCGGTCTTCGTCGCTGGAGAGTATTTCGTCGCCACGGTAGCCTATAAAGCCTCCCTTGTGTACCTCGACGCCGTCTTTCACAGTATCCCGGCTGGCAGGGGAGACCGAGCCGCAGACAACCGAGGCGGCTGTTTCCGTCAGGATGGCTTCAAGTTCGCCCGCATCTTGAATGGTGGTGTCGAAGGACGCAAGGGCGACATATCCGGAGCCGATATTTTTAGAGGGGATTACGTGTACCTTTGCGTCAGCGTAAACCTCGGCTGCCTGGCGGGCTGTCATTACTATGTTTGAGTTGTTAGGGAAGACGAAGATGTGCTTCGCCGCAACTTTGTCGAAAGCAGCAACGAAATCGGACACGGAAGGGTTCATTGTCTGACCTCCTTCCACAACCTCATCCACCCCGAGCTGTTCCTTGAAGATGCTCTTCAGGCCGTCTCCGTTGGCTACGCTTACGGTGCCGTATTCTTTGCGTTTTGCCGGTTTGGCGCGCTCGGAAAGATTGGAATTATGGTGCTGAAGGGTCATGTTCTCTATCTTGATGGTCAGGAATTCGCCCCAGCGCTGGCAGTGGCTGATTACGTCGCCCGGAGTCTTTGTGTGGACGTGCACCTTTATGATGCTGCCTTCGCGGAAGAACACAACAGAGTCGCCGGAACTCAGGATATAGTCTTCTATCTCCTTCTCGTTGAAAGAATTGAGATCTACTTTCGAGCTTTGGAGACGAAGCAGGAACTCGGTGCAGTAACCGAATTTTAGCTCAGTGTTCTCGTCGAAAAGGGAAAAATCAACCGAGTTTGCCTTCTCTTTCGCCGGTGTGCCTGCAGCTGTGCTCTTGATACCCAGAAGTGCGTCCTGGAATCCGTAGAATATGTTAAGCAGACCGGCGCCTCCGCTGTCCACGACTCCTGCTTCGGCAAGCACCTGGAGCTTTTCGGGAGTGTGCTCAAGAGAAGATTCCATGCCGTGGACTAGGGCCTGCAGATACTCTTCCATGGATTTTCGACTTTGCGGTATGGCTTCTTCGGTGCTTTCGCGGACCACTGTAAGTATAGTGCCTTCAACCGGGTGCGCCACGGAGTTGTAGGCTTCTTTCACTGCGGAGGCCATAGCTGCGGCGAAGCCCTTTGTGTCGGTATGTGAAAGCCCGGCAAGCCCTTTGGCCATGCCTGCAAAGATTCGGGAAAGTATAACTCCGGAATTACCGCGGGCGCCCATCAACATACCGGAAGACGCAGCGCCGGCAATTTCGCCGAGAGTCGCTCCACCTATCTGGGAGGCCTGTGAATAACCGGATTCTATAGTGAGGCACATATTGTCCCCGGTATCGCCATCGGGGATAGGAAATACATTTAAATCATTGATGCTTTGCCTGTTGCTGGAAATGCGCGCATATCCTTGAGCCAGCATCCTGAGAAAAAGTTCCCCGGTCAGGTCATAGGTTTGTATGGTTTTGTTGTGCATAACGTACAAAGATAAGGATTTTATCCTTATATTGTAGCAACTATACTTGTTATGTTATGAAAAGCTTCATCATTGTTGCCGCTCTTGCGGCTCTTCTATCCGCCGTTGATTTTGATTCTGCGGTACTTGTGCTGAGCGGGGCTTCCAGCATGGAAGAACTGGACGAAAGCACAATCCAACACTATCGGGACCTGGAACTGCACCCTTTAGAACTAAACGGGGCCAGCCGCAGCCGGCTGCTGGCTTCCGGCTTGTTCACGGCCTTTCAGGTGGCCTCTTTTTTTGACTGGAAGTCAAAGTCGGGAGATGTTCTGTCTTATGTTGAACTGGGCTTGCTGGATGGTTTTACTCCGGAGAAGGCGGAGGCGCTGCAATTGTTTACGCGTTTGGAAAGTTCCTCGTCTCCGGGTGCGAGACGTAGCTGCAAGTTTCACAACGACCTGATGCTCAGAGGGGCTGCCCGGGAGAACGACGGTCGCGCGTTTGCCGCCGGTGTGCGCTGGAAGGGAAGTCTGGGCGATTGGGCGGAGTTTAATTGGGCAAGCCGCAACAGCTATTCGGCTCCTGAATTTGGCATTGGAACCCTGAGTGGCGCCTATTACGGCAGGCGCATTTTGGGGAAGCTGGTGCTGGGGCACTTCAACGCCCGCTTCGGTCAGGGACTGGCGATGTGGAGCGGAATGAGCATGTCGCGCTACAGCAGCTTAAATGCATTCAGACGAAATGGCAGCGGTTTCACTTCCACGGCATCTTTTTCTCCGTCCCACTGCGGCGTGGCTGCGGATTTTGACTTGGGTAAATGGAATGTGGCTGCGGCGTATTCGTTTACAGGGAACCATCCTATGGCGGCCGTTTCCTATTGCGGTAAGACTTTCTCGGCAGGGGCGTTCGCATCCGACTGTTCCGTATCCGCCGATTTCAAATGGGGACTGAAGAATACAAGTATCTTTGGAGAAGTAGCCTGGAACGGCTCGCCAGCGGCATTGGCGGGAGTGATTTGGACGCCCGTGTATAAGCGGAGCTATGGGCTGACGGCAAGCTGGGCAGGAGACATATGGGAAGTAGCGGCAGGTGCTGATGCAAAAAATATCAGCTCTGTGATATTGGTGTCCAATAAGCAGTTACGTGCTTTTATCAAATATTCTCCTTTAGTTGATTTGGGAACTTTTGAGTTGAAACCATCTCTTCGCGTAGCGGCCAGAAAAGACGATAATTGGCGGCTGGAGAGCAGGGGAGAATTCGGCTTCCGTGCAGGCTCCTGGCGAGTAAATTCCCGCCTGGATTTGGTACACTGCAAGGCTCTTTCCGGCTTGTATTATTTGGAGTGCGGCTATGATTCTGAGCAGCTGAAAATATGGCTAAGAGGAACAGCTTTCTGCGTAGACAACTGGGATGACAGGATTTATGTTTACGAGCGCGACGCACCTGGCTGTTTCAACGTTCCGGCATACTATGGGAGAGGATGGTCGGCTTCTCTGGCAGGGACTTGGAAAATGTCTGCCTGCCACCGCATTCATATTAGAATATCTTATCTTGAATATCCTTGGATGACAGTATCTAAAGCATCAAAAGCTGAAGTGAAGATTCAGTATGAGTTGAAGATATGGTAGTGGTTTTTCCTATATGGCATTCGGAATAATAACAAATAATTCGTATCTTTGTATGTTATGGGAAAAGTAATTGCAATTGCAAACCAGAAAGGAGGAGTAGGGAAGACCACGACCGCCATTAATCTGGCGGCATCTCTAGCCGCCCTGGAGAAGAAGGTGCTGATCATCGATGCAGACCCGCAGGCTAATACCACGTCAGGTCTCAATTTCTCGCCCGATGACGATCGTCACCGCAGCCTTTATGAGCTTATGGAGGGACGTATTCCTGTGGATGACGCGCTCATTCAAACAGAAATGACGGGTCTTCACATGATTCCATCCCATATCAATCTGGTAGGTATTGAAATAGAAATGATTAACGAGCAGGACCGGGAATCTGTGCTGAAGAAGGCAATAGCTCCTGTTCGGGATAATTATGATTATATCATCATTGACTGCTCGCCATCGTTAGGTCTTATAACAGTGAATACCCTTACGGCTGCGGATTCCGTTATTATCCCCGTACAGCCAGAGTTTTTTGCCCTGGAGGGCCTTGGCAAGCTTTTGCAGACCATACGAATAGTGCAGAACGGCCTGAACCCCGAACTTACTATAGAGGGCTTCGTGGTGACCATGTTCGACGGTCGTACCAAAGTTCACCAGCAGGTGCTGGCAGAACTGCGCGAGCATTTTCAGGATCTTGTATTCAAAACCGTTATTCAGCGCAATATACGGCTCAGCGAAGCCCCCTCCCATGGCAAGCCCATACTCTTGTATGAGATATCTTGCTCCGGGTCTTCCAATTATCTCAACCTTGCCTCGGAGGTGCTCGAGCGCAACGGTGAAAAAAGAACAGAATTATGAGCAATAGAGTCAGAGGTCTAGGCAAGGGACTCGGTGCCTTGATGGGCTCTGTGACAGGCGCGGACCAGCTCCGTAAGCCTGTGGGCTATATCAAGGATGCAGGTAGCGGCCGACCTCTTAGCGAGGCGGATATTACCCGTATTTCTATGGATATGGTAGAGGCCAATCCTTTCCAACCCCGAGTGAATTTCGACCGCGAGTCCCTTGAGGAACTTGCAGCATCAATAAAGGTTCTCGGTCTCATCCAGCCTATAACCGTGAGACGTTTGCCTTCAGGCAGCTATCAGATTATCAGTGGCGAGCGCAGGTTTCGTGCCTGCAGGATGGCCGGGATGACAAGTATTCCTGCTTATGTGCGTGAGGCTAACGATCAGGGAATGCTGGAAATGGCTCTTGTGGAGAATCTCCAGCGCCAGGATCTGGATCCAATAGAGACAGCACTCAGTTATCAGCGCTTGATGGAGGAGTGTTCCCTTACTCAGGATCAGATGGCAGAGAGAGTGGGAAAGAAGCGTGCTACCGTTGCCAACACGCTGAGACTCTTGAAGTTGCCTGTGAAGATTCAGCACGACCTTAAAGTCGGCCTGATATCTTCCGGTCATGCCAAGGCCCTGCTTGGAATAGATAATCCTGAGATTCAGGAGCGTCTTTGCGACCTGGTGATTACCCAGGGGCTGTCTGTCCGCGAGCTTGAGGCCATGGTAAGGCGGGCGGCGGAAGGGGACCCTGTTCCCTCGGTCCGGAAGCCTGCCTCTGCTCCGCTGCCTTCTTTCTACGACCAGTTGCTTTCACGTATCGGCAAGTATTTTGCAAACGACATCTCTGTGCGGCGTTCTGCATCCGGTAAAGGAGCTATGACCATTCGCTTTGCCTCCGACGAAGAAGTGGAACGATTTTTGGCAGCACTTGACTCTGCCCAACTCTGATGAAAAAGATACTTACGCTCGTCTGCATGTTACTCTTCGCCCTGAATGCCTCTGCGCAGTTCAGGTCCGAGGCGTTCCAGCAGTCTTACAACGACGACCCTGCAAATTCATCCAAGGACTCTACCGACGTACTCTTTTCGTTCAAGGAGTACTTCGAAGGCCTTAGGCACGAGCGTGAGATAAAGATTGGTACTATGTTTGCCGGATCCTTGCTGATTGTTGGCGGCGAGCAGATGTACAACAAACAGTATTGGAAGCTCCCCATCGTGTATTCAGCGATCGCGGCTCCTCTGGGCGCCGGTATTTACCTTAATACACAAGGCAGGCACGAGGCCGCTAAATATTGCTTCATAGGGGCTGGATTGGCTTATTGGGGAACGTTGCTGGATGGAGTAATAAGCTATAAGTCAGATAAGTATCCTTTGCCCGGGCGTTCAACTCTTTTCTCCTTGCTGGTGCCGGGCCTCGGGCAGGCGTACAACGGAGAATACTGGAAGATTCCTATTTACGTGGGCGGCCTGGCGGCAGCCTATTATTTCTACGACACCAACAATATCAATTACGAACGTTACCGCCGTATCTACAAGGAGGCGACCAACAAAGAAGTAAGCTACACAGGTCCGATTCCCGCAGAAACCGCTCTTTATTACAGGGATTTGTACAGGCGCTACAGAGACTATTCAACTCTAGCGATGGCACTTGTATATTTACTTCAGGTAATAGATGCCAACGTGTTCTCCTACATGCATGATTTCGAGATAGCAGACGATATGGCGATGAAAGTCAGGCCAACGGTAATCATGCCTGATACGCAGCTGGCTTTCAATCCGGAGCCGGCTTTTGGAATCAACGTTGGCTTTAGATTCTGATTATGAAGCGCTTTGTCTGTCTGCTTGCGGCACTTCAGTTTCTGTCCGTGGGTCTGAGGGCTCAGGAGCAGGATTCGCTGTTGGTTATCGATGCTCAGCCTGACAGCGTTATTTTGGCGTCCAAGGTCGGCGACGATGTGCTTATGGAACGTCTGACCGCCCTCAATCCGTATTTTACACTGCCATTTAATCCCACAGTTCGCCGGTATATGGTGGTGTATTCTGAGAAACGCGGGGCTACAATGCAGCAGGCAATGGCTCTCAGTGAGTATTATTTCCCGATTATCGAGGAGATATTGTGCAGATATGAGCTGCCGCTGGAATTGAAGTATCTGGCGGTGGTGGAGTCCATGCTCAAGCCTACCGCGACCTCTCGGGCCGGCGCAAAGGGGATATGGCAGTTTATGTACCGTACCGGCCGGTCATTTGGCTTGAAGATAGATTCCTATGTGGACGAGCGTATGGATGTCGTTAAAGCTACCGATGCTGCAGCTCGCTATCTCCGGTATCTATATGATATGCTGGGGGATTGGGCGTTGGCGGTGAGTGCCTACAATTGCGGCTCCGGAAATGTGAACAAGGCGATTCGCAGGGCGGACGGCAAGAGGGATTTCTGGTCTGTTTATCCATATCTGCCCCGTGAAACAAGGGGGTATATGCCCGCTTTTGTAGGGGTTATGTACGCTTTTGCATATCACAGGGATTATGGCCTGGAGGCAAGCGTTATTGGGGTGCCTGAGCAGGTAGATACTTTCGAGGTTAGGCGCAACCTGCATTTCAAGCAGATCAGCGAGATGGTGGGGGTGCCGATGGAGGAGCTTCAGTACCTCAATCCTATGTACTACCACGATATTATTCCCGGCGCTTCCGGCGTGTGTACCGTGAATATTCCTGCCAAATGGACAGAGTCGTATTTGTCCGTGGAGGCAGATACTCTCTATACTCACAAGGCATCAGAGTACTTGAGTGACAAAGTATTGAAAGACATCAGCTCCGGAGCGTCAGCCAGTGCCGGGACCTGCCATGTCGTGCGCAGCGGCGATACCCTCAGCCACATCGCCCGCCGCTACGGCGTGAGCGTAAAGAAACTCATGGCTATGAACCACCTCCGCAGCGACCGTCTTCGCATCGGCCAGAAGATTTATATCTACTAGGTTTTTGTCGTCATGCCTGACCTGATCGGGCATCCTCCTTTTCATCTCGAGCGTCCTCCTTCTGTCATCCTGAGCGCAGCGAAGGATCTCTTTCTTTCGCAGCCGGCTGTCGACGAAGAGATCGGCGACAATTTGACCCTCTAAATGTCGCCGGAACCGATTAATTCTCTGAGACGGCGACGTTTGAAAGGCATTATTGTCGTCGACAACCATTGTATAATTGGTGGATTCTTTGCATCTTTGCTTAATCGGCAACCTAACGCCGCAAGTATAAATTATGAGAACTTCAATTGTGGGCACGCCCGTTGCGCCCAGCTCCTTTCAAGAGAAAGAGAAGCGATGTCGGGCAGTATTTGATTCTTTCATTTGGGACAACCTGTCTTTTTGGCACGTCTGTACTCCCGGGACTTCCCAACAGATCATTTTCGAATCTCCTGCCGATTACGAATTCGGTATAGTTGCAGCAGCAACTGCGGCGCATGATTCGGACGTGAGGATTATAACTTTCGAGTTGATGAGCAACCACGTGCACTTCATTGTATGCTGTAAGAATAGCTATGGGGCAGAGCAATTCCTGAATCTCTTCAAAAAACGACTGGCCAGATACTTTCGGGAGCGCAAAAAGATTATCGATCTGTCTTCGTTCTCTTCTGAACCAATTGCAATTGAATCTTTGGAGTCGTTACGTAATCAGATTGCATATACCAATCGGAACAACTTTGTAATCGACCCAAATCAAACTCCCTTTTCGTATCCGTATGGTGCTAACGCATATTATTTCAATCCTTTCGCAAAGAGTATCCAGGGACGGCCGTTCGGCACGCTGTCTCTCAGAGGAAAAATGCGCCTTCTTCATTCCAAAGAAACGGATTACCCGGATAAGTATATCGTTAGCGGCAACAGCATTCTGCCGCCGTCGTTTTGCGATATCGAATTGGGCGAATCGGTCTTTCGTGACGCAAGGCACTATATGTATAAAATCACCCGTGACGTCGAATCTTACAAGGAACTCGCGTCAATGCTAAGTGACGTTGAGTAATACAGATGACGAGCTGGTCGGCATTGTCTATTCTTTGTGTCGCGAGAAATATGACTCTGATAAACCAACACTACTTACCGTTCAGCAAAAGGAGGAATTAGCTCGTATATTGCATTTCGAATACCACGCAGACAATCGTAAAATCAGCCGCCTGCTTAAATACCCCATTCAGATTCTCAACGAGAAGTACCCATAGACAAGACGATTAATGACAGAAGCATTTTTACCTCACAAACGTCGCCGTAAGCCCAAATTTGGTCGGGTCAGCTACGTTCTACCCCCTAAAGCGTCGCCGGCCCGGCAGGAACTGTTCGGGACGGCCCCTAAGAGGAGCCAATCCCGGCGCTCGGAGTCGGGGAACTTCTCTATGGCGTATCGGAGCATGGTGCGGGGCATCGTGCGGCAGCGGGGCTCCAGGTATGCGACCAGTGCCGCCTTGTCGCGTTTGCCAGCCTCCCGGAGAAGCCAGCCGACTGCCTTGTGAATCAGGTCGTGGGGATAATGGAGGAGGATGTCCGCTATGGCAAAGGTGTCTGCGGTCTGCCCTTTGCGTATGAACGCCATGGTGCTGACTATGCCGATGCGCTGCTCCCAGATGGTCTTTCCGTTCCGGGCAAGTTCGTAAAGAACGCTCCTGTCCCTGTTCAGCAGCCAGTCCCCCAGCAGCGGGTAGCAGGACAGGTCCACCAGGTCCCAGTTGTTGATAAAAGCAGTGTGCGCAAGGTAGAAGTCTATGCACTCCTGCTGAAGCCTGGGGTTCTTCTTCGAATGGGAATATATCTGTATCAGCGAGAGGAGGGCGGCCAGTCGCAGCTCGTGGTATTCGCTCTCAACACATTCCCGGATTTCTTCGAACCCGATATTCCGCCATACCTTACCGACCACCTCCCTTGTAACAGGTACCTTTATACCCAGGAACCTGTCGCCTTCGCCGTACTGGCCCGGCCCGGTCTTGAAGAATCGGGAGAGCCCGGCCACCTGCGAGGGGTCGGCATGGGCGAGCATTTCCTGATAAAGGGCATTCATCGTTATACGCTTGTTTCTTCGAACTTATAACCCAGGCGGGAGAGTTCGATAGCAGCACCTATACCGTACATAACCGCCAGGGTTTTCAAGAAGAGGCGATAGGCTTCGGCGGTGCCGGGTTCCGCTCCGTATTTAAACAGGTAGTGATTGGCGGCGGCCGAGCAGGATTCCATGGCCGCGACGCTTTTGTCGCTCTCGTGCAAAATAGCGGCGGTTATATGGTCGTCCATGTCGTCGAAGCCGCGGGAGCCCAGAAAGAAGGAATAACGGATGTCTTTGTACTTCTCCCAGTCTTTGTCCCACAGATGGGCTACGGCCATGCCCAGATATCCCGCACAGGCCAGACAGAACTCAGGATACTCATTGAAATTGTGGACAGCGTCTCCGTAAAACGACGGCGAATACCTTAGCCATGCGTCGTCGATGTCTGGCGAATTAAGCAGGACGCCTTTAAGATATCCGCTGTCCGTAGCGAGCTTAAGCAGGTACTCGGTGAGTTCTTCGGAATATTGCTCTAAATCCATAATACAAATGTAAGAATTTCTTGCGAAATACGGGGAGATTCGCCATATTTGCGGGTGCTGGCAACAGGTGCCGGCCTTAAACTAAGTACTATGAAAACTTCATCTGTTATTCTTGCGTTAAGCGCTACGCTTGCCGCGGCATCCTGCGGCACTCAACACAAACTGAATCACATCAGGTCCGGAGAGATCCGGGCCGGTCTCGTATTGCCGGAGTCTGGAATGCCCCGGAGTCTTGGAGCATCCATTGAAGACGCCCCCAGAGACACCTTGAGGATAGTCGATTTCGAAGGGCATGAAACCCTGATAATGAATGCTATACGGGACGAGGACGGAGAGATGGTGGCCACCGACAAACTGAGTGCCGCGATGGTTACCGCCCGCTTTCGGAATCTGGCAGAGAGACACGGGAAGGTTGATTTGGAATTTCAGGTCTTCGTCCCGAAAGATATGCAGGACAGTCGCTGGCAGCTCCGTCTGGATCCGGACCTGTATGCCCTCAGCGACTCTTTGCGCCTTGATCCGGTAATCATAACCGGCCTCGAGTTTCGTAAAGTTCAGCTCAAGGGATACGAGCATTATCAGCGCTTTCTGGACTCAATCATCACAGACAGCACCCGCTTCATAAACCGGTCTGCCCTTGAAGTTTTTCTCGAACGCAACATTCCTGAACTATATGCCTTCAGATGCGATTCATCATACGTGTCCGAGGAGCAATTTGCTTCTGCTTTCGGCGTAACCGAGCAGGAAGCAGTTGACCACTATACGTATAAAATGATGAAACGCTGGAACCGGCGCAGGGCAGACAGGGCGCCGCTGATGTACCGCAAATATGTCAAAGCGCCAATTATTTCTGAGGGAATACGCCTGGATACGGTCCTGCAGTCAGATACAGGGGATTTTATATACAACTATGTGCAGACCATCAATACGACTCCTTCCCTGCGCAAGGTGGAGATTGTGATGTCTGGCGGAATCTGGGAGCAGGACAAAAAAGTTTACACGGTCCCGCGAAGCGACGCCTTGACCTTCTATATTTCCTCTTTTGCCGGTCTTGCAGATAATACAGAGCGTTACCGCACTAAAATCATTGAGCGAAAGGTAGAAGCGAATACTGCTTGTTATATCGAATTCCCGCAAGGTCGGTGGGACGTCGAGCCCACTTTGGGAAACAACCCCGGAGAACTCGGACGTATCAAGGCGAATATCAGGGAGCTGTTGGTTCATGAGACTTTTGCCCTCGACTCCATATCCGTAGAGGCTTATGCGTCTCCGGAGGGCTCCATGAGGTCGAACGAGGCCCTGTCGGCAAGGAGAGCCAGGGCCGCATCTGCTTTCTTTGCCGGCTATGCAGCAGGAGTCAAAGATTCACTAATACGCGAAAGGGGCGTAATAATGGACATTCATGGCCGCAGAATGAAGCCTGCAGATAACTTGCCCGATATTAGTATCAAGGGGCGCAGCGGCGGAGAAAACTGGAGAATGCTGAACGCTCTGGTAGCCTCGGACACCAGATTGACAGGAAAGGATAAGGCGGAGTACAATACCGTATATGAAAGCATTGAAGACCTGGACGAAAGGGAACGCCGCATGGGGAAACTCTCTACCTACAAATATATGCGTGAGTCTCTCTATCCACGTCTGAGGATAGTCAAGTTCAACTTTTATCTTCACAGAAAAGGCATGGTAAAAGACACTATACATACTACAGAGTTGGACAGCGTTTATATGCGTGGGGTACAGTATCTTAGAGATCACGAGTACGAAAAGGCGCTACCCATACTCCGTCCGTATAAAGATTATAACTCAGCACTTGCATGCCTCGCTCTTGACCGCAACAAAACGGCCATGGAAATACTCTCTGCAATGCCTCCAAGCGCACGCATCGACTACCTGAAGGCGATTGTGTACGCCCGTGAGGGAGATGACAGGCTTGCCGTACAGCACTACCTGCACGCCTGCGCCCGAGAGCCCTCGTTTATTCATCGCGGCAACCTGGATCCAGAAATTAGCGCACTCATTCGCAAATACGACCTCAGACTTGATAATTCCTGAGCTATTGATTAACTTTGTGAACTTATGGATCCGATTAAATTTGTTACTGCCGATGAGGCCGTGAGCCACATCCCATCACACTCTCACATACACTTGAGCAGCGTCGCGAGCGTTCCCCATTGCCTGATTCAGGCTCTCTGCCGCCGTGCAGATGCCGGAGACGTCTGCGACCTTCATTTCCACCATTTTCATACGGAAGGCCCCGCCCCATATAGCGAGCCCCGTTACGAAGGCATCTTCTTCGACCAGGGTTTCTTCGTCGGGCCTAACGTAAGGGCGAACGTTAACGCCGGTTATGCCGATTATCTGCCTGTGCATCTCGGTGAGACTCCCCGACTCTACCGCAGCGGCGCAATCAAACTGGGTGCGGCCCTTGTGAACGTTTCCCTCCCTGATGCTGAAGGCCGTATATCCCTGGGAACCTCTGTGGACTGCTCTTATGCAGCGATTCAGACAGCGGAACTGGTTATCGGAGTCGTCAATCCCAACGTTCCTTTTGCGTACGGAGACCTCGTGCCCCTGGAGTCCTTCGACTATCTGGTAGAAGATGACGCACCGCTGGTAACGGCAGCTTTCGCCGAGCCCACTCCCACCGAAATGCTGATTGGAAAGAACTGCGCAGCTCTTGTAGAAGACGGGGACTGTCTGCAAATGGGTATAGGCGCTCTGCCGAACGCCCTGGCATCCCAACTCGGCGGCCATAAGGACCTCGGCCTGCACACGGAAATGTTTGCAGACGGCCTGTTGCGCCTAATCAAGAAGGGTGTCATCAATGGCAGCAACAAGCAGATTGACAAGGGAAAAGTGGTCGCATCTTTCCTCCTTGGTTCGCAGGAAGTTTATTCCTTTATTGACCATAACCCCGACGTGTTGATGCGCGACATTACCTACACCAATGACCCTTGGGTAATATCCCGCAACAAGAAGATGAAGGCCATCAATTCTGCAACAGAGGTGGATCTTACCGGTCAGATCAGTGCCGATTCCATTGGTATGCGCATCTTCAGCGGCACAGGCGGACAGGTGGAATTCGTTCGCGGCGCCTCCATGTCGGAGGGCGGCAAGAGCATTACCGCTTTCGCCTCCCGTACCAATAAGGGTAAGAATAAGATAGTCAGTGCGATAAATCCCGGAGGAGGTATTGTAACGCCCAGGGCCGACGCTCATTGGGTGGTGACCGAGTACGGCGCCGTGGATCTTTACGGCCGTTCACTGCAGGAAAGGGCTAAGCTGCTTATATCCATCGCCCATCCTGACGACCGTGAAATGCTTGAACGTGAGGCTTTCGAGCGTTTCGGCCCTCATTTCAGATTCGGAGTATAGACAGATGGGGAAGGTTCGCATAACTGCTGTTCGCCAAACGGTTTATCCCGACCTGATTGCGAAATACGAAAACCCTATCGAGCACGCCTGCGACATTCGGGAAGGGCAGGAATGGATTTCGGTGGACGGAGAGTGCCCAGAAGGGCTGTGCCCTGCAGCATGGTACTCAATGCGGGAGTTCGTGGAAGCTCTGTCTCGCGGCGAGGGCGATTTTTATGACGGCTGGATGCAGAACCCGATGAGTGCCATGATCAGCTGCAATGACGGATTCCGCCCCTTTTCTTTTTACATCGAAGCATTTCCTTTAAATTAACACTGTTATGAGAAAGCATTGGATTGATAATCTGCGTTGGGTAACCGTGCTTCTGGTGCTGCTCTATCACGTCATTTATTTTTACAACAACAAAGGAGTATTCGGCGGAATCGGAGGATTTGGCGAGTATCCCCAATGCCCGCAGTATCAGGATGTTGTAATGTATATCCTTTATCCTTTCTTTATGCCGTTGCTGTTTATACTTGCAGGCATAAGCGCACGCTATGCATTAAGTAAGTACTCTGCTAAAGAGTGGTTCAGGGCCCGCACGAGAAAACTCCTCGTGCCCGGAACAATAGGCTTGCTGGTTTTCCACTGGATGGTGGGCTACTTCAATACCGTGGTTGCATCCAGGGAAGGCATGTTCGACGGTATTCCCGCCGTGGCGAAGTACTTTATAATGGCAGTCAGCGGCATCGGCCCCCTCTGGTTCATACAGTTGCTGTGGGTGCTCAGCTTCGTGCTGCTACTGATTCGCTACCTGGACCGCAAGGACAGGCTCTGGAACTGGTGCGGCAAGGCCAACATAGTAGTAATCATCCTCATGGGCATACTTTTCTGGGCTGGAGAAAAGACTTTGGTTCAGAACCCCCGCCCAGAAAGCCTGGACGGTCTGTTCAATTTATACAAGCCGCTGTTCTATCTGATACCTTTCCTGCTCGGTTACTTCGTGTTCTCTCACGACAAGGTGCAGGAGAAGCTCAAGAAGGTATGGATTCCTCTTCTTGTTTGCGCCGTAGTTTCCGGTATCCTGCTGGTAGTTACCACATTCGGGCAGGATAATACCAGCCCCCAGTATCTTGGCAGCCCTCTTAACTGCCTCTATGGCTGGCTTATGTGCCTGGCGATGATGGCCTGGTTCAGCGTCAGATTCGACCGCACCGGCAAATTCGCCGGCTATATGATAAGAAGCAGCTTCGGTCTGTACATAGTCCACTATCTGGTAGTCGCCAGCATAGGCTATATGATGAAGACCTACACCCAGCTGCCGCCGGTGGCGATGTATGTGATACTGACAGTCGCCGTCTTCACCCTCTCTCCGCTTATTTACGAGATTCTCAACCGCATACCGTTAATACGCTGGTGCGTCCTGGGAGAGAAGAGGTGATAACATTTGTGACGTGGATCTTGAGCAATATTCGGAAGAACTGACAGTGTTCTTGCTCAAGCTGGCTACAGGGTCTTTGTGGATGAAATGCTTCCGTGATCCGCCAATTAATGCCGCCGGCAGTTAGGGAGAAGCTAATCTATGACCGCGAACTGGAAATTGTCGGAATTGACGAAAGGTATGAACATGAAGGGCCCGGAGTCGCTATAGACGAAGTGGCCCCAGGCGTCCCCTGCAAGAACGTACGGGGAGCCGCTTTTCGTTATACAGAAATCAATTGTCCCGAAGGCGAAAAGGTTCGTGGCCAATTGTTTGATATCCCTGTTTTTTACCATATAAACACCCCAGTTGGTAATATTACCGTTTTCATCGGGGTCGCCGTCCGGTGAAAAACTCGCAATCCATAAATCTGTTCCATGAACTATCATCCTGGGATTGTAAGCGTCCCGGAGACTATAGAGGTGTTCACCGTTCTTGTAAATACCGAATAAGTTATCGCCATATTTGCATATGAAATACTCGTTCCCTTCATCATCGAGTGAGGCGTTGAGTACGATTCTGTCGGTGCCGCCTTCATGACTGGTTGTACTCCCGTCAGGTGCGATAATCCATACGTGCAGTGACATGTATGTCCATGTCCATAGATATAAATTCCCATTTGCATCCACATCCATATCAAGGATATTTCCTTCAGCAGTACCCTCCGCCACAGTGCCGTCCGTAGATATTACTTTGTACTGCTTGCCATTGAAATAGAACAACTTGCCATGTTTGGTCCGGATAAAATGATCCTTTGGTATGTAGTTAAGTTCAAGGGCAGGAAAACCTAGCGAAGCATTATCGCCCAGTTCGCGGCCGTTGCAGGACAGGAAGACGCGGTTTCCCTTGGTAACGCCAAACCACAGGTTGCCCTCACTGTCGGAGGAAATCAGGTTGCATTGTCTGTCGGTCAGGGCACCGTTTTCAATCAGCAGGTCAGAAAACTGGATTCTGCCCTCCCAATCCTCCTCTGGCCTGTCCCTGTCCCGGTCAATGCCTGTGAAATAGACTTTTCCGGAGAACGGATTTCCGGGCACTTTGACTGTGAAATGTATTTCGTTCTCCTTGTATCCGGCCGTCACGGAAGTCTCGCCCCCTTGTATCGCATAAAGGACGCCCAAATAATACAAAGCAACGGAAGTATCCTCTACAATGCATTTGCCTTCTGACACCAGACCGAACCATCCGGGGGTGCCGTCCGTATATGCCGGCAGACAATAATCTCCAACCTTAAGTTCGATCACATCACCTTCTGCTATAGGAACCGGAGTGTCGGAATCGCTCCTGATTATGAGAAAAGAGGGATCGGTCTTTTCATATAAGCCAAACCCTTCGCATGAACTGAATGATATAAGGGCCGCGAGGGCGGACAGGAGGATGAGTGAGAATCGTTTCATGCACAAATATACAAAAAAAAGGCGACCCGCAAAGGCCGCCCCTCGAAAAAGCATTGAGCAAGCAATGATTACCTGGTGATGACCTTGGCCATCTCGAGGACCTTGTTGCTGTAACCCCACTCGTTGTCGTACCATGCGCAAACCTTCACGAAGGTAGGATCGAGCTGGATACCGGCCTTCTCATCAAAGATGGAAGTGCGGGGATCGTTGCGGAAGTCGGTGGAAACCACGGCCTCGTTTGTGTATCCGAGAACACCCTTGAGTTCACCCTCGGAGGCGGCCTTCATGGCTGCGCAAATCTCCTCGTAAGCGGCGGGCTTTGCAAGCTCGACGGTGAGGTCGACGAAGCTGACGTCGGAGGTAGGGACGCGGAGGCTCATACCGGTAAGTTTGCCGTTGAGCTCAGGGAGAACCTTGCCGACAGCCTTTGCTGCACCGGTGGAAGAAGGAATGATGTTCTCGAGGATACCGCGGCCGCCGCGCCAATCCTTCTTGGAAGGACCGTCAACGGTCTTCTGGGTTGCGGTAGCAGCGTGAACGGTGGTCATGAGGCCGCGGACTACGCCGAACTTGTCGTTGAGAACCTTGGTGAGAGGGGCAAGACAGTTGGTGGTGCAGGATGCGTTGGAGATGATGTCCTGGCCAGCGTAAGTCTCATGGTTCACGCCATAGACGAACATAGGGGTGGCATCTTTGGAAGGAGCGGACATGATAACTTTCTTTGCACCAGCCTCGATGTGCTTGCGGGCCTTCTCGTCGGTGAGGAAGAGACCGGTGGACTCGACCACGACCTCTGCGCCGACCTCATTCCACTTGAGGTTTGCGGGATCCATCTCAGCGGTGAGGCGAATCTTCTTGCCGTTGACGATAAGGGTGTTCCCCTCTACGGAAACCTCTCCCTGGAATGCTCCGTGCACGGAATCGTACTTGAGCATGTAGGCGAGATAATCGGGATCGAGAAGGTCGTTGATACCTACAACCTCGATGTCGTTGGGGAAATTCTCAACAGCTGCGCGGAAAACCATACGGCCGATGCGGCCAAATCCGTTAATACCAAGTTTAACCATTTTTTGTGTGTATAAAAGTTTAACAATAATTTTGCTCTTAAAGGCGGCGCAAATTTATCAAAAATTTACTTAAAATCAATTATCTTTGCAGAAAAAAGATGCGGATTCTCATAACAAATGACGACGGATACAAGGCCAAAGGTATCAAGTGCCTTGTGAATATCATGCGGAAGTTCGGCGATTTGACCATTGTTGCTCCGAAAAGCGCCCAAAGTGGAATGTCGATGGCCGTTACAATGGGTTACAAACCTATTGCCGTACGTCACCTTAAAGACGATCCTGCTGAAGACTGGTGGTATCTGGACGGCACTCCCGCCAGCTGCGTCAAATTCGGGCTCGACAATATTCTGTATCCGGAAAGGCCGGACCTTGTGGTCTGCGGTATCAATCACGGCAGCAATGCAGCTACGGCTGCCTGTTATTCAGGCACCCTCGGTGCCGCAAGCGAGGGCGCTATCAACGGAATACCGGCGATTGGGGTGAGCCTGGACGAATTCAGCAACGATGCAGACTTTTCAGCCATTGAAACAATGCTCCCGGGCATTCTGAAGCGTCTTCTCGGCAGCATAAGTCATCGTTTCGGCGTTTATTACAACATCAATTTCCCCATGCTTCCGGCCTCCGAAATCAAAGGAGTCAAGATAGGGCGCATGGGTATAGTCCACTGGGAGAACGAGTATCGGACCTATGGCAAGGAATTCCTTGAGTCCAGGGGGCACGAGCCATCCCCGGCAGACATAGAGTATATCAAGGCTGTACTGCCGGGGGAGGAGTGTTACGTGATGGCCGGAGACATGATGGAGAATTACGGTAACGGCCCCGACGCAGACCATATCCTCATGGAGAACGGTTACGTGGCGATAACCCCCCTTAACCTGGACAATACGGATGAAGGTGAACTGAAGCGCCTATGCGATATTATCTGGTAGCAGGGGAAGCGTCTGGAGACCTGCACGGCAGCAATCTCGTCAGAGGGTTGAAGGCAGGAGATCCGGAGGCGGAATTCCGTTTCTGGGGAGGGGACCTCATGCAGGAAGCTTCCGGAGGCATAAATCCAGTGGTACATTATAAAGATACCGCAATAATGGGTTTCTGGGAAGTTTTGACGAAGGCAGGCCGAATCTCCCAGAACCTGCGTCTGTGCAAGGAAGATATTATCAGTTGGAAGCCTGACGTGATAATTCTGATTGATTATCCCGGTTTCAACCTGCAAATCGCCCGATTCTGCCACGATAGGGGACTGAAAGTATTTTACTACATCGCGCCCAAGACATGGGCGTCCAGGGCGGAAAGAAACCGCAAGCTGAAAGCCTGGGTGGACAAACTTTTTGTGGTATTCCCTTTTGAAGTGCCTTATTTCACAAAACAGGGCGTACCCTTTATTTATAAGGGCAACCCTCTTGTTGATGCAATAGATTCCCATAAGTTCGAACGCCCGGCAGAAGGGAACTATCTGGCCGTGCTGGCCGGTTCCCGGAAAGGGGAAATAAGCCGTACTATGCCGATATGCATGGAAGCGGCCGACAAGCTCGGGATGAAGGTGATTGTAGCTGGAGCTCCTTCTGCCGCCAAAGGAGATTACGAGCCATTTATTGCAGGCCGCAAGAATGTAGAATTGATCTTCGGTCGCACTTACGACATACTTAAATATGCCGATGCTGCGATAGTCAATTCCGGCACGGCATCTTTGGAAGCGGCTCTCATTGGTACGCCGCAGGTAGTCTGCTGGAGTTCCAGCGCGGTTACCTATCTTATAGCCGAATACATCCTGGGTGTGAGAAGACGTATTAAATACATCTCTCTCGGTAACCTCTGCCTGGGCCGTCAGGCCTTCGTCGAGCTGGTACAGGGAGACTTCACTCCGGACTCAGTATGCGAGGAGGTGAATCGCCTTACCGGAGACAAAGCATACCGTTCCAGAATGATTGCCGATTATTCTGAAATACGAAAAACCCTCGGCGGCAGCGGCGCTTCAAATGCTGTTGCCCTTGCAATGATAGAAGAACTAAAGAAGAAGGGTAGCTGATTCTTACGAGTTCAGACTCGCGCAACGGCATAAACGATATTCTTCACCACATATGCCAGAAGGATCAGCAGAATAATCAGCGACCAGTTCAGGTGGCATATAACAACGACCAGGATGGCGGCCAGCACTACGAATGCAAGCGCTATCCTTTTGTTTTTTAGCGCCTGAGTATCGTTTTTGTGGAACTTCAAGGAAAACATGGGAATCTCGCATACCAGCAGGGCAGCCAGGCAGACGCTCAGTACCGGAATAAAAACTGGAGCGGCGCACCATGCTGCAAGGAAGGTTCCAGGTTCTGCGGCCACATAATAGCACAGGGAACCGGCAATCAGTGCGCAGGCAGGAGTAGGCAGACCCAGGAACCCGTCGGCCTGACGGCTGTCCGTATTGAATTTAGCAAGTCTGATACCGCTGGCAAGGGCGATTACAAGCGGAATCCAGCAGGTCCAGCTTTCGCCGAACATGCAGGTTCTGGAACAATTGAAGAGCATAACGGAGGGAAGCACTCCGAAGGAAACCATGTCGCTTAGAGAGTCAAGTTCCTTGCCGAGGTCGGAGTAGGCATCAAGCGCCCTCGCTGCAAGGCCGTCCAGGAAGTCTGCAACTGAAGCTGCAAGCATAAGGACAAAGGCAATATCGGGCCTGCCCTTGAATGCGAAAACAACCCCGATGATCCCGCAAAGGAGATTCATCGAGGTTATCATATCGGGAATGTACTTCTTCATGTTAGCGTATGCCGAGTTTAGACTTGATGTCCTTCGGGAGAGCATCCTTGTGAACCATTACGTCTAGGGACTGGCCCTTAACAAATGCCTCGGTAACATACCATATACCGTTATACTTGCCGGTAATGCCCCAGGAGTTCTTGACCATATAATACTTCTTGCCGTTCTGGTCTTTTGCAATGCCGAAAATCTGCATTCCGTGGTCGTCGGTAAGAGTCTTGTTGTCGAACTCAATCTGTCGCGACTCCTGGGTAGGGACTACCTCTACGATTTCCTTCATTGCAGGTTCTCCGTTATCCGCCTTACCTACCCAGTGCTCCTGGTCTGAACCGGAAGTGGGCTTCTTGGCGCTGGGATCTACCAGGATGCCTAGCCCTTTGCGGTTAAAGCCCGGATGGCTTACATCCGCACCCCAGGCAAGGGTATAGCCGTTGTTGAGCGCATTGTCCACAATGCTCATGAACTCGTCGATGGGCACATTGTATGAGAGATCTCCACGCCAGTTGTCGCAAATCTCAAGAGCAAACCTGGTATAGAAGGGATGATGTGTGAAGCTAGTTATGCTGACGTAATCGGCGGGGTTTATTTTCATTGCATCACGATAGCTGGCGGGTGTGTACTCCTTGCCGTCGATTGTAAAGGTTTCCGGACACTTGCCAAGATACTCGTCGATAATCGCCCTGTAGGCCCTCTTCCAGGCTGTGCTGAGGGTCTTGTTCGGGTTAGTGACGATTGTGGATACAAAATTCTTGAGAACTGCGTCACACTCTGCCATCACGGGCAGTTCCGTGCCGTAATTAAGGCCGGTCATCTCAGAATTGGGCACAATTCCATAGTCGCGTATGATATTAAGCACATCATCACATTCAGACCCGATGGCGAAGTTGATGTGGCCGTCCATGCGCACATATTTGATGCCCCTTTCATAATACGAATTGCTTACCACGTAGAACTCCGAGAAGTCAGGAAACTGAAGAGTGTCTGTGATTTTGCAGAGGCGGATGGCTTCAGACTCGAAGAAACCAATACCGGAGAATGCCCAGCAGGTACCGCTGCGATATTGATTTTTGACAGGGGTAATAGGGTTCTCCTTGACCGTAGTAAACGTGTATTCAGGGAATTGTATTGCAGGCTTGGGCTGGGCCAAAGCACTTGCGGCGACAAAACCGAGCGCCAGAATAATCAGTGTTTTCTTCATCTTTCTGTCTTCTTGGACTTACAAATATACGCAAAATAAGCAATTAGTCTGCCACTTTTATTTCGATTGTGGAATTGTCTATACCGCATTCCTTTACCAAAGCCTTGATTGTAGGCACTAACACGGCAGGCTCTGACTTGCTGTTCAGCAGTATGGTTGCAGACATGGCAGACTCAATTGTGCTAACAGACCAGATATGCAGATTCTCAATTCCCTTGACGCCGGGAACTGAGCAAATGTGTTTCACCAGCTCGTCCTGATGAACGTTGGACGGAACTCCGTCAATGCTCATACGGAAGCTCTCCTTGAGTACATTCCAGATGTTGAATAGCACAAAAAGTGCAATCAGAATGCTTATGACAGGGTCTATCACTGCAATTCCGGTCCACTTGATGATGAATCCCGATATTACCATTCCAACATAAACGAGGGCGTCTGTCAGGGTATGGATGAACTGCCCCATAGTGTTGACATCATGCTTGCGCTTGATGCTGAGGAGGAAAGCCACAATGCAGTTCACTGCAAATCCCACGGCAGCGGTTATGCTGATGGCCCCTCCGTCCGGAGCCGGACCGCCAGGTTCAAGAATCCTTTCCACACTCTCCCAGATAATGGTGCCAGCTACTGCCACAACAAGTACTGCATTAAACAGTGAAATGATAACAGACAACTTACGGAAACCCCAGCTATAGTTCTTTCTCGCTTTGCTGGTGGAGAGCCAGAAAGTGATTAGCGTCAGCGAAAGAGAGAACACGTCAATCAACTTGTGCCCGGCATCTGATACCAGGGTTAGGGCGTTGTGTCTGAATCCCATCCAGGCCTCGAATGCGATATAAGCCGCAATGAGTATTATGGCTATGATGTAGATACTCTTAAGGTCCGAGGAAATCTTTTCCGCTCCGTGATGATGGTGATGATGAGTATGTGCCATAAACAATCTATAAAGGGATACAAAGATATGGATTTTTTGTATTTTTGTAAATTGAATATAATAGCAATGAAAAGAATCCTTTTTCCCGGCCTTTTATTGATACTCGCTTTAACTTCCTGCGACAGGAACGTACAGGGCGGCCGGGACACTATAGCGCTGGTCAAGGCGATAGCCTCGGACAACAGCCGTTACGAACATGTTCTGCTGTCTTCCTTCTCCAAACTGCCTTCCTCGGGCGATATCTGTCTTATTGGCAGCCCCGAGTCATGCAGGTTGATATCGGAGAGTTTTCTAGCTTGCGACATAGCGGAGAATGCCAGGGGAAGGGATTGGAGCGACGGTCTCAAGGATTTTGCCGGGGAGATTTTTGCCAGCGTCTCCGACGGGCGTTTCTCCCCCTACGGAGCCTTTGTGGCCGAGCATGGAAGGGATTCTCTGAGAGACCTTGCAGTGCGGCTTGCCATTGCAGCCCTTGACAGCAAATGCAGTGCAAGTATTTACGATCTGGACGGGAACCTGGTGAAAACTCCTGCAAAAGTGATTATACTTGCCGACCCCTGGCTGCTGGGCTGCGGCAAATTTGATATTGATACTCTCTTCGCCATGACTTCCTGCACAGTTCCGGTGCTTTCGCCGCAGGACCTCTTGCTGGATGCGGCCTTGGGGGGTGAGAAAAAGTATTTCAATATAGGCATAGTCTGCGATTCTCTCTATCTCAAAGACGGTGTTTATGGAGAACTCTTTGCCGCAAAGGCCCGTGAGTATGACATACTCGGCGCCCGCTGTTTCCCGTCTCCGGCTACAGGAACGGTTGATGTTCTTGCAAGTTTTTTGGAAGACTATGTTCAGTCCGGCAATACTGATACTCTGGATGCTGTACTGATTGATGACTGGAGTGTGGACGAAGATGCCCTCAGAAAAGAAATCGCCGCGATGCGGGACTACAACAGGGAAGAGTATATGCGCTATGGCAAGCTCTTGTCTCCCCATTTTACCGTATTCACATCTTCATCGATTACAATGAAGAGTTGTTATAGTCTGTTGCGTGAACGCAGCCTGTTTACCCATAGGATTGCGCAGCCACGCTCCCGTTCATATACAGTGGCGCCGCGTCTGGATGCAAATGGCACTCAATTCCTGTTGATTCCATCGGAGAATGTTCAAGATTAGTGTAGAGCAGACCGAGATAGAGAAGCTGCCTCTGGGTGCTTTTCCCGGTGAAATAAAAGTAATATCCAAGCCTGGTTTCGATTTTGAAAAGGCTATTTTCTACCTGAGGAGGCAGAAAATACTCGGGTTCGATACCGAGAGCCGTCCCGTCTTCAGCCCGGGCCAGCGCAATAATGGAGTTGCTCTCCTGCAGCTCTCGGGTCCCAACAGGGCTTACCTGTTCCGGGTGAAAGAGCTCGGAATGAGACGTGCGCTTTGTAACGTTCTTGCCGATGAACGTATAATCAAGGTGGGAGCTGCAGTACTGGATGACGTTCATGGCCTGCAGAGGCTCCATAATTTTGATCCGGCCGGCTTCGTCGATCTTCAGAAAATAGTCTGGGAATGGGGAATAAGGGACAAGAGCGTAAAGAAACTGGCTGCCAATATTCTGGGCTGCCGAATCTCCAAGGCCCAGCAGCTTTCCAACTGGGAAGCCCAGGAACTAAGCGTTCCCCAGTGTAACTATGCAGCAACCGATGCCTGGGTCTGCAGGGAGATGTATCTTAAGCTTATCGGGAGCGAGAAGCATCCGCTGTCTCCTGAGGAACTGTTGCCTCCGCAGGACAGAATAGCGCACGAGGCAGCCGTTGAGCGCAAAGAAGCTAACATAGCGGCAGAGAAAGCCAGGGCGGGTACTTCCAAAAGGAAACGCCGCCGCCGTAAGAAAAAAATAACAGAAGATGGTAAAGATAATACTGAAGAGGGGCAGGGATGAGTCTCTGAGACGTTTTCATCCCTGGGTATTCTCCGGTGCCATAGCACAGATACAGGGTTCCCCCGCAGAGGGCGACCTTGTTGCAGTGCACGACAGTGACGGCCGCTTTCTGGCATCCGGCCATTATCAAGTCGGCTCCATTGCCGTTCGAGTACTTAGTTTTTCCGGCGATCCCCAGTCGCCGTCTTTCTGGACGGAGGCCATAACCGATGCCCTTGAGGCAAGACTGGCGATAGGACTGCCCTCGGAAGATACTAATTGTTTCCGGCTTGTTCACGGCGAGGGCGACGGACTGCCGGGGCTTATTATTGACTGGTACGACGGGGTTTGCGTAATGCAGGCCCACAGTGCGGGGATGTTCCGCTCCAAGACACGGATCTGTGAGGCGCTTAAGGAGGTTTTCGGCGACAAACTGAAAGCGGTTTACGACAAGAGTTCGGGAACAGCCCCCTTCAAGGCCGGCCTGGAGCTGATAGACGGATACCTTTATAAGGCACCGGGTTTCGAGGCAGGGGAGAGTACTGTAGTCGAGAACGGCTGCAAGTTCATCGTAAACTGGGTGGAAGGGCAAAAAACGGGTTTCTTCCTGGACCAGAGGGAGAACCGGGCCCTTGTGGGGAAATATGCGAAGGGGCGCAAGGTGCTCAACCTTTTCTGCTATACCGGAGGATTCAGCCTGTATGCACTTCGCGGCGGAGCCCTTTCCGTGGACAGTGTAGATTCGTCCGCCCGTGCCATGACCATGGTAGACAGGAACGTCGCCCTTAACGGATTTGCTGGAGAACACAGTTCTCTCTGTTGCGATGCCATCGATTATCTGGCACAGGTGGAAGAGGGGAAATACGATATGATGATTGTAGATCCTCCTGCATTTGCAAAGCACCGGGGAGTACTGAAAAACGCCCTTCGCGCCTATCAGAGGCTCAATGCGGCAGCGATATCGAAAGTGGCTCCAGGAGGCCTTGTATTCACCTTCAGCTGCTCCCAGGTAGTGGATAAGATCGCTTTTGCCGAACTTGTTTTCAGTGCTGCCGCACAGACGGGACGCAGTGTACGTATCATAGGAAGGCTCTGCCAGGGCGGAGACCATCCCGTGAATATCTATCATCCTGAAGGCGAGTATCTTAAGGGCTTATTGCTATACGTCGTATAGTTAGCAAGCACGATTATCGCCCTTCCTTCTCAATCAGCTCCAGCAGCTTGTCAATGGCTTCCGTGTCAGGAACGTGCTTGAGTACGGGGTCGCTCCGGCGATAAATGGATACGCGTCCGCCGCCTTCTCCTACATACCCCCAATCTGCATCGGCCATCTCTCCGGGGCCGTTTACTATGCATCCCATTACAGCAATCACCATACCCTTGAGGTGGGAGGTGCGGCGTTTTACCTCTTCGAAAGTTTCTTCCAACTTGTACATGGTGCGTCCGCATCCGGGGCAGGCAATATACTCAGGCCTGTAAAAACGCCGGCGAGCAGCCTGCATTATTTCATCTGTCAGATATTCGTCCAGACCTGCGGATGCAGGAATCTCGTCTATCTCCCTGTCAAGCAGTTTAGGTCCCCATTCTATAGCGGCATCCAACATAGGATCCTTGGGTGCAGCTATCCCGGACAAGTTGAATCGATACGCAAGGTAATTGGCTACAGGCAGCTCATTTACAGGATCTTCCGTAAGAGAGACACGTATGGTGTCTCCAATCCCTTCACGTAGCAGGGAGGCGATTCCGACGCAAGACTTGATGCGCCCGGCATCTCCGTTTCCAGCCTCGGTAACTCCTAGATGCAAAGGGAAAACGCAACCGCTTTCTTTCATCAACTGGACTAATTCCCGGTATGCCTGCACCATAACAACAGTGTTTGAAGCCTTTAAAGACACTACCACGTTGTAGAAAGAGGCGTCAATGCACATCTGCAGCCACTCCATAGCGGCTTTAGCCATAGCAAAAGGAGTATTGCCGTAAAGTTCGGTGATATATTTGCCAAGAGAGCCATGATTCAGGCCCACCCGCACTGTGGTGCCGTGCTGCCTGCAGACCTCGAGAAACTCTGCAAATTTACTTCTGGCTGTGTCATGGTCTGGATGGAAATTGCCGGGATTGATGCGGACTTTTTCCACTACGGATGCGCAGGCGATCGCGGTGTCGGAAGAAAAGTGTATGTCTGCCACCAGAGGCACCTTGCACCCAGCCTCACGAAGTCTCCTGTGTATCTCCCGCAGGGCGGGAACATCCTGCTGGCCGGGCACCGTTACGCGAATCATCATGGCTCCAGCGGCAGCTAGCTCAAGACACTGGGCTACGGTTGCATCCACATCGGAAGTGTGGGTGTTGCACATGGTCTGCACAACCAGTGGAGCGCCTCCACCAATGGTCAGCGAATTACCTATCTTGACCTCAATTGTTTTCAGCCGTTCCATAAACTATATCTCTTGCCTCCTGTTTAATTTGTCTGGTAGTCTTGCCGGTACGCTTGCCAAGCTGGAAATATACGCCTACTGTAGCAAAAATGTCTATAGGGTTCGCATAACGGTAGTAATAGGTATTGTATGGGTGGAATACCTCATTGTAATAGTCCGGGGCGTAAAGATTCTGGAAGCTCCACCTTCCTAGAACGTTGAAATGAATTTCCACAGGGTCTATCATGAAGCCCAGGCCGACTCCTCCTATAAGGCCGTAGTCGAAGCGGTACTCGTAATCCCGGAAGGCGTTGGTGTACTCCGGCTCAAGAATGTACTTGCCGCTGCGTTCCACGGAAAGGCGATAACCTGCGTAAGCGCCCAGATTCGCAAGAATCTTTACCGGTTCGGAATCAAAATGCATCTGCATCATAACGGGCAGTTCCACAGTCTGCATGGTCACGTCTGTCGCTCCGTCCCAAAAGCCCAGAGGTTCACCGGTATCTGGATCGCTTTCGAAGCGGACCCCCTCATGGGAATAGGAAACGCCTAGGGTAATGCCGAAATACGGTATGTAATTGAACATCTTCTCATGATGGGTGAACATCAGGGAAAAATAGGTGGGCTGGAAGCGGAAGGTGGCGCCCATTTTGGTCGGATTGAAATAAACCGTTGAAAAGGTAACGCCGTAATTGACGCCAATCATGGCGTAATCGTTGATGGCTGCAGCCTTTTTGATGTTTACGGTATCCAGATACTCATCAGAGAAGAGCAGGGTGTCGGTCTTGGCTCTCAACAGGGAATCGCTCTGGGCTCTCAGCAGGAAGCATGCGGCCAGCAAGGCGAGCGTTATGGTAACGAGCTTCTTCATCGGGCAAACAATTCTTTGACGTTAATTTCCTGCTCCACTTCGGCTCCTGCCGGAATCTCCAGCACATCATTGCCCCCTATGGAGAAATATAACACGGCTTCAGGCTGACGGTGCTCAAGCAAGGATCCGGTATCCACTATCGAATTGCGGTTCCCGTCATCAGTGATACGTATAGCATACTTGCCTTCCTTCAGGTAGGGGAAAACAAGTGTGCCGTCGGTATCGGTAACGTACTGTCGCAGAACCTCCTGGCGCTTTTCGTTCAACAGGTCCACAATTATCTTTCGGTCCACTCCGGAAAGGACTGCACGGAGCGTACTGAGTTTTTCGTCCGACGGGAGGGAAACCTTGACTTCCGTACTGTCTGACCAGAAGCCGTTGATGTCGCGGAATGCCCTGTGAGGCACTTTGATGAAATACTCGTAACCCGGCAGGAGTTTTTCCTTTGGCCGTATTATGTAACGCCGCAGGTCAGAAGAATCCCGCTCAATGGTCACTTCGCCCTGGAATTCTTTCTGTTTGGGATTGAGGTAGCGGAAGCGTATGGAATCGAAGGATTCGTAAATGATAGGGTAGTTGAACTCCAGCTCGAATCCTTTCTGCTCCACGGTCTCCGGAACAGCGGTCAGCTTGTACACGCAAGTTGTATCCTCATGCTTGATTTCTTTTCTCTTCTTCCGCTGGAATACTTTCTGTCCCTCAGGCATGGTGAGTTTGTGGTGCTCAAGCGCCGGCTGCAGTTTGCCGAGGGAGTCGGTCTTCCGGTAGTTGACAAAGAGATGGAGAGTGTCGGGAGCAGGCTTGCGGCTGTTTACCCACAACAGAAGGCTGTCCTGCAGGATGTTGAACTGGGAAATAACCTGATCTGCGCGGCACCCTCTGAACCAAAGAGAGTCTATCCAGACATTGGGAGCCTGGAAAGTTATATAGGCGTACCTGTCGGCAAGACGGACTTTGTTTACAAGAAACTGCTTGCTGGGCTTTTCACGGAAGAGCCGGAGTTTGTAATCCACCCGCCTGGCCTCGCACATCAGGGTGTCCAGCATGTCGTACTTCAGCATTTCCGGAAGAGTGTCCACCACCCGCACGACAGGACGTATCAAAGAATCTACAAAGGCCACGAGGTCTGCATCAGGGTCGTAAATGTTGTTGTCGGCAGCGTCCCTTATGGCGTAAAGACGATACAAAGTGTCCTTGAGGTAGGGAAGGCAGAAGAAGCCCCAGTCATCCGTTTTCACTGCCGCCGAGGGACGCCTTAGAAATATGGCAGAATCACTCAGGTCCTGATATAGCATCACCGTCGCTCCCTTTACCGGGCGTAATGTGTTGCAGTCCTGGACTATTCCGGTAATCAGAAGAGAATCAATAACGGGACCGGTGGAGAATACATAAGTGTAGCCGGGGAACATATTGCCCTCGTTGTTGTCTGCCAGGGCGTCTGACATATTGAGGGTGTAAGTGGTGTTGGAGTCCAGAGGCGACTCGAAGCTGACAATAAGGAATTTGTCCTTGATACGTACCTTGGGTGCTTTTTCCTGGGGCGGGGAGAGGAAGATGTTCTTCTGGTTCTTTATGGTAACGTATTCGTCGAAGCGAAATACTATCCGGGCTCCCTGGACAGGCACGTTGACCGATCCCGGCAGGGGATTGATGCCGATAATCAGCGGCGGAATTGTATCCTTGGCGCCGCCGGTCGGGGCCTGCTTGGTATTTGCGCAGGAATGGATGAATATCATCGGCAAGAAAATGACAGCCGAGACTATAACTGGCAGTAAACGTTTAATCATAAATTGCTGATCACGACCTCCTCTATGCCGTTTATTCGCTTGATAGCAGTTTCAATTTCGTCCATCAGGCCGGGTCGGAAACGGCCGCGCATTTTGACACTTAGTTGAACGTCGGTGGTTTCTAAATCATTATGCGGCCCAGGGACAAGCATTGCTTCCGCCTGCTCCAGATCCTCCGGGGCGTTAGCCCTTATCCATTCCATCAGCTTGTGCCGTGCATGACGTGTGAGAAGGAATCTAAGCCATTCCGGCTTTGGCCGGGCATTAACCGCCGTTATTATTTCTACCTGATCACCGGCTTTGAGCACACGTGACAGGGGAGAGAGTTTCATGTTGACCTTTGCGGCAATGGCATGATTACCTACGTCCGTGTGGACTTTGTACGCAAAATCCAGGGCCGTGGAACCTTTGATGATGCTGCGCTGGTCGCCCTTCGGCGTGAATACTACAATCTCGCTGGTGATTATGTTGTCCTGGATGATATCCAGCAATTCCAGGGCGTCAATGTCGTCACTGCCCAGAATTGCCTGCACCTTGGCCAGCCATCTGTCCATTTCACTGTCGGCCTCCGAGAGGTATCCGTCGTTTTTGTAGGCCCAGTGGGCGGCAATGCCTTTTTCTGCTATATCGTCCATTCTCCGGGAACGAATCTGCACCTCCACCCAGAATCCGAAGTTGCTCATTACCGTGAGGTGCAGGGCTTCATAGCCGTTCTTCTTGGGGTGCCTTATCCAGTCCCTGAAGCGGTTGTCCTTATCGCGGTAAAGGGAAGTCACGGTAGAATAGATGATGAAAGCCTGGTCCCGCTCTTTCTCAATATCGTCTGTGCTCGGGTCGAATATGATGCGGACGGCATAAAGGTCGTATATCTGTTCAAAAGGCACCTGCTTGGTCTTCATCTTGTACCAGATGGAGTAGGGTGTCTTGATGCGCTTCTTGATAGTGAAGCGGAATCCCTTTTCCAGCAGAGAGTTTGCTATGGGCTCGATGAAGCTGTCCAGTTCCAGCGTCCTGCTCGCCAGGGTGGCGTCGATACGGTCACTTATTTCTTTGAAATCCTGCGGATGAACATAGCGCAGCCAGATATTCTCAAGCTCCGACTTTATGCTGTAAAGTCCGAGACGGTGGGCGAGGGGAATAAAAATGGCCATCGTGTCCGCAAGAATCCTCTTCCGCTTGGTCTCGGGGATGGTATCCAGAGTACGCAGGCATTGAAGCCTGTCTGCCAGTTTTATCAACACCACGCGTACATCATCACCCATGGAGAGCAAAATGCGCTTAAGATTCTCGGCCTGCTGTTCTTCGTCGCTGCTTACGGAAGAAAGTGCGGTCTCCGCGTCAAGAATCTTATCTATGTTCGCAATACCTTCCACCAGACTTGCAATCTTGTCTCCGAAGATAGTTCGCAAGTCGTCCGAGGTATAGTCGGTATCCTTTACTACGTCTGTCAGCAGGGCGGCGCATATCGACTTGTAGCCAAGTCCGACGTTGGCGACAACTATCTTTGCCACGCCCAGGGCATAAAGGATAAGCGGCTTGCCGGAATGCTGCAGCACGCCCTTGTGTGTCTCGTTTGCAAGTTCGAACGCCTTGCGTATCATTTCCATCTCCTGCCCGTTGCGACAACGTGCCCGGGCAAGCTCCATCAAGGAGTCGAACTCTTTCCTGACCTCACTGTTCATATCAGAAAAGCGTTAATTCTTGAAAACCATTTTCCGCCTGAGTCTCCGGTATAAGTTCCCGGAACTCTTGCTCGGAAAGCACCCGGATTCCAAGCTGGCTGCATTTGCGCAATTTCTCCGGCCCTGCCTTACTTCCGGCAAGGAGGAAAGAAGTGCTGCCGCTCACGGACCCGGCGCACTTTCCGCCGTGGCTCTGTATGAGTTCTTTCATTGCATCCCGGGAGATGCTGAAGTTGCCGGAGATGACTATGGTCTTGCCGGCAAGAGCGTCGGACGCCGCCTCTCTTCTTTCTCCTACGGAAAAACGCAGACCGGCGGCCTTCAGTTTAGCTATTTCTTCCAGATGGACGGATGAATGCATAAAGTCGTAAACGCTTCCCGCAATCACTTCGCCAACTTCTTCTACCTCCAGCAGCTGTTCCTTGCCTGCACCGGCCAGACTGTCTATGTCCCCGAAGTGACGGGCGATATCGCGGGCAGTGCTTTCTCCTACGAATCTGATGCCAAGAGCGAAGAGAACCCGCTCGAACGGAACTTCCCGGCACTGGCCGAGACTGTCGAGAAAACGTTGGGCGGCCCTGTCCTGCCAGCCTTCCAGGCTTAGCAGCTGATACTTGTTGATCTTAAACAGGTCTGAAGGAGTACGCACGAGGCCTGCGGAGTAGAACTGCTCTACCGTTGCATCTCCGGCCAGTATATTCATGGCCTTGCGCCCCATGAAATGGAGTATACGTCCCTTAATCTGTGTAGGACATCCGTCCTGATTGGGGCAGAACCACTTGGCCTCGCCCTCCTGCTTGACAAGCGGCGTACCGCAGTCCGGACACTTTTCCGGAAAGGCGGGCTGAACCGAACCGGGAGACCTTAGGCTTAAGTTCACTCCTGTTATCTTTGGTATGATTTCGCCCCCCTTTTCAACATATACGTAGTCGCCTACACGTATATCCAGCGCCGCTATCTGATCTTCGTTGACAAGGGTGGCGCGCTTGATTACAGTGCCGCCGAGATGTACGGGCTCCAGATTGGCGACAGGTGTGACAGCTCCAGTTCGGCCCACCTGATAGTCTATGCTAAGCAGGGGCGTGCATGCCTGTTCTGCCTTGAACTTGTATGCCACCGCCCAGCGGGGCGATTTGGCAGTATAACCCAGGACCCTTTGCGCCTGCAGCTCGTTGATTTTGATGACGCATCCGTCTGTGGCATAGGGAAGATCGTGACGAGCCAGGTCCCAATACTCTATGAAACTGCGGATTTCGTCGATATTGCGGCACAAACGCCTGTGCTCCGACACGGGAAGCCCCCAGGAAGCCGCTTTTCGCAATGCTTCGTCGTGGGTCGCGAAAGGAACGCTCTGGGCGGGGATGTGATACAGAGTGCACCAGAGTCCGCGTCTGCCGACTTCTTCCGGATCGCCAAGCTTCAGCGAGCCGGATGCAGCGTTGCGGGGATTGGCAAAAGGCGCTTCGCCCACGTCTTCACGCTCCCGGTTCAGCTCCTCGAAAGAGTCGAAAGGCATGAGGACCTCTCCTCGAATTTCAAAGTCGGCAGGAAAGTCACCATGCAGTTGCTGCGGTATGTTTGAAATGTGGCGCACATTTTCGGTAACGTCGTCGCCCTGTATGCCGTCGCCTCTGGTGAGTGCGCGGACGAGGCGTCCTCCGGTGTAGCTAAGGCATATTGCGGTGCCGTCGAACTTCAGTTCGCAGCAGTAGCTGAACGTGTCTTCGAGTGCCTTGTCGGCGCGGGCGGCGAATTCTTCCACTTCTCCTATGCTGTAGGTATTGCCAAGAGAGAGCATAGGGTAGCGGTGGGGACGCTTGACGAAGTCGGCTCCGGTCTTGAGCTCGGCGTTCCGGCCGAAAGGAGCGTCAAGGTCGCTGCCGACTTTCTGAGTAGGGGAGTCAGGGGTGAGAAACTCGGGGAACTGCGTTTCCAGACCCTCCAGTTCGTGCATCAGGAAGTCGTATTCCTGATCGCTCATAGTTGGGGCGTTATCTACGTAGTATTTGCGGCTGTTCTCGCGGAGGACGGCCTTGAGTTCTTCTATTCTGGTCCGGGCTTCGGCACTGTTCATATCCTACAAATATACATATTATATTTGACATTTTTGAAGGACTTTCGTATATTTGTAAGCTTTTCAAGCACGGTTAATTATTAATTCAGAATATGAAAGATTCCATTATCATTCTCTGCGGCGGCGGCCCCGCACCGGGTATGAACACCGTGGTGTGCTCCGTAGCTAAGACATTTCTCTCCAACGGGTATCGCGTAATCGGCCTGCATGGCGGATACAGCGGTCTTTTCAGCCAGAATCCACGTACCGAAGACATTGATTTCTTCAAGGCTGACGCTTATTTCAACAGGGGCGGTTCTTATCTTCAGATGAGCCGTTTCAAGCCCACCGACGAAGATTTTGAGAAGCGCTTCAATCTGGAGCTTTTCCAGTCAAACAACATCAAGCTCCTTGTTACAGTCGGCGGCGACGATACTGCATCTACAGCAAACCGCATAGCCAAGTTCCTTGAGGCGAAGAAATACCCCATTGCAAATATTCACGTTCCCAAGACTATCGATAACGATCTTCCGCTGCCGAACAACACTCCGACTTTTGGATTCAATTCTGCAAAGCAGGAGGGCGCACATATAGCGCGTACCATTTACGAGGATGCGCGCACATCTGGCAACTGGCTGCTTATCAGCGCTATGGGGCGCAGCGCAGGCCACCTCGCCCTAGGTATCGGAGAGGCTACCCACTGCCCTATGACCATCATTCCCGAGATGTTCAACAAGACCGGGATTACCATTGAGAAGATTATCAAGCTCACTCTTTCTGCTATCATCAAGCGCAAGATTCTGGGCATCGACTACGGTACGGTGGTAGTTGCTGAAGGAGTATTCCATGACCTTACGGATGCTGACATCAAGGCGGCCGGAGTGCACATGACCTATGACGAGCACGGACATCCGGAACTCGGCAAAATCAGCAAGGCGGTGCTCTTCAATGAGCTGCTTGAGAAGTCCTTCAAACAGTATGGGCTCAAGATCAAGACCCGTCCGGTGGAGATTGGTTACGATGTCCGCTGCCAGGATCCTATCGCTTACGACCTGAGTTATTGCTCCGAGCTTGCAATGGGTGCCTATGAACTCTTTAGTAAGGGAGAGACAGGCTGCATGGTTTACGTAGATGCATTCGGCAACGCTTCTCCTCTTTACCTCCACGACCTACAGAACGCCGAGGGCAAAATTCCTCCGCGCCGCGTGGAAATAGGATCCGGAATAGCCAAGAACTATTATGAGCATATCTGCCACTATATAACTCCGGCAGACTATGAGGCTGCAAGGAAATACGTGGACACTCCTGAAGAATTCGACTTCAAGCGCATCCTTAACTGGTAATTTCCAAGATACTTTTAATCAATATAATAAGCCGGCCCTCGCGGACCGGCTTATTTTTCCCTCCCAGAATACCCGCTTAATCGAGGTCTTCGACAAGGGCAGCCTCGGGAGCATTGTTCTTGACAGACTCGATGCCCTGTTTCAGGGTGCGCTCGGAGGCGTACATCTGGCTGGCTCCGATAACCTGTCCGTTGGAAGCCTTCAGGTTGAAGAAAGGCTTGCCGTTTTTTGCCACCTTGATATCGTAACGCTCGTTGACAGGAGCATTTTTCCTTACGGACTCTACGCCGGCAAGGCAGGCCGCCTTTGTGGTGTAGCCTTCGCTGGTAAGGATGACCTGGCCGTTAGTAGCCTTAAGGTTGAACTGGAATTCTCCGTTTTTTCTGAGAGTGATAACAAACTTTCCCATTTCTGATTATTTAGATATTGTTTTCACAAACTTAACATTTTATTGCTAAATTTGCAATAATTATTTCGAGGGAAATGTTGACCAATTCCGAGATAAAGCGCATTAAATCACTAAAAGACAAGAAATTCCGAGACGAGTACGGACAGTTCGTCGTGGAAGGTGAAAAGCTTGTCGAGGAAGCGCTTTGCTCGGGCTTCAAGGTGTCTGAAGTTTATCGCTCCGCAGAAATCGGAGAAGAGACCATGTCCCGCATCTCTCAGCTCAGTTCTCCTTCTCCCGTACTTGCCGTGGTAAACAAGCCTGAGCCTCGCGGACTGGTGCTGGAGCGAGGCCTCTATCTTGGGCTGGATACAATCAGGGATCCTGGAAACATGGGCACCATACTGAGGCTTGCCGACTGGTTCGGCATAGACAACGTATTCGCGTCCCAGGACTGTGTGGAAGTATTCAATCCCAAGGTGGTCCAGGCATCGATGGGGTCCATATTCAGGGTAAACGTAGTTCTGTGTGACCTTGAGGATATTTGCCGCCGCTTCAGAGCGTTGGACATGCCGGTATATGGCACTTTCCTGGACGGGAAAGACATTTATTCACAGACCCTTGCAGACGAAGGACTGATAGTCATGGGCAACGAAGCTTCCGGGGTGAGCAAGGATGTGGCGGCACTGGCCAGCACCAGGCTGCTGATTCCATCCTTTGCAGGGGGCCGGCGTACTGCTGAATCGCTGAACGTGGCCGCTGCTACAGCTATTGTTTTATCGGAATTCAGGAGGAGAGGATGAAGCGGGGAGTCGGATTATTTTTCTTTGCGGCGTTCGTTCTTTGCCTTTGTGCTTCCTGCAGTAATACCAGGGTACTTTCCGAGGGACAGTATCGCTTGAAAACCAATAAGGTAGAATTCGACGGAGATGCCGACGGCCTGTCCAGCTCCGACGTATCATCCTACATCAAGCAACAGACCAACAACCCCTTCATACTCGGATGGATATATAACTGGTCCGATCCGGCAAAGAACGACTGGCTTAACAATGCTCTGCGTAAGGTCGGCGTTGCTCCGGTGGTCTTCAACGGTAGTCAGCTGAACGGTTCCTGCGAAAACATAAGCAGACACCTTGACTATTTGGGATACTACAATTCCAAGGTGTCCACCAGGGTTGATACGCTGGGCAAGAACGTTAAGGTTACTTACACCGTCACACCCGGTAAACGCAGCCGTATAGACAGTATTGTGTACAAAGTGCCTCAAGGGGAGTTCTATGACGAATTCAATGCCGACAGGAGGAATATCCTTGTAAAGGAAGGCGGCTGGCTCTCCGAGAAGGTGCTGGAGAAGGAGAGCGAGAGGGGAGCGTCATATTTCAGGAACAAAGGCTATTACGACCTCAGCAAGTTCAATTATTTCTTCGAGGCCGACACTCTCGGATCCCGTAACATCCTTACCTACGAAATACGCGAATACACCCGGAACGAGTCTGAAAGCAATGCTGTCCCCTTTGCTAAGTACCATATAGGCAAAGTGGACATTTCCCACTCCAAATCTGTTCCGTTCAATGAAAAGGTACTGAGAGACATCAATATCATCCGGCCGGGCGATACTTACAGCGAGAAACTTATCAACATAAACTATAACCGGTATTCTTCGCTGAGGCTGTTCAACAACGTGGCAATTGAGATGACCCCTGTAGACAGCGCCACGGTTGATTGCCATATCACGCTGGGACAGAGTAAATTAAAGGGAATAAAGGTAAATCTGGAGGCATCCACCAACGCCAACCTCCTTTTCGGTATCTCACCAAAGATAAGCTTTTACAACAAGAATATTTTCCACGGGGGAGAATGGCTGTCCCTTGGCTTTTCCGGGAACTTCCAGAGACAGTTCGGCACCGACGTGCGGGCTAACGAATTCGGTGTAAACGGAAGCATCAGTTTTCCCCGTTTCCTTGGCCTTCCTTACAGCGCCTTCAAGGGAGGAAGCATACCGCGTACGGAGATTCAGGCCTCTTTCAACTATCAGAACCGGCCGGAATTCAAGCGCTACATAGCTAACGCCTCCTTCGGATACAGCGGCAATTCTGACAAACTGTTCTACCAGTTCTATCCCTTCAAGGCAACGGTTGTCAAGGTGGACAACATGACGCAGGACTTTATTATGTCCCTTCTTAGGAACTTGTCCCTGTACGACTCCTTCTACGACCACCTCGACGCTGGTGCCGGAGGACAGATATACTGGACCACGGATGCAAGCGTGATACCCAAGAAAAGCTACAGCTACCTGCGTTTTGCCGTAGATCTGTCAGGCAATCTCATCGCCCTTTTCGATAAGTGGCTTCCAAAGAACCAGGATGGTGCCAGTACTGTCTTCGGCCTCATGTATTCCCGCTATTTCAAGGCCGAACTGAACCTGGGTCACACTTTCCGTTTCTCTCCCGGTTCGGCGCTGGCCTTACGTTTCACGGGCGGTGCAGCCAAGGGATTGAGGGAGGATGCATCACTGCCATTTGAAAAGCAGTTCTACGTCGGAGGGGCCAGCAGCATGCGCGGCTGGCAGGTCAGGGCGCTTGGCCCCGGCAATTCACCACTTATGAGCTACTTTACTATTCCTAGTCAGGTTGGTGAGAGCAAGTTGGAATTCGACATGGAATATCGCCAGAAGCTCTTCTGGAAACTGGAGGGAGCCGTTTTTGCCGAGGTCGGCAATGTATGGGACTTCAATGGCCCCAATCCCGAATGGCTCAGCACGCTTGCCGGGGACTGGGGCATCGGCCTGAGGCTCAATCTCGATTTTATTCTTCTCCGTCTTGACTGGGGCCTCAAATTATATGAACCCTCGAGAGAGGCGGGTCAACGCTGGCTAACTCCTGCGGAGTGGGTCGGGAAAAATGGTTCTGCTCTTCACTTCGGCGTAGGATACCCTTTCTGATGAAAAACAAGCACATTATATATCAATTGCTGCCGAGGCTCTGGGGTGACGGGCGCCTGGTCTCTTGCGATGCTGAGTTCGCTTCATATCTGCGCTCCCTGGGTGTGGATTATTTATGGCTCACTGGTATTCCGCGTCACGCAAGCGGAGAGAGTTTCGTAAAAGGAGACCCGGGCTCGCCCTATGCAATCTGCGACTGGTATGACGTGAATCCCTATCTTGCATCCGATCCAGAAAGCAGAATGGAGGAGTTTAAGAAACTGCTCGAGCGTATGCACTCTGCTGGCATCAAATGCCTGACAGATTTTATCCCCAATCATGTTGCCCGCAACTACAAAGGGGCTCTTCCGCTCTATGATTTCTGCGACGGAGACTGGACAGATACACTGAAAGTGGACTGGAGCAATCCAGCCACAGAACAGGAAATGCTGGAAATCTTGCGTTTCTGGGCCCGGAAAGGTGTTGACGGCTTCCGCTGCGATATGGTTGAATTGGTTCCATGTGATGCTCTTGGAAGAGTGGTCAAGACTGTTAAGCGTGAATTTCCCGGGCTCCTTTTCGTGGCCGAAGTCTACGGGCGCGAGAATTATTCCCGCTATATATCGGAAGGCGGCTTCGATCTGCTCTACGACAAAAGCGGCACCTATGATATTCTTCGGGGAATTAACGCTGGCAGCCGTTCTGCGAAGGAACTAAGCTGGAACTGGCAGGGGCTAGGCGGGATGCAGGCCAATATGTTGAATTTCCTGGAGAATCATGACGAGCAGCGGGTCGCCTCTACGCAGTTTGCCGGCAATGCCAATGCAATGTGGCCCGCAGTGGTGTTCGAGCTATTGTTCAATGACGCATCCTTCATGATGTATGCCGGTCAGGAGGTGGGCGAGGACGCGTCGGAAGGTCACGAAGGAAGGACTTCCATCTTCAACTGGTGTGAACCTGCCGGCCTCTCCGAACTATATGCCTTTATTCACGGAGGGTACATGATTCCGGCCTCAAAAAGTATATTTGAGCATTATAAGGAACTGCTTACCCTTGCCGGAGAGCCAGTGTTCAGGGAAGGCTTGAACTGGGACCTCTGTTACTGTAACCAGGAAACCGCCGGTTTTGATCCGGACCGCCACTTCGCCTTTGCCCGCTATAATGATAATACGTCCTGGCTGCTATTCTGTAACTTCAGCAAGGAAAGAGCATCCCTGACCTTGAGCCTGCCGGAAGATTTCCGCCAAGCGTCCGGGACCAAAAAGGGGGACTGCCTGATAGACGTCCCCCCTCTGGGTTATTCCCTTATGAAGATGAAATAATTAGATGGCAAGGGTAAGCATAAGTGCCCCCACGAGTCCCAGGATGGCGTAGAATTCGGGGAGAGCGGCATAAATAAGGGTGTTGGTCTGCACATCATGTCCCTGGCTTATGCCTATTATACCATTGGCGCAAACCTGTCCCTGACGTATTGCGGAAAGCATACATACAAGGCCAACACCGAGACCGACTCCAAAGAGTAGGGGACCGTTTGCGGCGAAATCGAATTTATAGACAAGCAGCCACATAAAGAAACCTACGAATCCGTAAATGCCTTGAGTGGCAGGAAGCGCTGAAAGAATCAGGTAACTGCTGGATTTTTCAGGTGCCTTTTTAAGGGCGCCTTCGGCAGCGTTGCCGGCTATAGTAGTACCGTAGGCGCTTCCGATACCGGCTAGACTGAGCATCAGTCCGAGTCCGAGATAACCAAGAATTTCGTTCATAATATTGATGATTTATTGTTAATTATTTCTGTAAGGGCTTGTAAGTCCGTCCCTTTCCGACGTAGCCGGAATTCTTGAAGAACTCCAGAAAGTTAAGACGAAGGGGATGTACGAAAGCTCCCAGGCAGCACATTGCCAGGTTGAGCGCATGCCCAATTATAAGGATTACTACGAAGGCTATCCAGCCAAAGCCGAAAGAGCCGTCGCCCAGAGTCATAGCCGCTATGTCGTTGAAGGCTTTCCCCAACATGCCGCCGGCAAGTCCAAGGGCGTAGAGGCGTAGATAGCTTAGTACGTCGCCGAGCAAGCCGGTGACCGTATTGTACGTCTCCCAAAGGCCTGAGCCTATGTTTTTAAGAGGATTGCGGTGGATGTCGTTGAACAGGAAGATTCCTAGTGCAGAAATGACTCCAAGCGCTATCACTATCCATTTCAAGGCTGACGAAGGGACAAGCTCCATGAGGGCAAGAACGCCCAAAGCGACACCTCCTACTATGAGCAGGGTCCAGCCCCATACGCTCAGGGAACCAAGGAATCCCTTTTTCCTGGTAGCATACACCGTCTTGACAACCATTGCCAGACACAGGTGTACAATACCTATGGCAAGCGACAGCACCATCTGGGCCTCAAAGCCGCCTATCGTTCCCGTAATCATGATTGATTTAAGCCATGAAGGCACCCAGGGCAGTACCGAAATATCTACTCCGAAGAAGGTGTGCATCACTATGCCGACGACCAGGGTGCCGACTCCGAGTATCGTCACGAGGGGAGCGAGATTTTTCATGCCCTTCACTTTACGGAGAAGCAGTCCGCCTACGATGAGGAGCAGTCCGTAACCGGCATCCCCCATGCACATAGCAAAGAAAAGGAGGAAGAATACGGAAATGTAAGGAGTGGGATCGAATTCGTTGTAATCGGGCTTCCCGTACATGTCTGTGAGAAGCTCGAACTGTCTGACGAACTTATTGTTCTTCAGCTTAATGGGAGGGTTGTCGTCTACTTTCGCTTCAGATGAATACCAAAGACAGTCAAGTTGATCGAACTCACCTGCGAGACGCTCATTTTCCGAGCTTGGTGCGAAGCCCTCGAAGACCAGGAGCATATTGTCTGCGGCAGCCTCGGCTCCGGCTCCTGCAAGGTATAGATTCAGCTCGGAGCCAAGAGCATCAAGCTCTCCTCTCAATTTTGGGAGGTGACCTTTGAGTGCCTCCAATTCAGATTTATAAACCTCGATTTCCTTGTCCTTGATTTCTATCTGCCTAGCTACTTCTGAAGAAGAGCGAGCTGGTTCTGGAAGGGGAGTGGCTGGAACCTCTCCGTCGCCCAATACTACAAACCAGACCTTGCCTTTTGCCCGCTGTATCTCCTGAAGGACGCACTGCCCGCGCCAAGCCGGATCGAATTGTTTCTCTGAGACACAATAAAAACGCAGCTTAAGGCCCATTTCGGCAATCTTCCGGCTGTCATAATCTCCCCATACGGCAATATCTTCAGCTTCTTTTTCAAGCCTTCGACGAGACTCTTCCAACTCTTGCAGATGTGAGTCAGTACCGTTCTCGATGCGCTTAATCTCGGCCCTCATGGCTTCTATGCGGGAAAGCAGTCCCTCGGACACAGGATCAACCGGTTTGGAAGAACGGGTTATGTCTATGACTCCCAGAGCGCCCAGGCTATCAAGGAAAGCATCCTTCTTACCGGAGAGCAGAATGAAGTCGTAGCGGGTCATTTTCTCTATCATAACGCATCCTCCTCTTCCTGTGCCGCGTGGCGGTTCTTTACTATTTTCGAGGAGGCTTTGGACAAATTCTCCTCATCTTCCATATATCGTTTGATTTTGCGTATTGCCTCCTGATATCCGGGAATCTGCACTTTTTCGTACAGATTCACTTTCTGGGTGGTCTTCTTACGATTGAATTCCAATATCTGGCGACGCTCCTCTGCAATCTCGGACTCGATTCCTAAAGTACTGAGTTCTTTGAGGATACGCACTCCGTCAGCATACCAGGCGGGACTGGCGAACGCGTTGAAGGGCCTCAGTTCGAAGTCTATGCCGTCCAGCTGAGGAGCGTTCACTCCTGCTATCTTGACAGTTCGCAGGCGCACATCCTTTATGCTTATGAGCCCTGGCTCGAATTCGTTCCACAGGGCCGCCAGATAGTCGTAGTCCTGCAGCCGTGTCTCAAGCGAATCCGCCAGTGCCTTTGCCTCGTTCTTGGCAGCAAGAACGCTGACCCGCAGCGCCGACTCCTTGTTTTTTAGGGTCGGAAGCGCGTTCTGCCTTATCTTCAGCTGCTTGCCGAGGTTAGTCAGGGACGTCTTGTTATATTGAAACTTTATTGCCATTGCTTACGTGTTCTCGCTTCGTATCTACTTGGGCCAGTATTTATCGATCAGGCTCTGCTTGATACCGGTCTCGGCAGGGGAGAAGTAGCGGGCGAAAAGTTTCCAGGCTGTGTCCAGCATCTCGGTTATGCTGATATTAACATCAATGCTGAGCAGTTCGGTGGCGTAATCCTTCGCGTAATCCAGGCAGCGGAGATCATAGTCCGACAGGTCAAAACCATTCTGCTGCTTGGTCTTGGCATTCTGCGCGTCCGCATAAAGACGAACGCCTGCATTCATTACCTGGCTGTGGTCATCACGGGTTTTCTTTCCCTGCACCAGCTGCTTGAGTCGGCTAAGGCTGCGGAACGGGTCCACAATGACCTTGCCCGAGTCGGAATCAGCACGCAGGAATATCTGGCCTTCGGTAATGTATCCGGTATTGTCCGGGATTGCATGTGTGATATCTCCGTCATTCAGTGTGGTCACCGCAATAATGGTTATGGAACCGCCGGCAGGCAGCTGCACAGCCTTTTCGTATATCTTTGCCAGGTCGGAGTACAGGGAACCTGGCATTGAGTCTTTGGAGGGAATCTGGTCCATACGGTTGCTTACTATGGACAGGGCGTCAGCATAGAGAGTCATGTCCGTAAGCAGCACGAGAACCTTTTCGTTTTTGTCTACCGCAAAATACTCTGCGGCTGTAAGGGCCATGTCGGGAATCAGCAGACGCTCCACTGGAGGCTCCTCGGTGGTATTAACGAAAGAAACGATTTTGTCCAGGGCGCCGGCATTTTCGAACTCGTGCCTGAAGAAAAGGTAGTCGTCGTTGCTGAGCCCCATTCCTCCCAGGATAATCTTGTCCACGTCTGCTCTAAGGGCCACATCGGCCATTACCTGATTGTACGGCTGGTCGGGATCGGCGAAGAAAGGAATCTTCTGGCCGGAGACCAGGGTATTGTTCAGGTCTATTCCAGCGATACCGGTAGGAATGAGCTCGCTGGGCTGACGGCGTTTGTAGGGATTGACCGAAGGGCCGCCGGTCTCGCGCTCCTCGCCTTCCACTTCCGGACCTCCGTCGATGGGACGGCCGTAAGCGTTGAAGAAGCGGCCGGAAAGCTGTTCGCTCACTCTGAGTGTGGGAGGGGCTCCGAAGAAAGATACTTCCGCATTTGTAGGCACTCCCTCGGTGCCGGAGAACACCTGCAAGGTGACGCGGTCGCCGTTGGTTTTTACTACCTGCGCAAGCTTGCCGTTCACGCTGGCGAGTTCGTCGTTGGATACTCCGGTAGCGTCTAGCGACACCGTAGCCTTGGTGATGGCCTGGAGTTTCGTATATGTTCGCTGATATGCTTTAGTTGCCATTTTCGGAGAGCTTTATGGTTAACGACTGCTCATACTTCTTAAAGTTATCCGAAGCGAATTCGGAGTAGTTCATCTGTCGGAGGATGTTGATCAGGTCTTTAAACCAGGCCCTGCACTTTTCATAGTCCTCGAACTGATACTGACGGTTGCAAATGTCCAGAATTAGATTCAGCATGTATTTCTGGCGCTCCATTGGACAAACGGCGTCTATTGAGTCGAAGGCGTCCTGCTGCAGGAAGGCGTAGTCTATCAGTTCACTCTTCCAGAAGGCCTCATGGTAAGACATTGGTACTCCGTCATCACCGAGAATATTGATCTGGTCTGCCATTTCTTTTCCACGGCGAACCAGGTTCTTGGCCTCCATGACCTTCTTTATCCAGCCTTGCTCTACACTCTGCTCAAGAGCTTCCTGAATTTCAGGGTACTCAAGATATTTGGAGTAGGATTCAACCGGGTTGACGGCAGGGTAACGTTTCTGGTCTGCGCGGTTCTGCTCAAGCGCGTAGAAGCAGCGTGCAGCCTTCTTGGTACTTTCCGTCACAGGTTCCTTGAGGTTTCCGCCGGCAGGGGAGACGGTCCCTATGAAAGTAACGGCACCGGTCTCGCCGTTGTTGAGAACCACTTGCCCGGCACGGGCGTAAAAGTTGGAAATGATGGCTGAAAGGTCCACGGGGAAGGCATCCTGGCCAGGAAGTTCCTCCATACGGTTGGACATTTCCCTGAGGGCCTGTGCCCAGCGGGACGTGGAATCTGCCAGCAGCAGGCAGCGGTAGCCCATTGCTCTGTAATACTCGCAAATGGTCATGGCAGTATAAACGGAAGCTTCACGGGCCGCAACGGGCATATTGGAGGTGTTGCATATTATCACTGTCCGCTCCATAAGCTTGCGTCCTGTATGAGGATCCACCAGCTCGGGGTATTCAGTAAATATTTCTACCACCTCGTTTGCCCGTTCCCCGCAAGCGGCCATTACCACTATATCTGCCTCGCCCTGCTTTGCGATAGCGTGCTGAAGTACAGTTTTGCCGCATCCGAAAGGGCCGGGGATGAAGCCTGTGCCTCCCTCGGCAATAGGGTTGAAGGTATCTATGATACGAACTCCGGTTTCCATGATCTTGCCGGGACGTGGTTTCTCACGGTATGCCTTGACAGCAATCTTGACCGGCCATTTCTGCACCATGGTGACATTGTGGTCCTCTCCGTCTTCATCGGTCAGTACGGCAATAACAGTATCAATATTGTAAGTTCCGGCTGCGGATAAGGATTTTACCGTAAATTCACCGGAGAAACTAAAGGGGACCATGATTTTGTGGGGCAGCCAGCCCTCCCGTACTTCACCGAGCCAGTCGGCGGCTTTGACTTTATCGCCTGGTGCAGCCAATGGCTTGAAATCCCACAACTTCTTGTGATCCAGAGGGTCGGTATATTCGCCACGCTGCAGGAAAACGCCTTCCATAGTAGTAAGGTCGTTCTGAAGTCCGTCGTAAACTCCGGATAGCAGGCCGGGGCCGAGACTGGCTTCGAGCATCCTTCCAAGGAATTCCACCTCGTCTCCATTGCGGAGTCCCCGGGTGCTCTCGAAGACCTGAACGGAGGCTTTTTCTCCCGTAACCTTGATTACCTCGGCCAGAAGTTGAGTCCCTCCGAGCTTGATGTAACAGAGTTCGTTCTCACCCACGGGACCGTCAACCAGTACGGTCACAAGGTTGGAGACAATGCCTGCCACTTTTCCTTTTGTTGCCATATTATCGTGTATTTCTTATTTCTTGTATAAGATTGCGGAACATCTCCCTTCCCGTTGCGGGATCCAGCTTGTTCCACCTGTCGGTAATTTTTAGTTTGGCTACGAAGGCCAAGATAACGTCCATGTCAAACAGGTGCATACGGGTAAGTTCGTCAGCCTTATTCCAGAGCAAGTCGTCGAGGCCGCGCTCGCGGGCCAGGATATCGTCCTGCTCCAATACGGAAAGCATAGCCGGCTTTTCATCGAAATCCGGGTCCTCGTCTTCTGATAAATGGATGATATCCGTACCTTCCTGCCTCTCCAGTGCCTTGTTAAGATATTCCACCTTGGTATTTCTGAGCTTAAGGTCGTAGCCCAGGAAATCTCTTACAAAAGAGCTGTGGCTTTTGATGGCCTTATGGTAGAATTCATTGCTCAGCTTATCGCCGTCAAAGCCGTCCAGAATCATATCTATAAGTGCGGAATCTTGTCCGGAACACTGACTGCGGATGAAATCCAGCATGGCTCCGGCATCAAAGCTCTCGACACCTGGGGAGGGAAGGGAAGCGATAATGTATTCGTAATTATTCACCGAAGAGCAATTTGCGGGTTACCGGACGGAGATATTCAGCGATAAGTTCATTGAAGGTTTTGTCAGTGAAGCTGATATAGTAGCTGCCATCTTTGGGGCCGATGGTGAAGCCTCCGGTGATTTTCTTGGAGAATTTCACTTCGACCGGGGCGGCAAGAGTCTTGGAAAGCTCAGCTTTTAGCCAAGGCTCAAGTTTGGCCTGAAGCGATTCGGGCAGCACAAGAGTCATATCTGCATCTTCCGAAGCGCTGAATCGTTCGGCAACAGCCTTTATTATACTCTTCAGGAACTCAGGATCTGCCGTGGCGTTCTGCGATGCGGCCTTTGTCACGATGAGGTCTTCTATACATTTGCGAGTGGCCTGAATGGCTTGGGATGATGCCATGCGCACATCTGCTTCCGCCTTTGACTTGATATCGGCAGCCTTTTTTTCGGCAGCGGCAATGATCCCTGCAGCCTCCTGCTTCGCATCTTCGACCATCTTTTCTGCCTGGACCCGAGCATCTTCAAGATAGCGGTCGCCTTCCTGGCGGCCTTTTGCAAGGCCTTCATTGTAAAGCTGTTCGGTCAGTTCTTGTAGTTTGTTCTGCATATATAGTTTGTTCTATGTTATCCGAGGAATCCGAGCAGGATACCGGCAGCTACCGCAGAGCCTATTACTCCTGCAACATTGGGGGCCATTGCGTGCATCAACAAGTGGTTCTTGGGGTTAGCCTCCCGTCCGGCTACTTCCGAAACCCTGGCGCTGTCCGGAACTGCAGATACTCCTGCATTGCCGATGAGCGGGTTGATTTTTCTCCCGGCAGGAAGGAAGAGGTTCCAAATCTTGACAAAGAGAACCCCGCAGGTAGTAGCGATAATGAATGACAGAAGCCCCAGTAGGAAAATCTTTATAGAGTTGCCAGTGAGGAACTTGTCAGCCTGAGTAGAGGCTCCGACCGTGAGACCGATAAGCATCGTGACTACGTCGATGAGCGGACCGCTGGCAGTATTGGCAAGGCGACGGGTGACTCCGGACTCTTTAAGAAGATTGCCGAAGAAAAGCATTCCCAGCAGCGGCAGGCCGGAAGGAACGATGAAAGCGGTACAGATGAAGCCGACGATGGGGAAGATTATCTTCTCTTTCTGGCCGACCTCACGTGGCCTTGGCATTTCTATAAGACGCTCTTTCTTTGTGGTCAGGAGTCGCATGATAGGTTTCTGTATAACCGGAACCAGGGCCATATAGGAGTAAGCGCTGACTGCAATAGCCCCCATCAGGTCCGGAGCGAGTTTTGAACTCAGGAAGATGGCGGTAGGGCCGTCCGCGCCGCCTATAATACCTATCGCACCAGCTTCATTGGGAGAAAAGCCGAGGGTAAGGGCCAGCAGATAGGCTCCGAATATACCCATCTGGGCGGCAGCGCCTATAAGCATCAGTCTTGGTTGTGAAATCAAGGCCGAAAAATCTGTCATTGCCCCTATTCCGAGGAATATCAGCGGGGGATACCATCCCTGGCGCACACCTTGATAAAGAATGTTCAGAACAGAGCCCTGTTCGTATATGCCTATGTTCAGGCCCTCGAATATCGGGATATTCCCTACGATTATGCCGAAGCCTATAGGTACCAGCAACATAGGCTCCCACTCTTTGACAATTCCGAGCGTGACGAAAACGGCGCCTATGACAATCATCACCAGATGCTGCCAGGTACAGTTGGCAAAGCCCGTGAACTGCCAGAATTGAACAAGGCTGTCGAAAATCTGTTCCATTATGCAAGCTTAAGTATCTCTGCACCTTCCAATACGGAATCGCCTTTATGGACGAGAATCTCTGCTACAGTGCCGTCAACATCGGCCTGAATCTCGTTTTCCATCTTCATCGCCTCCAAAACAGCTACTTTCTGACCTTTCTTGACCGATTGTCCTTCCTTAACATCTACGCTTATTATGACACCTGGTAGAGGGGACTTGACAACGCTGACAGCACCGGAGTTTGTGGGTGCAGCCGCAGGAGCGGGTTCGGGTGCGGGCTGCGTAACGGGCGCAGCAGGGGCGAAGGGCTGAGCCGCTGCGGGAGCGGATACAGTCTCTCCCGAAAGTTCTACGTTGTAGGCTACACCATTTACAGTAACATCTGCATTGTTACCGCTGATTCCGTTAACATCGACATTATATTCTTTGCCGTTGATCCTAAATTTGTAAGACTTCATATAGCTTAAGGTTTCTTTCTGAATATTAGGGATTTATTACGCCATTCACTGTCTTCGTTGCGACGTATCTTTATTATTCCCGGCTCGATATCATGAACACTTTCTCCAATATACAGGTGAAGCGCAGCGGCAACAGCAGCCGCTGTAGAAGCGTCATCTGAATTGAACTTTTCCAGCGCAAGGGCTATCGCGGCTGCAGTTTCTGCATCCGAAACCGAATTCTTGCGTTTGCGCTTGAACTTGCCGGAAAAAATATTACCCGATAAGTTGTAAATAAGGAAGAGCACTACTAGCGCCGAAAATACTACCATGACCGCTACCAGAGAGAGTGTAATGCCATGAGGGTCTATCTCCTGCATACGCATCGCCCCGGGGTGGTCGGCAAGGCTGCTTCCGGAATTTATGACTGAAAGTATTGTCATAGCGGCATGTTGTCATGTTTCTTGGCAGGTAATTCCTGACGCTTGCCTGCCAGCATCTCAAAAGCTCTGATTGCTCGGAAACGGGTATTGCGGGGTTCGATTACATCCTCGATATAGCCCTTCTGAGCGGCCTGATAGGGATTGCAGAAGAGTTCGTTGTATTCCTCTTCGGTGACATCCTTGAGCACTCCGACTGCGCCCTTTGCGCCCATCACTGCAATCTCGGCAGAAGGCCATGCATAATTGATATCACCACGCAACTGCTTGCAACTCATGACGATATGAGCGCCGCCATAACTTTTTCGGAGGGTAACTGTAACCTTGGGCACCGTGGCTTCGCCGTAAGCGTAAAGCAATTTGGCTCCGTTGGTGATGATGGCACCGTACTCTTGCTGGGTGCCGCAGAGGAATCCGGGTACGTCCACAAGTGTGAGCAGGGGAATATTGAAAGCATCACAAAAACGTACAAAACGAGCGCCCTTGCGGCTGGCATTGATATCCAGAACGCCGGCAAGCACTCCGGGCTGATTTGCCACAACGCCTACGCTGCGGCCGCCCATGTGGGCAAAACCTACAATAATGTTCTTTGCAAAGTCTTTATGGACTTCGAAAAAATCGCCGTCATCCACAATGCTGCGGATAACGCCGTACATGTCGTATGCCTTGTTGGGATTGTCAGGGACTATGGAATTGAGGCTGTCTTCCATGCGGTTTACCGGGTCTAAGCTCTCAGAGAGGGGAGCAGACTCCATGTTATTCTGCGGCAGGAAACTCAATAATTTCTTTATTTTAGCTATCGCATCATCCTCTGTATCAGCGGAGAAGTGCGCAACGCCAGACTTGGACGAATGGACAGTTGCTCCTCCAAGTTCCTCCTGCGTTACGGTCTCACCTGTTACGGATTTCACTACAGCAGGGCCGGTAAGGAACATGTAGCTTGTGTCCTTTACCATGAGGGTAAAGTCCGTAAGGGCGGGAGAGTACACAGCCCCGCCTGCACAGGGACCCATGATCAGGCTTATCTGAGGAATTACACCGCTGGCGAGTATGTTGCGTTCGAAGATATCACCGTATCCTGCAAGGGAATCAATGCCTTCCTGAATACGTGCTCCGCCGGAATCGTTTAATCCGATTACAGGAGCTCCCGCCTTGACGGCTGTATCCATCACCTTGCATATCTTTTCCGACATTGTTTTGCTCAATGATCCTCCGTTGACTGTAAAATCCTGCGCAAAGACGAATACAGGGCGGCCGTCTATAGTGCCCTGGCCCGTTACAACTCCGTCTCCGTCGATATGATTTGCGTCCATACCGAAATTGGTGCACCGGTGTTGTACGAACATGTCGAATTCCTCGAAACTGCCCTCGTCCAGCAATTTTGCCAGACGCTCACGGGCCGTCAGCTTGCCCTTTTCGTGCTGGGCTTGGATGCGCTTCTCGCCCCCACCGAGTTTTGCCCTGGAACGGCGTTCCACTAGTTCGCGTATCTTTTCCTCTTGAATGTTCATCTCTGTAGTATTAATCTCTCAAAGATAGCATTTTTATGTTAAAACATAAAAAAATATAGGGTTAACATTTTTGTTAACCCTAATAACTATTTTGTTTTATTAGCTGGTTTATAGTGTTTTATATAATTTTCAATATACTTCACTAAAAATCTTAGGGCTGTTGTTGTAAAGCGGCTTATATTGGCTTTCCTGGAGCCTTCGCACTGGTACAGGCGGGTGATTGTACCGTCAGGACCGCTTACGGCCATCCATACAGATCCTTCCGGATAGTGTCCGTCGCTTCCTTCTGCCAGACCGGTGGTGGCCACGGAAAACGTGCTGCCAGTCAGTTCGCGTACGCCCTCTGCCATTGCAACGGCCACTTCGGAACTTACGACACCTTTTTCAGCGACGGTCCGGGATGGAACGTTGAGAACCTTTTCCTTTACGCTTACGGCGTAAGAAGTTACCGACCCCAGGTAATATTCGGACGAACCGGAAACGGTGGTAAGAAGGTGTGAGATACGGCCTCCGGTGCAGGACTCCGCGGCGCTAAGGGTAAATCCGCTGCCTTTAAGCAGCAGGGATATTCTTTCTTCCGGTTTCATCTGACTTTGGCGAGGTATCTGAGTATCTTTCCTACAAGGCTTGGACCATTGCGAACGAGTCCCATTCTGACTTCTATCAGGTCCGCTCCGGCGGCAAGTGCTTCCTGGGCTTGTTTAGGAGTCTTGATATGGCAGTTGGCAATTATAGGAAGCCGCCCCCTGGTGCGCTCGTATATATAGTTGATCTGATTGATTGAGCGGGCTTCTATGCCATCCACGCTGTTCATCCGGCAGTAGTCAAGAATATCATCGATTTCGTCCGGGGAAATAAGTTCAGGTATCTTGACTACTATGGGCTTATAAATATCGTAGCTAAGACGGGCTTCCAGAATAAAGTCAAAAATCTCCATGTCGGGGTTCTCGGAGATGTCTATCACAAAGAAGTCACAGAAATCGTAGGCAAGGCAGAAGATCTTGAGGTAATCATCCGATATACAGGGTGCAATAATATCGTCAGGCGGATCTGCCTGAAGTTTAGCGATAGCCTTGCGAATTGCACTCTGGTTCCTGAAGGGCCCGGTTTCTACAAAGCTGAAGCCTAGGTCGTTTAAGTCGTTGTAAAGGTCTCCGTCAACATCCAGGCCGGCTCCAAGTCCAACGGGATTGTAGAATTGAAGGCCGAATACCTCGCGTTCAAGGCCCTGGGGGCGGTTTCCATGCACGAGACGATTAAAAAAACGTCCGCCGGGCATTTTTCCCTCGAACTTGAAGTAGCGCTTAGCTATGGCGCTTGCCTTGTCGTTGTCTTTTATCCGTTTGGTTATCGGACGAATAAATATGCTGTACATACAGGTAACTTACTCACCTGGCGAATGAGTTCTCAAAAATACTAAAAAAAAGCTAAACAGCTTATTTGAATTCCTCAAAAGTTCCGTCGGTGTAAAAAACGGTTATATGAGAGATTTTGCGAGCGAGCGGAGAACTTGATGGTCTTTGCGTGCTAAGCATTTGATTGTCAGCAGGGGAGGCGATGCCGTCGAACTCAGGAAACAGCTCTATATCCCTCTGAGAATCGAATATTTCACCGTCGCTTGCCTTGTACATTCTTCCTTTGCCCGTTATAAGCCATTCAATATTCAGGGCAGGGTAGCGGCTGGAGGTTCGTTCAATGAAGTCAAAACCTGGTTTATTGCGTCCAGAGACTATATGAGAGACACTTGCGCGGGCAACTCCAATGCTGTCCGCAAACTGAGCCTGAGTGATATTTTCTGCTTCCAGAAAACGCAATAATCTATCGTTCATTTTTATCTCATTTGCTTTACAAAAGTAAATATTATTATTTTAAATTGCAAATATGGTTTTATACAGAGGGACGATGGAGTAGGGGAGAACGGGCCGAATTATACACTAATTTGATATTTATATGATAAAGTATAAATAGCTGATATTATAGTAGTTGTATTATGGATTAGTCTTGATTTTTAATCAATTCCTCCCAGTATGCAGGTATTAACTTCCGCAAAACCTACTATAGTAATTTATATGAAACGTATAAATGCTTGATTATTAATGTAATATCCTTGTGGATTTATCGTTATTTGATTTGCTTATGGCCTGTGTTTTTCAATAATACAGCGATTCGAATTTGTGTACCATACCTGCTACAAATGTAATCAATATACAGATGAAAATCATTTCATTTTGTAAACAAAGAAATATGTATCTTTGCATATTCAAAATTTTCACGACCGAATGATACCAGAGTTGAAAATTGAAGATTTCAGTTATGATCTCCCCGAAGCGAGAATAGCAAAATATCCGCTGGAATGCAGGGATGCGTCCAAATTGCTAATCTACAGAGAGGGAAAATGCTCGGACACAATATTCCATGAACTCCCTAAATTACTTCCTGAGGGTGCTCTGATGGTGTTTAACGACACCAAAGTAGTGCCGGCAAGGCTATTTTTCAAACGCAGCAGCGGAGCTCATATTGAAATCTTCTGCCTTCAACCACACGAGCCAGCAGAATATGCAGAGGCCTTTGCTGCTTGCGGACGTTGCTGTTGGGAGTGTGTTATTGGCAACGCCAAGCGCTGGAAAGACGACCTTATTCAATACGATAGTGATGCCCCTGAGTTAAAAGCGATTAATCTGCAGGCAAAGCTGCTTGAACGTGACGGACAGACCGGTATCGTAGAATTCAGCTGGGATGGAGGCGCTCCTTTTTCTGCTGTTCTGGACCTCTGCGGCAGCGTCCCCATTCCTCCGTACCTGAACCGGGAAACAGAAACTATCGACCTTGAGCGCTACCAGACCACCTATGCCCGCATAAGAGGCTCAGTTGCAGCTCCTACCGCCGGACTGCATTTTACACCCGAAACTCTATCGGAGATCGAATCAAGAGGTATAGATATAGAAAAGGTATGTCTTCATGTGGGGGCAGGCACCTTCCTTCCCGTCAAAAGTTCCAACGTCTCCGAACATCCCATGCACAGAGAGCCTTTCGTGGTCAGTAAATCACTTTTGGAGCAACTTGCTTCCAATGAACGTCCGCTTGCTGCAGTAGGGACTACATCGGTGCGCACCCTTGAGTCTCTTTATTATGCCGGAGCAGTATGTATCGAAAAAGGAGCTCCGGAAGATATTGACCAGTGGGCGCCATATACCAGAAGCTGGACATATAGTACCAGGGCTGCTCTTTTGGCTCTGGTAGACTGGCTGGAGAAAACCGGACAGGAAAGTCTTAAGCTTGGTACCCGGATCATTATCGTACCTGGATTCCGCTTCCGGCTTGTGGATGCCATGATTACTAATTTCCATCAGCCGCAGAGCACCTTGCTGCTGCTTATCAGCGCCTTTGTGGGAGGGGACTGGCGAACCATTTATGATTATGCGCTCGCACACGATTTCCGCTTCCTCAGTTATGGCGACTCTTCGTTGTTATTCCGCGGATAATTTCTAACTTTGTAGTACTAAGAATTGAGAATTATGGTTGATTTGTCCGAATTTGAAGATATACGTCCCTATAGCGACGAGGAAGCGGTAGAAGCCATGCAGAGGGTCTCCCGGCACCCGGCCTTGCCGACTATTTCCAAGTACCTGTTCCCCAAGCAGAGTATAAATACACTTGCCCAGATGCTCCGGGAAATCAAGAGCGTAGAGGAGTTCCAGAAGGTAGTGATGATAGGTGTCATAAACGCCGTTCTAGCCCGTTCTTCCGAGGGTTTCACTTTCAGCGGTATGTCTAACCTGAATAAAGTGGACGGCAAGTTTCTGGCGGTTTCGAATCATAGGGACATAGTGCTGGATCCGGCGCTTATCCAATACTCCTTGGATGCTTCCGGATTCCCGATGGCCGAGCTGTGCGTCGGTAGTAACTTGCTGACAAACAAGCTGATAGAAGACCTCTTGAAATCTAATCGAATGATTAAGGTCATACGTGGTATCAGCGCCCGCCAGATGTATCTGAATTCCCAGACTCTGTCTAAATATATACGTCTGTCCATTACTTCTGGAAAAGCCTCCATTTGGGTTGCCCAGAAGGAGGGACGCTCCAAAAACGGCATAGACAAGACCGAGCAGGGGCTGCTCAAGATGTTCGACATGAGCGGAGAAGGCAGTTTCGAGAAGAATTTCAAGGAACTGAACATAGTTCCCATGAGCATTTCTTACGAATATGAACCCTGCGACAGCCGTAAGGCCCGTGAGCTTTTGCTTAGCCGCGAGGCGCCATACGTCAAGAAAAAGAATGAAGACCTTCACAGCATCCTGACCGGCATCGGTCAGCAGAAAGGGCACATCCACCTTTCTGTTGGCGAACCGCTTACGGCGGAAGAGATAGCGGCGGCGGCTGCCCAGAACGGCAACGACCGCTACCAGAACCTGCGCGGCATCCTGGACCGGCGCATACGCTCAGGCTATAAATTGTGGAAGACCAATTACATGGGCTACGATCTGATGCATGGCACGAGCGAATTTCTCGGCGAAAAATATCTTCCCGAAGATATGGAAAAGTTCAAAGCGTACACCGAACACAAGCTGGCAAAGCTGGAGCGTCATCTGGACCGCAAGGAACTCCGCGACATTTTCTGGCATATTTACGGTAACCCGGTCGAAAATCAATAGTTGTTATACAATTTATATTATGTTAACTAAGGGAGGTTATAGCACTTCCCTGGCATATTTGCCTTGCCGATGGGACGAAACAAAAAAATTGACATCATACTCTACGACGTTGAGATAGAAAATGTCGCAGCTGAAGGCAAATCAATTTCACATGTGCATCTACCGGAAGATGATCTTGAGACTCCCGGACGAATCCTGTTTGTTGAATTCGCCGTTCCCGGAGATATTGTTGATGTACGTATTACCAGAAAGAAATCGAGTTTCCTTGAGGGACGGATAATTAAATTGAAAAAGCCTTCAGAGAATCGTCTGGAGCCATTTTGCGAGCACTTCGGCACCTGTGGCGGCTGCAGATGGCAGCCACTCCCCTATGAGATCCAGTTGAAAGCCAAGCAGCGCCAGGTGTATGACCAACTTACCAGAATCGGTCATCTGGAGCTTCCAGAATTCTCCCCCATCATTGGCTCTGAAAAGACTATTTTGTATCGTAACAAGTTGGAATTCAGCGCATCAGAAAAGCGTTGGATACTCCCTGGCGAAGATCCTGAGCGCCTCTCTGACTCTGAAAAATGCGGTCTTGGTTTCCATGTAGGCAAATTCTTCGATAAAGTCCTGGATATTAATCACTGCTGGCTTCAGCCGGAGCCGTCCAATTCAATCCGCCTCTTCATTAAGGATTATGCCATCCGTAATAACTTGAGTTTCTATAATATACGGGATAATCACGGGCTCTTGAGGAACATGTTTGTCCGTACTACCGACGACGGTCAGGTAATGCTGATAGTCTGTTTCGGGCAATACTCCCCTGCCGTTAAACCCCTTCTGCAAGCCGTCAGCGACAGATTCCCGGAAATCACTTCTCTCTACTATGTGATCAACACAAAGCTTAACGACAGCATTGCTGACCAGGAGTGCATACTGTACTCCGGAGCTGAGGCGATTTACGAACAAATGGAAGGTCTAAGTTTCAAAATAGGCCCCAAATCCTTTTATCAAACCAATACCGGCCAGGCGCTTCAATTGTACCGTAAAGCCCGGGAATTCGCGGAATTATGCGGCAAGGAAACAGTTTATGACCTTTATACTGGCACCGGTACCATTGCCCAATTCGTCAGCGCCTCTGCTGCCAAAGTCATTGGAATTGAGTATGTTCCGGAAGCGATCGAGGATGCCCGCGAAAACGCGGCCGCAAATGGCATTGACAATTGCAGTTTCTTTGCAGGCGACATGAAAGATATTCTTACGGATGAATTCATTGCAGAGCATGGAAAGCCGGAGGTGATGATTGTCGATCCTCCTCGGGCCGGAATGCATCCGGACGTTGTGGCAACCATTTTGAGGGCAGCCCCCAAGCGCATAGTATATGTAAGCTGCAACCCCGCTTCACAGGCAAGGGACATAGCCATGATGTCAGAAAAATATAAAGTTACCGCTGTGCAGCCAGTGGATATGTTTCCACACACCCAGCATGTAGAGAACATTTGCAAACTTGAATTATGCTGACTCAGATTCTTTTCCTTATAACAGGGCTGCTGCTCATCATCTTCGGTGCCGACTGGCTTGTAGATGGCGCTTCAGCAATAGCCAGAAAACTGAAAATCAGCGAGTTCGTTATAGGCCTCACAATAGTCGGGTTCGGGACGTCCTGCCCTGAACTGGTTGTCAGCGTGACCGGAGCTATAGAAGGAATCTCCGACATATCAATAGGCAACGTAATCGGTTCCAACATTTTCAACACCATGTTGATACTGGGCATAACCGCCTTGTTGCTGCCAATTGAAATCACCCGCAGCAACAAGCGTCGAGACATCCCTGTAACCCTGCTTGTCACCGTACTTCTGATGATTTGCGGAATGAGCCATACTTTGTTCGGTCTGGGGACTACTGACGGACTCTCAAGATTGGAAGGCATAGCTTTCCTGCTTCTTTTTGCCTTGTATTTGTTCTCATGCTTCAAGAACGACAAAAGTATTCCTGAAGAACAGAAAAACGCGGATGAAACCGGAACTGTTAAAGCTATCTTCCTCACACTGGCCGGACTAGCCGGACTGGTGTTCGGGGGCAAATGGTTCGTTGACTCTGCGGTAGTACTTGCCCGGCATATTGGAGTAAGCGAAAAGTTTATCGCCATCACCCTGCTGGCAGGGGGCACCTCCCTGCCGGAACTTGCCGCCTGCATAGTTGCAGCCGCCAAGAAAAAAGGGCAGCTCGCTCTTGGCAACATACTTGGCTCCAATGTCTTCAACATTCTATTGATACTTGGCACATCGGCCGCAATACGTCCCATTTCCTTCAGCGGAATAGATTTGGTCGATATGTGCGTACTGCTGTTGAGCATTGTTCTTGTATGCATCAGCTCATACAGCTTCAAAAAGGACAAAATCGACAGATACGAAGGAGCAGTCTTCCTTGCCGTTTTTATCGCCTACTATGTTTGGCTTTTTATTAGACTCTGATATGCAGTTACTTAAATTCAAACCTACGGAATATCGACTGGAAAACGTCAAGACTGGAAGGATTTTCGATGATGCCGGCTGGACGCTTAACGACCCGGAGGGCGGCGAGCCTTCTCTGATACGTGCCGTTTATGCCTCCAGCAGGTTCAATCCACGAAAAGACCTCAAAGGAATTTATCGCTACGCTGACTGGATGCCGGTAAAGCGCACTCTTCGCGATTCCTGCGCCCCTGTGACCTACAAGTCAAAGGGACTGGCAAAACACTTGGGACTCAGTAACTTGTATATCACATTCTCAGGCTGGAATCCAAAGATCGGAGCAAAAATGCAGACCTGCTCTTTCAAGGAAACAGAAGCATTTTCCGTATGCGCCCGTATTGACAAAAAGGAGAAGCGTACTTTGATAGTCCAGTCTGCAGGGAATACTGCACGCGCATTCGCACAAGTCTGTTCCGACAACGATATCCCTGTTGTCATCTGCATACCTGAAGACAATATCCACGACCTCTGGTTCCGCCGCAAGTTGGGTAAATGCGTGAAGGTGGTCGCAGTTCCCCATGGCTGCGATTACTACGACGCAATTACCCTTGGAGAAAAACTTGCCCAGGATCCTGCTTACTTTCTTGAAGGAGGAGCAAAAAATGTAGCCAGGCGCGACGGAATGGGAACCACCATACTGAGTTTTGCCGAGAAGGCCGGCCGCATCCCGGATGCATACTTCCAGGCCGTAGGGTCCGGTACCGGTGCCATCGCCGCTTGGGAGAACGCAGAGCGTCTTGCCGCCGACGGCCGCTTCGGGGAAAACAATATGAGGGTATTCGTTGCCCAGAACTCTCCTTTCACCCTTCTCTACGACTCATGGAAAGCTTGCTCAAACAAGCTTGCAGACATAACTCCCGAGTTGGGACGCAGACAGGCAGAGGTAATACTGGCCAAGGTTCTTTCCAACCGCAAGCCGCCATACAGCATTGCCGGAGGTCTGTATGATGTCCTGCAGAAGAGCAACGGAGACGTCTATCTTGCCAGCAACGATGATATTATGTACTGGCTCCTGCAGTTCCGCAACCTGGAAGGCTACGACCTCCTTCCTGCAGCTTGCGTTGCCGTTGCAGCCCTTGCAAAAGCCGTAAAGGAAGGCATGGTCGGAAAAGACGACTGCATTATGCTCAATTGCACCGGCGGCGGCACACTATCCGCATTTGCAAAGGGGTACGTGCTGAAGGAGCCGGACCTCGTTCTTAGTCCGGACTTGCCGGCGGAAGAAATAATCGCCAAGGTGGCCGCTCTTAGAAATTAATCGCCAAGGAAAGATTAAGCGCCTGATACTCAGTTGCGTTGTTTTCTATCATTGTCCTGTGGACAGGGGTTCGGGTATCCGGATCGATGATAGTTTCGCTGTCCAGAGTGAAATTGTATGATAGCAGCAGATCTACGCTTATGCTGCCGGACACCGCAAGCCTGTAACCTATTCCGGCTATCGCACGGAACCCCGTCTCATACAAAGAGGACGTCGGGAAGTTGGCCGCAGCTCCCGCATGAAAAATCAAGCCATCGGAATACAGGCCTGACGGGCACCATCTCATTCGCAGTTCTATCGGTACCATCCATCGTTTGGAATATACTCCAAGCAGGCCGGAATAAACGGACATGTTGAAATTGTCAGTAAGGCTCACGCCTAGATTGGCAAGGACAGAGCCGTTACTGAAATAACGCCACGTCACAGGATTCTCAATGATCCTGTAGCCTTCGTTGCAAATATAATTGTGCTGGCTTGTTTTCAGGAAAGTCGCGCTGTACCCCCATTCTAAACCGTAGCTGATACGAGGCTTGCCGGCATATAGCAAACTCGTACAAAGAATCAACGTTATGACAGCCGCCAGTTTTTTCATTTCAATTTGAATAGAATGGTCAATTGGGGGTAAAAAGCCTGCCACAGACCGTTGTTGTAAATACTAAGGCTGGAGGCAACGTATGTCTTTTCTTTTTCGTTCTGCCTTATATGGCATCCGGCATCAACGGCAAAGGAGAGATCCAATGCCACTGTACGGCCGAAGTCAAAACGGCACCCTGCACCTGCACTGACGGCAAACATGAATCCGGGGTACTCGCTGATGAGGGATTTCATGTCTATGAATCTGCCTTTGTCATGGTCCCTGACATATCCCAGGGAAAGGCCCGGTCCGGCATAAAACAAAAGGGTGCAATTCTTCTTCTCAAGAGTGTTCAAGACATATAGACGGGAGAAATTGAAACGGTACCCTGGGTCTTTGCAACGGCTGGTAGGAACTCCGTAGATATCAACTATGGCGGTGGCGGAATGAAATACTCCCCCGCTCCTGGGAAAACGCAGCTGCGCCCCGATTCCTTTCGGGGAATTGAAAACGCCGAACTCTTGTGCGGCCGCAGGGATACAACAGGCCAAAAGGAAGTTCAGGACAAGCAATTTCAGACGCATACGTTGCACAATACGAAGGTATAGAAAACTTTGAATATTTCCAATAAATACCTTATATTAGCACGTTCAAAAACCTATAGCTATGGCAGTAGAAATCAAGAAAGTACTGACAAGAAGCGAATTGCGTAAATTCGTCAACTTTCCCGAGACTCTATATAAAAACAACCCTTACTATGTGCCGCCGCTGGTATTCGACCAGATGGACACTCTGGACCAGAAAAAGGGTGCGGCACAGGAGTTCTGCAAGTCCGCTCTCTACATGGCATATAAGGACGGCAAGGCTGTCGGCCGCGTAGCTGCAATAGTGAATTTCAAGGCAAATGAACAGTGGAATCACAAGCAGGTCCGCTTCGGCTGGCTAGACTTCATCGACGATAAAGAAGTGGCCGACGCATTGATGGAAAAAGTGTATGAATTCGGGCGGGAGTACAAAATGGAGACAGTGGTAGGCCCTCTCGGATTCACTGACTTTGACCCGGAAGGTATGCTTATCGCCGGCTATGACCGTCTCTGCACTATGGCGCTCATATACAATTATCCCTATTACAACGATCATCTGGAGCGTATGGGTTTCAGGAAAGATGCAGACTGGATTGAATATAAAATATTCATGCCTGAAGTTCTGCCGGACCGCCTCACCCGCATCGCATCCATAGTGCAGCAGCGTACAAATGTGCATCTCCGCCCCCTTACCCGGAAGATTGTGAGGGAAGAGAACTACGGAGAAAAAGTATTCAGACTCATCAACGAGTGCTACAAAGACCTCTACAATTTCACCGTCCTGCCTGACCACATGGCCAAAAAGTATCTCGATTTCTATTTGAGCATACTCGATCTCCGCTACGTTTCCATGGTAGAGAATGAAAAGGACGAACTGGTGGCTTTTGGAATCACCATGCCCTCTATTGTCCGCGCCCTGCAGAAAAACCGCGGAAAACTCTTCCCCTTCGGCTGGTGGCCGCTGATCAAATCTATGTATATCAAGCACGAAGAAGGCGTGGAGATGCTGCTTGTCGGAGTACGTCCGGATTATCAGAATACCGGTATCAATTCCCTGCTTTTCGCAGACCTTTTCGTAAAGTTCAAGAAGTGGGGTGTCAAGTGGGCTGAGACCAATGCCGTACTGGAAGATAACCTGAAGAACCAGGGACAATGGAAAGACTTTGAAAACGAGAGCGTAAAGCGCCGCCGTTCCTATATAAAAGAGCTTGATTGACAATGAATTCCGGCGACTCCCAGTATTATTCAGGTGTGCCGCTTCCGGAAAGGATGCGACCGGCTGACCTGTCGGAATATGTAGGCCAGAGCCATCTGGTAGGTCCCGGATGCATTCTCCGGAACATGATAGACAGCGGAAATCTGTCGTCGTTCATACTATGGGGGCCTCCGGGAGTCGGAAAGACCACTCTTGCCAGCATAATAGCCCACACTCTGGACAGGGAGTTCTTCACCTTGTCTGCTGTAAGTTCAGGAGTCAAGGATGTCAGGGATGTCATAGAAAAGGCCAGGAACAAATCATTGTTCTCAGCCTCCGCTGCGCCCATTCTCTTCATAGATGAAATCCACCGTTTCAACAAGGCCCAGCAGGACGCTCTGCTTGGAGCCGTGGAATCAGGTACGGTGGTATTGATAGGGGCTACTACAGAAAACCCTTCCTTTGAGGTTATCACTCCGCTCCTTTCCCGCTGCCAGGTCTTCGTACTCAAGTCACTGGAAGCTGCCGACCTGAAAATACTTCTGGACAGGGCGCTGAAAAAGGACCCGGAGCTGTGCCGGCGCAAGATAGTAGTTAAGGAGGACGAGGCTTTGCTAAGGCAAAGTGGCGGCGATGCACGCAAATTGCTGAATATCCTCGAGATAGTTGTAGATGCGACACTCCCTTCTGGAGACGGGAGCATAGTTATAGACAACAAGGCCGTGACCTCTTGCCTTCAGGAGAACATGGCCATATACGATAAGGGCGGGGAGATGCATTACGATATCATTTCCGCTTTCATCAAGTCCGTACGAGGTTCCGACCCCAATGCGGCTGTATACTGGATGGCCAGAATGCTTGCTGGCGGTGAGGATCCTCTTTTCATTGCGAGAAGGCTTTGCATACTGGCGGCCGAAGATATTGGCCTTGCCAACCCCAATGCTTTGCTGTTGGCAGATTCGACCTTCCGCATCGTACACTCCATAGGTATGCCTGAAGCCCGCATACCTCTTAGCGAATGTGCAATATATCTGGCATCTTCGCCCAAAAGCAATTCAGCCTACCTCGCCATAGACGAGGCCATTGCGGCAGTAGAAGAGGATAAGACAGCACCTGTCCCCCTATATCTGCGTAATGCCCCTACTTCCCTGATGAAAGATCTGGGTTATTCAGACGGCTACCGTTATGCCCATGATTATGAAGGACACTTCACTGATTTGGAGTTCATGCCTGACGCAATGAGAGGCCGAACTTTCTATAAGCCCCAGCCAAATGCCCAGGAAGACCGCCTCAAGGTTTACCTGCAAGCATGTTGGCCGAAATACTACACAAAGAAGAAATGAATATCATTAAGACCGGAATCGAGGGGCTTTTGATAATTGAACCCCGGGTATTTGAGGACGGAAGGGGCTATTTTTTTGAGAGCTGGTCCCAGAGGGACTTCGATGCCCATGTGGGTCATGTACGTTTTGTCCAGGACAACGAAAGCTTCTCGGTTTATGGAGTGGTGCGCGGCCTGCACTTCCAAAAAGCACCCTATACTCAGGCCAAGCTGGTACGATGCGTGTCTGGAAAGGTATTGGATGTCGCTGTTGATATACGACGTGACTCCCCTACCTTCATGCAGCACGTGAGCGTAGAATTAAGCGCGGAGAACCACCGTATGCTCTTCATACCCAAAGGATTCGCCCATGGATTCTCGGTTCTCAGCGAGACCGCTGTATTCCAGTATAAATGCGACGGATTCTATAACCCCGAAGCCGATTCCGGAATACAGTTCAACGATTCCCGCCTCGGCATAGATTGGAAAATCCCGGCAGACAGGATGATTGTCTCCGAGAAAGACAAACTCCGCACTCCCCTGCGCGCAGAAGACGCACTTTAGTATTCTCTTTCGCCGAAGATGGCGGTGCCTATGCGGACTATACTTGCTCCGTACTCAAGTGCTATGCGCCAGTCACCGGACATTCCTATAGAAAGCTCACGGAAAGCATCGTATTCTGGGAAAAGGTCTCGTAAATAGTCGTAAAAGGCCTTTATTCGGGCAAAATCTGCACGTATGTCTTCTTCCTTGTCTGTATTGGTGGCCATTCCCATTAGTCCGCAGAAACGGACGTTTTTGAAGGAAGCGGCGCGGAACATCAAATCAAGTATTTCCTCCTCATAGAAGCCGGTCTTGCTTTCTTCTGCTGCAACGTGAAGTTCCAGAAGCACAGGAATCACGCGGCCGTTCTTTGCGCCCCAGGAATTAATCTCATCAAGCAGATGAAGCGAGTCAACAGATTGGACAAGATCTGCATACGGCAGTACCATCTTGAGTTTATTGGTTTGCAAATGTCCTATGAAATGCCATTCGATACCGCGCCCGTCAAGAGTCTTGACCTTCTTTTCAAACTCCTGGGGACGATTTTCGCCAAAGACCATCTGCCCGGCTGCAAGCGCCTCTTCTATTGATTCTACAGGATGAAATTTTGAAACTGCCACCAGTTTCACATCTGATGGCAGTTCTTTTTTCAGTTCCTGAATATTGGCCGCAATGCTCATTCTTCAACGAAAATATCCCCTTCCCAGTGACCGAAGCGGACAACCGGAGGAGGGAGAGGTATACGATATTGCTCCACACAGTTATTCCTTGGAGCAAGGGCGGGAGCGGATGAAGAGGCGACGAATGCCGGAATACCTACTGCTGCATCCCATTCCAGGAAGGAATTCAGCTCGGAGTCGCTGCCGTATTTATCATCGCTATTTGTGGCGAGTTCCCCCATCAGACATTTTGCCCGGTACATGATTGCCCTGCGGCTCACCGCATTGAACAAACCCTCATGATTCATTATGCTGTTTGGAGTAGAGCGACAGAATCCCGTCTCATAGACGCTGGCACCTTCGTAAATATCCAGGGATTCCACAGTCTCATAATCATTGGCCGTGTCGAACATATCCGCCCATTTTACGTTGGTCTTGTCCGTAAGCGGATAGGATGTTCCGACTATTGCCTGAATGTCTTCATCCACGTAGCAGTCTGCATTCCTATAGAAACCGTATCTGTCAATTCCCAGATTCCTTGACCAATCCTTCTCGGAGCCGAACTGATGTGAGCTGTATGAGTATTCGTCACTAAGCTTTCCGAAACCATGCCCTCCGGCTTCGTGCTGCACCAGATAAGCCCTTTCTGCGGGATGTGTCCCTAAACCGAAATATGCGATTGACTGGGCAAAATTAGCGTAATCAAAGGAAAAGCTGTCATATGAATAATACATATAGCAGGTACCTGCCCGGCAAGCCTGGTTTGCGATTACCATGAAGGTGGCGTTTCTCAGTAAGGAATCGCCCAGTACTGCCTTAGCATATTTGCGAACTGTAGCATCATCGCCTTTGACACTGGTAGAATTAGGGGTAAACTGGACTGAGAGAGTTGTTTCGGTACCTGTATTCCTGGCGCCGTTGAGCCCGGTAGTCTCGGCATTGGTCCTTTCCGGAGAAACCACCTTTATTATATGAACGTCGAAGTGGTCTCTAAGGTAAGTATATGGCTGAAGATCAAAGAATTGCTCAACAGCATCCTGCATGGCCTTCATGTAGGTACTGCTGTCTCCGCCGCTGAAGTCATCTCCTATAAAACCGTCTCCCATGATGACCAGGTTCAAGCCTCGGCCGGGAGCCTGGACCGTAACCAGTTCCCCGTCGAAATCGTAATGAGTATAATCGGCATTCGACTGTTTCCATCCGCTATCCAGGGAAAGGGTATGGCATTTGCCTCCGGTAAGTGTCATATTGGCATCCAGAGTGAAATCAGAAAACCAGTTGCCGTCTGCGCATTCGACCATAACGCGTACAATATCACCTTCGCTCAAATTTATATCGTCCGATGCCATGGCTATCCATGCCTGAATAGAACTTTCGCTTGAATTGTAGCCCTTGAGGTCCACGGAAATAGCCCTTCCATATTCCTTGTTGAACGGAGCGTGGTCGGGGCTATTTGTAATATAACGGTATCCGGAAGAAAGGCCGTCGTTCATGGCGAACTGCCCATTCCCAATAATGCGGACTCTGACCATCGTTGGAGTGTTGAAAGACTTTCCGCTGAGGTTTACACACAAACATGAGCTCATGACAGCATCCGAGAAGTCCACGGTCCCCACGGCAGTGATTTCTTTGTACATCAGGAAATAATCGGCAAGGTGGGCCATAGGGTCGCTTTTGGTCTGTATCTGGCCGTCATAAGTCCAATGCGTGAGATCGGCCATGCATTTGAGCCGGGAACCGGGAAAGAATGCGGTATAACTGTCGCCAGTTCCCGTTATCGGAGAGGTCTGGACGAATTCTGCACTGGTGCCGCCGCCGGTGGGAAGGGTGTAAATACCGGCTTCGCTAAAGAAAATGCCGTCTGGTACAATCGAGATATTGTCCCCTGCCGTCCAGTTTGCTTTCAAACGCCAGTTGGTGTAGTCAAAGCTTAGCTTAGTCTCCTCATTAGCTCCTGGAAGGATTGCGGTGATTACCGGCACATCAGGAACCAGCCCAGCAGTTTTGTCCTCATCAGGAGTAATAACCGTTTCTGCTGTACAGGAGACCATAAGCGCAGCAAGAGGAAGTGCATAATAAAGAATCTTATTCATAGAAACTTCCTCCTTCTGACAATATCAGGAAATCCTCTTCACTGCCCATAGGTCCGATTATCGGCTCCCCGTCCGAAAAACTGCTTGCCAGCAATTCGGAGCACATTGCTGAGGTCCAGTCGGTTTCCGGGATTATGTAAAAATCTCTGACCATGAAACTCAGCGCCGGTTCTTCTGCTGTTGCGCCTGCATTTTCTGGGCTTCTTCAAGGCGTTGCTGCCACTTGGACTTAGGCACTGGTTTGCCCTCGCTGGCCTTCAGTTTGGCATATATTGCCTCGGGATGCACGAAGTATTTCTTGATAACCCATGTCTGGATTATTGCTATCAGCTGGGAGAGCAAATAATAGTAGCTAAGTGCAGCGGAAAGGTTGTTGCAGATGAAGAACATCATTATTGGCATCATCCAAAGAGTCATGAACTTCATGGAAGAAGCAGTAGGATCGTTGGAAGCAGCCTGGTTGGCTGTAGTCATCTTGGAATAGAGCCACATCACAACAGCCATGAGCAGGGCAAACAGAGACAGGTGGTCTCCGATAAGCGGAATGCGGAATCCGAAGTCCAGGATAGAATCGTAGGCGCTGAGGTCGTCGCACCATAAGAAGGGCTGCTGACGAAGTTCGATAGACGCCGGGAAGAACCGGAACATAGCCCACAAGATAGGAAAGGTAAGCAATGTGGGCAGACAGCCTCCCATCGTATTCACCCCGGCACGCCGGTAAAGATCCATAGTGGCCTGCTGCTTCTTCATGGCGTCTTCCTGTTTAGGGTACTTGGCATTAATCTTCTCGATTTCAGGTTTGAGAACCTGCATCTTTGCGGAAGATGAATACGATTTGTACGTAAGCGGGAAAACCACCGTCTTGATTACCAGCGTCATAAGGAGGATGATAAGTCCGAAGTTGGCGATGAAGCGGCTGAAGAAGTTGAACATCGGGATGATGGCGTAGCGGGTGAACCACCCAACCAGCCAACCGCCAAGGGGGATGATTTTTTCATACTTGCGGTTGTACGACTTCAGGGTGCCGAAGTGATTGGGGCCGAAATAGAATTCGTAAGGCACCGAGACGCTTGGAGCGGGATGGAAGTCAGCGCGCATCCGGGCGCTGCACTCCATCAAATTATGACTTTCATCGGTCTCCGGCACGAACTTGACCGCTACCTCCCCGTTTGCGAACTCCTTGGGAGCGCACATGATTGCGGAGAAAAATTGCTGCTGGAATGCAAACCAGCCAAGGCGGGCGCCAATGCTCTTGGAAGCACTGCGTCCCCTGCCTATCTCCGCCGGCTTCTTCTCGCCATTGAAATAGTAGTCCAGCTTGGAGTATTGTGACTCATTTTTGTAACCCTTTTCCAGACGGGGAATGGTAAGGTTGAAGTCTATGTCGTATGAGCCGACATTCTTGGGAATGATTCCCTGCATGCCTACGAAGGACAGCAAGTTGTCTACCTTGTAACCATCGTTCTGAAGGATATACCTCTGCTCGATATAACCGCCGTCCTGGAACGGGAGTCGGAAAGTCAGTGAACTGTCGCTACGCTCAGCCAGAATGAAATTGAAGTCTGAAGTGCGTATATATTGACCGGCATAAATACTCACGGCATACTCTGCTTCACCCTCCTTGAACAACATCAGTTCATTTCCTCCATAGCTGGAGTATCTCTTCAGTTGAGCGCTGTAAGGCTGTGCTCCTCTGGTGGTAAAGTCAATTTTGATTAAATCGTTCTCCAGAGTCACAATCTCCCCCTCCGCCGCATGAGCTGCCTCCAGCATGACGTCATTGTAAATAGACTGGGCTACGGCAGCTTCCTGGCCGGCTGAATATGGCTGTAAAACCTGGGTGGCAGCTTCTGCGGCCAAACTGTCTGCCGGCATGTTGGCAAGGGCAACGGAGTCCTGCTGACGCTGCAGCTCTGCACGCTTGCGGGCTTGTCCGGACTCAAAAAAAGTGAATCCAAAAAGAATAAGAGCTATAAGTACGAAACCTATTATCGAATTCTTGTCCATCAGGCCTCCTCCTCTGTCTCACGTATTTTCTGCTCCAACTTCTTGAGCTCCGCCTTTGCCTGCTCTATGCGATCCTGCATCTGTTTGATGAGGGGCTCGGAATTCTTGGATGCCGAGAAGAAGCCGATATTATTCTCGTATGTGGTAATATCCTGCTGAAGAGAGCGATACTTATCGAGAAGAATATCCTTTTCCGAGCGAGGGGCACGGCCTCCGCTCTTCCCGGCACTTCTCTGTCCGCCCTGCCCGTAAGGGAACTTGGCCTTTACTGCATCCCTGTACGCTGCATTCACGGCATCCTTCTCTTTAAACGGTACGTGTCCTATCTCCTGCCAACGGGCATTGAAAGCTCTAAGGGCCTCGGCGTTTGCGCTCTCATCCTCGGAAGGAACGTATGCCTGAATCTCCTCGATAATCTTCTTTTTTGCTTTTAGATTGCCGTAGAAGTCGTTTTCCGGCTTTGCATTCTTATCCCTTTCGGCAAAGAACTCATCGCAGGCGGCACGGAAGCGTTTCCATATCTGCTCGCTCTTCTTGCGGGGTACAGCGCCTATTTCCTTCCACTGCTTCTGCAGCTCAATGAACTGATCGGTAGCCTTCTTCCATTCAGTGCTGGTCTTGAGTTCCTCCGCCTTCTCGATAATAGACATCTTCTTCTCAAGATTGGCGTTCATGGAATCCTTGAATCCGGCATAGTAGTCACGTTTGCGGCCGTAGAACTGGTCGCAGGCAGCACGGAAGCGGTCGTATATCTTCTGGTTTTCCTTACGGGTCGCGAAGCCGATGGTACGCCACTTGGCCTGAATTTCCTCTATCTGACGGGAGAGCTCATTCCATTCATTGGACGATGCCGGGTCGGAGGCGGCAATCGCCTCCACCTGTTCGCAGAGCTCCTGTTTGGCGGCCAGATTGGCAATCTGCACCTCTTTCTGACTCTCGAAGTGTGCCTGATAGCGTTTGTTGATGACTGCCGTGGCAGCTTTGAAACGATTCCATATATCTTCCCTCTTCTCCTTTGCTACAGGACCGAATTCTTTCCATTGCTCGTGCAGTTTTTGGAGCTCATGGAAAGCGTTTACCACATTTTCGTTCTCTGCCAGCTTCTCCGCCACTTCGCAGAATTTTTCCTTGGCCTCCAGATTCTTCTGGAAATCCAGGTCGCGCAAGTCACGGCTGATTTTCACCATGTCGTAGAATTTCTCTACATAGAACTGGTAAGTATCGTTGATATCACGGTAGGCTGTAACAGGAACGGGGCCGGCTTCACGCCAGCGGTTCTGAAGCTCACGGAAAGCAGGAAATGACGCACCCGCGTCATCGTTGCTCTCCACCATTGCCTTGAGTTCCTCAATAATGGCTTTTTTTACCGCAAGGTTTTCCTCACGACGCGCATCCTGCTCGCGGTTGTATTCCGCGCGCTCTTTTTTATAATCGGAATATACCGCCTTAAAGTTCTCTTCTACAGCCACGAAGGGGTTGTTAAAGGAATTTTCGGCCTCGGGATTATCTGTTTTCAGCCTGCCCAGCAGTTTGTAAAACGCCGATTTGATATTCTCCGCTTCCTTTGAACGGAGCATACTGTCTGCACCATCTTTCAATTCGCGGAACATATCCGAGAGTTCTGCCAGAGTCTTGTCTGCCAGATTCTCAACTTTTACCTTAATGCTGTCTTCCTCACTCGGGGAGGTCTCTTCCACAGGCTCGGGACTAGCAGCTTCTGCAGTTTCCCCGGGCTGTTCCACCTGTTCTGCGGCGGGTTTTTCAACCTGCTCCACCTGCTCGGCGGCAGCCTTGGCGGCTTGATTCTCCGCGTTCTGGTTCTCTACGTCTGAAAGGATTTCTTGGGTCTTTTCAGGAATAATCGTTTCACTCATAACAAGAGATATTTAAAGATAATATGGAATGCAAATATACAATTATTTTTCTATGAGACGAACTTCGTAAAGGCGGGGCCAGTTTTTTCCAGTAAGAAAAATCCTTCCGTCCTTTTCCGCAATACCGTTAAGCACATCCGTCTCCGGCTTCCGCAGTGCATCCGGCAACAGTTTTCCGCAATCTACAACTCCTTCCACCTTACCTGAACCAGGATTGATTATCACTATCATGTCTGTGGTATATACGTTAGCCCAGATGCGGCCGTCTATCCATTCGAGTTCATTAAGCAAACGCACCGGGCGATCGTTCATTGTAACCTTAAGCTTGCGAAGCACACGGAAATCCTCATCCATAAAATACAAGGATGCAGAGCCGTCCGAGGCTATAAGGCACTTACCGTCCGTAGTCAGTCCCCAGCCCTCGCGCTGATAAGCACAAGTTTTTATGTATTTGAGCGTTGCGGCATCATATATAAAGGCCACCCTGTTGGTCCAGGTGAGCATGTACAGCTTGTCGCCCAGAATCACTGAGCCTTCACCGAAATACTTTCGGTTGAAATCGAGTTTCCGGAGCACCTTACCGCTTTCCAAATCCACTTTCCGGAGACTGGTATTGCCACACTGGCCGGTACTCTCGTAAAGTTCTCCATTATGGAAAAACAAGCCCTGTGTATAGGCGGAGGTATCGTGGGGATACTCTTTTAATACCTTTATACCATACTGCCGGGGGCCGGAAGCCGAGCAGGCGTACAGCCCGGCTAACAACGCTGCGGCAAGAAGAATAAAGCGTTTCATATCTGCAAATTTAACAAATAAATACTAATTTTGCAGACCTTGCAATAATAAAGATGAGAATAGATATTATAAGTGTAGTTCCGGAGTTGCTGGACAGCCCGCTGAGCCACTCGATAGTGGGACGTGCCCGCCAAAAAGGACTTGTGGAGATCTACGTTCACAACCTCCGCAAGCATGGTATTGGGTCCCGTCGCAACGTTGACGACTATAGCTACGGCGGCGATGCCGGCATGGTGATGATGGTAGAGCCTGTGTATCTGATGATTGAGGAGCTTAAAGCCGAACGTGAATATGATGAGGTAATATATATGTCTCCGGATGGAGAAGTTCTTGATCAGGGAATTGCTAACGAACTGTCTCTCAAGGGAAACATCATCATTCTCTGCGGTCACTACAAAGGCATCGACCACCGCATCCGGGAGCATCTCATCACCCGTGAGATTTCTGTAGGGGATTATGTTGTCAGCGGTGGAGAGATTCCGGCAGCATTGCTTGCAGACGCGATAGTCAGGCTTATACCTGGAGCGTTAACCGACGAGACTTCAGCCTTGTCAGATTCATTTCAGGACAAGCTGCTCTCCCCTCCCGTTTATACCAGGCCGGCAGAGTTCAACGGATGGAAAGTTCCCGATGTTCTGCTAAGTGGAAATCCAAAGTTGATTCGTGAGTGGCAGGATGAGAAGGCTTTGGAGAGAACTAAAGCATTGAGACCACGACTGTTAGATGACAGTTTATAAAATTTTTTAAAAATAAAAAAGTATTTTTTCAAAAAATTTGTCAAAAATTTGTTGGAAGAATAAAAAAATGCAGTATATTTGCTGTCGGAAATCAACAACTATTCTAACCAACAATAATTAACCTTCTAAAGGTATACACTACTAACTAACCGTTCAAGCCCGCTGTGAAGCGGGCTTGAGTCGTTTGGCCTTTCGGCCAAACGCCTCACGGCTACACGTTGCCCCTTCCCCAAACCCCTTCCCTCGGGGAAGGGACTTGGTCGCTTCGCTCCGGGTCCTTTCGGCCAAACGACTCTCCGGCTACTTTGTTTTGCCACAAATCCGCAGGTTTTGAGGCATTTTCGCCCTTTTCACAACCGTTTTGCCACAAATCTGGCGGTTTTGAGGCATTTTGCCCTTTTCGCTTCGCTCCGCTCGCTGCGGCCGAGTAACGCCGGAGAGGCTTCTGCCACTCGTCTGCACCGCTGCCGGCTTGCTGCCCCTGAGCGAAGTGATGCCCGCCACCTCTCACTCGGATCGGCAGCTGTTTTTTGGTTGGAAAAAACGCGATAAAGTATTATATTTGTCGGATATGAGAATAGCTATTATCGGAGCCAGCGGAGCAGTTGGCCAAGAATTTCTTAAAGTACTGGAAGAGAGGAACTTCCCCACTGACGAATTAGTTTTGTTCGGTTCTCCGCGCAGCACCGGCAGGAAATATAGTTTCAGGGGCGAGGACCTGGAAGTGCGCCTCCTGCAGCACAACGACGACTTCAAGGACATAGATATTGCATTCACATCCGCCGGAGCAGCAACCTCACGGGAATTCGCCGGAACAATCACCAAATACGGAGCCCTGATGATAGACAACTCCTCCGCATTCAGGATGGATCCCGACGTCCCTCTGGTAGTACCTGAGTGCAATGCCGAGGATGCCCTGACAGCCCCTCGAGGTATAATTGCCAATCCCAACTGCACCACCATTATGATGGTCACAGTACTTAAACCGATTGAAGAGCTTTCGCATATAACACGCATTCACGTAGCGAGTTACCAATCAGCTTCCGGGGCCGGTGCACAGGCTATGGCAGAGCTTGAGCAGCAGTATAAAGACATAGCTGCCGGCCGGCCAGTGACCGTAGAAAAATTCGCCTATCAACTAGCTTACAACGTCATCCCGCAGATAGACGTCTTCACTGACAACGGCTACACCAAGGAAGAGATGAAGATGTTCAACGAAACCCGCAAGATCCTCCATTCGGATGTCCGCTGTTCTGCCATGTGCGTACGTATTTCCGCCCTCCGTTCCCACTCGGAAGCCGTCTGGATCGAGACGGAAACTCCTCTGGAAGTGAAGCAGGTGCAGGAAGCCCTGCAGGCTGCGCCCGGCGTCACCCTCCTCGACGACCCTGCAACAAAGACCTACCCGATGCCCCTCTTTACCGGAGGAAAAGATGACATATACGTAGGACGCGTCCGCAAAGATCTCGCGAACGAAAACGGCATCACCCTATGGCTCTCCGGAGACCAGATCAAGAAGGGTGCGGCCCTGAATGCAGTACAAATTGCAGAATACCTTATTAGCAAACGATAAATCATGCTGAAAGTTTCCCATCCCGCAAAGGAAATGCCGGCTTCCGCGATTCGCAAGCTGGTTCCCTTCTCCGAAGCTGCAGAAGCCTCCGGAGTCAAGGTATATCACCTTAACGTCGGGGCTCCCGACATAAAGTCCCCCGCATGCGCAATCAATGCAATCCAGGAGCGCTGCGCCAACATGCACCACCTCTCCTACACCCACTCCGCAGGTCTAATGGAGCTCCGCAAGGCAATGGTAGATAAATACTACCGCAAGCTCGGATTCGACATCACTCCAGCCCAGCTGCTGATTACAGTGGGAGGCAGCGAAGCTTTCGCAGACGCAATGCAGATAGCGGCCGGCCCGGGCGAAGAAATAATAGTCGTTGAACCCTATTATACCAACTACCAGACATTTGCATACCTTAATGGTATAACTCTCAAGGCCGTTCACTCCGATATAAGGGAGGGGTTCAAGGTTCCCGATGTGGGCGAATTTGAAAAGCTCCTCACTCCAGCCACAAGAGCCGTTCTCATCAGCAACCCCTGCAATCCTTCGGGCAAGCTCTTCACCAAAGAGGAAATGCTTCAGATTGGAGAGTTCTGCCGCAAAAACGACCTGTTTCTGATATGCGACGAGGTTTACCGGGAATTTTGCTATACTGACGAACCCTACTTCAGCGCTCTTGAACTCCCCGGCTGCGAACAGAACGTGATACTTGTAGATTCCGTTTCCAAACGCTACAACCTCTGCGGCGCCCGCATAGGGTGCATAGTTTCCCGCAACGAGGAAGTCATGGCCTGCGCCCTTAAGTATGCACAGTCCAGGCTCTGCCCTCCTGTACTAGGCCAGTATGCGGCCATAGGAGCGCTCGACACCCCCGACTCATATTTCCAGGAGGTAAAGGAAGAGTACATACGGCGGCGCGACTGCGCCCTGGAGGCGTTGAACGCAATGCCCGGTGTTTTCTCCCCAGTCCCCTACGGTGCATTCTATACCGTAGCCGAGCTGCCTGTTGACAATGCTGAAAACTTTGCCAAATGGCTGCTCACCTGCTTCCGCAAAGACAATGAAACCCTTATGGTGACGCCGGCAGCTTCCTTCTATAAGACTCAAGGCTTGGGAACCAACCAGGTGCGTATAGCCTATGTGCTGGAAGTCCCGCAGCTCCGCAAGGCAATGACCATATTGTCAGAAGCAATTATCGAATACAACAAATGTCAGAAGAAATAAACCTTGTAGCCGACCTTGCCCTTATCCTTATAGCGGCCGGAGTGTTCACCGTAATATCCAAGGCACTCAAGCAGCCGCTCATACTGGGATACATTATTGCAGGATTCCTCATCAGCCCACATCTGGGTATATTCCCTGCTATGACAAGCACGGAATCTGTCAAGCAATGGTCGGAAATCGGTATCATTTTCCTTCTCTTCGCCCTCGGACTCGAATTCAGCTTCAAAAAGCTGCTCAAAGTAGGCAGCAGTGCCCTTATAACCTGCGGCACCAACTGCCTGGGGATGTTCATTGTGGGCATAATCGTGGGCAACGCCCTGGGCTGGAGTTCGATGGAAAGCACTTTCCTCGGTGGTCTGCTTTCCATGAGCTCCACCACTATCATCATTAAGACTTTCGATGATCTCGGGCTTAAGCAGAAGCAATACTCCGGACTGATTTTCGGCGTGCTTGTAGTGGAAGACCTTATCGCAGTGCTGCTCATGGTATTGCTTTCCACTCTTGCCGTCTCTAACAAATTCGCAGGAGGAGAGATGATACTAAGTCTTGCCAGGCTCGCCTTTTTCCTGATTCTATGGTTCCTGGTCGGCATTTACGTCATTCCAATCCTGCTGAAGAAAGCAAAGAAGTATCTGAACGACGAGATCCTTCTGATTATTTCCATCGGCCTCTGCTTCGGCATGGTTTCCCTGGCTTCGCTTGCGGGATTCTCCAGCGCGCTGGGTGCCTTCGTCATGGGTTCCATTCTCGCAGAAACCATTGAAGGAGAACGTATTGAGCACCTGCTTAAGGGCATAAAAGATTTGTTTGGAGCAATATTCTTTGTCTCCGTAGGAATGATGATTGACCCAGCGGTCATCGGAGCTCACTGGGGTACCATACTGATTCTCGCAGTAGTGGCTGTAGTCGGCATACTTACCTTCGCCACTTCCGGAGCGTTGCTTGCCGGCCGCGGCCTGGATACCGCAGTGCATACGGGCTTCAGTCTTGCCCAGTTAGGCGAATTTGGCTTCATCATTGCCAGTCTCGGCTGTAGCCTGGGAGTGATGAGGGACTTTATCTACCCCGTCATTATCACGGTTTCCGTAATCACGGCATTTACCACTCCATATATGATTAAGGCGGCGGATCCTGTGAGCAACTGGTTGCATAGGGTGCTGCCTGTATCTGTTCTTGCTAGAATCAACCCGCCTCAAACGCCCTTAGACAAATCTTCCAAAGCCGAGGCGAATGCGTGGGGACAGTTGATTAAGAGCTATACAATCCGGGTTGTTCTTTATGGAGTTGTTCTGCTGGCGATTCTTCTGGCTGCACCCAGACTATTGACTCCCCTTTCGGCAAAGATACTGCCTGATGTCAGCGAGTCCACCCGTAAGGGAATTTGCCTCGTGATCGAACTGTTCGTGATGACACCTTTCCTCTACGGACTCGCTATCACCAACGGCAGCATCAACAAGTATGCATCCAAGTTACTGAAGGAAAAAGCCGCTAACCGCTGGCCTATCCTCTCCCTTCTGGTGCTCAGGATATTAATCGCTATCGCCTTCATCATTGCTGCAATAACCAATTATTTCACGTTGGGAGCCTGGGGCGTGCTGATGGTGATTGGCGCCGGACTGGTTGTACTGCTTAGCGCAAAAGTCTCTTTCAAGCGCTTCTCCGGCCTGGAGAAACGCTTCCTGGAAAACTTCAACGAGAAAGAAGAAATGGAGAGGAAGATGGCTCCTGTCAGTTCGTCCGTTAAAGAAAAGATGGGGCGGTACAATATTCACACCGCACTTGTGGACATCTCTCCAGACTTTGCCTTTATCGGTCAGCCATTAAGGGAAATGCCCTTCAGGAAGCACTCTGGAGTCAATATTATCAAAATCCAGAGAGGTAGCCATAGTATCTACATCCCTTCAGGAAATGAGCCAATTTATCCTGACGACCGTTTGGTGGCTGTAGGTACTGATGAGCAGATAGAGGCATTCAAAGCAATAATAAATGACAACATAATTCGCGAACAGACGACAGAAGAGACAGATTTCACTGTCAAGGCAGGCCAGCTTGGGCCGGAGTCCTTCCTAACTGGTAAAACTTTGAGGGAAAGTGAAATGCGCAAAGGCGGATGTATGATAATAAGTGTCTTTCATGCCGACCAGCTGATTGCCAACCCCGGTGCTGATTTCCGTTTCTCGGCGGGTGATACGGTGTGGCTGGCAGGTGAAGCCGCATCTTGTGACTGGTATTTACAATAAATTAAATATATGGGAAAGATTATTCTCACTGGCGACCGTCCTACCGGCAGACTACATCTCGGACATTACGTAGGTTCCCTGCGCAGGCGGGTAGAACTACAGGTTTCCGGAGAATTTGACAAGATTTTCATAATGATTGCGGATGCCCAGGCACTTACCGACAATGCGGACAACCCTGAGAAAGTGCGTCAGAACATTATTCAGGTGGCACTTGACTATCTGTCCGCCGGTCTGGATCCATCCAAGGTCAACATTTTTATTCAGTCGATGGTACCGCAACTCACCGAGCTGACTTTCTACTATATGAACCTGGTTACGGTCCAGCGCCTGCAGCGCAACCCTACCGTTAAGCAGGAAATCAAGCTCAGAGGCTTTTCGGAGAGTGAGGACGGTTCAGACAACAAAGCCGGTACGCCCGTAGGGTTCTTCTGCTACCCTATCAGCCAGGCGGCTGACATCACCGCTTTCAAAGCAACTACGGTCCCTGTAGGCGAAGACCAGGAGCCCATGATTGAGCAGTGCAGGGAAATAGTGCGGAAATTCAACTCTACCTATGGCCCTGTCCTGGTGGAGCCTGAGATTCTCCTGCCTGAGAACGCAGCTTGTCTGAGGCTTCCCGGAACTGATGGTAAGGCAAAGATGAGCAAGTCCCTTGGTAACTGTATCTATCTCTCTGATTCAGAGGAAGAAGTAACACGTAAGGTAAAGGGAATGTTTACCGACCCCGGGCATCTTCAGGTAAGCGATCCCGGAAAGGTTGAAGGAAATACCGTATTCACCTATCTGGACGCTTTCTGCCGACCCGAGCATTTTGAACGCTATGCATCGTGCTTCGTAGGTAAGAAGATTTCCTTCGAGTTCCATTCCCTGGACGAAGCTAAAGCGCAGTACCGCGCCGGAGGACTGGGAGACATGATGCTCAAGAACTTCCTGGCCGCTGTGCTCAACGAAACCCTGGAGCCTATGAGGCAGCGCAGGGCAGAACTGGAGAAGAACCTCCCCGAAGTGTGGGAGGTCCTCCGCAAGGGCACGGAAGCAGCTGAAAAAGAGGCGGCAGCGACACTGACAGATGTACGCAAAGCCATGCGCATAGACTATTTCAACGACAGAGAACTTACTGGCCTTAAATGAGTTACCTTATCATTCCCAAAGGCTATAAATCTGCTCTTACGCCGGAGGAAACAGAGCGCGGAATCAAGCTGGTAAAGGACTATTTCCAGCAGAGCCTGGCCAAGGCTCTCTGCCTCAGGCGCGTCACTGCTCCCCTTTTCGTCCTTCAGGGACAGGGAATCAACGATGACCTGAGCGGGGTTGAGCGGGCGGTCACATTCCCTGTAAAAGACCTCGGCGACGCACGTGCGGAAGTGGTTCACTCTTTAGCCAAATGGAAGAGACTATGCCTGGCTGAATACAAGATTCGTCCAGGATATGGTATCTACACTGATATGAATGCCATCCGTGCAGATGAGAACCTTGGCAACCTGCACTCTCTTTACGTTGATCAATGGGACTGGGAGCGCAGCATGACGGCAAAACAGCGAAATCTGCACTATCTTAAGCAGACAGTTAGAAAAATCTACGGCTGTTTGCTTGATACAGAGCAATTTATATGCACTTGTTATCCGCAGTTGCGTGCTTTCCTGGCTCCCAAACTGCATTTTATTCACTCTGAAGAACTGAAGAAGATATACCCCGACATGGATGCCAAGGCCCGGGAAGATGCAATATGCCGCAAATACGGCAGCGTTTTCATTATAGGTATAGGCGGAGCCCTGAGCGACGGCAAGCCGCACGACTTACGTGCCCCTGACTACGACGACTGGAGTTCTCCAAATGAAGATGGCTATTCGGGGCTTAACGGGGACCTGCTGGTATGGAATCCCATACTAGGGCGAGCGTTTGAACTCTCCTCGATGGGTATAAGGGTTGATGCAGCAGCTATGAAGCGCCAGCTGGAGATTTCCGGCAAGACAGAGAGGGAGTCTCTCCTCTTTCACAGACGTCTTCTTGCCGGTGAATTGCCATTGAGTATTGGCGGCGGCATTGGTCAGTCACGACTTTGCATGCTCTTTCTTCAGAAGGCTCATATAGGAGAAATACAGGCGAGCATTTGGCCTGATGAGCAGCGCCAAAAATGCCGGAAATATGGCATAAAACTCATATAACACTTTTGTTACTACTATTAACATTTTTGTTTTATTGCCTGTAACACAAAGATATAATAAATTAACGAAAAATGACCTACGATATTACTTTACCCCTCTCTCAGGACTGGACTTGCGAGCAGGATCGCTATGAAGAAATAGATGGAGCCCTTATCACTCACATTGAATGTCACCTGCCCAAGGGTGACGGCAAGAGCGATGCAGCGCTGATCGACCTTTATGTGGGCGACCTCCCCTCCGATACCACAGCTGAAGACGAGGCTTATGCCAATTATGCGGAAATCATCGGCTGGGACGAAGACGACGAAGAGGATAACCCCATTGCCGAATGGCGTTTCCAGAACAGGAAGGCCTTCGGTTTTACAGGCGAATGCGAGGATGGCTCCATAATGCTGCTCATGTGCGTAGAAATAGTTAAAGGCGGCCTCATGATATGCAGCGTCGTCGCTCCTGACGAAGAGCAGGTCTCAAAATGGGCCAAATACGTCGAGGAAAACCTTAAGATAAAGAAACAGGCTTAGCTGATGAAGCGGCCGTGGCAGAGGCGGTAAGAAAGCCCGCTGCCACAGGGGCATGGTTCATCCGGTGCCACCGGACGAACTTTATGTACGCTGTCAAAAAAGCGGAGAACCTCTTCATTCTCGCTCTCGGAGAGTTCTGCACCGTATATTTCCTCTACATATTCGTCGGTCGCACTGTAGAGCATGAGGCCGGTTTCCTTAGCAGAATGGCCTTTAAGCAGCCATTTAGGGACGGAATTGGCATAATCCAGCACAATCTGGACGTAATCCGAGAATTGCTCCAGAGTATCAACGTCTGCTGCAGCAGATGACAGAGGCGACATAAGCAGATCCAGATTGTGGCCGTCCGGTTCGTACTGTGCATTGAGCCAGACCGTATGCGCAGCTACATATAAAGATTCCCCTTCATATCCGAGATTCTTCAACATAGCGAGAAGAGCGCTTCCCTCCACAGTTTCCAGCCCATAGCAGCAGAAAGGAGCCTTTGCGCCGCAGCTTTCTGCCTCTACGTGCCCGGCTTTGGCATATTTCCTTATCTCCTTGTAGCGCGCCCGGCGATTCTTCATAATATCATCCACGCTTTCTATGTATGGCGATACAAGATACATTTCGCCTTTGTATTCCTCCTGATAAAGACGCATTACAGGGTGCTTTGCCACATCCATGGCGAATTTGCGCATTGCCCCCATATCGTCGAAATCCATGAAAATGCAGTCCACGAAGGTACGAAGGGGCACCACCCCATAGATATTCACGGCGCCAAGTATGAGGTGCTCGAGGGTAAAGGAACCATCTTTCTCCTTTCTGGAGATAACACCATCTATTTCGTTGGATATCAGCTCATAGAAAGGCAATGGAAGACTTATACTCTGCTTGTCTTCGCCGATGCTCGGCTGACCGGCGTCCACAAAACGCAGCACCTCCACGACAGACGGATAATCGCCGGGGATAATATCTATCGTAGCCCCGGGACCGGCCTTGCAAAGATTCTGCAGAAGACGCAGGTCCTGCTCCATAAGCTTGTCCAGCCATACCTTTGGAGATGATAGATATGAAGAAAGGGTACGCACAAGTTCTTTCTTATGCATCGTCCTGAACGGAAGAGCATCGAAATAATCCAGCGTAGCCTCTATTTCTTCCCTGGTACGGTCGTTTAGTATGTCCTTGATGGAGCCCTGCATAGGACGCAAAATTAACACTTTTCAAGTGAACGAACAAATACTTTGCCGGCCGAGACCGTGAATTTCACGTCATAATCACCCAGAATAAGGCCGTAAACGCGCTCCTGGTCGTCGTGATAGCGCGGCCTGGGGTCCTGGGCCAACAGTTCGGCAAGAGTTCCGGAAAGCACTTCTCCAAGCTGTTCGGAAAGTTCATCAGGAATATTTACTTCCAGCTTCTCCCAATCCGTGCAGTCAACAAAGCCGCAACGAGCTCCAGGCTTGCTGTCGGCGTAAGCGATATAAGGTTTGACGTCGTAAACCGGTGTACCGTCTGCCAAATCGGCTCCGGAGACTTTCAAGATGCCGGAGCTCACCTTTTCAATCTTTACACACGACAGTCCCAGACCGTTAGGCCGGAAAGGCGAACGTGAAGCAAAAACCCCGACGCGTTCGTTTCCCCCAAGACGAGGAGGCCTCACTGTCAATGAAGCTCCGCTCTCAGGGTTCATGGAAAAGCCCCATATCAACCAGCAGTAATCGAATCCTTCCAGTCCCCTTACGGCCTCCTCCGCATCGTAAGGATGTACGAAATGGAGCTCCCCGCAAAGGGTAGGAGCGAGTCCGGATTGCCTGGGTACTCCAAATTTCCCTTTTAAAGGAGAGTGATAGAAGGCTACCGGCTCAATGTTCATTGCCCCAACTCTTTAACGAAGGTATCATACAGATGGCCGAGAGAGTCCAGATTCTCTTTCCTGAGGGGCTCGGACGGAGGCGAGATCATCTTCAGGGGATCTACAGGCGTACCGTCCTTCCATACCCTGAAGTCCAGATGCGGGCCTGTTGAATGACCTGTCGAACCCACATAGCCTATTGTCTGTCCCTGTGCGACCCGTGAGCCGCTCTTGATGCCGGATGCGAACCCAGAGAGGTGCATATAGCAGGTTTCGTAACCATTCATGTGCCTGATTTTGATGCGGTTGCCTCCCCCGCTACCGTCCCATCCGCAAAGCGTTACCGTTCCGTCGCCAATAGAATGAACAGGCGTTCCTGCAGGGGCGGCATAATCCACGGCGGTATGGGGGCGGACTTTTCCTGTTATAGGGTGTTTACGATGATAAGTGAAACGGCTGCTGATACGGTTGTAGCGCAGAGGGGCCTTAAGGAAGGCTTTCCGCAGGCTCTCACCTTTTTCGTTCCAGTATTTGTTGCCGCCGTCACCCTGGTCGAAGCGTATGGCCGCCGCATGGAAGTTGCCGCTGTCGTACATAGCAAAGGCAATACTGTCGATTCTTACCACCTCACCGTCGCAAACTGTCTGGTCGAAAATAACCCGGAAACGGTCTCCTTCCTGCAGGCCGAAGAAATTGACTGTCCAGGCATAAATATCGGCAAGGTCAACTATGAGCAGCGGGGATACGTCTGCAGCTATCATATCATTCCAGAGAGAGCTTGTAATCGTGACGTCCGCCAGTTTGCGCTCAGATACCACCGGTTTGTCGTAAGTCCATGCGCAGAGGGAGTCGGCACATTGGAAAACGGTGGAGCGAATCTTGTCATTGTGATACACCAGGTATTCCAGCCTGCGACCGGTGCTGTCCGTGCCGTAATACGCTTCTACCGGATTTCCGGCGCGCATCCTGCGCACATCGAATATTCCCTCGCTTCGCTTCACCAGAATAAGGGAAGCGCTGTTACCCAGTCCCATGCGTCCCGTCAGGCCGCTGAAGGTTTCGCCCTCTCGGACTTTGGTAGAATCAACGCTGTAAAGCTCAGGAAAGAAACCCATAGGAGGCGCTATTTCCTGTTCTTCCACGTTTACGTCGTCAGCGGACCGGCTGCATTTGCAGGACGGCAGCAGAATGCATGTCGCAAGAAATATAAATAGTACTCTGCGTCTCATTATTTCAGTAGGTTGCCGAGTATGCTGCGGGAAAGCTCCCTTGCAACTGTGTTGGTTGCGCTGCGGGTGGCCTTTTTTACGGCCTTTTGACCTGTGGTGGTTTTTGACTTCTTCTTTTGGGTACCGGTGACCTTGGAAGATATGGAGTCTGCCAGGGCTGCGGCGGCGACACCGGTTACCGCAGTAAACACGGATTTCAAGACCTTTCCTCCCAGGCTGTCAGACTTTTTCTTCGCCTCTTCTTTTTGCGCCTTTTCGGCTTCCCTGGCTGCGCGGGCGTCTTCTTTGGCCTGCAATGCCGCCTGGCGCTCTTCTTCGGCCTTTGCCGCATTCTCCGCCTTTATCCTTTCTGCCTCCTCATTTGCAGCGGTAATGATTTCGTAGGCGCTTTCCCGGTCAATAGCCCTGTCATAGCGGCCATACAGTCTGCTGCGCTTGATTATTTCTTCGCGCTGGCTCTCTGAAACCGCTCCTATCTGGCTGAGCGGGAAGAGAATCTTTGCCCGCTGGACAATAGAAGGAATGCCTTTCTCGTCGAGGAACGACACAAGTGCTTCTCCCGTACCAAGTTCCAGCAGAGTATCGTAAGTCTTGAATGCCGGATTGGGACGGAAGGTATCTGCGGCAACTTTGACAGCCTTCTGGTCCTGGGGGCTGTATGCACGGAGGGCATGCTGTACGCGGTTGCCAAGCTGGCCAAGAATGTTGGCAGGAATGTCAGCAGGACTTTGGGTGATGAAATAGATGCCCACTCCCTTGGAACGGATGAGCCTGATTACCTGCTCAATCTTGTCCGTTAGGGCTTTAGACGTGCCTTCGAAGAGCATGTGTGCCTCGTCGAAGAAGAACACCAGCTTGGGCAGTTCCATATCGCCCACTTCGGGAAGAGTTGAATACAATTCCGAGAGGAGCCAGAGCAGGAAGGTGGAGTACAATTTTGGCTGAAGCATCAGTTTGTCTGCCGCCAGAACGTTCATGATGCCCTTTCCGCCTTCGCACTGAAGTAAATCATATATATCGAAGTCGGGCTCTCCGAAAAACTTCTCCGCCCCCTGGTTCTCGAGGGCCAGCAGGGCGCGCTGGATTGCACCCACGGACGCAGAAGTGACGTTTCCGTAACGTGTAGTATATTCGGCAGCATTCTGTCCAACAAAGTTCAGCATTGCACGCAGGTCTTTCAAGTCTATGAGCAGCAATCCATTGTCGTCAGCTATCTTGAATACTATATTAAGTACGCCGGTCTGCGTTTCGTTCAGCCCCATCAGGCGGCCCAGCATATCCGGCCCCATTCGCGAGACGGTACTGCGCATAGGGTGCCCCTGCTCGCCGAACACGTCAAAAAAGCGTACAGGACAAGGGCCGAAAGAGGGATTATCAATACCGAACTCGGCGCAGCGTTTCTCAATGAAACCGCTCATATATCCAGCCTGGCTGATGCCGCTCAGGTCGCCTTTCATGTCTGCCATGAAGCAAGGCACTCCCGCCTGGCTGAAAGTCTCCGCAAGCACCTGGAGGGTAACCGTCTTTCCGGTACCCGTAGCCCCGGCAATAAGCCCGTGCCGGTTGGCCATTTTTCCTGATATACTGACTGGCCCCTCAGGCCCATGTGCTACATAAAGTCCGTCGCTGGTGGTGTACATAATACTTACTTTTTCTGCAAATATAGCAAAAAATCAGGTCTCTGTTATCGCCATGTGGACATAAGACGTTAACACTAAATGATGTTGATATCTTTGTTGAAAACTTCTGTGGGAAAAGTCATTTTTGCGGTTTTCTATTGGCTAAATTTGTAGTCCAAATCACTTGGAAAAACCAAAATTTACCACAACATATGGATGTACGAAAAACCAACGGCTCGGTAGAAGAGTACGATAAAGCGAAGCTGGCTCGTGGAATTCACGAGGCCTATAAGACCGCGGGGCAATATTGTGACGATGCGATTGTTGTCTCCATCATCAACAACCTGTATATTTACGATGGCATCTACAGCAGCGAGATACGCCGCCAGGTGGAAGAATCCCTGATGTCCATCAACAAGAAGGTGGCTCTCGCCTATATAGAGAAATTCGATGCCGACCTGGACCTCAGGAAGAAACGCGACTTCATCAAAGATTACATCAAGGCCTCCAATGCTGCCACCGGCTCCAAGTTCGACGCCAACGCAAACGTTACCCGCAAAAACATCGTGACGCTTGGCAACGAGCTCTACAAAGAGAACAATATCAAGCAGAACCGCTACATCATGTGCGACAAGATCAAGACCCTATACGGCCGCCATCTTGCCGACCAGTATCTCAAGGACCTGGAGTCTCACGTTCTCTACAAGCACGATGAGAGCGGCACCCCCGGCTTCCCTTACTGCGTAGCCATCACCATGTATCCTTTCCTCGTCAGCGGCCTCAAGGAGCTTGGCGGCGTTTCCATCGCTCCTACCGACCTCAAGAGTTTCTGCGGGGAGTTCATCAATCTGGTGTACTCTGTTTCCTCCCAGTTCATGGGAGCAGTGGCGACTCCCGAGTTCCTCATGTACCTGGACTATTTCATCCGCAAAGACTATGGCGACGATTACCTTGAGCACCTGGACGAAGTGGTGGAACTGAACGTCAAGAAGAGGACTCTTGTAAAGGTGATAGATAACTACTTCCAGCAGGTTGTCCACTCTATGAACATGCCTGCCGGCAACCGTGGTTACCAGACCGTGTTCTGGAATATCGGCTACTTCGACAAACCCTACTTCGAGGGAGTGTTCGGAGACTTCCGTTTCCCCGACGGTACCGCACCCAAGTGGGAAACCCTCGACTGGCTCCAGAGGCATTTCATGAACTGGTTCAACGAGGAACGCAGCCACTACATACTCACCTTCCCTGTTGAGACTATGGCACTTCTTACCGACGGCGGAGACGACTTCGCAGATAAGGATTACGCCGATTTTACCGCCGAGATGTGGGCAAAGGGACACAGCTTCTTCTGCTATCTTTCCAACAGCCCGGACTCCCTCAGCAGCTGCTGCCGCCTCCGCAATTCCCTGAAGGACATGGAGGACGCCAGCCACAACCACACCACGCATCAGTACTCCATGGGAACAGCATCGGTGAGCACCGGTTCCAAGTCGGTAATGACCATCAACCTCAACCGTCTCATCCAGGACTCCGTTCGCCGTTACTTTGCGGAGCGCAGAGGTGTGAACCTGGAGGCCGGCAAACCCTTGAATCCCGTCAGCAACTTCTACGACAAGGACGACCTCTTCACCAATTTCATCGCCAAGGACATCCGTGAAATGACCGAGCGCGTGCACAAGTATCAGATCGCCTTCAACGAAATCATAAAGGACTTCCTCAAAGCGGAGATGCTGGATGTTTACAAGGCTGGTTTCATCGACATGAAGCGCCAGTACCTTACCGTTGGAGTGAACGGCCTTACCGAGGCAGCCGAATTCCTGGGCCTGGAGGTCTCACCCAATCCCGAATACGGCGCTTTCGTGAATACCATACTGGAGACAATCAACGTGGCCAACCGCAAGGACAAGACGCCCGACGCCATGTTCAATACCGAGTTCGTGCCAGCCGAGAACCTTGCCGCCAAGAATTATAAGTGGGACAAGAAAGACGGCTACTTCGTCTCCGATAAGCACAACCTCTACAGTTCCTATTTCTACAATCCCGAGGATGTGGAGGTGTCTATGATAGACAAGTTCAAACTCCACGGAGAAGACTTCGTGAAGTATCTGGACGGCGGATCCGCCCTGCATATGAATATTGCCGAGCACCTCAGCAAAGAACAGTACCGCAGGCTCCTCAGCGTAGCTGCCCACTACGGTACCAACTACTTCACCTTCAACTGCCGCAACACCGTCTGCAACGATTGCGGATACATCAGCAAAGACACTCTTACCAAGTGCCCCAAGTGCGGCAGCGAGAACCTGGACTACCTTACCAGGGTTATCGGTTACCTCAAGAGGATCTCTTCCTTTGCCGAGCCTCGCCAGATTGAGGCAGACAAGCGCTTCTACACTCCCAATAATGATTAAATACATTCCCTCGCTGACAGATACAGTCATCGAAGAAATACCCGATCGAGTTACCCTGGCAGTTGAAATCACCAACTGCCGGGGTAATTGCCCAGGATGCCACTCCCCTTTTCTCCGCAAGGACATAGGTGAAGAACTGACAACGGCAGCCATAGACAAGCTTCTGGACGACAATTTCGGCATAAACTGCTTCCTTTTTCTCGGAGAAGGCTCAGACAGCGAAGCCCTGCTTGAGCTTGCCCGGCATATTAAAAAAACGCATCCCGGAGTCGAGACGGCTGTTTACAGCGGAAGGGATAAAGTGGAAGAAGAGTTCTATGAGACTTTTGATTACGTAAAAGTCGGACCATATGTCGAAGCCCTGGGACCTCTCAACAATCCGAATACAAATCAGCGGCTTTATTATCATAAAATGGATATTAGTTCGCGTTTTTGGAAAAGATAAGTTATATTTGCAGATATGGCGAAAGAAATATTATTGGATCCTCACAGTCAGAGCATTCTGGATGAATTCAAAGACAATCTGGCTCTTTTCAATGAACAAAGGGCCAAGGTTGAGAATCGCCTGCGCACGATTCTGGATGATGCCGGGCTGTACGTGGCCGCTCTGGAGTCCAGGGTAAAAACCGCACAGTCTCTTGCTGGAAAACTGGAACTGAAAGGAAGCAAATATGGCTCCCTCAAGGATATAACCGACATATTGGGCCTGCGCGTCATTACTTTTTACATTGATGACCTAGCCAAGGTATCTTCCGCAATCGAGCGTTGCTTCGATGTTGACTGGGCAAATTCCGTAGACAAGAGCAAAAGTCACGACATAGACAGTTTCGGCTATTTGTCCATCCATTATATCTGTTCCGTTCCCGATTTCCCCTATCGTTTTGAAATACAGCTACGTACCGTGCTCCAACACGCATGGGCCAACATGAACCACGATACAGGATACAAGAGCGGAGTGGAGGTACCCAAGCATTACCTGCGCAATCTCAACCGCCTCGCAGGCATGCTGGAACTGATAGACGAGCAATTCAGTATAATACGCACCGAGCTCACGGATTATCGCCGCAGGGTGCAGGCCCTTGTCGCCTCCGGAAACCTTGCGGACGTACCCCTCGACGGAGACACTTACCGCAGCTATCTTGAGTTGAATCCTTTCTATAGTCTCAACAAGAGGATAGCCGCCATCAACCAGGCGGAAATACAGCCGATTTCACTGCTGAATTACCTGGCCGTCTTCAAGCATCTGGGATTCTCCACCCTGGGGGACTTGGACAAGCTGATTCACGATTATTCCAATGCCGCATACGATTTGGCATCTTTCCAACTGGCCCTGACTGATCTGGATATCATTTCTTCCTCCGTAGCCCCTCAGAACCTGTGCATTGCATATATTCTAAAAAACGGCGGAGGGCGCGCCGGAATTCGTACCATGCTGGATATTCTGAACGGCGAATCCGAGGCAAACGAGACGATGGCGGCTTTCTATGCCGAGCAGGCACAAAGTCTTCCCTTTATGAACAAGTAGTATATGGCGAACAAGGCACTGGATACAACACTCTTGGACCGCGCAATAATTTTCGCGGTCAAGGCCCACGCCGGAACTGAGAGGCGAGGCAAGGGTTTTCCCTATATAGTGCATCCGATGGAGGCTGTTGAAATAGTATCTACGATAACTGCCGACCAGGAGCTTCTCGCTGCCGCCGCTCTGCATGATGTGGTGGAAGACACTGAAGTTTCTTTAGAGGAACTCCGCCGCGAATTCGGCGACAGGATTGCGGATTTAGTAGCGTCCGAAAGCGACAGCTTCGAACCTGGGATAAGCGAAGAAGACAGCTGGCATTCCCGTAAGCAGGCTGCCATAGACAGGCTTGCCCGAGCCTCCCACGATGCCAAGATAGTGGCTCTCGGGGACAAGCTCTCCAACATGAGGGCAATCGCCCGGGATTACGCCGTAGTAGGAGACGGGCTTTGGAAGATATTTCACGCCAAGGACCCCAAAGACCATGAATGGCATTACCGGGGCCTTGCTGATTCCCTTAGGGAATTGAAAGACACTTTTGCATATCAGGAATTTGAAAGACTGATCGACCAAGTATTCAGCAAGTAGATTATTATGGAAGCAAAACTGATTAACCTGGATGATTTCACTCTCTTCGGCGGAGGCGCCAACGGAGACAGCTACGACAGCAAGACTGACAAGTCCGTAATGCTCAAGTTATACACAGCCGGCAAAATTGAACAGCCTCTAAGCGAACTGCGGCTTGCCCGTATGGTTTACGATGCCGGTATCCCCTCCCCAGAACCAGGTGAATACGTAAAGACCGAGGACGGACGCTACGGCATCCTGTTCAAACGAATCGTCGGCAAGAAATCATACGCCCGGGCAATCGGCGATAATCCGGAACTCGTTGAGAAATACGCCTGCGCTTTTGCTGATATGTGCCTTAAGCTGCACGCAATCCACGTAGATACAAAAGTATTTACCTGCATCAAAGATAAATACTTAACCCTTCTTGAGGCGAATCCTTTCTTCAGCAAGACCGAGAAAGACAAGATTTCCCGCTTCATCTTCGATGCTCCCGAGGGCGATTCGGCACTCCACGGAGACCTTCATTTCGGGAATCTCATTTTTGTGGGCGACCAAAACTATTTCATCGACCTCGGAGATTTCAACTACGGCTATCCCCTCTTCGACGTGGGAATGGTCTATGTATCAAGCGTCATAAGCGACAGTGCCTTCAAGCAGGAATCCTTCCATATGGATGACGCCACCGCCCTTCGTTTCTGGGAATTCTTTGCTCACGCATATTTCGGCAGCGACAGACCGCTCAAAAGCATAGAAGAAGAAGTGAAGCCATACGCCGGGCTCAAGACTTTGATCGTAGAACGTGACACAAAACGTCCGATGCTCGATATCCGACCTGCATTAAACAGCATCCTATGAGCAAAGGCCAAGAATCCTCTAATTTCATCAAGCAATCCGCAAAGGCGGGATTGCTGCTTATAGTGGTTGCCGCAGTAACGCTTGAAGCAACGGCTCTTATTCAATACTTTTTCTCTCAGAGGGGGATCAAGGAGGAGGCCTCCATGCGCGCCCAGAGCGAAATGGAGGTTACTAAGCTGAAGATAATCGACGTAATAGACCAGACGGAGACAGCGGTGCGCAACTGCATCTGGATTGCCTCCTGGTGCCTTGAGTTTCCCGACAGCATGAAGGCCGTCACAAACAGACTGGTTAAGGACAATCCGGTAATAGTCGGCTCCACTATCGCTGTTGTGCCTGGGTACTATGAGGATACACCTCTCTTCGCGCCATACAGCTTTATTGATGCGGAAACCGGTGAAATGAGTCTGACCAGCCTCGCCACTGAAGAATATAACTACCCCGGCCAGGAATGGTTCAAGCTGCCATTGAAACGTGATGCGGGAGTATGGTCGGAACCCTATATGGACGAAGGCGGAGGCAATATCCTCATGACGACTTATTCCGTGCCTATCAAGGATGTCAGCGGACGTACGGCAGCAGTCCTTACTGCAGATATTTCCCTGGACTGGCTGACTAATCTTGTCGGCAAGCTTAAGGTCTATCCTGGAGCGTTCAGCCTCCTGTTCAGCGGTAGCGGCAGACTGATGGTGGGAGCAGATGATTCACTCATCATGCGAGGAACCATTGCCGATTTTGCGGCCAGGCAGAAGGACAGTACTTCCTATGGCATGCTCAGCCGCGCTATTATGGGCGGCGAGACAGGCAGCAAGTCGATAAAGGTGGGCGGAGATCTCACTCACGTCTATTATTCTCCAATAGAGCGCACCGGCTGGTCGATGTCAATAGTGATTCCCGATAGCGACGTGTTCGGGCGTATTCGGCGTGTAGGAGTCGTAGTGGGCCTGCTGCAGCTGCTCGGCTTGATGATGCTTGCGCTGATTCTCAGGGCTGTCGCAAAGAACCAGATGAAATATAAGGAGCTCTCCGACAAGAAAGAAAAGATGGAAAGCGAGCTCCACATTGCGCGTGGCATACAGATGTCCATGCTGCCAAAGACCTTTCCTCCTTTCCCGGAACGTCACGACATCGACATGAGTGCTGATCTGGTACCAGCAAAGGAGGTTGGAGGCGATTTGTACGATTACTTCATCAGGGATGAGAAGCTCTTCTTCTGCGTAGGTGACGTTTCCGGCAAGGGCGTTCCTGCATCCCTGGTGATGGCGGTTACACGCAGTCTGTTCCGTTCTGTGTCCGCTCACGAGCAAAGCCCGCAGCACATAATTACTGCAATGAACAGCTCCATGTACGACATGAACGAAAACGACATGTTCGTCACATTGTTCTGCGGTGTGCTGAACCTCACTACAGGACACATGCGCTACTGCAATGCCGGTCATAATGTTCCGTTTATTCTGACGGACCACATAGCTCCCTTGCCCGTGATACCCAATCTTCCTTTGGGCATCAGTCCGGACATGCCGTTTGAGGAGCAGGAAATCGACCTGCACTTCGACGACGCACTGTTCCTATACACCGACGGGCTCACCGAGGCTGAGAACAGTAATCATGAGCTTTTCGGCGAAGACCGGCTCAAGGCTGTCCTCTCCACCCGCCGCAGCGCTATCGGTCACCTTCGGGCAATGCAGGATGCCGTGGCAAAGTTCGTTGGCAGCGCAGACCCCAGCGACGACCTTACCATGCTGTTTATTCATTATTTGAACGAAACAAAACCAGATAATATGGAAAGACATATCGTTCTGCACAACGACATCCAGCAGATTCCACAACTGGCTGAATTCATCGAGACCATAGCAGACGAAAAGCAACTCGAACAGGGCCTGGCCATGAGCCTGAATCTCGCTCTGGAAGAAGCGGTAACCAATGTTATCATGTATGCTTATCCTGAAGGGGCCGACGGGCTCGTCGAGGTAGAAGCTATACTCAAGCCCAAGGAACTGGAGTTTATTATTACGGACAGCGGCAAGCCATTCGACCCTACTGCCGCACCGGAGGCCGACACCACCCTTTCTGCCGAGAACCGGCCTATCGGCGGTCTGGGCATATACCTTGTACGCAACATAATGGATTCAGTGAAGTACAAGCGCAATGACGGCAAAAATATTCTTTCAATGACTAAAATAATCTGAAAATATGGAAGTTATTATCAACAAACAAGATTCCACCACTACCGTCCGCTTCATCGGACGACTGGACACACCTGCATCTCTGGAAGTCGCCAAGGAAGTCGAGCCAGTACTCCAGGACGCATCCGGGACCATTATTCTCGATTGCTCCGAGATGGCCTATATCTCCAGTTCCGGCCTCAGAATCTTCCTGTCTATCCGCAAGGCATCCATTGCACAGGGCGGCCATGTAATTGTAAAGAGTATCAGCAATGACATCCGTCAGGTCTTTATGATGACGGGATTCCTGAACCTTTTCGTTATAGAGTAATGAGGCTCGCCACTCTGCTTTTGCTTGCTGCCCTTCTGTTGTCCGGCAGCCTGGCCGCCCAGAGCCTGTCCGGAACTTATACTGTTGCCCAGAGGGACACCTGCGAGCTGCAGATCGACGTATATCTGCCCACTCCCGGCTCCGCTACGGAGATAAACGGGAAGGCCAAGCCTTCCATCATCTTCGCATTCGGAGGCGGATTCATCACCGGAAGCCGCAAAGATTCCTACTATCTCAAGTGGTTCAAGATGTTGAATGACAACGGTTATGGAGTCGTTTCAGTGGATTACCGTCTAGGCCTGAAGGGCAAGAAGATGCAGTTCGACCTGTTTCGCATCATCAATTCCGCAAAAGCCACAAAAGAGGCTGTGGATATGGGAGTAGAAGACGTTTTTTCCGCGGTACGCTTCCTGCTGGACAACGAAACCGGGATAGATGGCAACAACCTTGTGGTCGCAGGCTGTTCGGCAGGAGCGATGATCTCTCTAAGCTGTATAGTCGAAACGTGCACTCCTACGGTACGCACGGCCATACTGCCCGAGGGTTATCAATTCAAAGGAGCGATGTCATTCGCCGGAGCTGTTATGTCCGATACCGGCATGCCCCGCTACCTTACGCCGCCTCCACCCCAGCTGCTTCTGCACGGAACGGCAGACGGAGCTGTACAGTACGACAAAACGGCCTTCGGCCGCTTCGGCTTCTTCGGCAGCAGTTCTCTCGTACGGGACGTTTTCGCCAGAAAGGGCTATGTTTATGCCATCTACCGCTATGTCGGTCACGGACACGACATTGCCGCCAATATCTACGATAGCTGGCCGGAACAGCGCCTTTTCCTGGAACGCAACGTGGTAACAGGGCTCAAACGAATTATAGATGCCACAATAGATGACCCTGCGGTACCCCGCTGGGAAAAGAATATTACTCTGAACGATATTTATTAGAGTATTACCTTCACACGGAAGCCCAGTTTGGTGGGTTCCTCTATCACTTCCCTGCTCATCCCTCTAACCATTGACATTGCTATTACGTCGATGTCGGGGTTCAGCAGGGGTGATTTTTTCATATCCTTTATCATGAAAGCCACTGCCACGTCTCCGCTCATTTCCGTATAGCTCAGGACAACCCGGAGAGGACGGTAGGAAGCCAATACCACCTGAGTCATCTCCTCAGTGACATGGGCCACACGGGTTATGCGGTCCGCGACTCCGTACTTGGTGCAGAATGCCGACATCTGGCTCGCCATATCGTAGAAATCAAAGTCGGCGCCGGTGACATCAAATTTCAATTTCTTTATGCCCTGAACGAATTCCTTGGTAGCGCTGTGCCGGGGATTTCCGAACACTTCGTCAGGAGTGCCTTCCTCATAAATGACCCCATTGTTCATGAAGAAAATGCGGGTACTCACATCTCGGGCAAACTTCATCTGATGAGTCACTATGAGCATTGTCATTTTCTCCGATGCCAACTGCCGCATTACGCTTAGTACCTCCGCAACCATACTGGGATCCAGGGAAGATGTAGGCTCGTCGAAGAGAATGACTTCCGGTTCCATGGCAAGGCAGCGTGCAATTTCCACGCGCTGCTGCTGACCGCCGGATAAGGTGCCCGGATAGGCATTGGCTTTCTCAGCCATTCCCACCTTGCGCAACAAGGCCATTGCCGCTTCTTTTGCATCATCCTCGCTCTTGTCCAGCAGTTTGACCGGAGCGAAGATGACGTTCTCCAATACCGTCATGTGCGGGAAGAGATTGAATTGCTGAAAAACCATTCCAACCTTCCGTCGCAGCAAATCAAGACGATAACCCCTTGCTGTAATATTTTCCCCTTTATACCAGATTTCTCCTCCTGACGGATGCTCCAGCATGTTCAGCATGCGCAGGAAAGTACTCTTTCCGGTTCCTGAAGGGCCTATTATACTGATGACATCACCTTCGTGAATCTCGCAGTTGACGTCTGTAAGAACATGAACGGGAGGAGCCCCGTCATGGCTTTTATATATCTTCTGAATATGCTTGACCGTAATCATATACTAAAGCTTTTTTACAGAAAGATCCAGGAGCTTTCCTATAATCCAGGCAAGCAGCAGGTATATTATGGAAATAATCAGCAGGGGCACAAAGGCATCGAAAGTACGGCTCCTTATCATGTCGCTGGCCTTGGTAAGGTCGCGTACTGCAATGTATCCAACTATGGATGTATTTTTGATAAGAGCTATGCAATTTGATTTGAAACCAGGCACCGCCTTGCGTATTGCCTGAGGCAGCACAACATATCGGAAAGTAGCGAATCGGCTGAAACCCAGCGCAAGACCGGCCTCCGTCTGCCCCTTTGGCACTGATTCTATTGAACTATGAAAAACGCCGCTTGCACCCGCCGCGAAGTTCAGCGAAAAAGCGATGACGGCTACCATTGAAGCATTTATGTGCGCGCCGGAAAACACCACGTAGAACATGAACAGCAACAACACCAGCATGGGCAGCCCGCGCATCAGAAGCTCGTAGATGGAAACGAATTCCCTCATCCACTTTCTTTTGCTGAAAGACGCAGCACAGAGAAGCATTCCCAGCAAAGAGCCAAGCAGGATGGACAGGATCGACAGTTTGAGCGTCTCCCTCAAGCCGTCAGTAAGATAATGCCAGCGGCCCTCGTGAATGAGATTGTGATTTATAGAGTCCTTAATATGGTCGGACAGTCCTTCATTATTCTTTCTCGCGTATGAATCGCGGACGAACAATGCAGGATGCTTAACGGCATACACGTCGGAAAAGGCCACGCTGCGCTGACGGTCTTCGGTAATGGTGATACTACCCATCATAATGTCCACCTGATCCTTCTGCAGACCGAAAATGAGCGACGTAATATCGTAATGAAAGATTTCCACAGGGCGGTTGACCCACGCGGCAAAACGTCTTGCAAGCTCAACTTCAAAGCCTACCCATTCTCCGTTCTTTACATAGGAGGTAGGTGCAGCAATAATGCAGGTTCCAACTCTTAGAGGCTCTCCTTCCGTGAATGACAGTATCTTCGGAATCTCATCGTAGCTTACGTCGTCGATATTCCTCCAGAATTCTTCCATCGCGGCCAAGGTGCCGTCGGCACGTATCCCGGACAGGAAACAGTTGAAAGATTCTCTGAGCGCCTTGTTGTTCTTGCTGAATCCGAAAGCAGTAGGCAAATCGTAATCTGCAAGGCATGCTATTTTCAAACCCTGACGTTCCAGGTCCTTAGCCGTGAAGATATCGTCATCGTAGATAAAGACATCGGCCATCCCCCTCTGCAGAGCCTCCACACAGTCGGTCGTGTTCTTCAGAACAAGTTTCTTGACATCTTCCCTGGGAGTAAGAGCTATTTCGTACAGAGAGCCGGAAACCGTTGCCACACGAAGGCCGGAAATATCAGATACCTCCCGAATTTCTTGAACATTGCCATGCGACCTGGCACAAGAAGAGAAGGCCAGGATTACAATGGCGGCAAATATGTGGAAACGACGCACGGATATTAGATTTCTTCGCCTCCCGATACGACAAAAGGCACTCTGGCATCCACGCCCATGTTGCTGTCAACAGAAAGAATCTCATAGACCACATACCTCTGCATGCCTCTCCATGGCAGCCTTCCATTGTACTCTTTGTACTTGAGTTCTACCAGCTTGCCGCTGCAGCGCATTAGCGAATCGGCCACTGCCTTGTTCACTACTGAAAAATTGAACTCGTTGGACTGTATGCCGTTGCCCTGCTTGGAGCCTCGGAAACCCGTCTGGATGAGACGGCCTTCGTATGTTTTCCATACCCAGCCTTTATACACAATCTGATTGAGCTCGCCGGCCTTTACGCCCTCACCCAGCACAAACCAGAATTTGAAGTAACCGAATACAGCTACAGTCACCAGGACGATGGCGACGACGATACTAATTACCTTGCTCGATGTTTTCATAAAACGCTTCATTAACCATACAAATATAATAATTTATCTTAAATTTGCCACTTGTTATGTCCGGACAAAAGATATTATTGTTCCTCATTTCCGTTTATGCCCTCCTGGCTACTGTGAGCATGTTTTTCCCGGCAGAAGGCATCACGTTAGGCGGAACCACACTTGACTTCCCGGCTCCGGCGGATTTTAAGGAGTCTCTTTCCCCTTCCCATAAGCCTTCAGCCTCCGGTCCTGAAGAACTGCTGGAGCAGCGTATGGAGGCAATGAAACTGTCGGAACGGGAGCGATTCGTGTCCTATTTCAGGGAGAATCCTGCCCGTCTGCATTTCCCGGACGGTGACTTGACCCGGTTCGATCCCCTGTTCGCCGCTCTTGACAGTGCCGGCAGCAAGCAGATGCGCATACTTCACTATGGTGACTCCCAAATTGAGGAAGACCGGATTACTGGCACCCTACGTGCCGGACTTCAGGAACGTTTCGGCGGCGGAGGTCCCGGCATTCTTCCCTTTGGCAACCCATATTATACCCAGAGTTTCTCCGAGACCAGCACCGCAAGCCTGAGGAAGACTATGGTTTTCGACGAAGGAGCACTTCGAAACGATTCCCGATATGGCATAATGGGCCAGTGTACACGTATGGACACAAGCATATTCACCACTGTAAGTCCTTACAGAAACAACATGAGCCCCAGCCGATATTTCAATCGGCTTACCCTTCTGGCCGGTAATATAAAGGGCTCAGTTACGCTTAAATGTGGCAACAACAGCTATAGTCTTGCTCCCTCAGATGAAGCTTCGGGAGTTGGCAGGATAGTGGTGGAATTGCCGGACAGCAGCAGCCGTGTCCGCTTCAGCACCTGGGGAAACGCAGACATTTACGGCATTCAGCTGGACGGTACCGAAGGTGTCTGCGTCGATAATATTCCCATGCGCAGCTGCTCAGGAACCGTTTTTACCCGCATAAGCAAGGCTCAGTTGAAAGAATATTTTGAAAATGACAACGTACGTCTAATCATCCTTCAATACGGCGGGAACGCTGTACCCTACCGCAAGACCGGGAAGGCTATATCCGATTACAAAACGGCTATAGAGAAACAGATTCGCCATCTGCGTGCTCTTGCCCCCGAGGCTGCCGTACTCTTTATCGGCCCGTCCGACATGTCCACTAACGTACGGGGCAAGATGCAGACTTACCCTCACCTGCCGATGATGGTGGATTCTCTAAAAGCGGCCGCCAACAATGCCGGAGCAGCATATTGGGATATGTTCGCGGCCATGGGTGGAGAAGGCTCCATGGCCGATTGGGTTAACGCCCGTCCTCAGCTAGCCGGCAGCGATTATGTGCATTTCACTCCCAGGGGTGCTGAAGCTATGGGGAACATGCTATTTGAGACCCTTATGCTCTATTACGACTGGTACCGCCTTCGCAAACACGGAGAGGACGGATTATGAGAGGGTTCTTAGCATACGATCCCTCATCTCCCCTAGTATTTACCCAGTTTTATTTCTGGGCCTTCTTCGGCTTGGTTTATGCTATATTCGCTCTGGTCGGAAAGAAGCGGCACATGCGAAATGTTTTCCTCTTTTTTGCAAGCCTTTTCTTCTATTACAAAACCAGCGGCCTATCAATACTTATACTGCTGTTCGTTATCTGCTCGGACTTTTTCATTGCCCGGCGCATGGTTCGCTGCAGGGAAGGCGGCAGGAAGCGCAAAGCCCTGCTTATTACTAGCGTAGCTATAGACCTCGGGCTGCTTTGCTACTTCAAATATGCCTATTTTTTAGCAGACGTTCTGGGACAGATTACCGGACTGGAATTAAAAGTAACAGATGTATTTGCCGTCTTTGGAAACATGCTCTGCGGAGCGGAAAGATTCGACGTTGACCATATAGTATTGCCGGTCGGCATATCCTTCTTTATCTTCCAGATTATCAGTTACAGCGTGGACGTTTACAGGGGCGAGGTGAAGCCGGTCAGCAATATCCTGGACTTTGGTTTTTATGTCTCTTTCTTCCCCCAGCTGGTAGCCGGACCTATAGTTCGTGCATCTGAATTCATACCTCAGCTGTATAAGGATTTCTCCTTGAGCCGCAGGCAGTTCGGCATTGCTGTTTTCTGGATACTGAACGGTCTTGCGAAGAAAATTATTCTCAGTGATTATCTGGCCGTCAATTTCATAGACAGGGTGTTCGACAATCCCCTGCTTTTTACCGGCTTTGAGAACTTTGCGGCCTTGTTCGCATATTCTCTCCAGGTTTATGCAGACTTTTCCGGCTATACAGATATCGCCATCGGCATTGCTATGCTGATGGGCTTCTATTTGCCTGTAAACTTCAATTCACCATACAAGGCTCCTAATCCGCAGGACTTCTGGCGCCGCTGGCACATGTCGCTAAGCCGCTGGCTTAAAGCCTACTTATATATTCCTCTGGGCGGCAACCGCCGGGCCTCCTTCGGCACCTATTTCTGGATAGTTTTGTTCGCACTTATTGCTCTGATTCTTTCCGGAAGCTGGCTGGTTTCCATACTCCTGCTGTGCCTTGCAGCTGCCTTCCTGCTGCTCGCCCGCTTCCGTGAAGGCAGCCGAAAGAAGCTCTTCTCCAATATCAACCGTTTCATCACCATGCTTTTCGGAGGAATGTGGCATGGTGCCAGCTGGAACTTCATCATCTGGGGAGGTCTGAACGGCATAGGCATGATATTTTACATCCTGTGGAGGGATATGAAATGGGGAAAACGCTTAATACTGATGACGACCTGCACCCTTGTGCTATCCATGATTACCCGTTTTTATCCTTCACCGATCTGGAGTATTTTGAGTGTCTGGATAGGGGTTCTGTTCATAGGCACGCTGGTGCGATTCATCTACCATTTATGCCGGCCGGATGCGGCTGGAGCGCCGTCCTACGGTATGGACAGTCTGCGCAAGCAAGCTCGCGGGCGCGACGCCTGGACATCGTGGCTGGGTACTGTGTGGGCAGTGGCACAGACATTTACCTTCATTACATTTACGCGCCTATTCTTCCGAAGCGGCTCCAATCTGGATCCGGCTACAGCCAACGAGGTTGCCTGGAGGACTGCCCGGAATATGGTTGCTCAGATTGGTTCTGCATGGGATACTGCTGTGATTCCGGATGTGATTGCAAGTTATTGGAAAGTCTTTGCACTGGTGCTTGGCGGCATGGTGATTCACCTGCTTCCGGCTAGATGGAAGCGCCGCTACCGACTCTGTTTCGCCTCCCTGCCTCTGCCGGTATTGGCCGTGCTCTGTGCCGTGGTAATCTTCCTTCTATACCAGTTCGTTACCGCTGACACACAGCCCTTTATCTATTTCCAGTTCTGAGAACGCCTGTTTCCCCGGAGGCGATACGGACCGAAAAATCTCCTTCCTACAGTTCCGACAGCTCCAGCCATCGTGTCTCCTTGGCATCAATAAGGGAACGGAGCTCCTCATAACGTGCTGAGGCGGCAGTAATCTGCTGGTAGTCATCTGTACCTCCGGCCAGCAGGGCTTCTATTTCGTCTTTCTCGGTTCCCAGCGCTTCAAGCTCGGCCTCAAGTTGCTCCATCTCCTTTTTCTCCTTCCAACTCAACTTCCGCGGAGCATCCTGCCGGGACTTAGAAGCAGCTGGAGCGGCCTTGCGCTCAGCCTGCAGTTGTGCCGTCCTTTCTTCCCGGCGCAAATCCTCCATGAAGCTGCGGTACTCACTGTAGCCCCCTATGAAGTCCTTGATAACGCCGGAACCGCAAAAAACTAAAAGATGGTCCACTAGCCGGTCCAGGAAATGGCGGTCGTGGGTAACGATTATAAGGGTTCCCCTGAAGTCCAGAAGGTATTCTTCCAATATGTTCAAGGTAACGATATCCAAGTCGTTGGTAGGTTCGTCCAGGATAAGCACGTTTGGCTCCTGCATCAGCACCGTAAGCAGGTAGAGGCGCCTTTTTTCTCCTCCGGAAAGCCTGTCGATGCGATTGTTCCACATTTCGTGAGGAAACAGGAAGCGCTCCAGCAAGCCGGTATTGCGGACAGTCTCCATGACGGTGTCGTCTTCCCGGAATTCCATGCCGCTCTGGCGGTAATAACCTATACGGATGGAGTCGCCACGCTTGACGGCCAGATGGTCGCTAAGGGCCAGAAGGTCAAGGAAAGTGCTCTTCCCTATGCCGTTACCACCTACGATCCCCACTCTTTCACCCCTCTGGAAGTTGTAACTGAAACTATTGACTATGGCTTTGTCCCCCCAGCTGAAGCTGAGGTCTTTGCAGTCGATTACCTGCTTGCCCAGGTATCCGGCGCCCTGCAAGCCCTCCATAGAAACGCGGTTTATTGTATAGACGTTCTCGGCACGGGCCTTGATTTCCTTGAACGCCTCCTTGCGGTATTTGGCCTTGCCGGTACGTGCGCAAGGGGTGGCATGAATCCATTCAAGCTCCCGCCTCATCACGTTACGGATACGCTCCGTTTCTGCGTTGTAGTTGCTTATCCGTTCGTCTCGCTTACGCAGATAATTCTCATAGTCGCCCCTGTAAATATAGATAGCTCCGCGATCCATTTCCATGATGGTATTGCACACACGGTCAAGGAAATAACGGTCGTGGGAAACCATGAACAAGGTGCATCGGGAACGTTTCAAGGCATTCTCCAGATATTCGATGGCATCCAGGTCGAGATGGTTGGTCGGCTCGTCCATTATGAGGAAATCTGCGTCGGACGCCAGCATTTGAGTGATGGCAACGCGTTTCACCTCACCTCCGGAAAGGGTTCCCATCAACTGGTCGGGCTTCAGCCCAAGCTCGTCCAGAATACGGCGGGTGCGCAGTTCTTCTTCGAAGTTGCCTGGGGCTAGCTGCTCTTCTATAGTTCTGGAAGGGATGTATTCGTATTCCTGCTCCAAAAAGGCAATGCGCACGTCACGAAGGAACATGATGCTCCCTCCGGAATCGGAACGGTCCCTTCCAGCCAGGATGCGGAGCAGAGAAGTCTTGCCGGTGCCGTTTGGAGCGACAAGGGCGATTTTGTCTCCCTCGTTGATATTGAATCCTATATGGTCAAAAAGAACCTTTGTTCCATAGGATTTGGATATGTTTTCAATTTGAAGGTACGAGGGCATAGCAACAGTCTTGACATCCTTGGATGACAAATATAGCCAGAATGGGCTTAATGAGCAAGAGGCGTTTTGCCGATAAGATTTTTTTTCCTAAATTTGCACCCGCTTTGGGGCATTAGCTCAGTTGGTAGAGCGCTAGGTTCGCAATCTAGAGGTCGGGAGTTCGACCCTCCTATGCTCCACGTAATAAGGACGGCAGATGCCGTCCTTATTACGTGGAACCTGTCCGCTATCACATCTCAGCTTTTGCGCCTGCCGTCCCTTAGGATGACCGGCTATTTCTTCCTGCGATCAGAGAGGAGGAAAAGGCCGGAGACGGTGAGGCCGCTGACTATGTGCCAGACGCCCCACCAGGCAGTAATAACCAACATTCCACCGTGGGGAGGCAGGCCGGCGAAAATACTGGTGCCGAGCAAGAGAGCCAGGCCAAGACCGCTGTTCTGAATACCCGTCTCTATAGTGAGAGTCCTGCGGTCTGCCCTGGGAAGCTTAAACGCACTGGCCACGGAAAAACCGGTCAACAGCGCCAGCAGATTGTGAATCAAGACAATCAGGAAAATGTATTTGATACACTGCAGGAAAGCCTCGCGGTTGCTCCAGAAAGACAAAACTACCATCACGATAAAGAAAACAATGCTGAGCCACTGCATAGGCTTCTTGAGTTTCTCAGCAAGTTTAGGCAGATACTGGGAGGTGAGAATACCCAGCACCAGAGGAATTCCCAGCAAGATAACTATGGTCTTGAACACATCCCACAGCGGAATCACAAGCTGGGGAACATCTGCATGAACGCTCGCAAAATGCAGATACAAATTACCATAAAGCCAGAAATTAAACGGAGTCAGGAGCACGCAAAGAGCAGTACTTATGGCGGTGAGACTCACAGAAAGCTCCACATTTGCTTTCGATAATGACGACATGAAATTGGATATATTGCCTCCGGGGCAGGATGCAACCAGAATCATTCCCAGAGCCATAGACCAGCTCAAGTTGTTCCCCAGAATGAGAGTCAGGCAGAAAGTAAGCAAGGGCAGCAAAATCAGCTGCGAGCACATGCCAAGGATAACCGATTTGGGCTTTTTGAACACCTCCACGAACATCCTGGGCTTAATCCCGAGCGCCACGCCGAACATAACAAAGGCGAGCACTATGTTTATGGTATTCATACCACCGGCATTCATGGTCACATTGATGCCGTCCAAAAGTTCAATAATAGTCTGGTTCATTGGTTTTAGTAAAATAGACTTAGAGTTTTGCAGCACCGGCGCCGCCCGACATGCGTGACATTGTTGACGACTTAATATTCTCGACAATAACCTGCGGCTCGTTGGCGAAGAGCAGTGTTGAACCTCCTTTCAAATTGACGGTCAAGGTCTTGTATGCACTTTGCTTAAGCAGGCATACACTGGACATGGAGACCTTCGCCTCCGGCACCTCAAAAGCGGAAGCGTTCACTTCAGACGTACCGCCCAGCACGTAAGTTGCGCTGTCTCCAGAGCCTGAAACAGTCATCTCCGAATTGCCTTTAGCGTTGATATCCAATTGTTTAGACTTGCTGCGAGAGAATACTTTCGATGAACCGAGAAGAGAATAATTGGAATGTTCGGAATCCTCATCCACTCTAAGGTTAGCGGTGTTGGAGGTGACGGCTTCAAAAACCTGGCAGCTAACGTTAATCTCAGCCGTACTCTTGTTAATCATATTTATCTTTACGGCCTGGGAACTCAGGGAAAGATTTTGAATTGCCGCGTTGTTGCTGAGGTCGAAGTTGACACGAGCCTTGTCAAACACATCCTCGGTATCCTTGAGCAGAGACTTGCCGGACAGGGTAACGGACTGAATCGGTTCCGGCACATATACCACTGCGGAAAAAACAGGATTTGGGGTTCCCTTCGCACGGAATTGCCGCCTCACATCTGCTGGAACCTTACGCTCGTCAAGATCCATAACCAAAATCCTGCCTTCTACCCGGCAGACCAGGTAGTCCATATATGGCTCTTCCAAGGTAATGAGGACCCTGTAGTCGCTGCCGCTCACAAAGCTCACCTCCAGCGGGCCTGCGATGCTTACAGACGAAAAGGGGCTTAGGCTGATACTGGTCTGCTTCGGTGCCGCCCCCATTCCCGTGCAGAACAACAGGGAGAAAGCAAGGACGAGGAGAATCGACTTTTTCATAACTCTATTCAATTAGGGAGCCCCATTCATCAGTCTTCGCATCCAAATCCCTCTTGCACTCAAGATAGGAACGGGTAAGCTCCATTATATCATCTTCGGGCCCCGGAGCGGCCAGAATCTTCTCGATTTCAGCCATCCGGGACTCCAGTTTTTCAATTTCGCACTCAAGATAAGAAATTCTATTCTTTTTCTTGCGGTCCAGCTTGTTTTTTTCTTTAAGTTCCCTGTATGAACTGTCATCTTTGGAGGCCTGAGCCTTTGCCGGAGCGGCATTCCTTTCCAATTCCTGAAGCGTCTCCAGCTTTCTTCTGGCAAGGAAATCGCTGACGCTCCCGAGGTGCTCGCGCACCTGTCCGTCGCGGAACTCGTAAAGTTTGTCCACCAGCCCGTCGAGGAAGTCCCTGTCATGACTGACAACAATCAGCGTGCCATCGTAAGATTTAAGAGCCTGCTTAAGTATGTCTTTACTCTTTATGTCCATGTGGTTGGTGGGCTCATCGAGGGCCAGCAGATTGTGATTCTGAAGCATCAATTTCGCCATCCCGAGACGTGCCCTTTCACCGCCGGACAATACGGACACCCGCTTGTCTATATCTTCTCCCCGGAAGAGGAACTGCGCCAGCAAATCGCGCAGTTTTGTGCGAATATCCCCTACCGCGATACGGTCAAGCGTGCTGAATACTGTCTCCGTCTTATCAAGTATATCCTCCTGATTCTGGGCGAAATAACCCAGGTCCACATTGTGTCCCAGACGGCTTTCTCCCTCAAGTGGCTGAAGTTCTCCTGCAATCACCCTCATCAGGGTTGTCTTACCCTCTCCGTTGCGGCCCACCAGGGCTACCTTCTCTCCTCTCTTGATTTCTATCTCTGCTTCCCGGAAAACCACTTTCTGAGGATAACCGGCACTTAGGCCGGAGGCCTTGTACACCAGGTCTCCCGAGCGTGGTGCAGGCGGAAACTTTACTGTCAGCCGGACTTTGTCGGTCTCGTCTATCTCTACCCTTTCCAACTTCTCCAAGGCTTTGATGCGGCTCTGAACCTGATTGCTCTTGGTGGGCTTGTAGCGAAAGGCCTGGATGAACTCCTCGGTCTTCTGTATCATGCGCTGCTGATTCTCGTAGGCCGCAGTCTGCTGGGCCAGTCGTTCCTCCCTTAGCTCCAGATACCTAGAATACGGCACTTTGTAGTCATGAATGTGACCCAGCATTATTTCCACCGTACGGTTGGTTACGTTATCCAGGAATTTGCGGTCGTGGGACACCAGAAGCAGGCTCCCCCGCCGAGACTTGAGATAATCCTCCAGCCACTCGATGGATTCGATATCCAGATGGTTGGTAGGCTCATCCAGCATCAGCAGGTCCGGTTGCCTCAGCAATATCTTCGCCAGCTCTATACGCATATTCCAGCCCTGACTGAAGGTCTCAGTACGGCGGTCTAGTTCGTCATCCCTGAAGCCAAGGCCCTTGAGTGTCTTGCGTGCGCGCACTTCGGGAGGCTCATTATGCGAAATAGCAAGACGGTCGTTGAGTTCTCCCAGGCGGTCTATGATTTCCGCATATTCTTCCGATTCGTAATCTTCCCTCCGGCCAAGCTCAGCGGTGAGCTGCTGAATTTCCTGCTCCAATACGCTGGTCTCGCCGAAAACGGTCATGGTCTCCTCCAGTACGCTGCGCCCACGGTTATGCTCCATAAGCTGAGGAAGGTAGCCAATGCTGATTCCGGAGGGCTTGTCTATGCGTCCGGAACTGGGGCTTTGCAGCCCCATAATGAGTTTCATCACTGTTGACTTGCCTGCCCCGTTACGTCCTACCAGACCGATCTTGTCCGCATCGCTGATGTGGAAATTAATCTTGTCCAGGAGCACAAAGCCACCGTAGGCTACCGTAACGTCGTCAATCGATATCATTTCTCTTCGGGCACATCAGGATAGAAATCTCGTACATCAGATAGAGAGGCGCAGCAACTATCAGCATAGACAGCGGATCGGCAGGTGTTACAATGGCCGCAAGCACCAGCACTGCCACAAGGGCGTAACGGCGGCCGGATTGCAACTGCCCTCGGCTCAGCAGGCCCATGCGGGAAAGAGCCCATATAATTGTCGGGAATTCGAATGCGACACCCACCAGCAATACAGTGGAGGTGAATACCGACATATATGAGCTGATGGTTATGGCATTGGTAACCAGAGGGCTCACGCTGTAGTTCATGAAGAACTGCACACAGGCAGGCAGCACCAGTAAGTAACCGACTGCCACGCCGAGATAAAAAAAGCCCGTAGCCATAAAGAATGCTCCGCGCACTGCCTTTTTCTCTTTCTCATAAAGGGCTGGAGCTACAAATTTCCAAATCTCCCAAACCAAATATGGGAAAGACAGAATCAGTGCGGCACCGAAAGCAGCCTGGAGATGGACAAAGAACTGAGCCGCCACCTCCACGTTTATCATTTCAATGCTGAAACTCCATCCAAGCAGACGATAGATAAAGAAATCCGGCGATGCAGGCAGAAAAATCAGCCAGAAAAGCTGTTTCTTGAAAATAAAACCCAGAACGGCAAATAAGCACAATGCAATAATTGAACGGAACAACGTTCCCCTCAATTCCTCGAGATGATCCCAAAAGCTCATCTCTTTAGCGCTCATTTTTTCTCCTCTTTCTGATCGTCGTTGATCTGGTCTTCAACGTCCTTCATCCCATCTTTGAAACTCTTCACGCCCTTGCCGAGACCCTTCATGAGCTCGGGAATCTTCTTTCCTCCGAACAGGAGAAGAATGACCAGAGCGATGATGACAATCTGCCAGGGGCCGATGACGCCGAGTGGATAAACTAACATAATTTCAATTGTTTAAAGAATCTAAAGGGATTTCAAAGATGCTTCCAGAGCTTCGATACGGGAAAGTGCATCGGACTCTTTCTTGCGTTCGTTGTCAACTACTGCCTGAGGCGCGTGAGCCATGAAGTTGGCATTTCCCAATTTAGCGCGCACGCCGGCGAGGAATTTGCGTTGGTGCTCCAGCTCCGCCTCCACCTTGGCTCGCTCCTGTCCGGCATCCACGAGGCCTTCAAGAGGCACGCTGCATTTCACGGTGCCTACAATGAAGCTGACCGCCGCACCGTTGCATGCCTTGACAAATTCGGAAATATTGGCGGACTTGGCTATTACCGGCAGCAATTCTGCGGGCACGTCGCCTTCCAGCTGAAGCTTGAGGGCCTCCTTGGGCGCAATCTGCTTCTGAGCGCGCACGGCGCGCACGCCCGCGATTATCTGGCGTGCCTGATCGAAGGCTGCCAGGAAGTCGTCGTCGCAAGGCCCAGCCACGGGAGTACGCTCAAACATAATAGTTTCGCCCGGTCGGCGGTTCGCCATAGCATGCCATAATTCCTCCGTAATGAAAGGCATCACGGGATGGATAAGCTTGAGGAGCTTGTCGAAGAAGCCGACGGTGGCATCAAAGGTATAGCTGTCTATGCCCTCGCCGAAAGCAGGCTTGACGAGCTCAAGGTAGGTACTGCAGTAGTCGTCCCAGAAGAGCTTGTATATGGCCATGAGGGCATCGTTGATGCGGAACTTGCGATAGTGGTCCTCTACGGTCTCTATGGTGCGGGAAAGCAGGTTGTCGAACCACTTCACGGCTACGCGGGCGGACTCGGGCTGCCTGCCTCCTTCCGCAACTCTCCAGCCGTTAACCAGACGCCAGGAATTCCATATCTTGCCACAGAAGTTACGTCCTTGCTCCACCTGCGACTCGTCGTACAGGATGTCATTGCCGGCTGAGGCGCAAAGCAGCATTCCCAGACGGACTGAGTCGGCACCGTACTTCTCTATAAGCACCAGTGGATCAGGGCTATTGCCCAGCGTCTTGCTCATCTTGCGTCCCAGCTTGTCGCGCACTATACCGGTGAAATAGACATTGCGGAACGGGATGTCGTTCATAAACTCGCCGCCGGCCATAATCATACGTGCTACCCAAAAGAAAATTATGTCGGGGCCGGTCACCATGTCGCTGGTGGGATAATAATAACCGAGGTCCCTGTTGGGCTTGTGCCCTGGATGACCGGGACGGTCAGCATCGAAAACGCTGATGGGCCACAGCCAGCTGCTGAACCAGGTATCCAGCACATCTTCGTCCTGTCTCAAGTCTGCAAGCGTAACGGCAGGATTAATGGCTTTGGCGGCCTCCAGTGCCTTTTTCTCCGTCTCTTCCACAACAACGGAGCCATCCGGCAGATACCATGCGGGAATGCGCTGACCCCACCAGAGCTGACGGGAAATGCACCAATCGTGGGCGTTCTCCATCCAGTGACGATATACATTACGGTATTTGTCGGGGATAAGCTTTATCTTGCCGGATTCCACGGCCTCGAGGGCAGACTTTGCAAGGCCCTCAAGTTTAAGGAACCACTGCTTGCTAAGCTTGGGTTCGATGACGGCATCCGTACGCTCGCTATAGCCGACCGGGGAAATATATTCCTCCACCTTGACCAGGTTGCCGGCATCTTCCAGCATTTTGCATATCTTCTTGCGGGCCACGAAACGGTCTTCTCCGATGAGTATCTGAGCATTCTCGTTCAAACGGCCGTCATCGTCCAGGATCTCCAGGATGGGCAGGTCGTGCCTCTGGCCGATGGCGTAGTCGTTTACGTCGTGAGCCGGAGTGACCTTGAGGCATCCCGTACCGAAATCCATCTCTACATAGGAGTCCTCGATAACCGGTATTTCCTTGTTAATAAGGGGAATAAGCACTTTTTTACCGCGCAGCCAATGATACCTTTCATCTGCGGGGTTCACGCAGATTGCCGCATCGGCCATGATGGTTTCCGGACGTGTGGTAGCTATCGTAAGGAACTGGTCGGTAGGATTGCCGTTGCCGTCAGAAATGAAATAACGGAGGTGATAGAAATGACTCTTGGTATCACGGTGAATCACCTCGTCGTCGGATATGGCGGTATGGGCCACAGGATCCCAGTTTACCATGCGGTAACCGTGGTAAATGAGCCCCTTCTTGTAGAAATATACGAAAGTTGCAGTAACCGCATCGCTCAGGGCCGGCTCCATGGTAAACTTGGTACGGTCCCAGTCACAGGACGCTCCAAGCTTGCGAAGCTGCTGGAGTATGATGCCTCCGTGCTCCTCCTTCCATGCCCATGCATGCTTGAGAAACTCCTCGCGGGTAAGGTCTTCCTTCTTGATTCCCTGCTCCTTAAGGCGCGCCACCACCTTGCTCTCTGTGGCTATGCTGGCATGGTCCGTCCCGGGAACCCAGCAGGCGTTCTTGCCGTCCATGCGGGCTTTGCGAATAAGAACGTCGTTCAGGGTATTATTGAGCACGTGGCCCATATGAAGAATTCCGGTGACGTTGGGGGGCGGTATGACTATGGTGTAAGGTTCCCTGGAATCGGGTTCCGAATGAAAGCACCTGTTCTTTAGCCAAAAAGCGTACCACTTGTCTTCAACTTCTGCGGGATTGTATTTTGTATTCAGTTCCATATCTTGCAAAGATAACATTTTTGCAGTAAATTTGTAGGACAGACACAAGTATTTTAAACAATGGAAGAGAATAAACAACTTCAGCTGGAACTCAAGCCCGAGGTAGCCAAGGGCAGCTACTCCAACCTTGCAATCATCAGCCACTCCCACAGTGAGTTCGTCATAGATTTCGCCAGAATGCTTCCCGGCCTCCCCAAGCCGGAGATTCACAACCGCATCCTGATGACTCCCGAGCATGCAAAACGGCTTCTCAACGCTCTCACGGACAACATCTCCAAATATGAGTCACAGTTCGGCACCATACAGCTGCCAGGCTCTCCCAAGGCGACTTTCAACCTTGCTGATTTCAATCCAAACGGGAACAAATCTTAAGGATGAAATACTGCTCCAGGCGAATCATTCTCGGGAGCGGCTCCCCGAGACGCCGCGAATTGCTCGCCGGCCTTAACGTAGAGTTTACAGTAGATACCGGCAACAGCTTCGAAGAGTCAGTGCCGGAAGGCTGCGAACCAGCAGAAGTGCCTATACTGATGGCAAAGGGCAAATCGCATGGTTTCCACCGGCCGCTTGAAGATGACGAACTGCTTATAACCGCGGATACAGTGGTGCTTGTGGACGGAAGGGTCCTGGGAAAGCCACACAGCCGGGAGGAAGCTGTAGCCATGCTTCACGAACTCTCCGGCCGCCCGCACGAGGTAGTATCTGCCGTAGTTTTCAGGACTAATGAGACAGAGCGCTGCATAACGGACAGCACCATTGTATTCTTCAGCCCTCTGGACGAAGATGAAATCAACTATTACATAGATAATTACAAGCCCTACGACAAGGCCGGCGGATATGGTGTGCAGGAGTGGATAGGATACGTTGCCATAGGACGTATAGAAGGGTCTTTCTACAACGTTATGGGCTTCCCTGTACGCAAGGTCTGGGAACTGCTTCAGGAATAAAAGAAATGAGTTGGTGTCTCACGACAACAACTCATACTAACCACATAATTAATAACACTAAAACTAATAACCAATAGGCTGTGAGGAGAACCCTCATCTTTCAACCCGATACAAAGGTAAAACATTAATTTGAATCCACCAAATTTTTTAGAGAAAATTTTGAAAATTTTTTAATATTTATTTATCCTCACTGATTATCAGTGATTTACGATTTAATAAAAATTTCACTATTATAATGCAAAAGCCCCTGCAGCCATTCACTGCAGGGGCCGTTGCATTTTATATAGCGTCTCTTATTCTACAGGAACAGGAGATTCTATCTTGAGATTCTTGACCCTGGAGATTCCGCTATAATCCTGAATATAGTAGCAGGTGAAGGGGGTACCTCCGGTGACATGGATACTCTCCGGGCTATCCGGTCTGCCAACAAGTGAGGCCTCTGTCGCCTTGCAAACAAGATCCACGGTGATGGTTCCGCTTTTGAGGACGACCGTACCGGATACTGGGTAATAAGTAGTACCGGTATAGGTATTCTGTACGTAGCACCTATTTGCAGAACTTAATTTCAATGGCAGCAGAGCACCTATCTGGGCCTCGGTTCCAAAGGTATAGGTACCATCGGGAACAGGAGTGTTGCAAAAACGATTGCTGAAATTCTTTTCAAACATCCAGTTCTCATCTGCCACGATGCTGATAAACATTGACCAGACTCCGTTGAAATATGAATTGGAACCAATGCTGAAAATGTTGCATTTTGTTCCGGGAATAGCCTCTTTCGGTGTTACTCCGTCATCGTCGACGGTTCCGATATTCTTGCCGTACCAGTATCCAACATATTGTTGGCCAGCAGCACCTTCCAAGGTTAGAAACTCGTCATCTTTATCATCATAGGGATGATTCTGGGTATCTGTAGCCTTGGTGAGAGGAACATCAACATCTATGCTGACATCGACTGGATTGTCATAGACCACATTCCAGTTCTCATCATAACTATAGGCCTTCACAGTAGCGTTATACTTGAAGTTCTTGGTTCCATCTGCGTTCTTGGAAATAGTGAGAACAGTGGATTCCTTAGTAACCTCGGTATTTTTCGTTCCGCCTACAGCATCATAGAATAAGATACTCGCGCTGGACAGGACTCCGGGATTAGCCTTCGCAACACCGGACTTATATTTAAGGTCTGCATCGGACTCCGGAACTGCGAAACTATAGGTTCCTTCGGGAAGATCCTCAAGGTTCACTTCTCCGGCTGCGGAATAGAATGAGAATGAAGCATAGGCTACCTCTGTCATATCAGCAGGATTTTTGCGGGGCAGATAGAAACTAACGAACCACTCGTTCGCCTTTGTGGTGAAGTGGGTGTTGTAAGTATTCTTCCAGTTGACTTCTGCATTGCCGCCGCGGAAATCGTTGGTCAGAGCAAGAGCTCCTACATAAGAGTAGCTATGCTGATATCCGCCGGCATCTACGAGAATGGCGGTCACGGTATATTGACCGTCTGCCTCTTCCACTACGATTTCGCCATCGAAAATAGGAATATTGCCGTCTTCGGAGACAAGTGAAGTGAAATACTTCTCTTCGCCGGTAGAAGACTGGATAGAGAAGGTGTTATCTTCCTTCTTGCCGGTAGCGTCAACCTCGAATGTTCCCACAGGAACCTTGTCAAAGGCAGCAAATTCAAATTTGTCACCGGCCTCGTTAAGTGCACCCTTCTTGTTCAGGACCAAGGTCACCTGGTCGCCGGCCTCGGAAGCGAGCTTCACGACAAATTGCTGGTGCAGGTTGATTCTCCCACTCTCATTGTCATAGATGAACTGGCTGTTGGCAATATAGATAGCCTCTGCGTCATACGTAGGAATCCAGTTTGCATCCTGAATCACGATGTAGGACTGCATGTACCCGGGAGCCTCTATCGTGAATGTGCCGGTACGGGGAGCGAGCTCTGTATTGGCTGCCACCTGAATCTTAATAGCACCGGCCGTAGGCTCAGCCTTTGTGGAAACTACGGTAATCCAAGAGCAATCTTCTGGAACGGAAACAGTGTACTCCATGTTGGTTATCACAGGGATGGAAAGTTCCTGAGCCTCGGAAGAGATATTGAATGATACAACGGAACCAAAAATAGATTCAGTTCCCTGGACAATGGTGAACACGGTTTCGAGTGCTCCCACTGCAACGGTAACCTTACCTCTTCTTTCTTCCCACGTCGTGTTCTCGGAAACGGCAAGGGTAAGAGTAATGGTTCCTGCCTCTCCGGAAGTCTGGGAGGGAACGATCCAGTCAACATCGCTCGTAGCCGTCCAGGCTTTGTTGGCAGTGAAGGTGATAGCCGGATTGGCGGCATCAACTCCAACAGTGATGGTTGACCCTGCAATGCTCAGGGCATCCTCCGGTTCAATCTCCTTTTCTTTGCAGGAGACGGCAGCAAGCCCCACCAGGGCTGTAACTGCCAATAAAACAAACTTTTTCATAAATGTATAAAGAATTATGGTTGTGTTTTCTTTCCTTTAACTCCTTTCATCATCGACAGCAGATACTTGATCCTGTCCCTGTCGTATTCGCTTCGGGCTGCAGCGACACTTTTCTTCAGTATTCCCTCAAGCCTTTCAAACTCAGCCATGCATGCATTCTCGAGCACTGGTCCATAAAGCCCCTCGGACAGAGGCAACGGCATATATAAACGTTCTGCTTTATGTGTATATTCTTTATAATTCTGCATATATACAGGTACATTCTGCATAAGCCCGAGTGCAATCCAGACCGACACCAGAAATTCCTCTCCTTCGGGCACATATCCTTTCCTCAGATTGGATGTTACCTCATCGCTTATGTCCGACAGCAACTCCTCTATTCTATAAGACGCAACACCAAGTTTGGTTGCGGCGGCGCTCCACTTCAGCCTTGAGTTGACGGAACTCTGTGTAAGAGCGTTGATACGCATCAAGGTAGCAAAATCGTTGTAAGCACCGCTGAAAGACTGAAGCTCCTTATTGGAATCGATGAACTCCAGTTTATTCATGCCGTTGATACATGTCATCAGCGCCTTTTTCTGCAAATCTTTCTCCACTGCGATGTACTTGCAGCCGGAAGTAAGGTCCTGAGTATAAAGTCCTCCTATCATTCTGGAGAGTTTACTGTGCTCCCGGTTATGATGCATAAGTATCTGCTCGACCAGTACTGTTCTGAAGCCTGTATTCTGAGGCACTGTAGCTTCGTACCAAAGTGGCACGTTTGCAGCAATGAAATGCAGGCGTCTGATGGCATTTGAGTACTCCTCAAACGGGTCGTCACTCAAGTCTCCACGGCAACATCTGGGGTCCGGAGAATCTTTTGTCACAGGCAGATACAGGAATGCCGGGTTCCCCGCCTTGGAGCGTATCAGGGAATCGGCAAGGGCCTGGTCCGAAGCGGCGTCATGGCGGGAATAAATCCACTCGATCGCCATATAATCGTATTCTCCAGGCTGATTCAGCACCGTCACCACTCCCCTCTCCCTGTCTCCCGGACGAGCGATAGTGTTGAACAGCACGTCGTCTGTTACCGATGCGGTAATTCCGTACTGACGGGTAAAATCAGGGTCCCTGAGCTGGGTGGGCGAATAGGCATAAGAGCCTGCAAGATTTCGGCTCAATCCCAACACACGGGCAAATGCCTGCATCACTCTGGCGCTAAGGGCTTCACAGAATGCGTCTTCCGGTATTTCATATTCACGCCACCTTGGATCGACATCAGAAATGCCGAACAGTCCTTCCATTCGCAATGCTCCGCGAAGGCCGGCGGGAACTGTAATGCTGCAGGCCGATACCAGACCTGCAGCTGGATCGGCAATGGTACTTACAGAAAGGCTGCCGGAAGAACTGTGGACATCAGCCATAACCTTGCTTACCAGGGGATTTTCTACGCTGACATCAGGCTCAAAGGTACGCACCTCTATCACGCTCCCTAGCCCCGCAGCCTCGAAAGGCTTGTTCCACACGAGAATACCCTTGTTTACGGCTTCCCTTTGAGCTGTGGTGAATAAAGTATCCACATAGACAATTATCTTTTTCCCGCCGGTAATATCCCATCGGGACACAATATCTTCATTCTTAATCCCCTTCTGGCTGGAAAAAACGTTTCTGGACGAATTCACAGTACCGATACGAGGATCGGCCGCCCTTGCCCTGACGCACGCCTCCGGAACCAGCGTTAACATGGTGGCCACATCTCCTTCCACAGAAAGAATTTCTTCTTTAACCACCTGGAGCATGCCGCCGCCGACATTATACTCCGGCGCGACCTTGAAGGTAACGCTCTGGAGCACTCCCGTGCTGGATGGATACGATATAAGTTCCTTGAAATGAGTAAATTCCGACTTGGGGGTCGCCTTGTTCACCATTGCATTGCCGTCCACTTGAACTTTCGCTGGATTAAAGGCGTCTTTATTGGACGGACTGAAGAGCTTGCTAAGCTCGACAACCACGGCAGTAGAATCAGTATTGACGTACTTTATGGGGAAGACATAGCGTATGGGAGCTATGACACTGCGCGACAAAGACTCCTTCAACGATGGTTCTGCCGATTCGGGCAATACAACCGGCGAGCTTAAAAACAAAAGTGAATCCGTACGTGACAGGGTAAATACCTCCCGGGCGGAAATATCTGTCCCGCAACTCGTCCATCCGGAAGAACTGCGCATAAACGACGACAAAATAACCCGACGGCCCATGATGGAATCGGGGAATTCCATCCATATTTTTTCCTTGTCTTTGTAGATGCGCATACACTCCCCCGCACTCTTGATCCCCTTTTTGGAAACAAAAGTCTCGTAGGTATCTGCGCCATACAAAGCAAGAGCAAAGCCGAGCGCAAGTAATGTCAGAAACAGCTTTTTCATTATCTTGCGCCGTAATCGATTATACTTTTAAGGAGAGCGTAGTGCCCGCGGTCTTCACCTTTGCCTTTCTTGCCGTCTATCAGCCTGCGAACCTTCATCAGTTCTGCATAGACAGTTGACTGTCCCATGTGGCCGCCGCCGAAGTTGCGAGGCTGCCACTCGAATCCTGACACCTCGTCGTATGTGATCAGCCCCAACGAGGAGGCGGGATTCATCAGGTCGCAAATTTCGCAGCAATGGTCGTGTTCATGAAGATTCTTTGACTTTTCGTTTACTGTCGGGTTCTTGAATCCAACCATGTTCATAAGCGATTCCACATATACCCTTTGGAACAACCTGTCCCCGTCGGTAAGTGCGCGGCCTTTTATCGTCGGTCTCCATACTCTGTCGTAGAGCAGGTCCATAAGCTCCTTAACAGACAGTTCCTTGGTATCAATTCCATCTATCATCCCGGCAGCGAAAGCCTTGCCCATAATGTTCTGAGCTATGCTCTTGCGTACTGCATCCACCGGAGAGCCAACGATTGGAAGCCTGCCGAGAACGGCCTTGTCTTCCAGCCACGCAAGGTCTGAATACATGCGGAACACCTCGTCAAGAGCCCGTATCTGAAGCTCTCTGGGCACATTCTGGAAGCGCTTCTGTCCGTCTCCCGGGACGGTCTCGTTGCGGTAGAGGCCTTGGATGTTATGCATAAGATGGCCGGCGTATCTGAGATACTGGTTGACAATCCCAAGGTACAACTCTGTACGATATTTCATGTCCGGATCGCTCTCGTCGGATATCCAGTCAATGAAGCCTGACATTATATACTTAAGATTCCCTATTCCGGCGGCAGATGCGGCAAACACGTCGTCGCTGAGGTCCTCGGTCTGGCAGCGAGGGTCGAAGAACAAGCCCATCTGCTGCTTCCCATAACGGTATATAGGCGATACCGCCACCGAATCAGTAATCCACTTTGTCGTGATACGGGTTTCCTCCTCAAAATCAGCGGCATCGAAGACGGGAGTGTAGCCCCAGCGAATAGCCCAATAGTCGTTCTTTCCGAATTTGGGAGGGCTGAGACGCACGCCCCGCTCCTTGTCGCCGGGAGCCGCTACATAGTTAAAGCGGGCATAATCCATAATGGACTCCGTAGTGCCATGCTCCTGACTGAAAGCAGGGTCGCGCAGTTGCTCCATGGTAATGCAGGTGGATGCGCTCATATTGTGCATCAAGCCCAAAGTATGTCCCACCTCGTGTCGCAGCACGTATGTAAGGGCGTCACCAAGAATTTCCCTTGGAATATCTACGCAGCGCACGTCCTTGTCGGCTTGTGCGGTCTGCACAAACATCCAGATGCCGAGGAGTTTGATGACGTCGTGATACACCCACACGGATGCATTGATAATCTCTCCGCTGCGAGGGTCAACCCAGGACGGTCCCATAGCATTCTGCACAGATACAGGTGCGTAGCGTATGCAATTATAGCGTATGTTTTCCGGGTCGAAGTCAGGATCGTTTTCCGGAAAGGGCAATGCCTGCAAGGCATTCTTGAAGCCTATGGTCTCGAAAACATCGTTCCACTGAAGGACAGCCTGGAAAATATAAGGTTTCCACCACTCAGGAAAGTTATTGTCTATCCAAAAAGTGATGGGTTTGACGGGCTCCACGACCTCACCTCTTCTGTAGGCCACGGTATCGGAGGGTTCCAGACGCCATCTGTTGGTGAACCAGATATCCTTACTGGTAGAGTTCAGGTTTTCCACCATAGTTCTTCTAGTAAAGAAGAAATTGATTCTGGGATCGGCGATTCTGGGATGATATATATCTTCCGGCAGCAGGAGGAAGGAAGTGACGGTCTCCATGGTAAGAGGAATATCCTTCTTCTTGACTTCGTAGGTATATGTACGGCTGGCAGCCACTGAGAAATTATCATCGAAGCACTTGGCTCCGGCAATGTATGAAAAGTCCTTTTTATAGGTCTTCTTTATCTTTTCGCCGGACATAGGATTGTTCTCGGTGGGGTCAAGTTCCTTTTTGTCCGAAAGGAAGAAGTCCGTAGCGTCAACTGTATATCTTTTTTCGGGGCCGCCGGACTTAATCTTGAATTTCTCTACCGTGGCTCCTATATGACTGTCACCCAGAGCCTTAAGAATATTGCTCTCGGAAGACGAAAAATCGAATGACACATCTTTGAGCCTAATGGTGCTGTCCACCTTCTCAAAGGTATAGAAATTGAGGCCGCTCAAATTCTTCAAGCCTACTATCCCTATACGGTTGTCGCTGATTGCCCTGACCGTGGAAGCCATCGCCCAGGTGCGCCCAAGAAGCGTATCGGGTATCTCCAGGAGTATCTTGCCCTTTTCAATTTTGGTCTTGACTGCAGGCAAGTCCTTTGCCGACAGGCTTGCCGGGCAGAGGCAGGCTGCAAAGGCCGCAACAAGAAATAATATTTTAACTTTGCTCATAACTATCTGAAAGTAGATGCTGTGGCGCTTATCCTTCCGAATCCACCGTACACTCCGTTGTCCTTAAAAGTAAACAGACCCGTACTTACATTGAACGGTTTAAGGTAAATCTTGCCCTCGCCGGTACCTTCATTATATGTGAGTATCATAATCTGCATCCTGTTGGTAGCTAGCGGGAAAGTATAGCTGTTGTAATCGAAGCCATGAGTACCGTACCAACCTTGGGTATAGAACTTGATACCCGTGATTATCTCCGCCTTGTTTTCCGGTTTCCAGTTGATTTCCCTGTAAACAGGACTGCCACCGATAACAGTAACAGACGCCACCTTACTGTCCGTAGCCATAAACACTATGTCAGAATTATCGCAGAATGCAAAATATTTTGCTCCGGGCAGCCACTGGCTGGCATCCAGCGGATAATGAATCATCTCCTTGTCGCTGGGATGTAAATAGACCACATGGTGATTACCGTCGGCCGCCTCTATCAGGAAGGCGCAGCGGCCCTCTTTGCCGGCTCCGGCCCAGAGAGACTTGCCGCCGGCCAGGTTTGCGTTCAATTGGTCAGTGACCAGGGCAAAACTGCCGTAACCGGAGAACTGGGCATGCATGTAATAGAATTTGCCCTGCGCCTCATGGAAGAAGGCAACGTCACTCTGCTGCACCGCAAATGAATAGCCCACGTTGTTGGGAGTGAAAACGTCGGAAGGTATTCCGCTGTAGCCGGCAATATTGAAGATATTGTTTGTATGGCAGATATTCAGCCACAGTTTACTGTTTATCTGGGCAGCCGTCATAACCTGACCATAGTTGATAAGATTATGCACCTCGAATTTTGGCTCCTTGAATCCGTTGAACAAAGCGCCGTCCTGCTTTGCGACTTTGAAAGTCAGGGGGTCGAGAGCAAGCAGATGCTCGTCAGTCCCCACAAGAATAAGCGTTTCGTTATACACTGCTCCGTCAGACCGCACAACAGGAAGCACGGCATTGACCTTTCCGTCCAAAGGCTGGCCGTTGGCAAGCTGAAAAATATTTCGGGTATATCGGGGAACATCACTGGTATAGCCGTAGGTTACCGCCTTGCATGCCAGGAGGTCGAAGTCGGAGCTGACTCCACCGTCCCGGGTATGAGCGACCAGTATGCCCTCACCGAGGGATGATCTCACAAAAACGTGGCAGAAGACTGTCCTGGAGAGGCCGCTCTCCGGGTCAGAAGCTGTAAACGAGAGACAGTATGGCGCCTCGCTGGGCTGATTAGCCACGCGATAAGACACTTCCGGAGTTTCCGAAAGGCTGATTCTGTCTTTATTATAGTGGGGCCTAAGGTCTATTGCCCATTCGTATTCAAAACCGTCATACTCCTCGCCCCCCAGGGTGACGATTGCACGCAGAGCAATATTCTCTCCGTAAAAAGTCTCCAGGGTGTCGGGGACCCCTCTGATTTCTATATCGGGCAGTTCCCTGTAAGCCTCTGTGCTCAAGTCTTTATAGCACGAGAGCATGAGCACAACTGGAATAATCAATATGGCGAGCCGTTTCATCATAAAGACACAAGTGTTGAATAAATAGTAGGAAGGACATCGGGCTTCTTACCCTGGCCCACCGGAGTGGAGGAAGTGGGATAATCCTCATAATCCTCGCTGTGCATATAGGGATCATCTGGATGTGCAAGGTCATGGTCGCGTACTATTTCGCGAACTCTTTTGTTTAAAGCGCTCCACCAGGTAGGGTCTTTGTAAATAAGACCGTTTTCAGGAGTTGCTTCCGATATCCTCCTCACGCAGAAATCAATCTCGTCACCATATTCAGCCACGAGAATTTTATGAAGGGCCCTGCTGTATCCTGTGCTGATATATAAGTACCAGTTCTTCCAAACGTCGGGTACCGGCCTGGCATAAGAGTTGGTCCATTTAACTATAGCCTTCTGATATGCAGGAAGTCCTGCCCGGAAAAAATCATTGGGGATAATGCTCATGACGATTACCTTCTGCTCCACGTCGTCCGGCAGTTTCTTGGCGCGCACCACAATGTCGGCCTTCAGTTCTCCGGCCTTGACCACGGAAGAAAGAACCTGGTAATCTGCAGCGGTAGCGATGGAATCCCGAATATCGAGCGTAATCTCGCGATCGTAATCTACAGGAATGCCCAGCATACGAACGGGGATATAGAGGTCCTTGTAGTCCTCTGTCCACCCGCGCATCGAGAAGGAATTCTCTATTCCCCTGAACGAAACGGAGCAGTCCTCCACCTTGAAGGTCTGAATCTCGCTCTTCTCGCAGGAAAGGCAGGTCAATACCGCTGCGACAGTCAATATGTAGGAGAATAACCGTTTCATAAGTCTTGATGTCTTCCGTAAGATACTTCGTCCGTGGGATAAGGATAGGGTGTGAGCGAATGCATTCTGAGATGCCAGTGGTTGTCCATATTGAGCCAGGCCTGCGTCTTCCGGGGCAGGCGCCGGGCCGCAAAATAACCGACATTTTCCCCCTGGAACTCCCGGACATATTCCATCATCACGCCCGAGAGCCAGAAGTTCTGGCTGGCAAAATTCGGATCTGCGTTGACAGGAGACGGGTCCTGGATCCCCCGGTGGCTCCGGACCTCGGTCAGGGCCTGGAACAGGGTCTCCTGGTCCTTGTTTTCCGCCGCCACCTCGGCGATGATCATATACATCTCGGAGATCTTGATCATCGGTACGCGGTTGCGGTAGAGAGCGTAATACGACGAGTTGTTGTAGTACTTGTACGGGCGATATTGGTTGCCGAAAAATTTCAGCATCAGGGCCGGGCCGCGAATGTCCTCGGCGGCGGCGATGGTGGCCGTATTGTACGGCGACACGTCCACGACATTCTTGTCGACCAGAATAGAGGAGGAGCCGGAACCGAGCGTATTGAAGATATAGAGGTCCGTCATCGACTGCAGGCCGGTCACTTCCAGCGAGAACAGCTGCTCGGAAGAGAAGGTCCAGTCTATTTCATCGTTGGAGGTGGCCTTGGTCATCGCGTCGGCGTCGATCCACTTGTAGGCGGCAGCTGCTGTAGCTTCATCAATCACGTTTTGCGCGGCTGCGGCTGCGGCATCCAGGTCGGAGCGGAACAGCAGCACCCGGGCCTTGAGGGCCTTGGCGGCGAAATAGTTCATCCGCTTGTCCCGGGCGTCCCAGAAACCGTCGGCGTTGGCATTGGCCATCCAGGTCTCGGTGGCGTTCCCGCGGACGGGGTCTTCGCCAAGGAGCTCGATCGCCTCATTCAGATCACCCTCCAGCAGTTCCAGTGTCTCTTTATAGCTTCTTTGGGGTGTCGGCTCCTTGTCGTAAGTTGTGACGTACGGCACGGTGTACTTATCGTAATCTTCTTCCTTGATCTGCGCAATGCCGAACATGCGCATAAGGTCGAAGTGGATGTAGGCTCTGAGAGCCAGCAGTTCGCCCTTCATCAGGTTCCACTCGATGCGGTCCGAAACGACCTCCGGCTTGGCATCCAGCTCATAAAGCACCTTATTGATGTTCGCTATTGAATAGTAGCCGGCCTGCCACATCCATTCAATCAACGGATTAACATAAGTGATTTCCCATTCGTGGTTCTGGATGGCGGTAAACAGGGGGCTGAACTGCTGGGCATAAGGCCCGTAGGCCAGATCGTTGACGAACCAGGTCCACATCGCTCCGTATTCCGCCTCTTCGCCCATACTGATATAGACGCCGCAGAGTGCATCCTGGAAGCCGCTCCGGGAAGAGAAGAGGGTGGCGTCGGAAACCTGAGTGGATGATGTGGCTTCCAGCCATTTGTTACATGACTGGAGAGCTGCCAGGGCAATGAGCAAAAATGCCAGTTTCTTTATCGTCTTAATCATAATACTATCAGAATGAGGCATTTACACTAAAGGAAAACTTTCTGGCATAAGGGTAGGATGTGCCCCTTTCAATCTCTATGGAAGAGAAAGTGAATATGTCGTTGGTATACAGGCTCAACCTCAGGCGGCTGAGTTTGAGGTCCTTGATAAGGCGCAGGGGGAACTCGTAGTACAGGGTAGCAGAAGAGAGATTCAGAACGTCGTTCTTCTGAACGAAGCGGCTGGTGGGCTTTGTCACGGAATTGGCCCCCTTCATCGCCTTGAAAGGTGCAACGTCGCCGGCCTTGGCCCAGCGTCCGCTGAACACGCGCCTGTCCACGTTGGTTTCAAGGGTGGTATCCTCGACTTTGTTCAGCAGTGTATTGTTGTACAGATAGCCTCCGCCGTAGAAGGTGGCGGTGAGGCTGAAGCCGAAGCCCTTGACCTCTCCGTTGATACCGAAATTGCCGTTGATGATCGGGTCGGAGGAGCCGCAGTTGACCAGGTCGGCCGGATTCCAGGAGGTAGTTATGTTGCCGTTCCTGTTCAGGAAGACCTCGTCTCCCTGGTCGGAACTGATTCCGAGGGAACGCACGGCCCAGATGGAGTGCAGAGGCATGCCGTCGTAGTACTGGATTACGGGCTCATTCATTCCGGCTTCCTTCGCACGCGCCTGTTGCTGCTCGTTGTAGGCCTTCAGGACGTCGGAGATTTCCAGCACACGGTTGTCGTTGATGGCGGTCTTGCCGAACAGGCTGATGTACGACGCACCCTTGCGGTAGAAGGTCCAGCTGACGCTGGCCTCCAGACCCTTGTTGCGAACCTTGCCCAGATTGTCGTTGGTATAAGTAAAACCGGTAGAGGGGAGGATGGTCCTGGAGAATACCAGGTTCTGCGTATCGGCAATGTAGGCGTCCAGGATTACGTTCAGTGTGCGCGTGCGGAAGTCGATGCCCACGTTGTAGTCCATCTTCTCCTCCCATCCAAGATTGGGATTGGCCATATTGGCCAGGGCCGCTCCGGTAAAGCCGTTGTAGTAAGCGGAGGAATAATAGGTATAGACCGGCAGAGCCACGTTGCTGGTGTAATTCTGGTTGCCGGAGGAACCCATGCTCGCACGGAGCTTCAACTGGGTGATCCAGCTGACGTTATCCTTCATCCAGCGCTCGTTGTGGATATTCCAGGCGAGGCCGCCGCTCCAGAAAATGCCCCAGTGGTTCTTGGTACCGAAGACGGAGGAAGCGCTGCCCTTGATGGTGGCGTCCGCCATATAGCGGTTGTCGTAGCTGTAGCCGGCGGTGGCGAGGGCACCGAGGTTCCTGTTCAGGCCGTCGCTGCCGGTGGGCACCCTGTCCGTGGCGTACTGGCGGGCGAAGGTGATGCTCTTCATGTTGCTGTTGGGGAAGCCCTCGGTGTAGTTGACTATCTCCTCATAGTTGGTCTGGGAGATGCTCCAGTCGAGCGTGGCGAACAGGTCATGCTTGCCTGCGATGTTGTGGTTGAGCTGAGCCGATACGTCCCCGGAATAAGTAGTATAGCTGCCGTTCGACTGCTCGTAGCTGCCGCGCCGGAGGATTTCGTTGGTGTCGTAGAAGTCGGTATGCTGCCCGGGCTTGAACTCGTCCGTACGTGTCTTCTGGGAGTCGATACCGAAGCGGGCCACCATGCGGAGGAACTTGAGGAACTGATATTCAGCGTAGAAGTTGTCGGAGATGGCAAGATACTGGCTGGTGTCGGTGGTGCCGATGGTGGCGTTGTACATGGGGTTGGTCACAGCCCTGAAGGATGTCGTGACACCGTTGTACGTATAATCTTTCATCTGCAGCACCTTCTTGAGCTTGCCCTCCTCGTCGTAAGGGGTAAGATAAGGATTGAGGGCCGCATACTCGCTGAAGCTTCCCCACGGAGACTCGGAGCTGTTCATGTGCGATATGCTCATGATGTTCCTGAATGTCCATCCGCCGCGTCTGTAGGCTACGTTTACATTGCCGGAGATGACGTCTCTGTATGAGCCTTTCATCGCGCCTTGTGTGTCGTTGTAAGAGAATGTAGCCAGAGCCTTAAGCTCCTTGGAGCCGAGCTCTACGCTGACAGAATGCTTCTGTCCTATTCCCAGACGCAGGGGCTTTGAGAGCCAATAAGTGTCCTGACCTTCCAGGGCCCTCTTGAGCCTTTCGTTATACAGGGCCTGCCTGGCAATAGTTTCAAAAGAATCGTCGGAAAGGTAGTAACCTTCCCGCCTTTCCACGTCCAGTTTCTCCAGGGAGTTACAAAGGTTGTAGCTGGTAAGGTCGGGAGCCTCGATGGAGATGCTTCCGTTATATGTCACACGGCTCTTGTCGTTGGTGAGGGCCTTGGTCTCGATGACTATGACGCCGTTGGCGCCCTTGGAGCCGTAGATTGCCTTGGCGGAGGCGTCCTTAAGTATGGTGATGCTCTGGACGCGGTTCATGTCCATATCGGTCACTTTTTCCAGGGTGGTCTCGAAACCGTCCAGTATAAACAGCGGCTGGTTGGCCTTGGCGAGGAAGTTGCTCTTGAGGTTGGAGGTCTCCGCCGCCAGAGTGGAAGCGCCGCGGATCTGCATCGACGCCATGGCGTTGGGGTTGGAACCGGCCTCCAGATTGTCCAGAATCATCAGTGAAGGGTCGAGATTCTTCAGCGATTCGACCACATTGCTGTTGGACACCCTCTTGATGTCTTCGCTAGTCATAGACTGCACAGAACCCGTAAAACTGTCTTTGCGGCGTGTGAAAATACCGGTTACGACAGATTCTTCCAGCACTTGAGTATCCGGTTCCAGATAGATTTTCAACTCATTCTTGATATCGGCGACCTTGATTTCCTGAGTCTTGTATCCCATCATCTCCACACTCAGAACGGCATTTACGGGGGCGACTATGGTAAACTTGCCGTCGATATCGGTAGTTGCGGCTTTGCTCGTCTGCGAGGACTCTTTTTGACTGCGATTGATTATGATAACTCCCGGGAAGGGCTCTCCTGTTTCATCATACACAATGCCTTTTACCTGGCGGGTACTCTGTGCCCGCAAGGAAGGCGCAATAACCGAAAATAATAATACTAGCGCCAGGATTTTTGGAAATAACCCTTTAACTGACATATACCACTACTACTGTTGACGTGCAATTATAATCAATTATTTGGACATTATCAAGGATAATTAGCAGTAGTGCCACAGTACCTCAAAAAAAAGAGACCTTTGCAGATCTCTTTTTTTTGAGGTGCGTGACGGAATCGAACCATCGTAGCAGGTTTTGCAGACCTGTGCCTAGCCACTCGGCCAACGCACCGTTGGGGGATGCAAAGGTAAAACTATTTTTTTGAATTCACAAGTATCCCCAACAACATCAGCATCACGTCCTTGTTGCCGGCGCCTCGGAAAAAGCTGAGATACAGAATGCATATTCAGAGTGCGTATATTGCAATTATTCGTATCTTTGCGTATTCTGTTGAACATTTTATGCAACCTAATCTGATTGACGGTACCGGGGCGATTGAAGCCCTTATGATGGGCAAGGTAAAAGCAGGCTTCCCCTCCCCTGCCGAGGATACGCGGGAAAAGTTGGACCTGGTAAAACTTCTGGTACGGCACAATGCTTCCACCTTCTTCTTCCGTATAGACGGGGTGTCGATGGTTGACGCCGACATGGATGAAGGCGACATAATCATTGTCGATCGTGCCGTGGAGCCCTATGACGGATGCAAGGCCGTCTGCTTCATTGACGGTGAATATACCGTCAAAAAGGTAAAGCTGAGGCCGGGAGGAGCACTTCTGCTGCCGTGCAATGAGAAAAATGCTAAATATCGCCCCATACCCGTAGGGCCGGAGGACGAATTCCTAATCTGGGGCGTAGTAACTTACATAATCAAAAAAGCGTAAAATGTTTGCGCTCGCGGACTGCAATAATTTTTTCGTTTCCTGCGAGCGTGTGTTCCGTCCGGACCTGAACGGGCGGCCAGTTATCGTGCTGAGCAACAATGACGGCTGTGCTGTATCCAGGAGCAACGAAGCCAAGACCCTCGGAATCAAGATGGGAGCGCCCTTTTTCCAGATTCGCGGCATTGTAGAGAAGTACGGAGTTGCCGTTTTTAGTTCCAATTTCGCACTCTATGGAGATATGTCCAGCCGCGTTCAGGAGGTGCTTCGCAGCTTCTCTCCCTCCGTAGAGCAGTATTCAATCGACGAGGCCTTCATGGACCTAAGGGGAATGAAGATTGATGACTTCGATTCCTACGCCAAACGCATATCCGCAGAATGCCGGCGTCTTACCACCATCCCGGTTTCCGTCGGAATCGCACCTACCAAAACTCTGGCAAAAGTGGCGTCCAAGCTATGCAAACAGTATCCTAAGCTGCGCGGCGGATGCTACCTCCACAGGCCGGAAGATATAGAGAAGGTGCTCCGGCGCTTCCCCGTCGGGGATGTCTGGGGAATAGGACGCAGAAGCGCTAAGAAACTGGAAAGCATGCAGATAAAGACGGCCTGGGACTTTACCCGCCTGCCGGAGACGTCGGTACGTAAGCTTTTTGCCCTGCCGGGCTACCGTACATGGCAGGAGCTTAGGGGGGTACCCTGCATTGAATTCGAAGATACGATTGAATCCAAACAGAGCATCTGCGTCTCCCGTAGTTTTGCAAAGGAAATCACTGATTGTCAGCTACTCTGCGAGCAGGTTGCCAACTTCGCCGAGAGTGCTGCAAGGAAGCTGAGGGCCCAGAATTCGCTGGCGGTAGAAATGGCTGTTTTCGCTTTTACCAACCGATTTAAAGCAGATGCTCCTCAAACTTACAGTTCTCAGCTGGTGGTATTCCAGGACGCCACCTCCGAACATCCTACGCTGGTGTCTGCTGCCGTAAAAGCGACAAGGGAATGTTTCCGCCAGGGATACGCTTACAAAAAAGCCGGAGTGGTGATTACCAAGCTCATCCCTTCAGAAGCTCATGTGGCCTCTCTTTTCGCAGACAAAGCCGCCGGAGCCCGGGACTCTCGGATATCCTGTTCGATAGACGAGATAAACCGCAGTTTCGGTCCTGGAGCCGTGCTGTTCGGCATCCAGGGAGACGGGCAGATAAAGATGAACCGTGAGCACCAGTCTCCTCATTATACTACTCTGTGGAGCGATATTCCAAAGGTGAATATTAAATAATTTATTAACTTTCGACGATATGCTGCTAAGTCTTCTATATGTACTTCTTTCCGGCATTGCGTTGCCGGTGGGTGGCATCCAGATGCAGTACCTTTGGCGCAACCAGCTGGGCGACGTTTATTCGCTCGGACTCGGGAGCGCGGCGTGCCTGGGAGCTGCCGCTGCCACCATGTCAGGCTGGTGTTCGCTCACCGTGGGCAGCTTTATCTGCACTCTGATCTGTACTCTGGTTTGCTTCTTTGTTACTCTAAAAGTAAATACCCAGAGCCTTATTACTTTCGGTATTCTCTTTGGCACATTCATTGGGTCGCTGGGAACCATAGTAGTGACAAACGCGCCTAACGGCGACTTGCTTAAACAGTACTACCTATGGGGTGCGGCCAACTTCCGTCTTGAGGGGGTAACCACCTGGGACATAGTATTTTCGCTCTGCCTTTTTGTCATAGGCCTTGCGGCTGCGCTCATAGACAGCGGGCGGCTCACAAGGCATTTCCGGGGCGAAATTGAACTCGGCAATCTGCACAAGGCACTCAGTCTCCTGGCCATTATGTTCCTGGTAACCAGCGCCGTAAGCATCTGCGGGCCAATTGGTTTCATCTCCCTTGGCGTTCCCAATCTCAGCCGCATCGTCTGCAAACAGACCGATATACGCAAACACTATCTGATTTCATCTGCTATGGGTGTGGGGCTGCTCCTTGTTACTTACCTGGTTGTTCAATACGTTAACTTTGGTATTTACCTGCCTGTCAGCGCTACCATGGCCATCCTTGCCCTGCCGCTGATGGCAATACTTTTTGTTAAACGCTGAAAAGTATTATAATGATGAACTGGAAAGTAATTGACAAAGATGCCAGGCAGTTGCTGATGGTGGAGTATAGCGGCGGGAATGATGCCGTGGCGAAGTATTACGTCAAAGGGACTAGAGGCTGGAGGCTGAGAGGACGTTGCAATGCATTTGTAGGGAAAAACGGCGTGGGGAAAGAAAGAGAAGGAGATGCAAAAACGCCCCTGGGCACACTCAGACCGCTGCGTGCGTTCGGCATACTACCCGACCCGGGAAGCCCCCTCCCCTACCTCCGCATTGTCCCCGGAACAATCGCCTGCGATGAAGAGGGCCCCTACTACAATAAGATTGTTCAGGGGGTTGACTGCTGCGGAGAAAAAATGTGGGAGTACTCTCCGGAATATGATTACGGGCTGGAAACAGATTACAATGCCACAGGAATATGGCCGCTCGGCTCAGCCATATTCATCCACTGCAAAGGAGCAAAAACATGGACAGGCGGCTGCGTAGCCCTGGACAGAAAGCTCATGAAAAAAATCCTGAGTACCGCAGACAGCAGCCTCAGGATATTAATCTTTTAATGCAGCTATTGCGAATGATTACTTAGCAATTGCTACGCTGCGGGTTTCACGTATAACGGTAATCTTCACCTGACCGGGATAGGTCATCTCATCCTGGATACGCTGGGCGATATCCGTAGAGAGACGTGCAGCCTGATCGTCGGAAACCTCATCGGCACCAACAATGACGCGCAACTCGCGACCTGCCTGAATGGCGTAACTCTTAGTAACTCCAGGATAGGAAGCCGCAAGGTCTTCCATTCCCTTGAGACGCTTGATATAAGACTCGATAACCTCGCGGCGGGCACCAGGACGGGCACCGGAAATGGCATCACCAACCAATACCAGAGGAGCATAAATGGTGTTCATCTCCATTTCCTCATGGTGAGCTCCGATACAGTTGCAAATCTCCGGACGCTCCTTGTACTGCTCAGCCAACTTGGCGCCAAGCAATGCGTGAGGCAGCTCAGGCTCTTCTTCGGAAACCTTGCCGATATCGTGAAGCAAACCGGCACGCTTGGCCAGCTTTGGATTCAGTCCGAGTTCTGAGGCCATGATGGCGCAGATGTTGGCAACCTCGCGGGAGTGCTGCAGCAAATTTTGTCCATAAGAACTGCGGTACTTCATCCTGCCTATCATACGGACAAGCTCCAGGTTCATTCCGTGGATACCGAGGTCAATGCAGGTACGCTTGCCGGTTTCAAGAATCTCCTCCTCCAGCTGCTTGCTCACCTTGGCCACAACCTCTTCGATACGGGCAGGATGGATTCGACCGTCTATAACCAGCTGGTGCAGGGACAGGCGGGCGACTTCACGGCGCACAGGATCGAAGGCGCTGATAAGGATGGCGTCGGGGGTGTCGTCAACTACGATTTCAACTCCTGTAGCGGCCTCCAGGGCACGTATGTTACGGCCTTCACGACCGATGATACGGCCCTTCACCTCATCGTTGTCTATAGGGAAAGTGGTAACGGCATTCTCTATTGCGGTTTCGGTTGCAGTCCGCTGTATAGTATTGATAACTATACGCTTCGCCTCTTTTGCCGCATTCAGGCGAGCTTCGTCCATAGCCTCGTTGATGTATGCCTGAGCCTCGGTGCGGGCCTCGGCCTTCATGTTCTCGACCAGCATGTTCTTTGCATCCTGGGCACTCATGCCGGCTATGGTTTCCAACTGGCGGTTTGCCTGCGCACGAAGCTGCTCGGCCTCTTCCATCTTAGATTCAAGCACCGCCTTCTGAGCATTTACCTGACCGCGCTGGGAGTCAAGGTCGTGCTGACGTTTGTTGAGTTCTGCAGCCTGTTGGGAAAGCTGGCCCTCACGGCTCTTGATGTTATTTTCGCGTTCGCGGAGTTCATTGTTGCGCTGATTGACCTTCTGGTCATGCTCGCTCTTAAGCTGGATAAACTTCTCTTTTGCTTGAAGTATCTTCTGCTGTTTGATGTTCTCCCCTTCTATTTCCGCCTTTTCGATAATCGCTGCGGCCCTTCCCTTTGCTGAAGCGCGGCTGGCCGCTATATAAATTGCCAAAGCGATGGTTGCACCCGCTAAAGCAGCCAAAATGTAGTACAAAAGCATATATATTTAGGTTTAATCTTGCAAAAGTATTATTTTTCCACGAAAAGCGCAATACAAATTAAAAAAATAAAGACTCACATAAGATTCTTCGCTACGCTCAGAATGACGTTGTCATCTTGAGGCGGGAACCCCCGACGAAGAAACTTCTGTCAGTCTTTATTCAAAAAAAAAGCCGTCAGCCGAATCGTCAGAAAATTATCTGGCTAAAAGGATTTGGGGGCCGCTCCGTTTCGGGGATCCCGTCTGCGCGGGCCTGCCTTCACCGGTACGAACTTACCCGGTTCGTGAAGAACTTGTTGTTTTCAGTACTTTGGCCTGACGGCTTAACTGTCTATTTCGCCTTTTCCAGGTATGCGCTCAAATCATCCTGAAGCTCTTTTGCCTCATCATTCAACTGATGCATCCGCTTCTGGCACGCAATGCGGTTCACCGTTTCATTAAGAGTCACGATGATGAGTTTGTCAAGCGGCTTCTTGTCCGGATACTTGGAATCATACGCATAATACTTACGGTTAATCTCCTCTGCCGCAAGCCTCATGGTCTCCTCCATCTCAGGCGTCTGTGCCATCATAGGATATTCAATCCCGGCAATCTTCAGTTTAATGCTTTGTGCCATAATTACTTCTCCAGCAGCTTAATACAACGGTCTATCTCCCGCACCAGCTTGGTGATGCGTTCCTTTGCAAGCGCCGAATCTCCGGTTCCGGAAAAGGCATATTGGAGCTTCATATTGTCTATCTGCCCGTCCAGTTCCGCCAACTTCTCCTTGTAAGCAGCAATCTCCTTCCGGCTCTTCTCCAGTTCCACCGCCATGGCCTCCGCCCGCTGCTTCTCGGTTTCGTACAACGAAATCAGCTTTTCAACACTTGATTTAATATCTTCCAGCATCGTAACAAATATAGTAATATTTTTTAACAAATCATTCCGGCAAGACTATTCTTTAGGTAATGTATCCATCCTAACCTTTTTAGTAATTGCAAGTTGGATAATCACATAAAAGGCGGTGTCCATCAAGAATATGAGGGTAATGCTCAAGAATCTGGTCATGACCGTAGTCAGCAATACTATAGCAGCGTCAAGCGCCAAAATAATCCATAATGCCTGGCGGGGAGAAAGGCCACAACGGATTAGGCGGTGATGTATATGATTTGCATCAGCCTCAAAAGGGCTTTTACCTCTCAGGATGCGGGTAACGAAAAGCCTGGGAACCTCAAGCATGGGTATAAAGAGCGACGACAGCAGTATTGCGAAGTATTTTCCGTTGGTCAGCAGACCATGGCGGCCGCTAAAATGGCAGAGGGAAACAATAAGGAAGCAGAGAATCAGGCCAAGTGTAAGCGCTCCAGTATCGCCCATATAGAGCTTTGTATGCTTGTCCTGACTGCCGAACATATTATGCAGCCAGAAAGCTATAAGCGTGCCTAGCATGGTTGCAGAGACCGTGGAAAAAATAAACCGTCGCTCCCTTAGATAAATAAATGTCAGCAGCCCCAAAGTTATAATGGTAATGCCAGAAGCCAGCCCGTCAATCCCGTCAATCATATTTATGGCATTGGTAATAAGAACCATAAGCAAAACAGTGAAAGGCATGCCAATAAAGAAAGGGATACGTTCTATCCCGAACAGCCCGTAAAAACTGTTTATCCAAAGCCCGGAGGAGACCATCAGCGAAGCGGCTATGAACTGGACAAGCAGTTTGATGCGGTAATTAAGCGTAGAAATGTCATCCAGGATTCCCACCACGTACAAAAGCATGGCGCTTCCGAGCATAAAGGACAGGCGAACCAGCACTATATTATCCGGATCAGGGGCCGGCATAAGTTTCGCACGGTACAAGATTCCCATACTCAAAGCTACCACAAGCATCAATGTCGGCATAAAGGACATGCCACCAAGCCTCGGGACAGGATGAGTATGTACCTTTCGATCGCCCGGCATATCGAACAACTGATTCTTATAAGATACAAACAGAAGCATGCGCAAAAGTGCAGTTCCTACAATAAACGCCACTATAAAGTCTATGGCTATTACCATGTAAAAAGCAGTCATACACCTAATTAATATAGCCTTTAAACACGCGCCAGAAATAGTGCTTGATCAAAAAATATGGCATTCCGATGACCTCTGAGGGGTAATACTCTAAAAAACGCATCGCCCTGGTAATTTTTCTCTTTGCGTGCTTGAGCCGGTTTTCGTCCTTGGGGTGATCGTTCCTGCTGTCGTATTTGCCAAAATTACCTGCAATCATGATTTCGTCCAGCAAAAAACCGCCCTGAATACGGTCCGGGGCGCAAAGCAATAAATCCTCACTTATGTCGAACACTTCCTGCAGGACATACATTACTCCAGCCGCAAACTTTGTCAGTTTTAAATACTCGATGTCGCGGACGGCAAGCGTCCTTTCTTGTGGAGTCAAAGCCTTAAGGACGTAATAATAGTCCATCAACTGCCGCAGCCCCACGCCCTCTTCAAGTACGTGTCTGTAAATGTGAACAAGTATGTGCACTGCCTGGAAAGCCAGAGTAGGTACACAGAAGCCAAGTTTTTCATTGTAGTTTCCGAACTGGGAAGGAGCGACACTGCGAAAAAAACGCTGAAGTCTTCGGTTGGCGGCAGGAGCATTCATCCAACTGGGCAGGAAATGCACTTCCACACTTATTCCTTTCAGCATATTAGGCTCACAATGATGATAGAACACTTTGCCGGCACTTCCCTTTTCCTCCAGGAAACTCAATATGGTCTTTCTGTCGGCGTCAATCCAGATATCGATATCTCCGCTCTGCCGAAGATCCGGCCGTGGGTACAAAGCAGCTATCCCCTGGCCTTTAAGGATACAGGAACGCATACCGTTTGCCTTGAAGAACTGATATAGTTTTACACAACTTTCGTTCATACGGACATTCTTCTGCTGTACCATCTCCACCATCATCGCCCAGCGGGAGTATATTCCCAACGGAACCAGATCTTCATCGTGAAGCTCATCGATCAGAGGGAATGTAACAGCAACCAGATTGTGTTTGGACGCCAGTTTGTACAGCTCCTCCCATTCATCCCTTGAATGTGGTACGCTTTCCCTTCCGGTCTTTGCTCCTAATGCAAGCTTCAGGAAATCAAACAGTCGGTTTTCCATTTAGTGAGTATATGTAACTGATATACTTGTCCGTTAACTTATCCCAAGTATATTTCTCTTCAATCAAACGATAGTTATCCTGGACGAAGGATGAAAGCAGTTCCTCGGAGGATATGGCCTTTTGTATTGCAAGCACCAGGTCATCTTCACTTTCCGGGCTCACCCACAGCGCCTTATCTGCATCCAGAACCTCTTTGTTTGCCTCTATATCTGACGCTATTATCGGAAGCCTGTAACTCATGGCCTCCAAAAGGACTATAGACAACCCCTCTATGGTTGAGGGCAGACAGAAAATATAAGCGTTCCGCAGCAGTGCATCCTTATCGGCACCATATACCGCCCCGGTGAAGACCACGTCCTCCCTGCCTTCGCCCAAAGTATGCAAAGAAGAGACATATTCAGGCATCGCATCGTTCGAACCTGCTATTACTAGCTTGAATCCGTCGTGCTCCGACCGTTTGAAGGCCTTTATCAGGTAATCCGGATTCTTATCCTGCACCAGACGACCCATGAAAAGGAAATACTTGCCCTGCTCCAGACCGAAGCGGTCCAAGATGTCCGAAGAAGGGCCTGATTCTGGAGGGAGGTCTACAGCTGTGGGCATTGCCACTGCGTCCCTGTTATACTGTTCCTTGAAATAGCGGACCTGCGCTTCACTGCACATGATAAGATGCTGGTTCATTTTTGCGGTAAGACCCTCCATAAAGCGCATGATCCTACGCGCACCTGGGGAATACTTGCTGCGCTGCCATTCAAGACCGTGACCCTCCATCAGCGACGGCACCCCGAAAACCCTGGGAATCCAGCACCATAGCGAAGGAGGCCAGGCATTGTAGTGAATAAGGTCAACGTTTTTTTCTTTAAGCAGGGTTCGTATCGTTGCTTTAAGTCCAACCCAGGGCTTGCAAATCAGATTACTCCTGGGGCCTTTCATATAGACTACTTTAACGCCCTCGACATTTTCTACCGCATTATGGTCGGACTCACAATAAACCACGGCCTTATGTCCTTTGCTCACAAGGTTGGTAGAGAGGTTGTACATATAGTTCTCAATCCCTCCCAACTGGTGGATATCGCGTCCTCCTATGAATGCTACCTTCATGAAAGAAGCTTTTGATAATTTAATCTGAACTCGTTCAGGGAATATTTTTCTTCAATGATTCTGTAGCCTGCCGCCCCCATATCCAGCCTCATCTGGAAATCATCCAGGAGGCTTCCGACAGACAGGGAGAGTCCGACATAGTCACCTGCTCCATTCAGCCTCCCGTTTACTCCGTCCTTAACAAGAAAATGATTGTCTCCGACATCCGTAGCGACTACGGGAAGGCAGGCACACATAGCCTCCATGATACTGTTGCTTGTACCTTCGAACAAGCTGGTAGACAAGTAAATATCAGCTTGGTTCAGTAAGTCTTGAATATTATCCGGATCAATATGGAAGCAGACTATTCCGGCTATTCCGTAATCCTCTACCCATGCTCTGATCTGAGTCTCAAGGGGCCCGCATCCAACGATATCCAGTGCGACATCATCGCGTTTCTTAACAAGCTCGGCGACGGTCCTGACCAAGGTCTCATAATCCTTTTGCGGGTGAAAACGGGCAACGGTAATAATTCTTTTATATGCTTTATTCTCTCGTTGAACAGGCACCGGCAAACTCTCCATACAATTAGGTATCGTTATGCATTTCTCCGCTTTGAAACCCTTCTTTATAAATACCTCTTCACCGGAATAACTATTGAATATAGTTGCAGTACTGATAATATTATGACTAAACCACTCAAGTGCCACCTTCCACCATTCCATACTGCTGTTCCTTATGCCGTTGTAAACATACTTGACTCCTGAGCTCTTTTCAATCAAGGAACCTACGAAATCACATTTAGTCAGGTAGTTGAAAGCATACTGGATATGATGGTCTGAAAGAATCTTATGAAAGGCCCGGGCCTTAGCCATGAAGGTCCCTTTAAGAAAATATATTGAGATCTCTGGTTTTTCCAATAGCGTCTTAACTCTCTCCGAGCGGCTCCAATCTCCCTCCCAGACCACATAATGGACAGCATATTCATCCGCTAGTACATTAGCCAGCAAGGCGGCCTGCTTCTCCGCGCCGCCGGTTCCGATTGAAGGGATGAAAACAGCTATAGGCACCCTGCTCATTTGGATATCATATTATTGCACTCCTTCCCCCCTGCGCTTGATGAAGCGGGCCGGATTGCCGCCCCAGATTTCACTTTCAGGGATATCCTTGGTAACTACGGAGCCAGCACCGATGATAGCATTATTACCTATTCTGCAGGGTTTGGTGATAACCGTCCCGATTCCGATAAACACATTGTTTCCGATGACAACATGGCCGTACTTCCAAGACATTCTGGGCTTCGAAGTATCCAAATAGTGAGTCAAGATAGTCGTGCGTTCAGTAATATGCACATTATTACCAATATGTATCAAGTGCGGTGCAACGGAATCGAATCTTACGCCTCTACCGATATAATGCCTGCGGCCATGAATGTCCACACCGGCCATCCTGGCAAAAACAGGACGCCAGTAGCCGCTCATCGGCAAATGCATCAAGGCAAAGGCTATTTCAGAAATAATACGTTTAATGCGCATATACTACAATCTATTAAGAATCGGTTTAAGATAGTTATTCACAATTCTATCCCATGAGTATGCCCGCATCGAAAGTCGAATCTCTGAAGAGCTGATACCTTCTCTACAGAAATACAGTTGTTTTATTGCGTCAGCAAATGATCTTGCAGTGTCTTCAATCAACAATCCATTGCCAGATGTTATAACCTGCTCGTTAGAATATGTCTTAGTCGCGATTGTGAACAAGCCTGACAAGCCATATTCGAAAGTTTTCGTAACCGGCTGATAATCAAACCACTCTGTCATGGGCACATACGAAACTCCGACATTGCACCGCTCATAAAAAACATCCAAATCATCATGCTGAACATATCCATGAAGTCTTACGGTGCCATGTAACTCCAAGGAGTCCACTAAATTCATATACTCCTGAAGCTCACCATGTCGTCCATCACCTACGATATCGTACGTAACTAATGCTGAATCCGGCAATTCATCCAGTGCTAACTTAAATCCTATAATTGTCTGTTCCAGATGCCTGTAATCGAAGGTGCCCACATAGAGCAAATGTAATTCATGGTAATCCTTCTCGCCAGTAAATACGGAGTCTGCTCCTAAAGGTAGTATTGATACTTTCTTCTCCCCAAGACACAATTGACGGGCGACTCCTTCAGATATAGCAGATATGGAGTTAAAGGTTTTTGCGGCTTTTTTTATCAGCCTATTCTCTTCTGCACGCAGATTCTCATTGGGAAGGATACTCATCGTACGGAAATCAAGCAAAATCCGTCGCCTGCCAAACAACAATCCAATGATATTGCAATGAGGAAAATAGCAAACAATAACTATCCCCTTAAAAAACAAAATTGTTATTATTGCTCGAGCAATGAAAACAAGACCTCTAAAAGTCCTCCCTCGGATTTTTGAGCTAACGTACAAATTACGTACTCCTTCTGTGTATATACGAGGCTTTCCGTCAAAACTTAGTGTACTGATATTATAATCTTCCCTAAGATATGTACACCATTTGTACACATCTGTATGATAGCCATACTGCGCCCTATGTATTATTAGTAGATTCCTGTTGGAAGGCTTCATAGTGAAACTACTTGAACAGTCGTTTTCCCCAGCAAAACAGCCTTACTCGCAAATATCTAAAACGCTCCCAAAATGAATGCCAACGGTCGGTAGGGCTCTTGCATGAAGACATATAATGATGAATTGTCCTGGTATTTTGGGTAATATTAATAGAATTTGTGTAGTAATTGATTGGGCAAAAGTAGTCTTCCGGATAAATAAGAAGGTCACTAACTCTAACTATCCCCCCCTCCAATATCTGCTTATTATCATAGTCCAGAAATTGAGTAGCCAGACGAACAATATTACCGGTCTTGCGTCCGTTCCATCCCACAAAATGAGAATGCTCATAAAAAGAAACCATTTGACCAAAGAAAGGATGCCTGGGATATATACCCATACCGAGGCCTGCAGCCATATTCCCGTTTGGATTGTCTTCCGGCGTTCCTTCCTGACACTCAAAACCCATAAAGGATCCTTTAGCAATAATATCGTTCAGCGGACGAATCACCTCAACGTCGGTGTCAAAATAAATACCGCCATAATTATACAGTATCCAAAATCTGGCATAGTCGCTTACATGTGCAAACTTTCCAAGTCTGTAGGCCTCCTCTGTATATACGATCTTATGTACATCAAAATTGTTTTCGTTCCATTCTTTGATTTCATATTCCGGGAGGAATTTCTTCCATGAAGCTATACACTTCTTAGCTAGTTCAGGAAGAGGATTTCCACCGAACCAACAGTAATGGATAACTTTTGGGATCTCATTCATAACTGTTGCATAAAAAGAAATCTAAAAACATTGGATGATGAAGGTTGATCGTATTCAGCCAGGGTTGATAAAACAGAATAAGAACAACATGCAAGAAAAGAACTCCAAAAAGCCAGCGTCTTTCCTTTATAATACAAATAGTAAAGCAGATATGCAGAACAGATGAGCCAGAAAACAGAAAAATACAATAAAGGTCTTGTAAATAGCAGATTCTTAGAGGCTAATAACTCAAAAAAAACTGCATATACTAAAAACAATAAGTAAGAGACCTTGAAAAAACGGTCCTTGGCATAAAAGCGAGCCATCCCTTCGCTATTTAAAATAATCAATAAATACGAAGCAATTTGCACCAGTCGCCTGGGCCCGTAATGGCCGATCTGCGCTTCCATGTTGAGATAGTAATCAATTTTATCTCCGTAAGAGTCGTAATTTAGAAGATATAATATGCCATCTGCCTTTGAAAGTAGTGGATCAATAATACCAATGTTAGATATGATGATTGACATCAGGAGCACTGATATAGCAATCCTATAATCAACAAAACCCTTATATTTAACAAGAGGAATGGCCAATAGCAAGATGACTGCAGAACGGTGTATAGTTATGCCGAATAGTATAACGCAAACATATAAGAAGATTCGGCTATTGTCGACCGCCTGCTGAAGTGAATAAACAAACATACACGCCACTATCATTTGCCGCAGGCCATTATTAAAGTCTAGAAAATGCGGGCCAAGTACTAATACAAGCCCTAAAAATGGGTAAATAAAACGCCGTGTTTTGAATGCTGAATATAAGAATAACAACTCAACAAAAGCAATAAGTGAAAGGTACAAAACACGACTCCCGGATAACTTGGCAACTGCCAATGTGAATGCAGTAAAAACAGGCTCATCATAATCGGCGACATTTGAACCCGTTTCAACAAAATGCTCAAAATAACTAGCATAACTCTCGCAATCCGCTCCAACATTATATCTTAAGCCACAAACAAGTGCAAATACAATAATTGAAAGTAGCACATTGGGATCGAAAAGGCGATACTTTTTAATACTAAGCGTGACGCCGTTCTGGGCGCACATGCCTAGACTGTACATATAGAAAGCTAGAATAAGATATGTACTTACACTTATTAGCAATATGACAGTATCGTTCATTTCTTTTGCCTGGACAATAATGAGTTTAGCGTCAGAATGTTACTCTTGCTAAAATACAATAGCACACATACTGTTGATAGAAGCATTATCCCCACTCTGATTATTAAGCTCACCTCTTTGACAACAATGAAATAGCACAGGCACAGTAATATCAATAAAACAAAGAAAAGATAATTGGGCAGATTTAACTGAAGATGCCGTTCTGAGACAATATACATCCCGAAATACGTTACCACTCTAGATACTGCCAGGCATAGAGGAACCGCTATTATTCCCGCCCTTGGCACTACCAATAACAACATTATCAAGTTCAGTAAACTACCAAACATGTATGATAATCCAATGTATTTTGTATTTCTGCTTATTGTAATTCCTGATGCTCCCACAGGGAAGAATAGATATACGCAAACGGGGAAGCACAACATAATTATGTATTTTGCGGCTTCGACATACCCGTTATTACTTAACAATAGCACTAACTCTTTTGAGAAAAGAGAAAGTAACACGCTCAAATAAATCACCCCGACCAAAAGCAATCGGAAAACCTTGTTCACTTCAGAACGGAAACAATCCTTGCTGTAATTCTCGTACAAGTATGGCGACCAAACATTATTGAATGCGTTACTTATCAACGTAAAGACTGAAACGAAGGAAAGCGCTACTGAATATACACCAAGAGACTCCATAGATACAAAGCGGCCGATAACTATTTGGCCAATTGAGCTATCCATCCATCCGGCAAGAATAGCAGGTAAAGTGGGGATGGAAAATAGTAATGCTCTCTTTAGAAGGGTGAAATCAAAACTAAAAGAGAGAAACTGCCTATTCACAATGGCAAAAAAGACAGTCGCAACCACCTCACTTACGACCAAACCGAAAAACACGCTGGATATTCCTTTTCTCAGAACCACCACGCCAACTATGGAGATAAGAATTGAAACAAGTACTTGAATTATGGAACCTATAGCGAAGAGCGTGCTTTTTTTGTTGAATCTCGTCAGAATTGCAAAATATGATTGCAAGCTCCCACAGGGTATACTGAACAGCATTAACACAAACGCCGGCAGGAAGCGTTTGTCAATTTTCAAAACATTATAGGCCCAGAAATCAGTCGTGGAAAGGCCAATGCAAAGAACGAATAAAGAGAGAAGCAGTATAGAGAAAAAACCCGTGGAAACAAGTGAGTTCCTGTTTTGTGTCTCATAATAATCCCTTGCTATTCCGGAATGGATATTAAGATTCGAAACTAAATCAATTATTCCCTTACAGCTAGTGATTAGAGCCATCACGCCATATTCTTCCCTGGTCAGAATACTGGTGTATACTGGCATCAAAAGGATTGCCGCAACTTTCCCAACAACCGAGGCTATGCCATAAACGGCAAAATCCTTAAAAAACTGCTTCACTTACTGGATTAATCTAGTGCAAATTACGCTACTGCGTCTTTTTCATATAACCAGCTGCAAAAGCATACCAAGAAAAGCCAAGGAAGGCACCTAACAAAAAACAAATCAGCGCTATTTTCACCTTTGATGGATGTCCCATATTTGGTGCAATCCCTGGTTGAACAACCACCAATACAGGAGATTCTTGCTGAACTTTAGCTTCTGCATTCAAAAGGTTTTGAGCCGTTTGGCTATACATAGAATACCTCAATTGTGCCTCATTCTGCAATTGCGTCATATATACCAGGGAACTCTTGGACGCTAGTCCTTGATGAGAATCAACATAATTTGTATAAGCTTTTTGAGCAGTCAAATATTCAGCCTGTGTCTTTATATAAATTTTCTGGTAGTACTCCATGTTGTCACGCGCCTTCTCTGTTCTATACTTCACAACAAATTCTTTCAAATAGTCAATGACAGCATTTGCTACCTGAGCAGAAATAATCGGATCTTGAAATGTAACTCGAACCTGAAGCACGTAGCTTTTTTTATCAACTGTTGCCGAAATACTCCTTGAAAGCCGTTTGATAACGCCTTCTTGTTGTCTTGTCAAACGAAGAGAATCAATTAAGGCATGCCCTTCGACTTCTTCCTCTTCTTCTTTCGAAAAAAGACCCTTCACTCCATTAACCGCCATTCTAGGCGCCCCGAATACAAAACTCCACCAAGGCCTTTTAGTATAATGCAAGACATAGTCGTACAAATCAGTATGAACAACAGAATCCCTTGTTTCGACAGTAACGGGCAAATCAGACAGCTTAATTAAGAAACTGGTTGAATTGATAATCGAAGGATACATGTCTGGATGCATAGCATCAGTCATGGCAAGGTTATTAACATTTATACCAGCCATACTGGCAAGTGAGCTTAGGCCTCCAGTAGTGGCACGAGTAACTATTTCCGGAGCCACAACCGCTTTGGTAGTATATGTCCTTGGTGTACTAAAACCAATCATTACTCCAAACGCACCTCCAATTACGGCCCAAAACAATACTTTTTTCCAGTTTTTGAACCCCAGTTTCAAATATGGCATCAAATCTACAGAAGATGCTTCATATACTTGGTTATCATCAAACTCTTTCATAAGATTACTTTCTGAACAGATTAACAATTGTTGCTACCATCGTTGTAATGGAAGCAGCGGAGGTACCTATACTCAGCCACTCGCCTGTTGTAAGCTTGTCCCTTTCGGAACGCCCCGGAACAACGATTTCGCATCCGGGTTCCAGCTTCGCTCCTGCACCTACCGCCACCATACCGTTCATGTAAATGACGTATGTCTTGGCACGGCGGGCACGGGTGCTGAAACCGCCGGACTGGCGCACATAATAGCTGACAGGCTTGCCTGAAATAAAGTGTACCGTGTTGGGGTAAAGCACTTCTCCCTGAACACGGACAGTAGAAGACAGCTCGGGAACAATAAGTTCGTCTCCGTCGCGCAACACAACGTCGTAGTCGGAACCAGGATGCGCCAAAGCTTTGTCGAGTTCCAGACCAACCGTGTAGATTTCCGAGACCTTCAGTTTATTCACATCCAGAGTATCCTTGCTGGAAACACTCTGATTGACTATCTTGCTCATGGCGTTGCGGACGTTGCGCTCATACTGGTTGATTTTGCGCTTGAGCATGGCACCTCGGACGTTACCGTTAGGTGTTGCGCCGCCGGCCCTCTTCATAAGGTCTGACACCCTCTCATTGTTGGCTACCAGAGTGTATTGGCCGGGGAAAGTAACTTCACCGGTAACTGTTACATTACGCTGCTCGATATAGGTTGGGCTGCGACGTACAGAGACTACATCGTTGGGCATGAGTTCGAAGCCTCCGGCACCGTCCTCGACAAGGCCGTCCTTGATACTTACAGAGAATACCTCCGCAAAGGTCTCGGTAGCCTCCGTGCTGGATGAAATATCTATACGGCGGGAGATATCCACCTTGGCGGAAGACGCACCCTCCACAAGACCGCCGGCAAGGAGAATGATATCCTCCACAGTGATATGCTCCGCATACTGATAGTTGCCGGGATTGGACACGTAGCCGGTTACAACAATGTCGCCTTTAGGTTCTATTTCGTTGATATTGGAAATCATGAGTATGTCGCCCCTCTGCAGCAGTACGTCCTGGGCCGTTCCCTCAATAATGCCCTTCACGGGCACGGCCACCAGTTCCAGGGATCGGTCCGGCTTCTCGCGGATAATCTGGGCCCTGCCCAGGAAAGCATCCTCTTTCAATCCTCCAGCATGCTGGATCAGCTGCCCCGCCGTAAGTATGTCACCGCCGAGCTCGAACTTGCCCGGACGATATACTGCACCTTTGATTTCAACCCGGTTGGTAAAAATATCTACATCACTTCCGCTCACGAGCACTGCATCGCCGTCCTTGAGAGCAAAACTGCCAAATTTGTCCGACTTTACGGTGTACATTGAATTTACTCGACCGTCATTGCGCTCTACACCGACTTCCTCCGTCCATGCATTCCCGGAAAATCCTCCAGCGTATGTAAGTAGATTTGCCAAAGGTTCACCTTCTTTCATTTCGTAGTACATTGGACGCTTGACGGCGCCGGTTACGCTGACCATAGCACTGTAAACAGGAACCATCACCACGTCCCCCTCCTTAAGAGGAACGTTGAGCTCGGTCTTGCCTGTAAAAAGGTACTCGTACATATCGACCTCAGCCACTACGTTGCCGCCGCGGATGACCTGGATACCTCGAAGCGAGCCTACAGGAGTGACTCCGCCCGCCCGGTATAATGCATTGAAAAGGGTTGTAAAGGATGAAAGCCTAAATGTACCGGGAGTATTGACCTCTCCTAAAACATTGACCTGGATGGAGCGAATATCACCCAAGGTCAGGCTCATCTTGGATGCCCCGGAACGCAGGGACGAATAAATCTTGCTGAGTGCGCTCTTCAGCTTGCCCTCCGCCTGCCTGACGGTCAATCCGGAGAGTTGGATCTTACCGACCTGGGATATTATAATAAAGCCTTCCGGAGTGATTTTTTGGGTGATATCGGCTTCATTTACGCCCCAGATATTTACAATGATCTCATCCCCTGCGCCGAGAACATAATCTTCCGGAGTCGCAGTATTGAGATTCGGCTCGAAGGTAAGAGCCCTGGAATTAAAGACATTGCGACCGTAAATAATTTTATTGCCGGCTTCGTCTAGCAAAGGATTCACGTCTTCCTCTTCAGCCACATCTAAATCCCGTCCTTCTGCTTCCGCAGTCTTTTTCTTTAGTGTTCTGGAGACGGAAAGCTCTGAAGCATTCGTATTCTGCCCAGCAGGATCTTCTTCTATATCCTCCTGGTTCTTCCTTTCCTTTGTAGTAATACCCAGCTTGTTGGAGGTCATCACGTTGTCGTCGGCTACATTGAGAGTCCCGTTCTTGTATGCCTTAAACAAACGGGTAAGCTGGGAGTTGGTTACGCCTTTTGCAAGCAGTTCGGCACCTATCTGCCTTTCCGTTTTACCCATGGATGCAGATTCCGTGATGTACTTGACGACTTGCGCGTCCGACATCTGCGCCAAGGCAGGCAGACTCCCCAGAAGCAGTGCGGACAGTAAAACTAAAAAACTTTTACGCATATTTGAGTGGATATTTGACACAACTTCGTCCTCGCCTGTCACATCTTGCGATACGGGCGAAACTATCGATTCACAAATATAAATAAATTATCGGTAAAATCCTAACGGAAACCCTTCAATCTCTGGCGGAGCGAACCGTCCATCGCCATTTTCATCATCTTCCTGGTCTGTTCAAACTGCTTCAGAAGTTTGTTGACATCTGCCAGAGAGGTACCGGAGCCGCTGGCGATACGCTGACGGCGGGAGCCGTTTATGCACTCAGGGTGCTCTTTCTCGAAGGGTGTCATGGACTGTATTATGGCCTCCGTCGGCTTGAAGGCGTCGTCCGGGATATCGACATCCTTGAGGGCCTTGTCCATACCAGGCAGCATACTCATGATATCCTTGGCGGACCCCATCTTTTGCACCTGCTTGAGTTGCTCGTAGAAATCATTGATTGTAAACTGGTTGCGAGCAATCTTCTTATGCAGTTCTCTAGCTTGTTTCTCATCGAACTGTTCCTGAGCTTTTTCTACCAGGGAGACCACATCTCCCATGCCCAGAATGCGGTCGGCAACACGCGCCGGATAGAAGATATCAAGAGCCTCCATCTTTTCGCCCGTACTGACGAACTTGATGGGTTTTCCGGTCACCGCCTTGATGGACAGAGCTGCACCTCCGCGGGTGTCGCCGTCCATCTTAGTCAGCACCACTCCGTCATAATCGATGGCCTCATTGAAGGCCTTGGCGCTCTCTACGGCATCCTGACCGGTCATTGCATCCACCACGAAGAGGGTCTCGTCCGGTTTGAGTGACGTGTGAAGCAGGGCTATCTCGTCCATTAACTCTTTATCGACCACAAGGCGGCCGGCAGTATCGACTACCACCACATTGTAACCCTCAGTACGGGCAAACTGCACTGCATCACGGGCCACCTTCACGGGGTCTTTCTCCCCTTCCCGGCTGAATACCGTAACCCCGACCTGTTCGCCAAGGGTCTTAAGCTGCTCGATAGCTGCAGGACGGAAAGTATCACAGGCTGCGAGCAGTACCTTACGGCCCTTCTTGCTCTTCAACCACAAAGCCAGCTTGCCGGAGAAAGTAGTCTTACCGGAACCGTTCAAACCGGCAACCAGAATCACGGAAGGAGTGTTTTTGAGGTTCAGTTCCGAATGCTCCGAGCCCATGAAAGCGGCCAGTTCGTCATGGACTATCTTGACCATCATCTGCTGAGGCTTGACGGAGGTGAGTACGTTCTCACCAATGGCCTTCTGTTTCACCCTGTCACAGAATTCCTTAGCCACTTTGTAACTTACGTCGGCATCCAGCAAGGCCCTGCGGATTTCCTTCAGCGTCTCTGCAATATTAATCTCACTTATCTTACCTTCGCCCTTGAGAATCTTGAAGGAGCGTTCCAACCTTTCGGAGAGATTTTCGAACATAGTAAACCAATTTTTAAAACTTACAAAAGTATGAAAAAAAACACATTTTCAAGACGGATTGCCGCGTTTTTCGGTAGGATTTCAATTTCTCTTTCCACGTCAGTTTCCCTCCAGTCCAGAAAGGATTTAGTTGACCGGACAACAGCAGACAAGATTGACCGGTGGATCAAGGAGAAAAGATGGGCGGAGGACCTCAACCAGGAAGAAGTCGCCAGAAGTATGAACATGCGCTCAGAGCAGTTGGGGCAGTATTTCTACACCCGTACGGGGAAGAGCTTCCTAAGATGGCGAAGGGAAACAAGAATGGAAGCGGCAAAATTGCTTCTCCTGGAAGACGCGAAAATGCCCACGGTCCTTGTAGGAGAAGCCGTAGGCATACCAGATAAAAGCAGTTTCAGACGTCAGTTCAAAGAAATCACCGGCTGCACTCCAGCCGAGTGGCGCCGTTCAAAACAATAACTCCATATCTTTCAACATCAGCGGTGCTACTACGGATTCGGGAACAAATTTCCAGCTTCCAAGCTGCTCCCTGTTGCTAATCTGCGAAGGGCCTACGGAGTCGTTTGTACTGATGAACTTATAGATCAAGTCCCGGATTTCCGGATAACGGGCTACTATCCTGTCCTGAAGATCTGCGTGAGGTATTCCGGCACCGTTAGTGAGCAGATACCCGCCTCCGTTAGCCCTGTAGGAAGTCATAGCCACAGTGTAACCGGCATCCTCATCGAACGGAGTTCCGTCCGCCATTGAAAGAATATTTACTCTTTCGCCACGAGGCTTTCTAACATCAACGGTATAATTGATACCGGCAGCCGAATCGAAGTTGTAGCTGCGATTCACGAACGACCACCTGACGGAGCCGGTGCGGGGATCGGGTTTATCCTTGATCAAAAGTACATGTCCACCCTCCAGACGTATCCAGTTATCGTAGGAGAATTCCAGCAGGTCCTTGATTTCCCGGCCTTTAAGCTCCAACACATAGAGCTGATTCTCAAATGGGTAGATTGTAAACATGTCGTTGTAAACCAAATCTCCGGCAGACACATGCCCGTTGAAGGTGAGCGGTGCGGCCAGCGATATACTGGCACCTGAAGCGGCCAGCTGGACTGTATGCAGCATATCAACGTAGGGACACATGCCACTGTATGCTTCCCGGGTATGTAGGGGGATTTCCAATTTTCCAACACGTCGCAGCGTGAATTCCTTCACCGCCTCAAAATCTGGAGCAAAGACCTCTGCCATAGTCTCGTCAACCTTGCGCTTGTCGAGGCGTTTGATTTCAGCTTCTGCGGACTTAAGCCTGCCATTATCGAAGTGAAGTACAGCATGACCAACGTTGGAACAGCGGGCGCCTCCGTTGATAAGACAGCTCTTGCCGTTGTCGGCATAAATGCAGGCGGGCCGATGGTCGTGTGCCGTCACCAGAACATCCACACCTTCAGCATAATTGAAAATATCAAGTCCCTGGCTCTCGATGGAACTGCCGTCCCCTTTGCCTGTCCCGGAATGCAAAACGACTATAACCACATCAGGCTGCAGTTGTTTACGCAGCGTCCTGACCCGCTCGCGGACCAGCGGAACGAGCGACTCATGGCGCATGCCGCTCCAGAGCTCGGGCGACAGCCATCCGTCTATATTGGCATTGTTGTAGCCGCACACCAGGATCTTACGTCCGCCCTTATCGATTACGGTATATTCATCAAAATAAGTACTACCATCATCTTTGAAAGCATTTCCTGCAAGCCAAGGAATGCCATTTGCTTCCAATTCCGCGTGCACCCTGTCATATACGGGATGACCGGCCTCTATATCATGGTTGCCTACAGTACACGCATCGTAGCCCATATATGCAGCAATACGCGGATAAATGTGCGGCCGGTCCACCGCAACATAGTTGAAAAAGAAAGAAGCATTGTCGCCCTGGAGACAGTCTCCGGCATCCAGCAGCAGAACATTTTCGGAGCCGGCGGCATTCCTGAGGCTGTCAACGTAATACTTCACGGCCATCAGGCTCGGACGGGGAGCTCCTCCGGTATAGGAGCCGCTGAAATAGCATCCATGAACATCTCCGGTAGTGACGACATGAAGGTCCTGGGCACTAAGGGAAAGCGCAAGGACCAGGAATAACAGAGAGAATACTAATTTTTTCATACTGTTCACAAAATTAGTATTTTTGCAATGAAAATGAAACTAACAACAGTAGTATCTATTACTCCCCCGGAGCACCTTTTCAGTCTGTCAGACAAGATAGTACTGCTGGGAAGCTGCTTTGCCGACAACATCGCAGGTAAACTCGCAGCCGCAGGCTTCAGTATCTGCGCCAATCCATTTGGCACGCTCTACAATCCTCTTTCCATCCTGAATGCCGTACGCCGCCTGGACTCAAAGACCTTATTTACTAAAGAAGACTGTGTTCCTATGGGAGCCGGAGCCGGTCGCATCTGCTCTTTCGAGCACCATACCAGTTTCTCACGTGAAACTGAGGAAGAGTTCCTGGAGAATGCCAACGCCTGGCTTCAGCAGGCCCGGGAGTTCTGGAGCCAAGCCGACAGGGTTATCATTTCTCTCGGCACCGCGATGGTCTGGTTCTCCGGCGGGAAGGCGGTTTCCAACTGCCTCAAGCGCCCGGCCTCCGAATTCAGTCGCAGGATGCTGGAAATCAGCGAAATAAACGAGGCACTCAGGAGCATAATAAAAGCTCACCCGGAGAAACGCTTCACAATCACCGTCTCCCCTATCCGCCACCTCGGAGACGGCGCCCGCACCAACACCCTAAGCAAGGCCCGCCTCCTGCTTGCCGCAGCCGAATACGAGACGGCCCCGGCAGCAGCCTCCGGAAACCGTGCCAGCAAGCTGGCAGTATATCCCACCCCCTGCACCCCCGTCAAGGGGGATATTGCCGTTTCGGCCGGCTGCGTAAGAGGGGGGACCGCAAGCGAAGCGCAGCGGTGGGGTCCGAAGGACGTTTCCGGAGGCTGGCTGCCAGGGGCCGTTTCATCCGTATCGGCAGACTATTTTCCGGCGTACGAGATAATGATGGATGAACTCCGCGATTACCGTTTCTACGCCGACGACTTGGTCCATCCCTCCACCGCTGCCATCCAGTACATCTGGGAGCGCTTCCTCGAAACCTTCGTCCTCCCCTCCGACCTCCCGCAAATCGCCGCCAACGAAAAAGCGGCACGCCACTCAGCGCACCGCCATATTCTTTAGATTCTTTACTTCGTTCGGTTATTCCTCCGGTTTCATCGTCGTATATACGTTCGTCACGTCCTCATCGTCCTCGAGAAGCCCCGTAAGCTTATCCAGAGTAGCCCTCTGGTCGGGAGTGACATCCTTCAGATCAACATTGGGAATCTGCTCGAAGCCACCGGAAATCAGCTCAAAGCCATTCTCTTCAATGTACTTCTGAATCTGACCATAAGAACCATAATCGCCGTAAATCACGATAACTTTGGTCTCATTGTCGTCCTTATCAACCTCTATCTGCTCGAACAACTCCTCCACACCATAATCAATAAGCTCAAGCTCAAGCTCTTCCAGGTCAATACCTTCCTTCTCCTTAATACGGAAAGTACATTTACGGTCGAACATAAAGGAAACGCTGCCGCTGGTCCCCAGCGAGCCGCCGCACTTATTGAAATAGGAACGCACATTAGCCACTGTACGGGTGTTGTTGTCGGTAGCGGCCTCCACAAGATACGCGATGCCGAAAGGACCGAAACCCTCGTAGATAATCTCCTTGAAATCACCCTGCTTGCTCTCGGTGGCTTTCTTTATAGCGCGCTCGATATTCTCCTTGGGCATCTGCTCGGCACGAGCCTCGGCCATAAGGGCGCGGAGACGCGGGTTGCCGGTAACATCCGGACCGCCCTGCTTTACAGCAATCGTGATTTCTTTTCCGAGTTTAGTAAAGGTACGGGCCATGTGCCCCCACCTCTTCATCTTCCTTTCCTTGCGGAACTCAAATGCTCTTCCCATAATTATTCAGCTTGTGCACGGGTGATGTACTTGTCGATTTCGTAGCCCTCGGGGGTACCGGCATACTTGTCCTTGATGATCTCATAGCACTCGACAGCCTCGGCCTTGTCACCCATCTGCTCATAAACCAGACCGGCCTTCAGCAGATAAGCGGAAGCGAACTCGTTGTCAGCCTTTGCGGCAGCCTTCCTATAGGCGGCGGCAGCCTCGGGATAGTTCTCAAGAGCAACAAAGGCATCGCCCTGGCAAGCAAGTGCACGGGCTGCGAGAATAGGCTCCTTGCCATTGTATCTCTTCAGATAAGAAATAGCGTCCTCGTATTGTCCGAGCTGGAGAGCGCAGACTCCTGCCTCCATGAAGACGGCGGCGCCGGCCTTGGCTCCGTATTCGGAAATCACGTCGGCGAGACCAAGCACATTGCCGTCACCATTGAGAGCAAGCTCATACTCTCCGGCGGCAAAACTCTGCTCGGCTGGGAAAGCCTGCTGCACGGCCTCGGCGCACTTGGGCTGATATATCAGCTTGATGTAGGCGAAAACTGCCAGTGCCACTACCACGGCCACGCAGACCACGGTCCAGATTGTTTTCTTGTGCTCGTTATAAAACTGATCTGTCTTGGAGACGGTTTCCTCGATGTTCTCCCTGCGGAGAACTTCCTTCTCATTTATAGTTTCTTTTGCCATATTGATTGTTGTTTTATATTTTCTCTACAAATTAGCTGACAAAGGTAGTAATTTCAATTAAAAAATCCTAATTTTGCAATATGCCTGTATTGAAGAAAATAGTAATTCAGGATTTCCGCAACATAGCATTGCAGGAACTGTCTTTTTCGCCCAACATCAACTGCATTTGGGGAGGTAACGGAGAAGGCAAAACCAACCTGCTGGATGCCATCTATTATCTGTCCATGACCAAGAGCGGCATCCAAAGCTCGGAGAAATTCAATTTCAGGCACGGATGCAAGTCATTTGCCCTGAGCGGCATATACGACTTGAACAGCGAGAGCGACGTACGGTTCTCCGTACAGGTGAACGACGGAGGGGAAAAGAAGGTCCGTAAAGACGACAAGCCCTACTCCCGCATTTCCGAGCACATAGGCGTACTGCCCATCATTATGGTCTCTCCCGCAGACACCGACCTAGTAAGCGAATCCGGCGATGAAAGACGCAGGTTCTCAAATGCCTTCATATCACAGACTGATAAACAGTATTTGTCTGACCTTCAGCAATATAACCGATTATTATCACAGCGCAACAAGCTCCTCAAGGACCGTAATCCAGACGAGGAGCTGCTAAAAACATTCGACCTTAGGATGGCCCCGCTCGCCGGGCGTATTTCCTGCTCCCGCAAGACCTTTGCCCAGGAACTGCTTCCCCTGGTTCAGAATTACTACGGTACAATTTCCGGAGGACGCGAAGAAGTATCTATTGCCTACCACACAGACCTCTCGAAAGGAAAACTGGAAGAAGTAATGCTGGCACACCGGGAAAGAGATCTGGCTCTTGGATATACCACGGCCGGCATCCAGAGGGACGATTTTATCTTCTCACTTGAAGACTTTCCCATACGCCGCTGCGGCTCCCAAGGGCAGCAGAAATCCTTCCTTGTGGCGCTTAAGTTCGCTCAATACGAAATAATGAAGCAGAAGCGCGGTTTCCCGCCCATGCTCCTTCTGGACGACCTTTTTGACAAACTCGATATGGACCGTGTGGGCAATCTGCTGCAGATGGTGGCAGGCAGCGACTTCGGGCAGATATTCATCTCCGACACCGACAAGTCCCGGACGGAATCTATAATAGACAGAAACACAGCCGACAGAGCCTATTTCAAAGCCGGCTCCGGCTCATTTGAAAGAATAGATGGAACGCTATAAGATAAAGAGAAAGAGCGCAATACCTCTGTCTACGGCAATCCAGGATTACCTTAAATCGGCGCACCTGACTACCGCGCTCAACACCCGATGCATTTTTGCCGCCTGGGATGAGGTTTCAGGAGCCGCGCCTTTCACTATAAAACGCTACTTCCGCAGCGGCAAGCTCCACATAACCCTGAACTCCTCTGTAGTCCGGGACCAGTTGAAGCCACGCCGTGAACTGATCAAAGAAAAGATAAACGAGCGTCTGAGCCGGGATGATTTTTTTACCCGCGACGACTGCAACGTATCCTGGGTAGAAGAAATTATATTGAAATGAAAATCATTATAGACAAAGCGGTTCCGTTTATCGAGAGGGTGCTGGAGCCCTTTGCGGAAGTGGTGTATATGGACGGTATCGCCATATCGGCGGAGGACGTCAGGGACGCAGATGCTCTCATAATAAGGACCAGAACAAAGTGCAACGAAGAGCTCCTGGAAGGTAGTTCGGTAAAGTTCATCGCCACTGCGACCATCGGCACGGACCACATCGACATGGACTACTGTAAACAGAAAGGCATTTACGTACAGAATGCTGCTGGATGTAACGCCGGCAGCGTAATGAACTACGTGATATCAGCCATTTATGGCAGTGCATCCCGCAAGCGCATACGCCTGAACGGCTGCACTGTGGGAATAATAGGAGTGGGAAACGTAGGCTCCAGAGTTGCCCGCGCGCTCCAGATTCTTGGGTTCAAGGTGCTTCTGTGCGACCCCCCCAGGGCTCAGGCAGAAGGGCCAGCGCAATTCTGCGACCTGGATTTCCTGCTGAGAACTTCGGACGTTGTCACTATGCACGTCCCGCTGAATCATTCCACCATAGATATGGCGGATGCCCGCTTCTTCTCCAAAATGAAGCTGGGAGCCATTTTCGCCAACACCTGCCGGGGCGAAGTAGTCGTTGAAGAAGATTTGCTCCATGCCGTTCCCAAGCTTGGCTCAGTAATCATAGATACCTGGCGAAACGAGCCCAGAATCAACAAGGATTTGCTGGCCAAGGTTGACATTGCCACCCCGCACATCGCGGGCTATTCCTATCAGGGCAAGATGCTCGGCACGTCTATGTCTGTACGTTCCCTGGCCAGATTCTTCAACATCAACGAACTCTATGAGTTCTTCCCGGACCCGGAAGGAGTTCCAAGAGACGCCATCAAACTGGACCTCCGGGGTAAGAGCGAAGGGCAGATAGCCTCAATCCTGCAATACAACTACCCCATTTTTACGGACGACTTCATGTTCCGAGTAGATCCGGACCGTTTTGAAGAATTTCGTGAACACTACAGATACAGAAGAGAATTTTTTATTGACTAACGATGGATACCACTAAGATTAATGCCGAACTCGAGCGTTTCAAAAAGGGTTTTCCCTGGCTCGATATCCTCGCTCCAGCAACCCCGGAGCGAGGAATTGAAGTTCTGAATGAGGAACAGGCCGCACGCGCCGAGGCCTACTCGGACAGCGCCGACGTAGCCGGACGCTGCAAGTTTGTTCCTGCCTCCGGGGCCGCATCCCGAATGTTCAAAGACATCTATGCCGGAGCGGACAATGAAAACGACGCCGTACGCCAGCTTGCCGCCGAGCTGGAACGATTTGCCTTTTATACGCCAGAGTTATTCGGAAATGCCCCCTATGAGCCCTGCAAGACAGCCCACAAGTTGCTTGACGAAGACGGCCTGGGCTACGGCAAGAAGCCCAAAGGCGTTTTGAAATTCCACCGCTACCCCGGAGAAGTCCGTACTGCAATAGCCGAGCACTTCGTCGAAGGTCAGGCATATATGCGCAATGCGGACGGCAGCGTACACCTTACCGTCACCATCTCCCCCGAGCACAGGCAACTCTTCGAAGCTGCCGTGGAAGAAATCAAGTCTGAGTACGAAAAGCGCTACGGAGTAAGCTATAACGTTCGTTTTACCTATCAGGACAAGGCAACAGATACCGTTGCCGCCACCCCGGACAACAAGCCCTTCCTTAAGGCAGACGGCACTCCCCTCTTCCGCCCTGCCGGACACGGCGCCCTAATCCACAATCTGGATAAAGTGGAAGAAGAACTGGTATCGATAAAGAATATCGACAATGTATGCGTGGAGCGCATGCAGCCCCAGACATATAAGTGGAAAAAGGTCCTGATGGGACGCGCACTGGAACTGAGGGACCGTATATTCGATTACCTCTACACCTTCGACCAACTCACCGAGCTCCGCAAGAACATCGCAGACTTCTCTTTCATTCCGGGGAACAATGTTTACCAGGACGACCCTTTCGCCACGCCGGAGGTACAGGAGCTCTGCAACGAGGTGGAATGCTTCCTGCACGACGAGCTTTGCATCGAAATGCCTCCGGCAAAAGACTGCCGCGACCGTGCAGAGGCTCTGATTGCCAAACTCAACCGCCCCATACGCGTATGCGGAATGGTAAAGAACGAGGGTGAGCCCGGAGGGGGCCCCTTCATAGTGCGGGCTGCTGACGGAAGCACTTCCCTGCAGATTCTGGAGAGCGTCCAGATTAACCCGGACGATCCCGAGGCCCAGGCAGCCATGAAGAACGCCACTCATTTCAATCCGGTGGATTTGGTCTGTTGCCTCAGAGACTATCGCGGGGAGAAGTTCGATCTTCTCAAGTACGTAGATGAGGAGGCGGGATTCATCAGCAGCAAGAGTTACGAAGGCCGTCCGCTCAAAGCCCTGGAACTCCCAGGACTATGGAACGGTGCTATGTCCGAATGGAACACCCTTTTCGTTGAAGTGCCTATCGATACATTCAACCCAGTAAAAACTGTGCTTGATCTACTCAGACCGGCACATCAATAGCGGAAACAATAATCGCCAGGTTAAATCCTGGCGATTATTGTTTCACACGCTCTTACCGTGTCTCCTACTTTGACCAGCACTTTCGCGTCAATCGGGAGGTAAATATCTATGCGGGAACCGAATTTGATGATGCCGCATTGCTCTCCGGCAACAACCTTCAAGCCTTCCCTGGCGTAGCAAACTATGCGACGGGCGAATCCTCCGGCCAACTGCTTGAAAAAAACTTCCTTGCCCTCGTCGGTACGAATACAGGTACAGGTATGCTCATTCTCTTCGGAAGCCTTGGGCTTAAATGCAAGAAAATGCTCTCCCGGGTGATACATGCTATAGGTCACGGTTCCGGTGACAGGCCAGAAATTGGCATGCACATCCCAGAAGTCCATATAGATTGAGAGCATAATACATTCCCTGTTAAGGATCTCTTTTTCGTATGCTTTCTCTATATGCAGCACCTTACCGTCAGCTACTGCGCTTACCAAGGTGGAGGAGCCGTTAAGCTTGCGCCTGGGCACCATGTGAAAAGCTGTCTGCCAGCCACATACCCAAAGAAGACCAAGTGTGAGGGGCCAGCAAATCCACCAGGAAACTACAAAGCGGAATAGAACGAATATGAGCAAGGCGCTTCCAAGATACACCAAAAGCACTGTTCCGTATGTATTTTTGTCCAGTCTCATAAAAGGCCGAATAATAAAAGATAAACAAACACTGCTGGAATTGCGAAGAGGGAGCTGTCAAAACGGTCTAGCATTCCACCGTGCCCTGGAATCATATTACCGGAATCCTTGAATCCGAAACGGCGCTTCCAAACCGATTCGAAGAGGTCTCCGAGAACTCCGGCCACAGGTATGAGCAGACCCATTGCCAGACAATGAAGCAGAGGATATGGCATTACCCCTACAAGGTAAAGAATCCAGGCTCCCAGGAGGCCGGAAGCGATTCCTCCCCAAAGCCCCCAATAGGACTTCTTAGGAGAAATGGCAGGGGCTAGCTTACGGGAATTGGGCTTCTGGCCTAAAAGCGTTCCAAGAGAATATGCACCAACATCCGAACACCAGATAATTATAAAAATGTTTAGAAGCAGCCAGCCGTTGAAGACGCCGTCCCCGGCAACGATGAAAGGGGCCAGGCAAAAAGGCAGGCCCACATAAACCATCGCGTGATAAACCATAGCTACATCCTCCACTGTATCATGGTTTTTGGAGAAAACCACAGAAACGGGAACGGCGAAAAACGGAATCAGAGCCAATGAAATCCATCTAAGGTTCAGGCCGAAGAACAGGACGCCAACTATAGCGATAAATGTCACGGCGGCGGTCAAGACCGACATTTTTTGCTGAAAAGCCCAGCGTGCTCCTATGGTTATGTGCATGAATTCGCTCATCGAGAAATACATAACCACAAGAAACAGAGCTCCGAAAGCAATGGGATGGATGATTATACCTGCAACCATCACCACCAAAAAGACTATCCCTGTAAGGGTACGTTTAAGAAGATCACTCATCGTTCTTCAGACGGGCTTCACCGTGCTTGCCGGCTTTGGGTCCGAAGATCGCCTCTATATCGTCGGACATAATTACTTCTCTTTCTATCAGCATTGCTGCCAGTTTCTCCAGGCCTTCCCAATTATCTTTGAGTATCTTGCGGGTGCGGGCAGTAACCTCGTCCACGATGCGGCGGGCTTCGCTGTCTATCACCTCTGCCGTTTTCTCGCTGTAAGGCTTGATAAATTCGTAGCCTGAGCCACCAGTAGAATCATAGAAGGAAAGGTTGCCAACTTTTTCGGACATTCCGAAATAAGTCACCATGGAGTACGCCATCTTGGTCATACGCTCAAAGTCGTTCAGTGCTCCGGTGCAGGGGACGCCGTTATTGGCCATTTCCTCGGCGACCCGGCCGCCTACCAGGCAGCACATTTCGTCCATAAGGTCGGACTTGGACATCATAACCTTTTCGTCAGGCAGGCTCCAGGTAAGGCCAAGCGCCTGCCCCCTCGGAATAATGGAGACTTTCAATACAGGGTCGCAGCCGGGCAGCAGCCAACCGGCTACTGCATGACCGGCCTCATGATATGCCGTGAGACGCTTCTCTTCCGGAGACATTATGGTCTTCTTGCGCTCTATGCCTCCGACAACCCTGTCCACAGCATCCATAAAGTCCTGGTTGTCTATCTTCTGCTTATTCTTGCGGGCCGCTGTCAGTGCGGCCTCATTGCAGACGTTGGCTATGTCGGCTCCGGAGAAGCCGGGAGTATGTTTGGCAATGCCCTCCAGATCGAAACTGTCAGCCAGCTTGAGGCCCTTCAGATGTACCTGGAAGATTTCCTTACGCTCGTTGAGGTCAGGAAGGGTAACGTTTATCTGACGGTCAAAACGGCCGGCACGCATAAGCGCCTTATCGAGGATGTCCGCACGGTTGGTGGCGGCCAGCACTATGACGCCGCTGTTGGTACCAAAGCCGTCCATTTCCGTCAGCAACTGATTCAAGGTATTCTCCCTTTCATCATTGCCGGAGAAACCGGCATTCTTGCCCCTGGCTCGTCCCACTGCGTCTATTTCGTCGATGAAAACTATGCACGGGGCTTTCTCCTTGGCCTGGGAGAACAGGTCGCGCACGCGGGACGCACCCACACCCACGAACATTTCTACGAAATCGGAGCCGCTTATGCTGAAGAAAGGCACGTTCGCCTCTCCTGCTACAGCTTTGGCCAGCAAAGTCTTACCGGTACCGGGAGGGCCTACCAGCAAGGCGCCCTTTGGGATCTTGCCTCCCAGAGACGTATATTTTTGGGGAGATTTGAGAAAATCAACAATCTCCATCACTTCTTCCTTTGCTCCATACAGGCCGGCAACATCCTTGAAAGTAACCTTCACCTTATTCTTGTCGGCAAGCTTACCGTTCGCCTTGCCCACATTGAAGGGATTCATTCCGCCGGCGCCGGGAGCTCCGCCTCCCATTGAGCGCATACCCCTCATCATGAACACCCAGAACAAGATGAGTATTATCATGGGAACGAACCATTCCAGCAAGCCGGTCCAAAGCTTTGCGTCGTTTTCGATAACTAGCTTGACCTGGCTTTCGGCAGGCAGGCATGCATTAAGTTCCGAGAAGGACTGCTCGGGATCGAATTTGGTGGAAGTAAGGAAAAAGAAATGCGGGGAGCTCTTGGGAGGGACGCCGCCCGGATACAGCCGGGCATATTTCTGGACAGACTCCGGACGCAGAGAAACGGTACCCTTGTAATCGTTGCGTATATATTTTACCTCCTTCACGTCTCCATCCTTGATCATCTGCTCAACCTGGGCCCATTCCACCTTCTCTGCCTGTGCACCCCGGTTGCTGAAAAGCATCCAACCAATGCTTACAATCAGGAGGGCATAGAACACCCATCCCAGATTGATCCGCACCACTTTTATATTCGGAGACTTCCTATTTTGCTTTTTAGCCATCTTAGTGATAATTTTGCACACAAATATACAACAAAAATGGAACCAAGCCAAAGCCCTGCCGATATATTGTGGCTGGATATTACGGAATCCACTAACAAATACATTAAAGAGCACTGTAAATACTGCGACAATTTGTCAGTAGTCGCTGCCGTCGAGCAGACAGCCGGCCGAGGCCAGGGCACCCACAGCTGGCATTCCACGAGGGGCCAGAATCTCACTTTCAGCATGATTTTCAAGCCTGCCGGGCTGCACGCAGGAGACATTCTCCTGATCACCTGCGCCACTACCCTCGGACTTCTGGACTATCTGGGCGAGAAAGGAGTCAAAGGCAGGATAAAGTGGCCCAATGACATCTGGGTTGAAGACAAGAAAATCTGCGGAATACTTATAGAGAACGTCCTTGACGGTTCTATGGTCCATCACAGCATAATCGGTATCGGCTTTAACCTCAATGAAGACAAGTGGCCTGCTGACCTGCCTAATCCCGTGAGTCTGAAGGAACTCACGAGATCGTCTTATGAGCCGCAGGCTGAACTTGCTTCCCTGGTTAACAAAATCCGCCGCCGCTTGTCCGATATCGGCACCCGCGACGGCGAATCAGCATTGCAAGAAGAATTTGGAAAGAATGTTTTCAGGCTGCCCTGATAGCCTCTATAGTGGCTGAAGGATTCTGGGACTTGAAAACGGAACTGCCGGCGACAACAACATCCGCTCCTGCTTCCCTCAAGGCTCCCGCATTGGCCACAGACACTCCCCCGTCCACTTCTATCATGGCCTGCGCGCCACGTTTCCGGATCTCGGCGCGGAGTTCTGCCACACGGTCAATGCTCTCGTAAATGAACTTCTGCCCGCCAAAACCGGCAAACACGCTCATAATCAAGAAAAAGTCTGCCTTGCCTATGTATGGGAACAGTCTGCGAACCGGAATGTCGGGATTGATGACAACACCCGCTTTCATCCCAAGAGACTGTATGGCCTCTATATTAGACGACGCCAGCCTGCCGGCAGCCTCCAGATGGAAGCTGACCAAAGACACTCCGTTATCTGCAAGTCGCTTAAACCAACGCTCCGGATGAACCACCATAAGATGCGCATCCATAGGCTTTTCCGCAATCTTTGAAACCGCGTCGAGCACGCTGAATCCAAAGGAAATATTGGGGACGAAAGACCCGTCCATAACATCCAGATGAATCCAGTCGGCACTCTTGTTCAGCAAGCGTACATCGGACTCCAGATGCAGGAAGTCTGCAGCGAGCAATGAAGGGGCTACCAGCATACCATGCTATTCAAAATTACGAACGACATCGTCCAGAAGCAGCACGAACTTGTCCAGCGAGGCCAGTTCCAGCTTTTCACCGGGGGCGTGAACGCCCCTCAAGGTAGGACCAAATGAAATCATGTCAAGACCAGGAAACTTCTGAAGGAAAAGGCCGCACTCAAGACCGGCATGAATAGCCTTGATTTCAGGTTCCTGCTTGAAGAGACGGCGATAAGAGTCGGCCGTACGCGCCAGAATGTGGGAATTCATGTCGGGATTCCACCCCGGATACTCGTACATGTGACGCACCACTGCTCCTGCAAGTTCGAAATTTGCTCTCACCTTTGCCGCCATGGCCCGTCTTTCACTAGTAGCAGAACTCCGCTGGCTAGTGACTATTTCAACTCTGTGCCCACGCTCGTGAGTGCATACGCTGGCAAGATTTGTAGAAGTCTGGACAAGGTCCGGAATGTCCTGGCTCATAGCCAGCATTCCGTGAGGACAGGCAAAGAGAGATGTGATGATGCGCCTCGAGACGGGCGCTGCCATAGGAGCAGGGCTGCCTGAAACAATCTCCGACTTGCAGATCAGTCCGGGATCTGTATTATGATACTCCTCGCGGATGTGTTTTGCAAATACATAGAAGGACTCGACGCACTTGCCGGCATCCGGAACGGCGACCACCGCTTCACACTCACGGGCTATGGCGTTCGGCTTGCCGCCTCCGTCTATGCTTACCAGAATCAGACCGTCGGCAAGTTGACTGTAGAGGAAGCGTGACATCAACTGAACGGTGTTCGCCCGCCCCTTGTTGATGTCGTCTCCGCTGTGCCCTCCGATACCGCCGCTGATTACCAGGCGCAGCCGGGGAAAGTTCGATGGACGGCGGATATAACGGAACTGAATATTCGTATTCAAGCCGCCTGCACAACCTATGAAGAGCTGACCTTCATCTTCAGAATCCAGGTTAATCAAAGTTTTGCCTTCGAAAAAACCGCTCTCCAGGGCTTCCGCACCGTCCATACCTGTCTCCTCGGAAATGGTGAAGAGGCACTCGATACGGCCGGTAGGAGCATTGTCCTCAAGAAGGGCAAGGGCAGCAGCGATTCCTATGCCGTCGTCCGCTCCCAGAGTCGTATCTTTTGCTATCATCCAGCCATCCTCGACAACGTATTTTATCGGGTCCCTGCGGAAATCGTGCTCGACTCCGGCATTTTTCTCGCACACCATGTCCTGATGAGCCTGTAGCACTATGGTCGGCACGTTTTCCTTGCCGGGAGCTGCTTCCCGAACAATGAGTACATTACCGGTCTGATCGATTTTGTATTGGAGGGAATGACTCACGGCCCAGTCGCAGAGCCATTTTGTTATGGGCTCCTCGTGACCGGACTCACGGGGAATAGTCGTGATTTCCTTGAAAATATCAAGAACCCTTGCTGTATCCATATATTACTAGGGATTATGTGGTCAGGCTTCTGAAGGAAGCAGTCGCGTCTCGAGCTCCGAAACGTACTTCTTAAATACCCTGTCCGTGGCCATAAGGTCAGAAACCATATTGCAGGAGTGAAGTACTGTAGCGTGATCTTTACCGCCGGTTTCAGCTCCGATCGTGGAGAGCGAGCAGTTGCTGATGAGGTTGCGGCAAAGATACATGGAAATCTGGCGTGCCTGCACTATCTGGCGCTTACGGGACTTGGAAACAAGCTCTTCAGCGCTGATGTTGAAGTACTCGCAGACAGCTGACTGCACTGCGGATATAGTAATCTCCTTAACCGGGTTGCTGACTATCTTCTCCGTGACCTTGGCTGCCAGCTCCACGGAATTCTCCTGATGCATGGCGGTTGCATACGCCATCACGGACAAGAATGCACCCTCAAGCTCTCGGAAATTCGTCTTGATATGGGAAGCCAGATACTCAAGAACGTCCTCTCCTATGGATACCCCCTCCCTGCGGCACAGGGACTGAAGCATCCTGAGGCGGGTGCTGTAATCCGGATGGAGCAATTCTACGGAAAGGCCCCATTTGAAACGGGAAAGCAGCCTGTCCTCGAAGTTCTGCAGTTCCACAGGCGCCCGGTCGGAGGTAAAAATCAACTGCTTGCCGCTCTGGTGCAGATAATTGAAAATGTTGAAGAAAGCGTTCTGGGTGCCGGGACCCTGAAGGTCCTGGATATCATCCACGATGAGCACATCTATCTTCTTGTAGAAGCCCAGGAAATCCGTTAGTTTGTTGCGGACGTTTACGGCATCCACATACTGGGTCTTAAACTCATGACCGTTGATATACAGGACTACCAGTTCCGGGAACTTCTCGCGTATGGCAATGCCTATTGCCTGGGCCAGATGAGTCTTTCCCAGACCGGGGCCTCCGAAAATGAAAAGCGGATTGAAAGAAGTCCTGCCGGGAGACGATGAAATGGCGGTACCGGCCGTGTAGCCCATCTTATTGCACTCCCCCACTATAAAATTGGTAAAGCAGTACACCGGATTGAGCTTGGGATTGATTTGAATCTTGCGAAGCCCGGGATACACGAACGGATTGGGATTGCCGGAAGGCTGGATGTTTACGCTGACCTCAGGATTGGTCGGCACGTTACCTGCAGCTTCAGGAACAGCTATCGGCTGCTGGGAACGGACAGCCCTCACCAGATAAACCAGCCTGGCATCCGCGCCTATCACCCTTTTGAGGGTTTTCTTGATAACATCGAGATAGGTAGCCTCAAGGTACTCGCGGAAAAAATCCGACGGCACCTCCACTGTAAGGGTGGAATCTACCATAGAGACAGGGCGCACAGGCTTGAACCAGGTCGTGAACTTCTGCGGTTCCACGATCTGCTCCACTATCCTAAGGAAATGGCTCCAGACGCTTATATGTCTCTCATTCTCGTTCATCAGAAATCGCGACCGGCCGGACGGGGCCAATCGCGATTGCAAAAATGGTTGAAAAAAAATGCAAAAAAAAATATTTTCAGTATTGTTTTTTAATTTTTTTAGAGTTAATTAAGTAGGGGTTTACCTTATTTTCACCGCATTTATAACTATTGCTATATTAATCATTTGCACGTATTGCGTCTCTCTAAAGTAATAATAGATAAACTAGTTATAAAATTGAATTATTATAAATAAGCGTTTTCCACAAAAACAATAACTACACTTTATTACAGTAGGAATAAAAACTATTTTACCATGGTGATTTTTTCTCCCTCGATTCGCACCAGGAAAGCATCGGAATATTTTTTTCTGATTCTTGGAAGTTCTGCTTTTGCACCATCAATACTGTCCGAAACCGCCACTACATATTTGAACACCTTGCCGGTGTTAACTATTACCGGAACATAGCCAAGAAAAACTTTGTCCTTGGGATCAAATTTGGTCGAACCCGAAAAAATCTGGACTCCATAGCGCACTCCGCTCTTCACCGCTGCGCTCTTCTCGGCAGGCTGATTTGTTTCCGGATTGTCGGGCGTATTCTCAATCTCTACATCCAAGGCGACGCTCATATCATAGGAATCTTTATACTTTTTGAACGCAGAGCAAAGACGGCTGGCAAGATTGTCCCTGTTTGCTTCGCTCTTGAGGACATCGAGATCCGTAGAATTGGAGATGAAGCCAAGTTCCACCAGGACCGCCGGCATCGCAGTTTGCCACAGTACCAGGAAAGGGTCCTGCCATACTCCCCTGTTGGCAGTTATGGGGCCGCCGCTGAGAGACTCGGAAAGCATCTGGGCAAAAGACAGGCTCTGCTCAAGATGTGAGTTCTGCATCAGCTGCATGAAGATGAAGGACTCCGGATCATCCGGGTCAAATCCCTGATATTTTGTAGTATAGTCATCCTCAAGCAGAATCACGGAATTTTCCCGCTTGCAAACGTTCATGTTGTAGGCGAACAAGTCCCTGTCCTTCTTTGAAGACTGTCCCAGAACGTGCACGGAGAATCCGTTGGGGCCACTTTTGGGGGCAGCGTTGATGTGTATTGAAATAAAGAGGTCCCCACCGGCCTTGTTCGCAATTGCGGCACGGTCATTGAGAGCAAGAGTCCTGTCCGAGCTGCGGGTGAGAACTACCTTTACTCCCGGGCACTCAGCCTTGATTTTCTCCGAAAGTCTTTTGGCTATGTCCAGCGTAAAAGTTTTCTCATAGTTTTTTCCGTCACGGCTGACGCATCCGGGGTCTGTACCTCCGTGCCCGGGATCGATGACTACGGTCTTCAGACCCAGGTTTTGGCCGCCGGCTGGGAAAAGTGCCAGGAAAGCAGCCAGAACTAAGTAAATTGTGCGTTTCAAAAATAAATGTTAATTTTGTAGATTCGCAAATTTAATAAAATAATTGTAAATTGAGAATAGCGGAGCGAATAGTTTGCGTACTGATGTTGCTGGCCCTGGGCACCCAGGTCCTAGACGCCCAAACTGTAGGGCGCCGCAGGAACCGCCAGGTATTCAGCAATGCCGTGCCTAAAACCAAGCGAGAAATAGTCTTGGACTCCGCAGCTATTGCTCAGCGCGACTCGCTTCACCGGGTAGATTCACTTCGCAAGCTGGACTCCGCAGCCATGCGGGCCCGCAGTTCCCTGGAAGTGCCGGCCTTTTCCCAAGCCAAAGACTCGATTGTGGAGGTTTTCAAGGATGGACAGCGCATGATATACTACTACGGCGACGTATCAGTAGAGTATCAGGACATAAAACTGACCGCCGCCTACATGCAGTACAACATGAACACCGGGACCGTGTTTGCAAAAGGCGTCTATGACACTCTCAGCCAGGAGTGGAAAGGCCGCCCTATCATGACTCAAGGCGGAAAGACCTACAACATGGATGAAGTAAGGTATAACTTCGATACCCGCAAGGCTTCCATAAAAAACATCCTCACCTCGGAGGAAAACGCCCTGCTTCACGGAGGGCGTGTGAAAATGATGCCGGACGAAAGCATCAACCTTACTGAAGGGAAATATACGGTGTGCGACCTGGATCATCCCCACTACTATCTTGCACTTACTTCTGCAAAGGTTATGACCAAGCCCACGCAGAAAACCGTATTCGGTCCGGCGTATCTCGTGGTAGAAGACGTCAAGCTGCCTTTCATCGGCCTTCCGTTCGGCTTCATCCCCAAGCGTCCAGAACGTGCCACAGGCCTTCTCATGCCGAACTTCGGCGAGGAAAACGCCCGAGGTTTCTATATGAGGGATGCTGGTATGTATTTCGTATTCGGGGACTATCTGGACCTTTCGGTCACGGGCGACTACTACACCCTCGGCTCCTGGGCTGTGAACGTCAACTCGCGTTACATGGTGAAGTACAAGTTTACCGGCAACTTCGGATTCACTTATTCCCACGACCAGACCGGCGAACCTGACACCCCCGAGTACAGCGAATACAGCAACTTCGCCGTAAAGTGGTCTCACTCGCAGGATTCCAAGGCGCACCCCGGAACCAGCTTCAGTGCTTCCGTCAACTTCTCGTCCCCCTCGAACAACAAGTACAATTCCCGTTCCGTGAACGAGGCACTTCAGAACCAGATTTCGTCCTCCATCTCATATTCCAAGAACTGGAACGGCAAAATCAACCTGAGCATCAACGCCCTGCATTCCCAGAGTTCCAGAGACTCCTCCTACACCTTCACCTTGCCCAACGTAACCTTCAGCGTAAGCACCTTCTACCCATTCAAGCGCAAGGTCCGCGTGGGTAAGGAGAAGTTCTACGAGAAGATATCCTTCGGATACAATACCACACTTCAGAATAAGATCAACTTCAAGGCTTCCGAATTCGGCAAGGACGGTTTCCTGGACAAGTTCCAGAACGGAATGGCACACAATTTCTCCATCGGCCTGCCAAACTTCCAGTTGTTCAAGTACCTGAATGTCAATCCATCCGTCTCATACGGCATGAACTGGCAGTTCCGCAAGAAGGAGTACGTTTACAATCCGGAAACGGACAAGGTAGAGGAGATTCCCGGCACTCAGTTCAACACCTTCGGCATTACCCAGAACTACTCCGGTTCCGTAGCCATGAGCACGCGTCTCTACGGCCTCTTCCAGTTCGGCGACCACAACCAGCTGCAGGCCATTCGCCACGTAATCTCACCTTCCGTATCCGTACGCCTCAGCCCTGAACTGGGCACCTATGCAAATGGATACCGCACCCTGGAATACACAGACATCCACGGTAATCAGCAGACAAAGGAATACAATATCTACCAGGGCAACGTTTACGGCCCTCCCGGAAAGGGAAAGTCGGCGACGGCCAGCATTTCCATAGGCAATAACCTGGAAGCCAAGGTCAGGGACATGTCGGACACTACCGGCAAAGCCAACAAGAAGGTCAAACTGATAGACCAGCTGAATCTCAGCACGAGCTATAACTTCCTTGCCGACAGTCTCCGCATGAGCACCGTAAACCTGTCCATGTCCACTTCCCTGTTCGACCAGATATCCATCAGCGGAAGCGCCAGCTTCGATCCTTACGCACTGGGGCCGAAGAACCAGCGTATCAACAAGTTCGCCATTACCCAGGGGCAGGGACTACTGAGACTCAACAACGTAAGCGCATCAGCATCATGGTCCATTTCCGGAAAGGGTGAAATTAACGGCAATGACGGAGTAAAAGATCCGCACAATCGTGGAGACAACGGAGGCTCAGTCATAAACGGAGCCGCCAGCTACTATCAGCGATACTTCTACCATCCGGTAACCGGTGAATTCATTCCGGGAGGGTGGCTTTACTATACCAATCCCAACGCCCCTTGGTCACTCAGCCTGAGCTATTCCTTCAGTTGCAGCATGCGCTACCAGTGGGAAGAAGATGTGCTCAAGCCTCAGAGCAACATCACTCAGACCATTCAGGCCAGCGGAAACATCAAGCTCACTCCGCGCCTGAGTATCAACGCCAGCTCCGGCTTCGACCTCCAGGCCATGAAAATAACAACAACTCAGTTCAGTTTCACATACGACCTGCACTGCTTCAACATATCGGTTTCCTGGGTGCCGACAGGTACCTGGGCGTCTTACCAGTTCCGAATAGCGGCCAATGCCTCTGCACTTGCGGACATACTCCAGTTGAAGAAGAGCAGCAGTTACTGGGACAACAAACAAAGATGATACACGGAAAGAAAGTAATTGTGGTGATGCCGGCGTACAACGCCGAAAAGACTCTCGAGCAGACTTATGCAGAGATACCCCGGGATATTGTTGACGAAGTTATTCTAACCGACGACTGCAGCCGGGACGGCACAGTGGAAAAAGCCCGCGAACTTGGTATCCGGGAAGTCCTCATACATCAGAAAAACAGGGGATACGGTGGAAACCAGAAGACCTGCTACAACCGTGCGCTGGAACTTGGTGCGGACATAGTAATAATGCTCCATCCCGACTATCAGTATACCCCCAGGCTCATAGAGGCCATGGCATACATCATAGCAAACGGAGTCTATCCTGTAGTGTTCGGTTCCCGCATTCTCGGGAAAGGAGCGCTCAAAGGCGGAATGCCGCTTATCAAGTACGTTGCCAACCGGTTTTTGACCTTTACCCAAAACGTTCTTCTTAACCAAAAGCTCTCAGAATACCATACAGGCTACCGGGCCTTCAGTTCCGAGGTTCTGAAGAAGGTGGATTACAACGTATGCTCCGACGATTTCATCCTGGACAACGAAATGGCAGCACAGATATTCTGGGCCGGCTACGAGATAGGAGAAGTCACATGCCCTACCAAATACTTCGACGACGCCTCTTCCATCAACCTGAAGCGCAGCACTGTTTACGGCCTCGGCGTACTTCGCGTATCCCTGATATACCGCCTTTGCAAGTGGCACCTGTGCAAATCCAAACTCTTCCCTGCCAGATGAAAGCCTCCGCACTTGTAAGAGACGTCTTTTCCGGACGTGCGGACAATGTTGCAGTCCAGCTGCTCCGTTACGGCATTGCCGGACTTACTGCGGCCACGGTAGACACAGGCCTGCTGGCACTGCTGACTGAGGTATTCGGAGAAAGGCTTCTGCTTCTGTGGACAGCCATCGCCTTCTCCTGCGGCCTTGCTACCACCTATTTGCTCAGCATCAATTGGGTGTTCAGCAAGCGCAATATGAACAGGGCTGCCGAGCTGATAATTTTCATAATTATTGGTCTGGTCGGACTGGGGCTTACAGAGTTGTTGGTGTGGATCTTCGCAATTAAACTCAACTGGCATTACCTGCTTGCCAAAGTCACTGCGGCAACAACTGTCTTCATCTGGAACTTCACCGCAAAAAAACTCCTTTTATTCCGGAACAAATGAAACGCGGCACCCTTTTGATAAATCTGGCGATTGCCGCCCTGGCCGCCCTGGCTTTCATTCCGGGCCTTGGCTGCGTACGCCTTTTCGACTGGGACGAAATCAATTTTGCAGAATCCGCCAGGGAGATGTTGCTCACCGGCAACTGGTTCGACGTACAAATTAATTTCGAGCCTTTTTGGGAGAAACCGCCACTTTTCATCTGGGCCCAGGCTTTAAGTATGAGGCTGTTCGGAGTAAACGAATTCGCCGCCCGTTTTCCCAACGCCCTTATGGGCATAATTACCCTGCTGGTCCTCTTCAACATAGGCCGGGTAAGGCGCGGCACCCGCTTCGGCCTGCTGTGGACGGCGATGTACGGTATATCTTTCCTGCCGTTTTTCTATTTCAAATCGGGAATCATTGACCCCTGGTTCAACTTCTTAATCTTCCTGGGAATCTACTTTTTCTCCCGATATACCGACGAAGATGCCCGGAGACTTAGGGCCCGCCATGCTGCCCTTAGCGCCTTGTTTACCGGACTCGCCATCATAACCAAGGGACCGGTGGCCTTCCTCATCTTCTGTCTGACCTTCGCAGTGTGGCTTATTTCCGTCCGCTTCAAACTGGACTTCCGTTGGAAAGATGTTGCTCTGTACTTCATAGTGCTGTTACTTGCCGGAGGATCCTGGTTCATCGCTCTGGCCGCTTCCGGGCACGGTGACGTGATTCAGGATTTCGTCGCGTATCAGATACGGCTCTTCGAGACCAAGGACGCCGGACACGGAGGCTTCCTGCTTTACCATTTCGTCTGGCTTTTCTTCGGGGTGACTCCGGCATCGGTTTTTGCTTTGTCTTCCTTCAGGAAAGACGGGAACAATCTCAAACGCTGGATGATGGTATCGTTCTGGGTGGTACTCATTCTTTTTACGATAGTACGCACAAAAATCGTCCACTATTCATCCTTCTGCTACTTTCCTTTAAGTTTCCTTGCAGCCTGGGCCGCAGAACAGATGATGGACGGCAAATTGAGGTTCAGCGGCTTTCAGCGCGGCGCCCTCATAGGAATCTCAGCATTGTGGGGAGTGTTGCTTACCGCACTGACTCTGTTTGACCGCTTCAAGGACAGGCTGGCGCCGTATATTCAGGACCCGTTCGCTGTCAGTTGCATGGAAGCCAGTTCCGATTGGAAGGGCTTCGAGCCTTTTGTCGGGCTTTTGTTGGTTGCAGCAAGCATTTGGTTCTGTGTAAGTTTCACGCGCAAGAGGAGCATGCGCAGCTTCCTTATCCTGGCTGCCGGCAACATCATTTTCGGACTGACCGCCGTCATATGCGCAGTTCCCGAGGTTGAGAAATACAGCCAGGCCTCAGCCATTGATTTCTATATCGACAGGCAGGGAGAAGACTGCTACGTAATGCCTGCTTATTTCAAGAGTTACGCCCATTATTTCTATACCGACAGGCAAGCGGAAAACAACTGCGATGACTTCGGATGGCTCAGCCGAGGTTCCCTGGACAAGCCCTGCTACTTTGTGGTCAAGGATATTCCCGAGGATGTCGAGAGGCTAAAGGCCGAAGTTCCGGATGCCGGATTCCTGTACAGACGCTCAGGCTTTCAGTTTTTTGTGCGCCCGGAGTCCACGCATGAGCAAGCAGAGCAGGATGGCAAGGACAAGCAGGGCTGCATTGAACAATAATGTTAGAACAACATTGATGCGGTGCGGAGTCTCCTTGTAGGGAGATGTACCCTCTGATGCGTCGTAACGGGCGAAAGCATTGGTGTAAAGCACCACCCCGTTGTCGAAATAAGCTGTTAGACGCATGTACGGCTCGCCTGCCCCCAGAGGGCGGGAAAAGCTGTCGCCGTATGATTCTGCAAGAAGTTCATGTCCCTGCCCCCATGCCTCGATGCGGGCTGGAGCCGTCAGCTTCATAAATACTGTATCTCTTTTGAGACCAATGGCTTCTACCTTGGGCAGGCGATCGTTCTCCAACCTTTTGACGGCCATGTCGCCATCCCCGAAATCAGGCACCCGCATCGAATAGAAGCAACCTTCCAGCAAAGTCTCCTTGATATCTTCGTATCTAGCGGATGTAGTGTTCAACCAGGAGCAGCGACGAGCTATCTTGCGATGGTTTCCTGAATCGTGACAATCGTCATTGGTCAAGCAGTGCGAATAGTGACCTGCGCTCAGGGCCTCATCCCAGTGCCATAGTTCCGTGGATGCCCCACAATCGGCTTCTATCAACCGGTATCCACTAAGCATGCGCATGGAACGGGGTGTTGTATGAAGGGTCCGGTCCGGATGATTCATTACAAGGAAGTCAGCATTGCGGGACAAGTAATCATACTGCCACTGCTTCTGGGACACAAATAGCGGCATCAAATGGTCAAACAGCATCATCCTGGAAGGATTGAAGACAAGCTTATGGAATTTGAATATGTTGTATCCATGCTCATAGACATTTACCTGAAGAGTACTGTCGAAAGGGTGTACTGTAAGCTGATTATGATTTGAGAAACTCAAGATATCATAGCCCATCTTCATATAGTCGTCGTACACTACCTGGGGATACTCGGGGCACTCATTCAAAATATTATCCACGCGCGTATGCGTATGGAAATTGGCTCTCTTCCACTTCGGCTCGGCGGGCAGGGAAGCATAAGGATTATAAATATCGGGGCCGGCGAAAGGATGTGATTCGTCGAAATCGAATATCGGAGAAACTGAAAAAATGCATATCAGCAAGCCAAGCAAGAAGAAGATGGATGCCGCCAGTTTGAGTATAAAAATACATGCATTTTTCATAGTGCAAATATATGTAAATTCCTAAATAATTATTATATTTGCGTGTTCGAAACAATTGCGCGCTGCGCATTCGCGCTCAGCATTTAATCATAAACTTCGTTATGACACATAGTTTTACCGAGCTAAACGGGATGAACCGCGAGCAGCTCGAGACATTGTCCAAAGAACTGGACATCAAATTCAGCAAAAAAACAGACGACGAAAACCTCCGATACGCCATTCTGGATGCAGAAGCAAAAAGGGAATCGTTGAAGCCTTCACCCGACAAGCCCAAGCGCGGACGTCCCCGCAAGGCTAAGCCGGAGGAACCTGCTAAGCCTAAAGAAGTTGCTGCCGAGAAACCGGCAGAAGAAAAGGCCAAACGCAAGCTCGTAGCAAAGCCTGAAAAGGAAGAGTCCCCCAAGGCGGAAGAAGCGCCAGGGGCAGAGGAAGCGCCCAAGGCAGCACCGGCGGCGGAAGAAACTGCACCACGCAAACGCGGTCGCAAGAAAGCCACTCCAGAGCCGTCCAAGGCTGAGCAGACTAAGGCTGAAAAGCCGGCAGATGTTCCTGCGGCGCCAGCCAAGCAGAATCAGAGCTCGCGTGCTCAACAGAACCAGCAGCCTCAGCAAAGCAACGGCCAGCAGCAAAACCGTCCCCAACAGAACGGGCAGAATCACCAGAACGGACAGAATCAGCAGAACGGACAGAATCAGCAGAACGGGCAGAATCAGCAGCCCCGCCCCCAGAAGCCTCGCGTACCCGAGTTCGAGGGCACGGTTGAGGCTACAGGTGTCCTGGAAATCATGCCCGACGGCTACGGTTTCCTCCGTTCCTCAGACTACAATTATCTCAACTCTCCGGACGACATTTACGTCTCCCAGCAGCAGATCAAGTTCAATGCGCTTAAACCCGGAGATACGGTCACCGGCGAGATCCGTCCCCCTCGTGAAGGCGACAAATACTTCCCCCTCGTAAAGATTAAATACGTTAACGGACGCACCCCGGAATTCATCCGCGACCGCGTTCCCTTCGACTTCCTCACCCCCCTGTTCCCGGACGAAAAGTTCAACCTGCTTGGCAAGGGCCACGCAACGGATCCCAGCTGCCGCATCGTAGATATGTTCTCCCCTATCGGAAAGGGCCAGAGAGGTCTTATCGTAGCTCAGCCAAAGACAGGCAAGACTATGCTGCTCAAGAGTATAGCAAACGCCATCGCAGACAATCATCCTGAGGTTTACGAGATTGTGCTGCTCATAGACGAGCGTCCCGAGGAGGTTACCGACATGCAGCGGAGCGTCAAGGCCGAGGTGGTGGCATCCACCTTCGATGAGCCTGCAGAGCATCACGTCAAGGTGGCAAACATGGTTCTTGAGAAGGCCCGCCGCCTTGTCGAGTGCGGGCACGATGTCGTAATCCTTCTGGATTCCATAACCCGGCTCGCCCGCGCATACAATACCGTGCAGCCGGCTTCCGGCAAGGTACTTACCGGAGGCGTGGACGCCAATGCTCTACAGAAGCCCAAACGCTTCTTCGGCGCAGCCCGCAACATAGAAGGCGGCGGCTCGCTCACCATCCTGGCAACCGCCCTCACGGAGACAGGTTCCAAGATGGATGATGTAATCTTCGAGGAATTCAAGGGAACCGGCAACATGGAGCTCCAGCTGGACCGCAGCCTCTCCAACCGCCGAATCTTTCCTTCTGTCAATATTGTACTATCCGGTACCCGCCGCGACGACCTGCTTCTGGACAAGGCCAGCGCCAACCGTATCTGGATACTCCGCAAGCTCATCGCAGACATGAATCCCCTTGAAGCAATGAATTTCATGCTACAGCTCATGGACGAGTACAAAACAAACGGAGACCTGCTCGACAACATGAGCAAGGTCTCCGCAAGAGACATGCGTTAGGAATACTCTTAGTCATAGTAAGTCCGTCTGCAGTGCAGGCGGACTTTGTCGTACCAATAATCATCGCCTCTACAGATATCTACGGCGTGACCATTGGACAGGAAGTAGTAATAATAGTAATCACCGTTCCAGTATTCCCTGTATATCTTTTTCCCGTTGAATGTCTCGATGTAATCCAGATCATCCTTGTCAACATCGTCATACTCATACCAGAAAAGGTCGATAACAAGTTCTTTTGCGCTTGACTTGACTATATCGTATTCATCTTCTCCGAACGTGTACCAATAGTTATCCCAGATGGAAGACTTGACAAGTAGTTTCACCTCTCCGGAAGAGTACTCGAAATCTACTGAACCTGAAACATAATCGGGACTCCACATTGTATAACCAGCGAACTGCTCTTGGTAAATGACGACATCCCAGGCTGTGCCGACCAGTTCCATACGGTCTTCCCGGCAGGAATAAAAAAGCACTAAGGCTGCAATCACAGCCATAAAAGACATAAGCTTTTTCATAATCTACGGGATTATTTGGTTCCGAAAATCCTGTCTCCAGCGTCTCCAAGACCGGGAACAATATATGCGTTGCCGTTAAGTTTCTCGTCTATTGCGGCCACATAGATATCCACGTCGGGATGAGCTTCCTGCACCTTGGCCACACCTTCTGGAGCGGCTACCAGGCACATCAGTTTGATATTGGTACAGCCTCTCTCCTTCAGCATGTCCAGGGCGTCGCATGAACTGCCGCCTGTGGCGAGCATGGGGTCTGTAACTATTACCAGGCGGTCATTGATATCCTCCGGCAACTTGCAATAATAGACCACAGGCTCGTGGGTCTTCTCGTTGCGATACAAGCCGATATGTCCAACCTTTGCAACGGGCACAAGATCCAGGAGACCGTCCACCATTCCCAGACCGGCACGCAGTATAGGTACAATCGCAAGTTTGCGGCCAAGTACCCGGCTGGCCTTCATAGGGCTGATAGGGGTTTCTATTTCCACTTCGGTGAGGGGCAGGTCCCTTGTAATTTCATATCCCATAAGAAGGGATATTTCCTTCAACAACTCCCGGAAATCCTTGGATCCTGTTTCTTTCTGCCTCATAATGCTCAGCTTGTGCTGAACCATAGGATGTTTGATAAGATGTACTTCGCTCATTGTGACATGATTTTACGCAAATTTAAGCATTTTTTGCTACATTTGTAAGGTATGCTCAAGATATATTGCAAGAACACCGGCACCTCCAAGGAATTCCAGGAGGGCGTTACCCTCGCGGAAGTGCTTCCGCATTTCGACTTCGACCGCCCTTACGACATTCTGTGCGCAAAAGTCAATTATGTCGCCCAGGGGCTAAAATACAAGGCCTTCAACAGTCGCGACGTGGAGTTCCTGGACTACCGTTCCTACACCGGGCGCAGCGCATACTGCCGTTCGCTGTGCTTTCTGCTCAGCAAAGCTGCACGCGACCTCTACCCGGACTGCAAGATCAAGATGCGCCGCCCAATATCAAAAGGTTATTTCTGCGACCTCCAGAAGGGCTCTCCGGTATCTTCCGAGGACGTGGAGCGCATACGTCAGCGAATGAGGGAAATTGTGGATGCCGACTCGGCGTTCAAGCGTATGGAAGTTCGCACAGACGAGGCCATCGAGCTGTTCCGCAGCATGGGCTACGACGACAAAGTCAGGCTTCTGGAGACCAGCGGCCAGACTTACATACGTTACCATACCCTTGAAGGTACTCCGGATTATTATTACGACGCCCTGGTTCCCTCCGCAGGATACCTGAAGATTTGGGATCTCTCCCCTTATCAGGACGGAATGCTCCTGCGCGTACCGGACAGGCACGCTCCTGAAAAACTGGCCATCCTTGAGGCCCAGCCCAAGACCTTCGAGGTTTTCCGGGAAAGCCTGAAGTGGAACGCTATCATGAACCTGGAAAACGTGGGGGACGTCAACATTGCCTGCGAAAACGGGCGAGCTACCGAGCTTATTCAGGTAGCCGAGGCCCTTCAGGAAAAGAAAGTGGTCCAGATAGCCGAGGAAATCGAAAGGCGTTACCGGTGCGGAGCGCTCCGCATCGTCCTCATCACCGGCCCAAGCAGCAGCGGTAAAACCACCATAACCAAGCGGCTTAGCGTCCAGCTGATGGCCTGTGGACTGAGACCGGTCTCCGTATCTACGGACGACTACTTCGTCAACCGTGTCGATACTCCCCTCCTCCCCGACGGTTCATACGACTTCGACAATTTCGACACTGTGGATCACGATGCCATGCAGAACGATTTGGTCCGTCTGATTGAAGGAGATGAAGTTCAGGTACCCGAATACAATTTCGTCACGGGAATCCGCGAGTATAACGGGAAGACTTTGAAGCTCACTCCGGGGACTGTACTGCTGGTAGAAGGCATTCATGCGCTCAACCCGGCACTAACCGAAAGAATAGCCGATTCGGCCAAATTCAAAATATTCATCAACACCATCGTAAGCATTTCGCTGGACGACCACAACTGCATCCCTACCAGCGACAACCGCCTGCTCCGCCGTATCGTCCGCGACTACAACATGGGCTCTTTCACAGCCCGGGAAACCATACGCAACTGGCCCAACGTACGACGCTCGGAAGTAAAATGGATTTACCCGTTCCAGGAAAGCGCCGACGTGCTTTTCAATTCCGCCTACCTGGTGGAATTCGCGGTTTTCCGTCTATATGCCGAAAGGATACTGTCAACTGTACCTCGCAATTGCCCGGAATACAGTGAGGCCAACCGTCTGCTGAAGTTCCTCAGCTATTTCACGCCTGTCAGCGACCGTAAGATACCGCCGACTTCCATGCTGCGCGAATTCGTGGGAGGCAGCAGCTTCAAGTATTAGTCATCATGGTACTAAGCATACTCGACACCGACCTTTACAAGTTTTCCACGAGTAACGCCTACTTTCAACTGTATCCGCTCGCGGAAGGTACCTTCACTTTCAACGACAGAGCCGCTGAAGTATATGACGACAGCTTCCTTGCGGAACTCAGGGCGGCTTTTCTTGCCCTTTCGCAACTGTCGCTGACAGAGTCGGAATTCAATTATGTATCCACCCGCATCCGCTATATTCAAAGGAATTACTGGGAATGGCTGAGGGGGTTCCGCTTCGAAGCGGACAAGATAGTCTGCCGCCTGGATGATGCCGGACATCTCAAGATAGACGTAACTGACTATATGTACAAGGTTACTCTATACGAGGTGCCGATTCTTGCAACAGTTGCCGAATTGCGCAACCGCAGGCTGGGTGAAAAGGCCGATTTGAAGAGGGTCATTAACCGATTGGACACAAAGATTGAGCTCGCAAACAGTGAGGGATTGGTCTTCTCCGAATTCGGAACCCGCCGCCGTTTTTCCTCAGACATACACGAAGCGGTAGTCAAAAGGCTCAAAGAGCGTTGTCCGGTGAACTGTGCCGGCACTTCCAACGTACTCTTTGCCATGAAGTACGACATGGTCCCTGTTGGCACGTTCCCACATGAATGGATGATGTTCCATAGTGGAGTATTCGGTTATAAAAGAGCCAACTACCTCGGACTTGAAGACTGGATCCAGGTGTATGACGGAGCCCTCGGAACAGCGCTTATAGATACCTTTACTTCAGAGTCGTTCCTAAGGACACTTACTTTGAAGCAGGCCAAACTGCTGGACGGATTCCGTCAGGATTCCGGGGACGAAAAGTCAATAGGAGATATGATTATCGCCCGTCTGGAAGAGTTCGGAATCGATCCCCGCACGAAGCTGCTGGTTTTCAGCAATGCCCTCACCTTCGAGAAGTATCGCGACGTAGCCAATTATTTCCGAGGCAGAATAAAGATAAGCGCCGGTATCGGCACAAACCTCACTTGCGATCCTGGCATCTCCGGCTACAAGGCCGCAAATATTGTAATGAAACTCAGCCGCTGCCGTATGAGTGCAAAAGACCCGTGGGAAAAAGTCATCAAGATTTCCGACGACCTGGGCAAACACATGGGAGACGAAATAGAGTTTTCTATTGCATCCCACGAACTACACTTGAATATGTAATGCCATGCAAGAGCTTTTGAACGGAGTAATTTGCGCTCCTGCTTCAGGCAAAGGTGGCGCAATATGCGTAGTGCGAGTAAGCGGCTCCGGCTGCCTTTCGATTGTAGATAAGCTTGTCTCGTTCCGCAAGGGAGATGCTGCTTCCTGTCAAGGTTTCAGGGTTAAATTCGGGGTAATCCCGGAGCTGGACGAGGTGCTGGTAAGCGTTTTTAAGTCGCCCCATTCATACACCGGAGAAGACATGGCGGAGATTTCCTGTCACGCGTCCCCTTATATTGTATCCGGCATTCTGGAGAGGCTGTGCACCGCAGGCTGCCGGATGGCACATGCTGGAGAGTTTACGCAACGTGCATTCCTAAACGGGAAAATGGATCTTGCGCAGGCAGAGGCAGTTGCAGATGTTATCGCATCTTCTACTTCAGCTCAGCACCGAGTAGCGATGAACCAGCTTCGCGGGGGCTATTCAGCCGAATTGCGTGAGTTGCGCAAACAGCTCCTGGAACTGAGCGCACTGATGGAGCTGGAGCTGGATTTCAGCGAAGAAGATGTTGAATTTGCCGATCGCACACGCCTGCGCGCCCTGTTGGACACAGCTTGCTCGCACTGCAGGCATCTTTCAGACTCGTTCCGCACGGGAAATGCGATCCGCAACGGTGTGCCTGTGGCAATCGTAGGTGCCCCCAACAGCGGTAAAAGCACGCTTTTGAATGCCCTTCTGCATGACGATCGAGCCATTGTATCCGATATTCCAGGAACGACACGTGATACAGTCGAGGAGACCTGTGTCATTGACGGAATCCTGTTCCGCTTCATCGATACAGCCGGTATCCGGGAGTCCTCGGAGAAGATCGAAAAAATGGGTATCGAGCGGACCTTCAGGAAAATCTCCGAAGCGGAAATCGTGCTAGGAGTAGTCGATATAACCGAAACTTCGGAGGCAATCGAAGACTCCCTCCGGACGATGGTCAGCAAAATTGATTTCAAGCAGCAAAAAATGCTGGTTTTGGTCAACAAAGCGGATAAAATTGTGGTTAACAAAAATGTTAATACTATTAACTCTTTTGTTAATTCAACTGATTACAAAGGATTTGCGATTTTTATTTTAGAAATCTCTGCGAAATGCGGTTTAGGACTCGAGAACCTTCGTTCCACCCTCGTCGAACAGGCCGGAATTGTCTCCGCAAGCGGTTCCTTGGTAACTAACGTACGTCATGCAGCAGCCCTTCGCGAGGCCGCCACTTCCCTCGCTGCCGTCAGCGACGGACTCGACCACCACATCCCTTCTGACCTCTTGGCGGAAGACCTTCGCGCCGCCCTCGCCTCCCTCGGTTCCATCACCGGCGAAATCACTACCGACGAAGTCCTCGGCGAAATCTTTAGCAAGTTTTGCATCGGAAAATGACGCCCCTCCCGGCGCCCAAAACTGCGCAAAATTCAGCAAACATAATTCTTTGATTTACAGCGATTTAACCAAGTCGCTGTAATTTTTTCACCTTTTTGTTGTTTATCGATTTTTTGTTTATTTTTGTACCACATATGGACCATCCGTGGTACAAGCGCAAATGAACTTTTGCGAGTTGTGCAGGATTTTACAAACTTTTACAACAAAAACCGGCAATCCCTCCGATTCCGCCATCCCGGCTCCCCCGGACGAGCCACCAGCCAAAATATCGGAGGAAAATGCAGAAAACGATGGAGATCAAAGAGAGAACGTGCATACTGTGTGGGAAGACCTTCATCCCCTACAGCCAGAACCAAGTCTACTGCTCCCCCGAGTGCAGTACCCTTGGTGGCGACCGCTCTGAGCGCGAGAACCGCCGGTACCAGGCAACCCTCGCCAAGGCGGAAACCAAGCGCGCAAAGCTCGAAACCAAACAACAACTCTCCATCTCCGACGCAGCCCGCCTTCTGAACCTCAGCCGCCCCACCATCTATCGGCTCATAGACGAAGGCACACTCTCCCCCATCCGCATCAGCGCCCGCTCGATAAGGATCCCCAGAGAGCAGCTGCAGACCCTCATCCCGGAAAGCAAGACTCCCACCGGCAACCATCCGGACAAAGTAATATCCAAAGATGAAGCTCTCACCCGGTACGGCATCTCCGAAACCTGGCTCTACCGCAAGACCAGGGCCCTGGGCATCCGTTCCACCATCGTAGGAGGCAAAGCCTACTTCCCCAAAAAGGACCTGGACCGCCTCTTCCCTCCCAAATCCTGCTACGACAGGAAGAAATGGGTCACCCTCGAAGACCTTGAACGCACCGAAGGCCTCTCCGAGAAACGCATTCTAACCATAGCCGCAGAGCACGACATCACCCGCGAGAAAGTCGGGCGCTTGCTTCTTCTCTCCCTCCCTGAATGGAAAAAAGCCCGCGAGCTTATCAGCAAACTCTCCCGCTACTATATGACCAGGGAGCAGGCAACCCGCCACTACCACATAGGCAACAACCACTTCTACGACGGCGTCCACGGTGCAGGACTCAAGACAGTGAAAAGTGGTCATTATGCGTACTATAAGATATCCGATTTAGACAAACTCTTCAAGAACAAGGAGCCCAACATCCCCAAAGAAATCCGGCGCGATTACGTACAGAGCTGCGACGTGACCAAGCGCTACCACATCGGCATGAAACGCTTCCTCGACGAGACGAAAGCTGCTGGCGTGACTAAGGTCAGAACAGAAGGCAGACAGGTCTGGTACAAGAAAGATGAACTGGACAAACTCTTCAAAAAGCTTTAAGTCATGTCAGCAACAAAAGTCAAACTCAGAAAGCGGACACTGCCAAGCGGGAAGATTACCTTGTATCTGGACTTCTACCCGCCTGTGCGGAATCCCAAGACCCTCGAGCTCTCGAGACGGGAGTACCTGGGCATCTACCTCAAGTCCAATCCCCGTACCCTCCAGGACCGGGAAGAGAATGCGGAGAAGATCCGGATTGCGGAAGGGATCCGCGCCACGCGCGAGATATCCATCCTCAACCATCAGTTCGGTTTCATCGACCGGAGCACGCCCAAGATGGACTTCCTCGCCTGGTACCGCAGCCAGGTAGAGAAGAACAACAAGAACTGGGCATTCGCCTACAACTACTTCTACCAATACGTCGATGGCCACTGCACCATGGGCGACATCACCCTCGAGCTCTGCAAAGGCTTCCGGGAGTACCTCCTCACAGCCAAGCTCATCAAGAACCAGAAGAAGGCCCTCAATCAAAACTCCGCTTCCGGTTACTGGTCCACCTTCAGGGCCCTGCTGGCCATCGCCTACCGCGAGCACCTTATTAAAGAGAACGTCAACGACTACCTGGAGGCCATCTCCGATGTCGAGACCCGTCGCGAATACCTCACCCTTGAAGAACTCCGCGACCTGGCAGACACCCCTTGCGAGATCCCGGTCCTCAAATCCGCCTCCCTCTTCAGCTGCCTCACCGGCCTGCGGATCAGCGACATCCTAGCCCTCCGCTGGGACAACGTCGAACAATACCCCGATGGCGGCGCCTGCCTGCGTCTCAAGACCGAGAAGACCGACACCGAGACTACCCTCCCCATCTCCGCCGAAGCCCTGGAGCTCTGCGGCAAGCGCGGCAAAGGCCTCGTCTTCAAAGGCCTTGACCGCCAGATGACCCGCCAGCCGCTCAAGGACTGGCTCGAAGACGCCGGCATCGGCAAGCACATCACCTTCCACTGCTTCCGGCACACCAACGCCACCCTCCTCCTTGACAGCGGCACCGACATCTACACCGTCTCCAAGATGCTCACCCACCGCAACGTGGCCACCACCCAGATCTACACCGAGGTGATGGACAAGAACAAGCGCAAGGCAGCAGAAAGTCTCACCATCAAGAAGAAGTAGCCCTATGATACCCCGTCACTACATTGCCCTGGACAAGGCCGATGTAGAGGAGCATATCACAGGCAAACGCGCACTATTCCTCTACGAGACCCTTGCCACTATGAGCGATCTCTTAATCCAGGCCGAAAAGACCCTGCTGGAGGATGGAATCGAACTGCGACGCACGGCACAAGCCGGAACGCCCCCGGAACCATCCAGCGCATACCACGCCACGAGCCCGGTTATCACGGACGACTCCGACGGCACCCGCACCCAGAAAGTCACGACCGAAATCCTCCATCAGCTCCTTCGCCGGGCCGGCGTCGGCCAAGGCGGCGAAGACTACAACCTCACCGACGTAGCCCGCCTCATCCACTACCTCACCGGCTTCTCCTACAACACCATCCGGCAGTCTCTCTCCAGCGGCAGTTTCTCCCGCGCCAACAGCGCAGAAATCCGCCAGGCCACTGAATTACTCTCAAAACTAAACGTATCAATAACAATCAAATAACCAAAACAACCTGAAGTAGTAAGCCCAGTAGTAACGGGTTACACAGCCCCTTACACCCTTTGTTTTTGTACACCTTTGTTCTGCCGGACGGAGGTGTACTTTTTTATCGCCAGGAGCCGCCCGGATAAACCTCTAAACTCACATCAAATGACAAGCACCGACACACCCGCGCGCCCCGCGATCACCTTCGAAGAAATGCCCCAGGCAGTCTCCACCATCCTCGACCGGCTCGACGGCATCACCACCCTCATCAACGACAAATTCGACAGCCTCACCCCCAAGCCCACAGAGAAAGAATGGATGAGCATTGACGAACTCTGCGAATACCTCCCCGAAAAACCCGCCAAAGCCACCGTCTACGGCTGGGTCTGCGCCAAAACCATCCCCTACAGCAAATTCTCCAAGAAACTCTCCTTCAACCGCCAGAAGATAGACGAGTGGCACCGCCAGCGCCAGTTCAAATCAGCCGACGACATCCAGGACATCGCCGACGCCTACGTCAACTCAAAGAAGATGTAAGATGCTGTCTCCGAGCGACTATCCTTTCACATCGGTCCCCCGCTTCTCCTTCTACAAGGCGCCGGTACGGAACACCATACCCTACAAGCACATCACCTTGCGGGACGCCTACAATTACATCACGGGCAACTACGCCCGCGACCGCACGGAAGCACTCCGCCTCATCAGCGACATCAAGGAAGCGCGCGAATTCAAAGCAAAGAACTTCGACTACTGCACCTTCTCCGGCACCTTCAGCGCCCGCAAAGAAGACAAGCTCATCAAGCACAGCGGCCTCCTCTGCCTCGACTTCGACCACGTCCCCGACCTTGAGGAATTCTTCCAGGCCCTCAAAAGCGACCGGCAGCTTAAGACCCGCCTCCTTTTCCGCAGCCCCTCCGGAGACGGTCTCAAATGGATTGTCGGAATCGATCTGACTAAATGCGACCACACCCAGTGGTTCCGCGCCGTCGCCAACTACGTCTTCAAAACCTACCACGTCCCTGTGGACCAGTCAGGCAAAGACATCTGCCGCGCCTGCTTCCTCCCCTGGGACCCCAATGCCTTCCTGAGCGATGAACAGTGAATTCAACCCCGCCGAATGGCAGGACGACTTACCGGAAGCATACTGCGACCCCGAAGCGCCCAAAGCCCGGAATCCGCTGGAGGCTGCCCCTGCCAACAGCCGCTGGATATCCTCCCTGGAAGAACAGATCGAGGAAATCACGCGCCGCATCGAGCTCACCGGCACTGACATCACGGCAACCTATGAATCCTGGCTCCGTCTAGGCTTCGCCCTCGTTGAGGCCCTGGGCGAAGGCGGCAGATCCTACTTCCACCGCCTCAGCCGCTTCTACCCCAACTACAACGCCCGGGAAGCCGACACCCAGTACAACAACTGCCTCAAAGCCCGCGGCCACGGCGTCACGCCCAAAAGCTTCTTCCAGCTCGCCAAAGAAAACGGCATCTCCGTCAGCATCAAAGCCCCCAAACCCGCCAAACCACTTCCATCAACTGATGGAACTGATGGAAACGACACTTTGATGGAAACGCCCGGCCCGGAACCAATGCCCACCTTCTCCCAGGAACTCTACGGCCACCTCCCGGACCTCCTCGAAGCCGTCGTCCGCCAGGCCAATTCCGACGAAGATGCCGACGTCCTCCTCCTGGGCTCCATCGTCTGCTTCTCCAGCTGCCTGCCAAAAGTCTTCGGCATCTACGGCGGCCGGCAAGTCTATCCCAACCTCTTCCTCTTTGTCACGGCACCCGCATCCGCCGGCAAAGGCAGGCTCTCCCTCTGCCGCCGCCTCGTCCAGCCCATCCACGACCAGCTCCGCAACACCTACAAAGCCGAGATGGACGAATACCGCCTCCAGAAAGCCCGCTACGAACACGACAAAAAGAAAGACTACGCCGCCGAACCTCCGGAAGAACCGCCCCTCCGCATGCTCATCATCCCTGCCAACAGCTCCGCCACCTCAGTCTATCAGATCCTCTCCGACAACGGCGGCAACGCCCTGATGTTCGAAACCGAAGGCGACACCCTCGCCAACGTCTTCGCCTCCGACTACGGCAACTTCTCCGACGGCTTCCGCAAAGCTTTCCACCACGAGCCTATCTCCTATACCCGTCGCAAGGACCGCGAATTCGTCGAGCTCCTGCGCCCGCGTCTCTCCACCGTCCTCTCCGGCACGCCCCGCCAGATCAGCGCCCTCATCCCGGACGCCGAGAACGGCCTATTCTCCCGCTTCATCTTCTACTACATCAACTTCAAGCTCGAGTGGCTCGACGTCTTCGCCCGCATCGACGGCTCCACCCTCGACGAAATCTTCGACGACATCGGCTGGTCCTTCGCCCACGTCTACCAGGACCTCGAAGCAATGCCCGAAATGGAATTCCAGTTCACCCTCGACCAGCAGCACGCCTTCAACGACTACTATACCTCCACCCAGGCCGAACTCCACGGCCTCTTTGGCGACGACATCATAGCCAGCGTCCGCCGCCTCGGCCTCATCACCTTCCGCATCGCAATGGTCCTCACAGCACTCCGCTGCCACGACACCGGCGAGCTGGACTCCACCCTCCTCTGCGACGACGAAGACTTCGCCTCAGCAATGGCCATCGCCCGCGTCCTCATCCGCCACACCATCCGCGTCTACCAGGAACTCTCCAGCTCCGAGCTCTCCAAGCCCGCAGCAGAAGGCACCAAACGCCGCGAACAATTCCTGGCCTCCTTGCCGGCAACGTTCACCACACAGGCGTTCAAGCAGCTGGCCACCCGCCTCCACATCCCCGAGCCCACAGCCGAACGCTACATCGGCGAATGGTGCCGCAAAGGCGTCCTCACCCGCATCAAGCAGGGCTACTACGAACGCAACGACAAACCAACTCAAAACCAAACCAAAACACCTCAACAATGAAGATCCTCATCGACAACGGCCACGGGTGCAACACCCCCGGCAAATGCTCCCCGGACAGCGTATTCCGGGAATACAAATACACACGCGAAATCGCAGCCGCAGTAGTCCAACATCTCCAGTACCGGGGCTTCGACGCCGCCCTGGTCACGCCGGAAGAATACGACGTCTCCCTCCGCGCCCGCACCGAGCGCGTCAACACCTGGTGCCAGCAGCTGGGCAAAAGAAATGTCTGCCTGGTATCCATCCACACCAATGCTGCCGGCAACGGCCATCAGTGGATGTCCGCCCGCGGCTGGACCTGCTACACCTCCCGCGGCCAGACCGCCGGCGACCGGCTCGCAGACTGCCTCTACAGGGCTGCAGCGCTCTGGCTCCCCGGGCACAAGCTCCGGAAAGACTATTCCGACGGGGATCCCGACTGGGAAAGTGACTTCTTCATCCTCAAGAACACCCTCTGCGCAGCCGCCCTTACCGAGAATCTCTTCCACGACAACTCCGACGACTGCCTCTTCCTGGAGTCCGACGAAGGTCGCCGGGCAATCGTCGCCCTGCACGTTGAGGGGATTGTGAATTATGTGCTGAAACGATGGTAGATGGACTCCAAGTGAGTTTTTATCGACGGTTCTTTAGAGAAACTAGCAAAGATACCTCTCTTTCCTTTCTCGCCTTCCGATCTTTCAAGTAAGCATGACGGGAGGCCTTTCTCTCTTCCTGCTCCCTGGTGAACCTCTCTCCATTGCTGATGATTTCAACCTCAACTCTCTGAACAGTTTCGTTGAAGCACGTATTCTTAAGCTGGCATTCCCAGACAATGATAACGGCCCACCCTTTCGCCTCCAGTTGACGCCACACCTCCTGATCCCGTTCCTGATTCCGGGCAATTTTCGTTACCCAAAAATCAGTGTTCGTTTTAGGTACAGAGTAGAGCTTACAGCCTTTGTGCCCATGCCAAAAGCATCCGTGGATGAATATGACAGTGCGATACTTGGGGAGGACGATGTCAGGTTTGCCTGGCAGCCTCTTGTCATTTACCCGATACCGGAACCCCTTTCGCCACAGGGCGCGACGTAGCTTCTGCTCCGGTTGAGTAGAAGCGGAGTGGATTGCGGCCATATTTCGATGCCGCTGATCTGGAGTGAGAACGTCTGACATATAAGCTACTTACAAAAATACCACTATAAACAGATAATTGAAAATTATTCACTAAATTTGTCCATCAGCAAATCAAATAACAGTATGAAAGAGGCCATTAACAGGATTAAAGTAGTCCTGGCCGAGAAGAATCGAACCAATAAATGGCTCGCGGAACAGCTTGGAAAGAATGTTTCTACTGTTTCCAAGTGGTGCACTAATTCTTCTCAGCCTAGTTTGGAGGTTTTGCCGGAAATTGCCAGGGTTCTAGAAGTTGACGTAAGTGACTTACTGTGCAAAACTTACAATAAACAATGAGGTATAACTATGGATAACAAACGTAAACTTAAGATATTTTCATTCTTCTCAGGCTGCGGCATACTAGATCTTGGCTTTGAGAATGCCGGCTTTGATATTGAGTTGGTAGATGAGTTTTATAAACCCTTCCTGGATGCTTATCAATACTCCAGGAAGCAAATGAGCATTAAAGAACCGTCATTTGGCTATTTTAATAAAGATGTTAACGTCTTCTTAAAGGGCCCTGGTAAAGTGCAGATGATAGATATGATAAAGGAAGCTAGAGTTGATGGCTCTCTTGTCGGTTTCATAGGTGGCCCTCCATGTCCGGATTTTTCCATAGCCGGTAAACAAAGAGGAAAGGACGGGGACAATGGCAAACTCACTTTGTCGTATTTTAACTTAATCATTAGCCATAAACCTGATTTCTATTTGTTTGAGAATGTAAAAGGTCTATGGAAGACAGCCAGACACCGGGCCTTTTATGACGAGATGCTTGACTTAGCTAAGGCTAAAGGGTATTGCGTTTCTGATCGGTTGGTTAACTCGTTAGAGTTCGGAGTTCCTCAAGAACGCGAGCGTATTCTAATGGTCGGTATTAAGAAATCATTATTAAGAAAGGCAAATTATACAGATAATAATACCCTCAAAGGGTTCCCATGGGAGAAATACATGAAATATACCCTGGAACAGATTAAATCAGTCCCATGGCCAGAAATGGATCCTTTTGAGGAAAACAGTGTCACAGACTGTCCCCATGACATCATTAAGGAACTAACCGTAGAGTATTGGTTTAAAAAGAATGACGTCGAGCATCATCCAGATGCCGCTCGTTTCTTTACTCCCAAAGCAGGCCTGACTAAAATGCTGGAATTCCAAGAGGGTGATTCGAACAAGAAATCGTATAAGCGAATTCACCGATGGAGATATTCGCCTACTGTTGCGTATGGCAACAATGAAGTGCATCTTCATCCATATAAGGCTCGGCGATTATCAGTTGCCGAGTCCATGAGTTTGCAGTCTCTTCCAAAGGAGTTTTGCTTGCCCCCTAAAATGACTTTAACAGATTGTTTTAAAACTATCGGCAATGGCGTTCCATACATGATGGCAAATGGAATTGCAAAATCCATGAAAGAATTTTTAAGCGAATCCGTAAAGGGATAAAAAAAGACAGTTATGAAATTTGATTTTACACCTGATCCGAAAGTGCTGCTAGCATTGACTCATACGCCTATGCAGCCGCTTGATGCTCTTTGCGAGTTAATTGACAATGCTATTGATTCTTTCTACAATGCCCAAATCCAAGGCATCGTAGAACAGAACCCTATGGTTATTATTGAACTTCCGACTAGAAAACAGCTGTCGGAGAACTCGGGGATCCTGCGCATTCAGGACAATGGTCCAGGAATGACAGCCGAAAACGCCGAAAAAGCAATTAAAGCGGGTTTTTCCGGCAATAATCCGTTCGATACATTAGGACTGTTCGGAATGGGATTTAATATCTCAACAGGGAAACTGGGCAATGTCACAACATTTATGACCGCCCGGGCTGAATCCCCAACCTATGTCAAAACAGTCATCAATCTGGAAGAGATTAACAAGTATAAGGATTACCAGCTTGACGCCATTGAGATTGAGAAGGGAGAAAACGAGCCGTTTAAAGAGAATGGCCATGGGACCCTTATCGAGGTGAAAGACTGGTGGCCCGAGGGAAACGCAAATAAAGGCTTTATCCAGAAGCTGGTACAATATGGTATGCCTAAGATCAGGGAAGAGATCGGCAGACGATATGCTACAATTCTGCGGAAGAATACAATTCAGATTATCATTAATGGTGAGCGTTGCGAGGCTTTTGAACATTGTGTCTGGGGGGACAACCGGTTTGTTGTAAGGAAATCCGGGAATGTTCCTGCCGTAATGCATCTCGACAGCGTGTTATGGCATACCAAGCGGTGTGGGGACTGCTCCACTATTCTCGGCGAGAATGAGACATGCTGCCCTTCCTGCGGGTCTACAAAGATTCGCACCGTCGAAGAACATGTACATGGCTGGATTGGTATTCAACGATTTGATTCTGACACTCAGTTCGGTATCGACTTGATTAGAAATGGCAGGGCGATTAAAATCGGTGAGCAGAAAGCATTCTTTGAATTTGAGGACGAGTTTAAGCATGTAACGAAAGACTACCCTATCGATTCTCAATACGGCCGAATAGTTGGAGAAATACATCTGGATCATGTTCCCGTGGATTTCCTCAAACAGGATTTCCAAAGAAGCAGCGCAGAGTGGCAGAGAGCAATGGAATACATCAGAGGTAAGAGTTCGCTTCAGCCAAATCAGCCGAATGCATCAGAGAACGATTCTCCTTTGTTTAGGCTCTATCAGGCGTATCGTCGTGTGCGCAATTTTGGCAAGGGTGATATGTACATGGGGTATTGGGATCCTGACAGCCGTTGTGCGAAACGTATTTCTCGAGAGAAGGAAAAAGAGTTTTACGAGAACTTTAAGAAACGCCTTCCTGGATACTTCGACGATTCGGAATGGTGGAAATTGGTGGAGTCTGCGGATCAGCCTCCAGTTGAAGAACTGCCTACTTGTCCACATTGTGGCGGGCAGAATCTCAAGGACGCCGAAGTATGTGCTACTTGCGGAGCTATTCTGAAAGGTAAAAAATGTGTATCATGCGGGGAAGAGATCCCTGTTTCAGCTGTCACCTGTCCCGTTTGTGGTGCCGACCAGGCACCTAAAATACTGGAACCTTGGATTTGCAAGGTTTGCGGCCAAAAGAATATCGCAACAGTAAACGTTTGTTCGTCATGTGGCAGTGTGAAAGGGGCTAAGAATCCACTTGATTATGAAGAGCTGTTAGCCCATTCAGATAAGATGGATTCACTTTCGAGTGACGATATGCGCGTCAAACTTCCCGATGGCAGCATGAGCAAGCCTATCAAAGTTGAAGTGTTTTCAATGCAAAGGCCCTTGGTTTCCCCTGTGACCGAACAGTCGTTCCCTCTGCGGATTTTTAAGGATATTGCAAAACTGACGATGTTTGTGGATCTATCCCATCCATACTTTACCAAATGTAACCTGTCGAAGGAGCAGTTGGTTGCAAGCGAGGTCGCGATGTATATATTCGATACTACAGGCACCTATGTTACCTACCCTAATCATAATTTGAGCAATTTAACCTGGAATTTGCTCGAAGAGCATTGGGGTGAAGAAGTGGAGCTGAATTTCCTTTCGATGTACAACGAGGTTACAGCCTTTCTCAATGATTTTCAGTCCAGAATAAAAGATATTCTTGGCCCTTCGGCCTCAATTTTCTTTGACGAGCTGACCCCTGATGAAAAGGCAGCTCTCACCAGCAACCTTATTCAAAAAGGGCTGGATCTTTCTACGATTGGCGAACTGAAAGAATCTGGGGATTACATTCTTTATACCCCTTACAGCTTCTTGCTCACCTTGTATAGAGAGACTCCTGAATCCTTCTTTGGGGGCGGAATATGGGCGACTTCTTTAGCTTCGGGCGGTGAGAGTTTGCTGGGCTCTGACAATGTGGAAAAAGCCCGCAAAAAAATACTGGAGCAGTATGCCAATTACCTTGAGGATGTTATCAATTTCGTAGAGAACAAATACTCTGATACGCTTACTCTCCAGCGAGTCAAGCTCTCGGTTGAGTTCCTGGGCGACAAAATGATCTAATGATGTTTAAGAGCCAGTACCAGATAATGTCAGAAATGACATGGCAAGCCTTTGAACGCAACATCTGCAGATTGTTGATGTATGAGGGGTTCGAAAATGTTCGCCTTGTCGGACAGACCGGAGACCACGGTGCAGACGTAACTGCAACCAAGTTTGGCAAAAGATGGCTTTTCCAAGCAAAGCATTGGAAGAAACCAGTAGGTATGAGTGTCGTAGAAGAGACTCTATCTGCGGCTGCTGAATATCGGGCAGCAATACCCGTTATCGTTTCATCTATGGGATTTGAGGCGGCGGTAAAAGAAAAGCAGCGGTCTCTGCTCACCCGTTCTATTCCCCTGCAGCTTTGGGATTCAGACACTTTGATTCAACATGAAAGTAAGCTTCTTCAGAATCCTATTGATCTGAGAAAACCCAGACCATACCAGGAAACAGCGATAAACGAGATTGTTACTTGCTATATCCGAAAAGAGAATAAAGCCCTCGCTGTTATGGCTACCGGTTTGGGGAAAACATTTGTCGCAGGTGAGAGTATTCGGCGTATCCGGGCGACACATCCAGGACTAAAAGTGTTGGTGTGTGCTCACACAAATGACCTTGTGTATCAGCTGGAGCGCGCTTTTTGGCCCTTTCTGAAACCATCAGAAACAACATTGATATGGAATGCCAATGAGCGGCCAACCGAGGATATGCTTGGAAAAACTGACTTTGCTTTTGCCTGCGTTGATTCAGTTGCCGGTTGGATCCAGGATGGCCGTGTCCTTCCTGATTATGACATTCTACTTGTTGATGAATGCCATCACGTTGGATCAAGTATGTATAACAGGGTCTTCGAGGCCCTCTCCGCGGGAAAACCGGGAGGCTCTTTTGCCCTTGGTCTTACTGCAACACCTTGGCGTCCTGACGAGGTTGATCTCACCTCTTACTTTGGGAATCCGGTTGTAACAATTGATATGGTTATGGGGCTGAAGAATGGCTTTCTTGCCAATGTTGACTACCGGATGTATACAGACAACATTAATTGGGAATCGCTGAAGAACATCAATGGCCACAGTTTCACTCCGAAACAGATTAATCGCACTCTTTTTATCAATCAGTGGGATGACTCTGTTGTAGTTACTCTGAAGAACACCTGGAGTGAGCAGCCTAAACCAAGGGCTATTGTTTTCTGTGGGACAATTGAGCATGCTATCATTATGCGTGACAAAATAAACGCTCTTGGTTTCTGCAAAGCCGCAGCAATCTATTCTGGCAGTTCAGGTAACCAGTACGAGCCAATGTCCCAGTATCAGCGTAATAGGGTGTTGAGTGATTTTGCAGATGGTTATATAAACGTTGTGTGCGCAGTGGACATCTTTAATGAAGGTATTGATGTCCCTGATGTGAACATCATCGTTTTCCAGCGAGTTACTCATTCGAGGCGCATTTTCATACAACAACTAGGGAGAGGCTTACGAATTGCAGAAGGCAAGGATAGAGTAATTGTGTTAGATTTCGTTTCGGACATCAGGCGTTTTGCCGCAGGCATTTCGCTAAAGGATTCTCTGGAGCCGCATGATAAAGGGACTGTCCGAATTGATTTGCCGAATAAGGTAACCTTTATGAAGGTTGGCGGCGAAGATCCTGGGACAGAGAGTTTCCTGCGCCAATGGCTCGATGATGTCGTAGCTATTGAGGAATCAGATGATGATGCAAGTGTTTTGAAGTTTCCACCACTTATGCAAGGAGGTAAAATATGACATTTGACGACGTAAAGAAGGACATTATCAAGCTTATTGGGCTCGATTTGGAAAGTGTCCGTCCTGGTGCTGGCATTAGGATTCTTAGTATTGATGAAGAGCAAGGGAATCTTCAATTAAGGACTGTTGCCGGACAAGTACGAAGCCGCCCCCTGGTTGAGTTAGAACGCATCTGGAATGAACTGCAAAAGTCACCGGCGGTCCATGTCGATCAGGTTCTTAATGGCTCTGGTACCAGTCGTAATCAACCAGAAACTATTTTGGCGAATCTCCCCTACATTGAATGGGCAAAGATTCACAATAAGAAGCACTTGGTCTTCGTAAAGGAGAGCACTCACCCTTATGGGACTTTGCGTCAGATGGATAAAGCTGCAGCCGCAAAGATTTCCGCATTAGTTGATGACTCACAAGGGAATGATGATGTCTCAGTTGTGGTCGTTACCGCGGATGTCAAGTCGAGTATTGATTTCTTCCAGGGTTTCTGCGGTGGTGTCGTTACTGCAAAGGAGCAAGGTGTTTATTTGCTTGAAACAAATACAAACCTTATCGCTTTTGTGACACCAACACAATCTGGTTTGGAGATAGGCACTTACCCCATTGTTGAGGCCAATTACGGAGTATATAAGGTCGGTAGCATTAAACTGCTAGGCGAAGAGCTGGTTCCGGTTAACACTCGAAGTGTACAAATATTAATTCGGCAAAAGTAGTTTTATTGCATTATGCCTGCGACGAATCTTTGGTCAAAAGAAGAAATGATTCTTGTCTTGGGTTTGTACCTGAGACTTCCTTTCGGGAAATTCCATCATTCAAATCCCGAAGTTATCAAGATGGCAAATCTGATTGGAAGGACGCCTTCTTCTGTGGCCATGCGCTTAAGCAATTACGCTGCTCTTGATCCTATGCTTCAGGCAAGAGGTGTCGTTGGACTTCAAGGTGGCTCCGAGAAGTGCCGCAGCTACTGGGAACAATTCTCTGAAGATAAAGAGGGTTTGATCTTTGAGTGCGAACAGATCCTGGCGCAGTATGAGCACACGAGCATAGAAAGGAAGTACCGTAGTGTTTTGCAAGATATCCCGGATAATCTTGTGGGTAAAACCCGAGAACAGATAGTTCAGGTGCGGGTTAACCAGTCTGTATTTCGTCAGATTGTCCTTGCAAATTACGATTTCAAGTGTGCTCTTTCAGGCATTGATATTCCAGAGCTACTAGTTGCCAGCCACGTTATACCGTGGTCGTCTAATGAAGAGGAGCGCATGAATCCGAAGAATGGGATTTGTCTGTCATCATTATATGATAAGGCTTTTGACCAAGGCCTGATCTCTTTCTCCAATCATTATCATGTTCTCTTCTCTTATCGCCTCAAAGAAAACGTTGGCAAAGAGTATTACTCCCAATATTTCGAACCAATTGCAAACTGTTCTCTGAACACAGATGGCTTAAAATACCCTGTAGCACCGGAATTCCTGGAATGGCATCGGGACTGTGTTTTTGAGAGATGAAAACGGGTCAATAATAACATATATTATTATTGGCCCGCGTTCATCAGCTTAAACTAAAAAGAGGCATTGTGTCATTCGCTCCACGTATCATCCTGCGCTTTTTTTAGAATAATGGTTAACTCTTTGGTATACATTCCCAGCATCTTTTCTTGCATCTTTGAGAAATCATCCGCAGAATATGGTTCATTAGAACTTCCGTGAACAATCTTTAATGCCTCTGGGAGTGTCATCCAATCATCTCTTGGAACAAAGCCATCACGTTCATGACCTCCGAAGGCATGCCTCATGACATCTACTACTTGGACAAACTGATTTGTGCGGCACTTATTTGGTAGCTTGTCCTTTGGAAATCTATCCTTGGAACGTTCAAAATGATTCCTGTATAAGGCGGCACAGAAGTCCTCAAAATCAGTTTTTGTTGTACATAAAGTTCGCAGGTCTTCTTCAAGCGAGCCACTATCATTTACAGGCTCAAAAGTATAAGGATAACCCTTATTCTTGCGTGTGGCATTAATCGTTTCGACCAAACGTACAGATTCCATCGCTAATTTCTGACATGGATTTTCGGCACTTCTACGCAGTTGGTCAACGTAATCTGCAGAGCGAATCACATCTTTCATGAAGCCCATCGTAATTCGATAACAATCCCCATCTCTGACAACCAGACCTTTGATTCTGAGAGATTCTAGAGGAGGTGTTAACTTAACGGGCTCTCCTCTCTCCATTTGTTGAAGTAGAAGCTTTTCATCCCTGTCTAAAGATGATACAATTTCATCTAGTGAGATATCAAAATATGATGGCTCAACGCCCCCATTAACAACCAGATAAGCGCCTATACACTTCCCAAAGAACGGAATTCCACCAGATTTTTCAAAGGCAAATCCCTCCTTCCCAAGAACAACTTCTCGAAGATCTTGTTCTTCAATCTTCGAACACTCAAATTGCCATAAATCATGGAACTCACCTGAATTCAATGGGATAATGGGTTCTTCAACATTTACCACATTGAGTTCTCCGGAACCAAGTTTTGAGATTACCCTATCCCACTTCTCATGTCCCGCAACGACGAAAGAAAAGGAGAGTGATCTGTCGTTAACCATATTACGCATACGGTAAAACCCAGAAGGATCATCAAAAGCATATTTCATCAATTTTTCGTATTCGTCGAATAAAATCAGGACCGTCTTGCCAAGTTCTGTGTTAATCTTCTTAACTAGATTGTTGAATATGCTTTGCATCTTATTGGAAGACTGCGAGCATAATATGGGATCTTCATAGATATCTTCGTAAAGATTCTGGCTAGAGAATGTGACGCCGCTGATTGTCAAATCCATGCCCGCCCAGATACCGTCTTTATTTAAGTCTGATATGAGGATGGATACAATGTAACGATACACTGCACACGTATTACCTTTAATTCCGGACTCCTTTATATCAATATAGAATGGATAAATATTGGAATTCGGGTCAGCCTTAATCGTACTTTGCAGCGTGGAAAGGACGCATGTTTTGCCACTTCTTCTGGCCCCAACCAAGTTGACATTATCCTGCCGTTCAGCGTATTTGCGCAGTTTGGTTATCAAATTGGTCCTTCCGAATAATTCTGACAAATTATCGATTGTTCCCTGTGAAAATGCCTTCATATGCTACATTATAGTTGAAAGTTCCCTGTTAATGTCCTGATGATGAGTCTCCCACCAGCGCCTAAACAGATCCACGGACAATTTATAAACTTGTCTTCCTTCATCCGTATACTCTTTAAGCACCTTCTTTTCAAGGAGAATCCCGATTGCATTAGATAACTTTTGGTTGTAAGCCTGAATCCTGTGCTCGCCCCACAAACGGACAAGTTCTTCCAAACTAACACCCCTAGCCGTTTTTTGGTCTCGGTTGAAATGAACAATACTGGATATTAAAACTCCAACTTCAGGAGGATCTAGCGGGCTAAATTGATTGTTTTGGAATTTGTTCTCGGGCAGTTCCAGAACCATCGAAGAGTGTAACGATGCCTCTTTGCCCACAAGAATATTAACCACTTGTTCCAGTTCGGGATATCCGATGTATTTCCTTCTATTCTCTACGGCATAAAAAGCGCAATTTTTACAAAGAATCTGAATAAAATACGGGATATTTCCAGAAAGGATATGGATATTAGACTTCGCTTCATCCGTAAAGATGATGCCTTTATCCTTCATAACATCCATAAGCCTTTCAGCAGATTTATCATCAATTTTATCTATTTGCTCGTCATGTGCAGTAACAAGTGCGCCAGTGAAACCGTACTTCGAATCCTTTAACAACGACTTGATATCATATGTACCGGCATAGATAAAGCTAGCTAATCCATTAAGAGAATACTGCCGTAATGAATGCAAAAACGCCGTATTAACAATATCCTTTTCAATGAGAGTTTTAATGTATGAGAACTCATCGATGAGGAACAAGGGATATAGACCAATGGCTTTCAAGTCATTTAACAGAATCCCAAAATCTTTTGCTCGCGGATTTGATTTGTTAAAATGCCAATAATTGTCGTCAATACCCAGCTCTTCGAGTTTCTTTTCATAAACACACTCATTAATAACGTAATCCCAGAAATCAGAAGCCTTCCCATATCCAGCGCCTGTTGAAAAATCAATAAAAAACGGGATAATTGTATAGGTACTTCCTTCACTTTTGAATTCCGTTCCATTAATATTGTCAGCCAGGTAATTGAGGATAGAACTCTTTCCAGTTCTTGTCAAACCGTATAAAATGTATGGCTCATGCTTTTCGATTGATCGATAATGACGAGCAAGTCTCTCTAAGATTTCTTCACGCCCAACAAATAACTGAGCGGTGGGTGTTTTGGAATCACTCCACAATATATCTTCAAGCTGAAGCTGTTCCCCATCGGGTTCATTTTCAACCGTGAAACTGTGTGTTTGCGGTTCAACAGGATTTGATAAGTAATAAGGTGTTACCTTTACCTGAATATCTACAGTCGGGAAATCTGCAACTTTTGAATCCGTGACGATAACTGATACTGATTTCTTCTCACCTGCCGCAAGAACTTCATTTTCTTCAGTTCTTCTTATGTCGCTATACCCTCCAGCTGTCATGGCTATCTCTAAAAGGTACTTGTCGGCGGAAGATTCCCCATCGTTAGTTACCAGTAGATTAATGATTTTTTGATCGGCTGTTTTAAGGATATACTGCGGATCTGCCTGGACGCTTATAATAGGATAAGTTCTTTTTATCCTTTCATCAAGCATGCCTTTCAAATCACTTCTCCATTTTGAAAGTAAGGAAAAGAAGAAGGTCCTTCCGTAGTATGTAGTATTATCATTTATGAACTTAATCTGTTCCTCAACTTTATCTTGAGCCTGGATTAGCAGGTTGGTTCTTTCTATATCCTTTCTCGACAGATAGGGCTGAAGTATCGTAAGGATAAGGTCCACTTTCTGTTTGGTCTCAGTCTCGGTTTCGGAAAGGAGCCACCATAGATCTGACATGGATAACCATACCTTCGAAATGGATTCTATAGAATGGGGCTCCAAAGTACCTTCTTGGAGAATTTTAGAATTTTTCTCGAATCGTTCTCTGTATTCAGACTGCTTTTGAAAACACTCTTTGAAGAACTGCCCCGGTGAAAGGTTCTTGTCGATATTTGAGTTCAGCAGGTTATTTAACAGGCTGTAAACATGCTGACGTTTATACATGGAGTATAATATCTGATATAGCGCACCCGTTCCATTGGGCAGCCTAGCGAGTTTATTCCATGCAGCAATACTATTAGAGCCAATTTGCAATACTGTTTTATATGCAATCTTCTCTAATTCAGAATTTTTGCTATAGACGCATTGACTGAAGATCTCCTTAAAGTTTGCATCGAAGATTGCATTGTAATTCGCCTCTTTCCCGGTCTGGAAATAGTAAAAGGCAACATCCAGTTCCAAATAGTTGGCTAATACTTCTAGTACCACCCTTGTGGACTCATCACCACTGTCAGAAGCACCGCCTCTCTTCTTGTCTTTTTCAAGATAGTCAAAAACGTCTGGGGAAATGGAAGACCACAGATCCAAAGTCTCAAGGTAATAACTCTGAGCGGAGTCCTTAAGCCTGCGCACCAATACTTTTGTACTGTCCTGCGGCTTAGTACCACTAGATACAATTGCTTTCCTTACGGAACCGAGTAAATGGTTGCCCTTTAGTCTGGAATAAGAAGCGATGACGTAAAGGTAATTCTGCAAATTGTAGCTTCCTACTTTTAACCCGCGATATGCCTTTGCTGCCTCTAAATACTTTGGATATGTCTCTGGATCTGTTGATTTAACAGCCTCATCATAAAGACTCTGGGCTATAGCCGGTGTGGGTACACCGTTGTTCTCTAGGACATCCTTATTTGTGAACCTAAATTCCTGGATATCAACATCAATCATCTTGCTGATGTATCCGCCCCTTGCAGTTGATGCAATTATTAAAGAATCCTCAGAATCGCTATTTGCATCAGGAGTGGAAGAAGTCTGCGCAGAAATAAGTTTCCTTAAATCTGCAGCAAGCTTGTTTGATGGATTATAATTAATGGCCGCATCTAAAGCCTTTATAGCCTCATCAACATGTGCACCGTCAAGACTTAGAAGTCGTGCCAGCTCGCAATAAAGGTGGCTTAGATTATTCTTACTTGCACCGCTACTTTCATTAAAAGAAATCAGTTCTCTATAGGCCTCGCAGGCTTTAGGCACATCATCTGCCGATGAATACATTTGAGCCTTTGTCAACAATAGTGAGCTAATATACTTGTTTGTAAGCCCCTCGTTCTCAATAGCATCATCAATAATACGAGCCGCACTTGCCGTTCCCTCAGCGCCATCTAGGGCTCTTTTGATTTTCATCTCAATTCTTTTATACGCCATCTTATCAGAATCCTCGCTCAATGTGATTCCATCTAGTCGAAGAATAGGCAAATCGTACTGTGTGAAAGAGATTCTCTTTAGCTCATTGCGAGCAAAAGTCATATCTTGTTTAACAGTGGATTTTTGTGGCGCCTTGATCAGCTTATTGTTTAAGATAATATCAAGGACCAGTTTGGCGAAAACGTAATTCTTTTCATATAAGAACTCCTCAAGCATATTGAGATACTCAAATACTGGATACACTCCGGTAAGTGCAGCAATATTCTCTTTGTTCGAGTTCTTGAGTTCATAAGAGAATATCAAGACCGGCACTTTCTCTCCTGTCCAGTTTACCTTAAGGTTGTATATCAGCTTTGGATCAGGTATACGCGAAAGATAACACTTCAGTTCTGTACCATCCAGTTTCTCCACCAAGCAATAAGTCGGTTTAACGGCTGTGATGTAGGCATTCTCTTCAACGGGCGTTTTGTTATCATAAAGCGCGGAAGAAAGGTTGTCAATAGCACTTAGCAATTCATCATCTTCGATGCTATAACGGGAGTTTAGCTCTTCAAGTTGTCTGCTAATGTAATCCCTAAAAAGCTCAAGTCCTCGATCAGATGAATCCTTGGTTTCAGATTGTGCTGTCGGCTTATGCTCATTAATAGTAATCGCAGGGGCTACAGTCTCATCTGTCCCTAATTTATCTTGGACGTCTTTAGCGAATTCCTTCTTCACTAAAGTATAAGCATCTTCAGATATTTTTGTGTTAGGAGATGGATTAAACTCAATCCCGTGATCACCAAAGAAGTCCTTAAGAGTATCCAGCCCTATGTTGAACTCCCTCATAACTTTACTGGCGCGTACTTCCCCGGCCGGAGTTTTCTCGGCTGCGGGTACAGACACGAGTTCTTTTTGTTCCGGTTTATCTGTAATATTGGTATTTGTTTTAATACGCTGCTTTGGATGAGGCTCAATTTTAGACAAATCGACATATCCAACTACAGTTAGACCCATTTGGGGCCGCTCCGGCCGAAAAACATCTTGATCCTCGGGCTCTTCCCCAGAGCCTATCGATTCCTTTTTATCGGCTATTTCTTCTGGTTTATCTGATAAATCGGAGAGTTGTTCAGTTGGAACCTTCGTGGCACCGACATCAACTATTTCCGATTCGTTTTCAGGCTCAGTAATTCCTTCATCTGGAGATTCTATTGCTTCTGTGGTATATGAATCATCGACACCAAAACCGGATATCATCTCTTCAAAGACGGCATCAGGCTTTGTTGCATCAGTCCTTCTCAACAGAATATAACCATCACCTATATCCTCAACGACCCCGCGGATGTCTCCCCCTCCAGAGTTGCGATATATTACAACTCTGTCGCCGATACCATAGCTTAGCTTAAATACGTCAATCTTGCCCATATGCAATACTTATTTTTACATCAAAACTAAACAACCCCCATCAGTGATAACTCGCATTTAATAAAATGAGAATCTGTGACCTCTGCTTGATACTTTTTCTTATAGTCAAAGAAACGGGGGTAATCTATGACTTTGCCGGTTAAAGGACTCATACCTTGAATGTCGGGAACCGGGATTCCTTGATGAAGGGAAAACCTAACTTCAACTATATCCCCTTTTTCGACAAGGTTAATTCTCTCTAAAGCCTCTGTTTTTGCGGACTTTTGTGTGACGAGAAACAAACGTTCTTGACGGTACGCTTTTCTAACAGTTGCCTTTAAAATATCACCCACACTGAAAGCCTGATTGGCAAACTCTTTAGGTAATAATCCTTTGTACATGTCAGCAGATAAAAGATAGTGGTTCTTATAAACCGCTATAACCCTGAACGAAAGTGATTCTCCAACGTAGGAGTATATCTCTTTTTTACTCTGTTTGATAAGTTCCTTTGACGTCCTTTTATTAACCAATTCCATAAGCTTTAGATATCCACCTGAGATAATATCTTCAGCTTCTTTATCGCTCATAATCTCTTCATCATGGAATACGGTTTTATGTATTAATCCCCACACAATACTGCCTCCATATGACTTCTTCATTTCAGCAAGAATATCTTCCAGATTAGAGATTTTTCGCACATGCCATATTCCATTCTCTTCTTCATCTTGCGAGATGGCTTTGTATATCGCATAATATGCCGCCAGATTTCCATTAATCTTGGACAAGACCGATATTTTTTTCCCATAATCAGCTTCAAGAATGGAAAACAAAACATCAAACCCTTCAGGCATTGTTATATATTGAGCCTTCTCTTCAAGTAATGATTTGGATTCGCGTGTAAGAAGAGCCCTGAAAGGGATAAGAAACTCTATCCCTTGTTGCACTTTTTCCTCTTCTTCGAGAAGAAGCTTCACAACATGATCTAAAACATCATCGGAGCAATCCAATTGAGAAATATCCTCGTAATCCTTAACAGCATCCGCCAGTGGTTTCCTAAACAATCTTGAATTGGATTCAAGGATAATGGTCACCAGCTCCCAGAAGTCGTCATTAGGTACCTTTTTACTACCGAAGGTTGTCACGATAGCATCTCTTGTTTTTGGTATATCCTTCCCTCCACAGTGCTCAAGCCATGTTCTCAGGTCAGCTTGCTTTCCTTTTGAAACCCACGTTATGAGTTTCTCTTCAGCCGTCTCAGTTGAGAAACCGCCATCTAGAGGCCCCTTTTCTTTGTGGTCAGTATACTCCGCATCAGCAGCTTTCTCTAGTGATAAGTCTCTTATATTCGAAACATCATCCGATGACGACCTGTCATTTGTATTAACATCTACTGTTTCTAAACTATGCCCATCGTTTACATCCAAATCTGTGTCTTTCGCTGAAGAGAAAGATTTTCCTTCCTCTTCATCTTTACCAGCAGTACGTTTTTCTAACATTCTTCTCTCGATAAAGAGAACGAGATCATTTCCTTTTAGGACGCGAGTCTCATTTCCTTGGCGCTGGAAAAACTCGTTATTAATAGAGATTGGACGTATATATGGCGGGATTGAGATCTTACAGACTTTTTTGCCATTATCATCAACAAACTCGATGTTTATCGTACCGTTGACATCCTTGCCAAAAGCCTGTACAATATTCTGCCTGATTATTCTCTCATACCTATCAGAATTACAATCTAGTTCGATTAAATCCGAGGAAATACCAGAAGCAAATCCAGTATCCAACACTCCAATCCATAGGGTGCCGCCTTTTGCATTAAGGAACCCACATACTGTCTTCATGATGACAGCTATCTGATTCTCGAGGTCTGGAAGTGATGATTCGGGAGTAAACACAATGGAAGACTTAAACTCTTGCATCTGATCTTCGACACCATAATAGGTTTCAGCTGAAGTAAGCAATTCTTCTTGTTTGTCATCCGAATAATTTTCCATCTGATCTTCTGTTGATTCTGTAACAGGAGAAGCGCCCAGTTCTTCGGCAATGAACTCTCTAATACCATCTAATAGTTCGTTGGGGCCTCCATATCCCTTAATAAGATTAGAGGCTAAAACCAGGCTAGCTATTTTGGCGATATTTGATTGTTTATCATGGCTGGTAACCGCATTAATTAAATAGTCTGTTTCTTTTTCATCCCCAAAAGCTCTTAATACATCCAGAATGTCTTCTTGTTCTTTTAACGAAGGGAAAGAAGAAGCTAGGCTCTCTGTCTCCTCCAAAGTATCAGCGATACTATTCCCTACCGCAAACGCTGCCAATGACTCTAAATACTGTATCTTAGAGGAATAGTACTCGAATAACTGACTACTCTCTGCTCTTGCTATGACCCTCATTGCATGATACAGGTTGTATCGTACGATGGTATCATCCACAAAGCGCAAGTATTGATCAACTATCAAGAGCACATGGGGCATCTGCTTGTATTGAACCGGGAGAGAGCTATCGCTGTCAACATCCACGCAGAGCATCTTTAGCTGATTCTTGAGAAGAGAGATTTGATCCTGAGATATGTTTGATGAGCCGAGGATAAAAGCAGAAGGGTATCCGTATAATTCATCGTCAGCCCTCATACATAATGTATAAGCTTGCCCTGCATCAATTCTATAACGTGAACCGTTTGTTCTAGAAACGCATATGGCTCCGGAGTCAGTAATAAAAAACGCCCATCGTCCTCTTTCTATGCCCAAACAAATAGCATTATGGCTTGCTGAACGATCTTGTGCTGCAATCTGTTTTGATAATTCTCTAATCTCACTTTTTAGAGAGAAATAAACCTTCCCTCTTTGTTCATGGTAAATAACACGAAAGCGCATTCCGCTTTCAAAGACGTCGTTGATGTCATCCAAAAAAGAGGATGGAAGATACTCAAATTGAGAAATCACGCCATCTACTCTGTTGTCTGTTCCCTCAACGTTGCAAAATACCATATTCTTAAGATTATTGACATCCTTTACCCGCACAGTAACAACTTCTCCCTCGGATGGGACCTTGTTTTCAACCTCCCACTTTGCCAATTCTTCCCATTTTCTTTTATAATATAAGATTGTTGAGTTCTCGTCCCAATACTCAGCATCTTCAGCACCTGATGCCACACAAATAGAAGTCCCGTCAATGTTAAGCACAGGATGTTGAGGCTTAACAACCTTAATATGAGATGCTGTCGGCATAATAGATAGGCAGCCATCATGATACTGAATCTGACTGTGGCCGCTAAGCGATGCTCTCAGGATGCCATCATTAATAACGGGAACGCTTAAAATATCTTGGATAAAAGAGTCTGGATTAGTTGCAACAGACAAGAGGTTTTTGACATCAAGAGAAATCGTATTACAATTATACATCGCGACCTCTAATGCTTTGCCAATTAGAAGAGCAGCCTTTTCCTTGTCGGTCAAAAAAGCTAAATATTTACATAGCTCAGCAAATGTCCCCTTTAAATCTAATCCATCTTTTTCGTCTTTGGACTTCTCAAAAATCATTAGGAGAGTACCAAGGCCGACGGTAATATCTGCTAATTGCTCACGGTTAATCTCTGTGGATCTTTGGTAATGGATTCTTGAGTTTATTTGTTTCTTTAAGGCAATAACTTTACGCCTAAAGACTTGGGTAATCATACCCAAACTCTCCTCATCATTGACCTCTTCAGACGACAAAGCTATGATCTCAGCTATAGCATATAACTGGGTGTCTAAAAGATCAGGATCAATAATGATAAGCCTGAGTAATCTTCTGTAAAGAGCATCATGTTCGGAACCTGAAACACTTCGAAGTGACTCAAGAATGCTCTTCACATACTCTTCCTGTTTACCATTCTGAATATATGAGAGAACTTCAAGGTCAATTTGAGCATTTGCGATTGTCGTATCAATCTTTAGCCGGGTCTCGTCACGATTTGCCGAACTGAATTTTGAAAGAAGCCCAGAACTCAAAATCCATTCTTCAATATCAATAATCAAAGAGTTGCAATCAATAGCAGTCTTCAGATTCTCTTTAGTCCTAACTGTAGCCCAGTGCTTTAACAACTTTAAGTAATCAAATACCCAAAGCCGGTTTTCGCGCTCGATTTTCTCAAGCATTTCGTCTTGAATGACTGCCAAGTCATTTGTAACCGGAGAAAAGTCATTAAAATACTCATCGAATAACTCACAATGAGGAATACTCTCAAACACCTTTTCGGGAGAGAATGCGTCGAAATCCGTATCTTCAATGTAGAAAAACAGGCGAGGAACGCCATATTTATCTTCTTTGATTCTTGTTTGCAGCCTAATCTGGTCACCAACTTTGTACTCTTTCTCGTCAAATGAGAAAAAGCGATGCTCGAGTTCTGTATCATCATTGAACACCACATAAGTTGGTAATCCGGAGCCGTCATGAGGGAGTTCTTTTAAAACCGTAAAATTATAGTACACCCCCGGCTTATAATAATCGCGTAGGATAAACTCTATATCCTGGGTCAGTTTCACATATCCATTATCAGCAATTTCCTTAATCCGGCAACGAAGCATCTTCGGCGGATTTGCAAGTTGATACTTACGAGGAATCACATTGAATGATTCTCCGTCTCTGGTAATCTCAAACATTTGCAATCCACTTTTCGTGGAGAAGGTTCTTACATATGAAAAATCATATGTTTGATCATAGACAAGTTCCATCTATTAGTGTTTATGCTTTCTTATGGGTATGAAACATACAAATTTACGATTATTTTTTGGTATGTTTGTTTTGTATTTTCTATTTTTACTTTCTTAATGCAAAGATTCGATTGTCTGTTTTGACTTTCTGAAAACAGAAACAATACTTTTGTGCTTTTTTGAAAGACTACTTCGAGTTTTTATATTCGTCAATTCATCTACAGCATTTGTCAATTAATAACTCATACCTAGAGAGTATTTATACCATTTTGGCATAATTAACGGTTGCGGAACCAAAAATATTTATCCCAGCTAGAAGCCGTGTTAACTTTTGCCTGACCTGGTGAAGGTCCGGATCAGCTTCGGCATACTTGGGTGATGTTCACTTAAACAGCCAGGCGAACATGGCGTCCTGGCTGAGCTCAGATTTGGCGTATGAAATGATATTTGGGGTATCCTTCTTCATCGCTTCAATGCTTAATAATCAATTTGGAGTTGATATTGTCCACGGTGAAGGTGCCAAACTTCTGCAGAACGCTTTCGCCCAGCAGTAGCGGCGCGTTTTGGTTTTTCACAACAGAAGCATCAACGTTATGCAAGACTGCGTCACCAATCTTTACTTCTTTCAGCGTTATGACTGTACCAACAGAGATTCCGCCGTCGGCAACCTGGTAGTACTTCTTGCCCTTGATGTCATCCTTCGAGAGGTAGTTGTTCTTGAGCATGAAGTCTGCCTCAACCTTGCTGATGGTCACATCGCTTGCGCCGGTATCGAAGATCATGCTGAGGGGCAGTCCGTTCACGCTGCAATCTACATTGAAGGTCCCTCCGGAGCGTCTGGATATTGCGACCTCGGTGATCTGCTCATCGTCATCAGCAGGTCTCCCCTGCTTCATCCGGTTTATCCTCGCTTTGAGTTTCTCTTTGTATTTTGCCATCAGCTCTTGGAAGTCGGCGCGGTTGCGGATGGCATCCAAATCGTCATCGTGCTCGATGTGTGCAAACTTGCTGTAACCCATCTCAAGGCTCGTCTCCATAGCTTTAACCGCTTCATCCGTCTTTCCCATTCTGGAGTACAGGCATGCCTTGTCATAGAAGTGACCGGCATTGTTCGGCTCATCATCTATCAGTTTCTGCATCCATTCCTCCGCTTCCTGGTCCCTTCCGAGATAGTGAAGTGCATACTGGCGGCAGCTTCCATCCGTGACCACGGTGTCCAGTTGAAGAACCTTTTCGAAGTCCACTTCGGCATTGGCCGTTTCACCGCGCTTCAGGTAGATCTGTCCCCTCATCAGGAAGATATACGGATAGCTCTTGTCCATATCAATCCCTTGCTCGTAGCAGACCATAGCCTTTGAATCGTCACCGGAGAGCTCATGGCACCAGCCTTTGGCATAGTATCCGAATACCTCCGAAGGATCGATTTCGATCGCCTTGTCAAAGGCCGCTATGGCCTCCGTGTAACGACCTGCCGTCCTGAGAATCTGTCCCTTACGGCAATAATTGTAGTAATCGCCGTTCAGGGCTATGGCATTGTCGATCTCGCTCAACGCCTTTTCCGTGAGGCCAAGCTCATCGTAGCAGCCAGCGCGATGGTAATAGATGAACTCATCTTTCCCATAGTCGTTCTCAAGGGCATCATACTCCGTAAGGGCATTTTCGTACTCGCAGGATTTCTCGTAGATCCCGATAAGGAGCACGCGCCACTGGCTTTTGTTATCGCTGGAACGCATCTTCGCTTTCGCCTTGGCAATCGCGTAAGACCGGTGCTTCAGCATCATCTGGACCATAGCAGTGCTGAAGGTGTCATCATCCTTTTCGAAGCAGGTAAGTGCGTCGTCGATGGCTTTGTCGGTCTCCCCCAGTTTGTCGTACGCTTTGCTGCGATACTTATAGGCGCTGGCATAGTCAGCGTCATACTTGATGCTTTTGTCAAGAAGCTCGATGGCTCCCTTATAGTCTCCCCTTTCAATCATGTTTCGCGCGAGTCCGACCATGGCGGCCTGGTCGCTGTCGTCCTCCTTCAGCATCTGACGGTAAACGGCATCCGCTTCGTCAAAACGCTTCAGCTCGTAAAGTCCTTGAGCTAGATCGAAGGATATGCTCTGCACATTATCCTTGTTGTCTTTTCGAGCCAGATCAAGCGACTTGCGAAGACATTCCACGGACCGTTCAGTTTCACCGAGGTCATCATACACGGAGCCTTTCCACCACCAAAGCGTGGAGTTGTACAAGCCGGACTTTTTGGGCTTATTTACCTTGATCGCCTCGTTGACGGCAGTCAGGGCTGCACCGTACTCTTCGCGGTTGCGATAGATACGGCACAGGAGAATCCAGCACTCAACGTTGTCGGGCGTGGATTTGAGCTGTTCGGTGAGCAACTTGATGGCTTGCGCCTCATCCTGGCTCTCCTGGAGAACTTCCCAGGCCTTCTGGAGGTTGTACGGTTTCTCGTCTTTCTTCGTCTGGGCCGATGCGGTCTCAGAGCAGGAGCAGCTGACGGCGCAGAACACGACGAATGCTGCCACGATGGTTTTGAAAAGTTTTCTCATGTCTTTATGTTTTTCAGGTTATTTCCGTTATCTGATCTCCCCGTCCGGATGGAGGAACCCTATTCTGCGAGTGGCACCGCTCCCCTTCCCGTTGCGTATCTCCGTAATGTGCTCCCGCTGGCGGTCTTCTGCTAGATCAAGGATCTCAAGGCACATCGGCAAGTAGGCAGAGAACTCTTTTGCGGAGACGCACAGGGACTCGGTCGAGAAGGCCAGCCTGCTGCTGCCGTTGTCCTCACGGACGGTCACCTTGGCAAGGTAGACCTCTTTCATGGTCTCAACGGCGGCCTTCTGATTCCCTTCGATTGCTGCCGGGATTGGCGGCAGGTCGTACTCCCGGGCAATCTCAACCTGGCAGTGGCTGCGTACCCTGAGGATGCACTCCTTCCCGTTGCTGGTCCACCGGATCTCGTCACCGTTGACCACCGGAGAGAAGCCGCGCTTCTTGAGGATGCTGCAGACTTTCTCCGCATTAATCCCGCCGCGCTTGCGAGCGGTTCGGACGACCACTGGAACAAGGAATGCGAGAGCACAGATGCCGGCAACGGTATACTTCACCCACGGAAGGCTGACCAGCATGACTACGACCAGGCCTGCAGCCATAACCAGCATGCTCGTCTGCTCCACCGGGCCACCTAGGCGGATGCGGCGGTGTTTCTTTGCCTTCTCCACCTTGTTGGCAGGTTCCTGGCTGTTTTCAGCAGCCTTCACTTCGTTTGCGTTTGCCACCTCAACCTCGTTGATCTCGGGCATCTGAATGTTCTCGTTGTTTTCCATATGTTCAGTTCTTTTATTTGGTTTCCTGTTTAGCTGGGCTGCTGGTTTTCCGCCTGGTGCACCATAAATGCTGCAATCGACTCGGCCTGCATCGCCTCCGCAACACTATCACGGATTTCCACGAATCTTCTTACAGATTTCATCAACTGTTTGAAGAGGGCATCAAATATTCCCTCGAATTCCCCGCGCGTCTTGCAGAAGCATTCGGATGAGAACCAGATATACATCTCCTCCCCCTCCGGGCAGAGGAACACCTTGGTCAGCGTCGTGCTTGCCATCGTCATACTGGCAAGGAAGAGCTGCTCGTCAATCTCGTCCCAGCCTGCCGGCATTACCACGGCAACCGAAATCCTGCCGCGGCGGAAACCTATGACCAGGTTGCTCTCGAACCCCAGATCCACGTAGTAGGAATCGCCATCCCTCGTAGCTTCCATACCCATGCTTTTAAGGCACCTCCCTATGAACGGGAGTGTCGTGCTCTTCAGTGCCGGGTCCATCGTTGTATTCACCGCCGTCCTCATGCTGCAAGCCCTCCCTTGAAGATGGTTTCCGGCTTCAGCCATGCCTCGTCGGGCATTGCGATGAGCCGGGCGTTCTGGTAGGCTCCCTCGATTGGCAGGATGGTCTCCGGGAGGTAGATGCCGTCCTCCGGCGTCAGCACCAGCGCGAAGTCCGGAGCCTGTTTGTAGCTGCCGTTGAGGTAGATGGGCATCAGGAGCTGGATGCCATTCTTCTGGGGACGGTACATCGGAGCGATGTACTTGAAGTTCCTCTTAGCCATCCTCTTGGCGAGCTCGATGGCCTTCTCCAGATCACCGGCCACCTCGGCAGGATTCTTTCCCTGGTACTCCTTGGGGAACCGGGAACGGTTGTCCTGGATGATGTGGAAGAGGTGGTCGAAGTTGGCGTCGATCTGCCAGCCGGACTGGAAGATGACCTCGTTGACGTCCTCGAAGAAGGTGGCCGGCTCCGGCTTCGCCTCGTCCTTGAACCCGTACTGGCGCCTGCCGTAGATGCCTGACTTGTTCATGGTGGGGTTCTCGTAGTACTCCTCACCATTGGACTTCTTCCTCACCTCAGCAAGGATCAGGATGTCGTTGCCGAAGGTGTCGGGGAGGTTGGTGTTGAAAAGGATGTGCTGACCGTCTCCGCTGTACACGATCTTATTCGCCTTCCCTTCCGCTGCCTCCTTGCGGAGCTTGCAGAAGATGTTCTCAAGGTAGGACTTGAGAATCGGGTACTTGCAGGCGCACTCCTTGCCGGTGAAGTTCCAAGGCTCCGGAACTGCGCTCGACGCGATGCTCTCGAGGAAAGCTTCGAAGGCTTCCTTCGAGGCAAAGTAGATGTCGCCCATGTGAGGTTTGCCCGCAAGGTTGATCTCCACGCGGATGCCCCGCCAGGTCGTCCAGGTCACGCCATCGTAGGTGTTCCGTTTCCTGTTCCGGGTGAACAGGCCGACGATGTCTTCGCCGGAGATGGTCTTCAGGCCGGTGTTGATGACCTTGTATGCCGCATGCTCCTCATCGATCGGCGCACCGTGGAAGTTGTTGCACCCGTAGGAGTTCAGGTTGGTGGCCACCAGGGGGTCCACGATGGTATCCACCTCGTAGGCTTTCAGGGTCTTGCCCGTTCCCTGGAGGAGGTGATTGAGCTGCGCGAGCTGGGCGCTGAAGTTGCTGATGTAACCGAACTTCTTGAGTCCGAAACCGATCTGAGTTGCAAAGTTTTTCATTTTCTTTTTCCTTTTTTTGATTTGACTTATGTACTTGGCCGCTGACGCCGCACCGGCCTCTGCATCCTTTAACGCAGAAGCCGGTGCTTTCTTACAACCAACGTGATCTTTTTTCTAGAACGCCATCGGAAGCTTCAGTCCGTTGATGAAGTGGCGGTAGTCATCCCACCCGTCTGTCTTTTCAGAGCGGTCAGCTCGTAGCTGCTGGAGGAAGTCCTCATCACTGCACTTCTGGTCCAGGGCCATCTCGATGAGTTTGCACTCTTCGGGTTCTTCCTCTCCCTCCTCCGCCTTCGTCTCTTCCCTGTAAGCCTCGATCAGCTCGGGATGCAGCCATAGCATCCACCGGAAGGCCAGATGGTACTTCTCGTATGACGGATTTTCCGCGATGAGATTTCGCATCACGCCAAGGCCGGGGTCCCCGTACTGCCTCTCGTTCAGGATTGCCAAGCGGTACTTCAGTTTCCGGAAGGAAATGGAGTCGAGTCCCATCTCCCTTGCGGAGTTGAAGATGGCAAGCATCCGGTAGTAGACATCCTCCAACTCGGCCCATTGTTCCTTGTCTTCAAGGCAACGAGCCAGCAGGTAGAGTCCTAGCAGGTTGCTGTCGAGCCAGGTCTGGTCAATGTTCCGGAGGATGGCCTCGGCTGCATCCTTCTTCCCGCTGTAGTACAGGCCGCAGGCATTCATCACGGAGTAATCGTTCCCTGCTCCGTTCACCGTCGTCCACGCTTTCCCTTTGAGGCATTCGTCATCGACCGTGAATGCCATCGCTCGGGTCAGGTAGTCGTACGCCCTGTCCGTGTGACCGGCACCAGCTTCCGCCGATGCCATCTCATACAAGGTGACGGCGGCCCCGTCGTAATCCTTGCTCTTCTCGAAGGCGCTGATGGCTTCCCCAATGCTCAGTTCCCTGTCGATTGCATCGCTGTCGTTGAAGTCCTCCGCAAAGTCGAGCACCGCCCTGGAGACTCGGACGGAGGCCGGGCTCATCGGACGCACCAGTTCTAGGCCGTCGAAGGTCCGTGCACGGCTCAGTGCCACGTAGGCCTGTCCGTTCGAGAAGGCGCCGCGTCCAAAGTCGATGGCCACATGTTCGAAAGTCAGGGACTGGCTCTTATGAATGGTGATGGCCCAGGCCAGACGAAGCGGCAGTTGCTCCACCTTCCCGGTAACGGTCTTGATGCAGCACTTCTTCTCGTGGTCGTACTCGTAGTCTATGCTCTCCCACTCATCCCTCTCTACGATGTACTGCTCCCCTCCCTCCAGCTTCACCGTCACGTTCTCCTCGCCAAGCTCGACGATTTCACCAATCGTACCGTTGACCCAGCGGCGGCCGCGGTCGTTCTTGGTGAACATCACCTGGGCACCTATCTTGAAGGTAAGGAGTTCTTCGGCAACGTCTGAAGTGACCCGGGTCTTTCCGCTGTAGATGGCCTGGTAGGTCTTCGCTCCTGAGTCGATCTCTGCAAGGCGGCCATCGTTGATCCGCTTGGCATCGGCATTTGTGGAGCAGAGGGTGATTCGCATCCGCTCGTCTTCGCACAGGGAGACACGGCTGTTGATTTTGACCAAGTCACGGACGGTTATCTTGCCAAGCCGCACGTGCTCGAGCAGCTCGATGAAGCCAGGGTCGCTCTGCCGGTATATCTTCAGGAACTCAATCTTGGGCAGGTTGATCCTTTCGATGGCAGCAGCCTTGTAGAAGTAAAAGCACTCGTGGCCGTAAATCTCCTTCAAGGTTTCCCGGTCCTTTTGGGTGGCGATAGGCTCCAACTGGAACATATCGCCGACAAAGACCATCTGGATCCCGCCGAATGGGGCGGAATTGCCCACATAGTGCCGGAGCGTCCTGTCGATGGCGTCGATGATGTCGCAGCGGACCATCGACACCTCGTCGATGATGATGGTGTCGAGATTCCTGACCAGGCCGATCTTCGTCCTGTTCATGCTCCCGATTTCGCCGGGCCCCAGGACTCCGAAGTTGAAACCGAAGAACGAATGGATGGTCTGTCCCCCAGCGTTGATGGCAGCCTGCCCGGTAGGCGCCAGGATGACGAACTTCTTCCTGACTCCCTCCTGCACGTTCTTCAGGAAGGTCGTCTTTCCCGTTCCGGCTCGGCCGGCAAGGAAAAAACTGTTGTTGGTACGTTCGATCATCCGGTAGGCGGATCTCTGCTCGTTGTTGGTGCTGTCGAATTTTGCTTCCATCGTTTTTCTTCGTTTAAATTGGTTATCGTTCAGTATTGCTAACGGAGTCGGCGAAGATTTCTTACATCAACTCACGCAGCTAGATAAGAAAAGCCCTTGACGGGCTGTCCAAATATCTTCTGCGTAACGCGCGAGACATACTTCTTTGTAGCCGCACGATGCTTGTTGTCAGGAACGCCGCCTCGCTTCTGCTGCTTCCAGTACTCCTTACAGACCCTCTTCTCCACAATTCTGCGGATCATCCGCTTCGTTGCACCGTCTTCGATGCCTATGGATAAAGAGCCCAGTTCCGCACCGTCCTTGAAGGCAAGCTTCTCCTCTGCAATGGAACGGCAGAGAGAATGGGACTTCTTCTTGTTGTCGGACTTGGAGGCCAGATTGCGGCCGTAGATGTAATGGTTCTTGATGTTCTTCATGGTATTGTCGTTTTGCTTACACCTCTTCTAACGGAAAACAAGGGTAATCTCTTACAGGTCAGGGCAAAAAAAATCCGCCAAGGCTCCAGGCCTCGGCGGACCGGACTGCATCGGATACCTACGCTGAAAGGCTGTAGCCAGCCTCCAGCAGATCGGCGCGCATCTTCTTGAGAACACGGCACTTGCAGGTATCGACGTTGCCGCCGCTCATCTGCGTTTCTGCCATCATCTCTTCTTTGGTGCGTTCGCCAATCAGCATCTCCGCAACAGTCCGGTCTCGCCCGACGTACGTTGACACGATTCCCTTGAGGGTCTCAAGCATCTCGTGCCAGTACAACTGGTCACTGCAGTCTCCGGCGCTCCCGAAGGAACGGCGGTAGCTGACCGTGTCGCTGTACTTTTTGGCGTCGTCTTCGTTCTTCGGCTGATCCTCGTGGAGAAGGCCGGTCATGTGAAGAGGGTCGTTCTGGAGCTTGTCCAGCTCGTCGCTTGCGAAGTTCTGAGCCACCTTCTTAGCCCAAGTGCTGAACTTGGCGTCTTTGGATGGCGTGTACTTCTCTCGCTTCTCGATCACATGGAACCAAGCGTTCTCAGCAATCATCTCTCTCTCGAAAGATGATACCATGCCGAGATGGTCTCTGCCGTCAATGTAGAAGAGCACGCTCTTCTTGATGGTGTCGCCAAGTTCGTTGGTGAGGGTTGCCTGGAAGTCCGCTGCTGCCGCTGCGATGGTGTTGTTTTTCTTCATCGTTTTCTGTTTTTGAACGACCTTGTCTCGGGCAGCACCGTGCTACCCTACATCCGGCCAAAAAATACAGATTGACCAAACAGCTGACGGTGTTCAAACAGAACGGATGAATCAACTTATCCTTTGCACGTCCTATAATATGGACTATACCATTTCAAAGAACTTATTGTGAGGGGAATCACGGTGCAAAGTTACGAATTTCTTCTGAAACTCACAGCTTTGCCCGTGGTCCGCTTCGTTATGAGGCCAGGGCCAGGTCGAACAGCTCGACCGGAATCCTCTGCAGCCGGATGCCCGTCCACTCGATGGGCCTGTTGGCAGCAGACTTGATGAAGGACCGGGTCGTATCCGAGAGACGGATGTTGTGGTAGCTGAACACCACGCCGTCAACCTCGAAGAATACGGCCCTCTCCTTGCCGTCGTAGTAGGCTTTCACCCCTTGGACCGGGTTCGTGATCCATTCCTCGAAGAGGTCGGTCGCCCGTCCTTTGATGAAGCCGTACGAAAGCTGGCGCTTCCACCGCTTGTCCTTGATGGCCGAGTTCAGGAGGTTCAGGGCGCTGAGTGCCCTGAAGAAGCCGTCCTGGGTGTCGCACTCCTCAGTTGCCACGCCCAGCGCTTCCGTGATGACCATCTCGTTGATGCCCTTGTCCGTCCTGTTCTCGTTCTCGCGGTAAATCTTCTCCACCATCTGCTTTTTCATTTCGTTTTTCATCTTTCGTTTCTTTTGCGTTTCTACATCCCCTAACGGAAGTCTTTCTGGATTCTTACAAAGATTTTTCACTTTTTTTCAGAATCTGGTCGACCATGCCGTATTGACGGGCTTCCTCGGCATTCATCCAGTAGTCGCGGTCCATGTCCGAGAACACCCTGGAGCTCTCCTGCTTCGTGTGTTCGGCAATGATCGAGCAGAGCTCTTCGCGGGTCTTTTCAATCTCCTTTGCCGCAATCAGGATATCGGCTGCCTGACCCTGAACGCCGCCAAGTGGCTGATGAATCAGCACGCGGGAATGAGGCAGGCAGGAACGTTTACCTTCTGCTCCGGCACAAAGGAGAACGGCACCCATCGAAGCAGCCATCCCGGTGCAGATCGTGGCCACATCCGGTTTGATCAGCTGCATGGTATCGTATATGCCGAGTCCGGCGCTCACGACACCCCCGGGCGAGTTGAGGTACAAAGAGATGTCCGCCTTGTCATCAACTGATGCAAGGTAGAGCAACTGCGCCTGCACGATATTGGCCACGTCAGGGTCAATGCCCACCCCTAAAAAGATGATGCGGTCCATCATCAGGCGGGAGAACACGTCCATCGCCGCAATATTGAGCTTACGCTCCTCGATGATGGAAGGGTTGATATAGGTGTCCACCACATTGCCATAGCGGTAAAGGGTCATAGAGCTGATGTTTCTGTCCTTGCTTGCGAACTTTTCGAAATCTGTCATAGTCGTTGTCTTTTATCGTTTACACCCTCCTTCACGAATTCAGCCCGGGAATCTTACAACGCAGTATCGACAAATACCGATAACTTTCTTCGGCTATGCGTCCATAGAACAGAATGGAGTTTTTCGTAAATTTGCAGAAGCCGCTGCTTGATTACTCAATAATAGATAGAATCATAATGGAACATTTCAGAATCGACCACGGAGATATGTTCTCGAAATATGGATCGGGAAGCTTATCCCCTTCGCGGGACAAACAAGTATCCGATGCTGTTGCCAGGCTCACCGATGACTATGTCCTTAATGTGGATGAAGAGGGGTATATTCAGTACCTGATCGATGAGTATACGCTCCACCTGCCCGTCATACATTTTGATGACGCGCGGATTGAGCCAAGGAAGGTAATGGTCGATCCCGAATATCTCCCAAGATACTGGGGCGCTCAAAGAGCAATTGAACGGACAATGCTCCGGTACATCATTCCAATCAGCGGAGATCACAATCTGTTATACTTTTGTCCCTCGACCTTTCTCCTCTCAGGATCTGGCAATTTTCATGTCGGCACAACTGAGATATACACAGACATCCTGGCAACCAGCGATGATGCCGAGCAGGTCAAGCGTGAACTCGAATCGGCAAAGGATAGTTGCAAGAAAATGTTAGGGTTTCTGGAGAACGATATCAGGGCATACAACCACTCCTTGCCCAGGACTGCCAGAGACTATTTTGTCGCCCGCAAAGAAAAGATCAAGAAAGAGAACTCATTTATCGCTAGTCTTGGAGTGCCACTCTCATCAGGCGTGAAGAATCCCAAAACTTATGCAGTCCCCACAGTATCCCACCGTTTTAATCCGCCAAGGGTTAATAATGGTTCCCAGAAAGTGGAGGAAGTCACCCCGGTGATGGATATGACCAAATATGAGCAGATTCTTGAATCCCTTTTCACTGTCGGTCAGTCTTTTGAGAAGCATCCAAGCACAACGGCTGGAAGGGATGAGGAATCGCTACGGGATCTATTCTTAACTCAAATGCAGGTGACCTTCAAGAGTGACTCCGCCACGGCCGAAGCTTTCAACAAGAATGGGAAAACTGATATCATGATCAAACATGGCGATGGTGTTCTGTTTGTTGCTGAATGTAAATTCTGGAAGGGCAAGCAAGTGCTTCACAACGCAATCTCACAACTGCTAAGCTACCTTACCTGGCGAGAGACAAAAGCAGCTCTGTTGATATTTGTACACGATACCACGATGACTACTGCCATCAATGGCGTCACAGAAAATGTATCTTCCCACGGGAACTATAAGAGCACATTGACACCGAAGGGAGAGACCTGGTTCAACTACAAATTCACATTGCCCAACGATCCCGAGCGCGAAGTATATCTTGCTATACAAATCTTCGATTTCAACACGCCGAAACAATAACAGCATCCATCATCCCCTCATTTCCATCAATTCCATCAACTGATGGAATCAGAAGTCTATAATAAAAGCGGTCAAAGCCAGTTCGCTCCGCTAAAACTGCGCTCACTCGCTTTGGTTCCGTCCTCCGGGGCACAGGGCGCCCCTGTGAACTCCACTTATGGCAGCTCCACTGCGAGACTGTTCCCTCCGCGCAGGGGCGCTCCGGTCACAGACTCGCGGCCGTTCCGCGCCGCGCTTCGCGCATTAAAGAGAATAGGTCACGGTCAGCAGTCTGTTGCTCCAGGCGCTGCGCCCCTTCCACAACCGCCAGCTCACCGTGCTGGTCTGTCCCCTCCCGGCCTCCCGGAGGGAGGAGGATAATCGCCCGGGAGCGTCCTACCGATGCGAGCATCCCTGCCCCGAATCCGCGAAGATTAACATAATCTTATCGAGATTGTGTCACTCCTCGCTCGACCGGAGTACCTCCGCATCAAGGACATCACTATGCGAAGGCTATCCCCCGCTGCAACCGTCCTGCAGGCTGCGGGTGAGCACAATCTAGATTATGTTAACTTCGCTCCGTCAGTGAGTTGCGAGGGTTGCACCTCCGAACTCCCGGGCGAGGCGGCGGCAGGAGAGCGGCCCGGCTCAGGGACCTCCCGGGACCCAGTCCGTCGCCGTGCCGCGCACTTTGCAGGCAAAGTGCCGTACCGCAAGGGCGCAGGTGCTATGCGAGGGTTCGTATCCCGCTGTCAGCGTCAGTGGTATGCGGGCATCCTGCCGCCTTAGGCAACTCCGCTGCTGGGTCGCTCCTGGCCGTGACTCCTCTTCCTCCGCAGGCTCCGTCAGAAGAGTCCCGTCCCTCCGCTCCTCGGTAAGCCTTCGGCTTGGTCATACCCGGCCGCTATTCCTCCACACCTCAGCCGGGGCAAGCCCCGCCAGAAGTGTTCCGGGCGTCCGGGAGGCAGCCCTCCGCATTCGCTGCGGCCTGCTGGCGCAGACAAAGTCCGGATTCTCCGGCCTTAGACTGCGCCGGTGGGTTGGTGCCTGGCCGCATCTGCGGCCTTGTGCGTTGTGCTGCTATTCGGGCAAGTGGGCCGTGCCGGCCCAGGCCGGTGAGGCCGTCTGTCTCCCCTTCGCCAGGGGTCTCCTCCACTCCGCTGTCAAGCCCCTTACGGGTCTTGCCAATGCTCCGTTCCGGAGCCCCCTGGCCCCCAAGCGCCAGACCGCCTCCCCGGCCAGCCTCCGCTGCGCTCCGGCTCCTTGGTCACTGGCAGACTCATTGCCGGCACCCGCAGTGCCTACGCTCCCATCCTGCCGTCAATGAGACTGCCAGCAACCAAGGCTGACGGGATGATGTACGCCCGAGCGTCAGTGCGACTTCGAGCGTCCTCCCCCGCCCGGAGGGAGTCAAAGGGGATAAACATTTACCACAAGGAGGCAGCGGCTAACGCCGCTGCTGTTTTGATGATGGCTGTTCTTTGGTACTTGGAAGGTATTGCTTTGCTTAAGACTTCATAGGGGGTGGTACCTGGTTGAGGCCTCCCCTGCTCTTTGGCTATTCCTATTGTTTGTTATTCTCTTATTTTTAAGTATATTAGCACCTGCAACTTAAACCTATACTTTATACTATGCCGCGCTTTTATCCGTCCATCCCGTTTGAGGATTGCTATGGGTCTGTGGGCGACAAGACCTACTATCACTGGAAGGGTGTTCCCTACTACAAGAAGAAGGCGTTCACTCAGTTCCGGGGGACGCCGGCGCAGCTGGATCAGGCGGCCGTTCATTCACGGGCGCTGGCGGCGTGGAGGGGTATTGATGCAGATACGCAGCGGGCGTGGAATGCCCTGGCGGTTGAGGTTCCGAGCAAGCGGGCGCCGTACGACCGTCGGGCGCATATCTCGGGGTACAATCTGTTCGTGTCGGCGTATCACGGGTTCGCGCAGCTGGGGGATGAGCATACGCCTGATCCCCTGCCGTATGAGACGTTTCCGGACTTCTTCCTGGACTGGGAGTCACTGCGGGTTGTGGAGGCGGCGGATCTGCTGCTGACCTTTTTCTGCAGCGTTGGGTACGGCAGCTGCGGGCACCGGTACCGGCTGCTGCTGAAGTTGGAGCTAACCAAACCCGGACACGGCCGGAGGCCGGGGCTGCAGCGGAACTTTCTGGCGCTCTCCAACTGCACGGATGAGGATGGTCGGGTGTCGTTCCTGGTACCGGAATTCCGTTCTGTCTGGCAGCTTGATCTGCCGACTTACCAGGCGAACTGCCGGTTCATTTTGATCGATACCTTGACCGGATATCGGAGCCGGGAGCGGATGCAGTCGTTTGGTTTTTCTTTGGTTTAGTTTGCGTTCTTTATTTCAAATAATACTTTAACTAAATCATTGTAATTTATTGATACTTAAACGAAAATAGTTTCATATATTTGTTAGCAAGCTAACCTGTACAGAAACTATGATCGTTCTTCCTTCAATTGCTTTCGGCGGTTTTTCCGGGTCCGCAAAGGGTGTTACGGCGCGCCAAGTCGGCGGCCGTAGCATCCTTTCTTTGAAGTGCTACCCTACCGGTACGGCGACGGCCGTACAGATGGCCCGCCGCGCCTCGATGGGCAAAATCACCAAGTCCTATAAGAATCTCTCCGCCGCCCAGATGCAGGCCTGGGAGAATCTGGCGCAGCACACCTCCGGCCAGTCGGTCTTCGGCCAGGCAGCGCAGATGTCCGGAATCAACCTCTATGTCCGTCTCAACGTGAACCGCACGATGGCCGGCGAGAGCATTCTCACCGATGCGCCGGAGCAGATCCTGGCCCTGCCCAACGTCGCCTACGACAAGATATGGATTACCCCGCGTACGGCCATCATCAAAGGAATCACCCACGAGGCCGGTTACAAGCTGGTGGTGAAGATGTCGGCCGGGCAGAGTGCCGGCGTCTCTAGCGGCTGGGACAAGACGGTCATCATAACGCCCGGCGTGGAGGATGACTGGGGCGATGCGGATATGACCTACCTGTATTTCAAGACCATCGGCGTGAAACCGGTCATCGGCGAGAAGATATTCCTGGAGATGTACTGGCTGGATCCGGTCACGGGCTTTGTCGGCCAGTCCACCTTCGACAGCAAGGTCTGCGAAAGCGAGGCCGATGCAGAGGCGGAAGGCTATGTCAAGCGCAACAAGATCACGATGGCCGACATCAAACCGGACAGCCATGTCTCCGAATGCGACGTCGACTTCTCTACAGGATCTCCGGTCATCTCCTTCGACACCGTCTGTCTTGGCCATAGCAACGTCGCTTCCTCAGAGGCATACCTCGAAGAAGAGCTTCCTGCGGATTGTATCGGCACCAGTATGGCTCTTGCCCGCGGCATGGGAGAGGGCAATGCCGGCCTGGCCGCACAGTCTTATATCATATGGCTTCGTAACTCCAGTTGGGACGGTTCTTCTATCACCTTCGCCCACCGCGGCGGATATTATGTGAAACCCACAGAGGTCTTCGGCCCCGGCATCCTTTACTAATACGGCTATGTTTACATCTACAGGCAATAATTTCGGGGCTGGCAGCATCCAGTTCAAGGATTACCAGGCGGAGAACTACGTCGTTCTCAACGCCAAATTCAGCTACGATCCCACCAACGCCGCATACCAGGCTGCCAACGTCCTGGAAATCTACGTACCCGATTTGTCCATCGACCGCAGCGCTGTTGCGGGCGTCATCCTGACGTTCTAGGACAGGTATGTGTATTCGTCCTACACCTGGAATAACGACGGCGGTACGGCCATCAAGTCCTGGATCAAGGACAAGAACACCATCTGTCTGGAGAAGTTCACCAACTTCGACGACAAGGGAGAAATCACCATCTTCATCCAGGCACTCTACCCGATGCTCAACCAGGGCGGCAATCCCATCAAGGGCACCCGTACGCGAATCAATATGACTCAGGAGACTCGCTACCTATACTGGAGTTCCGATACCTTCTGCGTCATCTTCGAGCATTGGGTATTCCTGCACATGCAGTTCTCCAGCTGCTCCTATTCTTACAGGAACCAGCCGTGGGAGGCCATTATGGGTGATTTCCCTACGGATGTGAACGCGGATGTTCCCTTCCTGGGCGGCTCCAATCAATACAATCCTTCTGTGAACGGTTTCTCGCTGGCGCACGTTGAAAACGGAGTCTTTACCTGCCAGGAGCGTATGAGCGGCTTCGAGAGTACCGGCTACGATCCGTTCATCTTCGCCTTCCTGGTTCGCGACGGCGAATAAACCTCTGACCTATGACCGAGAAGAAACGCACAGAACTCTCCAGGCTTCAGGGAGGCATCGCCATCGCCAGTTTCTCGGCCGGCGTGGCCATTGCCGCCGTATGCCTGTTCTTCGTCCCGCCTCCGGGCGAGATCACGAACTCCGCCATCAGCATCGTCAGCGAGCTGCTGGTCCTGTGCGGCGCCATTCTCGGTGTAACGGCAAGCTTTGACGCCAAGCTCAACAGGATGAAAGCTGAAATCCAGCACAAACTCGACAAATCCGAATAAGGTCCCGTACCTGCCTATGAAAAACTTCTTCCTCGCCCTTCTGCTCCTCGGCGCTTCTGCCTGCAGTACTGTCCGCCAGCTTCCCACCGTGGCGGACAGTACCAAGGTGGAGGTCCGTATCGTGGAGAAGATCGTCAGGGACACAGCCTGGTTCGAGCTGCCGGTTATCGTGGAGAAAGTTGCTACGCTTGACACGGCATCCGTCCTGGAGAATAAATACGCCAAATCAGAGGCTTCCGTCTCCGGAGGAGTCCTTACCCATTCCCTGGCCCTTAAGCCCGTCAGGGAGCCCGTAATCGTCGAAAACAAGGAGATTTTGCGAGACTCCCTTGTCTTCCGCGACCGCGTGGTCCGCGAGGACATCTACATTGAGAAGGAGCTCACCTGGTGGCAACGGTTCCGCCTGCGCCTGGGCTCCGTCTTCCTCGTCCTGATAGTAATTGCAATGCTATACCTATTCCTCAAATTCACCAACCTTCTTAAACTCAAACTCTGATGAAGTACATTCCTTCCATCGCCTTCGAGGAGATGAGCGGCAGCGCCAAGGGCGTTACGGCCGCTAAGATGAAGAGCCGCAAGTACATCCGCAACCGCGGATACGGCGGCTCTGTACGCACCGCTGACCAGGCCAAGGTAAAAGGTATCTTTAAGCAGCTCACCACCCAGTGGAAGAGCCTCTCGAACGACCAGATCCTCGCCTGGAACAAGCTGGCCCTCTCTCAGGAGGGACGTTCCGTCCTCGGCTCCAAGGCCAAGATCTCCGGCAGCAACCTGTACACCAGGCTCAACTACTGGATCGTCGCCTGCGGCGGCACTGCCGTCAGCAATCCTCCGGCACTCGTCGGTGTCGAGAACCCCGGCGCCGCCACCATCGCCTGCCAGGGTGAGACTTTCACCTTCACCGTGGCCTCCGTCCCCGCTGACGTGACCAACCTCAAGCTCGTCATCGAGGCCTCCGAAGGCCAGTCCAACGGCGTCACCCGCGCCCACGGCAAGGCCGTGGCCATCAAGATGGTCGCCTCCCCTTCCACCTCCGCAGTCGACATCCGCTCCGACTACGTCGCCAAGCACGGCGCCCCCAGCGCAGCAGCTCCGAAGATCTTCTTCCGCTACTACCTGGTCAACACCGCCACCGGCGAAAAGTCCGGCACCATGCTCGCCGAATGCAAGTGGACCGCCGGCGAGTAGCCTCCCCTCCCCAGGCCCAAGGCCTAAACCAATCGCCCTCCGCAGCTGCAATGCTCCGGAGGGCTTTTTGTATACTGTTCAAAAGAAACCCGCTATCTTTGCATAGATTTCAACGACAGGATATTATGACAGAGAGCAACTACTGGATAGAGCACTTTGTGTCCTATTCATCCGCAAGGAATTCCGGGGTGCACCAGGTAACCAAGGATTACGAGATAGAAGTATCCGATTCGACCGATTTCAATCCACTGATTGATGTGTATGTGGCAAAGAACGAGAAGTTATCCATACAGGTCCCGAAGTCGACCAAATACCATAAAGTCAAGCGGATTCAAGAGGCTGATTTTTTACAGTACTTCAACCAGACTCTTTATAAGCTCGACCATCTGGAAGTATCCGGTGGCGAATACTATATTGATACGGAAGACTACGCAGAAGACTATGAACTCCAGGCATTCCTTGCTGAGCCTCACATAAACATCAAGCTTCGCATTAGCCATGGAGCCGATATGTGCGAATGCAGAATGAGTATCTCCCATTCTTTCACGTACAGACCTGGCGTTCGCAGGAAATACACTTCTCTTCCAGAGAGTACCTTCCGGCAGGTTTTCAATCTGATGCTGGAATTCTGCCATGAGCGCGATGCATACGTTCAGTTCCAGGATACCCTCTTCGCTCAGGTGCAGGCGCTCATCTGTAATGGAAAACCTATCGGTGGTCTGATGATCGATGCCAACAAGTACTTCGACAAAGCCAAAGCAGAAATGCTGGAACGCAAGAAGAGTATCGAGCTCCGCCTGGTCAGCGTTGACGAGTCTCCCCAGAAACGCCGCGAGCTCCGCGCAGAGATGAAAGGCATCGACTACTGCATCTCAGTCCTGGACGCCAATAGATAATGATTCTTTGTCACCTTATTCTAGTTTCTACGCCTATACTTTTTTTCAAAGACTATTTGCTCATTCGAGATTTTATCGGTAATTTTGCAAAAATAACCGAGTAAACCGCTTCTTATGGCAAAGGAAAACAAGGTCATCAACATCATCAAATCGCGGATTCAGGAGGCCCCCAATGGCACGCTGTTCTTCAACAACAGCTTCCCTGAATTCGACGATGAATACGTAGGGCAGATCCTTTCGGACCTGGCTAAAGAAGGGATGATCCATCATCTCTCGAGGGGCGTGTACCTCAAGACTGAGGAAACACGCTTCGGCCTGGTCTATCCTCCTGTCGAAGATATTGCGGAAGCCATCGCACGGCGTGACAATGCCCAAGTAATCCCCACCGGAGCCACTGCCCAGAACATCCTGGGGCTATCCACTCAGGTGCCGATGAATGCGGTCTTTCTCACTTCCGGTTCGGCCCGCAAGATTAAACTGGGAGGGCGCACCATAACCTTCCGTCGCGCTGTTCCCAAGAACTTCGCAGTTAAAGGACGATACACTTGCCTTATCGTTCAGGCACTCAAGGCTATCGGCGAAGGGAACGTCACGGAAGAAGACCTTGCCCACATCCAAGCCCTTATTCTGGCACATCCAGAGCCCGGCACCATTCAGGCTGATCTTGCTGCAATGCCGTATTGGATTCGCAGAATCTTTGTTAAAACCCTCAAAAACGACAAGCAATGAGCATTTGGAAAAACCTCACCGCATCGGAGCGTCTGGCCGCAGTCCAGAAAACCGCTGCCGGAAAGAACATAGAAGACCGTGCCGTAGAAAAAGACTGGTGGGTAACCGCTGTTCTAAAAGCCCTGTTCAACACCTCGTGCCGGGATTACCTGCTTTTCAAGGGGGGAACATCCATCAGCAAGGGCTGGCCCATTATCGAGCGTTTCAGCGAGGACATCGACCTGTCTCTGGGCCGTCAGTACTTCCTTGAAGTGCTCGGTCTTTCATATGCTGCTGCTGGCAATAACACCCAGCTCAAGAACCTCCGCAAGGCCTCCCGGAAATTCATCCACTGGACGCTTTCGCAGGAGCTTGGCCAGCAGCTTACCGAGATGGGGCTGACTGGCTTTACCGTCAGCAATCAGACCACTGTGCCGACGGCCGAAGGTCCAAAGCCTATTGATGCCGATAGTGATCCTACCGTTATTCAAGTAGCGTACGATAGCATCTTCCCCGCCTATGAAGGTGACATTCTCCCTAGCGTCAAGATAGAGATTAGTTGTCTGTCAATGTCAGAGCCCTTCGAGGAGAAGCCTATCACGACCCTTATCCACGATCGGTTCCCTGAGTTGGACCAGGAACTCTCCACTGTTATCCGCACCGTTACACCGGCTCGCACCTTTCTTGAAAAAGCCTTCCTTCTCAACGAGGAATTCCAGAAAGAGCAGCCTCGCTTCCGGAGGATGAGTCGCCATCTCTATGACCTGGAGAAGCTGATGGATACTGACTATGGAAAGGCAGCACTCCAAGATGTCGACCTCTACCGTGCCATTGTTGAACACCGCCGCAAGTTCTATCACCTCGGTTACGTCAACTACGATTTGGATTACCCTGCTTCCATCAACTTCGTGCCTGAGGGCGAAACGCTTGATGCGTATAGACGTGATTACAATGACAACATGGTCAATGGTTACATCTATGGCGAGGCAATGGCATTTGATGCTTTAATAGAGAGGATCAAACTCCTGCAGCAAAGGTTTAGGGCCATAGCATTATAAGTTTGACCATGATTCGTGAAATTATTAACGAAGTCAGAGAAGCTATCCAAGAAGCCTTTACCTGCGCGCTTCATACAAATAGCGGAAGCTTTGTGCTGTTTCTCGCCCGCGGTGATTACGACCATCGTCTTGAAGGAGAACAGTTTGCCCATCTGGAGCCAAAACCTTCCCCCTATTGTCTTGATTATATGTTGGACGCATATAAGGATGAAACGCGAGACAAATTCTACATAAGATATCTCAATCGCAGGTATAAGAACGATGATTTCAAGTATCTTGGCGACGATGGTATAGATGATCTGTGCGTCGAAATGATGATATACTCTCACGTATGGGAATCTGAAGCCTTTCTCAAGCACCTATATCGATTATCAAACATTGTAGGCGGAAAGGAGTATTACGACTGGGATGTGAATGGTATAAAGTTCCATGGCCATTCCCTTATTATGGAGACCAAGGAAAGGTTCAAAGATGCTTGTCCCAAGTTATTCAAGATTATCGATGCTTCCTACACCGGCTATATTCGTGACAGCTTTGCTCACTCCTTATTCAATGTCGATGAAGATGCCCGAATTATTGAACTGTATAGCGACAGAGTCAAGAACGACCTCAATCTCTCGCGATTGAGTTTTGACGAATTCCAAGCGAAGTTCCTATACACCGTAGAATTGTGCTATGAGTTATCTCGCATTTTTCACGAGACCAGGAAGGCTTTAATCAACGATTGGGAACTTCTTTCGAAGCCTATCCCCCTCCCCGATGGAAAGACCTTGAGCATTACAGAAGCCGAACTCTTTCATGGTGAGCCTCGTTTCAGAGCAACGATATACGTCAAATAATGATCTGTCCAAGTAGAAAGTTTTTGCAAATAACTCTACCTGCAAGAACTCGGACACCTTTCATCAATTACGACAGATGTTTTCCCAGGACCTCCGCGACGCCATCAGGGACCAATGCGGTACGCTCCCCCATCTTTTGGCCGCGACGAGGTCTTCGACTACCAGTCGTTAACGCTAAAAAACAAGAAAAATCGCTAAATTTGAAGTCGAAATGCAGATTTTTCAGGTTTATTTTTTTACCACGATTCTTTGCGATTTCCTGGACCACATGTGGACCAAGGTGCGCGTTACCAATTGATTATCAATAATCCGCATTTTCTGCATCGGAAAGTAGTTTTTACCACCTATCTAATTGATTATCAGCGTATATTGTGCGAAGAGAGATAGATTTTGCACAACGATTGCACAACATAAAATAACTGCAAGCGGATAAATTGTCGATGCAAGCGAAAAAAAGTCCGTTTTTCGTTGTGCGCTCTACAAAGGTATAAAAGATTTCTTAAGATTTCATTGGTATGCGCTGGCGCGTTCCCGGGAGGTCCCCGGTTCGTTCGCGCCTCTCCCCTGCCTCTGACATACAAAAAGCCCTGACTACCTCTCGATAGCCAGGGCGATTCTTGGGTACTGGGCTCTTCGCCCGGGATGCTACTCACCTGCGGTCCAAGTGACGGAAGCCAGCATGATGCCGGACTTCTCGCCTGTGGCGCTGTTCACGAAGTAGTAACGGAAGAACACCTTGGGAGCGCCGGCACCCAGGACACCGTTCTTGGCTTCGTAATCGGACTTGATGT